>ERZ1066125.11-NODE-11-length-198081-cov-40.981204_pt1 | contig 198081 bp, 173 predicted proteins | sample MGYA00382772_ERZ1066125 | MGnify/ENA primary metagenome ERZ1066125 (study PRJEB33369, sample SAMEA5778355) | biofilm metagenome | biome: Industrial cooling water; feature: Water cooling tower basin; material: Biofilm | place: United Arab Emirates | collected... | reverse complement strand
CAACCAACAACCAACAACCAACAACCAACAACCAACAACCAACAACCAACAACCCCAATGGACTTACCCCTGATCTTTCTTGCGCTGATGTCCATCGCGATGCTTGCCTACGTCGTACTCGATGGCTACGACTTGGGCGTTGGCGTGCTGCTGCGCCGCGCGAGCGTTGAGCACAAAGACACAATGATCGCCGCGATCGGCCCGTTCTGGGATGCGAACGAAACCTGGCTGGTGCTCGGCGTGGGTTTGTTGCTGGTCGCCTTTCCGATCGCGCACGGCGTCATCCTCGGCGCGCTCTACCTGCCTGTAACGCTGATGCTGATCGCGCTAATGCTGCGCGGTGTCGCCTTCGAGCTTCGCGCCAAGGTGCAACCCGAGCGCAAGTTCGTCTGGGATCGGGCGTTCTACGCGGGCTCGCTCGGCGCCTCGCTCGCGCAAGGCTTCATGCTCGGCCATTACATTGTCGGCTTCGAGCAATCGTTGATCGCGTATCTGTTCGCGATGCTGATTGCGCCGTGTCTCACCGCCGGATACGCGCTCCTCGGCGCGAGCTTTCTGATCATGAAAACCGAAGGCCAGCTGCAGCGCAGGGCGATCGGCTGGGCGCGCGGCAGTCTGTGGTTTACCGCGCTCGGCGTGCTCGCAGTGTCGATCGCCACGCCGCTGGCATCTCCCAGCATTTTCGATAAGTGGTTCTCGATGCCCGAGTTGATTGCGTTGATGCCGATTCCGTTGATGACCTTGCTGCTGTTCGTCTTCGCGCACATCTTTTTGCGTCGCCTCGCGAGCGATGCGGCGAACGACAATGGCCGCGGTTTGCAGCGCTGGGCGTGGGCACCGTTTGTGTGCGCGCTCGGCGTGTTCGTGTTCGCGTTCCTCGGTCTGGCCTACAGTCTTTATCCGTATCTGGTGATCGATCGCATCACCTACATCGACGCAGCCAGTTCGCGCGAAGCGCTGACGATTATTCTGATCGGCACGGCAATCACGCTGCCGGCTATCGTCGCTTACACCGCGTTCTCGTATCGCGTGTTCTGGGGCAAAGCGCGCAAGCTCTCGTACTGATCGCACGGTGTGCGATTAGTGCGAGTTGTTGGTTGTTGGTTGTTGGAAAAGCGCGAGCGATTTTCGCGACGCGAAAATTCTTCTACCGTGAGTTCTCAATCGTCGGACTGGCCCGCACATTTCATGAGGGAACGCGGAAGATCGCGAAGGGCTTTGCGCCGGAATCGAGGCGGGAGGAGGAGGAATGGTTGTTCCATTGGGACGACGAGCAACGAAGAGTCCGGCGCAAAGAACGAGCGAGGGCCGTGTTAGCGAGGAAATGGCAGCGGACAGCCTGTCATTCCAACCAATTCGAAGATTTCCGCGCCGCTACAACGAGATCAGGCCATATCATCGCGACCTCATGAAATGTGCGGGCTAGCGAGCTCGCGTTGCGAAAACTGACGAGGAACCACCGAGAACCACAAACAACCTGACTCGCTCCGCACTTTTATTGCAAATACCTCTTGGCTTTTGCGTACTGCTTTCATCACAATACGCGCCAATTTGCTAGGGCGATCTCAACGCTTGAGATCGACGCAAGAAACAGCGCAGGAGAACGGATGAACTTTCACGAGTATCAGGCGAAGGACTTGTTCGCACAGTTTGGAATTCCGGTGCCACAAGGCATCGTCGCGAACACAGTCGACGCCGCAGTTGAAGCAGCACGTCAAATCGGTGGCGATCAGTGGGTGGTTAAAGCGCAGATTCATGCGGGAGGTCGCGGCAAAGCCGGTGGCGTCAAACTCGTAAAGTCCCTGACCCAGGTGCGCGATGCCGCCAGCAAGATGCTCGGCACGCGCATGATCACGTACCAAAGTGCGGGTCGTGCGATGCCTGTGAATCAGGTACTCGTGACCGAAGCCACCGAAATCTCCAAAGAGCTGTACCTGAGCATGCTCGTCGATCGCACTGCACGTGCGGTGACTTTCATCGCATCGCCCATGGGCGGTGTCGATATCGAGCAAGTGGCACGCGAACACCCTGAGAAGATTTTTACCGTCGAAGTGAACTTCATGCAGGGCTTGCAGGCATACGAGTGCCGCAAGCTTGGTTTCGCGATGGGCCTCGGCGCCAAGCAAACGGCGCAGCTCGCGAAGATCATGTTGGCCATGTTCCAGCTGTTCACGCAGCTCGACATGAGTCTTATCGAATTGAACCCGCTGGTGATCAATGGCGCCGGCGACCTGATGGCGCTCGATGGCAAATTGAACGCCGACGACAACGCGCTGTTCCGCCACGAGAAGCTGGCGGCGATGCGCGATGTGTCGCAGGACGATCCGCTGGAAGCGCAAGCGGCGAAGAACGATCTCAACTACGTCGCGCTCGACGGCAACATCGCGTGCATGGTCAATGGCGCGGGTCTGGCGATGGCGACGATGGACGTCATCAAGCTCTACGGCGGCGAACCGGCGAACTTCCTGGACGTCGGCGGCGGCGCGACGACCGAGCGTGTCACCGAAGCGTTCAAGCTCATTCTCGGCAACGAGAAGGTCAAGGCGATTCTGGTCAACATCTTCGGCGGCATCGTGCGCTGCGATTTGATTGCCGAAGGCATCATCGCTGCGGTCAAGGAGGTGGGGATCAGCATCCCCGTGGTGGTGCGTCTTGAGGGCACCAATGTCGAGAAGGGCCGCGAGATGTTGAAGGGCGGCAATCTCTCCATCATTCCGGCGAGCGATCTGGCCGACGGCGCGCAAAAAGCCGTCGCCGCTGCCGCCAAAGCCTAAAAGAAGGACAGCATTCCCATGGCGGTATTGGTCAACAAAAAGACCCGAGTGATTTGCCAAGGCTTCACCGGCACGCAGGGCACGTTCCACTCCGAGCAGGCGCTCGACTACGGCACCAAACTGGTCGGAGGCGTAACGCCGGGCAAGGCTGGCAAGGATCACATCGGTCTGCCAGTGTTCAACACGGTGCAAGACGCGGTAGAAGAAACCGGCGCCGAAGCGAGCATGATTTTCGTGCCGCCGCCGTTCGCAGCGGACGCGATTCTCGAAGCCGCAGACGCCGGCATCAAAGTGATCGTGGCGATCACCGAAGGCATCCCGGTGCTCGATATGCTGCGCGTCAAGCACGTGCTCACGACCTACTACCCGGGCACGTACCTGATCGGCCCGAATTGCCCCGGCATCATCACGCCGGGCGAATGCAAGATTGGAATCATGCCGGGCTTCATCCACAAACCCGGCAAGATCGGCATCGTGTCGCGCAGCGGCACGCTGACCTATGAAGCCGTGTATCAAACGACGAAAGTGGGCTTGGGACAAAGCACCTGTATCGGCATCGGTGGCGATCCGATTCACGGCATGAACTTCGTCGATTGCTTACGGCTTTACCAAGACGATCCGCAGACCGAAGGCATCATCATGGTCGGCGAGATCGGCGGCAATGCAGAAGAAGAAGCCGCAGAGTTTATTGCGGAATACGTGACCAAACCTGTGGTCGCTTACATCGCCGGCGTTGCTGCGCCGGCAGGTAAACGCATGGGTCACGCTGGCGCCATCATCGCCGGCGGCAAGGGCACGGCCGCAGCCAAATTTGAAGCGCTGGAGCGCGCCGGAGTGACGACGGTGCGATCCCCCACGGAATTGGGAGACGCGATTCAAAAACGCCTATCGGGCGTCAAAACCAAATCGTCATCCTCGAAGGGGAGTGCCATCATGAAAACAGAAACCGTAGCACCCGCAGCACCGGCCGAAGCGCCGGCCAAGAAACCGGCCGCGAAGAAGGCTGCTGCCAAACCGGCAGCGAAGAAGGCTCCGGCAGCAAAAGCTGCGCCGGCGAAGAAGGCTGCACCGGCCAAGAAAGCGGCCGCTAAGCCCGCAGCAAAACCGGCTGCTAAAAAGCCGGCGGCGAAGGCTGCTGCGCCAGCGAAGAAAGCCGCTGCGCCTGCCAAGAAACCGGCAGCCAAGGCTGCGCCAGCGAAGAAAGCCGCCGCGCCCGCCAAGAAGCCAGCTGCTAAAGCTGCGCCAGCGAAGAAAGCCGCTGCGCCAGCCAAGAAGGCCGCAGCACCAGCCAAGAAACCGGCTGCCAAGAAAGCCAAGTAGGACGATTCAAGGCGCCGGTTAACGGCGCCGCATTGATGAACTCGGGGCGGCCCAAAAGCCGCCCCCATTTTTTGCAAGAACGAAAACGCACTCGCCAGAGCAACGATCAGGCCGGGCCTGATACTGTTCCATCAGCGCTCGTCATCCAGCATCTGCCGCTGGCGCCCATTCGTCGAAGCGGAATCGCGCCGAAGCCGAGGTATTGTCGCTCAGTACACATCCTCCACGGTGTTGTGCACATTGAACTTGCCGGTTGGCGTGACGATTTCCGGGCCCTTGATGACCTGCTTCAAACGCAGGCTGCGATCGTCGACGATGACGATGGCGCTTTCTTCCTTGGCGCCGCTCCACACCGAGAACCAGACCTCATCGCCCGCTTGATTGAACTCCGGTTGCACCACCCGTTTCGGGCCTGGGCCGAGCTTGGCCCACTCGGCGATCGGCAGCACTTTGAAACCCTTGGCAAGATCGCTGGTATCGAACACGGCCACGGTCTGGCTGATCTTCGGATCGGGATTGAGTGGCGTATCGACATACAAGTGCTTTGAGGTCGGATGTGTCTTGACGAACAACGATCCGCCGCCTTGTCCCGTGAGCACCTGCACCACCTTCCACGCCTGCTGCGGGTGATGATCGGGATCGGTGCCGATCAGTGTGATCTTCTCGTTGCCGAGCGCGCTCGTGACCCACACCGGCCCGAACGTCGGATGTTCGAAATTCGCGCCGCGCCCCGGATGCGGAATCTTGTCGGCATCGACCAGGTTGACCATCTTGCGTTCTTTCGAATCGACCACCGCAATCTTGTTCGACTGATTGGCCGCGGTGAGGAAGTAGCGATGCGTGGAATCCCAACCACCGTCGTGCAAAAAGCGCGCGGCGTTGAGCGTGGTCACTTGCAGGTTCTCGATATCGGCGTAGTTCACCAGCAGGATGCGGCCGGTTTCTTTGACGTTGACGATGAACTCCGGGTGCTCGTGGCTGGCCACAATCGCCGCCACGCGCGGCTCGGGATGATATTCCTGCGTGTCGACGGTCATGCCGCGTGTGGAGACGATCTTCAGCGGCTCCAGCGTCGGGCCATCCATGATCACGTACTGCGGCGGCCAGTAGCTGCCGGCGATCGCGTACTTGTCCTCATAGCCTTTGTACTTGCTGGTCTCGACCGAGCGCGCCTCCAGACCGACTTTGATCTCGGCGACGATCTGCGGCGGATCCATCCACAAGTCGATCAGATCGATCTTCGCATCGCGGCCGATGGTGTACACATAACGGCCCGAATCGGACATGCGCGAGATGTGCACCGCGTAACCAGTCGGCAACACCGCAACGATGTCTTTGCGGTCGCCATCGATCAGCGCGACTTTGCCCGCATCGCGCAGCGTCACCGAGAAAAAGTTGGCGATGTTGCGATCGTGCATCGGCGCCGTCGGGCGCTCGGACACCGGCACCATCACCTTCCAGGTCGCCTTCATTTCCGGCATGCCGAACTCCGGCGGGTTCGGCGGGTCGTGCTGCAGAAAGCGCGCCATCATGTTGACTTCTGCTTTGCTCAACTCGCCCGAGGTGCCCCAATTCGGCATGCCCGCCGGCGAGCCGAAATTGATCAGCGCTTCCAGGTATGCGGTGCCCTTGGCGCGCGTCAGATCCGGCGTCAGCGGCTTGCCCGTGGCGCCCTTGCGCAGCACACCATGGCAGCCGGCGCAGCGCTCGAAAAAGATTTGCGTGGAGCGCTCGAACTCGGCCTTCGATAGCGCTGGCGCATCCGGGTTTTGCACCATCTCAACGCCTGTTGTTGGGATCGCCGATGGCGTGCCCTGATACTTCATCACGCCTTCCTGGGTGCCCGGATGACGCTGGCCTTGCGCCAGGTCGGTGGACACGCCGCTGCGCTTGCGCGCGGCCGTGACGTCCGCGGCCGACACCACCTTCGGCGTGTTTCCCCAACTGTGCGTTACGTACGTCAAAATGGCCGCGATATCGGCATCGGTGATATGACTTTGCCCCGGCATCACCGCATCGAATGTCTGACCGTTGACCTCGATCGGACCTTGCTTGCCCGCAAGCACAATATCGATCGCGCGCTCGGTATCCGCATTCAAGAAATCCGCGCCCGCCAGCGGCGGAAACGCCCCCGCCAATCCCGCGCCCTCCGGTCCATGGCAGGCCGCGCAGTTCGCCAGGTACGCCGCCTTGCCCACATCCAGGCCTTGTTTGGGAAGACGCTCCTGAGACAAATCCTCGGCGCCAGCGGCAGCGCAAACGCCAAGCAGCAAACTCAACAACGACAGACGCAACATGATTCGACTCCCCGGATCGACAAGCGGATGGATGGCTTGGTCATCCTCGACTGTTGCCGCGGTGGAGCGCCTTGACTTGGGTCAAGCGAGTGCTAAGCGGGGTAGATGGAACCCGACTGCGGCGCCGCTGCCGCGCTGCCGAGACCACGCGCTAGCTCGGCACCCGGTGCATGAGCCCCAGGCACCAGCGGAAGATGCGATGCGCCGGGTCTACTGGCTGACAGTACATGAGCGGGCACCCGCCTTCGATCGGCTCCACTCCGCGGGCGCGGCACAGTTGTAGCGCTTCCTCCGCAACGCTGCCTTGGCCAAAGGATCTGTGGAACCAGATGTGCCGAATGTTTCGGTCCAGCGCTTCTCTTGCGACCGCGGTGGCGGCGGAGGGATGAGTGACCACCATCACTGCTTCAATCGCTTCGGGGATAGAGGCGAGGTTTGCGTAACAGGGCTTGCCCTCAAGTTGCGTGGCATTCGGATTGATCGCGAAAACCTCGTGCCCGGTCTCGGCCAGCCGTCGATAGATGGCATTCGCAGGAGCGTTTCCCGTCCGCGACACGCCTGCGACGGCGACGCGTTTGCACGCGAGGAAGCTGGCGACCAACGATGGCATTGGGGGCATGCGAGGACCTCGATGCGGCCTGACGTTCGAGTTGAGACGACCGCGGAGGCGGGCGCTGTCAGCTCGACCGAGACCGTGCACCATGCGCCTAAAGCGAAGCTCACCGCAACTACGGCAGCGGGGTTGAGTCCGTCACCCATGACTGATTCGAAGCGAATCGCCAGTCGGCTTTCCACGTAACTCGCCCGCGCATCTTGACTTGCGTCAAGCAAGTGCGATCGCAGTGTGCCGACGCCTCTGGTCCTTGATTGGGATCAATCTGTTTCGCACGGGGCGATGTCGAGAATGGGTCATACCACTTCGTGGACTCGCCCATGACTCGAACCCGACTCGCGATCGCCCTTGCTTTACTGCTGATCCCAGCGTCTGCGCGCTCTGAGGCCGCTGGCGAAACGGCGGCGGCGCGGTGGTTGGATGGTCTTGTGGTGGTCGCGAGCCGCCGGCCGCAGCCCACCGCTGAGGCGATCGGCAGCTTCTCGGTGCTCGACCGGCAAACCGTGGATCGGCTGCAAGCGCAGGACATTCGCGATCTGGTGCGTTATGAGCCGGGTGTGCAGGTCACGGCGGACGCTGCGCGCTTTGGGCTGGATGGGTTCAACATTCGCGGCGTGCAGGGTAACCGGGTGGCGGTGCGCATCGATGGCGTGCCGCTGCCGGATGGTTTTGCGGTGGGTAGTTTCTCCAACGCCGGACGCGATCAGCTCGATCCGGAGCTCTTGGAAACGGTGGAAATCTTGCGCGGGCCGGCGTCGGCGCTATACGGTTCCGATGCGCTCGGCGGCATCGTCAGTATTGCCACGCGCGATCCCGGCGATCTCACCGCCGGGAACGGCAGCGGCGGGCGCGCGCGGATGTCGCTCGCGAGTCGCGATCGCAGCCGGCGCGCCAGTGTGATCGCAGCGCTGCAGGGCGCAACGCACGGCGTGCTGTTGGGGCACGCTGAGCGTCGTGGGCACGAACTCGACAATCGACCGCTCGGGGCGCCGGACAGCAATCCGGCCGACATCGACCGCAGCACGAGCATCGGTAAATGGACGATCGACGGCGAGTCGGCGCGGCTCAAGTTCGCGCTCGAGCGCTTCGAGGCCAACGTCGACACCGATGTGCGCACGCTGGTCAATGGTTCCGGTCAGTTTGCGACCACAGAGCGCTTGCTGGCCGATGACGCCGAACGCCGCGAACGCGCGTCGGCGCAATTGACGTTCGACGATCTGTGGCAGCTCGACGAGCTGCAGTTGCTGGCCTTCTGGCAAGGCTCGCAAACCTTGCAAAACACCTTGCAACAACGCCGCGCCGCGCCGCCGGCGGCGCGTTTTCCGACGTTGCGCGAACGCCAGTTCGATCTTGAGCAGTGGCAACAAGGCGTCGAAGCCATCGCGCGCGAGCAAACGCAGTGGGGCGGGAAGACGCAGCAATGGGTGTTTGGCATCGAGGTCTTCCGCACCCGCATCAAAGAGCAGCGCGATGGCCGCGAGATCAATCTCAGTACCGGTGCGGCGACCAACGTAATCCTCGGCGAGCGCCTGCCGGTGCGCGATTTCCCGAACTCGCGCTTGCGCAGCGTCGGCGCCTTCGCCGCCGCCGAAATTCCGCTCTGGGAATCGGATTGGGTGCTGCTGCCGGGTTTGCGTTTCGATCGTTTTGCGGTCGATCCGACCGCCGATGCGCTGTTCGTCGAGGACAATCCCGGGCGCAGCGTCGTGGCCAGCAGCGACCAGCGGCTGACGCCGAAGCTGGGCTTGCGCTTCGATGTGTCGGATCGGCAAAGCCTGTACGCGATGGTCGCCGAAGGCTTTCGCGCGCCGCCGTTTTCGGATGTCAACATCGCGCTGGTATTGCCGAGTTTCAACTATGTGGTGTTGCCCAATCCCGATCTCAAACCGGAGCGCTCGCGCGGCGTGGAGTTGGGTTGGTCGGGGTCGAGCGATGCCCTCGATTGGCGCCTCGCGGCGTTCCACAATCGTTACGACAACTTGATAGAGAGTCGCGTCAATCTGGGCAGCAATGCCAGCGGCGCGACGGTGTTTCAATCGGTCAACCGCACCCGCGCACGCATCTTTGGATTGGAGGCGAGCACCGAGCTGGCGCTGAGTCGTTGGGACGCGCGCCTTGCGCCCTATTCGCTGCGTATGGCGCTGGCGCATGCGCGGGGCGATGATCGCTCGCGGCGCCAGCCGTTGAACACCGTGCAACCAGATCGACTGCTCGTTGAGTTGCAGCGCAGCGCGCAACCCGGGTGGCCGCAGATCGCGTTAAGCGCCACGGCGGTGCGGCGCGTCTCGCGCATCGACCGCAGCAGCGCTGACTTATTTGCCCCGCCGGGGCATGTGCTCTGGGATTTGCGGCTGGGCAAGGCCCTCGCCGAGCACTGGCGCATCGATCTGGCGATTTACAACTTAGGGGACAAGCGTTACTGGGACTACGCCAGCTTGCGCAGTGTGACGCGGCAGAACCTGCCCGATCCGAGTTACTACACCGGGCCGGGCCGGAGCGCGGCGCTGACGGTGGGATGGGCGTGGTGATACGCGATTCGACTCCAGCGCTTTGGATCGAGAGGTCGGCGACAGCATCGAAAACCTCGCCGGCGTGTTGCCAGAGTCCGGCCTGCGATCGACTCAGGCGGCGCTGTGATTGCTCGAATTTGCCTGATGTATGATGCATGCTGCATACATCGACGAGTCCACATCATGCGAGTCACGACTGAACTGGATCAAGCAACCTATGAGGTCGTCCGCCAGCGTGCGCGCATCGAAAATCGTTCCATGAGTGCACTATTGGGCGCGCTTGTGGTGGAAGCCTTGCAATCGGATGCCCCACGTCTCATCAAGAAGGGGCGCTTTACCGTGGTTGCAGGCCCGGCGAACGGCAGCAAAGTAAGTGCGTCGCAGGTGCAAGCCGTCATCGATGCAGAAGGGGCTCTGTGAGCGCGGTGCTATTGCTTGACGTCAACGTGCTCATCGCGTTGGGCTGGGAACAGCACGAGCATCACGCTGCCGTGATCCGCAGATTGCATGCCAAACAAGCCTGGGCCAGTTGTGCTGTTACGCAGCTCGGCTTTATCCGAATCTCCAGTATGCCAGGGGTCTTTCATGTGTCGCTGACGCCTGCACAAGCTGCGGAAGTATTGGGCAAACTGGTGGCCGACAAACTGCATCGCACGCTGCCGGACATCGCCGCACAAAGCGGCGTTGATTGGGCTGAAGTCAGTCATGCCAGACACACCACGGATGCCTACCTTGTTGCGTTAGCCAAGGCGCGAAAAGCGCGCTTGCTGACGATCGATCGGCAGCTCGCGGCCAGATCAGGAGATGCCGTAGAGCTGCTGAGCGCATGAGTCGCCGAGCGCCGCAGATGTTGCGTTCCCCGTATTGACATCGATCAACCGCCGTGAGGACTTCTGTCCTCGTCGCTGGCCAGAAGAAACCGGGCAGCGGCTTGCCCGTGCATCGATCGCAGGCGCTCGAGCGCATGTACCAGCGACGGATCGGGATACAGCGCCTGCGCTTGCGCGATGGCATCGGCGGCGTTCTCCAGGCGCTCGATATAGTCCTGCAACCGGTCGGTTTCGGGCCTCACATCCAACCCCACCAGCGCAACCAGCCGAGCGGATGGTGCGCGCGCGCGATGCCGGCCATCAGCAGGTAAACCGCTATCGCGGCAAGGTAACTGACAAGGCGATAGCGCCACTCGCGAGCACGCTTGAGTGCCAGCGATCCGAGCACGATGTACAGCACGAGCAGCCCCAGTTTGACTGTGAGCCAGTCGTGCGCGACCGGGTACACGTGCAGCATCGTCATCAACATCAACGCCGCTGTCAGCAGCACGCAATCGATACTGTAGCTCAGGTATCGAAGTGGCGCGCTCATCGCCCAGCGCTGGCCCGCCAGACCCGCCGCCCCACGCACCGCAAACAGCGCACCGCTGGCGATTACGCTCCAGATATGCGCCTGTTTGATGACTGGGTAGAACTCGATCATGGTGGGTTGAAATGCTTGAGGCGAGTCCGAAAACTGCTTGAATTTGCGGGCGATGATCAGTTCTCACGAAGACACGAAGTCACCAGGAAGCGGAGCAGTGATGTCACGAAGGTGGCGTCCTCGTCTCAGAAGCGCCGGTTGCGAGGCTCTGCCCGCGGGTTGGTTTTTCTACTACGAAGGAGTCAGAACGGCGAAGCGAGCTGACTCCTCTTGGCTTTCTTCGTGTCTTCGTGTGAGATGGCTCTTGATCGGCACGCCTTTATGCCGATCAAGATAGCCAGTCAGGTGGTCGCCGGAATCGCAACTGCTTGCGGCCGCTCACCGCGTAACCACAGTTTGGCGACAAACACCGCCAGCGCCACCGCGCCAATTGAGAAGATCGTGTCGCCCGGTACGCGCATCCACACTAGCACCTCGATGATCGGTCGGCCCATGAACTCTGCGGACCGGGCGTACCAATAGCCGTTTTCGAGCGCAGCGCTGAGCTGCAGCAAACCGATGGGCAGCAGTGTCAGCAAGGCCATCAGGCTGAGCCCGATGTTCAACGACCAGAAACTGGTCTTCAGCAAGCCATCGTGCCACACCACATCGCGGCGCAGGCCACGCAGGCAGAACAGCATCAGGCCGATGCCGAGCATGCCGTAGACGCCGAACAGCGCAGTGTGTCCGTGCAATGGCGTCAAGTTAAGACCCTGCATGTAGTAGAGCGCCAGCGGCGTATTGATCAGGAAACCAAACAGGCCCGCGCCCACGAGGTTCCAGAACGACACGGCGATGAAAAACATGATCGGCCAGCGATAGCGCGCCATCCACGGCGTGGCCTGACTGTGCGAGTAGGTCTCGTAGGCTTCGATGCCGATGAACGCCAGTGGCACCACTTCCAACGCGGAGAACGAGGCGCCGAGCGCCACCACGGCGGTCGTGGTGCCGGTGAAGTACAAATGGTGGAAGGTGCCTAGCACGCCGCCGGAGAGAAACACCACGGTTGCGAACAGTACGGCTACCGTGGCGCTGCGCGCGCGCACCAGGCCCAACTTGACGAACAAGAAGCTCATCACGGCCACGGCGAAAACCTCGAAAAAGCCTTCGACCCACAAGTGCACCACCCACCAGCGCCAGTATTCGACCATCGACAGATGCGTGTGCTCGCCCCACATCAAGCCGGCGCCATAAAACAATCCGATGGCAACCGTAGACAAGAACAAGAGGCCGACGATAGAAGCCATTTCATCGCGCTGGCGCAACGCCGGCCACAGCGCCCGGCCCATCAGCAGCAGCCACAGCATCAAACCGACAAACAGGAAAATCTGCCAGAAGCGACCGATGTCGACGTATTCCCAACCCTGGTGCCCGAACCAGAAGTTGTGCGCCAGCCCAAGTTTTTGCATCACCGCGAACCACTGTCCGGCGAAAGCGCCGACAACAATGATCAGCAGACACAGGAACAAGAAGTTCACGCCGAGCCGCTGTAGCGGCGGTTCGTAGCCGGAAATCGCAGGCGCGATATAAAGCCCGGTGCCGAGCCACGCGGTGGCGATCCACAAGACCGCCAGTTGTGTGTGCCAACTTCGCGTCAGCGAATACGGCAGCACTTCAGCGAGCCGCATGCCATACAGCTCCTGGCCTTCCACCTGGTAATGCGCGGTGGTGGCGCCGAGCAGTATCTGCACCAGGAACAGCGCCATCACCACCCAGAAATACTTCTGCGTGGCGGCCATCGACGGCGTGACCTTCAGCGCCAATAAGGGGTCGGTCCCGGGCGGCGCGGGCGCGCGGTCCTTGCCGTGATAGACCGCATAGTGCCAGCCAAGCAGACCGATTCCGGCAATCATGAACAGCACGCTGAAAACCGTCCACATGAACGCGCTGGTGGTCGGCACATTCCCCGCCAGCGGCTCGTACGGCCAGTTGTTGGTGTACGACGCCTGGCTGTCGGGCCGCGCCGTGGCGGCTGCCCATGCGGTCCAGAAGAAGAACGCAGCGAGCTGACGCCGATGCTCTGGCGTGTCGACCGTGGCGTCTTTCATCGCATAGTTTTCGCGCAGCTCGGCGGTATCGGTGCCGGTGCCGAAGAGGCTGTCGATGTGCGCGGCGACGTGGGCGATGGCCTGGGCGCGTTGTGCTGAAATCAGGATTACGCCGTTCGCGAAGGTATTGGCGCGGACCAGCGGCGTCAGCTCAGTCTCGAGCTTGGCGCGATCCCCAGCGCTCAAGCTGGCGTAAGGCTTGCCGTGTGCCGCCATCGCGCGCAAGTCGAGCCAGGCGACAAGCTCGCGATGCAGCCAATCGGCGCTCCAGTCCGGCGCCACCAGTGCGCCGTGACCCCAGATCGAACCCAACTGATGGCCACCGATGCTTTGCCAGACGACGCGGCCCTGTTCGATATCGGCGCGCGTATAGACCACCTCGCCCGACTCGGTGCGCACCAGCTCGGGCATCGGCGGCGCCAGACGATGAATCTCGGTGCCCATGAACAGCAGCACCGAAAACGAGCAGACCAGAAGCAATCCCAGACCCCACCACAAGCGCTGCGTGGTTCGCATCGCACCATCCTCCGTTTGCGGACGATGCGATACTCCGGCGCGCGCCTGATGCGCGCCCTGATCTAGATCAGGCGCAGCACACTCTTGCCCAACGCCTGGAGCCGCGCCCGATCGCGCAGCGCCATCTCGCGGCGCTCGACGGCGATCAGTCCGTCGTCTTGAAAACGCCGCAGCACACGGCTTACGGTTTCTGGCGCCAGCCGCAAATAGCTGGCGATATCCGCGCGCGACATCACGAGGTGCAGTTGCGTCGCCGAATAACCCCGCTGCGCCTGGCGATCGGCCAGGTCCAGCAGGAACGCGGCCAGCCGTTCATCGGCGCTGAAATCGCCCGACAGCATCGAGGCCTTGCTGATGTCTTTGCTCATCAGCCGGAACAACTGCTGTTGCAGCGCCGGCATGCGCGTGGCCAGGGTAGCGATCGCCGGAAACGAAAAACGGCAGAGCGTGGTGGTATCGAGCGTTTGCGCGGCGCACGGATAGCGGTTGCGATACACGCCGTTCAACCCGACCAGCTCGCCGGGCAGGAAAAAGCCCAACACCTGCTCGCGCCCGCTTTCGTCGATCACGAAGGTTTTCACTGCACCCGCGCGCACGGCGTACACCGCTCCGAAATTATCGCGGTCGCGAAACAGCGCCGTCGCCACGGGAAACGGTCCGATGTGTTCGATCAGGCAATGCAGCTCCGCGAGCTCCGGTTTGCCATAGCCATGCGGCAAGCACACGCTGGCGAAAGCGCAAGTGCTGCAAAAGCGCGTGCTGTCGCCGTCGCCGTCCAGCGATAGCAGCCCTTCGGCCGCCGTCATTGCCGTCATGTGTGTGTCTTAGGTCGACGCAAGATGTACGCGAGAGTCTACCGCCGCGCGCGCTACGGCGCTGGCGGAGCTGGCCGCGCTAAGCGCGCAGCGGATTTCGCATCTTCAGCGGCGCGAATTTGGCGATGTCGCGACCTGTGGGAACGCCTAGTTGCATTCGGCCGCTTTTGTCTTTGCGTCGTTCGGTAGCGTTTTGTCGCGAGCGTTGGATCGGCATCCGCCGCTACTAACAAGGCCAGGGCCTTACAGTTCGGCAACGTGTGCAATGAACGGGGACGAAGAGACGCGCAAGTCAACGCGTGCCGCGCAGCGCTCGAGGTCCACAACCAGCAGGTCAGCGCACAGAGGTCGAGACAAAGCCCGATGCGTTCCCGCCCCCGCTGGCGGGAGGGCTAGGGAGAGGGTGGATGCTGCGGATGGCCAGCCCTTGCGGGGAAACCAAGATCGCCCGCTGCAGCATCTACAGCTTCGAACACACGTTGCCGTGGCGGCTGGAACCACGCTCTCCCTAACCCTCCCCCGCCAGCGGGGGAGCGAACTGTGATCGCTTCGATCCGGCATTGGCTCGTGACTGGTCGAATTCGAAGTGACGGGGTACTCATCGTGCATCGAAAGCCGCTCCTCGGCCTGGAACGCGGGCTCCGCAAGCATCGTGGTCACGCTGGCAAATCGGTGAGCGCTCGCTTGATCGAGAGCTCGACGCGTCCGGCGTTGTTGCAACTAGATCAGGCCCTTTCCTAGTGTGGTGTCCCAGAAATAACTGGAAGAAATGTCCGATGGATTTCGGCCCGAGGCAAGGCGCGAGAAGAAGTCATAGCAGCGCTATGGCGACGACGAGCAACGCAGCATTGGGGCCGAAAGACGCGGACATAATTCCAGATATTTTTGGGACACCACACTAGCCCGCATATTTCATGAGGGAACGCGGAAGATCGCGAAGGGCTTTGCGCCGGAATCGAGGCGCGAGAAGGAGGAATGGTTGTTCCATTGGGACGACGAGCAACGAAGAGTCCGGCGCAAAGAACGAGCGAGGGCCGTGTTAGCGAGGAAATGGCAGCGGACAGTCTGTCATTCCAACCAATTCGGAGATTTCCGCGCCGTTACAACGAAATCAAGCCATTTCATCGCGACCTCATGAAATATGCGGGCTAGCGACACCACGAAACCTGCGCGTTAAGGCGCAGCCCCAGGCGCCAGCCGCGATGTGGGGAAGACGCAGCGGAAGGTGCTGCCTTTGCCGATGGTGCTTTCGATTTCGAGTCTCGCGCCGTGGGCGTTGAGCACGTGTTTGACGATGGCCAGACCCAGTCCGGTTCCGCCGCTGTCGCGCGAGCGCGAGTTGGAGACGCGATAGAAGCGTTCGGTCAGTCGCGGCAGGTGCTGCGCGGGAATGCCCTGGCCGGTGTCGATTACGCTAAAGGCCGCACCCTCGGCGTGGGGTTCGTAGTGCAAACGAATGCGGCCGCCGGCGGGCGTGTAACGCACGGCGTTGATCACCAGATTCGAGAACGCACTGTGCAGGTCTTTGCCAGATCCGACGATGTCGAAGCTCGCATCGCAGCATAGCTCGATGGTGTGCTGGCCTTGGCTCAGCGCATCGGCGTCGCGTTGGATGCGATCCAGCATCGGACAGATCGCCACCGGCTCATCGCGCGGCGCCGATTGCGCTTCGAGGCGCGACAGCGTGAGCAGGTCCTCGACGATGTGCGACATGCGTCGGCTCTGCTCGCGCATTTCGACGAACAACGGCGCGAAGTCGTGCAACTCTTCCGGTTCGATCGCCTCCAGGTATCCGGCGATGACCGTGAGCGGAGTGCGCAACTCGTGCGATACGTTGGCGACAAAATCGCGCCGCACCTGCTCCAGCCGCATCAGATTGCTGACGTCGCGGACGATCAGCATGCGCAAGCCAGGCCGATAGGCGATGAGCCGATACAAAAGCCGCACGCGCTCGTCTTCCGGCGCCGGCTGATCGATCAACGGCTCGTCGAAGGTGCCTGACGCGAGCCAGCGCACGAAGGCCGGTGCGCGCACGAGGTGATCGAGTCGTTGCCCGACATCGGCGGGATAACGCAGCCCCAGCAGACGTTTTGCGGACTTGTTGAACCAGTGGATTTCGTTGCCTTCGTCGATGGCGATAAGGCCGTCGGGCAATGCGCGCGCGGCGTCGCGAAAGGACTCCAGTGCCACCAGCAGACGCTTGCGCCGCTGGCGATCCATTTTGCGGCGTCGCTCCAGCGCATCAAACACCGGTTGCCAGGCACCGAAACCTTCTGGCGCGTGCAGATCGCGCGAACCGAGCCAGCGCTGCAAGCGCAGCAACTGGCGCAATTGCAGCAACGCAAACAGCAGCAGGCCCGCCGCTGCGCCCCATCCGGGTTGACCCACGAGCAAACCGACACCGGCGCCTGTGCCGGCCAGCGCCACCATCGCGATCAAGCTGCGCTCGGTGGCGCGCGGCGTCTTCACACCGTGGTGGAAAAGCGATAGCCAGCGCCGCGCACGGTTTGCACGTAATCCTCCAAACCGAAGGGTTCCATGCTCTTGCGCAAACGACGAATGTGCACGTCCACCGTGCGTTCCTCCACGTACACGCCGCTGCCCCAGACGTTATCCAGCAACTGGCTGCGCGTATAGACCCGCTCTGGATGGGTCATGAAGAAGCTCAGGAGCCGATACTCGGTCGGCCCGAGTTGCACCGGCTTGTCGCCAGCGAACACCCGATGGCTCAAGGTATCGAGCGTCAAGCCGCCGAGCGAAATCGTTTGCCCCTCGCCGTGCGGTTGCGTGCGCCGCAATACCGCGCGAATGCGTGCGATCAGTTCGCGCGTCGAGAACGGCTTGACGATGTAGTCGTCGACGCCAGCATCGAGGCCAATGACGCGATCGTCCTCCTCGCCGCGCGCGGTGAGCATGATGATCGGGATTTCCCGCGTCAGTTCCTCGCGGCGCAGTCGCCGCGCGAACTCCAGACCGCTGGTGCCGGGCAGCATCCAGTCGAGCAAGATCAAGTCCGGGAGCTTGTCGGCGATCAGGTGCTGCGCAATCCGCGAGTCCTCAGCCAGCATCGGCACCAGGCTCGCGCGCTTTAAGGCAAACGCGATCATGTCGCGAATCGCCGACTCGTCTTCCACTACCAACACGCGCTGTTCCACCGGCATCTCCGCTGCCATCAAAACCCGCACATTCAAAGACGAAATTATGACCGGCGTGTGACGATGTCATAATTTCGCTGATTTTCCGACAAATAACAGTGCGGCGACACCGGTTGCGGCAAGCTGAGCGAACACAAATCCAGCGACGTCCTGAGGCCGGATCCCGGCGAAGGTATCGGTGAACGCACGCGCCAGAGTGACGGCTGGATTGGCGAACGAGGTGCTGGCGGTGAACCAATACGCGGCAAAGATATAGCCTGCGACGAGCAGTGGAAGCTGCGTCGCCGCGTGGCGGCGTGCGATGACGATGGTCGCCAGCAATCCCGCCGTTGCGATGCCCTCGCTCAACCACTGGGGCCCGCCGGTTCGTACCTGGGTGCCGATTTGCAGCAGCGTTTGGTCGAACATTGCGTGGGCCAGCAGCACGCCCGCTATCGCGCCCAGGACTTGCGATATCACATAACCCGTCGCCTGCAACACTCCGATCTCTCGGCCGGCGAGCATCAACAAGGTCACGCACGGATTGAAGTGCGCGCCGCTGATCGGGCCTATCAGCGTTATCAGCACATAGAGCCCCGCAGCAGTGGCCGCAGCATTTGCCAGCAACGCGAGGGCCGGTAAACCGGGTGCGAGCATCTCACCCATGATCCCGGAGCCGACCACCACCGCCAGCAGCGCCATCGTGCCCGCGGCCTCGGCCAGCAGTGCCTCAGGCCCGCGCACAACACACTCCGCAGGACAGCAGCTGCCGCCAGTAGCCGGCCCGTGCCGGGTATTCGGCGCGGCTGCGAGCGAACAAGCCGATGTCGACGACGTGCCCCGGCCCACGCCAGGTGCCGAACACCTGATCCCAGATCGCCAGTGCATTGCCGTAATTCGCGTGGCCCACTCGCGCGTCGGCCGCGTGGTGCCAGCGATGCAGCTCATTGCTGCTGAAAACATGGTTCCAGAAGCCGTTGTCCAGATCGGCGTTGGCGTGCTGCAGCATCTGCACTGGCTGGGTCAGCGCGAGATAGCCAAACACGGCCTCGGGGGAAGCTCCCAGATACAGCGGCGGCAGCACGGCAAGGCCGTTGATCAGGTAGTTCAGCGGATGGACCCGAAACCCGTTGACGGCGTTGAGCTTCTCGGGGCTATGGTGCATCGCATGCAGACACCACAGCGGCGCAAACTGGTGGTGCGCGCGGTGCGACAGGTATTTGCCGAGTTCGATCAGCAAGCTGACGACGACGATTTCTGCGAACAACGGCCAGCTCGCCAACGTTGCTGCCGATGGATACAGCGCAACGGCCAGGATCGGCAGGGTCGACTTCAACAGCGGGTCGATGGCGAGGAGCACCACGCCGGCACTGCTCGCATCGTCGATCAGCTCGCGCCGGTCAGGGTGCCAATCCTCGCGATAGGGCCAAAGACGCTCAGCCAGTATCGCCAAGCCGAGTGCGATCAGCGTACCGGCGAGCACCGCAGCTTCCAATGGAACACCGGCCGCGAGCGCCAGGGCATACAACAACAGGCTTTGCGCAACCGCGATCGGCAGCAGGCGGTTTCGTAGATAGGCCTTCATGGTAGTCGTTCCAACAACGCGCGCACACGCTGTGCAATGTCGTCGCGGATAACGCGGTATTCCTCGTCGGCCAGGTGTTTGGGGTCGCCCAGTGCCCAATCCTCGCGAATACGCGCGGGCACCCACGGACAGCTATCGCCGCAGCCCATCGTAATCACCGCATCGAATTCGCCTGTGATCTCGTCGAGCGACTTAGAGCGCTGCGCCGAAAGATCGATGCCGAGCTCGGCCATGAAGCGCAGCGCTTTGGGATTGATGACGCCAGATGGCCGCGAGCCGGCGCTCAAGCTCTCGACGCCCGCACCGCCGAAATGCCGCGCGAATCCTTCGGCCATCTGGCTGCGATTAGCGTTTTCTACGCACACAAAAAGCACGCGCTTCATGCCACGCAACCGCACTGACGGTCGCATGCGGTGTCCGCGCTAGGCGCTGCCGCATCGCTCGTTACGCAGGCTGATGCCGCGCATTGCTCGCCATTCGCCCGTAACTGCTCGGGCGACAGGTGTTCGAGCACCGCGAACACTTCCCACTCGTTGCCGTCTGGATCGGCGAGCCAGAATTTGTCCTGTCGCGCATAACAGCAGCTGACGGCCATCTCATCGCGTGGCGCCATGCCCACAGACAACGCGCGCTCGCGCAGTTGCAATACCCTGGCACTGTCTGCAACCTGCAAACCCAGGTGCGACAGCGAACCGCCCGGCTGCGCATCGGCCATTTCGTTGAGCACGAAATTCAGAGGCGGATCGTTGAGATCGAATTTGGCGTAGCCGGTGCGCACGCGGCGGCTGTCTGCACCGCTATCGTCCAGCAGCAGCGAATGCGTTTCCGTCCGGTCGTGATAGTGCTTGACCGGATCGACGCCGAATAGCGCACGATAGAAGTTGACGCTGGCATCGACGTTGCGGACATTCAGCGACAGGTGCGGTTTGAATCCAGTCACGGCAGACATAGCGGCTTCCTCAGCAAGGCTTTCCGGGCGCGCAGGTCGGGGCAACCGCTGCGGCGCCCGCGCAGCAGTTCTCGGTCAGATAACCCAGCAGTGCGTTCATGCGTGTGTAGTCGGCACGCACGCGAATCACGCGCCCTTCGCGCGTATCGAGCGCCAGACCGGCGCCGCGCAACACGTTCAGATGCGCCGTCAGCGTTGCCGGTGGAAGGTCGAGCTTCTCACGCAATTCGCCAACCGACAGGCCATCGGGGCCGGCCTGGATCAAGGCGCGAAATGCGGCCAGACGGCTGTCATGAGCGAGCGCGCGTAACGCGTTGAGTGCGGTGATCGTGTCCATAGTTCGATAATTCCGGAATTATGGAATTGTGTCAATGGACGTGCCGGTGGGGCAGAAACTGGGGCGGTTCGCGTCGCCAACACTTGCGCGCGTTTGCCAGCGGTCAAACCGTGGCGCACGCGAAAGGCCCATTTTCAAGGGCCAGTTGCTGGATACTTCTGGCTGGATCAACAGCAGGAACCGCCCATGCGTTTGTCGTGCCTTGCCTTGGCGCTGGTTTGCCAATCTGCGTGGGCCTGCGGCCCAGATTTCCCAATGACCTTGCTCGATCAGCGTGGGCCGGTCATGGCGCAGATGCCGGACGATGTGGTGTGGTTCGACGCGCGGCGCTGGGTTGTACCCGCGCAAACGTTCGCACCTGCGGACGCCGATCCCTGGGCCGATCCGTCTGAGACGCGCCGAGAGGCTGAGATGGCCGGGCTCGGCGAGACCGAGGCGGCGACTCTGCAACAGATGCGCGATTCCGCAGATGGCAATCAGGCGCTAACCATCGGTGCCGATCTGCCGGCTGAGCTGCGCGAATACACCGCCGGCGCGGTCGATTTTCACCGCGGCGATTGGACGAATGCCACGGCGCGCTTCGCGTCGGTTGTGGCGTTGCCCGCGGAGCAGCGCCATCGGCGCGGTGTGTGGGCCGCGTACATGCAGGGGCGCATTGCTTTGCTCACAGGCGAGTACGAAAGCGCGATCCTGGCGTTCGAACGGACGCGGGAATTCGCCGCGCAGGGAGGCAGCGATCCGCTTGGGCTGGCGGTGGCCAGCTTCGGAGAACAGGCGCGCGCAGCTCGCGAGAGCGGCGATCTGGCGACAGCCCTGCGGCTGTATGCCGAGCAGGCAGCGCTCGGCTCAACTTCCGGCCAGGCGTCGCTGTTGGTGATGGCCAGGCAGATCGCGCGCACGCCGGCATTGCACGACGCGGCGCTCACCGACGAGCTGGGCCGACGGGTATTGGTCGGATATCTGTTTGTTCGCGACGCCGAGCCGGCGGAAGCGGCATTGCTCGACCGCCTCGCCGCACTGCCGGTGCGTGAAATCCCCGACGCAGACCTGCTCGCTGCCGTGCTCTATCGCCGCGGCGACGATGCGCGCGCAGCACAGTTTGCGGCTGGAACCACGCCGTTTGCGGCCTGGGTGCGCGCCAAGTTGGCGATCAAGCAGGGACGGCTCGACGAGGCCACCGCCGAATACGCCAAAGCGATTCGCGCCTTCCCGACGGACCCGCTGACGAGCGCCGAGAATGCGCGCGAACTGCGGTGCCGGATCGCCGGCGAGGCCGGTACGCTGGCGCTGGGCCGCGCCGAGTTCCTGCAAGCGTTGGATTTGCTCTACGCAAGCGCCGAGGTCTATTGGACGGATTTTGCCTACGTCGCTGAGCGGGTGGTCTCTTTGCAGGATTTGCGCGCTTTCGTCGATCGCGTCGCGCCCGATGCCAGCTTGCCCACAAACGCCGAGGAATATGCGCCGCCAGCCAGTCGTTTGCGCGCACTGCTGGCGCGACGCATGGTCCGCAGCGGCGAAGCGCAGCAGGCGATCGCTTACTTCGACGATGAAATGCACCGAGGCGCTGCGCAGAGCTACGTCGCAGCACTTGAGGGGACCCAGGCCTGGGCGCGCACCGCACAAGCGCGCGCCTGGTATGCCGCGGCCGAAATTCTGCGTGCTCACGGTATGGAGATCGCCGGCTTCGAGGGCGATCCGGACTACGCGCAATACGGCGGCAACTACGATCTCAACAGCCCCTATCGGTATGACGAGAATTTCAACGTGATCGTCGATGAGCGCAAAGACCTCACGCTCGAAGGCCCGTTCACCAGCGACGCCGAGCGCGAGCGCCTGGCGCAAACCCGCGCCCAACCGCTGATGCGATTCCACTACCGCGCGATCGCCGCGCAGCACGCCGAGCGCGCCGCCGATGCGCTGCCGGAGCGCAGCCAGGCCTTCGCTGCTGCGCTGTGCAGCGCCACCAGCTACCTGCTGTATCGCGAACCGCAGGCCGCCGCCGCGATCTATCGCCGCTACCTCAATCACGGCGCCTATGTTCCCTGGGGCGCAGCGTTTGGTCAGGTTTGCCCCGCGCCCGACTTCGACAAGGTCGAGCGGGAAATCCGCGCACAGTGGCTCAACCTTGCTGGACGTAGCGCGATCATCGGCGGCCCGATTTTGATCGTCCTGTTATTCGCGATTGGCGTCTGGCGCTCGCGCTCGCGAAAGCGAGCTTGAGATCAAAAAAAAAGGCCCCGACTGGCGGGGCCTTTAAGTTTGTCGACCATCGCCTGTTGGCGCGCGTGATACCTCGCGCCAACAAGCCGATCAGGCCATCAAAGCTTGTAGTTAAATCCGAGCAGATACGTGCGGCCCCACTCGATGTACTCCAGCGGCCGATCCTTCGAGCCGGCATACGTCCGATACGCTTCGTCGGTCAGGTTGCTGGCTTGCAACAACACGCTCAAGCCTTCCAGATTGCCCTTGAACGCATAGCTCACCTGAGCGTCGGTGATGCTCTCGCCAACCACGTAGCGCAACGTGCGATTGCCGTTGAAGTTGCCAATCTCGCCGATGAAGTCGGATCGATGACGTTGGCTGATACGCGCTTCAAAGCCATCGCGTTCATAGTACGCCGTGAAGTTGAAGACCCGATCTGACAAGCCCGGCAAATCGATGTCGCCGCTACCAACGCTGGAGGCGCTCTCCGGATCGCGGATCTTGATGTTGCTGTCATAGAAGCTGGCATTGGCGATGACGCCAAAACCTTCGAGCGATTGGCTCATCATTTCCAGCGGGATCGATGCGGTCAACTCAAGACCACTCAACGTGCCGCCTTCGCCGTTCACCGGCGAGGTGAAATTGCCGAAGCGCTGCACCGGCGGCTGGCCGGGTTGGGGAACATAACCGGCGAGCAGATCCTGGAAGTCATAACCGCTGACGGTTTGCGTGTAGATGTACGAGCGCAAATCCTTGTAGAAGAAGGCGGCGGCTACATAGCCCTTGTTGCCTTCGAAGTAGCGCTCCCAGGAGACGTCGACCGCATTGGCCAACCACGGATCGAGCAGGGGATTGCCACCGCCGCCGCCCGGTTCACCCGTTGCCGTGTTCACGCCAAATTCCAGAGCGGCGCGCAGCTGGTCGACACGCGGACGCGCCACCTGGCGGGCAACACCGACGCGCAGCTGCTGATTCTCGGCAACCTCGAACGAGAGGTTCAAGCTCGGCAGAAAATCGGTGTACGACTTGCCGCCGCCGATCGGCCGGATTTGCTGGCCCACAGGCCGATTGCGGTCGAAGTAGTTGGCTTCCGACGACTGATCGACGTTCTGCGCCTGCACACCCACGTTTCCGCGCACTGGGATGTCGCCCCAGACGGTGTCGATGTTGGCGCGCAGCCACGCCGAGGTGATGACCTCGTTGACATCCCACGCCTTGGGAATCAAATAGTCCAGATCGTCGCGCGGCTCAAATCGCATGTAGCGCGCAACGGCGGCGGGCACGTTCCACGACGGGATCGTACCGACACCGGCGAAACCAAGATCGACCGGGCGAAACTGGAATTCGCTGCCGATCGTCGTTGGGCCTTGCGCGCCGAGATTGATCGGACCCTCCGGCTGGCGCTTGGACTTGTCGCGCTCGGCTCGGTTGATGCCGATATCGAGCGATTCGAGCATGGAGAAGTACTCAGGCGCCGGCATATTGGCGGCCAGCTTGATGCCCGTCAGCTCATCCTCAACACTCGGCACTTTGCCGTAGCCCGAACCGTAAATCGTGTTGTCCAGGAACAGATCGGACGGGTTGGAGTACGTGCGACGCGGCGTCAGCTGCGAAAAGCCGTTGCTGCGAAACACGAGGTTGACCGAATCCAGACTCGGTGTCGGAACGCGCCGCTGCGTGTTGTTCTCAAGATTCAACTCCTCGCGATCCGCCTTCGACCAGTTGATATCGGCGGTGAGCAGAACGCTGTCGAGCGTAAACTCATTGGTCCAACCGAAGGCTTTGATGGTGTCGTCGCGCTTGTTGTACATGCCGCGCACCAAGGGATACACGTTGTTGGCGGTGCCGCCGACAAAGGTTCCGTTGGCATTGATCACCGGATTCGTCACGTTCAGGCGATCAAAACCACCGTTGTAATCGCCGAGATTCACCTCGAACTGATTGGCGGTGTCTTCTTGCTCGGCGGTGGAATAGAAGACATCCAGCGTGCTCATCCAGGTATCGCTGGCCTCAAGCTGGAAGGTTCCCAATGCGCCCGTGCGTTCGGTGTAACCGGTGCGGCGCAGAGCCTTGATGCCGTTCGAATAGAACGTGCCCGCGGGCACGCCCGGGCGCCAACCCGCGCCGATTGCCTCCCAGGGCTCGTACAAACCCACCTGGTTTTCTTGAATCGGCGTATCGGCACGCGAGATACCTATCGCGTAACCGAAGTTGCCGTTCTCCGACTTGCCGATATAACTTAAGTTGACGCGATTGCCTGTGCCACTTGAATCGGCGGCGCTACCCAATGAATTGCGCTGGCCACGGACGCCCACTGCGAATACCGAGTCTTTAAAGTCCAGCGGCCGGACAGTGCGCATATCGATCGTGCCGGACAATCCTTGGCCGACAATGCCGGAATCCGGTGTCTTGTAAATCGTTACGCCACTGAAAAGCTCAGACGGGTACTGATCGAACTCCACACTGCGGTTGTCGCCGGTGCTGACAAGCTCGCGCCCATTCAACAGCGTGGTCGCAAAATCCGGCGACAAACCACGAACGCTGATGACCTGCGCGCGACCTGCGACGCGTTGCGCCGAAAGCCCTGGCAGGCGAGCGATCGACTCGGCGATCGATTGGTCCGGCAGCTTGCCGATGTCTTCGGCTGAGATCGACTCGACGATCGACGTCTGCGACTTCTTGACCGCCGTCGAACTCTCGATCGCCCCGCGGATACCGGTAACTTGCACAGCGTCGAGCTGCTGAGTCGCCTGCTCCTCGGCCTCGCGCGCGCGGCGTTGGGCAGGTGTTTCGTTCGCGCTCGCACCGACGGCAGGTGCAGCGTTCTGCGCTTGCACGCTGCCGCCCGCAAACAGCACGGCCGACGCGATCGCCATGGTCAAAAGATTGCGCTTAAGATGCAACATCACTCCTCCCTTCTCGGTGCAGCTCGACGAGCTCGCGAATGGAGCAGTCAAGCCAAAAATGAATCGGCGTTAACGAAGCGCTAACGACGGCGGCATGGTAGCGGCGGCGGCGTCCGCGTGGGTTTAGGTGTAAACGTATTCATGGACGCAGGCTCAAGGGGCGCGCCATGGGGCGATGCCTTGCCCTGATGGCGATGCCCAGCATGCGCCTACGCCGTTACCTTAAACCGCAGCGCGACGCTGACGGCGACCGTCGAGAACTGGCCGAATGTTCCGCCGCAGCGTAGCGTTGGGGCCATGATCGAATCTTCCACCCAATCTAACGCTTTAGCGGTCCGGGCCATCGCGCGGTTGCGCGCGATCTGGCATCGCGACATGCCGGCTGTAGGCCCGGCCCGGCGAGCCGCACTGTGAGCGCTCACCCATTTTCGGTGCTGACCCCCGATGTCGTTCTGGACGCCACCGAACGCCTGGGCGTGCGAGCGGATGGCCGACTGCTGGAACTCAATAGCTTCGAGAACCGGGTATTCCGCGTTGGCGTGGAGGACGGGCCGCCGCTGATCGCCAAGTTCTATCGACCTGGGCGGTTCAGCGACGCTGCCATTGGCGAGGAGCACCAGTTCTTGCGTGAGCTTGCCGAGGCGGAGCTGCCGGTTGCGGCGGCGCTGGGCGAGCCGAGTTTGCAGACCGTTGCCGTGGGCGGTGAGTGCTTTTCGGTTGCGTTGTTCCGCTGCCTCCCCGGCCGCGCAGCCGATCTCGAATCGGAGGACAACCTGGCGTGGCTGGGCCGCTTGATTGCGCGCGTGCATCTGCAAGGGGCGCGCCGGCGCTTTGAGCATCGCGCCACGCTTTCGCCGCTGATTGCCGAGCGTTCGCTGGCGGCGATACTCGCCGGCCCGCTGCTGCCCGACTACCTGGTGGCGCGCGCGCGCAGCAATGGCACTGCGCTGGCGGCGCGGATCGCGGCGCAATGGCAGGCGATGGGCTCAATGCCCAGCCTGCGCCTGCACGGCGATCTGCATCGCGGCAATTTGCTGTGGAACGAAGGGCCGCTGCTGGTCGACTTCGACGACGCGGTCAACGGCCCGGCAGTGCAGGACTTATGGATGTTGCTGCCGGAGGAAAATCCCGCGGCCCTGGACGCGCTGCTCGAAGGCTACGAAAGTTTTCGCCCTTTCGACCGCAGCGAGCTGGCGCTCATTCCGACGCTGCGCGCGCTGCGTCGCCTGCACTTCGCCGGGTGGTTGTCACAACGCTATACCGACCCCGCGTTTCCGCGCGCCTTTCCTTACGCCGGCAGCGCCAAGTATTGGGAAGAAGAGGTCAACGAGTGGAGCGAGTTGTAGCTGGCCAGTTTGGCCGGTTTGGCCATCAGTGTGAGGTCGCCGGGACAGGGGCAGTGTTCGCGGATCATGGTCATGACGCGCGCAGATGGGAGCGCTCCAGGCGCGAGCGCAAGCCGCCGATACGGGCCGCTGGCCGTGCCATGGCTGCCAACAGGCTGGCCTCGTCGCCCCAAAGATCGATCGACTGCCGCGCGCGGGTCAATGCCGTGTACAGCAGTTGCCGCGTCAGCAGCGGATGGTCGGGCGCGGGCGGTAGCACCAGTGCGATGCGCTGGTACTCCGAGCCCTGGCTCTTGTGGACGGTCAGCGCAAATGCGGGCACGTGTTCGGGCAGTTCCGCCGGGTCGCGCAGGCGCAGAGCCATCGCATCGGGCGCAACGGGATGTCGGGCGATCTCGCTAGCGGCGGTGGCTACTTTCAGCGCGCCGTCGATCTCTACGGCAATTCCAAGCTCGCCGTTGGTCAATCCGCTGCCCGGATCGTTGCGTGTGAACATCACAGCGCGGCCGGGATACCAGGGGTCGATACCGTGGCGCGCCCGAAAGTGCTGATCCAGTGCCGCTCCCAGGCGCTCACTGCCGCTCGGTCCGACGCGGAGAGCGCACAAGATTTGCGCGTCGGCCAAACTTGAAAACGCGCGCTCTGGCGACCAGCTGCCGCGCAAGTGCCAGCGCTGTTCATGCGCCCATTCGATCAGCCCCGGCAGTGGCGCCCGCGCCGAACCGCAAAAGTTGAGCGGCGCTGGCGGCAGCGCATCGGCGCCGCAGCGCACAGCCTCGATCAAAGGCAGCAGACTGCTATCGTTGCGGAATCCTCGATGCAGGCGCCGCACCGCGCCGCTGCCTTCGAGTGCAGCGACGAGATCGCCAAGCACCGTGCCGGCCGCGACCGACTGCAACTGATCCGGATCGCCCAGCAGCACCAGCATCGCGCGCTCGGGCAGCGCTTCGAGCAGGGCGCGCATCAGCGGCAGATCGAGCATCGAGGCTTCGTCGATCAAGACCAGTTCGGCAGCCAGCGGCTCGTTTGGGCCGTGCGCAAATCGCGCTAGATCGGGACGGAACTTGAGCAGGCTGTGCAGCGTTTGCGCTGGCCTGCCGATCGCCGCGCTCAAGCGCTGCGCGGCCTTGCCGGTGGGCGCCGCGAGCAGCACGCGCGGGGCGTCTGGCCAGCCCAACTGTGGCGCCAGTTCGAGCAGCAGCTGCACCAGCGCACGTGCGGTGGTGGTCTTGCCGGTGCCGGGTCCACCGGTCAACAAAAACAGCGCGCGCCCGGGCGCTGCGGCGATCGCGGCACGCTGCTCATCGCTGATCGGGCCCGGGATTCGGCTGACCGCAGAGGCGACGATGTCGGCCGACAGCGGCGCGTGGCGCAAACGCCCCAGCACGGCGTCGGCGATCGACAGCTCGTGTTGCCAGTTGCGCCAAAGAAACAGCAGATCGCCCTGCGCCACCGCGAACGACAGCGCGTCGCCGTTACCGATCCAGAGCGGGTCGCCGCGACCATAAAGCGCCAGCAGTTCCGCTGCCGTTCCGCGTTCCAACGGCAGTGCGGCATGACCCTCGCTATCGGCCGCACTGACGCGCGCCAGCAGCGCGCCGAGTTCCGCGCTGCCGCTCTTGGCGGCGATGTAATCGCCGAACGCACGATCGAAAGGGCGCAAATCCGCGATCACGGAGCAACGATCCTCGTTGCGGAGCGGCGAATCTCCGGAATCGCCGTGCATTCCCAAAGGCTGCCCCGCCCGAGCGCCCCGAGCGCGCGCAGCGTCGTGTGCGCGTTGCTGCGGGCGTCGATGACGCGATGCTCGCGATCGAGCGCAATGCCGAGCCGATGTGCGTCCGGCACCGCCAGGCCGCCGTCCAGCAGCGAGCGCAGCAGCGGCGAATCGGCTGCGGCGAGCCCGCCATCGAAACCGGTGCACTGCACCACCGCATCCACGCGCAGTGTTTCGATTTCACGGCGACCACGCGGCCGCCAGTGGACCGCCAAGTCCGTGCCCGCGTCGACGCGCTGCACGCGGCCCGCGATCAGGCGCACCCGGCCTTGAGTTTGCAGCGCTGCAATTTCGCGCGCGACCTGCGGCGCCATGCGATGGCGCGCGCGATCCCAGTGGCTGCGCGCATGGCGCAGAAATCGGGCGCGATGTGCGTGCGCAAAGCTGGTCCATAGATCGACCGTCGCCTCGCGCAGCGCATCCACTGCGGCGGTGGCATCGACGCCACCGTCGATGGCACGGCGCAGCGAGCGCAGAATGTGCCGCGGGCTGCGCACATCGACGCCAATCTCGCCACTGCGCGCTTCGTCGTTATGCGCGAACGGCCAAAGGCCATGTCGCGAAATCACCGTTAATTCGGCATCGGCCCTTGCCGTGCACCAGGTCAGCGCGACATCCACCGCGGTGAGGCTGCTGCCGATCAGCAAGCCGCGCTGCGGCCAGCCGTCGCGCGGCGCGTACGCATCGAGCGACACGCGCGGGTCCGCCGCAAGGCCCGGCAAGCGCTGAGCAGGCGGCACTCCGATGGCGAGCACGACGCGTGCCGCATCGATAGCGCCGTCCGAGGTTTCGATGCGCCAACCGCCCGCGCGCGGCGCCAGTCTCTGCGCGACCGCCGACAGCGCATCGACCGATCGCCAGTGTTCGCGCAAATACTCGCCGTAGACGGCGCGCGGATAGTAGCCCTGCGGCTGCACCTGGCCATCGCGCGCCCGGAGCCACGATACGAAGTCCGTCAGGTCATGCTCGACGATGCTCATTCGCGCCGCGCACACATTGAGCCGATGCAGTGGATCGCGCGTCGAATACGCCACGCCGCAACCGTCCGCACCGGGCGGCGCGATGGCGACCGCGCGCACACCGCGCGCACGCGCTGCCAGGGACGCCGCAAGCGCACTGGCACCGCCGCCGATGATCGCCAATGGGTGCATCGCGTTTGTCCGATCCCTTCGACCAAAACATCTCGGCGATATTAGCGGTTGCACGGCGGCACCCGATGGAACGCTGAGTTTCACTCGGCGCTTTTTGAATCGCCGCACCCGCCCCGGATGCCGAGCGCAGCTCGACGTTCCACCGAAGCTGTGCCGTTCTGTGCACCACTACGCTGTCGCAATTGGCCGTGCGGCGGCACCCGATGGAATGCCGCGTTTCTATTGATCCGGCCAGAATTATCCGGCGATTTGAGTTCAGCGACGGGGCACGGGACGGGGGCAGGGGACAAACTCTTCGTCGATGCCGACGACCACTTCAGCCCTGGCAGACGCAGGGAAGTGCTTACGAAGGGGTTCATGCTCGGCCCGTGACCCCCGCCCCCCGCCTCCGCTTCGGTTGACGAATCAATGATGCCGCTTCAATAGGCAACGCTGCGACCAGGCGTGTAAGCCCCGCCAGTCCACGGACTCCGTTCTTAGGTTAGGGTTGTCGCCCCGTATTCCTGCGCGAAACTCATGACCCCCAGCGAAATCATCGGCACCATCGGCGTCAGTCTGCTGCTATTGGCTTACCTGCTCGATCTCACCGGCCGCTTGCCCAACGGTAAACCGGTGTCCTTGGCAATCAATGCGCTCGGCGCGGGCCTCGCGTGCGCCTCGGCATACATGATCGAGTTCTGGCCTTTCGTGGTGCTCGAAGGCGTGTGGGCGGCAGTGTCTGTGGCCGGGTTTTTCCGCCCGAATCTCGGTGGCACGCCCTCATGAGCAATGTGGCAATCGGGCGCTTCGACGTGCAGCAAGCGGCGGTGCGGTTTGCGTCGGCGCGACCGTTTCGGCATGTGGTGATCGACGACTTTTTTGATACGGCAACACTGCAAAAGCTCGTCGCACAATTCCCGCCTTTCGAGCGCGGCAGCGCGCGCAACGAGGCCGGGCTACTGGGCCGCAAAAGTGTCGTCGAGCGCATCGCCACGCTGGGCGGCGTGTATGCCGAGCTCGATCAGCACATCCAGCAGCGCGAGTTTCTGGACCTCATCGGGACCCTCACCGGTATCGACGATTTGCGCTTTGACGAGTACTACTTCGGCGGCGGCACCCACGAAAACCTCAGCGGCCAGGAGCTCGATCCGCACATCGACTTCAATCGCCACCCGATCACCGGCTGGCACCGCCGCCTGAATCTGATCGTGTATTTGAACGAGCACTGGGATGCCAGCTGGGGCGGCGCGCTCGACCTGCACGAGAACCCGCGCGGCAACGGGGCGACGGTGTCGATCTTGCCGCTCGCCAATCGCTGCGTGATCTTCGAGACCACCGAGCACAGCTGGCACGGCTTCCGCCCCATCGTCGCGCCCGCTAACCAGCCGCACTTAAGCCGCCGCTCCATCGCGCTGTACTTCTACACCACCACTCGCCCAGCGCACGAGCTGGCCGATCCCCACTCCACGGTGTACGTCGATCGACCACTGCCGCCGCATTTTCGCGCCGGACACACGCTCACCGAGGAGGATGAACGCACGCTCGCCGTCGCCATCGCGCGCCGCGACCAGCACATCCAGCGTCTGTACGCTGACGCGATGCGGCTGGAAACAAGGCTCGCCGACTGGCAAGCCCGCTGGGGCGCCACACGGTTAGTGCGATTGAAGCGTCGGATGTTGGCTTGGTGGCGGGGTTAGGTCCGTTCGGGACGTTGGAGGCGGCTCGATTCGTTCTGTGGCATTTACGAGCGCGTTCGCACTTGTTCCCAGCGGTATCGCACCGAGCAAGTCCCTGCAGGGAGCAGTTAAGTTCGCCGGTGCGGTCAGCGTCGAACGGACTATTTGCGCGTTTCGCAACGCGGCGCACATCGGCGTATGGTTATATGATCTTGGATGTATGCACTCGCCGCATTCTTGGAGCTCGCGAACATGGCCAACTCAAAAACGGCCGGGCAAGTCGTTGTCCCAAATGACTCTGGCAAGTACAAACCAGCAACGACTGGTTCCGATCAAAAGGTGATGATCAAAAATGTCCCCGACGGAGCTATCGGTGAGGCGATTACCTTGAAGTTCGGATCGGTCGAGCTTCAGACCATTCGCGATCCGAAAGCATTTGCTGCCAATGTCAAGGCTGGGCAGGAAGCGCTTCGACGCGCCAGGGACGCCTTGGCGACGCCCGGCGTAAAGCTCCGCATGCCCCGGTCGATACCTCGATATTCGGCAGACCCCTCGAATCCAACGCTTTTGATCCGAGAGCTTCGCGGCAAGCGCCAATCCGGTCGACTGGTCAACGGCAAATTCATCGTTGCATGACATTTGACGAAGCGATCGATGCCGTACTCACGGCGCTCGACGCCACCAGGAAGCCGCTTGCGGTTGTCGTCGCTGGGCACAACGGGTCTGGTAAGTCGACCTTGTGGCGAGACAAATTGTCGGCACGTTTCCGGATACCACTGATCAACGCCGACCGTATGATGCTCTCGATCCTTCCTGAGCCCGATCCCCGCTTGCCGAGTTGGGCGCAGTCGCTCAGGGATACGGATGAGCGCTGGATGCGTGTGGCTCAGTTGGGTGTCGAAGCATTCACCACACATGCCATGAACAACGGCCTGCCGTTCGCCTTCGAAACCGTTTTCTCGCATTGGCAGCCGCAGGCTGGCGGTAAGCCGAAGTCCAAGATCGAGAAGATCGAACGCCTGCAGGATGCGGGTTACTTCGTACTGCTGGTCTTCGTCGGTCTGATCAGTGCCGAGCTGTCCATCGCACGTGTTGCCTCGCGCGTCGCGGCGGGTGGACATGATGTGCCACAGAGCAAGCTTCGGGATCGATTTGGCCGGACCCAGGCCGCCATCGCCGCTGCACGCGAAGTTGCCGACGCGACGCTGATGTACGACAACAGTGGCGACGAAACGCAGGCGTTTACGCTGGCGTTTGCTGGCTTAGGAAAGAAGACGATCTTTGACGTCCGGGGACATCGCCTGGTGACGGCAGGGCTCTGGTTGGACAAGATTGTTCCGATTTGAGCCGGTCATACGTTCTCAGTTAGATGCACTACTGGATAGCCGACGGGTAACGGCGATGCGTGTTGCCGTCACCATCGCGCAAGTAGAACTGCCAATCTTGATCGGTTTCTTGGCGCCTCAGCTCCAAGAGCGCGCCAAGGTTCTCACGGCTTGCGCGCAATGCTGATGGTCCGGCTCCAACATAGCTGCTGGCTCCGGCCCAATTCGCCAGAAAGACTGGCATCTCCAAGTCGACGAACAATTTCAAGCAGTGGTCAGCGATGGGGATCCAATCCATTCGTCAAACCGTCTCCGGATTCGCCTTCTCAGTGTCGATGCCGTAGCGCTGGATCGCCGCTGCAGCCCGGCTGCGTTCGATTCTGCCGTCATCGGCCAACGCCGACAGCGCGGCGACGGCAATGTGGTAACGATCGACTTCAAAGAAACGGCGCAGGTTCGCGCGCGTATCGCTGCGACCGAAGCCGTCGGTGCCGAGCACGGTGTAGCGCATCCCGTGCGGCAGGTACGGGCGGATTTGCTCGGCGTAGGCGCGGACGTAATCGGTGGCGGCGATGGCCGGGCCGCTGGCGCCTTTGAGCACCTGCGACACATAGCTCGCGCGCGGTTCGGCGCCCGGATGCAGACGATTGTGGCGCTCGCAATCCGCGCCATCGCGGCGCAGCTCGTTGAAGCTGGGGCAAGAGTAGATGCTGGCGGCGATGCCCTCATCATTGGCCAGCAACTCCGCCGCTGCTATCGCTTCGCGCAAGATCGTGCCTGAGCCCAGCAAATTGACATGCAGCGGCTTGGTCTTGCCCTTCGCTTTCGCCGCGCCCTGCAGCAAATACATCCCACGAATCACGCCCTGCGCCGCACCTTCCGGCATCTCCGGGTGCGGGTAGTTTTCGTTCATCAGCGTGATGTAGTAGTACTCGTCGCGCTGCTCGGTGAGCATGCGCTGCATGCCGTGCTGCAGGATGACGGCCACCTCGAAGGCAAACGTCGGGTCGTAGCTCTTGCAGTTCGGAATCGCGCCGGCGAGCAGATGCGAGTGGCCGTCTTCGTGTTGCAGACCCTCGCCGTTGAGTGTAGTGCGTCCCGCGGTGGCGCCAAGCAAAAAGCCGCGCGCGCGCATATCGCCCGCGAGCCATGCGAGATCGCCGACGCGCTGCATGCCGAACATCGAGTAGAAAATGAAGAACGGCAGCATCTGCAGATTATTGCTGCTGTAGCTGGTCGCGGCCGCCAGCCAGGACGAGAACGCGCCGGCTTCGGTAATGCCTTCCTGCAGCACTTGCCCCGCAGTGTCCTCGCGGTAGTACATCAGCTGATCGGCATCCATCGGTTTGTATTTCTGGCCGAATGGCGCGTAGATGCCGATCTGCCGGAACAGGCCTTCCATGCCGAAAGTGCGCGCCTCATCGGCCACGATCGGCACCGTGCGCGGGCCGACGTGCTGATCGCGCAAGATCACGTTCAGCGCCTGCACGAAGGCCATCGTCGTGGAGATTTCGCGCTCGCCAGAGGACTTCAGCAAGCGATCGAACACCGCCAGATCCGGCGTCGGCAGCGACTCGTCGGCCTTGCGCCGGCGCGCTGGCAGCGGACCGCCGAGCGCCGCGCGTCGCGCCTGCATGTACTTGACCTCGGGCGAGTCGGGCCCGGGGTGGAAGTACGGCACCTCATCGATCTTGTCGTCGCTGATCGGGATATTGAAGCGATCGCGGAACGCGCGCACCGCAGCGCTGTCGAGTTTCTTTTGCTGGTGCGTAATATTCTGCGCCTCGCCGGCTTTGCCCATGCCGTAGCCCTTGACGGTTTTGGCGAGGATGACGGTCGGTTGGCCTTGATGGTTGCTGGCGGCGTGATAAGCGGCGTACACCTTGTGCGGATCGTGGCCGCCACGGTTCAGATGCCAGATGTCCTCGTCGGCGAGATTGGTCACCATCGCCGCCGTTTCCGGCGTCTTGCCAAAGAAATTTTCGCGCGTGTAAGCGCCGCCTTTGGCCTTGTAGTTCTGGTATTCGCCATCGACGGTGTCCATCATGATCTTGCGCAGCATGCCCTTGGCATCGCGCGCGAACAGGCCGTCCCAATAGCTGCCCCAGAGCACCTTGAGCACATTCCACGAGGCGCCGCGGAACACGCCTTCGAGTTCCTGGATGATCTTGCCATTGCCACGCACGGGTCCGTCGAGGCGCTGCAGATTGCAGTTGATCACGAAAATCAGATTGTCGAGACCTTCGCGGCCCGCCAGCGAAATCGCGCCCAAGGATTCGGGCTCGTCGGTCTCGCCATCGCCCATGAAGCACCAGACCTTGCGGTTGCTCTTGGGGATCAGGCCGCGGTGTTCGAGGTACTTCCAAAAGCGTGCCTGATAGATCGCCGTGATGGGACCCAGACCCATCGACACCGTCGGCGTTTGCCAGAACTCCGGCATCAACCACGGATGCGGATAGGAGCTGATGCCTTTGCCATCGACCTCCATGCGGAAGTGATCGAGCTGCTCTTCCTTAAGGCGCCCTTCGAGGTAAGCGCGCGCGTAGATGCCGGGCGAGCTGTGGCCCTGGATGTACAACAAATCGCCCGGATGGCCGTTGCCAGCGGCGTGGAAGAAGTGATTGAAGCCAACGTCATACAGCGTGGCCGAGGAGGCGAAGCTGGCGATGTGGCCGCCAAGTTCGCCGGGACGACGATTCGCGCGCACCACCATCGCCATCGCGTTCCAGCGCAGGATCGAGCGAATGCGCCATTCCATCGCGGCATCACCGGGGCTCTTGGCCTCCAGGTGCGGCGGTATGGTGTTGATGTACTCCGTGGTCGGATCGAAAGGTAGAAACGCCCCCGCGCGGCGGCTGACTTCGACCATGCGGTCGAGCAGGAAATGCGCGCGTTCCGGGCCGTCGCGCTCGATGACCGCTTCCAGCGCATCCAGCCATTCCTGCGTTTCCAGCGCATCGATATCGGTGCGCGAAACATCCACCTTTTGATCCATGAGGCCTCCCGAGCCGGCGACTTTAGGCCAGGGATTATGGCGTGTTTCCAAGGTCCAGGTTCTGGCGCTAAGGAGCTAATGAAGCAGTGCTGGTAGACTCGCGCGATCTCAAAGCCGTGAATACGAATGCGCATTGATCGATCTGCGACTTTGTTGCCGACCGAACAGAGCGACAGTTCTGTCGTGGCAACCGGGCGCCAGTGTGCCGAAATCCGATTCGGCTTGATGGAAGGGCAGATCAAGATCGCAGACGATTTCGACGCGCCGCTTCCTGCGGAATTGTTGGATTTGTTCGAGCAGTGACTGCCGTTACGACGACGCTCAGCCAGCTTCGGCTGCATGGAAGAGACAAGATCAACGACGGCCTCGTCAGGTACACGGCATGCTGCACCTGATCCTGCACCAACCGGAAATTCCGCCGAACACCGGCAATGCGATCCGCCTGGCGGCGAATACGGGCTTCGCCTTACACCTGATCGAACCGCTGGGATTCGAGTTGGACGACAAGCGCCTGCGCCGCGCCGGGCTCGATTATCACGAGTACGCAACGCTCAAGGTTTGGCCAACGTTGTCGGCTTGCATCGAATCGTTGGGCACGCCGCGCGTGTTCGCGCTGACGACCAAGGGCTCACGCTCGGTATATGACACCGCGTTCGCAGCGGGCGATGCGCTGCTGTTCGGCAGCGAGACCAGCGGCTTGCCGCCCGAAGTGCGCGACGCGCTGCCGCCGGAGCAGCGCTTGCGCCTGCCGATGATGCCCGGCTCGCGCAGCCTGAATCTGTCGAATGCCGTGGCGGTGGTGGCCTTCGAGGCGTGGCGGCAGTTGCGGTTTGCAGGGAGCGGCACGTAGCGAGTAGTGAGTGGCAAGTAGGTCGCTTTGTCCGCAAAACCAAGCCGGCCATAGGTGCAGAGCGATCCACTTACTGACCCTTCCGAAGGTAAAGTGACTACGCAGCGAAATGAACTCCCTCTCCCGCCTGGGCGGGAGAGGGCCGGGGTGAGGGTGGGGCGGCGGGGCAAGCGCGCTCCGTAGCGACGGCCCACCCTCACCCGGCGCTTCGCGCCGACCTCTCCCGCCCAGGCGGGAGAGGTAAGCGCACAGCCGAATCGCTTTACGTTCGGAAAAGTCAGTACCACTTACTACAGACCACTCACCGCTTAATTCAAAACCACGTCCGAACTTCGCCCTCGCCGACCACGTTCTCCACGCAGCGCCCGCAAATCTCCGGGTGTTCGGCGTTCGATCCGACGTCCTCGACATGGTGCCAGCAGCGCACGCACTTGGTGGCGGTCGAGACCCGCGGCGCAACGGCGATGCGCATGCCGTCGCGCTCGATGATCGTTGCGCCCGCCGGCGCGACCTCCGTCGACACATCGGCACGCGACACGATGAGCAGGAACTTAAGCTCGCTCGCCAATGGTTGCAGTGCGGCCGCGTGCTCGTGCGACACATGCACCGTGACTTCGGCATCCAGGCCCGAGCCGATCGCCTTGTCTCGGCGCAGCGGTTCGAGCGCCAATTGGGTCGCCTCGCGGATGTGCATCAACAGCGCCATCGTAGCGCTATCGAGCGCGAAGTCCGCGGGCGCCGGCGCCAGTTGCTCGTACCAGGTGTGGAACAAGGGCGATGGATGCTCGCGCGCCGGCATGTACGACCAGATCTCGTCGGCAGTGAACGACAGGATCGGCGCAATCCAGCGCGTGAGCGCCTCCAGCACATGCCACATCGCGGTTTGCCCGGAGCGCCGCGCGAGCGAATCGCGCTGCAGCGTGTACATCCGATCCTTGAGCACATCCAGATAGAAAGCGCCCAATTCCACCGCGCAGAACGCGTGGACATCCTGGTAAATCTGGTGGAACTGATAGCTGTCGTACGCGGCAACCACTTTTTGCTGCAGCGCGTGCGCCTGACCGAGCAGATAACGATCCAGCGGCAACAGCTGATCGATGGGCAGCGCCTGCGCAGGGTCAAAGCCGTTTAGGTTCGCCAGCAGATAACGGCAGGTGTTGCGAATGCGCCGATAAGATTCGGAAACGCGCTTCAGAATTTCGTCCGAGACGCTCATCTCGCCGCGGTAATCGGTGGCGGCGATCCACAGGCGCAGCACATCGGCGCCGAGCGTTTTCATCACCTGCTGCGGCGCGACGACATTGCCGGCGCTCTTGCTCATCTTTTTGCCCTGCGCGTCGACGGTGAAGCCGTGCGTCAGGACTTGGCGATACGGCGCCGCGCCGTACATGGCAACGCCGGTGAGCAGCGCCGAGTGGAACCAGCCGCGATGTTGATCGGAGCCTTCCAGATAAATATCGACCGGCAACTCGCCTAAGTTATCGCGACCGCCGATCACGGCAGTGTGCGACACGCCGGATTCGAACCAGACATCGAGCGTGTCGGTGACCTTTTCATAGCGATCGGCATCCTCGCCGAGCCACGTGGACGCATCGAGATCGAACCAGGCATCGATGCCGCCGTGCTCGATCTGATCCGCCACGGCCTGCATCCATTCGACGGTGCGCGGGTGCGGCAGTTGTTTCTCGCGATCGACGAAGAGCGGAATCGGCACGCCCCAGGTGCGTTGCCGGGAGATGCACCAGTCTGGGCGGTTCTCGATCATCCCGTAGATGCGTTCGCGGCCCCAATCGGGAATCCAGCGCACGCTGTCGATCGCGGCGAGTGCGTCTTTGCGCAGATTCGCCGCATCCATACTGATGAACCATTGCGGCGTAGCGCGGAAAATCGTCGGCGATTTGTGGCGCCAGCAGTGCGCCACGCTGTGGTCGTACTCGCGATGGCTGAGCAGCGCGCCGCGCTCGGCAAGCAACGCGATAATCTGCGGGTTGGCGTCTTTGATGCGCATCCCGCCGAACAACGGCAGCTCGGCGCTATAGCGCGAGTCGCCGCCGACCGGATTGAGCACCTCGCTGCTGTAGCGTTTGACAGCATGGAAGTCCTCGACGCCATAGGCCGGCGCGCAGTGCACCAGACCTGTGCCGTCGTCGGCGCTCACATGGTCGGAGAGGATCAAGAGCGAGATGCGATCGTAAAACGGATGGTGCACGTCGCAGCGTTCGAGTCGGGCGCCGCTGGTGGTCGCAACGATCTCGCCGGTCAAACCGAAGCGCTTCAAACACGAGTCCACCAGCGATTCGGCCAGAAGCAGATGGCCACGCTCGGTTTTCACCAGCGCATACGTGAGTTCGGCGCCTACGGCGACTGCCTGGTTGGCCGGCAGCGTCCAGGGGGTTGTCGTCCAGATCACGAGGCTCGCATCGTCGATGGTGCCGGGCAGTCCGAAGGCCGCCGCCAGCGCCGCGCCATCGACAAAACGGAACGCCACATCGATCGCCGGATCGACCTTGTTGCCGTATTCGATTTCCGCCTCGGCGAGCGCGCTCTGGCAATCGAAGCACCAGTGCACCGGTTTGAAGCCGCGCACCACGTGGCCGCGCTCAACGATTTTGGCGAGGCTGCGCACGATGCCAGCCTCATAGCTGAAGTCCATGGTGCGATACGGGTTCTCCCATTCGCCCAACACCCCCAAGCGCTTGAAATCTTCGCGCTGGCGATCGATTTGCTCGCTCGCGTAGCGTCGGCACTCGGCGCGGAATGCGCGTGCATCGAGTTTCTGGCCGACCTTGCCGTGTTTTTTCTCCACCGCCACTTCAATCGGCAGACCATGGCAATCCCATCCCGGCACATAGGGCGCGCGATAACCAGCCAGCAGCCGGCTCTTGACGACGATGTCCTTCAAGATCTTGTTCACCGCGTGGCCGATGTGGATATCGCCATTGGCGTACGGCGGGCCATCGTGCAGTACAAACAAAGGCCGATCCGCCGCGTGCTTCTGGATCGCGTGATAGCGATCGGTGGCCGCCCACTCCGCCAATCGGATCGGTTCGCGCTGCGGCAGATCCGCCTTCATCGGGAAGTCGGTGACTGGGAGCGAGATGGTGTGTTTGTAGTCCATGCTTTTCTTCTTCTGGTCGCGTCATGGCGCGACGCTTGGGGCGGTACGGAGTTGGTTGCCGGGACGGGTTCGGTGTGCAGCGATCCTGCAAACAGCATTTGGTTCAAACGAAGCCAGGAAGCCACGAAGAAAGAGCCCTGGCCTTGCCGCTTCGTGCCTTCGTATCTTCGTGTGAACTGCTGTCGCTGTCTCCGCTCAATCAGACGCCAGGATGGTGGCCGCGCTCGGCTGAGGTGCTGCGGACAAAAGCCCGCGCGCCTCGACTGCGTCGCGCCTGATTTGTTCTACCAACGCATCGAGCGACGCAAAATGCCATTCGTCCCGTTGCTTGGCAACGAATTCCACCGACAAGCGCTGGCCATACAAGTCGCCCGCGTAGTCCAGCAGATGCACTTCGAGCAGCAATTCCTTGCCGCCGACGGCCGGGCGATAGCCCAGCGACGCAACGCCAGGGAAAGCGGTCAAGCCGGCGCCGCTGACGCGGACCGCGAAAATGCCGGAGAACCCCAGCGAATCCTGCGGCCAACGGATATTGGCGGTCGGGAAGCCGAGCTGTCGACCTAACTGCTGGCCGCGCACGACGCGGCCCTCATAGCAATAACGGCGGCCGAGCAATCGCGCGGCGCGATCGAAGTCGCTCGCGATCAGTGCCTGACGGACAGCCGTTGCGCTGATGACGCTGCCGTCTTCGCCAACCGGCGGGACGATGTTCACCTCGAACCCATAGCGAGGCGCAAGCGCGAGCAGGGTATCGGCATCGCCTGCGCGCTTATGGCCGAATCGAAAATTCGGCCCTACCAGAACCTGCCGCGCTGCGAGACGTTGGCGCAAAACGACGCGTACGAATTCTTCTGGCGACATCTCCGCCAGCGCCGCGTTGAAGCGCAAGGCCAGCACGCGCTCGGCGCCGGCGGCTCGGAGCAGGCGATAGCGCATCGCCATCGGGGTCAGGCGCAGCGTGGACTCGCGGTTGAAGAAATGCCGCGGCAGCGGCTCGAACGTCAGCGCGGTCGGAATCAGCGTGTCGTCCGCCTGCGCGACGCACAGCGCCAGGAGCGCGGCGTGGCCGCGGTGCACGCCATCGAAGGCGCCGATCGCTACTGCAGAGGGCTTGGTGGTGGGCGTTGCGAGATTTCGTACCAGCATGTGGACAAACAAGCGCCGCGCGTTGGGCGCCGGGACACGGAGTATAGAAGAGCGGCTTGCCAGCACGCCGTGTAGCGGACGTCAGTTTTGGGCTGTCCAAACGACGCGAGCGCGACCACCGGCCGCGCTCGCCCTCAACGTCGTAAAAATGCGTGAAGCGACTACAACGGGTCGTCTTCGATCAACCGTGCGCCCAGTTGGTTACCGTTGCACCAGAACATTGTGCCTTCGTAAACCACCGGATTGTGCCGCGATCGCTGGCCGTAGTTCTGGCCGTTGAGTGTCAGGTTTCCGCCGGAACAGCCTGCGTCCCAGACTTGCTTTTGACGCGAGCGCTGGATTTGCACCGGGCCCGTCCAATAAAAGCTGCGCTCGTCGGCGCGAAACGTTGCCTGGGCGCCAGAAATGAGGTGCCCACCGATATCCACGGTCGCGTTGCCGGTCAACTCGCCGTGCGAGATGAGATTGCCATCGAACAGCCAATAGAGGTCGCGCGCCGATGCGGTGATCAAATAGGGCTTATGGACGGTGTCGAACTCAATCACCGTAATGCCGTTGGTATAGCGAATGAACTTCATCGGCGTTCCGGCCACGCGGCCGAAGCGAGCGCCGTCGGAGCTCGATTCCACCTCACGCTGAGCGCTCGCGGCGGTCGAGATCAGCGCCACCAGTATCACCATCAAAAATCGCACGTTTGCCCCCTTTGGCATTGAAGAGGCACGCCTGATACACGTATTGTCAAATAAATGTCAATTGACGATTTACCGTCTACAAGGACTTTATTGGCAATTTGTGCAGTCTGTCACGCAATTTCAATCGCTGCCGGCACGTTGTTTGCCGGGAACAGCGCCGCTGATGATGCCTGCAGGATGCTGGTGAGTTCTCCCTGTGGAACCCGACCGGCAATGGAGGAAACGCCCGCGCGTTCGGGTCTTCGCCGAGCAAATTGATTACAGGCGGCGCAATTCAGCGGTGGGTTCAGCGCGCTCCCAGACCTCGTCGAAATAGCGTTTGAGCTCGTCGCGGCGCGGCGCATAGTGAAGATCGCCTTCGGCTTCATAACGATCGCCAAAGGGGCGATACAAAAAGCCGCCCTGATCGTTGAGCGCGAAGGCGCCGGCGTAACCAATGTCGTCCTGCGCCGGCGTTCGAATGCGGATCAGACTCGACAGGCGCTGCGCCAGATCCACGAGACGATGGCCCTCGCGTGCGGCTCGGGTCGAATCCTGGAGCAGGATCTTGACGCTGGCCATCCGTCCCGATAAGGCAACGCGCCTGACGGCGGCGCTGATATCGGCTTGGCTCAATACCGGCGGATCGAAATCGCGCGTGTACAAACAGAACTCATGTTTGGCGCCGTCGATCAATTGCAGCAATGCATCGTGCAGCTCGCCAGCGCGCGTCGCCGTGAGGCGCTTGCTGTCGCTGGCCACAGCAGGACGCAGAAGCGCGGGATGCGGCAACGGTTGTGGCAGCTCCAATTGCATTGCTTGATGGGTCACGCCGTGCGCATCGAAAGACGGGCCGTGGGGGGTGAAACCAAAGCGCGCATAAAATCCCGTCGCGGCAAGAGTGGCTTGCAGGCTCAAGCGTCGCAGGCCGAAACTCTGCGCGCGCTCGATCAGATGTCGCAGCAGCGCCGCGCCGACGCCCTGGCCGCGCCATTGCGGCAGCACCGCCATGCGCGAGATCTCGCCGTGTTGGGTCAAGCGTCCGCAGGCGATGACCAATCCGTCGCGCGTGCGCGCCAGGACGTGGTCGGCGGACGCGTCTTCCGCATCGGTCTCGTCGCGCGCGATTCCCAGTTCGTCATTGAACGCCGCTCCGCGGACCGCAAGCAGTTCGGCTGCGTCTACACGCCAGGCAGCCGGCTCGAGAAAGTAGCGATCATCGATCATCGGAATCCTCCATCAGCCATTCTCAGGATAGCGCGTAGACTGCTCCAAGCCCTCTTTTCGGACTTCGCCATGAACGAGACCTTCCGCGCATTTCGCATCCACGAGCCGCACCGCGCCGGTATCGAAACGCTCACACTGGGCGATATCAACGACGGCGAAGTGACAGTGCGCGTGGCGTACTCCAGCGTCAACTACAAGGACGCGCTGGCGGGCACTGGAACCGGCAAGATTCTGCGTCGCTTTCCGCTCGTGGGCGGCATCGATCTCGCTGGCCACGTCGTCGCTTCGCGCGACCCGAGGTTTCGCGAGGGCGATCCGGTCCTGGTCACCGGCTCGGGCCTGTCCGAACACCGCGACGGCGGCTATAGCGAGCTGATGCGCGTTGAGGCGGCGTGGGTTGTGCCACTACCGCCGAACCTGTCGCTGCGCGAAGCGATGGGCATCGGCACCGCCGGGTTTACCGCCGCGCTGAGCTTGTGGCGCATGCTGGCCGCCGGTCAAAAGCCGGAGATGGGACCCATCGTGGTCACCGGCGCAACCGGCGGGGTCGGGGTTCTGGCCATCGATATCTTCACCCGCGCCGGTTTCGAAGTTCACGCGATTACCGGCAAGCCCGACCAGATCGAGTTCTTGACCAGCCTCGGCGCGCAGCAATGCATCAGCCGGGAAGGCTTGTACTTCGGGCAGCGGCCGATGGAGAGCGCCACCTGGGCGGGCGCGGTCGATAACGTCGGCGGCGAAATGCTCTCGGGTTTGACGCGAATGATCAAACCGTGGGGCTCGATCGCCAGTTGCGGTCTGGCTGGCGGAACGTCGCTGCACACCACCGTTATGCCGTTCATCATCCGTGGGATCAGCCTGATCGGCATCAATTCCTCCGGCACGCCGTATCCGATTCGTAGCGATCTTTGGCAGCGCCTGGCGAACGAATGGCGGCCAAGACACATTGATCGGATCATCACCGAAGAGGTTACGCTCGATGGCTTGCCCGCCGTGTTTCAGCGCCTGGTCGATGGCGGCGGGCGCGGACGAACCGTGGTGCGCGTGGGTGTGTAGATAGCAACGGTTTGCCGCTTCCGACAAGTTGATGAGAAACGCACTTCCCGTGTGTTTCTCAAGTCGCGAGTCCGGCGCATGTCCAGACTCGCTCCCCATGGGTCAGACACTTACGTTATTGATCCATGTGCGAACCATGGTTGGCTTCAGCAGGCTGTTTCCCAACAGCCTGCTGAAGCGCCAATCAATAGAAGAAACGTTCCTCGACAATCTTGCCGTCCTTCACGGTGTAAAGGCCGATCTCCTCCATCTGCATGCGCTCGCCGGATTCGCGAACGGTCACGTCCATATTGAAACGCACGCCGAACTGATCGCCATTGACGTACGGGCCGTGAGCGGCCGCCGAATGCACCTCGTGCGCGCCGTACCACCAATCGGATTTGGCTTTGACAGCCTCAGTGCCCTGGATGCGCGCCATTGGCCCGTCCATCGCTTCGATGCTGACAATGTCGGCATGGTTATAGGCAGCAGCGGCTTCTTCGTGTTTGCCAGCTTTCAGAAGCTCCGTGAACGCTTGTGCGATCTCGTGTGTACTCATCGTTATTCTCCAGGAGGGTACCGGTTTCTCCGGTGGCGCCACGCTACTCGGCGGAAATGACATTGCCATGTGCGTGAAGACACGGCGCGCTATCCTCGACATTCCTTGGGGAAACACAACCGGAGTGCGATATGGTCAAGACGGTCGGCGCAGGTGCGGGAATCGATTGGCTGAAGGGCGGCTGGAAGGCCTTTACTGGCAACGCGGGCGTCATGATTGGCATTGCGCTGGTGACCTTTGTCATCGCGGTGGTTCTGGCGTTTATTCCCTATCTGGGTGCGCTGCTGATCCCGGTGCTCACGACTTTTGTATTGGCCGGAGTGCTCAAGGGCGTACGTCGACAGGCCAGTGGCGAAGCGCTTGAGTTCGGCGACATGTTCAGTGCGTTCAGCGATCAAGACCGCATGGTGCATCTGGCGATTGTGGCTGTCGTCCCGGTTCTGTCGGCGCTGATCAACCAGATCATCGGCGGCAACATAGTCGGCATGTTCGTCGGTTTTCTGATCTCGCTGGCGAGCTCGGCGCTGACCTATTTTGCGGTGCCACTCGTCATGTTTCGCCAGCAAGACGCCATCGGCGCATTGAAATGGAGCTTGAACGGCGTGCTCGCCAACATACCGGCGGTGATCGTGTTCTGGATCATCAGCATGGTGCTGGTGATTTTGGGTGCGATCCCGCTTCTGCTGGGATTGCTCGTGGTATTCCCGGTTCTGGTGTGCGCTGCGTATGAGGCCTATGCCGAGGTCTTCGGCGATATCGAGCTCGATCCGAGCAATAGTGCCGCCCCTCCAGCAGCGCCGCCGCCGCCGCCGGTGGCCTAAGACTAAGAACAAGCGCACGGAGCCGTCGCTATCCGACGGTTCCGATGCGCGACGGTCTTGGGAAGCGTTGTCAGGGTTGGGTGGCCGTCTCGTCCGTCCGCCGCTTGACCACCAGTCGCGCGGCAACAATGCCGATCTCGTAGAGGATGCACATCGGGATCGCCAGCATGAGCTGACTGACCACATCCGGCGGCGTCAAAATCGCTGCGATGACAAAGGCGGCGACGATCATGTATGAGCGCGCGGCCTTCAGTTGCTCGACCGTCGCCCAGCCGAGCGCGACCAGAATCACCGTCGCCACCGGTACCTCAAAGGTGACGCCGAAGGCGAGAAAGATCACCAGCACAAAATCCAGATAACGCGTGATGTCGGTCATCACCGCCACGCCGTCAGGCGCAACCGCCTGCATAAAGCCGAACACCGTGGGCAGCACGAAAAAGTACGCGAATGCGCAGCCGGCGTAGAACAAGAGCGTGCTCGATATCAGCAGCGGCATCGCCAGCTTTTGCTCATTACGGTAAAGGCCAGGCGCAACGAAGGCCCAGATCTGATACAGCACATATGGCATGGCGATGATCAACGCCACAAAGAACGCCAATTTGAGCGGCGTGAAGAACGGCGAGGCAGGATCGATGGCGATCATCTGCGCGCCCTCGGGCAGGGCCGCGACGAAGGGCAAGGCCAGCTTTCCGTAAAGCTTATTGGCGAAGGGAATCAGCGCCAGCGTCAACAACAGCCACGCCGTGACGGCGCGCAACAGCCGCGTGCGCAACTCAATCAGATGCGAGAGAAAGCTCTGCTCGCCGCGATCGTCGTCAGCGCTTGTCGGCGACATGGGCGACATCGGATGCGGCTTTTACAGCGTCGTTGATAGCCTGAGTCGGCGCCTGCAGCGTCTCGTTCAAACTGGCGAGCGTCTCCGAGGGTCGCGGCACCGACGCCATGGCCTTCTTGAGCTCCTCGTCGTGCAATTCGCGTTCGACCTCGGCGCGTACCGCATCGAAGCTATGGCGCGCTTTGCGCATCCACGCCCCGACCGTGCGCGCCGCGCCCGGCAGACGCTCGGGGCCGAGCACCAGCAAAGCGACGATGCCAATCAACACCATTTCCGAGAAGCCGACGTCGAACATTCGCTCGCTAACTCTTGTTCGCCACCGATTCCTTCTGCGCCTCGGCCGACGTCTCCGGCTTCGGATCGGCTTCCAGCTTTGCCGGATCGGCATTGCTGTCGGCCATTCCCTGCTTGAAGCCCTTCAACGCCGCACCGAGATCGCTGCCGAGATTGCGCAGCCGCTTGGTGCCGAACAACAACAGGACCACGATCAGCACCACGATCCAGTGGCCAATGCTCCAGGTACCCATCGCGGGTCTCCCACATCGAATGATTACCCCGGAGGATAACGCGTCGCAGTGCAGGGCGGATGACGGTTTGTGTTAACGGGTCGCGAGTGAGGGAAGTTCGGCGTGGGCGGACGTCACACCGATCACCGCCTCGCCGTAGCGCTCCAGTTTGCGCGCGCCGACGCCGCTGATGGTGGCCAGTTCGGCGAGGGACTGAGGCTTGGCGCTGGCGATGGCCTGCAGCGTGGCGTCGTGGAAGATCACATACGCTGGCACACCCTGCTCGCGCGCGAGCTGTTGGCGCAGCTCGCGTAGGCGCTCGAACAAGGTGTCATCGACTTCGGCGGGGAGGACTTTGAAACGCTCGCGTTTGCTGCGGCGTTGATCGAGGCGCATGGCGATGGTGGTCTCACCGCGCAGCAGCGGGCGCGCCGCATCGCTCAGGCGCAGGCTGCCATAGCCCTGGTCGTCCACATCCAGATAGCCGTGCGCGATCAGCTGCCGGAACACGCTGCGCCAGCGGTTTTGGTCGAGATCCTTGCCGATGCCGAACACGCTTAAGCTCTGATGCCGCGCGGTCTTTTCGGTGTCCTCGCCGATGAGCACGTCGATCAAGTGCATGACGCCATAGCGCTGCCCGGTGCGCCATACGCACGACAGCGCTTTGCGCGCCGCGTCGGTCGCATCCCAGGCTTGCGGTGGATTGAGGCAATTGTCGCAATTGCCGCACGGCGCGCTGCCCGATTCACCGAAATACGAGAGCAGGAACTGACGACGGCAACTAACCATTTCTGCATACGACAACAGTGAATCGAGCTTGCGCCGCTCCAGGCGTTTGCGCTCCTCGCCCGCCTCGCCGGCGTCGATCATTTGCTTGAGCGTCATGACATCGCCCAAGCCATACAGCATGTAGGCATCGCTCGGGGCGCCGTCGCGCCCGGCCCTGCCGGTCTCCTGGTAATAGCTTTCGATCGATTTGGGCAAATCCAGGTGCGCGACATAGCGCACATCGGGCTTGTCGATGCCCATACCGAAGGCAATCGTTGCGACCATGACCACGCCGTCCTCGCGCAGAAAGCGCGACTGCCGTAGCTGACGCGTCTGGGCATCAAGCCCAGCGTGATAGGCCAGCGCATCGATGCCGGCCGCCACCAGCGCGGCGGCGGTTTCGTCGACCTTCTTGCGGCTCAGCGCATAGACGATGCCGTTCTGGCCCCGGCGTTCGCGCAGAAAGCCGAGGAGCTGCGCGCGCGCGTCGCGTTTGGCTTCGACGCTGTAGCGGATGTTCGGGCGATCGAAGGAGGAAACGAACTGCCGCGCTTGCTCCAGGCGCAGGTGCGTAACGATCTCGGCGCGCGTCGGCGTATCGGCAGTGGCCGTTAGCGCTATGCGCGGCACCTTCGGCCAGCGCTCGTGGAGCAAGGTCAGCTCGCGGTACTCGGGGCGAAAATCGTGGCCCCACTGCGACACACAGTGCGCCTCGTCGATCGCAAACAGCGCGAGTCTGGCCTGATCGAGCAGCTCCAGCGTACGCGCGGTCAGCAAGCGCTCTGGCGCTACGTACAGCAAGTCCAGCTCGCCAGCGAGCAGCGCGCGTTCGACTGCGAACGCCGCGCGCGCGTCGAGCGCCGAATTCAGACATGCCGCACGCACGCCAAGCTGCTGCATGGCGCTGACCTGATCCTGCATCAGCGCAATCAGCGGCGAGACCACGATCGCGGTGCCGGGCAACAGCAGCGCGGGCAACTGATAGCACAACGACTTGCCGCCGCCCGTGGGCATCAGCACCAGGGCATCGCGCCCGGCCAGCAGCTCATCGACGATTGCGCGCTGCGGCCCGCGAAACGCGTTGAAGCCGAAGACCCGCTTCAGCGTATCGAGCGCGGCATCGGTCATGGCCGCGAAACGCGCTCGGCTACGAGGCATGCCAACGCCAACACCGCAGCAGCGAGGAAGAATGCGGCACCGGGAACATCGAGGCGAATGCCGGTCGCGTACACGTGCGTGAACGTGTACGGTCCGATGATGCCGGCGACCGCCACCAGGCCCGCCATGGCGCCTTGCAATCGTCCTTGCTCATCAACACCCACACGGCGCGTGACGATCGCCTGCAGCGAGGGCGTTGCTAGGCCCCAGAATGCCAGCACCGGCATCGCCAACCACAACATCGGGCCGCTCGTCGCGGCGCCGTAACCAACGAAACCAATCGCGCCCAATGCGAGCCCCAGCATCAGCGCGCGGCGTTCGCCCAGAGCCGGCACGATCTTGCGCACCAATCCTCCCTGCACGATGACGCTCAGCACCCCGGCGAAGGCCAGGGTGAAACCAACGGTGCGTTCGTCCCAGCCGTAGCGGTGGTAGGCGTAGAGCACAAAGGTGGCCGGAAACACCACGTGCGCCAGCCCGCTCAGGAATCCAACGCAGGCCAGGCCCAGCACGCCCGGCGCGCGCTTCAGCCACAGCAACGATGCCAGCGGATTGGCGCGTCGCCAGGAAAACGCCGCACGGCGCTCGACAGGCAACGACTCCGGCAGCACAAAATAGCCATAGCAGAAGTTCGCAAGACTCAAACCCGCAGCCACCCAGAACGGCAGGCGCGGATCGATGCTGCCCAGCAACCCGCCGGCTGCGGGGCCGAGGATGAAGCCCAGGCTGAACGCCGCCCCGAGCAGGCCGAAGCTCGCGGCGCGTTTGTCCGCCGGGGTGACATCGGCGATGTAAGCATTCGCCGTGGCGATACTGGCCGAGGTGATGCCCGAGAGCACGCGCCCGAGCAGCAGCAGGGGCAGCGTTTGCGCCAATGCCATCAGGATGTAATCGAGGCCCAGGCCGAGATTGCTGAGCAGGATCACCGGCCGCCGCCCAAAACGATCGGACAGCGCGCCCAGCACCGGCGAGGCGACGAACTGCATCACTGCAAACACGGTCACGAACAAGCCGTAGAGCGCGGCGCCCGCAGCTTCATCGCCGGGCCGGAATCCGGCAATCAGCGGCGGCAATACCGGGATGATGAGTCCGATGGCCAGGATGTCCAGCGCCACGGTGATAAAGATGAAGATGCTCGCCGGTTGGTATGGCGAAAAGGGGCGGGACATCGAGAGCCAGCAGCGACAGCGGAGCGGCGGAGGATAGCGGAGCTGCGCGCATCCAATGCGCGATGTGGCAGCATTTCCCGGCCTCGCCATGGAGACCGCTCGTGAACGCCGTCAACCCGTATGCCGCGCCACAAGCCGAAGCCCAAGAAAGCGAGACTTCCAGTCAAAGTTACTACGTTGTTTCGCCAGCGAAGTTTCTGGCGCTGATGATCGGTACCGTCACGCTTTACAGCTTGTATTGGTTCTATCGCCAGTGGGCGGCCATCAAACGCCAGGACCGCAGCGATATCTGGCCCGTGGCACGGACCATCTTCGCGATCTTTTTCACTCACTCGTTGTTCAATCGTATCGACAGCGATTTGCGCTTGCGCGGCGGACAGTCCGCCTGGTCGCCCGTGGCCACTGCCACGGTTTACGTGGCGTCTGTCGTTGTGACCCGAATTCTCGATAATGTTTCGGCGCGTAGCGAGTCGCTAGGTTTACCGTTGGCGATCATCGGATTCCTGCTCATCGTGCCGACGGTCTGGTCGTTGTACTCGGCTCAGCGCGTGATTAACCAGGCCGAGAATGACGAGAGCGGGCGGAGCAACGCAAATTTCACGGCCGCCAACATCGTGTGGCTGATCGTCGGCGCGATGGTCTGGCTGCTCGCATTCTTTGGCCTGTACGCCACTATGGCCGGAGATGTCTAGTTGAAGTCACCAAGCGACTCCCTCTCAGAGCTGGCGGATCGCTGGCAGATTCGGGCACATATAGCGTCAGCAGGCGTTCGTGGTTTGTTTCCTGGGAGGTCGAATGCGTTCATTCGTTAGCGTCCACAACGCGCTGATGCGCCATTGCGCGGCGGCCTTATTGTGCCTCTGCGCCTCACTGGCCAGCGCCAGCGACTTTGGCTGGGAACCGGATATCAAACCAGGCAAACGCTATCCAGCGCACATGGGCTTTGCGGCAGTCCATGTGGTCGATAATTTTGAGTTGCGCTTCCCGGATTTCAAGAGCTGGACAGGCTTGACCGTGAAACGCACCGACAAGTTCGGTCGAAGCTACAACCTTGAAGGCAACATGGCTGGACTCTCGAGCGGCCAAGTGTTTGCTGGCGCCTTGCCGGCTGGCGATTATCAGGTCCAGCGCGTGTGGTATGGCGACGCATACCGTCCTCCCAGTCTGGAGTCCCTGGGCGTGCGGTTCCGCGTCGAGCGGGGACGGTTTACGGACGTGGGTAGCGTTGCCGTCAATGTGGTTGCCAACGCTCGTCGAAAGCACTATGTCGTGGTCACCACAGACGCGATTGCGTTGGCATGGTCTGCGTCGAATCCCGGTCTGCTCGGTTGGCTGCACGCCGTGCATCCGGAACTGTCGGCGATCGGTCCTGCATCGGTGCGCTACGATGTTTCAGAGAAGGCATTCGTGTCTGCGAATGCGCCTCAACCCTCCATCCAACGTCAAACGCCCGTGCTGCTGTACTCGGCAACTGGCCTGCCGCACCTCACCGACGACGGCACCACGGTGTTCCCGGCGAGGTTCGGATCCTTGCGCATTCGCTCGCCACAGGGACAATGGGGCTTGGTCGACACCGGCCTGACCGTCAACTTGAATGCAGTCGCCGAATACGAAGGCCGGCTTGTGATCGGCGGCGATCGCGGCACACTGCGGGTGCAATCGGGTGAGGACTGGCAGCCAATCGTTGGCGTAGGCCCCGACGAATCGGTCTATGCCATGCGGGCGACCGCGGGTGGCCTGTGGGTTTTGGCTGGGGGACCCGCGCAGGCGGTCTTGTATCAAGTTGATATCGCCCATCGATCGCTGCGGCAACACAAAATCTTTGGAAAGCGCGATGGGTATCGCCCGCTGAAACGCCAACGCCTTTCCCTGCTGCAACGATCTTTTCTCCCGGGAGAACTAGGACAGGGAAGGCCCTCAGGTATCGATGCAGTTCGGCCTGCGATTCTTGTCGACAACGAAAACCTTCTGGTGGGTTTGGGCGAGCGCCGTTGGGCGCTCGAATCTGGCAGCAAATGGTCAACGTACCAGGAAGAGGTCGACCTGGCGACAGCCATCCTTCAGCCCAATGGTCGGCTCATCGGGCTCTACGATGGGCATAGCAACCGCGGCAACTTCTTTGTCTCTAGCGATGGTCGGAGCTGGCGGAGACTGCCCGGTTATCGCACCTACGATGGATTTCCGTATGCGTTCTCCGATGGCGCTATTGGCGCCATCGTGCCGGATCGAGCGGGAGCCCGTGGCAATCAGCCGGTAGGCAACCTGAAGGTCGCTTTCGAGATACGCCGCGATGCCGACGTCGTTGCCCGACCGCTACCGCCCGCATGCCGGCGTCTCCTTGGCACGGCATCCACCGACGAACTCCTGCTTATCGAATGCCGCGATTTGACGGTGCTTCGCAGTGTCGATCGCGGTCAGACCTGGCACGTCGATTGGCGGCTCCCGGCAGCAGAGACTGAGTCGTGATCAAAGGCGGAATGCGGTCGTCACCTACTCTGCGTCACCTCGCGCAAAATCGCCCGCCAACGCCTTGTACAACGCCGCCAGCGCGGTAGCGCGGCGGGTGGCGGCTTCGGCGGCGCGGTCTTCGAAATCGAGCAGGGAACGCTCGGCGTCAAGAAGGGTCAGGAAGTCGCTGGCACCGGCGTCATAACGCAGCTTTGCCAACTCCACGGCCTTGCGGCTGGCCTCGACGGCCATGTCCAGCGCCTGGGCCGATTCGTTGGCGGCGCGGTAGGCGGCGAGCGCATTCTCGGTCTCCTCAAGCGCACGCAGCACCGCGCCCTGGTAGGCCGCAAGAGCGCCGTCAGCGGTGGCGCGTTGGCTCAAGACCCGTTGGCGAACGCGGCCGACATCGAGAAAACTCCAGCTTAAGGACGGCCCGAAGCGAAAGCGTTGTGCGCTGCTATCGGCCAGATCGCCGAAAGATTGTGCCGTGGCGCCGAAGCCGCCTAACAGCGTCAGCTTGGGGAAGAACTCGGCGGTTTCGACGCCGATATTCGACACCTCTTCAGCGAGGCGCATCTCCGCCTCGCGCACATCGGGACGGCGCTGCAGCCACTCTTCCGGCGTGCCGATCGCGACCAGCGTCGGCAAGGCCGGAAGCGCTTTGTGTGGCGCGAGCTTCTCGCGCAGCGTCGCCACCGGCCAGTTGGTGAGCGTGGCCAGGCGCTGCTCTTGCCGAGCGACCTCCGAGCGCGTCAGCGGCACTTGCGAAGCGACCGACAGGCCGAGCGCGTTGCTGCGCGACACATCCAACTCGGTGCCGCGTCCGGCTTCCAGTTGTTTGCGCAAAATCGATAAGTTCTCGCTCAGGTTTTCGACGTTTTTTTCCTGCACGCGCAGTCGCGCCTGCGTGCCGCGCAGCGCGAAGTAACTCTGCGCGGTCTCGGCGATGATCGATAGCTGCACTGCTTGCAGCGCAGCGGTGTCGGCGTCGACGCGGCGATAAATCGCTTCGGACTGACGGCGCAGCGAGCCGAATAGGTCGATCTCCCAAGTGGCATCGAAGCCGGCGCGATAGGTGTCGGTGCGGCCCTGATCGCTGGGGATGAATGGATCCTCGCCGCTCGGATCGCTGCGCTCGGCATCGGCCGACGCGGTGACCGTCGGGAACCAGCTGAAGAAGGTCAATCCCGCGAGCGCACGAGTGCTGTCGAGCCGCGCAACCGCTTGCGCGATATCGGTGTTCGCCGCCAGCGCGCGCTCGATCAAAAGATCGAGTTCGGGCTCGTTAAACGAGGCCCAGAGCGCCGTGCCGACAGGTTTGACCTGATAGCCCTCGGTTTTTCCTTCGACGAACGCGGCCGCCTGCGGTGTGTCCGGCCGGACGTGGTCGGGGCCGACGGTGCAGGCGCTGAGGGTGAGTGCGAACGAGAGTGCTGTTAGCCGCCGTACCTTTGAGGAAAAGGGGCGGGGGGCACGGGGCGAGGAACCTGCGCTGCGCTCTGCGAATGGGTTGTCGTGAACTCGAAGATCGAAACGATGTTCGGCGGCGACTGGGCCAACGACCGCCGCCCCTCGCCCCTCGCCCCTGTGGCTCGCGACCGAATGCATCCGTGGCAACGGGCAACCGCCGGCCGACTCAAGCTCCAGTAGTCGCTTAACCATGTCCCTGCCCTCCAGCCACAACCTCTTCTTCGCGCGTAAAGCGCACCGCCAACTTACGCAGCAAGACATAGAACACCGGGGTAAAAAATAATCCGAAGAAGGTCACGCCGAGCATGCCGGCGAACACGGTGACGCCCATCACATGGCGCACTTCGGCGCCCGCGCCGCTGGCGAACACCAACGGCAGCACGCCCATGATGAAGGCGAAGCTGGTCATCAGAATCGGACGCAAGCGCAAGCGACACGCTTCGATCGCGGCCTCGACGATGCTGCGTCCCTGGTGCTCCAGATCGCGCGCGAATTCGACGATCAGGATCGCGTTTTTGCACGCCAGGCCCATCAGCACGACCAAGCCGATCTGAGTGAAGATGTTGTTGTCGATAAACGTTGGCGGCACGCTCATGGGTGGCGGTGGTATCCAGCCCTGCATGATCTGAATACCGAACCAGGTGCCGTTGATGAAATTCAGCAGCCAGATGCCGCCGATCGCGCTCAGCAGGCACATCGGCACGATCAGGATCACCGCCAGCGGCAGCGTCCAACTCTCGTACAACGCTGCGAGCACCATGTACACCAGCAGGATGCACAAGGGGAACACCAGCAGCGCCAGCGAGCCCTGTGTGACCTCCTGATAGGTCAGCCCCGTCCATTCCACGGTCATCCCGAGCGGCAGGATGTTTGGCGCCAGTTCCTGCACCTTGGCAATGGCCTGCTGCGACGACATCTGTGCCGGATTGGTGCCGCCCTGCAAGTCCGCGGCTGGAAAGCCGTTGTAGCGGATCACCGGATCGGGGCCGTAACTCGGCGTGATCTCGACGACGCTGGCGATCGGCACCATTTGACCTGCCTGATTGCGAACTTTCAGTCGGTCGATATCGGTGATCTCGTTACGAAACTCGGCATCGGCTTGCGCGTAGACGCTATAGGTGCGGCCGAAGATATTGAAGTCGTTGACGTAGGCCGATCCTAAGTACACCTGCAACGCCGCGTAGATATCGGTCAGCGCCAAACCCTGCTCTTTGGCCTTGACGCGATCGACCGTGGCATCGAGCTGCGGCACGTTGGATTGGAAGGAGCTGAATACGCCGTAGGGAATAAAACCCGGCGTACCACGCAGCACATTGGCGAAGTTCTGTACCTGATTGTTGAGCTCGCCGTAACCTTGCGCCGAGCGATCCTGGATGTACATCTCTACGCCCGCTGTGTTGCCCAGACCCAGCACGGCCGGCGGCTCGGCGGCAAATGCGAAGCCGTCCTGGATGGTGCTGAACTTGCCATTCAACATGCCGGCGATTTCTGCGGCGCTGATATCGCGCGTGTCCGACGGCGTGATGCCGATGAACATCACGCCAGCGTTGCTGGTGGCGACGAAGTGGATGCCGTTCAAGCCCGGGAACTGCACCGCGCTTTCGACGCCCGGCGTCGCCAGCGCCATCTCGCCCATGCGTCGCATCGTCGCTTCCGTGCGCTGCAGCGTGGCGCCTTCCGGAAGCTGCAGCACCCCGAACAGGTATTGCTTGTCCTGGGTTGGGATGAAGCCCGCCGGTACGTTCATGAAGCCGAGCACGGTAACCCCGAGCAGCAACACGTAAATGACCATCAGCCGCGGCGCGCGCGCGATGGTGCCGCCGATGCCGCTCGAATAGGTGTTGCTGGCGCGCCGGAACTTGCCGTTGAACCAGTTGAAGAAGCCACCGAATACTTTCTCGATGCCGCGGCCCAGCGCATCCTTCTTCGCGCCATGCGGCTGCAGCAACATCGCCGCGAGCGCTGGCGACATGGTCAGCGAGTTGAACGCCGAGATCAGCACCGATACCGCAATGGTGACGGCAAATTGCCGATAGAACTCGCCCGTCACGCCGCCCAGGAACGCGAGCGGCACGAATACGCTCGCGAGCACCAGCGAGATCGCGATGATCGGCCCGGACACTTCGCTCATCGCCTTGTGCGCGGCATCGATCGGACGCATGCCTTCTTCGATGTGGCGCTCAACGTTTTCGACCACGACGATCGCGTCGTCGACCACGATACCGATCGCCAGCACCAGCCCGAACAAGGTCAGCACATTGATCGAAAAACCCAGCAGCCAGAGCACCGCAAAGGTGCCGACGATCGACACCGGCACGGCGAGCAACGGGATGATCGAAGCGCGCCAGGTTTGCAAGAACACAATCACCACCAGCACCACCAGCGCCACCGCTTCGAGCAAGGTGGTGATCACCGAATCGATGGACTGGCGTACGAACACGGTCGGGTCGTAGACCACCGTCCACTCGACGCCTTCCGGGAAGCTCTTGGCCAGCTCCGCCATCTTCGCGCGTACCGCATCCGATAGCGCAATCGAGTTGGCGCCCGGCGCTTCGAAGATCACAATGGCTGCCGCATCCTGATTGTTGAGCAACGAGGCCAGCGCATAGTTGTTCGAGCCCAGTTCGACGCGCGCGACATCCTTGAGGCGCGTGATTTCGCCGTTCGCGCCGGTTTTCAGCACGACCTCCGCGAACTGCTCTGGCGAATTGAGACGGCCCTGCGCATTGATCGCGTATTGCACCGAAGCGCCGGCCGGTTGCGGCGGTCCACCAATCGCGCCGGCAGACACCTCCACGTTTTGCTCGCGAAGCGCGCCAATGATGTCGTTCGCCGACAGGTCGCGCGCCGCGGCTTTGTCCGGATCGATCCAGATGCGCATCGCGTACTCGCCCGCGCCGAAGGCGATGGCCTGACCAACGCCGGGAATGCGCGCCAGCTCATCCTGCACGCGCAGATTGGCGAAATTCGACAGATACAATCCGTCGTAACGGTTGTCGGGCGACTTGATGTGGACCACCATCGTCAAGTTCGGAGACGCCTTGACCGTAGTGACGCCAAGCTGCCGCACTGCCTCAGGAAGACGCGGCGAGGCTTGGGCGACGCGGTTTTGCACCTGCACCGCGGCGAGATCGATATCGGTGCCACCCTTGAACGTCACCGTCAGCAGCATCGTGCCATCGGCGCCGCTGGTGGACTTCATATAGATCATGTTCTCGACGCCGTTGATCGCCTCCTCGATCGGCGCGGCAACAGTGTCGGCAATCGTTTTCGGATTGGCGCCCGGATAGATCGCGGTCACTTGAACCGAGGGCGGTACGACGTTCGGGTACTCGCTGATGGGCAGGTTGGGAATCGCAATGAGGCCGGCGATGAACACCAGCAGCGACAACACGGCCGCAAGAATCGGGCGGTCGACGAAGACCGCAGAAATATCGGTGCGGGCCATGGGCTTAGCCTTCCGTTGCTGCAGGCGCGCCGGCCGCCGGAGGCTCGACCACCGTGTTCGGCGCGTCCATTGGCACGTCGATCGGATTCAGCGGCGCGCCGGGGAAGAAAATCTTACGCATACCGTTGACGACCACCTTGTCGGCAGCCTCCAGCCCGGCGACGATGCGCAAGCCATCGACGACATTGCCGAGCTGCACATCCTTGCGCTGCGCGGTATTGCCCTGACCGACCACATACACATACTTGCGATTCTGATCGGTCAGGATGGCCTGGTCGTGGATCAGCATCGCCTGGTGTTTGGCGCTGCCGATCAGCTGCACGCGGGCGAAAAGGCCGGGCGTGAACAGGCGCTCATCGTTCTCGAGCAAAGCGCGAGCGCGGATCGTGCCGGTAGCCGGATCGAGCTGGTTGTCGACAAAATCCATCTCGCCGGCATGCGGGAACCCTTGTTCGTTGGCGAGCCCCACACGCACCGGATTGCGCGCGTCGCGCGAACTGGGGCGATCGCCGGTGCGCGCCAGCCCTTGGTAGCGCAAATAGGTGCGCTCGTCGCCTTCGAACTCCACATAAATCGGGTCGAGCGAGACCAAGGTGGTCAACACCGACGTTGGATCGACCAGATTGCCGATGGTGATCAGCGCGCGACCAACGCGGCCGTCGATGGGCGCCGTGATCTTGGTGAACTCAACGTTCAATCTGGCTTGCGCAGCGGCGGCGACCATGGCGTTGACGTCGGCCTTGGCCTGCTCGAGCTCCGAGGATTTCTGATCCCATTCCTCGCGCGACATCGCCTTGGCCTCTACCAGTTTGCGGCCGCGCTCCATATCGCGCTCGGCAAGCGTTACGCGGGTGCGAGCGCGGGCAATCTCCGCCTCAGTGCGCGCCAGCGCAGCGCGATACTCGCGCTCGTCGATCTCGAACAGCAGATCGCCTTTCTTGACCTCCGAGCCTTCCTCGAAAGCGATGCGGGTCAAATAGCCTTGCACGCGCGGGCGAACCTGCACCGCATCGACTGCCGCGAAGCGACCATTGAACTCATCCCACTCCGTGACTTCGCGGCTGACCACCTGTGCGACGTTGACGTCGGTCGGCGGCATTTGCGGTTGCTCGCCAGGCGGCGGGCCTTCGCCGCCGCCGCACGCACCTAGGGCGAGCGCCAAGGGGAACCATACGAGATTGCGCAGTTTCATTGGGGCCTCGTCTTTTTCGTCGTTTTTGATTTGATCGGTGATGTCTGTTGCGCACTCGGCAGCGCCGGCGCGCTCCACTCGCGCGCGAGGCGCTCAAGCGCCTGAATAACGCGGGGCCGCTGCGAGTCGGGTACTTCGTTGCAGCCGAAGAACTCGCTCCAGAACAAGCCCTCTGCCGCGAGGCGAATCACGCTGCGGCGGATTTCGCCGTCGTCCCACACGGTGTGTTGGTGAACCCGTCGGTGATGTTCGCGCACCGGCTCCAGCAGGCTCGGATCGTGCGCCACAGCGCTCAGCATGCCGGCGATGAATCGCCGTCGCTCACTGTCCGGCTCGCACCAGGCTCGGATCAGCGCAATCAATGCAGCGCCCGGGTCGTTGGCAAGCTGCTGCGAATGCGCAGCTTCGGCCGCGATCCCGAGTTCCAGATCGTGTTCCACCAACGCCCGCAGCAGATCGTCCTTGGTGGCGAAGTGATAAGTAATGCCGCCGCGAGACACGCCACTTTCCTGGACTAACTCCTCGAACGTGAGGTTCGCCGCACCACGCGCTTTGACGATGCGTTCGGCGGCCGCAAGGATTTCCAGCCGGGCTTTTGGCGGGCGAGGCATGTGTCAGTTTCTTTACAGAACGTTCTGTATAGAAACACGCGGTTGGCGATCCGTTCGCAATCGGTCGTTGGTCATTTACATACGTATGCAGTTGATCGCGGGAGCAGGGATGGAGCATGGGAGAGCGGATTGCCTTCGTTCGGCGCGCGACGACCAGCGTTCAGCTCGTTTCGCATACTTCTTGCCGTTCGTGTGCTAGAACGCGCGTCCCTTGCCTGATGGAGTCACGTGCATGAGAAAGACGTTGTTGTTCGCTGCAATCACGTTCGGCCTGGCCGCTTGCAGCGAGCAAGCGCCGCCGCCTGCGCCTGCCGCCCCGGCTGCCGCGCCTGCCGTCGTCGCCGAACCTGCGCCCGCCGCGCCGGTCGCCGAAACCTTCGAGGCGCGCCTCGATCGAATCATTGCCGGTGAGCACCGCAGCGCCGAGAACAAAGCGCGTGATGCGTGGCGCCACCCGAAGGAAACCCTGATGTTCGGTGGGATCGCGCCGGGCCAAACGGTCATCGAAATCACGCCGGGCGGCGGTTGGTTCACGGAAGTCATTGCCCCACTGTTCAACGGCCAAGGCACGTACATCGCCGCGGTCAATGATCCGACCAAAGCCAGCAGCGATCGCGCCCGCGAGTACCACACACAGAACAACCAGAAGCTGCGCGACAAGTTCGCCGCCAACGTCGAGTTGTATGGCACGCCGACGATCGTCGAGTTCGACCCGAAGGCGCCGGTGTTCGGCGCGCCCGGTTCCGCGGACGTGGTGATGACCTTCCGCAACGTGCACAACTGGGCTGGCGGCGGTGCAACCGACGCCATGTTCAAGGGCTTCTTCGACGTGCTCAAGCCCGGCGGCACGCTGCTGGTGGAAGAGCATCGCGCCAAGGCCGATGATGCGCGGCCGCTGGAAGAGTTGTCCAAGACCGGCTACCTGACGCAAGCGTTTGTGATCGACACCGCAACCAAGGCTGGCTTCACGCTGGCAGCAGAGAGCGAGATCAACGCCAATCCGGCCGACACCAAGGACCACCCGAACGGCGTGTGGAACCTGCCGCCGTCGCTGAATGTGAAAGAGGGCGACGATGCCGAGAAGTACAAGGCTATTGGCGAGAGCGATCGTATGACGCTCAAGTTCACCAAGCCGGTGATGTAACGGCGCTTCAATGTCTTGGTGCAAAGGGCCGCGCACGCGGCCCTTTGTGTTTTCAGTATTCGTCGACGCGGTTTGAGAGCGGATTTGATAACCGTAGCGAGCGGGTCTGGAGCGCGGCGAAAGGCGCGCAGCGACGCAGACATATCAAGAGGATAGGCAAGGAAGCGAGCACCATCCGACGCAGCTATCGGCCCGCGCAGTAGGTTATTCAAACCGCTCTTGTGGTCAGGCCAGGTTTGTCTCGTTCTACATCGCAAAGTCGCAGCTATCATTAACGCCGTCCATCGGAGACAGCCCCCGTGCCGGCAGTTCGCACAGACCTCACGCAATTGTTGGTGGACTGGAGAAATTCTGAAGCGTCGGCTAGGCCGCTGAGCCGATGAGCGTCACCCCACAAACACCCGCGCATTCCAGAACAGCCGTTGCCAGGGCGATGGGTCGCCGCCGGGTGGGCACCAGCTCATTTGCAATCGACGCACGATGCGTTCGGGGTGGGGCATCAGGATCAGCGCGCGGCCGTCGCGGCTGGTGAAGCCGGTGGCGCCGCCGGGCGAACCGTTGGGGTTGGCCGGAAACTGCGCCGCCGGCCGATCGTCATCGACGAAACGAATGGCCATGCCGGTGAGATCGGTCTCGCCAGACCAGTGGGCGCGGCCTTCGCCGTGCGAAACAACGATCGGCAATCGCGATCCGCGCATCCCGGCCAGCAGCACCGATGGCGAGTCGAGGATCTCGACTTGCACCAGGCGCGCCTCGTACTGCTCGGAGTGATTGCGCAAAAACCGCGGCCAGTGTGCAGTGCCGGGGATCAGTGCGGTGAGTCCGCTCAGCATCTGACAGCCGTTGCAGACGCCAAGGGTAAAGGTTTCAGGTCGCGCGAAAAATGCGGCGAACTGGTCCGCCAGCTGCGCGCGATGCAGGATGCCTTTGGCCCAGCCCTGACCGGCGCCAAGTACATCGCCGTAAGAGAACCCGCCGCATGCAGCCAGGCCGTGCATGTCCGCCAGCGAGCGGCGCCCGGATTCAAGATCGCTGACGTGCACATCGATCGCTTCGAAACCGGCGCGATCGAACGCTGCCGCCATTTCGAAATGACCGTTGACCCCTTGCTCGCGCAGGATGGCGACCTTCGGTCGCACGCCGCGCGCCACGTAGGGTGCCGCAACATCGTCGTCAGGATCGAAGCTGGGCTGCAGGACGAGCGGCGCCGAGGAGTAGTCGCACAGTCGGGCGTACTCCTGATCTGCCGTCTCCGGCCGGTCGCGCTCGCGCTGAATGCGCCACGACACCTCGCCCCAGGCGCGAATCAGGTCGGACATGGCGAAGGTTTGTTCGCCGATGGTCAACGTGGGCGCTGTCGTGACCACACCGAACGGGTGCGCATCCAGGCCCGCAGCCAACGCGCTGGCACGGATTTCGGAGAACGCCGCAGGCGCCACGGCCAGCATCACACCGGGCTCTTCCGCAAACAGCTCTGCCGTGCTCATTGCCGCGCACGCAAGTCCGCAGCGCGAGGCGAACGCCATCTCGATTGCGGCGATCAGTGCGCCACCGTCGCTGATGTCGTGATAGCCATGGAAGGCATCTTTGTTCGCGATCAACCAGTGCGCAAGACGCGCACAGCCATCGCTGTCGATATCCGGAACCTCGCCACCGATCTGGTTCTGCGTTTGCGCCCATACCGATGCGCCGAGACGGCGTTGCGCGGATGCGCGCACGACCAGTAGCGTATCGCCGACGCGCGGCTCGGGCGTCAGCGTGCCGCGCACCGCTTGGAGCGGCGCGAAGGCACTGACGATCAGCGACACTGGCGCACGCGTCTGCACCGGTCCGCTCTCGCTCTGCCAGCGCGCGCGCATGCTCAAGGAATCCTTGCCGACCGGGATCGATATGCCCAGGGCGGCGCAGAACTCGCTCACCGCCGCGACCGACGCGTACAGCGCACTGTCCTCGCGCTCTTCCCCGGCCGCCGCCATCCAGTTCGCTGAGAGCTTGATATCGCTCAAGCGCGCAACTGGCGCCGCCAGCAGATTCAGAATCGCCTCGGAGGTCGCAACGCGTACGGCTGCGCGCGCATCGATGGCGGCGATCGGCGTGCGCTCGCCCATCGCCATCGCCTCGCCGCTGGTGCCGGAGAAATCCGCCAGCGTTACGGCAACATCGCTGACCGGCGTTTGCCACGGCCCGACCATCTGGTCGCGGTGCGACAAGCCGCCCACGGTGCGGTCGCCGATGGTAATCAGGAAACTCTTGCTGGCGACACTCGGAAAGCGCAGCACGCGAAGCAGCGCCTCCCGTAGCGGAAGATCCGACGATGTCAGTGGCAGGTAGGCTGGCGCATACACCGGCGCCACTCGATGCATCTTCGGCGCCTTGCCGAACAGCACGTCCATCGGCAGATCGATGATCGCCTCGCCGTTGAGGCGCACCGACAAATGTTCGTCGGCGACCGCTTCGCCGACATGCGCAAACGGACAACGCTCGCGCTCGCAGAGCGCCGCAAAGCGCGGCAGATCGCCAGGGCGCACCGCGAGGACGTAGCGCTCTTGCGCCTCGTTGCACCAGATCTGCATCGGGCTCATCGACGGATCGTCGTTGGGGATCTTGCCCATATCGATCTGCCCGCCGACGCTGCTGTCGTGGAGTAGTTCGGGGAGTGCGTTCGACAGCCCGCCGGCACCCACGTCGTGGATGCTGACGATCGGATTGTGCTCACCCAGTGCAATGCAGCGGTCGATCACTTCCTGGCAACGCCGCTCCACTTCGGCGTTGTCGCGTTGCACCGAGGCAAAATCGCGCGCGCTGCCGCCAACGCCGCCTTGCTGCGATGACGCTGCGCCGCCGCCCAGTCCGATGAGCATGGCCGGACCGCCGAGCACGATCAATGCGTCGCCGGGCTGCAACGACCGCTTGGCGACGTGGCCATCGCGCACTGCGCCCAGCCCACCGGCGATCATGATCGGCTTGTCGTAGGCGTAGTCGGCGTCGAGTTGTTCGTAGGTGCGGAAGTAACCGCCCAAGGCCGGGCGCCCGAATTCGTTGTTGAAGGCCGCCGCGCCGATCGGACCTTCGGTCATGATCCGCAAGGCGCTCGCCAGATGGCCCGGCAATGGACGCGCGCGTTCCCAGGGTTGCGGCGCGTCCGGAATCCGCAAGTGCGAGGTGGTAAATCCGGTGAGACCGGCCTTAGGCTTGGCGCCACGTCCGGTGGCGCCCTCGTCGCGGATCTCGCCGCCCGCTCCGGTGGCAGCGCCCGGATAGGGCGCAATCGCGGTCGGATGGTTATGCGTTTCGACCTTGATCGCCAGATGCGAGGCCTCTGCCAGCGCGCGATAGACGCCGCTCGCATCAGCCATCCAGCGTTGCGCCTGGAAACCTGTCAGCACCGCCGCGTTGTCTTTATAGGCGGTCAGCGTGCCCGCGGGCGAGGTGGCATGCGTATGTTTGATCAGGCCGAACAGGCTTTGTCCTTGCGCCACACCGTCGAGGGTCCAACTGGCGTTGAAAATCTTGTGCCGGCAGTGTTCGGAGTTCGCCTGCGCGAACATCATCAGCTCGGCATCCGTAGCGGCGCGACCCAGTTCGGCGTAGCGCGCACTGAGGTAGTCCAGCTCGTCGCCGCTCAAACTCAAGCCCAGGTCGGCGTTCGCCTGGGTGAGCGTACTGAGGTCGGCCTGCACGTGGAGCAACGGACCCGACGCATGCGCGATCGCCGATCTGAGCTCAGACGCGTCGGCCACGACGCTCTGCGTCATCGGATCGTGCAGTTGCGCCAACACCGCTTCCTGCGCCGAGGCCGCTTCCGGCCAGCGCGCAAAACGCAGTCGCTGCACACGTTCGATACGCTGCACCGCAAATCCGCAGCGATGCGCGATATCGGTGGCCTTGCTCGACCACGGCGAGCGTGTGCCGATACGCGGCGTCACGTAGCGCTCGGCGCCGCTGACGCTCGGGCCGGCCTGCGCTTGGGTTGCCTCGCCGCTGAGTACGACCTGCAATCCGGCCAGATCGACGCCATCGCCGGTGACCACAAACACCTCGTCGACCGCCACCACCTCGGCACCAAACGGCGCGACACGGCGATTCAAGCTTTCGATGCGGAACGGCGACAGCATGCTGGCGCCTTCAAGCAGATGGATGGCCATGGGCAACGTGCGGGAATGACGACGGCGCGGAGCATAGACGGCGCCGCGATCAGCGGCGAATACCTTGGCGGATGGTTTGGGCAGCAGATAACTACATTGATCCGGCCAGAGTTGTCCGGCGACTTTAGTTCAGCGACGGGGCAGGGGGCGGGGTGCAGGGGTCAAACTTTTCATCCATGCCGATGACCGCTTTAGCCCTGGCAGACGCAGGGTAGTGCTTACGAAGGGGTTCATGCTCGGCCCGTGACCCCCGCCCCCCGCCCCGCTTCGGTTGACGAATAGATCGTGCCGCCCCAATGGATCCGCAACGCTGCGCGCGCAGCGTCCATTATCGAGGCGGCGCGATTTGCCCTGTGATCGCTGCTTCGTAGACGCCGGTCGCGGCGCGCGCCAGTTGCCGGGCGCAATGGCGTTGCCGAATCGTGCTGCGGGCGGCCTCGCCCAGGCGCGCTCGCAGGTCGCCATCGGCAATCAGCCGTTCCAGACAGCGCACGAAAGATGGCGCATCGTCGACCGTCGCCAAGAGACCGTTGATGCCGTCTTGAATGAGCTCTGGCATTCCACCTTGGTTGGCTGCAACAACCGCGCGCGCCATCGCCATCGCTTCCAGACAGGAATAAGGACAGTTCTCCCAGAGGCTCGGCAGCAGGACAATATCCGCGCAGCGCACCAACGAGCGCAAATCGGACATGCCAAGCCTGCCGGTCAGGTGCAGCGAGCCTTTCAGTGTTCGGCCCGCCAGCGCCGGCAGCAAAGTGGTTTCGGCAAATCCGAACAGGTCGTCCCCGGCGAACACCAGTGTCACGTCGAAGCGCTCGAGAATAGACGCCGCGATCTCGGCGCAAAGATGGATGCCTTTGCGCCGCTCCAATCGACCGCAGAAAACAATAGTGAGCGCGCGGCGTGGAAGTCCCAGGCGAGCATGCATATCCACCGGATCGACCGCGGCATCCATCCAGTCCAAGTCCAGACCGTTGGAGATGACATGGCAGTCGCGACGAATGCCCAGCTTGGATCGCGTCTCGTCGGCGACGAAACGCGAGCAGGCCGTCAGCACGGTTGCCCGCCGCATCGCCTGCTGTTCGACCGCCGAACACAGCAATAGATCGGCGCGAGGGACCTCGTAGTAAGGCATGATCAGACGCGAGGGCGAATGCAGTCGGACCACGGTCGGAATCTGCAGTCGGCGCGTAATCCATGCGCCCTCGGCACCGCATTCGGGCATCTCCAGAATGTCGAAACGATGCTGGCGCAGCAGCTCGCTCAGACCCAGGTACATGCTCCAGGCGTTCTGCAAGCGCTGGCGTGTCCACCACCAGCGCCAGGCGCCCATCTGAGCCAGCACGCGCATCAGAGTGCCGTCGGCCCAGAACCGGTGCACCCGCACGCCCTCATCGTCTGTCGAGCGCAGCGGCGTGCTGGCGACCGCGCCAGCCAGAACATGCACCTCATGTCCGAGTTGCGCCAACGCTCTGGCGTGGTGCCAGGTGTACGTGCCGATCCCGCCGAACCCGGTTTCTGGTGGGTATTCGAAGGAAAGCAGCGCAATTTTCATGATGCCGCCCTCCCTTGTGCTGCGATCGCCTCGTGTATGCGTCGATGCAAGCGGACTTCCGTGATGGCGACATCGTACTGATTCCGCACGCGCTCCAACGCAGCAGCACCGAGGCGCGCTGCGAGCCTGGAATCGCTGGCTAGCCTGTGTATCGCGTTTGCAAGCGCCAGCGCATCGCGCTGCGGCACTACCAGTCCCTGCTTTTCGTCATCGATGATTTCCGCGAGCGAACCGGCGTTCGTGGTGACGATTGCGCAAGCGCTTGCCATGGCCTCCAGCACTGCCGTGGGAATGCCGTCCTTGTCGCCGTTGGCCAGATCCACATAAGGCGCGACGAAAACGCCCGGTCGCATCAGTTCAGCCCGGATCTCGCCGTGGTTACGCAGGCCCATAAAGCTTACGGCATCGCCCAGCCTGTCTTGTGCCACCTGCGTCGCCAGCGTGCGGGCATAGGCTTGCGCCGCTTCGCAGTGCGAATCTGGCGCGCCGATGATCCGAACATGCACACGCAGGCCCCGATCCAGCAGCAGGCGCGATGCCGAAAGCAGGTACTCGATGCCTTTTTTCGGGTCGATGCGACAAACACATAGGAGCTGCACAGTCCCATCGCCGTTGCCTTCGTGGTCCGGCCTTGGTGCGAAGTTTGCGGTGTTGATCGCGTTGGCTTTGATCAGCACGCGCGGTTGTGCTGCTGGCTCAAAATCTTGCAACTCGGTCGCGATGCGCTTGGAGGTTGCGACCAACACCTCGCAGCGCTGCAAATGCAATTTGACGATCTTCAGCGGGTAGTCGGCCAACATGTGATCTGCATAACAACTGATGCCGCGGGGAATGCCCAGCAGCCGCGAAGCCACGAGAGCGAACAAGGTTTGCTCGTAAAAAAAGTAGCTGTGCAGATAATCTGCCCGCCACGCCTCAACCGCCCTGGCGAACGAAAAGGCGTGCAAGAAGTGCTCGTGGGACTGAACCTGTGCGGGCGACAGCCCGCTGCTTCGGGCGATGTCGGAAATCAGGGCCTCGACCGCGGCAGGGTGCGTGCGCCGAAATCTGGCGAGATCCCCTTTGCCGGTGTCGGCATGCAGCATGACACGCCGCTTGAGCGACCACAGCGCGGCGCAATGCTGCGCCAAGGCAGATCTCGGTCCGCGCTGCGCGTACAGGAAGCGCACCGAGAAGTCGCTCTCGGCCAGCGCCAGAACTTCTTGATGGACGAACGTCTGCGAATAAATCGGAAAGGTCCAGCACGCAGTCGCCATGATGCGCGGCCGCTTGCGACGGCTTAGCCCTGTCAGCAAGGCCTCCAGGCGCAAGCGCGCCAACAAAGCCTCATGCGCTATACGCCGCAACAGCGCGATTAAGCGCTCAGCCATGGCTCGGCTCGCGATCGTAGGTTTGCCAGTGGCCGAGGTAGATGCGGTCATAAGGAATCAAAGGGTCCGCCGGACAGCTGCTATCGAAGGTCAGGCCGTGGGCGACCAACCGGGGGCGCGTCGCCGCGACCCGGAAGATATGCCGCAGCAGCAGCCTTGCGATATAGGGCGAGACGGCGATTCCCAGCCATAGCGGGCGTGTGCGCAGCCCCCAGCGACACGCGCGCAAAATGTCGCCGCGCCAGAAGGCCACGCCTGCGAGATGCAGCGCGAATTGCCCCTGCGAGCGCCGCAACATCGCCGAGGAAATCGACGGATTGCGCATGGCGATGGATTGCGCCACAGCAGCGCGCGAGCGCCACATCGTATCGTCTTGGGTCGACATGCTGTCGCTTCGACGTCGATAGCCCACCAGCACTTCCGGCACCATGGCCACACGGTGGCGCTCGGCGACGCGCAACGCCAGATCCCAGTCTTCGCATCCCTGGCAGCCGTCGTCGCGCAACTGACTCCGATAGCCTTCAAGCTCCAGCACGACGGATCGGCGGAACAATGGCACGCTGGCATTTCCAGTGACATTGATTTCCAACAGCCGTTGCAGCGCACGACCTTCGATTCGCCACGGTGGGGAGCGATCCAGGACGTTGCTGTGGTCGTCGATCCACGCCCACCAGCAATACACCAACGCCGTATCCGAGCCGGCTTGCGCCAGCCTGGAGACTTGCGCCGCAATCTTGCCCGGCGCCCACAGATCGTCCGCATCGAGCGGCGCCAGGAGTTCTCCGCGCGCCGCCGCAATGCCGCAGTTCCTGGCTGCCGCGACGCCCAGATTCGGCTGGCGAATGAGCCGCAGTCGCGGATCGGCCGCCGCCAGCTCGGTCACGATGTCGGCTGTCGTGTCCGTCGAGCCGTCGTCGACGACCAGCACTTCGATCGACGGGTAGGTTTGAGCCAGCGCCGAACGGCAAGTCTCTTCGATGGTCGCCGCCGCATTGAACGCAGCGACGATGATCGATACCAGCGGCAATTCGGCGCGATCTGCAGGCGCCGGACTTTGCAACGTGTCGCCTACCGGCTTCAACGTGGCCCCCGTACTTCCGGATTGGCGTCCCCAGCCAGCCGCCCACGAGCACGCAGCAACGGCGCACGGCTCGCTGCATCCAGCGTCCGGCGCGCCAGCCAGCGGAGCGACTGCAGCGGGTTGCGCAGTGCGTCGAGAACGAAGTCGCGCCGATCCTCCGGGGAGCGCTCGATCAGCCATTGCAGCAGGGGCGTATGCAGTCGTTGAATCGCTTTCGCCATCGAAGAGAAGCGGGTAGCGCGGTGCGGTGGCCGACTGCGGCCGTTCGCCGACGCGACCGAGCAGTAGACAGCCGGGTAGATCAGCGCGAGGCGGTCGGACCGAAAAACTCGCGTCAGTGCGCCGCTCCAGTCGATGTCTCCCGTATCGCCACCTGCGGACGCCAGCGCGTCGAATCGCACGGCAATCAACGGTGTGGGCGCACCATCGTCGAGCAAATCGGGACGCGCTGGATCCGACGATACTCGAACCCATGCTGGCGGCCCGATTTGCAATAACCAGGGCGAAACGACGGCCAGTCGCTCGTCGCTCTCGAAGGCCAGACGGCAGGCGCGAAGCCAGCCAGGATCGAATTGCACGTGAGCGTCTGCCAGCACGACGCCGAGCAGGCCCTCGAAGGACAGCAGTTTGGCGATCGCCATGGCCGACGGTCGACCATCGTCACCGACGTTCGCTGGATGCACTTTCCAGCCTTCGGCACTAATGCTGGCTATTGTTTCCGGCGTCAGGTCGGGGCACGCCACCATGACCATCGACGGCGACTCTATCTGCGCCTGAAGACTTTGGCGGAAGCCGGCGAGTTGCGCCGGTCCGGCGATGCCCGACACAACCACCGCCATGCCGCCGGTCCCGGCCGGCCGCTGTGGCGAGACCACGGCGTCCATTCGCGTCAGGCACGCACGCCGCACGAGCTGGCGCTTCAGATCGAGGTGATGGCGCACGATGAGATCGTTGGCGCATTTCTGATTGACGCTGGCAACCGCCGCCTGTCCCATGCGCTCGCGTTGAGTTCCGGACGCATCCAGCGCACGGCGCAGAGCGGCTGCGATTCCTGTCGGCGAACCAGTCTCGGCGATCCAGCCGCACATGCCATCCGCCACCAGTTCGCGCATACCGCCGTGCGGCGAGACCACTGCCGGCAGACCGGAGGCCATGGCTTCGATACAGCTGTAAGGCAGATTTTCCCACCGCGACGGCACCACCGCCGCAGTCGCTCGCGCCAATACCGCGCGAACGCCCGGTGGATTTTGACTGCCGTGAAAGCGTATCTGATGGCGGAAACGCGCTGGAATGCGGCGCCGCAGGGCCGCAGCCACCGAAGGCCCGCCGCTCGCGCGCAGCGGCGTATCGGCGCCGACGAAGTCGACACACAAGTCCGGATAGTCCGCAGCTATTGAAACCAGCGCGTCGACGCATTCGAACACGCCTTTGCGCGGTTCCAGTCGGCCGATGTGACAGATGTTCCGGCTTGCCCAGATCTCATCGCTGCGCTGCATGAGCGCCATATCGCCAAGCGGATAGGGGATGACGTGCATCTGCGATGCAGCCACGGCATAGCGGGCCAAGGCCTGATCGGCCATGAACCGACTCGGTGCCATGAGAGCATCGGCAGAGGTGATCGAGAAGGCCTCCTGCGCAGTCGCTGGGCCATAGTCTGCGACCGTCGTCTCCCAGCCGTTGGCAGCGAAGATTTGCTCGGTGGACGAGTGCAGATGCACAACGACAGGCGGCCGGCGCTCCGGCCCCAGTCCAAGTTGACGGCGCAACTGGAGGAAATACAGCGGCGCTTCCCATTCCTGCGCCTCCACCACATCGATGCCCTCGGTGACGATCAATCGCTCCGCCAAATGCGCCGCATGCCAGGAAAATGCCTGCGATGGAAACGAGGAGGCCAATAATTCCCGGCCGATCTGTTGGTGCAGTTGCGGGTCGGTTGCGCCATCCGGATTCGAATCATCCAGCGCGACGCGATGTACGATCAGACGTCCACCCATCAGTTCCTCGCGTGCGCGCGGCGCTCCCGCCCAGCGATGGGCGATCACGTGCACGTTGTCGCCGGCGTTTGCCAGCAGCCGCGCGATATGACGCACATACGTGCCGATGCCGCCCGGCGGGTAAGCCGCGGGCGGAAACTCTCGACACAAAAATAGATGGTTCAATCAGGACCTCAGGCTAGTGTGGTGCTCCGCCATTACCGGAACATATTTCTGCGTCTTTCGATCCGATCCTGTGTTGCTCGTCGTCGCCATAGAAGAACTATGTCGTCCGGCCCGGTCGGCGCAGCCGCCGGTCGTTCAAGTCGGCTCGCGGCATGCCGCGAAAGCAGCCGACTTTCACCCTTCTCGCGCCTTGACTCGGGCCGAAATCCATCGGAAATCGCTGTCCCGCTAATAGCGAAGCACCACACTAGCGTTTGGCCTGACCGCATGGATGGGCCGATCTCGGGACGGGGCGAGTGATCAGGCTAAGGTACCAGGCCGCGCTCGATGAGCAGCGCCGTCACTTGTTCGGCGGCGGATCGGTGAAAGATTTCATTCGGGTGCATATCGCCCTCCGGATGGACCAAAAAAGTGCGCCAGGTGTCGTCGGTGATGACCCGATCTCCCACATCCAGCCAGGGAACGCCCGTGTCCTTCAGGCCCGTTGACATGGTCTGAGCCAAGCTTTGCCAGGCTTCAAAGGACAACGGGTGGTTGCGGAACGAAAACACCACCAGATTGGCGCCCTGCGCCTCGGCACGCGCCTGCAGCAACCGCACCTCACTTAAACTCCCCGAGAAGTCCGCCGGCGGCTTGCGTCCTTGATGCCGAGCATACTGAACCACACGCCAGGTCATGGATAGCGCATCCAGCCGGCCGGGCTGATGAAAGTAGTTATTCGCGACATCCGAGCGCCACGAGCTGTCGTCGTTCATGACCATGCCGAGGATGACCAGGTCGGGTCGATACACCTCGCCCAGACGCTCGAATAGCAGGCGCGCCTGCGCTGTCGAATAACCACTGACGCCGCAGTTAATCACTTCGACTTGGTTGTTGTTGTCAGCTCTTTTGGAGAGCATTTCCTGCAGCTGGGCGGTAAAGGTGTCCTGCTCGTGGACGCCGACACCCAGCACGTACGAATCCCCGAGAACCAGAACGCGCAGCACATCAGCGGGCCTTGGAACCTGGTAATCGGGACCGCGACACCCGCGATCGTTGAATCGGTAGGTCACCGAATACTCGGGTGTGGGCTCACGAATTGCATTCTCGCCGGTGTCGAAGCGCTTCACTTCGAGTCCTTCAATCTCGACGGCGCTGGTGTGCGCGCCCAGGTCGAACGTCAAGCGCGCTAAGTCGTCGCTGGACGTTGCCCGGAACGTCTCGACGACTTCTGACCACTCGGTATCGATGTCGATGTTTCGATACCAGCCGAGGTTGTCCCACGGCGGGTGCGCCTGGCTCACGCCGTAAGAGAACGGGCGCCGTTGCTCTGCGCGAGCTTTGAAGCGCAACGTGTAGGGTTCGCCCTTGCGCACCCGCAGGCCCTCGCTCGTCAGTTGAACATGCCAGGGTGTGGGAATCTCAGCGCGATCGATGTCGACGCGCACGCGGCCGGACGCCGGTGGGCCGGGAAACTGCAGGCGGGCCGAACTGCCCGGATGATTCGACCCGAGCCGCCATTGCTGAGCTCGCGGATCGCTGTTTTCGAAGTAACCACGCGGATTCGATACGTAGATGGTTCTGGCCGTCGAGTTGGGTGGATACGATTCCTCCAGCACGGGGTCGGGAACGGTGCCGCCCTCCCATCGCACGACGTTGCGTGTCGGCCCCTCTGATGTGTTTTCAATAACCACCTCGATGACCACCAACGCAATCGTGGCCATTAAGGCCGACATGACCAACTCGGGTGCGCGCCGCTTCCAGATCAACGCGGCAACGCCGGCGATGCCGAGCATCGTATATCCGCAAAGAACGCACAGCAGAACCAGCCGCAACTGCTCGGGCTGCGTGTAACTCACGGCATATAAAATCAGGTTCGCAAAACCGATGAAGGCTAGTACCACCAAAATCGCAAGGCGCGTTTTCATCGCTACCGGCGCAAACAAGGCGATCCAACTGCCTAGAAAAATCGCTACGCAAGCGATTCGCTGCCAGGATGCGCCATCGGCAAAAGCGATCAACCATTGAAGGGAGGCAAAAAACAGAAGGGATGCCACCGCAAGCCGCGATGCGAAGCTACCTGATTGGGCAAAAGGAATAGACGTCATCACGGGCAACCGTTAATGATTATGAGTGTCACATTTCGCGGAGCGTCCGTCCGAGGGATCGCAAGCAGAGCCACTTCGAGCAGTATCGATAAATTTGGTAGATCAGGCGCAACAGCAAAACAGCAAACGGTACAACAAGCAATAATGTACTTCCCAACGGCACCAAGGCAATGATCAATATCGTGATCAATAGGTAATTATCGACGACATCTTCCGTATCCAGGAATAAATCGAAATGGCCTGCCGGGAAAAGTTTCACGGACTGAATTCTATAGAGTTCGTAACCCAGCCGTAGTAAACCCAGCGCGACGATCAACGCCAGCACGTAGGCGCCAAAGCCCGTCAGCGCCGACGGCACCCAGTCGGCAAGCGTCAAGGCGTACCACACCAGAGGCACGCCGGCGAGTGTGTATGCGCCGGCCACGGCTGGTTCGAGTTTGGACGGTGGTGGTCCCAGGCTGAGCCGCTGTTGCTGACCGCGCTCGACGGCTCGCGCCAAGCGCAACAACTCGTCGGCCCGATACTCACGCGACTGGCTATGGACTGCCCAGGGACCAGCCAAGACCAGGCGCAGCCCATCAAGCACGGCCGAGATAGCCGTCATAGCAAGCAGGATCGCCAGGAGGTCAGGGCCAGACCAATCCAGATGCTCCCGGCCTAGCCAGAGCAGCGCCAGCATGGCGAGAATCGACCAGATGCGCGTGCGGGCTCGCTCCATGCCCTTGGAAGATGCATAAATGAATGCACGCGCGCCGTCGCTGCTCAGCACCGCCATATCCTGGGTTTCGATGGGAACCGACCGGCGGCGAAAAATGAAAGACAGCATGCCAAGCTGCATCAGATCGTTGTTCCTCGATTCCGTAGTCGCTCTCCGCAGCAGCTCAATGCGGCAATGGACGTAAAGAGCTTGACACCACTCGACCCGCTCAATGGCGAGCGCACCGCAGGCGCCGAGACTAACAAGATTGCGACTTGAGCTGCGACAGCAGACCATCAGGCAACGTAAGATTTCGTCGCGATCAGCAGCCAACACGCGATCCCCCTTCGCGATCTGCATAATGAGGGCGTAGATCGACGGGGGCGATATGCATTCTTCCAATGCGCTGGGCATCAGCATCAGCGTGATCGTGCCCGCGTACAACGCGGGGGCAACCATCGGCCGTTGCCTCCATCCTTTGCTGGAAATGCGCCGGGTCGGCGAGATCCAGGAAATCATTCTGGTCGACGATGGTTGCAGTGACGCGACACCGCTGATGGCGGCGCAGGCAGGCGTGACGGTGATGCCATCGGGCGGTCGCCTCGGTCCGGGCGGCGCACGCAATGCGGCTGCGGCTGCGGCCCGAGGCGAGGTGCTGTGGTTCGTCGACGCCGACGCCGTCGTGCATGCCGACGCCGCGCGGGTACTGTCCGCCGCACTTGCCGATAGCGATGTCGTTGCCGTGTTTGGTGCCTACGACGACCAACCGTCGGAGAGCGGCTTTTGGTCGCAATACAAGAATCTCGTGCACCACCATTACCACCGCAATAGCAGTCGCGAGGCAGAAACCTTTTGGGCGGGCTGCGGCGCGATCCGCAAAGCGGCGTTTTTTGAAGCAGGCGGATTCGACCAAGAACGTTACGCCCAGCCGTCGATCGAAGACATCGAACTGGGTTGGCGATTGCGCCAGCGCGGCTGGCGGATCCAGTTGGAGCCAGCGATTCAGGCGACCCACCTGAAAAAATGGGAGTTGGGCAATCTGCTGCGCACCGAGATTTTCTTCCGCGCTCTGCCCTGGTCGCGCTTGATTCACGGCCGAACCGGATTGCCGGATGCACTCAATGTCAGTCGGATCGAACGCTGTCGGGCATTGCTTGCGATGGCGCTGCTGGCGTCGTTGACGATCTCGCCGCTGTGGATATCGGTTGCCATGCTGGCGCTGGCCATGGTGGCCAATCGCGGATTGGTAGCGGTGTTCGCACGCCGCCGGGGCATGACTTTCGCGGTCGCTGCGGTTTTGTTCCATCAGGTTTACTACTGGTACTCTTCCAGTGCATTCGTCTGGGCGTGGATCGAGCACCGCTGGGCGATCTCCCGCAAGGCGATCGCGGATGGATTGCAACGAGCACCGTTCGCCGAATCGGAGCGTTTTGGCAACCTCCAGCGTCCGGCGCTGATCCCCACGTCGGAGAAGGAATAACCCAGCAGCGCTTTTTCAGCCCGCTCTGATATGCAATTCCGATTGTCCCTCGCCCAGGGTCTCGTAGGGCCGATGCAAGTTCACTAGTGGCCAAGATGCCTATGGCGGAGAACAAACAGAAGATCGCCGTGATCATCGGCGGCGGTCCTGCCGGGCTCACCGCCGCCCTTGAGTTATTGCGCCAGTCGGATATTCGACCGATCGTGCTGGAGGCATCGAATGGCGTCGGCGGCATCTCCCAAACGACGAACTTCAACGGCTACCGCATGGATCTTGGCGGGCACCGATTTTTTTCGAAGTCCGACTGGGTGATGGACTGGTGGCTATCGATCCTCCCGTTGGAGCCGTTGGCCGAGGCGCAGCGGCACACGATCCGCCTCGGTTACCGCAATAGCGATCGTGGCCTGAGCGGTCTGGCAGCCGGTACCGGCGCTGGTGTCGATGGCGAACGCGTGATGTTGTTGCGCGACCGATTGTCGCGCATCTACTTCAATCACAAGCTGTTCGATTATCCGATCAGCTTGAATCTGCGATCGATCAGCAAACTGGGCCTCTGGCGTTGTTTGAAAATTGGGGCCAGCTACGCCAAAGCGAAGCTGTCCCCGCGCCAGACCGAACGCCATCTCGAAGATTTTCTGATCAATCGTTTCGGTGACGAGCTGTACCGGACCTTCTTCCAGGCCTATACCGAAAAAGTCTGGGGCGTTCCTTGCGATCAGTTGAGCGCTGAGTGGGGAGCGCAACGAATCAAGAGCGTTTCGCTCACCGGCGCCGTGCGCCATGCATTGCGCCGGTTCTTGCCGGGCGTTGCCAAGGCGGCGCCAACCAGTCTGGTGGAGCGCTTTCTGTATCCGCGCCTTGGACCGGGTCAGTTATGGGAAACCGTTGCCCGCCAGATCCAGGAACTCGGCGGAGAAATTCGCCTTGCGCAGCGTGCCGAGCAGATCGAGCTCGTCGACGGTCGCGTCAAGTGCGTGGTTGCGCGCGACGTGGCAACCGGAACGACCACATCGATCGCTGCCGACTGGGCGATCTCGACCATGGCAGTGAGCGACTTGATCGCTGCCATCCAACCCCCGGCGCCAGGGGCGGTTGCTCAGATCGCGGCTGCGCTACCGTATCGCCATTTCATCGTCGTCGGCGTGCTGGTGACGCGCATGAAGCGCCGACCCGGCAGTCCATTCGTTCCAGGAACGAGCCGGCTGCCCGATAACTGGATTTACGTCCAGGAGCCAGACGTCAAGATGGGTCGACTGCAAATCTTCAACAACTGGAGTCCGGCGCTGGTGCCCGATCCCAACAAGGTATGGCTCGGCGTCGAATACTTCTGCAGCGACACGGACGAACTGTGGTCGCTATCCGATGCGGCGATTCAGGCACTGGCGGTACGCGAACTAGCGCAAATTGAGCTCGTCGATGCGCACGATGTGGAGACGGCCACTGTCGTCCGTGTGCCTAAGGCCTATCCGGCCTATTTCGGCAGCTACGCGCAGTTCGACACAATCCGGTCGTTTGTCGATCCGATCGAGAATCTGTTTTTGGTCGGTCGCAATGGCATGCATCGCTACAACAATCAGGACCATTCCATGCTGACGGCGAAAGCGGCCGTCGACATCATTGTCGCTGGACGCGGCAGCAAAGATGCCATCTGGGACGTTAACGTTGACGACGACTACCACGAATCGATTAACGACTGATCAAGCTAAGTCGTATTGTGTGCCGAGGCCTTTGGCGATAGGTTTTCGCGAATCAGCACGACCGCGGCGGCAGACCAAAAAGCTAACAGGGCCGCGTCCAGCCAGGCGGCTCGCTCCAGGGACGTCCACGGAATCCAGACCGAAACGCCGAAAAGCCCTGCCCAGGCAAAACTCTTCACCGATGGCCGGGCCAATGCCAACATGAGGAACGCCAGTAGTGCCGGAAACAGCATGATGTTGTCGTAAGCGCGATGCGGGATGAAGACCCGGCCGACAATGGCACATACGGCGACCAGGGTCAGTACTGACATAGATTGCAGCTGCGCCCGCCACCATACCGTCGCTACGATCAGCGCCGCAGCCAGCACGCTCCACGCCAACGCGAAGCGCGGGCTTGTGCCCCAGACTGCAAGCAGGCTCCCGGTGCTGGATCCCCGACTATTGCCGCCAGCGATGAAATCGTAACTCTCGCCCCATAGCCAGTAATTCAGGACAGCAAGCGGCGATACGCCCGTGTAGAAGCATGCGAACAAGCTCAGCCCTCCAAGCAGCACCAAACCAACCAACAGTCCGCGCCGGCGGTTTTCCATCATGAATGGCAGCATGAAGGCGATACCAATCTGCGGCTTGATCATGGCAAGCGCCCAGCACAGTCCCGCCGTCATCACTTTCCCGCGTCGCAGGCACTCCAGCTGCAGTACCACCAGACCCATACAGATGATCGAGAACTGGCCAATAGCGATCGCGCTTGAGTTGTGGGCAATCGCCAGGCTGGCGATTGCGCCGAGCGCCTGTGCCTGGCGGCCGGCGAACGCAAATTCGCGATAGCCGAAGGCGCCAACCGCGAGCAGTGCGAGCAGGCTGAATGCGACAAAGGTCAAACGTACAGCAATCTCCGACTCGGCGACGAAGAACGGTGCAAACAGCGGAAAGGCATAGGGTGGATAAACCGAGTTCGGCAGCGCCTCTCCCGGCAGTGAGTTCGTCGCAAGGTGGCTGTTTGGATAAACGCCTGCGGCGAAAAAGTGGTACTCCGTAGCGCGCGTTTGCAGGTCGTAGCCGCCATACCCGCCGATGGCCACATAGGCGCCACGGATCAGATAAATCGACGCGGCGATGGCGAGCAATATCGCAAGCGCAGCTACAAACCGCCCGATATCGGGTTCAGTGCGCATGCTTCAGGTTCGTTGCCGCCATGGGAGAAGAGCATCGCATGTGCGCGCACCGCGCGATGCGCCAGATCGTCGACATTCGGGCCATCACGGCGCCGACAACAGATCCCGATCGTCGACCAACAGCCGCACGCTGGCCACTTCGACCGACTCGGTGCTCGACCCCAGAGCGAGAATCAGGCGACCGGCAGCGTCGCTTTTCGGTGCAATAAAGGTGGTCCTCGCGGTCTGCCATTCCGGCGTCAGTTTCAACTCGCCCCAGAGGCCAAGATTTTCCCAGTCCGGCTGGCTGCGACTCAACGCGTACTGCAGCGCGCGTGTTCCTGGGGAGCGCGCGCGCAGCTCAATGGTGTAATGCTCCCCGGCCTTTATGTCGAGACCATCGAACTGCAGCTGAATTGCCCAGATGTCGTCGTTCGGAAGCGATGCGATATCCACGCGAAAGGGTGGATCGGCGTCGTCGGCAAGGTTGCTCAACACGGCACCCGTTGACGCCGGAGCCGCAAGCGTCCACGTGGGCCGGGCAAGTGCCGCGATTGCCTCTGCATCCGATAGCTCAGTCAGCGTCGGCACGCCATCAATTTCAATCGGATGGCGACTGCCGCCAACGACCAGTATCAACGAGGCTGCGGGATCGTCATCGGTGGCGACAAACGTCCGCTGCGCCGTTTGCCACGTTGTGGACAGCGCGAGATTGGTGTGCAGGCCCAGATCGCCCCATGGCGCGCGGCCACGGCTCAACACGATCGGGAGCGATCGGGCCCCGTCGGCTCGGACCCGCATCTTGAAGGTGTAGGTGCGCCCCGCCTGGATGTTAATGTCGCTACGCTTGACCAGGATTTTCCAGGGATCGTCAGGCAGTGCGCCGAGTAACTCCACGCGCATCGCTGTTCTTTCTCGATCCGGATAGCGAATGCCCGCGTTGCCCCGCTGACGTGAGTTCCTGTCGATCGACAATTGCCATTCGCGCATCGGCGCATCTGCTATCGCATCCGGCGACTGCAGTTGCGGCAGACCGGTGACTCGCGCCAGCAACGGGTCAGCAGCGATGGCATGGGCAATCGCCTGATGCCAGTTCGGAGCAGGGTGACCCTCGTGCGGATGAAATGCCGTGCTGCGCCGGCTGACGTCCAGAATATGCAGGCCCGGATTGCCGCGGGCCGCATCCAGAATGCGCTTGTCGGTGGGGTCAAGCACGAGGAAGACAAAAGGGATGCCGCGTTCGCGACTGAGTGCGGCCATCGCGCGAATCAAGGCTTCAGTGACTCGGTACTCGGCTTCGTCGAGCTCGGGGCCGTCTTCGAGGTTTGCCTCACTGGCCGGGACGACGCCTTTCGAGTGAAGCTGGCCATCTACCACGTCGAAGCGCGCGAAGTTCGCAGCGCGGTTTTTTTCGAACCAGCTCCGTCGGAGGTAATTGCGCTGACGATGATTGTTGATCCATCCATAAACCACGACGCGCGGCGCAACAGCGCTACTCTCGAGCTGGCGCTTGAGGGTCAGGTAGGCCTGTACCGTACCCCAGCCGGACGTCGAGTAATTGCGAACCTGAAAACTGGGCCAGGCGTGTTCGGCAAGCCGATAAGGGTACGCCTCGGTATCTTCGACGCCGGTCCCGAAAGTGAATGAGCAGCCCAGAAACCAGACCTCGGGCGCGGGGGGTGGCGCCACGGTCGTCGGCATCCGTCGCCAGCCATTGGCATCAATGCCATAGCTGACCGTGAAGTCGCGGTTGATTTGGTGAGAGGTCACATTGGGCCGATTAGACCAACCCAGCAATGCGTCCGCGCGTGATCTGACTTCCGTCCACTCGTTCTCCGACTGCCAGGTCCTGATCGTGAGATCAGGGTGCAAGGAAACGTCACCAGCCTCAATCGGGCGATAGCCGAAGGCAAAAACCGCCACCAAGGTCGCGACGGAAGTGGCTGTGTTGATCGCCAGTCCTATCGGCAGCTTCCAGGACAACAATCCGACGGTGAGAACCATCAGCCCACCAGCCATCACAAACGTGGCGTCGAAACGCAGCGTGGTGAATGGCAGATTGACCGATGAAACCGCGATACCGGCGATCAGCAACAACGCACCTTGCACGACAACCAGCGCGCAGAAGAAATCACGAATACGCTTTGGTACGGGGGTCATGGATGCGCAATCCTGATCATCGCTGAGCGCCTCTGCGGACCCGATGGATGCCGCGTTCGCCGAAGCCCGCCTGCAAGCCACGGGGCAAACAGGCCGATGCGGCCAGGGCGAGCACAAGAGCGAATTTAGGACGTCGCAAGCGGCGCCAGCTCCGGGAAGGTCTGGAAAAAGTTTTCCCGGCGCATACCGTCGAGCACGGCTGTCTTCGTCAGGAAATCCGGGATCAAATGCGCGGTCGACGCCGCATCCATATACCTCAGCACGTTGCCCCACTGCTGAAGCACAAAACTCCGCTGCGGCTCGTTGCCAACCTGGCGTCCCAGCCAGACGAGGTGAGCTTCGATCCGACGACGCGCCTCAGCCTTGAGTGCGTCGGGCAGGATCTGCGCGCTGTAGTCGGCCGGTCGGACCAGCAGCGAGGGGATGAAGTCGAAGGCTTCGATCATTCCCGCTTCTGCGACCGCTCGGTTGAACTCGGGCAGGTGCAGGACATTGAACACGCTCACCGTCGGCGTGATCAAAAGCTTGACGTGCGGTGCTTCTGCCCGAAGCCGCATGCTGTTTTGCTGGACATCGGCCCAGCGTTGGTTACTGCGCTGGTATTCGCCGCGTGTGCCCATGCCATCGAGACTGGCCGACAGCGTGACATCGCTGAAATGCCGCCATAGGTCAGTAGCCCGCCAGGACTTGAATTCGAGTGTCGAAAAATTGCTGTTGTATTGCAATCTGACCTTCGTGTTACCCAGTTCGATGAGCATTTCCAGCAATTGGTAATGCTCTTCCATCAGCAGGGGTTCGCCGCCAGCGAAGTACACCTCCTCCAGCCCTGATGCCAGGCTCCGCAATTGCTGCCAGAGTTGCGCCGGGTCTGCCGTCGCTTTGCTGCGCGCTGGCGACCCCGCCGCCACCCAGCCCAATGCCACGGCATCCTGGTGCCAGGCCGAGCTCGACGTGGGGCCGCAGATGCGACAGCGCAAGTTGCAATGGTTCGAGAAACGAATATCGATGTAGACCGGCGCCGTCGCCGGCGCACCTTGCCCGTTGCGCGCAAGCCGCGCTTGTTCGGCGTACTTGTTGTTGGTGATGTTGCGCAGGCTCACCCAGCCTACGTCCTCCTTGCTGTAACAGCCCACGCAGCGTTCATCGCGCTCGCCAGCCAGCATGCGGTTGCGAAATCGCTGCAATGCCGGGCCGTTCCAGATGGCCTCGATGGATTGTTCATTGATGTTGCCGAAACTCAAGTCGGCTGACGTGGGTGCCTGGCAGCAAGGGGTGACGGTACCGTGGTGCGTGACATGCAGATGCACGAAGGGCATGACGCAGAAGGCATCGGCTGCGTCATTACGGGGGCCTTCGCTGGGCATGTGCTGAAACACCTTCGATAGGTCAGGATGGCCACGGTACGGCCTGAAACGCGACGAACCGCGCGTTCAGACCTCCGCCACCAATCGAATGCTCGCGTCGCGGCCGATCAAGCGTAGCGCGCAGCGCATCATCTGTTTGCAAAACGGCAAACCGTTGACGCCGCCCCGCAATACGTACAACGTCGTCGTGTCGCGCCGGTCGAGCGTGACGCTGTCTGCGGCGGTTACGCAGGGATCCGTCACCTGATACGGCGTTTTGGCATACGCATCATCCAGAAAGACATCCGCCGTCCACTCGCGGCTATTGCCGACCATCTCAAACAGGCCGTAACCGTTGGGCGCGTACGATGCAACCGGCACACCGAATGAGTCCTCCCAGTTGCAGAGGCTGGCGTCAGGTTCATCCGTGCCCCAGGGATGCGGGGCACCGGCGATTCCGCCGCGCGAGGCATATTCCCATTCGGCCTCGGTTGGCAGGCGATAGCGGAGCCCATCGCGTGCCGACAGAAACTCACAAAAGGCCAGTGCGTCTTCGCGGTTGATTTGTGCAATCGGCACCTCGTCAGCCAGGCGGTCACCGGGCCTCGGCACCTCTTGAGGACGGAACTGCCGCCACAGACCCCGGGTCACCGGCCACGCCTGCATCAGGAACGGTTTGCTGATGGTGACCTCGCGCAAAGGCAACTCGCGCGGGAATAAGGCTGGTTGCCCGCCCATGATGAACACGCCGGCAGGAATTTTCACTAACGGCAAGCCACTGGCGGGCCACACATAGCGCGGGTCGTTGCGCATGTCGTCGAGGCGCTGCTTACGTTCGGTCGGATACGGATTCCGAACCGGAAAATCAACCCCAAGCAGCGGTTTCGGGGCGTTGACGAGAAACGGATTTTCGCCGACCACCCAGCTCTCCGCCGACAACCGACTGTAGCGCGCCTGATGTCGAATCGGGTGATCTTTGTAATTCTCGATCACTTCGGTGAGCAGGGCATTCGCCGCCACAAAGTGACCCGCATGGTGATGCGCCCAGCCCAGCAAAGTGGTGGCCGTGGCTGTGCCGTGCGGCCAGTCGGAATACGTCGCCAGCCAATCTTCTAACGGCCCAATCAGTTCACTGCGCTCTCCGGCCTGCCAGCGGGCCTGTAACGCCGCCAGCGATTGGTGATCGGGCCGGGTCAGATCATAGTAGTGCGCAGCGAGCGGATCGCCGTCCGGCGCCATGTCCGGATGCGCCTGCAGCATGTCGCTCAGAAACTGAAAAGTTCGTTCCGCGGACGCGTCGAAAGTCAATCGACCAAGCACCTGCTCATCAGGGCTCAGCACGAACAGATCGGGTGGCAGGCAGCGCGTCGCCGGGTCAGTGCACTGGCGCACGAACGAGATACCGGCAGCATCCGCACCGTGCCCGAAGGACTGCATACTGAAGCGCAACGGCACAAAGGCGCTCGCGATCAAGGTGGATACATTCGCATCCGCAAGACTGACTGCGCGCGTATGAGTCGCAGCCGGGCACCAGTTGTCGTCGCGGTCAAAGCCCTGACCGGTGGCCTTGAGCACCACCATCCGGCGCCTGGTCTTAGCTTCGGCCAAGGCAGTGGCAATGTCGCCCAACCATTTGGGCTCTACTGCCTGAACCGGTGTCTGCAAATGCATGTCGAACACTCCTGAGTCAAACGGCCATTCGGTGGAATTTCTGCTCAGCGCAACGCCTGCCCATCTGGTCAAGCAACGGCGCCCTCATCGATGCAATCGAGAACGTCTTGCGAGCTAAGTGCGCGCGGGATGTATGGGGGCAACACCGATACCAACTCACCAGAGGGCGGTATCAATGCTGTCTCGTCGCGCACGTTGCTGAAACCATAGATGAAATTATCGGTCGGATGGTAAACCTGCAAAGGCGATGCCGCATCGCGCTGGAAAAAAATGTGCAACGGCACGTGGCTCGGCAGGATCGAGCAGGCCAGCGCAACTCGCGGTGCCGCAGACAGGTTTGGTGGCGAACCGTGGATGACACGGTGGTAGAACACCGTCGCCATGCCCGCCGCGCCGGCCACCTGGCGCATGCGGTCGCGTAAGGGGGCCTCGACATTGCGCAAGTTGGGGAACAAGTGCCCTGGCCCGCGGACGTGATTGCCGAGCCGATGGCTGCCCGGCACGGCCCACAAGCCGCCGTTGTGCTCGCCCACCTCGTGCAGGGGTACCCAGAGGTTGAGCGCGGTGTGCCGGGTTTCATCCACCACGCTCCAGTCCTGATGGATCGGAAACGTCGTCTCGCGCCCCGGCACTTTGACGATGAACACGGGCGTTACCAGTCGGACATCCTGGAACACCCTGTCGATGGCCGGCCGCAGCAGGCGCTTGAGCTCCTCGCGAATGTGCGCCTTGTAGTCCGGATCGGAACACCAGATGGTCATATGGATGCCGTCGCGAAGCTCCGGTACGACGCCATCCGGATTCACCGAATAGTAGAGATCGCGGATCGCTTGAAGCTCATCGGCATTCAGCAATGGCGTGGTGATGACCCCATCTCGGTCTACCTGGCGCTGCAAAGTGGCGTCGCGAAAAAGTGCGTTCATTGGCCTTCGAAAACCGGCTCCGAGATCATGTTGCAGCGCTGCCGGGCCGTCTCGGGCATGGTGCGGGTCGCGTGCACGCCATGGGTCGCGCACAGATCGCGGAACTCGGTATCGCTGATCGGCGGAAACTCGAATCGCGCATGGCCGATCACGGTGCCCGTCACCGGGCGCTCATGGCAATTTCGCAGGAAATTGGGGTAATCCAGCAGCCAGTCCGGGCCCTGCTCGAAGATTTCGATCGGCGCGTCGTTTTGCCCCGGTTGTTTGAAGCACACTTGAAACGTTGCCTCGGCGGGGAAGATGCCCGAAACGACGGCGTCGCGATTGTGTCGCGACCGATTGGGCAGCGAACTGTGCACCAGCCGGTTGTCGAAGATCAGTGCCTCGCCACGCCGCATGGGCACCGGAACGAGGTACTCACGAACGGTGTCCTGGATAGCGGAGAACGGGAACGGGAAGGACACGCCCCGATATGGCGAAAAGAACCGATGGCTGCGCGGCACCAGACACAGCGCCCCATTGTCGGCGTCCACATCGCACAGCGGCGACCAGATGCTCAGCGGCGAGTAACGGAATTCGTCGAGCGCAGTGGTGTCCTGGTGCAGGCCAAACTCGCTCGCCGGCCCCGGAGACTTGACAACGAACATGTTGACGACATTGCGGTAGTCCACGAAGTACCGATCGAAGGTCGGTCGCATGATCGCTGCGATCTCCTCATGCACCCGCCGACGGTAGGTGAGATCCTGGGAGTAGACGCTATAGAACATGCCTCCTTCAGCAGGCTGGAGCCGATGCTCGCGATTGCAGACCGATTGCAGTGCGGCGAGTTGCTCATCGGTCCACAGCGGCACCACAGCGAAACCGTCGTCGTGGATGCGTTGCCCAAGTTCCGTATCCTTGAACACCGTATGGCGGACCGGCGCCCAGTGCGGTCGAACTGGAGAACTTGTCGCAGTGTCGTACATCGCGCTCTCGATCTAGGGCTCAATGCCCGCTGACACCGCATTCTGAATCAACTCGGTCAACTGGTCGATATAGCGCTCGCGCGTGTAGCGGCGGCGCACCAGCATGGTTGCATTTTGTCCCATTGTGGCCGCCAGATTGGCGTCGTCGGCGAGGCGCGCCAAACTGGCGGTCAGCGTGGACAGGTCGAAACAGTCCACCAGCAGTCCATGGTGACCATGCTCGATCACATCCGCAATGCCGGCATGCCGGGAACCGACGACGGGAACGCCGCTGGCCATCGCTTCCAGGACGGCCACCGGTGTGCCTTCGCGGTCGCCCGATGGCGTGGTGTGGCTGAACTGAATCAACGCGCGCGCCGTGCGTAGCTCGCGCGCCACGCCCGCAGGATCGAGCACCCCGAGCCAGCGCACTCGGTCGGCAATTCCCAGAGCCGTCGCCAGCATTTCGCCCGACTCGCGCAACGGCCCGCCGCCGATGATGCGCAGACTGCAGTTGCCTCGGGTGCGCAGGAGATCGGCAAAGGCCAACAGCACCAGCAAATGACTTTTTTTTTCGACCTGGCGGCCGATCATGAGGAAATCGGGTCCGCTGGCCGCAGGATTGGCGGCAGCGAAGAGCCGAGTGTCCACGCCGTAGGGCACGTAGTGCAGGCGTGCTGCGGGCGCTCCCAACTCGGCGAGCTGCTGGCACATCTCGCGCGAAACGCCGATCACAGCCTGGGCCTGGCGGAACAGCGCGCGATAGCGCGTCCCGTAACTGCCGAGGACATCTTGCCGCCAAGCATCATAACCATGAAAGTGGACCAGCAAGGGTACCCTCGCAGCTGCGCACACCGGCATCATCTCTACGCCGGTGGGTCCAAACTGAGCCAGGACTGCTGCAATCCGATGTTCGATCAGATAGTCCGCCATGGCCTTCACTCGCACCCAGGGGTCGGCGTTCTCTCCTGGAAACGCATAGCCAACGCCGTCCAGATTGCTCGCATGGTGGGTTGGCAGATTACCCCCGTATAGGACATGCATACGCATCGGCAGGCAGGCGACCTGCTGATGGATGAAGGTTTGCGAGTACGCCTGACGATCAGGCGTAGCAATAGCCAGTGAAATCATGCCGGTTCCGCCTCGCGGACTCGCAACTGTTCAGCGGGCTTGGGCATCGAAGCCTGGCGCACGCAGGCGTGCCTGAAACTCTTCGATGTCGAGCTGACGGGGCTGAAACGGCAGGGTGTCGAGGAGTTTGAAGTTTTCTGGTTTCTTCCAGGGGTGAAAGGCCATAAAGAAGTCGACATCAACCTCAAGCTTCTCCACACGGTCCGGACTGTGTTGCGGATTCATATGGAAATGGATGGTCGGCTCCTCGCGGGGCACCAGGATCAGCTGGATGGCCAGACGCAGGCCATCGGTGCGATTGATGTTGGAGTAATGCACGATGCTGTCGTCCAGCACCACCGCCTGACCGGCCTGGATGTTCTGGGCGGGCGTCAACTGCTCAGCAATGATCTGGCGCTGGATCGCGTTCAGCTCCCACGGCACCATGGGCCCACGGACCTCGGCAAAACGCTTGTGGCTGCCATCGACAAACTGCAAGGTGCCATTGTCTGCGTTGCTGTCGACCAGTGGACACCAGATCGACACCGATGTGCAGCGTCGCTCGTCGACAAAGGCCCAGTTCTGGTGCAACGGCACCTCACCGCCGCCGGGTTTCTTGCGAATGAAGTTGGCAATGATCGGTCGATAGTTGTCCAGCAGGCGGCTTTGCGGCGCATCGAGCGCATCGGCCAGGGTGTCGTAGACCAGCCGTTTGTATGCAGGATTCCGGTCGATGAAGGTGAAGTCGTAGGTGACCTCCGAATTCGACTTGAAATCGGCCTCCTGCGCCAGAAGGCTGCCGCCACTTTGGCCGAGCGTATCGAAATAGGCCTGCTTGAGCGCCTCGACCTGGGTCGCATCGAGGAACGGCGTTTGCACATACCCTTTGCGATCGAATTGGGCCTGCAAGTGCGCGTCGCGGAAAACGGGTCTCATGGAACATCTGCCCTCAAGCTGTTTGTGGGTTGCGACCGCGCGATGAGCAACTCGGCCAGCCGCTCGTCGCTCAAAGGCGTGGAGTCATAGTCGAGCAACGATTCCGGACTCAGGCTGTCCGGGCGCTCGTGGGTTTGCCCGCTCAGCAGAAACTCGACGTTCGAGCGGTACTGACAAATGCGGTCGCCGTCGACGAAATAGTGTTTGAGATCGGCCTCCGTCGGCACCAAGCCCATCACCACACCTGGGCGATGGGCTTGCGTACGGTTGACATCCGAACAGTGCAACAAGCGATGGTCATAGATCAGCACATCGCCAGCTCGCATCGGCAACAGCTTCATCGCCGAGCGCAACTGTGGATGCGACTGACGAAAAATACAGGGGATGTTCGGGCCGCGCACGGTCGGCAGCCAATGATGACTGCCGGGGAGCACGGAGATCGCGCCATTGGCGGCATGGGTGTCGACAAGCGGCACCCAGACATTGAACGACCGATGCCGCGATTCGTCGACGATGTTCCAGTCCTGGTGCGGCGGTAGCGCGCCGCGCGGGCCGGGTGCCTTGTTGATGAAGGCGCCTCCTAACAGACTGGCATCGCGGCAAATTTTGTTCAGCAGCGGCCTGAAGGTGGCCATCAATAGCGCGTTGACGCCGGCACGCAGCCGGTCGTCCGGGACGTGGACCGAGGCATAAAAACCCTCGGGGAAATCAGGAACCCATTCGGTGAGCCGGTGGAGCAGCTGCTCAACGTCCGCAGTACCGAGCAGCGGCAGCACGGCGTAGCCGTCAGCTGTGAGCGCGCGTTCGGCATTCGCATCGAGCAACAACGGCCGGTGAGAAGTCACGCGCATTGCCATGGCGGGGCATCGCTCGACGGCGCCGGGCACAGGCTTTGGCATTGCCGAATCAGTGCTTCCACGGCGTCTGCCGACCGCGGCGGATCGGCGTAGTCCAGCTCGCCCACCGCCTGCCCGACGGTGGGTCGCAGGAAGATGTCCTGATGAAAGTTGTCGAACCGCAGAAAGAAGTCGTCGTCCTGCTCGAACATTTCCAGGCGCTGATCGTTGCGCTGCTTATCGCGGTAGTAAAAGCGCAATCGCGCTGGCGCCGACACGACGCCGACGGTCACGGCTGGTCGTACCGTATCGCTCAGATTGGCCGGCGAGTAGTGCACCGTCGCCTGGTTGATAACGACTGCCTGCCCGGCCTTGGTCGCCAATGCGCGCATATTCTGTTGCATCAGCGCTTCATGGCCGGAGTAGCAGAACGGCAGGGTCGGGGCGCGTATGCCGCGCATCACCCGATGGCTGCCGGGCATGGCATAGAGCGTGCCGTTTTCGACATCGGCGTCGACCAACGGCATCCAGACATTGGTGGCCACAAAACGATCTTCGTCTACCACCGTCCAATCCTGATGCATGGGGAGAGCGGATTGCGGGCCCGGCATTTTGTACAAGAACGCCGCACCCAGAATCCGATGGTTCACGAACAGCGAGTCCAGGTGTGGCCGTACGATCTCGGTAATGCAGTCGCTGACAGCCTGTTTGTAGCGAAGGTCGGGCGAATAGGTGCTGGAAATAAAGCCGCCGGACGGCAGCGTCGGGTGGAAGTGCGCGAAGGCTTGCAACAACTGATCCACCGCAGAAGGCGGCAACAGGGGCACACGAATGCAGCCGGCGTGTTGCAGGCCCTGCCACAGGTCTTGGTCGCGCAACAGCGGCGGGCAGGTCGGGGTCGTTGACGTCATGTGACAGTTGCTCCTCAGGCCGACAGCAAACGCCGCAGCCAGGTGCACCAACCCGACGCTGCGGGCGTCGATGATGACGCAGCCGTTGGCGCATCCACGTTGGCTTCAGGCACGGCAAGCGAATAGCGTTGGCGTAACAACTCAGGCGTCAGTGCCGGGAACGCATAGGGAACCTTGCCAAGGCTGCGACCCACGTTCGGTCGCGCATGGATGTCCGTTCCGAAGTGCTCATAAACATGCAAAAGGGAATCATCCACTTCGAAGACCTCGACCGTCTGCTCGGGCTGGCTGTGGTCGTGGTAACAAATCACCATTCGTGCATCGCGATGGGCAAAAAAAACATTGATGACCACTCGGTCGGCCCCGGATCGGTTGGGCGGCGAGAAATGGATGATGCTCTGGTCAAAAATGATCGCTTGACCGGCACGCAAGTGGACCGGTTGCAGCAGCTTCATCAATTCGGCGCGCACGCCGTCGTAAATTGCCGGGATCGTCGATCCGCGTAGGGTGCGCAGCAGTCGGTGGCTGCCCGGCAGCACGAACAACGGCCCGTTGTGCGCATTCAGATCGGTCAGCGGGCACCAGATGTTGATGCCGCTGAACTCATTCTCATCGACGAGGGTCATGTCCTGATGGATGTTCATCTGGCTGGCTTCGTCGCTGCCTTTGACGATGTAGCTGCCAAAGATGATCTTGATGTCCTGCGTCAGGGCATCGATGCGTTCCGCACAGACCTCGCGGATGCGTTTGTCGACGCCTTCCCGATAACTGAGATCGCCGGCAAAGGTACTGGCGTAAAAGCCCTTCACCGGTTCAGGATGGGTTGTCCGGTAGTGCTCGACCAGCGCCGCCACTTGGGCGGCGTCCAGAAAGTCGATGACCACGAAGCCATCGCGCTCCAGCGCCTGCTGGTGTTCCTGCGCCCGGAACACGCGTTTCATTGCCGGAAAATCGGCGCTGAAGGTGTAGCTCGACGTTGCCCGCGCTGGCGCCGAGGGCGCACGGGGTGCGGACTGGCCGAACAGTCGCGCCATGCGCTCGGCCAGCGCTGCGTCGAAGCGATTGCCGTCGCGCAAAAACTGCTGCACCAGGCTCTCGCCGTCGGCCGCTTTGCGAACGAACGGCTCACGGCCGATGCAGATCTGTTCTTCGGGCCGCTGACCTGCGTCGTAGAGCTGCCCAAGCTTGCCGTTGCTGTATTGATGAAAAAACGCCGGCTCGACCTTGTAGCACTCGATCTGCGGCGGGTCCGTGCCGGGCAACAGATAGTGGTGCAGCAGTTCGGCTTCCTCGTGGGCGATGCCAATACCAGCAGCAATGCGCGGAACCTCGCTGAGGTTGGGCGGCGACCCATGCAGCGTGCGATTGTTGAAGATCAGCGCCTGACCCGGCTCCATCTCCTTGATCGCGAGATACGGAAAAATTTGAAACATGAGCTCGCCGATCGGTGTCGGGCACTGCGGTGAGGGCGACGCCCGATGGTGATCGAACAGCCGGTGACTGCCCTGGATCACGCCCAGGGCGCCGTTGTCCACCGTGGTCTTGCTCAGTGCGATCCACACCGTGCAGGACGCGAAGCGCTGCTCATCGACGAAGGTCCAATCCTGGTGCGGCGGTACGATGCCGCGCGGGCCTGGCTCCTTGACGACATAGCTCGCCACAAAAATCTGGGCGCGATCGAACACCTCGTCGACCCGGGCGCGCGCCACGTTTTGCAGCTTGTCCATGACCGCTCGCTTGAACGCGCGATCCTGATTGTCGAGGCTGACATGGAAGCCATGTGGGGACTTGTGATCGTGATCCAGGGACGCGTAATGCGCGTTGAGCTCAGCGACCTGCGAGGCATCGAGGAAGGGCACGATGACGTAACCGTCGCGGTCGAAATCGTCCTGCAGTTGGCTGGATCTAAAGATGGGTCTCATGGCAGGAATCGGCGATTGAACTGTGACTTTTCGCGGGGCGCCGAGGTCATCGGTCATGATGGACGTCCGACATCATAGCCAACGGCACGATGCTGCAGTCGGACGGCGGTGCTGGATGCTCGGCGATCGCACCGTTATGCCAAGTGACGGGTGCCGTCATCAAGGCGCCCCGATAAATGGCGCCCACCAGGTCATTTCTGGGATCCGGCAGCACCCGCAAAGTCGGCCCCTTGTCGTCGAACTGATGCAATCCCAGGATTGCCGAGGTCGGGTAGTCCAGAACGGCCGCACAAATCCGGTAGTTGCCGGGCATCAGCGGCACGCACGGCAACGTCGCGCTGAAAACGTTCGAGCCGCGCTTCAGCGTGTAGTGCGAGGCCGATTCGGACCCGCGCAAATGGATCATGACCTGACCTTGTTCATTGAGGATCTCAAATCCGAACATGACCTTTTCGACGGCAACCGTGGACTCGCAAAATGCGCGAATGCACAGTTGGCCAAGGACCTGAACCTCACCCTCGCCGAACGATGGAGCAGCTTCGAACTCGATGGCCGTGATGCGAACGGGAAAGTCCCCCGTATTGGCAAAGCGCGCATAGCGATCGTTTGTATCGGTGCCGGGATCGGGAGCGGGTTCAGGCGGCCGTAGTGACCGTTCGGGAGACTCGGCGTCCGTCGCGGGCAGCTTGGGTGCGCCGCCGAGCGCTGGTGCCGGGCTATCGGCGGTCGGCGCTCGCTCCACCAGGTACCGGGTGATCACCGACTCAGTATCGCCCAGGCTGACGATGCGCCCATGATCCATCAGCAAAGCGCGGTTGCAGAGGGATCGCACTAAGTACATTTCATGCGAGGCCAGCAGCAGGGTGCCGCCGGCGTCCACGAAATCCCGCCAGTAGCGCTGCATTCGCTGCGCAAAGCGGATATCCGCAACGCCGAGGCTGTCGTCGACGATGAAGATGTCGATCTCGACATGAGCGTAAATTGCGAATGCCAGGCGCACGCGCATGCCGGTGCTGTAGGTTCCGACCGGAGCGTCGATGACGTCGGCCAATTCGGCCATCGCCACGATGGACTCGACACGTTCGGCAATCTGTTGGCTTCCCTGATTCAGCAACGCCAGCTTGGTGTAGATGCTCTCGCGTCCGGTTTGCGTGGGATTCAGGCCTGCGCTGTGGTCAAGCACGGCGATCTTGTTGGTGTACGACGTGATCGAGCCGAGCGTCGGTCGATAGATCCCGGAAAGCAGCTTCAAGAGCGTGCTCTTCCCAGCGCCGTTTTCGCCAACCAGCGCGACGACGTCGCCGCGCCGGATCGTCAGGTTGACATCGCGCAGTGCCCAGAACTCGCCGTCGCGGAGCGCGTCGCGCGGCGCTCGCAGCAGCAGGTCGCCGAGCAGATCCTGCAATCCATATCGCAGAGCACGGTCGCCACGTCGGCAAAAGCGCTTCGAGACCGTGTCGACCTTGATGAGCGTCTCGGCCGTCATGTTGCGCACCCCGTACCATTCATGCGGACAGCCTCTCGGCCAATCGCGGCGGTGCGAGCTTGCAGACCACCAGGCCGAGCAACAGGCACAGCGCCAACGCCACCAGCGTTATCCAGAACGTCGACCAATGCGGACTGCCGCCGCCATAGGACAAATAACGCGCGACATCGAGCAACGTCGTCAGTGGATTGATGGCCTGCAGCCAGGCCCACGGGCCGACCTCAGGCGTGCGGTAGAATACCGGCGTGGCCAGAAAGACCAGCCAGGGCACGAACGCCATGGCACGATCGAGGTCTTTGCCCAATGCGCTGATCGGTGCAGTGAGCGCGCCGAGCGCAATGCCGGCCAAGAGCACCGGCACACATGCCAGCAGACCCAGCAGCATTTGCGGTTCCAGCGGCACTCCGAAGAACACCAGAACCAGCAGCAGCACGGGCAACTTTGCCAGCAGATTGAAGCCACTCTCGGCGATCTGCGCCATGACCACCGCTTCCAACGGGAACTTCATTCGCTGCAGCAATTGCAAGTGCAGATCGAAAATGCTGCGCTGGCCATTGAAGGCTTCCACAAACGTCTGCATCAGCACCACGCCGAAGGCCACATGGACCTGTAGCGGAACCTCGCCCGGCGTCGCCGGCTGGGTTGGCGCATGCAAACTGAGCGTTACGCCGACAGTGATCGCCAGCGTCGGTACCACGGCCCACAGCAGCCCCAACGACGAATATCGATAGAGCTGCGCCAGGCGCGCACGCAGCAGCATGCCGGCGAGGCCGGTTGAGTGTCGGCACTGGTCGCGCGTCTCCGCAAAGAACCGGCGCGGTTCGAGCAGCGGACTGAATGCCGAATTGACGGTCTTGGTCACGAAATCAGCTCAAACCCATGAGGATAGGACATTCAGCGCAGCGGGCGTTCATCGGCGTTCCTTCGCAAGCCAGGCCTTTTCACCACTCAGTTCGGAAACTCGACCGACGCCAAGCATGCGTCCAGTAGTCCCCGTAAGGTCCTGATCTCAGAGCCGTCCCTATTCAGGGCGTTCAATGCGGTCAGCGCCGCGTCATAGTGCAGGAGAGCCGCTTCCCGGCAGTAGCGGCCGGCACCACAGGCCAGCAGTTCGTGGCGGACGAAACCGAGTTCGTCGGCGCTGAGTGGCGTCTCCCGTCCAGGCTCTGCAAGCAGCCGCCGACGCAAGGCCGTCGAACCATGCCGACAAGCGTACAACAGCGGCAGCGAAGGGCGGTGCAAAACCAGATCGTGGCCGATCTCGCGGCCGAGCGCGGTCGGTTGCCCGAACAGGCCACGCACGTCGTCGCAGATCTGATAGAGCGTGCCCAGCGATCTTCCGAAGTCGACCAGCGTTGTGCGCGTCTGTTCCGGCAGCGCAGCAAGAATGGCGATGCTCTCGCCGATGCAGATGCAGGGCGCGCCAGTCTTGCGCTCGACCATGTCCAGGTAGCCTTCCGCGCCCGACTCGTCGTCGTATCGACACTTGAGGTCGAGGTGCTGACCCTCGCACATCCGCAGGTGCGCACGGTTGAAAGCGGCGATGACGTCCAGGGTTTGCGCCGCTGCAACGCCCTGGCTGGGCAATTCCAGCAGCAGCCGGTAAACGAGGCCAATGAGAGCGTCTCCAGCGTTGATCGCCTGATCGAGACCGAAAATCGTCTGCAATGTCGGACGATTCCAGCGCACCGCATCGCGATCCTCGATATCGTCGTGCGCCAGACTGGCCGAGTGCATGACTTCAACGGCCATCATGACGGTGGTGGCGACCTGCTGCGGTACGCCGAAAATTCGACAGAACAGCAAACAGATCAGCGGTCGCAGTCGTTTTCCGCGAGGCAGATAAGCCGATTCGGTCAGCGGCTGCAGTTCGGCATCGGCAAAGCCAAAGTGATAGGCCAGCATGCCGTAGTGGCCGGCGGGGTTTCCCTGCCCATTCAGGCAGGCGGCCAGCGCCCGATCGATTTCGGCAATCTCCGCTGCAAAGCGGCTGTGCAACTCATCGAAATGCACACCCGTGGAGCGTGCCGCGTTGTCGTTCAAGCGTGAATCCTTGTTCGTTTGGAGCCGGTGGCGGAGCGCATCGGTGCGACCTCGAGTGCTCTCGGGCCGCGCGCCCGCATAGTCAGGTCCACGGCAGTGCCGTAGAGACTAACCGAGGGCGTCGACATCGCGAGTACGCCAGGCATCGACGTCACGAAATATGCGGGTTAAGCCTCGCGGCGTGTCGCGCATCGCGCAAGAGCCCGGCGAGCGCGGCGTCGCAATCCGCGCTCAAACGCACGAATGGTGGCATCAGTCCAGGGGCGTGACGTAAGCGCTGAACAGGGGCAGTAACGCTTCCTTCGACAGCGGGCCGATGCTGCGGACGATAAGGTCCGGCGAAATTCCAATCATGCGCGCTTCTGCTTCGGCGCGCAGACCCTGGGCGGACGCATGCTCCAGCACGAAGCGCAACTTGGCTTCGATGTCATCGCGCTCGGCGCGGCACTGCTGGCGGCTGTGCTTCTTGCTGGCAAACAGCGCCTGCTCGATATGCTCCATGAATTCGGCGAAATTCTGGGGCGGACTGCTGCGGCCACTCGTTTCGCGTTGCCGTGCTGCGGCTGCCCAAGCCGTCACTTGTGCGATTTGATCGAGATAGATCCGGCGATTTGCGGCCTGAAGCGGCGTGGCGTCAGACGCCGTGTGAGCGCGCAATTCGCTCAGGATGTCATCCAGTTTTTCGGCAGAGAGTGTTGAAAGACTGCAATGCGAAGGCGACTCAACGGTGGTGAACATCAAGGAGATTTCCCAGACGTTGCAGAATTCCAGCACCGCAGGCAGCTCGTGCCAGTTCTGCTGCATCGGGCTGAACACCAACGTCAGCCGCCTGCCGCGCCGTTTCATGTAATCGCGAAAGTAGCGCAGGTTCTGCATCACCTGAGCCAGGTTGCCGTTCTTGCGAATTCGCGCATATTTGTCCGGCACAATGCTGTCGATGGACACCGAGACATCGAAGTCGAGGCGCTCCATCAGGTCTTTGATACGCGTGTTGAGCACGGTGCAATTGGTTTGCACGCCGATGGCCATGTTCGGATTCAGTGTCGCCATCCGGTCCCACAGATCGACGTATTGGCGGATCAGAAAAGGCTCACCCCCGAGAAAAGTGCTGCTCTTCAGGCTGGGGATATAGGCTTCAACTTCGTCGAAGAACGCGGGGCCGTAAGGTGAGTCGATGGGCGGAAGATTTTCCCGGTTCTCGCGAATGGACGATGAGAACTCGCCGCGACACATGATGCATTCGAGGTTGCAGGTGTTGAACAGCTCGAAATCCATCTTGGCGGGCATGCCGCCGTTGTCTGGGGCAAAGCGGTCGTACATACGAAGCACGAGTGCGTCGAGTTTGCGTGCCTTGACGCCGTCGAGGCAGGCCCGACAGCCCAGCGAGAAATCGCCGACCTGCAAGGCCTTGCGCTGCAGCTCGACAGCGGCTCCCGCCCAGATTTCCTGGATGCTGTTGATCGGATAGGTTCCTAACAGATGGCTCTTGTTGAAGCAGCAACTGAAAACTCTGCCGCGCAAGCCGAAGAACAAACCTTTGTCGGCGATGTGGCAGGCGCGGTGTCGCTGGTGCGCATCGCGTCGCGCATTCAGGGCCGCCCAGTCGCTGGCGTCGAAACTCAGGGCGTGACTCATGCCACGTTGCCGGCCAGGCGCTGACGATCCGACCGCGACCAGATTTTCGAAACGGCGCCTGCGCAAGATGTGGTCTGCGTTGTCGCTCTCGCAGGAACCTGCGGTTGCCGGCTCGACCGGTAGAATTGGTTTAGCATTCGCGCCAGCATCGCGCGGCCATCTTCAGGCCGTTTCGGCAAGACATTCAGCAAAAGTGACATTGAGTCGCCCCGGTTCTTCCGCACGATCAACGGTGGCGCGCTATGTGCGCGCTGCGCGCGCCTGTCTGAGTTCATTCTACTGTAGCTCGATGCGGCTATTCGATGGCGCGTCTGCGCCGATCCGCGCGCATTGTCGGAACCTCTGGCTGGAACGACTGCGGTTGCCGCTCTCGGTCCGTCACCTGAGCGGCCCGCGCCGGATAAGCTGCTCGCCCGACCAGGCCATTGTCCTGTGTCTGGTCAAGGATGCTCGCCTCCACATCGGCCCTTTCATCGCCCACTACCAACGCCTGGGCGTGGCGGGAATCGTCTTGCTGGACACCGGTTCCAGCGACGATACGGTAGCGCAGGCCGCCCGCCATCCGGGGGTCAGCGTATTCCGGACGTCGGTTCCCTTCCGTAACAACAATCGCCAGATGCGCCGCTATCTGTTGCGCCGGTTCGGTGGCCACAACCGTTGGATGCTGGTTGTCGATGTCGATGAGCTATTCGATTTCCCGAGTTCGGATCGGATCAGCTTTGGCGACTTGCTGCGCTATCTGCGCAGGCATCGCTACACGACGATGGTTTGCCATCAGCTGGACATGTTTCCCGAGCAATCGCTTGCGTCGGTGAGTCGCGATCTGCCCATGCAGCAAGTTTGTCCGCTGTACGATATTTCCGCTGTGCGCAAACGCGGTTACTTCGAAGCCGACGGCTATAGCGGCGAGCGTTTCGTCGCCCACAACACGCTGGCCAACCCGGCTATTCCGCGACAGGTCGGCGGCATCCGAGCCAGCGCCTTTGGTCTGTCCGAGGTGTATCTGATCAAGCATCCCTTGCTGCTGTGCGACGGCGCAACGAAGCTGGTTCACCAGCACTTCGTCGACTACGCAACGGTCGCCGATATCAGTGGCGTGCTGTATCACTACAAGTTCCTGGCGGACTTTCGCGCCAAGGTGGATGCGGCAGTTCGCAGCGGTAACTACGCCAATGGGTCGTGGGAGTATCGGCACTACCAGCGTGCGCTCGATCTCGATCCGAACATGAGCCTGCGAACGCCAAACGCGCAGCGGTTGCGGAGTGTCGACGAGTTGGTCGAACAGGGTTTTCTGCAAATCACAGATCAGTACACGACCTGGGTGGAGAGCGAAACATGCGCTGGTTCAAATTCCTGACTCGCTCTGCCGAAGCAGCCGACCCGGCACCCCCAGCGCCAACGGCGCCGGCGCCGCGCGAGGACGCGCCGCCAATCGCAAGCACGCCTGAGCAGGTCGGTCAGTTCTACGACCGCACCAACGAGGCCTTTCTCAAAGTGTATGGCGAAGTCATCCAGGCTTTTCGCACCCGCGATGTCGGCGTGCTGCTGGACTACCAGATTGCCAGCATCGGCCTGACGCCCGGCCAGCATGTGCTCGATGCCGGTTGCGGTGTTTGCGGTCCGGCCCTGTACTTCTGCCGCCACGCGAACGTGACCGTTGAAGCGGTGACGGTTTCGGCCGTGCAAGCGCAGTTGGCGCAACAGCGCATCGATGCGGCCGGTCTAAACGGGCGTGTGGCGGTGCGCCGCGCCAGTTACCAGGATCTCGCCAGCGAGTTCGCACCCGAGAGCTTCGATGCGGTTTATTTCCTCGAGTCCTTTGGCCATTCCGACGACATCGATCGGACACTTGGCGCCGCGTGGTCAGTGCTCAAACCGGGCGGTACGCTGTACATCAAAGATCTGTTCCGCAAGGTGCCGGGAATTGCCGCACACGCGCATCGAATCGATGCCGAGATCCGCAAGATCAACGCCGCCTATCACTACAACGTGCCGGATCTCGGCCATTTCCTGGACGTACTGCGCCGCCGTGGCTACATCCTGCAGTTCCTGAAAACCATCGACTTGCCGTTGCAGGATTTCGAGAACCTGACCATTTCCAACGACTTCCAGGAACTCACAGGTATCGGCCGCATCGAGAACTGGAAGGACTACATCTTTCCGGTCGATTTCTTCGAAGTGAAGTGCATGAAACCAGTGCACGATATCCGCGTCGGCAATAGCCGTTACTTCCTGCAGAATCTCTACCATTTGAGCGTTCTGCAGACGCGCCCGGAGGAGCTTTGAGTGGTGCGCTCACAGTGATAGCGCACTGGCAACGTTTCATCACGCTGTTGGTGCACCGGCTGCGACTTCGCAATCCCTGGAACTACAAGGCTCCGTTGCTGATCGCCTTCACATACTTGACGGTGGCCGTGTGCGATGTCGCGGCAACCGCAGCGCTGGTCGGCATGTTGGCCTCGCTCGGCACCATTGCCGGTATTGCCGGCGTCGCTTATTTCCTCAATGACCTGGGCGATATGCGCCAGGATCTGGCGGCGGGTAAGGACAACGCGGTCGCCGCAATGGGCTCGGCGCAGCGCCTATCGATCCTGGCTGGCTTTTTGGCCCTGGCATTGCTGCCTTGGACGGTGCTGCCGTTGACCAGCACAGGTTTGCTGTTGCTGGGCGTCGAGTTTGTCCTGTTCCTGCTGTATTGCATGCCGCCGTTTCGGTTTAAGGAGCGGGGCTGGCTGGGGGCCATGACCGATTCGCTATACGCCCATGCGTTGCCGGCCGTGCTCGCGATGATCACCTTCGCTGCCATGGCATCGCCGCCGCCGTCCACGGCGAAGCCGTCGCTGGAAATGCTTCTGGCGACCGTATTCGCATGGCAAGCGGCGCTTGGCCTACGCAACATCGTGTTGCATCAGTTGATTGACTATCGCAACGATGTTGTCGGTGGCAATCGGACGCTGGCGGTCAGCCTGGGCCCGGTGGCGATGCAGGCCGTTCTGGCGCGTGTGTTGGTTCCTTTGGAGCTATTGGCCTTTGGCGCTTTTGCTGTCGTGGTGGCACCCGTTCTGCCGTGGGTGCTGCCTGCCTGCGGTCTGCACGCCATTTTCGCCACGCTGCGCTTGCGCGGGCTTGGGTTAGCGCAGCCGCGCACATTGCGCGATGTGCTCTATGTGTATGCCGACAACTTTTATGCCGACTGGCTGCCGCTGCTGATTCTATTCGCCATGCTTTTACAGTCACCAAGCTACTGGCCACTCGCCGTGTTGCACCTGCTGGTGTTTCGAAACGGCTTGCGGCAAACATGGCTGGATCTGCGTGCCCGCGTGCGCTGGCCCGCTGGCACAGCTAGTTAGCGCTCACTGCGCCGCCAGCGTCGCTAAGACCCATTCGCTCAAGATGAACCCGCCTGGCTAACCTGGCCACCTTGTCGCAGTCGACCCAGGTCAATGCTTGTCGCCGCTATCAAGGCTCAGCCCTGATTCTTCGAGAAAACGGCGAGCGTCGTCTGCGCTGGGGAACGGACCGAACGCGGTTGCCTCGGGCAAGTCGACCGGAAATATCGATTCCCCGGCGACACTGGCAGGAGGCGGCAGGATCGGGGCGGGTGTACGTTGGAACGCGTTGAACTCCGGACCGAGCATCAGCCGTTTGAACAGCGCCAGATAAGCGTCGATCACCGCATCGGTGAGGGTTTCGATGTTGCAGATCCGGTCGTGCGCGCGTATCGCCATCTGCCGGTGCAAGGTCGGGTTATCGATCAGTTCACGGAGCCGGCCAGCCGCGATTTCAGAATCGAAGTCGCCCAAAACAATGCCGCTGAAACCATCCTCGATGAGCGATTCATTCGCTGCGGCAACGTCAAAAAAAAGTGGTACGCAACCGTTGCCGATCGACTCGAACCACATTCTTCTGACGTCGACGCTCCAATGCCCGGCCACCACGAAGTCGCCATTGCGGCAAAGCGCCAACCACTGCTGCCGGTTGGGATCGAAAAGCAGCTCGACGTCCAGCGCGCAAAGCTCGTCGCGACAAGACGCTGGCGGATCGACCACAACAATCCGCGATGTCGGCAGCGCACGCGCGATGGCCAGAATCCATCGGACGAGCAGTGCACCGCCTGCGGGCGGCAAATCGGTTCCAATGACGATGATCGACACGGAGCCGTTCAACTGCTGGCGTTCGATCCGCTGCGCCGGGAAGTCCAGCCCTGGCGGAATGATCGTGAGTCGCGACTCGATGCCGGGCAATTGCTGCCTCACACTGCTGGCGATCTGGTGACTGGTGGCCACCAGCGCGTTCCAGTAGCCGCTCAACCGCGCAGCATGATCGATGTACATGGGGCCATCGTCATGGACAGTACCGATGACCTTGACCCGATCCGACAGCATTGGAACCACACACGAGTGGCGCCAGTCGTAGGTGGGCACATAAATGCAAGGGGCGGCGGCTTCCAGCGTCCGGATCATCGCGCCCCAGCGCGCGCCCCAGTTGTCGCTGCCGGTCAGCGACAATGCCTCGAATGGTATGTCGGTTGGGCGCGCCAGTCGTGGCGCCTGGATATTGATCAGATCGGTGGCTTCTTCCGTCAACAGGATCCGCGCATCGAGTCCTGCCCTGCGCAGGCCTCGGACCAGGTCTTCCGACCAGCGATTGACGCCGTTGCAGGTCCATGCAGGCGCGGCGACGAACACCGGAATGCCGTCGAGCACGACCTGAGACAGCATGGAATCACGGGCAGTGCGACGAGTTCCACGCAAGCCTGCGATCGCGCCAGCCACCTGGATACGATAGTCCTCGGCGTCAGCCTGCGACGGAAAAGCGCCGAGATCGGTGTCGACGTGCGGGAGGCGGATCGGCAACAGGCTGATCCCTGCCACGGCTGGCGGCGGTGGCGACAAGGGACCTCGGGGCCTGACGAAGGCGCCTGTCCGCACCCGTTCCCAAGCCTGTTCGAAAACGCGTCGATACGCGGCAATCATGTCCTCGACGCGAAACCCGCCCGCAGCGACCGTCGCGAAGGCGCGGATCGACATGTACTCGCGACGCCGAGGATCGTTCCACAATGCCTGCAGGCATTTGGCGACCGCACTGCAGTCGCCAATGGCGGTCATGAAACCGTTGTCGCCGTCGCGGATCAGTTCCGAGATGCCGCTTGCCGTTCTGCTGACCACCGGAACGCAACCACGCCCCATGGCCTCGATCAAGGCGTTGGGCATGCCCTCGAACTCCGATGGCAATAGATACGCGTCGTGGCGCTCCAGAAGCGGGCCAATGTCATCGGGCGAAACGACGCCAAGGAAGCGGATGGCGCCGCGCTCGACCAGCGCGGCGCAGGCATTGCGCAGCTCAGCCTCGTCAGGGCCAGCGCCTGCGATGCTGAGCGTTACCGGCACGCCCAGATCGAGCGCTTGCTGGACAATCGCGGGAAGATCGAGAACGCGCTTCTGGTGCTGCTTCAGAATGCCGTGGTAAATCACGCGCAGTGCGTCGATCCTGCGCTTGCGCGCCGGTCGTTTTGGTGGGATTCGTACGCCGATGGGAATGGTGACGATACGTTCCGCCAGTTCCGGGCACAGCTCCGCAGTCCGCTGCGCCACGGTGTTGCTGACGGCGACGATGACATTCCAATAGCGGCCTAATCGCTGCACGTGGTCGTAGTGCAAAGGATCGTCGCTATGCACAACGCCAACCACCACGACCTGATCCGACAACAGCGGACAGACGCACGAGTGACGCCAGTCCGAGTTCGGGATGTAAACACACGGCGCCGACTCCTCCAGCCAGCGCACCATGGCGCCCCAGTGCGCGCCCCAGCCATCCGCATCCGTCACCGGCAGCGCATGAAATGTCACGTCGGTCGGGCGCGGCAGGTAGGCCTCGTTCGTCTTGACGAGCCTGGTCGCCTGTTCGGTGAGCAGCACATGGGCCATTTGGCCGGATCGACAGAGGCCGCGCACCAGATTCGCCGAGAAAACGTTAACGCCGTTGACGGTCCAGGCAGTGGCAGCAACCACGACGTCATAAGCACTCGACTCAAGCGCCAGCGTGCCTCCGGGCATGGCGAGCGCACGAAGCCTGCGGACGACATGGAGCGCGTGGCGATAGAGCCGGGTCGGCAACGAGTCGCTCATCAGATCGTCGCGCCGATGGTCGCCCAGAACTGAGTGCTGCCCGGTCCCTCGGCCCAGCCCTGCGTTGCCCGCCAGCGAACGCTGGGAATCGTCGGCGATTCGCTGAAACTGTGGTGAGCGTGCATCGGCGAATTCTACGCCGGCGGCACGGTCGCCGCCCGTTCCAGCACGCCGGCCACTCATTTTGCAAAGGAGATTGCGCAACGCCTCGACGGTTCAACCGCATCGCAAACGCACCGCTCAGCGCAGAGCACGGCTAAACTCGGCCAATGTTTATCGATGCGCCCCCAGCCAATCGGCAAAGCGCCAGACAACAGCCAAAGCGCGAAGATCTTTCCCCTATAAAGATGACACCAACCTGCGAGACCGGGCTTGTTCAACCCGGAATAAGATCGCGGCTTCGCGCGATCTATCCCTGTTAGTTAGACCCACCCGGGGATGCTTTTGCTTGAATAGGGTGCGTCATCTCAGGCAACAGCGTTTCGGTGAGACGGGCTTGTCCGGAAGATACCATTGATCCCCAAGCGAAGATCAAAAATAGAGTGAGAACGAGATATCCAAGACCGTCTCCATTTTCGTCTGATTCGGAGGGTTCAACCTTTCCCCTCTTCCTGGGAAGCTTTTTATCCGGGACGACCAAATGAATAATCACAGCCCTTCCACAAATAGTTGCCATGACTGCAACAGAGCCGTACAGCACTAGATCATGCGCAGACACAAACATTTGCTTTGTTATGGGCCGCGGCGGGAAAAGTGAAATTATGACGATAGTTGAGAAGTTTGATAGCGCGACGGCGGGCACTGACGCAAAAAAGGCGCCTACGTGATGCTTCGTAGCAGCGAAACGCAATCCTAACGCTAGCGTGATTGTGACGGTACAAAAATAACCAATTACAAACATCGCGTTTAACAGGTTAAAACTTCCGATGCCTTGAGCATTGCTTGTCAGAATCTGAGCAGCTTCTAGATTAGCAGACTGCAGCAGCGCTACCACTCCCGTTTGAATCGCTGCGATCAGCGCAACCCATGCGCCGACAACCTGCACAGGTGATCTAGCGAACTCACTCTTCAATGCATCTCTCAATGACATACCAAACTCCGTACCTCTCACAGTGGCTCTAACGCCATGTCAAGTCGCCGCTGCGCGACAGCGGTGGTAAGGGCGAACTGGTGGGACAGCGGTCGGCTTGAACATTTAGTTGGGCCTCACGCCACGTGCCTAAAAAGAAAGAGCGCGGGATCCTCAATCTCGTAACTATGGCCCGAAATATTGCGCTCAAAATACTCAATGAGTAGTCGCTTTTGTCGTTCTGAGAAGGACTTGTACAGCGCCGGACTCAACGCAAAGTTCTCAAACTCACAAACGACAAGCTTGGACAGTTCGTACAGCCGATAATCACCGGTTGCAGATAGGAGCCTATTGAGGCAAGCGCGAACCTCAGCGAAGTCCCCGGCTAGCGAGGAAACGACGAGATAGGTCTCGTCTACGAGTGGAAGTACGTTGACAGCCACAGGCATAGGCGCATCAATTACTTTAGAGTCTTTCGAAATTCTATATAGCGCATTAACAGCAAGGGAAGCCGGCACGTGAAGATTTTGAACTTCATGAGCGAGGATGCCCCAATCACGATTCTTGTAAGCACGTTCAAACAGTTCCTTAAGCTCGTGCATTAGGTACGCGGACACGAGATACTTCATCGTAAAGTCGCTGGCATGCTGAAAGGGTTCGTCTTTGAATAGGCCGGCCTCGACACCACGAGTATAGGTCGCTTGAGTCTCCGCCGCAGCTCGGTATGCCGCGTGACTTTGCCGCAGAACCGCACGATATGCAAAAAGAAATAATTGTTCGGCGTCACTCAGGTTCAAATCCGCCACTTCAATAGGGCGAAACAACTCCCTATCGTGCTTCTGGCATAGGCCCGTGAAGGTCGTCGCTTCATTTCGACCGACACTCTCAAACCGAAAACCGGCGCCGCGATCAAAGCTCGAAACAAGTCTAGGCATTATCACATGTCCAGACTCTTGAATGAGCTCAAGCACGCGTGAATTCTGCACTGAATGAGCCCGTATGATCGAACCTTCGCACTCATTGTCTGGACCTAAACACATCTCGTACTTTGATGCGCGGTCAGCTTTGTGCTTACCGAACAGTTCTCGTCGAATCTTGCGTTCAATGTCTGTCATGAGGCCCAACGCCATGTTAAGCCGCCGCCGCGCGAGGTGCGGAGGCGAAGCCAGCTGGTGGGACGGCGGTCGACTTGAACATTTAGTTATGCGTCTTCCGTTTTATCAACGCGGAAAAGCTTGACTGAAAGATCCTCCAACTGCCGCCGACCTCTCCCCTTAGCAATGGGCTTCCAGTGTCATCGATGTAAATAAGGCGAACTGCTATTTCCGTGTCATCCGCTACTTCCTGGTGCTTCCACTTCAATTTAACACGGATCTTGCTAATTGCGGCAGCTTCGTCTTCGACAGCGACAATAGAAAAGTCGCAAAGCTTGTAGGGTCCGAAGTACTTCCTGGCATCTCCAGCCTTCCTTCCGGGATGACCACCGGCGAAATCTACTAGTTGCTGAGAAAGAGGGCCATAACGTCCATTCATCCAGTTAACCAAAAAAGCGCCGGCTTCTCGCTCGGGCGACCCATTTGAGAGAACGTCAATTTCGCCCGGCCCCGCACCGTTTGCGGGTACACTGGAGGCACCAGGACGCCACGCCTCAATGCGGGCGGAGGTCACCTTTGTTTTTACATATCTCGCGATACTCTCAGCGAGCGTGAGCTCCGGCTCGTCAGGTTTCCTGTTCTTTGCTTCTTCAACTGAGCCCGCCCAATCTCGTAGTGCAAACAATAGTCCCCAAGCCTTTGCGGCTGCAAGTTTCGTGTCGTATCCAAGATCTCGCCCGTGAACAATTCCATGGCGATAGGGTACCGTGACTTCATCTTCAGTCGTAACTGTCCGAGACGCGCCAATGATTCTTAGCAGGGAAGAAAGCCCCGACCGATGTGCTGCAATTGCGTCATCAACTATGACGTCTGTTCGCTCAGCAAAAAGGCCAACGTGTTTGCTGATATCAGAAACAATACCGTCTGACAACATCAAAATTAATGGAATACAAGCGTGATATCTGCCCGCCAAATAGTCTTCCCTTGCGAGTTTCAGAAGCCGGGTGCGCCGGCGAAATTCCCGGTGTCCGTCGAGCCTCCAAAAGAGCAAGTTGAGATTCTCTTCATTGTAATAGTCCATTAAGATGAGTTCAGCATCATCTAATCGCCCTTCTCTCCCCGCAAATATTGCATCCTCCATCACCTGCAGGTTCATGCTCTCATACGCGACCCAGCCGCGCATCAAGAATAGCGAATTGAATGTATCCGGATAATGGAGAATGGCGGCACGCCCCTTCAGTTCCTCCATTTCGACTTTCATCTCGGCAAGCTTTCCTGGCGCATAAACTCCCGGCAGAACCAACTCGGTCAGTTTGATTAATGCGTCCATGCCATCAATACCATCAATCAGCTTCTTGATAGATTGAGTTTCCGTAATCTTCTTGGTCATGAATCTAAACTTCCAAAGACGCATAACGTTTGAATTCACCGGCCTGCGCGGCTTTTTAGCGCAGGTCCGGTGGAATGATGGGTTAGCCCTTGATGGCATGAAAGACGCCAATGGCCAATACGGCGGAACTGAAAAGGAACATCACTGCCAGCATTGCAATTGCCACAGATGCGATACTCGGTGGGTTCGGTGCCTTGGTAGGTTTGTGACCCGTCAGGTCAGCAATAACCGCTAGAACCAGAACAGCGGACTGGAATGCTATGAGGATGGAGATAAATAGCAACCACGCCCCCCAAAGTATGCTCACGATAACGCCAACAGGCCCACCCGTTACCCACAAGTACGAAACCGCGAGCCAGAAAACAACAATTACAGGGTAACTACGGAGGTTATCAGCAAGCACTTTCAGAGTCGGGCCGTCATCACGAACCTTATCTAGCTCAAGGTACCTTGCGAGAAGTTCTTTCATTTCGGAATGCTTCCGGATCGAGGTTATGCGAGGGCTAACCAAAAATAGACGACACGAAGCCAACGCTGGGATGTCGCCTATTCTGAATGGGACTTGTGCTTGACCTGATCACCGGTGCTTCCCTCATCAGTAGTCAAACCTAAAGTTTCGTGGATCGAGAGCGAACGAGCCCTCCGGGGCCAGCGCTATGCGGATCCATCGGGATTGCAACAGTTTGCACTTTGAGACAGCGTGTGTCGATGTTGACGGACACTGAATGATCCGGTGTCACGACCGCCAGTCCGATCTCGCTTGGGCGCCTCAGCGGCTGGACAGCGCGTTGCGCCGGGCAATCCAACCCGGGTCGCGATCGGGCAGGGGCGATTCGAACTGTGCGATGACCGATCGTCGTGCCGCCTCATCGCCGCGCGCCTGGGCGACTTCGGCGTAGAGTGTCCGGTAGCGACTTGCGTCGACGACGCCCAGCTCGGGTACCAAGGGCTGCAAAGCGAGCAGCGCCTGCCATGCACCCTCGTGGTCGTTGAACTGATGGAGCGCATCGGCACGCAACAATTGCCCGTTACGCCCGGCGGCGCTGTGTGGCCCGAGCTCACGGATGCCACGATCGAAGGCCGCCAGCGCCTCATGCTGGTCGCCGCGGCGGGTCGCGATTTCGCCCAGCACGAGAAACGGTCGCCCCACTTCCACGCCGTGGTCGCCGAACATCGCAATCGCATCGTCGCGTGCCCGTTCCGCGTGGCGTGCAGCCGGCTGCAACTCGCCGCGATCGAGTGCGATGCGCGCCAGCGCGATCTGCGTTCTTGCACAGTACGGGTGGCTGAAGTTCGGCATCGCGCAATTACTCGCGGCGCGTTCCGCCAAGGTCCGTGCTGCCTCGAAATCGCGCGCTGCATGATGCGCGGCCGACAGCTGCAATCGGGCGATCACCAATCCGGGATGCGGATCGGTAAACAGCGCTTCGCGCATCGTCAGCGACGCTTGCGCATGCTCGATCGCCGACTTGTCGTCGCGCTGTCTGGACGCCAGCATGCTCAGCGCCGAGTGCGAGTGTGCGATGCGATCGTCGGGTGCGGAGAAGATCTGTCGCCGCAGATCCAGCGACTGTTGCAGGGCTCGTTCCGCCTCCTCATATCGGCCCAGTCCCATCAGCGCATAGCCGTATTGCACGAGATCATTGCCGAAATGCGCATTGGGCGGCAGCTTCAGCAACGCCCGACGCCGGATCAGCGGCGTCAGCAGCGCTTCCGACGCTGCCCACTGCTGGCGGGACCCATAGTAGTTCGCGACGTCGGCGTGGGCTTCGATCGCCTTCAGGCTGTCGACACCATCCAGCTGTTCGAAGTGTTTGGCCGCGAGTTGCAGCAGCCGCAGCGTTTCGTCGAAGTTGCCTTGCTCCCATTCGATGAAGGCCAGGGTTTGCAGAGCATCCCCGCTATGCGGCTGCGGGCCCTTCTCCAGCGCCGGCAGCCAGAGGCGCAGCTGTTCGGCCCCGGCGTCAGCCTGGTTGTTTGCCAACAACCGCTGCGCCTCCAGCGTGGCATGCCGCAATCGATCCTCGTCCGCGAGCAAGGGCTTGGCGGTGTCCAGCGCCCGCTGCGCGTCTGCGAGCGCTCGTTGCGAGAGATGGATGTTGGCCAGCGTCAGCAGAATATCGGCGCGTAATGCGGGCGCTAACAAAGGGTCGGCGAGCACGCGCTTTTCTGCCATCGCCGCCAGCACGTCGGGCGTCGGTTTCTGGTTTGCCGGCAGGTCGGCACTCGATGTCTCGAGAATATCGATCAGCACATCGCGAACCGTGCTCGCGCGCTGCGCCTGTGCGCGCGCTGCTGTCGCCTCCGATGTGGCGCGAGCGCTTTGCTCGATGGCCAGCGCCAGGCTCAGCAGCGTCGCCAACGCCAGCGTGGCGGTGACCGCGCTGGCCGCCCGATGCCGCGCAACAAACTTGCGAAAGCGATACCAGCGCGACGGCGGATGCGCGACCACGGCTTCGCCGCGCAGATAGCGTTCGATGTCGTCGGCGAAGGCGGCCGCGCCGTCGTAGCGCGCCGTCGGTTCCGGGGCCAGGGCGCGAGCCAGGATGTTGTCGAGATCGCCGCGCAGCGCTCGCGCCAGCGCTGCTGGCGGCGCCGGCAGCCGGCCGGATTGGAAGTCGCTTTCCGGCCGCGTCGTGGCGCTGGCCGATGGACGCTCGCTCAGTCCATCGAGATCGGGGCGATGGCCGAGCAACAATTCGTGCAGCAACACACCCAGCGAATACACATCGGCATACGTCGTCACCGGCTCGCCGCGACGTTGCTCCGGCGCCGCGTAGACCAGGGTCATCAGGGCCTGTCCGGTTTGCGTCGCGGCGTTGCTGTCGTCCAACAATTTGGCGATGCCGAAATCGAGCAACTTGACCTCACCCGACGCGCTCACCAGCACATTGGCCGGTTTGATGTCGCGATGCACGACCAATGCGGCGTGCGCGGCGGCCACCGCGCGACACGCGCAGGCGAACAGGATCAAGCGCTCGCGGAGCGGAACAGCCCGACGTTCGCAATGCGCCGTGATCGCGATGCCATCGACATGCTCCATCACCAGATACGGAACGCCATCGCTGACCCCGCCATCGATCAGACGGGCGATGTTCGGGTGGTTCAGGCTCGCCAGGATTTGCCGCTCGCGGCGAAACAACGATCGCTGTTGCGCGGTCTGCAGTCCGCGATGCAGAAACTTGATCGCCACCTGCTGCTCGAAGTCTTTGTCGCTGCGTTCGGCCAGATAGACCGAGCCCATGCCGCCGGAGCCCAACGGACGCAACAGTCGATAACCGCCGATCTCATGACCGATCGGCTCATCCTCGGTGTCTTCGTCGAGGGCCAGCAACCACTCGCCGATCGGCACGTCCAGCATGCCGCTGCGTTCGCTGGCGGCAATCAAGCGTTCCAGGTCGCCGCGCAAGGCTGCATCGAGCGATTGTGCTGCCAGCCACGTCGTCCGCTCGCTTTGCGCGACGGCGCGGTAGCGATCGAACCAAAGGCGCAGCGCATCGGTCGTGGTGGTCATAGCTGCATCTGCAAATAGGCACGCGCGAATTGCCAGTCGCGATCGACGGTGCGTCGCGAGATGCCCAGCAGGTCGGCCGTACGCGAGAGGTCTTGACCCGCGAAGTAGTGCAGCTCGAACACTTGTGCGGCGCGTGGATCGGCCGCGGCCAGCGCTTGCAAGGCGCTGTCAAGTTCGAGCAGGCGGCGCGGATCAGCCACAAACTCGCCCTCGGCGAGCGCGTCGAATTCCACGCGATGCAAGTCGCCGCCGTGGCGCAGGCGCTCGCGCGAACGCGCGCGATCGATGAGCAGATGGCGAATGGCGCGTGCCGCGTAAGCGTAAAACTGGCGGGGGTGTTCGAAGTTCAACTCGCCACCTTCGACCATCGCCAGATACAGTTCGTGCACCACACCCGTGGTGTTGAGCGTGTGCTCCGACGCGCGGCGTTTGCGCCGCGCGATCAGCTTCAGTTCGGCATACAGACGCGCGAACCGGGTATCGACAGACTGCTCGGTTTCGGTCATCGAAGACGGCCGCCACAGGAGTGCATCAGGATGCACGCAAGCGGGCGGATTGTGCCAGCGATGCCTCGCGCAGGACCGAGCCTCCGTACCTTGCAAGCCGGTGCGCGGATACCCCAGCAAGATGATGCGGACCGCGCCGGAACTTGCGGTTTGCGCATTCGCCTATTCGAAACCGTTGGACAACAGCACGTCGTCGATCAGCTTGGATTCGTAAGCACCCGCGTCGAAGTTGCCGAATCCCAACACGATGGATGGATTGGGCAGCCCGCGCGGCGTCAGATCCAGATCGAGCGCCATGCCAGTGCCGGTCGGTCCGTCGCAATAGTCGATCTGCGGGCCGTTCGGTGCTGGGCGGAAATTGCCATTGGCGGCGTCGACGAAGGCGGCGGGCAGCGAGGTCAGACGCGTTTGATTCGGCAAGTCGCCGATCCGGCGCACCAGCGAACAATCTGCGCTGACCAACATTGGGTTGCCGGTACCGACGTCGAGTAGTTTGAAATCCGTGTCGTCCAGGATCGAGCTGCGGATCTGCACGGTGGAGCTGATGGCTGCAGGCCGACTGATCAGCGCGCCGCCGTTAACGTCTCGGGCATGGACGATGTTGCGCGCACTGGTGACATACGTGATCGCAGCGTCGGTACCCAAAAAAAAGATCGATCCACGTTCGCCATCTGCGCGGTTGCCTGCCACTACCGCGTGCCGCAAGGTCAAGGCGGTGGTGTTTGTCTGGACGAGATACAACGCGGCGCCGTCGGCGGAGTCAATACCGAATTGTGGGTCGACACGCGCAAAGGCCTGGTTACCCGACAGAGACGCATGCTCGATGAGGAGGACTGACCCAGACATCACGAAGATGCCCCCACCACTCGCATCTACGCCGCCAGGCGAGCCTTGTGCTGCGGTATTGTCGAGCCGGTTGTCTTCGATCTGGTTGCACGGCTCGTTGTCCGGGCAGCTGGCGTGTAGTCCGACCAGCAATTCCGAGCCAATGGAGGTATTGGTCATCAAGATTCCAGCACCGCCGGTGCTGCCGCAGCTTGCCGTACCAATCGAATCGTTGCCGCTGACCACGGCGCCGCGAAGATGGATCCTGGCAGATCCTGTACCTTGGATGCCCGCTCCCCCACCGCAGGCGCGGTTGAAAACAAAGCGCGGGCCCAGCGCTGCGGGCACATTCAATAGAAGCGGCCCGTCAGGGTCGATGCGTGTCGATTGCAGAATTGCGGTGTCGGTCACCGAAGCCCCGCCACCGCGCTGCGCTTGATTGGAGGCGACCAGACTTGCGCCCGATACCGAGAGCGAACAAGCCTGCGCAGCGCGCATTCCACCGCCGTCCAACGATGCCGTATTGCCCTGCACTTGAGAGTCGATCAGTTTGACCTGACTAGGCGCCAGGGTGGTCGCACCACCACAATAAATTCCGCCGCCATATTCTGCAGCCGTGTTATTCGAGATGAAGGTGCCAAGGCGTGTGGTCAAGCTCGAGCCGAGCATTGCGAAGGCGCCGCCCGAACGCAGGGCTGTGTTGCCGACGATCGACACACTTGAGCCACCGTAAAGATTGACGATACAGCCATTCACCGCGGTGATCGCACCCCCATCGCGGTTCGCTCGGTTGTTGCGCCATGTGCTGGTCTGGCTGGTGTTGCCGGGCACACCCTGGATCACGCGACCGCCGTCGCAGAAGATTCCACCACCGTCGGAACCCGCCGTGTTGCCGTCGATTATTGCTCGATTGCCCAACAGCAGCGTAGCGCTCGTCAAGTGGATGGCGCCGCCATGGCTGCCGGCGCTGTTCGTAAATGCACTGACGTCGGGGCCAAATTCGACGACCGTCGCTGAGCCCCGCGCTTCGATGGCGCCGCCAAGGCCATCCGTGTTGTCCCTGCCGCCGGTCAGACCGACCCGTTCGAGATACAACCGCGGCGCCGTTACGAAGGGCACAACGCGAAAAATCGAACCGTCGAAGCCGCTACCGTTGATCTGCGACGAGTTGGTCGGGGTACTCGCTGCGCAATTCGTGTATCCGCCCACGATCCGCAACTGACCCGACACCTGCATGGGCTCAGCGGCGTGCGAGCCCGTTCGGAGCTTGATCGTATCTTCGCCAGCGCCATTGTTTTCGCTGGCTCGAACAGCGTCATGCACCGTGGCGTGGGTACGCAACGGGTCGCCGCTCGAATCGCTGACACAAAACGTGGCGGCAAATGCCAGTGAGGGCAGGGCGGCTGCTGCAAGAGCAACCCAAAGCAATCGAAAACGCGACATAACGTTCTCCTGGACGATATGTCTCCTCTAGCGATCTTTTTCAGCGAAATGCGCCAAACCCTGTTGAGGCGCCTGTCGATCCCAGCGTTCGGCTTTGAGCCGCAGGTGTCGTGGCGCATTCGACTGCCAAACAACGCCTGTGGTCGAAGAAGCCGATCGCTTCCGCGGTCCGGATGGTCCGCGTTCGCCGTTCTCTACCCGAAGGAAGAAGTCATGAAACGAACCCAGGTGTGCTTTGTGTTGCTGGCGTTGTTGAGTTCCGCCCCAGCCTTTGCGTGGCCCAGCCTACCAGACATCCGTACAACTATTTGCCGGATGGCATGTGTCCTCTACTATGGCGACTGTCTGATTCGAGACCCGCGTGATCCGGACGTGATTCCGCTCAAGGATCCGTATTGCGAAGAACGGCGTGCGGCATGCCTGAACTCGTGCGGCAACGGCAGCATCGCCGCCGCGCCGGCGCTCCGGCTGCCGACGACATCGTCTGGGCCCGCTTTGGTTTGCAGCGTTCCGTAACGATCCCCCGCCGCATAACCGCAGCGGGATGGCCCCTGCGGTTATGCGGGCTACAGCCGAAAGCGGCCAAGTTCGGGCTCACGGTGTTGCCAGTATCGGCAATGACCGCCGGCGGCAGGCTGCTGCGGACGAGCGTCGATCAACGAATGAGTGTTGGCGTTTCCGCGGCTCCGACGCAACAGGCGTTTTCCTGACGGCTTGCGCATGCTGGTTGCAGAGCGTGCTGGGCGCTTTCCACCCGACTTGCCTGGCGCCTGGCCGCCTTCCGCTATTCCTTCAGACATTCAAAGCCCAGCGTCACTCACCAGCTCGTGATGACACTGCTCCGGCCGTCCGCGAACCTAGAGGTTCGCCCGCGACTTGCTGACAACGTATCGAGTGTGCATCGGTAAATACTACGCCGGCTCGACAGGCAACAAAAAAGCCGCCTCGCGGCGGCTTTAGTGTTGAGCGGTGAAACCCGCTTATTTCTTGGCGGCATCTGCCGCCGCCACGGCCGCTTCGGCCGCCGTCAGGCGCTGTTCCAACTGATCCGGGGTCACGTAACCAGGAGCCACGTTTCCGTCTGGGAAGATGACCGTTGGCGTTCCAGTGACGCCCATCTGCTGGCCAAGCTGCCATTGGGCTTCGATCGGGTTGACGCAGCTTGCGTTACCCGGATCGACGCCGTTTTTCGCTTTGGTCAGCGTCCCCTGCTGGTCCTTTGCGCACCAAGACGCTACGGCTTTACGGAAGCTGTCGGTGCCGGGACCGGAGCGCGGGAACATCAGGTACTCGACCTGGATGCCGCGTTCGTTGTACTCCTCCATGTGCTTATGCATCTCGCGACAAAATCCGCAGTCGATGTCGGTGAACACCGCCACCGTGTGTTTCACTTCGCCCTTGGGTTTAAACACGATGCGCTGACTGCTCGGAGCCTTTGCGATCAGGCCACGGCGCAGATCGGCTTTCCGCATTTCCGTCAAATCGGCGCGATTGGCGATATCGAACAGCATGCCCTGGATCAAGTGCGCGCCATCGCTTGTAACGTAAATCACTTGGCCGCCGAGCGTGACTTCCATGAGATTCGGCACCGCGGAGGGCCGCACTGCATCGATTTTGGCGTTCGGATCGATCGATTTGATCGCTGCGCGCACTTTCTCGTCGACGCTGTCTTGCGCGATCGCCGGACCCATTGCCACCCAAGCGACCAACGCCGCCATACACACACGAAGCATCGAACTCTCCTGACAGAACGAAAACACGGCTGCGCCGCCCGAAGCGCTATTCGAAAGCGCGGCGCGTAAAAAGTTCCCGATTATCCTGCGATCGGGCTCCGGCTTGCCAGTACCTGGATCAACACGGCCGCAAAGTGACAGACGCTGCCGGCGAGCACGAATGCATGCCAGACCGCATGCGAAAAGCGCCAGCTGCGGTTGAGATAGAACACCACGCCCAAGGTGTACGCCAGTCCGCCTGCGAGCAGCCACCACACGGCCGCGCGCGGCACGACGGTCACCAGCGGCTGGATGGCGACAATCACCAGCCAGCCCATGGCGATATAAATCGCCGTCGACAGCCCCTTGAAGCGACCGGCGTAGCGCAACTTGAACAGAATGCCGCACAGCGCCAGTGTCCAGATCACCGCGAGCAGGCTATAGCCCCACGGACCGCGCAAGCTGGTCAACGTGAACGGCGTATAGGTGCCGGCGATCAGCACATAGATCATGCAGTGGTCGAACACTTTCAGGCGTTGCTTGGCAACGCCGTCGTGCGCAGCGTGGTACAGCGTGGAAGCCACGTACAACAGCAACAACGAAGTGCCATAGATCGCCGATCCGATGATGGCGTACGCATCGCCGAAGACTGCGGCGAGTGTGATCAACACCGCTGCGGCGGCCAGCGCTACGACCGCGCCGATGCCATGGGTCACGGCGTTCAGAATTTCATCTAGGCTGCGCTGCGGCGCGAAAGCAGTCATGGCTCGCCATGGCTTCTGGAAAGCGCCAAGCGTGCGCGATGAGCGATGGAGACGTCAAGCGGGTTTGCATTTTGCTGCGACAGACGCAGTGTATGTGTACAGGGGCAGCGGGCCCGCGACGCGCGGGCAGGGTAGCTATTCGAAGCCATCGACGTGCACGCCTTCTTCCAGGAAAACGATTGGTGTCAGTGCTTGATGGCCGCGACAGCCGCCGCTCGGCAGAAAGCACTCCTCGATAACGAACGCACGCAGTATCGCTGGTGTGCTGCCGGGGATCCAATCGAACTGCAGCTCGTCGAGCGACTTCGGTGTGGCGTCGACGTGCGATAACGCCCATTCGCCGCAGGCTGCTGGTGCCGGGATGTATTGAAACGCACCGCTCGACGGCAGCTCGAAGCGGCCGGCGCCCTGAAACTGCGAGCGCTTGGCCCAGATGAGTACGCCGCGCGCCTGTTTCAGGGGATTGTCGTGCCGCACGCGCACGCGCAGCGGCGTTCCGGGCGAGAAGTATGGCCGATCGATCGCCAGCGACCAGCCACTTGGCGGCGGACTTGCGAGGGTTGGGCTCATTTCAACGAGCGGCAGCGTGTTGACCTCGCAAATCGGCGCACCGAGCGAAAACCCATGGCCGGCCCCTGGGAACATTCCAAGAGCAAGTGCAAATGCGCTCCACCACGTTCTCATGGACATCTTTCCTGCGGCACTGCGCGCAAAGCTAATCCGCTGGCTGTGAAGATCAAGCGGATCGTTGCCGAACGCCGGAATGCATCACACATGTCATCTGATTTCGGGGCTAGGCTTTTCCCGTTGCGTCGACGAGGTATGGCACATGGACAGAGGTGCGCGCGCCTGGATGGCGCTGATCGGTGGCTGCTGCCTCGCAGCGTCGGTGCACTCCCAGGATGCGATTTTCGCGACTGGCCACGATGAAGCTGCGGAAGGGCCCTACAGCAAAGCGCAGGCTGCGCGCTTCCTGACGCAGGCAACTTTCGGCCCCACGCTGCCGGAGATCGATCGGCTATATCGCATAGGCTACAACGCGTGGTTGACCGAGCAATTCGCCGCCCCGGCGTCGCTGCAATTGCCGTTCCTCGATCAGTTGATCGCAGCCACGCCGGCCGGCCAGTCGATCGAAGTGTGGCAGGACAAACGACAGGAAATCTGGTGGCGAAACTCGCTCTCGGGCAGCGATCAGTTACGTCAGCGCATGGCATTCGCGCTGTCACAGATTCTGGTGATTTCCGATCAGAGCGGTGCGCTTGAGGGCAATCCGACGGCGATCGCCCATTTTTACGACGGGCTCGCGAGCGGCGCCTTTGGCAACTATCGCGCGCTGCTTGAAAACGTGACATTGCATCCGGCGATGGGTCAATACCTGTCGATGTTCAAGAACCGCAAGACCGACGCTGCGCAAAACATCCGCCCGGACGAAAACTACGCCCGCGAGATCATGCAATTGTTCTCGATCGGCCTTATCCAGTTGAACGCCAACGGCACGCCGGTCGACGGCAATCCTGGCCAAGCCGGTGTGCAAACGGTGCCCTCGTACGACCAAACGGTGATCGCCGGGTTTGCCAAAGTGTTCACCGGCTGGAGCTACTCGACGTGCTTGCCGCCGGTTGCCGCAGAAGACTCACCGAACTTCAACTGGTGGCACTGGGAGTACTGCCCGTCGGGTCCCGACAATCAGGACTGGCGCAGTCATCAGGGGTGGCGCACACCGATGAAGCCGTGGGGCGAAGGCACGGCGTTTGGCGATATTTATCACGAGAGCGCCGGCACCAAGCAACTGCTCAACTATCCGGGTGTGGCGCTCGCCAATGGCGTTCTGCCTTCGGGCGGAACCGCGCGAAGCAATTTGACGGCGGCGCTGAACAACGTTTTCAATCATCCGAATGTCGGTCCATTCCTGGCGCGGCTGCTGATTCAGCGCTTCACCACCAGCAACCCGTCTCCTGCTTATGTCGGACGGGTTGCCGCCGCATTCAACAACAACGGCAGTAATGTTCGTGGCGATTTGCGCACAGTGGTCCGCGCGATCCTGATGGATCCCGAGGCGCGCTCGCCCGCACCAACGAACGGCGGCAAGTTGCGCGAGCCGTTGCTGAGGATTACGCAGCTCTGGCGCGCTCTCGATGCGCGCTCGAACGACAATCGCATCCGCGAAGGTTGGCCCGAGTCGTACGGCGCGCAAGCTGCGCAGCGTTCGCCCACGGTGTTCAACTTTTTCTTGCCGAGGTACCAGTTGCCCGGGGAAATCGCCACGTTGGGCTTGTACTCGCCGGAGTTCCAGATCACCACCGATACCTACATCACGCGTCTCAGCAATGAGCTTGGCGGCAAGATCTACTGGTCATGGTGGGGCAATCCGGATTTAGGTACCTGGGATCCGATGCAGGTCAACCTGAATCGCGACACGGCGCTGGCGACGCAACCGGCGGAACTGATCGAGCGTTACAACCTTTTGTTCCTGAGTGGACGCATGTCGAGCACGATGCGCAATCTGCTGGTTGCGCATATCAGCGACATCAATAACAGCAACACGGGCTCGGGCTGGCAACGCTATCGCGTCCAGGATGCGCTGTGGCTCATCTTGACGTCCCCCGAGTACGTGGTGGAGAGATAAACATGTCCAGTCTTCGTCGCCGCGAGTTCCTGCGCAAGACCCTTTGTGCTGCGGCAGGCAGCGCGGCATTCACCGCGCTCTTCGCCAAAATGGAATTGGCCCAAGCCGCCGCGATGGGCGGGCGCCAGTTGCTGGGTGGCGATTACCGCGCGTTGGTGTGCATCTATCTTTACGGCGGCAACGATTGCTTCAACATGATCGTTCCGCGCGGCCCCGGTTATGCGACCTATCAAGCCACGCGCGGTTCGCTGGCGGTGCCGCAGAATCAGTTGCTGGCGATCAACCCAGTTTCTGGGCCGATCAACGGCGGCCAGTATGGGCTGCACCCGGTGATGACCGGCGCGCGCGACATGTTCGAAGCCGGGCGCATGGCGATCGTCGCCAACGCGGGCCCGCTCGTGCGCCCGACCAACAAGACGCTTTACCAGCAGCCGGGCGCCCTGTTGCCGGCGCAGCTGTTCTCGCATTCCGACCAGACCGAGTTGTGGCAAACGCCCCGCGCCGATTCCAGTTCGCGCATTGGCTGGGGTGGGCGGCTGGCGGACATTTTCGCATCGACCAATCCCAATCAGGTGTTGTCGATGAATGTCTCGCTGGATGGGGAAAACGTTTTCCAGGCCGGCGTGTCGGTGTCGCCGTACTTTATGAACAGCGATGGTGTTGAGCAGATCGGGCTGATCAACACGAATGGCGCTAACTGCAATGGGCCGGAGAGCTGGAATCGCCGCCGCTGCCTGACCTTCCAGGCGCTGCAGAGCCAGACCTACGGCCACGCCTTCGAACGTGCCTATGTCAACAAGACCCAGGCAACGATCGCCGCCTCGGCGCAGGTAGCCGCTGCTGTCGCTGGATTCCCGGCAAACGATCCGGTTTTTCAGCCATTCTGGACGCGCAACGGGCTGACCTGGAGCGCGAGCAATCCGCCCGAATTGCCGCGCCTCGCCCAGCAATTGTTGATGATCGCTCGCGTGATCCGCGCCCGCGAAGCGAACCTGCTCAACATGCAGCGGCAGTTGTTCTTCGCGGCGATCGGCGGCTTCGATACGCACGACAGTCAACTTGCCGACCACCCGGACCTGCTGCGCGATTTGTCGCAATCGGTGCAGGCCTTTTATGACGTGCTCAACAGCCCGAGCTTCAATCTGGGCGACAGCGTTACCACGTTCACCGCCTCCGAGTTTGGGCGCACTCTGACCAACAATGGCGATGGCACCGACCACGGTTGGGGTGGCCATCATCTGGTCTGGGGCAATGCCGTTAGCGGCCGCCGCATTTTCGGTCGCATGCCGAACCTGCAGGCCAACAATAATCCCGAAGACACGGGCTGGGGCGGGCAAATCATCCCGACGATTTCGGTCGATCAATACGCCGCGACCCTGGCGACCTGGTTTGGGTTATCGAATACCGATCGCGCCGATATCTTCCCCAATCTTCAGTACATGACCGGGCCAATGATGGCGATCGAAGGGCCGAACCTGGGGTTCATGGCTTGAGCGCTTAAGGCATGGTTTCCAACGAAGGCTGGAGTCAAGTGAGCCGACGATCGACTCAGCTCTTCTTCCTCGCTCAGCGGCTTGGTGTGTGCCCAGCAAGCTTTAGCTTGCACCATACAAATCGCGCTTAGCCACGCCCGCAATCTGTGCGGCAACTTTTGCCGCGCGGGAGGGCGGCAGCTCCTTGCTCAGTTCGGCGTAAAGTCGTTGCCCCAAAGCCAGCGCATCGCTCGTCGATTCTCTGGCGCCCGAGACGACCAGCACACACTCGCCGCGTTGCTGATCTGCATCCTGAGCAACCCGCTGCGCAAGCGCGGCGAGCGGCAACGTCAGAATCGTTTCGAAACGCTTGGTCAGCTCACGGGCCAAGGCTGCCTCGCGCTGATCGCCGAAGATCGCGGCAGCATCTTCGAGCGTTTCTTTGAGCCGATGCGGCGACTCATAGAACACCATCGTGCGCGGCTCGGACTTGAGCGCTTGCAGCGCGGCACGACGCTCGCCGGTCTTGGTCGGGAGAAAGCCCTCGAAGCAGAAGCGATCCGTCGGCAGACCCGAGGCTGAGAGTGCCGCGACCAAAGCGCAGGCGCCCGGAATCGGGCTCACGGTGACGCCGGCCGCGCGCGCGGCCGCCACCAGTCGGTAGCCAGGATCGCTGATCAGCGGCGTACCGGCGTCGGAAATCAGCGCGAGCCGGGCGCCAGCCTGCAAACGTTCGACCAGGCGCGCCGCGAGCGCCGTTTCGTTGTGTTCATGGAGCGACTCGCAGCGCGTGGCGATGCCGTGCGCGCGCAACAGCACAGAGCTTTGGCGCGTGTCCTCGGCGAGAATCGCATCGACGGATCGAAGCGTCTCAATCGCGCGCTGCGAGAGGTCTGATAAATGACCAATCGGTGTCGCCACGATGTACAGGCAGCCATTCACGAGTGCGGGCGTTTATGATCGGGTGGATTCCACAAACACGATAGCCGCCCATGCCTTGGATGTCGCGCGCTTTGTTGCTGTCTTTGCTTCTCGCGCTGGCTGCCTGCCAGACCGCGCCACGCCAGCGCGCGCCAATCATGAGCGAAATGGATGCGCAAACGCTGATGCTGGAGGGCGATTTTCGGGGCGCGGCCGATGCCTTTCTGGCGCTCGCTAAACGCGATCGCTCGCAGCGCGCTCGGTATCGGCTGCGTGCCGCCGAGGCGTATCGCGAAGAGGGCGATCAAGCGTCGATGCAGGCGCTGCTCAAGGATATCGATCGCGCCAAGTTGCCGCCGGACGATGCGTTCCGCCTGGATCTGATCGATGCCGAGCTGGCGCTCGGACGCGGCGAGGCGGTATCCGCCGATGCGCTGCTGATGGAACCGCCGAGCGGCGTGCCGGCCGGATTCGCACCGCGCTTTTTCGAGCTGCGGGCGCGCGCCAAAGAGATGCAGGGACAAACGCTCGCGGCGATCGCCGACCGTGCTGCGCTCGACGCTACGCTGGAGGACGGCCCGGATCGCGCCTCCAACGCGGCCGAAATCCAACGCCTCGTTGCCAGCATTCCCGAAGATGAGCTGACGGCGCGGCTGCGTTCGTCTGAACGCGGCGACCCCTTGTACACCTGGCTGCTCGCTGGCGCGCGCGCCAAGGCGGAGGCGCGAGGCAGCGGCGGCTATGCCAGCGATATCGCCACCTCGCGCCCCATCGAGCCGGGTGTTGCGCCGATCGTCCTGGACGACATCGAACGCAGCGCGTACGGCCGAGTCGCGCTGTTGCTGCCGAGCAAGGGGCCGCTGGCGCCGGCAGCTGCGGCACTGCGGGAAGGCGTGTTCGCCGCGCACTTCGCCGAGCGCGGCGAGCGCCCGGCGATTACTGTGTACGACGCCGGCAGTAGCGTTGAGGAAGTCATGGCCGCCTATCGCGCCGCAATCGATGCGGGAGCCGAACGCATACTCGGGCCGTTGTCGCGGGAGGCCGTCACGGCGCTCTTCCAGAGCGACGTGCCGCGCGTACCGACGCTGGCTCTGAACTACGCCGATGCGCCGGCGCTGCCGCCACCCGGCAGCCTGCAGTTCGCGCTCCTGCCGGAAGAAGAGGCCGCAGCCGCGGCCGACCGCTTGCTCGCGCGCGGGCTCAAGCGTGCGCTGGTGCTGGTGCCAAACGACGAAGTCGGCAAACGTGCTGCGGCTGCCTTCGGCGAGCGCATGCGCGCGCTCGGCGGCCAGGTGTCGGGCAGCGCCGAGTACGATGCAGCTGCGTCCGACCAAAGTCGCACGATCCGCACCCTGGTGGGTTTGGAGCAATCCCAGGGACGCGCGCAGTTCCTGGAAGGCATGCTTGGCATGGATCTGAAGATGGAGCCGACGCCGCGCAGCGATGTCGACGCATTGTTTTTGTTCGCGCGGAACGCGCAGGCGCGCGTTCTGTTGCCGCAACTGCGCAACGCCGAAGCGACGCGCTATCCGATCATTTCTACCAGCGCGATTTATGGCGGCAGCAATAGCGCGAGCGATGCCGAGCTCGATGGCGTCGAGTTTTCCGAAGTGCCCTGGGTGCTCGGCGCGATCAACGAATCGACCATTCCGACCCGCGCCCAGGTTGTCAGCTTGCGCAATGCCTCCGGGCCTGCGGCGCGCTTGTTCGCCTTCGGTATCGATGCCTATCGATTGCTGCCGCACCTTGAGTGGCTGGAGCGCAATCCCGGCCGCCCGGTGATCGGTGCAACTGGCGCGTTGAGCGCCGACGCGAACGGGCGCATACGTCGCGAGCCGGCGTGGGCTCGCTATGTCGGTGCAACGCCGCGCAAGGTCGACTGATGGCGCTGCTGGCGCGATGGCTCGCTCAACTGCGAGGCAGCCGCGCCGAATCGGCAGCGATGAGCGAGCTTGTGTCAGCAGGATTGGTACTCGTCGCACGTAATTTCCGCACGCGTCAAGGCGAGATCGATCTCGTAATGCGCGATGGCTTGGTGCTGGTGTTCGTGGAGGTGCGTTATCGCGGGAGAACCAGTTTCGTCGATGGCATCGCCAGCATCGATGCCGGCAAACGCAAACGCCTGATCGCCGCCGCACGGCAATTCGTGCAAGAACACCCCGAATGGCGCCTCTCGCCGCAACGGTTCGATGCCGTATCCATGGGTCAGGGCGAAACGCGCTGGGTGCGCAGCATGTTTGTCGTCGACTGTTGAAGCGTGTTGTCGGTTGCTGGTTGCTGGTTGCCGAATCGCCGTTGTAGGTTAATGGCAATGGCGGTCCCAGGAGATCGGCATGGCTGAGGATGCTTACGTGGAGTACGTCAAGGAGCTTTTCAGCGACTTTGGCGTGGTGCGGTCGCGCAAGATGTTTGGCGGCTACGGTATCTATTTCGACGACCGCATGGTCGCGTTGATCGCGGATTCGCGGCTGTATCTCAAGGTCGATGCGCAGACGCGACCACAATTCGAACGCGAAGGCTGTGAGCCCTTCGTATATGACGGCAAGGGCAAACCAATGGCGATGAGCTACTACTCGGTTCCCGACGACGCCCTCGATGCGCCAACGCGATTCAAGCCATGGGCGCAGCTTGCCTACGCGGCGGCATTGCGCGTTAAGCGCTGACTGCGGTTGCAGTTGACGGCCATAGGCTTCCAAGCCTCAGGGTTTTGCCGAACAGCTCTCGTCACCCGCAACACCTAACAGGCGGACTTTTTTCGCGCATTTGTAGATTTCGTCGCAACTGTGCATTTGCACCGAGACAATCTTCCGCTACACTCAACAAGCCCTGGGGAATCAGGCAGATGGCTGCCATGCTTAAAAAAGCACTTTCAGTTGTTGCTGCAATCGCTTTCGCTGCCTCGGTTTACGCCGCAGGCCCCGAAGTTCGTTCTGACCACCCTGACACCTACGTGGTGAAAAAGGGCGATACGCTGTGGGACATTTCAGGCATGTTCCTGAAAAACCCCTGGTACTGGCCGGAGATCTGGCAGGCCAACCCCCAGATCGAAAACCCGCATCTGATCTACCCCGGCGATGTGATCAGCTTGGTGTACATCGATGGCAAGCCGCATCTGGTGGTGAACTCGTCTGAGCCTGCACCCGATGTCGGGCCGAAGATGCGCGATGAAGGCGAGTCGGAGCCGATCCCGCCGCTGCCACTGTCGGCCATTCGCAGCTTCTTGTCGAAGCCGCACTTGCTGAGCGAGGAAGAGTACAAGGCTGCCCCGTATGTGATGGCAGTGGAAGAAAATCGTCTGATCGCGTCGGACCGCAACCTTATCTATGCGCGGCAGCTCGATCCGAACACACCGCTGGGAACAAAATTCGCGATAGCGCGCCCCACAGTGCGCTACTCAGATGTTCCCAAAGGTTGGCTCTGGAACCGCGACGAACGTCGGGTCAAGACTGCCCCGTGGTCGTTGACCGACCAGTGGCACTGGAGCCTTCGCGAGTGGGTCTCAGGTGGTGAGATTCTGGGCTATGAGTCCGTCGAATTCGGTGTCGCGTCGGTCTCCCGCACGGGCGATCCAGCCACTCTGTACGTCACCTACAGCGATATGGAAATCCGCGATGGCGACTTGTTGCTGCCGCTGAACGAGTCGCCGTTCGACCTCAATTTCTATCCGCGTCCACCAAAATCAGTGCCGGAAGACGCGTTTGTGATCGGCACAACCGTCGACACCAAGACCTCAGGTCCCAATGACGTGATCGTGATTTCCAAGGGCGCGGTAGATGGCTTGGAAGTGGGCGAGGTGTATTCGATCTATCAGCCGGGCGAGCGCGTTCACGATGAAATCGCTTATCCCTCCGGGTCATACCGCGCGCTGTTCAACCCGCGCGACAAGATGGTCGACTTGCCGGAGGAGTTCATTGGGCACGTGATGATCTTCCGCACCTTCGATCGGGTCAGTTACGGCTTGGTGATCAATGGCGTGCGACCTGTATACCTCGGCGCGCGCCTTCGCGAGCCGACACAGATCTAATGACGCTCATCGACTGGCTGACCCTGTACCGCGCATGCGGCACCGGGTCAGCCGGCGCCAATGAACTGATACAAGCGGCCGGCGGCGATGTGCACATCGCCGCTTATCGTTTGGCGCTGGCCAAACTCGGGTCAAGCAAGCACACAGCCGCGATTCGTGCCGCTGAGTCCGATCTGCGGTGGGTCGAAGACCACCAGGCTACGGTGCTGACGATCGCCGATCCCGAATACCCGACACTCCTCAAGGCAACGAACGGCGCGCCGCTGCTGCTTTTTGTTCGCGGACAGGCGAGCGCACTAGCGCTGCCGCAATTGGCCATCGTCGGTTCGCGCCACGCCACCGCTGGCGGATTGGCCACAGCGAAAGATTTTGCGGCAAGTTTCGCCGAGCGTGGCTTCTGCGTCGTCAGTGGGCTTGCCAGCGGTATCGATACCGCGGCGCACGAGGGCGCTTTGAGCTGCGGGTCGACCATTGCGGTGTTCGGGACTGGCATCGACCAGGTCTATCCCGCGAGCAATACAAGACTCGCCGAGGCCATCCTCAGCAGTGGTGCCTGGGTCAGCGAGTTCCCGCCAGGCAGCGCTGCACGCCGCAGTCATTTCCCGAGACGCAATCGCATCATCAGCGGATTGTCGATGGGCACATTGGTGGTCGAGGCGAGCCTGGGTAGCGGTTCGTTGATCACCGCGCGGCGCGCCACCGAGCAGGGACGCGAGGTGTTCGCGATACCAGGATCGATCCACAATCCGCTCGCCAAGGGCTGTCATCAGTTGATTCGCGAAGGCGCAAAGCTCGTCGAAACCGCACAGGAAGTGATGGACGAGTTGACGCCGCACGTGCGCGATTGGCAAGCGCGAACCACTACGAACCTTGCTGCGGCGTCGCGCGAGAGCCATGCAGACGACGATCCCGACTACGTGGCCGTGCGTCGGGCGCTCGGCTACGACCCGGTCAGCATCGACGCGCTCGCGCAGCGCACGTCGTTGACCATACCGGTGCTTTCCTCCATGCTTTTGCGCATGGAGTTGGCTGGAGAAGTGGTTCTCAACGCTGGCGGCAGCTACAGCCGCGCCACTGGATGAGGGTGATGATCGAAGAAATCTTGGTTGACCACACAGCGAGGTTCGAATGATGAAAGAAAACGTCCTGAACGTTCTGCTCTTTCTCTTCGAAAATATGATGGTTGGGGAACCCGACGACGATCGGGACGGACTGCAGTCCTCACTCCTCGACGCCGGCTTCTCTCCGCAGGAAATCCACAATGCGTTCAATTGGCTCGACGGGCTGGCGAATGCGCGCCCAAGTTTCGAGCCGAGCGCAGCGCATTGCGGCGGCCCGGTTCGCGTACTCGCGCGAGAAGAGGCCGAAAAGCTCGATGTGGAAGCCCAAGGGTTCCTTATGTTCCTGGAACGGCAAGGCGTGCTCGATCCCGCACAGCGCGAGCTGGTGCTGGAGCGCGTACTTGCCCTCGACATCGGTGAGGTAGACGTCGACGAGCTCAAATGGATCATCCTGATGGTGTTGTTCAATCAGCCCGACCAGGAAGCTGCCTACTCCTGGCTGGAAAACCTGATGTTCGATCATGGTGAGGCGCTGAACTGAAGCAACGGTGGCTTCGTCTTGCGGTTGTCGCTGCCATTGCATGGGCCGTCACGATGGGTGTTGTGATGATCTACTTCGGATCATTTGTTCTCGCCCAGCCAGTGAACCCGCGTGGCGCTGAGGCGCAGATGGGCGTAATGATGGGCTTCTTTTGTGCGCTGCCGGCGAACGTTGTGATTGGATTGGCAGCCATACACTGCGCAAAACAGGGGCGCATGCGACGAGCTTTGTTGTTGGCAACACTGCCGCTGGCGGCGATCAGTTATTTTTTGATCCTCGTTTTGGCGGTCCGGGCCGCTGGCACTTAGTTACCTGTCGGACCTCGAATTCGAGTCCCGAAAATCCGCCGGCACCGGCGCGGCGATCATCGTCTCCGCGACCCCCAGCAACGCCGGTACCCGCACTTCAAGCGCATGCAGCAAACAGCGTGGCGCCCAGGATTGCACGGTCTTGCCATACAGCGCATCGCCCAGAATGGGATGTCCGATGCTGCGCAAATGCACGCGGATCTGGTGCTGGCGCCCGGTCTCGGGCCAACAGCGCAGGCGGCTGATCGGCTGTCCGTCCTGCTCGCCGACAGCTTCGACCGCATAGCGCGTCGCCGCCGCTTTGGCATCGCGTTCGCCCGGCAGCGCCGGGCGCATTTTGCCTTTGCGAGCGGATATCAACGGTGCATCGATACGCCCCTGGCGTGGTTCGGGAACGCCGCACACCCACGCCAGATAGGTTTTTGCGATCTGCCCATGCTCGAACAGGCTGTTTAACGCACGGTGCGTTTCTGCGTCGAGCGCGAACAACACCACGCCGCTGGTATCGCGATCGAGGCGATGCACCACCCACAGCGGCAGTCCCAGTGCAGCTTCGGCGCGCTGGCGCAATGCCAACTCAGGCGGCTCATTGCGCGCCGGGATGACGGTCACGCCGGCAGGCTTGTTGAGCGCGATGTAGCGCGCCGTGCGATGCAAGATGTCGATCATGAAAACTCGGCTAACCAGTCGCGCGGCCGCAGATAGTCTTTGAGCCGCGCCTCGGCGCTGCCGGGTTCGGGCACATAGCCATACTCGAATCGCACTTCCGGCGGCAGCGACATCAGGATCGACTCGGTGCGACCGCCAGACTGCAAACCGAACAGTGTGCCGCGATCCCATACGAGGTTGAACTCGACATAGCGCCCGCGCCGATAGCGTTGGAACTCGCGCTCGCGTATCCCGAAGGGCGTGGCCTTGCGGCGCTCGACGAGCGGTAGGTACGCATCCAGAAAACCATTGCCCACGGCGCGCTGATAGGCAAACGCGGTATCGAAATCCGGGCTCGACAAATCGTCGAAGAACAAACCGCCGATGCCGCGCGTCTCGCCCCGGTGTTTCAAGTAAAAGTACTCGTCGCACCAACGTTTGTAGTGCGGATAAACGTCTGCGCCGAACGGTGCCGACAGATCGCGCGCCACTTGATGCCAATGCACGATGTCCTCATCGAAGGGATAAAACGGCGTCAGGTCGAAGCCGCCGCCAAACCAGAACGTATCGCCTGCGGTAAAGATGCGCACGTTCATGTGCGTTGTTGGCAGATACGGATTGCGCGGATGCAGCACCAGCGATACGCCCAACGCGCGAAACGGCCGGCCTGAGATTTCGGGTCGATGTGCGCTGGCACTGGCTGGCAGCGAAGCGCCGTGAACATCAGAGAAGCCGATGCCTGCCTGCTCGAAGACCTCGCCCGCTTTGAGCACGCGCGTGCGTCCGCCGCCGCCCTCGCTGCGTTGCCAGGCATCTTCGGCAAATCGCGCCTGTGGCTCGTGCGCCTCCAGCGCGGCGCAGATGCGGTCCTGCAGGTCCAACAGAAAGGCTTTGACGGCGTCGATGTTCATATCAGCAGGCGCTTGGATACAGTAGCGGGTAGCAAAACATATCGCGCGGCGCGATGTGTAATGCGCAAGACTGGCGAAGCCAGGCCTGCGCGCTCACAATGCATGGACCATTCGAGGAGTTGCGGTTATGTCTATCACGTTGATCACCGGCGCCGCGCGCGGCATCGGCTTCTCGATGAGCAAGCTTGCCAAAGCCCGCGGCGATCATGTTATCGCGGTCTGCCGCCAGCCCAGCGGTGCGCTGAAGAATCTTGGGGTTGAGATCATCGACGGCGTGGAACTCGGCTCCGCGGAGGGCGTTGCTCGCGTCTGCGCAGCACTGTCGGGGCGGACCATCGATTGCGCGATCTTGAATGCTGGCGTGCTCGACCGCGAAATCCTCGGCAACGTCGGCAGCAAAACCGACGGCATTCGCCGCCAATTCGAAATCAACGCCTTGGCCCCGCTGGTGCTCGCCGAGGCGCTGCTGCCCGCGCTCAAAGACGGCAGCAAGCTGGCGCTGATTACCAGTCGCATGGGCTCAGTCGAGGACAATACCTCGGGCGGCTACTACGGCTATCGCATGAGCAAAGCGGCGATGAATATGGCCGGCAAAACGCTCGCACTCGACCTCAAGAATCGCGGCATCTCGGTGTTCTTGCTGCATCCTGGTTTCGTGCGCACCGATATGACGCAAGGCAGCGGCGACATCAACGCCGACGAGTCCGCCGAGCTGCTGCTTGGATCGATCGACCGGCTCACGCACACAGACACCGGCACGTTCTGGCATGCCAATGGACAGCGTTTGCCGTGGTGAGATGGCGTTGCTATCCCCGCGACCACCAAAGGCCGATAGGGACGGGCGTCGTTGGATCCTTGCCGTTGAAGCCGCGCGCGCGCGCGCGATCGGCATCGCGCCTGGCCGCCGCTATCTGTTTCGGCGTCAGCGTCGGCGTCAAACGGGCGATTGCCGACTGCGCGCGGGCTTTCCAACCTCCATGGCAAACAACCTCGCACACCAGCGCAAAGCGATAAGCGCTCTCCGCGTCTGGTTCAATGATTTGCTGATGCGGCGCGTGCGCTAGGAGCCGGTAGTACTGAAACTGCTGCAGGTAAGCGATCGGATCGTTAAAGCCAGGCATTTGGGATTGCTGTCGGGCAAGCGTCACGTTGATGCGCTCTGGTGTCTTACGCAGTTCTGGCGTGTGCGCATCGAGCAGCGCGTGCAGCGCTTGCACACTGCCCAGCTCGAACAACGCGACCAAGAAGCGTGGGGCGTGCCGGCGATACTCCTCGATCAGGTCGATTTCTTCGACAGCGCGTTGTTGCTGCAATGGCGGGTCGAGTGCGAATCGAAGCTGGGACTGAGGGTCGCCCGCGTTGGCTAAACGGAGCAAAAGCGCGAAGCGATCTTTGGCGGTGATCGCGCGGTTGCCGCAATAGACTGCGAGCTCTGAATCGAGCCAGTCGCGCACTAAAGGAGCGACCCTAAGCGGGGAATTCGCCGGAGCCCCCTCACTTACTCTCACCCGATCGGCAACTTCCAGTTGCAGGTCGCAACGCGCTAACGCCTTGTACCACGCTCGTCCGGCCTCCAAGTCGCCCCCGTCGAGTGCACGCTGCCATCGCTGCGCATCCAGCGCCAATGTCGAAACAGGTGTTTGACGTTTGCTCGCCGCGGTATCCGCAGATGATTCTTGCGCTACCTCACCTGTCGGCACCGCGTCTAGCGTCATTGCCGAATTGCGAGTCGGGATCGTTGTGCTTTTCAACGACGGGGGTCCCCACCAATAAGCCACGCCGACACAGACACCGAGGACCAGCAGCAACAATGTCCAAGGCGAGCGCATCACAGACTCCACCCAGGGTAAAAATGCGTCTGGAGTGCTTTCTGCGCCGGGCGTTTACGCATACGCTCTACCCACTCGGCTTCACGTTGGCGCTGTTGCGACGATAGCAGCGGCGCATTGGCTCGGGCGATATCGCTACAATGGGTGGTGCTCCGCGACCGGACTTCGCAAAGGCGCGCATAGCGCCAAGCCAGTGCTGGATTGTCGCTGACCGCCTGTCCAAGCGGTGTTTCCAGCCGCCGAGGAACCCGCAGATGATCTGCGAGTGCCGAAGATGCGGCGTTCCGCGCATTGAGTTCGCCGTTGCGGCGAAGCGAATGCATGCTCTGTCCATCGTAGGCTAACGCCAGTTGTCCGGCGACGTCGAAGAATCCCAGTTCGACGAGGTAGGCCGCTATGGCTGGGGCATCTTGCCGATAACGGTGCAATCGGTCAGCGTGGCGAATAGCAAGCGCCGGCGACACCGGTGGCGCGTTGATATATGCAAGCAGCGAACGCGGGTCGCCAGTCCCAACGCCTAGTTCGAGCGCCTGCCAATAGCGATCCTCTAAATCGCCGTCGGTCCCGGAGCAGTACTCGTCGGCGTTGACCAGATACTCCTCCATTTGCTCGCGCTGTGGCCGGCGTTTGCCATCCTCCGTGAGCACATCGTCCGCAACCATTTGTGCCTGCCAACAGGCAGCGAGCGCTTGCTGGAGTCGCCACGCTGCCTCCCCGCTGCCCTTTTCGGCAGCATTCCGAAGCGCATCTTCTGATGCCGCCAAGGGTGCACTGGTATCAGGCAATGCGGCATCAATAGCGAGCGTCGAAGCTGCCGCCCGCGGGGCGAATGCATGCGGCTCCCGATCAGACTTGGCGTTAGCTGCTGAACTTGTCTGGACTTTCGATCCCTCCAGGCCGTTCGGCGCCTCGCGGTGCGCCCATAAGTAAACAGCCAAAAGGATCGCCAGCAGAAGGAGTAAACGAGTGCGCATTGCACAAGTATCCAGACCAGGGCCAATCCATCCAGCCTACCCCAACTTCCTGCACTGGACACCGTGCTCGTGAGGGCGACAATCGGCGACCCCTCACGTCTTGGATGTCTCGATGCGCCTGCTCGCTCTCGCTATCGCCTCCGCTTTGTCGCTGCCGATCGCTGCGCAAACCAATACCGCCGGCATCGATCTGGCCAACGCAGACAAAACCGTTGGTGCGTGCAGCGACTTTTATGTGCATGCAAACGGCTCCTGGCTGACGAAGAATCCGGTGCCGGCGGCATATTCGAGCTGGGGTACGTTCAATGAGCTGGAAGACCGCAACAATCAGCGCCTGCTCGATATCGCCAAAGCATCCGCCGCCAGTGCGGACGCCAAGCCCGGATCGCCAGAGCAGCAGGTGGGGCAGTTTTTCCGCGCGGCGATGGATCTTGAAACCATCGAGACGCTAGGTACCACGCCGATCGATGCTGATCTGGCGGAAATCGCGCAAATCCAGGATGCGGCAGGCATCGTCGCAACCGTGCAGCGCTTCCATGCCAGCGGCGCGCCGATGTTGTTTGGCCTGGGCGTGCGTCAGGATCTCAAGGACAACACGCGCATCATCGCGTACGCCTTTCAGGGTGGCATTGGATTGCCGAATCGCGATTTTTATCTGCGCGACGATGAGGCTTCGCTCAAGCAGCTCGATGCCTATCGCGAGCACATTGCGAAAATGCTGGAGTTGACGGGTTATCAGCCGGATGCAGCGCGCGAAAGCGCGGAAGCCATCGTCGCCCTTGAGACGCGCTTTGCGACCTCGCATTTGCCGCGCGAAGAGATGCGCGATCCAAGCAAAAGCTACAACATCCAGAGCGTCGAGGCGGCGAGTAAGGCGACCGAAAATTTCGACTGGCGGGCGTATTTCGACGCACTCGACCTGAAAGACGTCAAGGAATTCTCGTTCTCGCATCCGCAGTTCTTCAAGGTGATGGACGCGGCGTTGGTCGATACGCCGATGGAGACGTGGCGCGCTTACCTCACCTGGCATCTGGCGCGCACCGCTGCGCCGTATTTGAACAAGGCCTTCGTCGATGAGAACTTCCGGTTTTACGACCAAACATTGCGCGGCCAGAAGGAGCAGAAGCCGCGCGATATCCGCACCATCGAGCAGATGAATGCGCTGCTCGGCGAGCCGCTCGGGCAGTTGTTCGTCGCCAAACATTTTCCGCCGGAAGCCAAAGCGCGCATGATGGCGCTGATTGGCAACCTCAAACTTGCGCTCAAGGAGCGCCTGCAGAATCTCGAGTGGATGGGCGAGGACACCAAGAAGCAGGCGCTGGAGAAGTGGAGCACATTCACACCGAAGATCGGCTACCCGGACAAATGGCGCGATTACTCCAGCGTCGCCTTGAGCGCCGACACGTACTTCGCGAACGTGCGCGCCCTGACTGCCTTCGAGCAGCGCGAGGAGTTTGCCAAGGTCGGTAAGCCCATCGACAAGAGCGAATGGGGCATGCCGCCGCAACAAGTGAACGCGTACTACAACCCGTTGTGGAACGAGATCGTCTTCCCGGCCGGAATTTTGCAGCCGCCGTTCTTCGATCAGAACGCCGACGATGCGTTGAACTACGGCTCCATCGGCGCCGTGATCGGCCACGAGCTGCTGCACGGGTTCGACGACTCCGGCAGCCGCTTCGATTCTGAGGGTCAGCTGCGCATGTGGTGGACTGAGCAGGACCGCAAAGAGTTCGATGCGCGTGCGCAGAAGCTGGTCGATCAAGCCGGTCGATTCGTGGCGATCGGCGATATGCGCCTCAACGGCCGCGTCAGTCTGGGCGAGAACATCGCGGATTTGGGTGGGCTCACGGTGTCGTACGCCGCGCTACAGAAAGCGCTGGAAGGTCAAGACGTCGAAAAGATCGACGGCCTGACGCCATCGCAACGGTTTTTCTTCGGCTGGGCACAGGTGTGGCGCCGCAACTGGACTGACGAGGCGCTCAAGATGCAGGTGAACACCGGCCCTCACGCCCCCGGCAAATTCCGCGTCAACGGCCCGCTGGCGAACATGCCCGAATTCAAGAAGGCGTTCTCGTGCAAGGCCGGCGACGGCATGGTGCAGGGGCCAGAGGAGCGCGTGGCGATCTGGTAGTGCGCGGCGCAGGGGCGCGTTTTACCGCGCCCGCGCTGGTGTCCTGACAAGTCCCAAACCTAAGCGAAGGCATCTCACGCGAAGGCACGAAACGATTGGCTGTATCGGTGAACAGCGATCGACGTTAGACCGCGCCGCACGATGCAGCCGCACGAAGATACGAAGAGCATCAGGTCCGATGGCTTAACCAGTTCGTGGCTTCGTGGCTTCGTGTCTTCGCGTGAGATGCCTTTGCTGCTCAGCCTCTAAAGCCCTAACGCACCTGCGCCAAACTCTCATCCAGCCCGCGCTTGAGCTCCGCCAGCGCGGCACCGAGATCGCGTGGTTGCCATGCGGCGACGCGGGCCAGCCGGGCGTTGGCGAAGTTGCGCAATGTCGGATCGTTGGTGCGCTTGAGCACATCGCGATACATGGCCTGCGCGGCGTCTGGTTGGTTCTGCTTCAAGTAGATTCGCTCGATCCAACGCATTTGCGCCATCGCCACGCGGGTGGGATCGCCCAACGCAGCCATGCGCGCTTGCATCCGCGCTTGCAGGCGCTCGCCGCGTACGCCGCTATCGACGCTGGCGCCGGCAAGCAACGTACCGGTGGGAACTGTAGCGATGGCGATCGATCCGCCTAACGCGAGGGCTGCGCTCAGTGTAAGTACGACCAATTTGTTCATGGCATCGCTCCGATTGATCCGGCATCAGTGCCGGTGCTGAACTCAAACGCAGGTCGAAAGCGCTCGTTGACGCCGAGCCGATGCTGAGCGACGATCATCGCAACGCCCGTTGTGCCCGCCGCCATGATCGAAGCCGTTCCGTATCGCGCTTTTTCCAGTTTCGCCGAGTTCTATCCGTACTACCTGTCGGAGCATCGCGACGTGAACTGTCGCCGGCTCCACTTCGTCGGTAGCGCAGGCGTGCTCGGCTTGATCGCCTTGGCGTTGGCCAGCGGCAATGCCTGGTGGCTGGCGGCAGTGCCGCTGATGGGCTATGGCTTCGCGTGGATCGGCCACTTCGTTTTCGAGAAGAACAAACCCGCCACATTCAAGCATCCGCTGTGGAGCCTGATGGGCGACTGGGTGATGTTCAAGGACATACTCATTGGGCGGGTCAGCTTGTTGTAGCCATTCCTAGATTAATATCCTTGGCTATAGTACGCTTACGGAATTAGTGATGGAGGCGGTTTGGCTAAGACAAAGAAGAAGCCAAGTAACACTCGGCGTTCCGAGGGAACGCTTGGGGAATTCTTGGCTTGGTTCTTGCCTGATATCGAGTTGGAGAGCAAGGTCGTAAGATGGCCACCAGATGTCTTTGCTCTTTCAGGTGCGATCTGCGAGCGATCTGGAGCCTATCTTTCAATGCTCTCGGAGCCTGGTTACTTCGACGCCCAAGCGCGAAGTATCGGATACAGATCGTTTTCGGCGATGATATTGAGTGTTGGCTTAGTCTGGAGACGAGTAACAGAAGAAGATTTCCTTAAGCCACTGGCTGAAAAGCGAATACCGGACCTAATCGAGTTATGGTGGAACGAGGTCTTTGGGAACGGTAAGGTTCATCTGGAAGAATTAAAAGGCAATAGGGAACTCAGCTTTGCAGTATGTAGTTTAATGGCATGTTCGGACTCTGCTTCGGAAGGTTTTGGTTTCGCAACGAAAGTGCTCCTTGATGAGGTGGGCAACGAATCAGCATGTTGGCTTTGGTCGTTGGAGCTCTTACGCGATTACCAGACCCTCACTTACAATGTGAATCGCTCGAAATGCATTGTTTTTCCGAAAGCTCATGTGCCTAATAGCGGATTCACGCTGCGCTCTTTAAGCCAGAACCTCTCTTACCTTCGGCCATGCGAAGTGGAGCCTCGATGGAATTTCGTGCCATGCGGCGATTTGAGCAACAAGACGAAGCCGTTTAATGTATTGGTCCTTCCATGGCCACTTCATATTCCAAATCAATCCTTCAGTCCAGTTCCGTCTGACGAAATAGCGGAGGGATTTTCTTATTTGGATTTTGACTTGATCGATCCGAGCGAGGTAATTGAAAACTGGTTCAAGAAGTGCTTGTCTAAGGTTAGAGATCTTGGGATTAAAATCGACTTGATTGTTTTGCCGGAACTTTCACTCACTGAGCAGCAATTCGATCAGATAAAAACTCTTTGTGAGACTGGCGGAATCCACGTTCTTGCAGGTGTTTCGCAGAAGATTAATGGTCGCAAGTTCAACATGCTGAAGTGGTTTGGCGGCGCAACAACTATCGTGCAGCACAAGCATCATCGCTGGAGAATTGATCGTAGGCAAGTCGTGAAGTACGAGTTGTCAGGCGTGGTGAGTGCCGACCAAGTTTGGTGGGAAAATACTGATTTGGTACCGAGGCAAATTAATTTCGCAGTGCTTGCAAATGATGTTGTCGTATGTCCGCTTATTTGTGAGGATCTTGCACGCCAGGACCCGGTTGCGGAAATCGTGAGGCGTGTCGGGCCGAGTCTGGTGATTGCCATATTAATGGATGGTCCGCAACGTATGGATCGCTGGTCCGCGCAATACGCAGGTGTACTTGCAGATGACCCCGGGAGTTCGGTACTTACTGTCACAAGTTTGGGTATGGTTCGAAGGAACGGCGAGCACGCGTCGGCGTCAATATGTTTATGGCGTGATCAGCTTAATCAGCCGAAAACTATAGAGCTTTCGAATGACGAAACAGCGGTGGTTCTATCGCTTGGTTTTCAAGGCTCTAAAGAGTTTTCTGCTGATGGCCGCGCAGTCGATGGCGTTCTTTTCCCGATACTTCATAACACGTATCATTTAAGGGTGCCTTTGGAGAACTAGAATGCCATCTAAACCTAAATCAAATTATTCAATAAGCCTTAGTGCTGACGAGCTAAATGCTCTGGTCAGGCTGGCGTTACGACCGGACGACAAATCCACAAGTTCGATTCAGACTGTTGAAGGTAAGAAAGTGGCGGAGATTTTGAACACCCCTAATGCCGGCGGAGCTTTGAATGCGTACGAGATTTTGGCGGATTCTTTGAGAAAATGGGTTGGTAGCTCTGATAAAAAAGTGATAGGCGGTGTTGAAAAGGAAACGCCAAAAATTTATGTGGTCTCCTTAACACGAGAAAAGGTGTCAGTGTCTGACAATGTATCGAAACGCAGTTCTATGTTGAAGAGTCATCGGCTGGCCGCGAAGCGGCGGCAGGAAGCTGCTCAGAATTCGGATGTTCGCCTAAACAAGGCAATTGCGTAGTCGGTCACCCGATAACGCCTCGCGGGTGTGCGCATAGCCGGCGGCGATGGCGTCTTCGAAGCGCTGCCACGCCAGGAGATCGATGCTATCGACTGGCGGTTTGATCATCAGATCGCTCATGGCGGCGTTCGCCTCGGCCGTGCTGGCCGAATTGACCATCCCAGCGCGCAGCAGAATGCGCAGAATGCCGGGGCGTTTGGGGTGTCCACGCCAGCGTGCCATCAGCAACGCCCAGGCAGACGGCAAATCGGTCTCGTCGAACTCTGTGGCCAGCGCATGGTGACCGGCGATATCGATGCCGATGACTGGACCGTGATGGCGTCTGCGCATCGCGGCGATCGGTAAGTTGTCGATGACGCCGCCATCGACCAGCACTTTGCCGCCCTGGCACACCGGCGGCAGCACGCCCGGAATCGCAATCGACGCGCGGAGTGCGCGCCACAAGGGACCGGTGCGATGCACAACGCTTCGGCCATCGGCCAGGTCGGCCGACACCGCATAAAACGGCAACGGCAGATCTTCGATATCGCCCTCGCCGAATTCGCGGCGCAGCAGTCGCGATGCTTTGCGGCCTGCGACCAAGGCGATCAGCGGCAGCGTGTAGTCCGACAGCGGATTGGTAGCAACGAAAGACCGTTGAAAACAGCTCGCGAGAATCTCGTCTTCCCATTCGAGCGCTACTGCTGCGGCCATCAGCGAGCCGATCGACGTGCCGCCCACCGAGTCGATGGTCAAGCCCGCTTCGCGCAGTGCGCGAATGGCGCCGATATGCGCGAAGCCGCGCGCGCCGCCGCCGGAAAACACCACACCCACAGCGCGATGCGCCAGATGCCGCGCCAGCCGATCGATATCGTTGCCATCGCGTACATGCAAGTGCTGCTCGATGCCGAGCCGCGTGCGCCACGCGCGCGCCGCGCCGGGCACGATGCGCCCCGGATGCATGATCACCAGCAACGTCGCCTGGTAGCCATCCGCCGCGCGCTCGGCTTCGATCGCCACCGCGGGCTCGCGCGCATCGGCGACGACGACCAGCGCGTCCGCCTGGCGCCTGCAGCGCTCATTCCAAGCGATGTCGTCTGCGCCGATGTACAACACCGTGTCGTGATCGGATTCGATGTCGTGCAGCTCGGAAATCGTCGCCTCGCGCCCGTTCTTGATGTCCACGGCCGCCACCGTGCCAAAGCGCGCCAGCGCGTAGCCCAGGCGTTCGACCAGCGGATGCAGATCCAGCCCTGGATGCGCCGCCAATATCGCCAGCGTACGCGGTGCCGGGTCCTGGCGCTTGCCCTCCATCGAGCGTTCCAGGCGCTCCACCGCCACACGCGCGATTGCGAGCATTGCATCTGGATGGAGTTTGGCGAGGCGCTCGAAGCCATCGAGCGAAAAGCGCACCACTTCCGAATCGCGCAGCGCACGCACGGTGGCGGTTCGCACATGGCCACTCAGCAAAGCCATCTCGCCCACCGTCTCGCCGGGCTGCACACGGCCAAGCAGTTTCAATTGCCCATCGACCATGCGAAAGGCGCCTAGCGATCCGGCGACCAACACGTACACGGCGTCCGGCGGATCGTTCTCCGCAAACAATTCTGCGCCACCCGGTAGCGCAATCCACTGCAACTCATCGGCCACACGCACCAGCGAGCGCCGATCCAGGCCCGCGAACAGCGGCAAGTGCGCTACTCGGGCGAGAACATCAGCGCGGCGTTGATGGGCAGACATGAGGCGGAGTTTGCGCATCGATCCGCCGGCGGTCAACGTCGCGAACATGGATTGCGGCCGAGCGGAAGTTCACTTACGATCCGCCAACGCGATGATTTCCTGGCGCTTTCGGACGCACCGTTGGCGAGCCGCGCATCTCGTCCTCCGCAACTGCGGCCAACCTACAAGCTGAAGGATTCCGATGGCACTTCACCAGACCAGCGGCCGCTGGCGCTTGGGGCTGGCGTTGGCACTGGCGACGGCGTTCTTTTGGGCGACGCTGCCGGTGGCACTGAAGCTTGCATTGGAAGTCGTCGATGCCGTCACATTGACCTGGTTTCGCTTTCTGGTGGCGAGCATCGTCATCGGCGCGTGGCTGGCGTGGCGTGGTGGGCTAAGGCGCTTTCGTCACCTGGATCAAGGCGCGTGGCTATTGCTCGCGATCGCAGCATTGGGATTGATCGGCAACTATCTGGGCTACTTGTTTGGCCTTGGCTACACCTCGCCTGCGAACGCGCAGCTTCTGATCCAGCTTGCGCCTTTGCTGCTGGCCATCGGCGGGGTGGCGATCTTTCGCGAGCGCCTGAATCTGAAACAATGGTGCGGCTACGGCGCGGTCGCGCTCGGGTTATTGCTGTTCTTCGCCGAACAATCGCAGCGTGTTAGCGGCGGGAGTTATGGGCTGGGCGTACTGCTGATCGTGCTTGCGGCGGCTGCCTGGGCGGGTTATGCATTGGCGCAAAAGCAGCTGCTGCGACAGCTCGATTCGGCGGCCATCTTGTGGGTGATTTATGTCGCGGCAACTGTCCTCTTGTTGCCGATCTCGCATCCGACGCAGTTGCTGCGCGTGGACGCCGTGCATTGGTGGGCGATTGCGTATTGTGCGATCAACACCATCGGGGCCTACGGGTGTTTTGCCGAAGCGCTCGCGCATTGGGAGGCCTCGCGCGTGAGCGCGGTGTTGGCGCTGACCCCGATCCTGACCGTGATCAGTGTCGCCGTCTTCGCATGGGCAGTGCCAGGCGCGATCGCGCCTGAGCGCATTGGCGCACTCGGCTGGGCCGGCGCATTCACGGTGGTGCTGGGATCGGCGGCAGTGAGCCTGATGGCAACGCGCCGCGGCTAAGCCGGGCCAAGCCCGCGCTCAGCGGCCGGGTGCGTTACCCCAAAGCACCTTGTGTAACTGCATCTGGAAGCGCACAGGCAATCGGTCCGCGACGATCCAGTCGGCGAGATCGGCGGCGCGGAGCTGGTCTGCGACCGGCGAGAACAACACCGTGCAGCGCTCGGCGAGCGCGCGTTCGAGCAGCAGCGCTGCCGACCAATCGTAGTCGGCGCGGTCGGCGATTACGAATTTGAGCTGATCGTGCGGCAGCAGATGATCGAGGTTCTCATAGCGGTTTTTGGCCACTTCGCCCGAGCCGGGGCACTTGATGTCCACGACTTTGTGAACGCGCGGATCAACGCCCGACACATCGATCGCACCGGAGGTCTCCAGGGACACAGCGTAGCCTTGGTCGCACAGCCTTGTTAGCAACGGCAAGCAGGCGCGTTGCGCTAACGGTTCTCCGCCGGTGACGCAAACACGGCGTACGCCAAACGCGGCCACGCGCGCGAGCACATCCTCCAATTCGAACTTTTCGCCGCCCGTGAACGAATACGTCGTATCGCACCAGGTGCAGCGCAGCGGGCAACCGGTCAGGCGCACGAACACCGTCGGCCAGCCGACGGCGTTGGCTTCGCCCTGGATCGAGAGAAAGATTTCCGTGAGGCGTAAGGTAGTCATGCCGCTCGAACTCGTCGTCCATTGGTCGCGAAGCAGCTCTCCCGTGCGTGTCTGGATTTAGAGGCCAACACGGAGAAACCCACTCAACGCGCTGCGAAACCCACGTTCTCGCTCCGCGGGCCAGATCTGCTTCTTATCGTGGCAAAGTTTCCGCCGGAAACTTAGGCGCGACGTCGCTCATCAAGGCAGAGTTTCTGCAGGAAACTCTGCCTGGAGACGGTTATTGCCCGTCGAGTCGCAAAGCTCGCAGCCGCCCCTGCGCCAGACGCGCCACTGGCGTGTCCGGATAGCGATCGATCACCTCGTTGAGCGTACGCGCAGCCCGCGTGGGATCGCCCAGCTCGTACTGGCAGTAGCCCACCTTGAGCAGCGCATCCGGCGCCTTGCGGCTATCGGTAAAGCGACTGAGCAGCGTCTGGAACGTTTCCAGCGCAATCTCGTAGTTCTGCGTCACGTAATACGACTCGCCGAGCCAGTAGGTCGCATTGCCCGCGAACTCGCCGTCCGGGAACTGCTGCAAAAAGGCCGCAAACAACTCCGACGATTCGGCGTAGCGGCCTTGCTTGAGGGCCTCGAACGCCGTCTCGTAAGCCATCTTTTCATCGGCGCTCGCCATCGCCGGTGCGGCCACGCCGCCGCCCACGGTTTCAGCACCCACCGGCGGGATGCGCGTGATCTGCGTTTCCGGGGCACCCATGACCGGCTCATCGCCGCCAAGTTGCTCCGGCGCTGGAGCTTGGATTGGCGCACTGGTCGTCGGTCGCGCCGGCACGGTCATGCCGCCGCCTTCCAGGCGTTGCAAACGCGAGTCTAGATCGAGGTATTGATTCTTGAGTTGCTTTTCGAGGTTCTGGATTTCGAAGGTCTGGCTTTCCACCAAGCCGCGAAGGCTTTGAACTTCGGCCTGCAATTCCTGATTGCGCATGGTGAGTTCGGTCATCGTGCCGCCCTCGGTGCTGCCCTGCGCCTGGCGCTCCAGTTGCTCGACGCGTTCGGCGAGACTGAGGCGGCCTTGGGAAAATGCGGATCCCGAAAACAATACGGCGGCCAACAGGGCCGCCGTCAGGGATCGATGCTTGATGCTGCGTGCGTCGATCATCGTATTCCTCGTTCAATCGTGGCTTGGCGCCATTGAACTGTCATTTTAGTGCCGACAGCGGCGCGTGCGCGCCGCGTCGGCGATTCGCGTTCAGCGAATTACTGCTTGGCGGTGTAGACGATTTCCGCGCGACGGTTCTTCGCGAAGCAGCTTTCGTCGGATTCCGTGCAAGTCGGGCGCTCTTCGCCGTAGGAGATCACGGAGACTTGCTCGCTGCGACCGCCGTTGGCCAGGAGCAGATCGCGCACCGAGTTGCCGCGGCGCTCGCCCAGACCCAGGTTGTATTCCGGCGTGCCGCGCTCATCGGCGTGGCCTTCCAGCGAAATGCGTGCGCCCGGATTCGCGGCCAGCCACTTGCCGTGGCACTGCAGCATTTCCATCGCTTCGGACTTCAGCGTCGATTGGTCGTAATCGAAGTAGGCGACGCGCGAAACCAGGCACGGCTTGGTGTCGAGCAGGGTCGGGTCGGTCCAGCTTTCACCAGCTGGAGCCTGCGTCGAAGCCTGGGCCGGCGGCGGCGTGGGATTGGAGGCGGGCGGAGCAACGTTCTTCTTGGCGCACGCGCCCAAACCAACAGCAGCGATCGCGATCACGAGCAAACGGACGGGGGTATTCATGTGTTGTTTCCTTCCTATGGATTTCAAGCAGGGCAAGCAAGCAGTTTCGGCGCGGCAATTTAATCAGTTGATGTTAACGCTGCCTGAAGGGACCCCACGCCGGTTCACGAATGTTGCCATCAGCAATGGCAAGCCGTGAGCGCACCGTTCCATTGGTGGCGGCGGAATACAAAACCCCGCGGTTCCCCTCGCGAGCGGCGTACAGCACCATACTGGCGTTCGGCGCAAAGCTGGGGGACTCATCCAATGGCCCTGGCGATATCAGCCGGACCGTCCCCGAGCCCCCGCGCTGGCGATCCAAAACCGCAATACGATACACGTTCTTGTTGCCCTGCACCATGGCCAAAAGATTGCCATCGTAGCTGACGTCAACGCCAGCGTTGTACTCGCCGACACTGGTCACGCGCGTGGGTGAACCGCCGCTGGCGGGCATCGAATAAATCTGCGGTTTGCCGGCGCGATCGGAGGTGAACAACAGGCTCTCGCCACCGGGCGTCCAGGCCGCTTCGGTGTCGATGGAAAAGTGCCGCGTCAACTGCGTCAGGCTCTTGCTGGCCAGATTCAGCGTGTAGATCTCCGGGTTACCGCTGCGCGAGAGCGTGACCACCAGACTGCTGCCATCGGGCGAAAACGCTGGCGCGCCGTTAATGCCTTTGAACGAGGTAATCACCTGGCGCTGCGTGGTGGCCAGATCGTGCAGGTAAATCGCCGGGCCTTCTTTACGCTCGAAACTCACGTACGCCAGCTTCTTGCCGTCGGGCGACCACGCCGGGGACAGGTACGGGTCGTTGTCTTTGGTAATCCACTGGGCGTTGAAGCCGTCGTAATCTGCCACCCAGACGGCGTATTCGAACTCGCCGTTGGCCTGGCGCTTGTTAGTGATATAGGCGATGCGCGTTGAGAACGCGCCACGCTTGCGCGTGATCTTCTCGTACACCATGTCGCTGATCTGGTGGGCAACGCCACGGAAGCCGCCGGGGCGGACGGGTAAAGAAAAAGCCAGTTCGGACTTCTGGTTCTTTAGATCGTGCAGCTCGAATTCGACGCGAAAGCCAACCTCCGCCTGTTGGATGCGTCCAACAACGATGTAGTCCTGCTTGAACACGCTCCAGCGTTGAAAATTGATCTCGCTGCCGCGTGCCGGCATCTGCGGCAAATCCTGGCGCGCCATCGTTCTGAACTCGCCAGTGCGGTCGAGGTCGGTCGCGATCACTTGTGCGACGTCGGTGCCGTCGGGCATCGCCGCCGCTTCCCAGGCGAAGGGCACGATGGCGATCGGCAGTGCCGATTCGCGGCCATCCTTGATGATGATCCGATCGCCGGCTTCCTGAGCCGCGACCTGAGCCGCGGCGATGAGTGCTGCGCAACAAAACAGTATTCGAATCATGTCTTCATCCGTCGTATTGGAACTCAAGTTCAATGGCTGACTGAAACACCGATTCAAAGCCTTCGTAGGGCAACGGGCTTGCGCGCTCAACGGCATCTACGATGGATTGCTGAATCATCGGATCGGCAATACATGGCGAGCCGATCGTGACGCCGACAACATTGCCGCCAGGAATCTGCCGAACGCGCAGCAGGCAGCGCACGCCCGGCGGCGTGTTGATAGGGCGGCGCCAGTTCTGCTCGACAACCTGGCGGATCAGCCCGTAGTACTCGCCGCGCAGATTAGGTTCGACATCTTCGCCGCGCGGCGGAGCGGCGGCAGTTTGTGTTGGCGCCGGGTCTGGTGCGGCGGCGGTGAGAATGTCCCGCGCCCGCGCCGCCTCCAGTTGTTTCAAGCGCTCCTCTTCGAGCTTCTGCTGCTGCGACAACTGCTCGCGCTCTTTGCGGATGCGTTCGAGTTGCTCCATGCGCTCGATCTCGCGCTGTTGCTCGGCGCGCAAACGCTCCTGCTCCTCGGCCAGCCGCTGGCGCTCGCGTTCAAGGCTGAGTGCGTTTTCGTCCGGCACCGTCGGCAACACCGGCCGTTGGTCCGTCACGGGATCCGGCTCGGGTGCTGCCTGCTGTTGCGGCGGCGGCGGTGGCGGCGGAGCCGGCTTGGGTTCAACCTTCGGCGCAGGTTTCGGTTGCGCTTTGGGCGGCGCCGGCAAGGTGCGAGAGATCGACAGATCGACGAGCACCGCATCGATGGGCGCGCCGGCAATCTTGACCTCTTCGTCCGAATTCCAATCGAGGCCGAGAAACAGCAACGAAGCGGCGATCGCATGCACGCCGACCGCGTACATCAAGGCTCGATGGCGATCGGCGCGCGTCTCCACGCTTATTTGCTCTCCTGCGGCAACGGATCGGCCATCAGGCCTACGCGTGGCACCTGCGCTTGCTGCAATGCGACGATGGCTTCGTACACCCGGCCGTAGTCGACGCCGCGATCGCCGCCCACCAGGACCGGAATCTTCGGATTGTTGTTGACGATGGCGCGCACCGTGTCCACCAGCGCGACCGGATCGGTCGGCTCGCGTTCGCCGGCGATGGTGATGAACATCGCGCCCTGACGATCGACACTGACGATAATCGGCTCGTCGTCGGTCTCCAGCGGATTGGCGTTCGCCTGCGGTAGCTCAAGCTCCACGCCGAGATTCATCAGTGGCGCAGTCACCATGAAGATGATCAGCAGCACCAGCATCACGTCGATGTATGGCACGACGTTGATCTCAGATACTGGCTTGCGGCGTTTGCGTTTCATTTGGTGGGCCAGGAGGCTTCAAGTAGTCAGTGGTAAGTCGTCAATGCAAAGTAGGTCGTGATGCAGTAAGTTCGGTGCGAACGCTGGAGCAGTTGCGCATGGCGCAGGCCCCCAAATCGATACAACGCGAACTACCAACGTCTCACTTGTCGCCACTTACCGCTGTCAGTGTTCATCCACATGCGCTTGCCTTTGCAGGATGCTGCTAAATTCCTCCTGAAAGGTGTCGTAACGAAGCTCGATACGCTCAACGGCATTCGAAAAGCGGTTATAGAAAATGACAGCTGGAATGGCGGCGAACAGGCCCATCGCCGTAGCGATGAGCGCTTCGGAGATGCCAGGGGCGACCATGGCGATAGTGGCTTCTTTGACGTTGGCCAGTCCGTGGAAGGCGACCATGATTCCCCACACGGTGCCGAACAGTCCCACGTAAGGGCTGATCGAACCTACCGTGGCGAGATTGCCCAAATTCTCTTCGAGCCGGTCGACTTCGCGGCTCAAGGCTACGCGCATCGCACGTTGGCTGCCCTCTATCAGCGTGCGTCCGTCGATCTGGCGGCGTTGACGCAGGCGCGCGAACTCGCGAAAGCCGGCTTCGAACACGCCTTCCAGGCCTTCAGAGGTCTTGCCGCGGCTACTCACCTCGCGATAGAGCTGGGCGAGATCAGCGCCGGACCAGAAGCGCTCTTCGAATTCGTTGGCGGTCTTTTGCGCGTTGGCGATGATTTTTTTCTTGCGAAAAATGATCCACCACGACCAGACCGACGCGGCCACGAGCAACAGCATCACCAACTGCACGGGAATGCTGGCCTTGAGAATCAGCTCCAGCACATTTAAATCGCCACTCATAACTTAGCCATCTCCAGGTAAATTTCTTGCGGAATCGGTATCGGTCGGAAGCGGCTGGCATCCAGACACGCGATCTCAGCCTCGCCGCTGCACAGGACGCTGCCATCGCGGCTGTCGAGCACGCGCTGCGACACGGTAAAGCTGGCGCGCCGCAACGCCAGGTTCTCGACCGTCACCTCCAGCGCATCATCGAGCCGCGCCGGCTTCTGAAACTTTAGCTGCATCGCGTAGACGGCAAACACCACACCCGTCTTCTGCAACGCGCTCTGGTTGAAACCCAGACGCCGCAGCCACTCGCTGCGAGCGCGTTCAAGAAAGCGCAAGTAGTTGGCGTGGTAAACAATGCCGCCGCCATCGGTGTCTTCCCAATACACTCGCACGGGCCAGATGAACGGCGCGCTCATCACGCGTCCTGTTCGCTAGAGAATAGATCCGGCAGCGGCTCCGGTTTCTTCGGTGCCTTCAGGCCCAGATGTTGATAGGCCTTGCCGGTGACCACGCGCCCTCGAGCGGTGCGCATCAAGTAGCCCTGCTGAATCAGATAGGGCTCGACGACATCTTCGATGGTACCGCGCTCTTCCGACAGCGCCGCGGCCATGCTGTCGACGCCGACCGGGCCGCCATCGAAGTGCTCGATCATCAAACCAAGCAAGCGTCGATCCAGAGCGTCGAAGCCGGCCGGATCGACTTTCAGCATGTCCATCGCCAACGAAGCGGCGCCATGATCGATGACACCCTGACCCTTGATTTCGGCGAAATCGCGCGCGCGGCGTAGCAGCCGATTGGCGATACGCGGCGTGCCGCGCGAGCGCCGCGCGATTTCCACCGCGCCAAGGTGTTCGCACGGAATGCCCAAGATTCCTGCCGAACGGCTGACGATGTGCGTCAGCTCCTCCACGGTGTAGAACTCCAGTCGCTGCACGATGCCGAAACGATCGCGCAGCGGCGCTGTCAGCAGGCCGGCGCGCGTGGTCGCGCCAATTAGCGTGAACGGCGGCAGGTCGAGTTTGATAGAGCGCGCCGAGGGCCCCTCGCCGATCATGATGTCGATCTGGAAGTCTTCCATCGCCGGGTACAGCACCTCCTCGACGACCGGCGACAAACGATGGATTTCATCGACGAACAGCACGTCCCTGGGCTGCAAATTGGTCAGCAATGCGGCGAGATCGCCGGGGCGTTCGAGCACCGGCCCCGACGTCTGGCGCATGTTGACCCCAAGCTCATTCGCGATCACGTTCGATAGCGTGGTCTTGCCCAGTCCTGGCGGCCCGAAGATCAGCACATGGTCCATAGCCTGGCTGCGCCGCCGCGCCGCCTCGATATAGATATGCATCTGCTCCTTGACCGCGCTCTGGCCCAGGTACTCCGCCAGGCGCCGCGGACGGATGCTGGCATCCAGCACTTTGTCGTCGGCGGATTCGGTAGGGGAGATCAGGCGGGTTTCGGGCATGCTGGTTCTTGGTTCTTGGTTCTTGGTTCGCGGCGTACGTTTGGTCGCCAGTCGACGATTTTCGTGGCGCTGATTCTTCGCGGCTGCCGGGGTTGGAAACGGAGGACACGATTCCCGATTCGTCACCATCAACCAAGAACCAAGATCCAACAACCGACAACCGCCTCAAAGCGGCGCGATTCTGAACGAGTGCGACACGCTATCCAACCTTTCCTTGCTGCAACGTGACGGCACGATTAGGCTGCGCGCCACTTTATTCAGGCTTTATTCGCAATGAACCGAGTGACGTTGATAGGTGCGCCAACCGATGTCGGCGCGGAGGACCGTGGCGCATCGATGGGCCCGGAGGCACTGCGCGTGGCGGGATTGCGCGAAGCCTTGATCGCCAGAGGTCTGGAGGTCGACGATCGCGGCAACCTGTTCGGGCCAATCAACCCCATGCAACCGCCGAGCGGCGGCTATCGACACCTGTACGAAGTGGTCGCTTGGAATCAAGCGGTGCTTCAGGCCGTCGGGCAAGCGCTGAGCGAGGGGCGCCTGCCGATATTGCTCGGCGGCGATCATTGTCTTGCGATCGGCTCTATCGGCGCGGTTGCCGCGCATTGCCGACGCGTCGGCAAGCGGCTGCGCGTGATCTGGCTGGATGCGCATGCCGATTTCAACACCTCAGAAATCACGCCGACTGGCAACGTACACGGCATGCCGGTGGCGTGCCTGTTCGGAATCGGGCCGGAGCCGCTGGTAAATCTGGCGGGTTTCGCGCCAACGCTAAAGCACGATGAGATTCACCAGATCGGCATACGCTCGGTCGATCCTGGCGAGCGCAAGCTGGTGCACGATCAACACGTGTCGATTTTCGATATGCGCCATATCGACGAGGTCGGCATGCGCGCGGTGATGCGCGATGCGCTGGCCGATGTCGATCAGAACACACATCTGCACGTCAGTTTCGATGTCGATTTCCTCGATCCGGAAATCGCGCCGGGCGTGGGTACGACGGTTCCCGGTGGCCCCAACTACCGTGAGGCACAGCTGGTGATGGAGATGATTGCCGATACCGGCCGTCTGGCGTCGCTGGATATTGTCGAGCTTAATCCTGCTTTCGACGATCACAATCGCACCGCCAAGCTGGCGGTCGACCTGGTCGAGAGCCTGTTCGGTAAATCAACCTTAATGCGCGTGCGCTCATAACTTAAGTAAGTCGCCTGCAGTGGAATTGGGGAAGGTGCGAGGGGAACGGGCGGTGCGTTGTCGCAGGTCCGAACCTCGGTGCGGTTCTCGCGGACGCACAATCGCCTTTGCCGCAAATCCAGGCGTTCGGCCCGCGCCTGTCCCTTTCCCCTACGGCGGGCCAAAACTCCATTCCAACGTCCGCGCTTTCGCCGCTGCCTGTGGGAGAATCTGCGGCTGATTGTGTTTCGGAAAAACGATGGAAGCGGTTCGCGAACTCATCAATAAAGGCCATCTGACGGCAGCCGAACAAACGCTGCGCGATCACCTGAGCGATACGCCGGACGACGCCGAAGCGCTGAATCTGTATGCCGTCGTTCTTGCCCGCAGGGGCGATCTTCTCGGCGCGCGCAGCCATTTCAAGCGAGCGCTCGACATGAGCCCGGAAGAGCCGCGCTTCCTGGTCAATTACGGTTTGCTGCTCGCCCAGCAAGGCGATCAACTGCGCGCGAACGAATATCTGGAGCGCGCGACCGCTATCGACCCGAACTGGTCGCGCTCGCACGCGCAATTGGGCGAGCTGGCCTTGGCCGCCGGTCAAGTCGAGCAGGCCGAGCAGCGCTTCCGCACTGCGCTACGCGCCGATCCTGAAGATGGCTACGCGATGGTCGGGTTGGCCCAGACTTTGCTGATGCGCGATCAAAAAGACCAGGCGCTGCAGATGGCACAGGCGGCGGTCAAGCGTCTGCCGAACGAGCCGCGCGCTCAAGCCGTCATTGGTGCGGTGCTGCTCGCGCAGGGGCACCACACGTTCGCGCGCGAGGCCTTACAGAATGCATTGCGAGTGGACAGCGGGAATCCGCGCTTGCGGCGGTTGACGGCGCGGGCGCAGCTCGCCAACGACGCGCCCGATGCTGCGATCAAGACGTTGTTGGCGGTGAGCGACTGGACGCGCGACGATCTGCAACTACTGCAGCCGCTGGCCGACGCAGCGCTTCGCAGTGGGCATTCTGCCGCGTTGATTCCCCTGCTCGATCACGTGCTGCCCAAGCTGCCGACCGAAGCATCGATGATCCATGCTGCCGCGGAGGCGCGCGTGCGCGCCGGTCGCAGCGACGATGCTCTGGCGCTTTTGGCGAGCTACACGAATGCCGAATCCGCATCGACGCTTTGGGCGCATCGCTTGACCCTGTTCGCGCGCGCGCGCCGGTTCGATGAGGCCTATGCGTTCGCCCGACTCTGGAGCGAAACGCAGCCGCACGTTGCCGAAGCGCACGCCGAATACGCAACTGGCGCCGAATTGCGCGGCGAGGCCGAGATCGCCCGCGCGGCGGCCGAAAGCGCGCTAGGACTCGATGCGCAGAACTCCAAGGCGCTGACGATAGCGGTCGCCTATGAGATCAAGCGCGGCAAGATCGGAACGCACTATCGAGCGCTGGCGGCGATGGATGCCGACAAACAGCCGATGGCGGTGCGCGCCACACGCAGTTTCCTGCTCGGATACGGAGCCGATCGCGCCGGCGAGGTTGCAGGCGCCGTCGAGCACTGGATGGCTTTGCACAGGGCGTTGCCCAAAGCGCGCATGCCGGCGCTCGCCGATCCGCTCGGCACGCCGCGCGAGTTGCCGCTGCCGTTGCCAGCAGACGAGCATCCGCCGGTGGTGTTCATACCGCACGTGCCCGGCACCGGAACTGAGCAGTTGTTACGCGCATTGGCGCGCAGCTCCGGCACCGTCGTCATGGCCGATCGATTGGGCTCGGGCGGGCGGCATGACGGCTTATCGCCGGATCAACGAGGGTTGCTCGACGATGGTCTGCCTGAATCGGGGCTGCGCGTTTTTCGGCGCCGCTACTGGCGCGCCTTCGATCGCGCGAAAGTGCCGATCGATCGTGTGCCCATCGATGTACTGCCCACCTTCGAATGGCCGCAATATGCGGCTCTCTCCGGCGCGCTGCCGGCGGCGCGCGTGATCGCATTCTTGCGCGATCCGCGCGACGCGCTGCTGCACTGGCTGGCGTTCGGTACGCAACCGGTGCGGCCGCTGATGCAACCGGAACTGGCGGCGAATTTCCTGCTGCGCCAGTACCAGCACCTCGATCGCATGCGCTCGGCCGCCGGGCTGGCGGTCGTCATCATCAAGGGCGAGGAGTTCGACAGCGATCGCGCCTCGTTGAAAGGCCGCATCGCCCAGGCGCTCGGCGTGGCGCCCGAGCATCTGAATCTCGACGACACCGAGCGCAACACGCTCGGCGGATTGCCGGAGCGTTTGGAGAACGGGCGATTCGCGCTGTACGCCAATGGCGCGCTGGGTAAGGCTTTCAAGCTGCTCGCGCCGGCCGCGAAACGCTTCGGTTACTGAAGCCAGGCGATGCCAGCATTCGAGTACCAGGCGCTCGATGGCGACGGTCGCACCCACAAGGGCGTGGTCCAGGGCGATACGCCCAAGAGTGTGCGCCAGGGTTTGCGCGATCGCGGACTGGTGCCGCTCAACGTGGTGGAGGTGCGAGAACGCGCCGCGCGAAACGTCGAGGACTATTTCCGTCGCGGCATCCGTCCGGCCGACCTGGCGCTGCTGACGCGGCAATGGGCGACGCTGGTGCGCGCCGGTCTGCCGCTCGATGAAGCGCTCAGTGCGCTGGGCGACGAGGCCGCCGACAAAACGTCTCGGCGTATGCTGATTGCGGTGCGCGCCAAGGTGATGGAGGGGCGAACGCTGGCCGAATCGCTGGGCGAATTCCCGGACAGTTTCCCCGAGCTTTACCGCGCCGCCGTATCCGCTGGCGAGCAATCCGGAAAACTCGACACCGTGCTCGAACGCCTCGCGCAGTTTCTCGAAGAGCGCCAGGCCTTGGGTCGAAAGCTGCTCGCGGCGCTGATTTATCCAGCGCTGTTGACACTCGTCGCGTTTGCCGTGGTCCTCGGGCTGATGACTTATGTGGTGCCGCAGGTTATCGGCGTGTTCGCAGATATGGGCGGTACGCTGCCATGGCCGACGCGTGTGTTGATGGTCACCAGCGCAGCGTTCGAATTCGCCGGGCCGTATCTGGCGGCGATCGCCGTGGCGGCGCTGATCGCGTTCGCGATTGCGTTACGCCAGGCCGCCGTGCGGCGCGCCTGGCACGCCGTTCTGATGCGCGTGCCGCTGCTCGGTTCGATGTTGCGTGCCCAGGATTCGGCGCGCTTCGCGCGCACGCTATCGATCGCCACCTCGGCGTCGGTGCCGCTGCTCGATGCCTTGAAGCTTGGCGCCGCGACCTTGAGTTTGCTGCCGCTGCGCGAAGCCATCGCGCAAGCATCGACACGCGTGCGCGAGGGCGGCTCGCTGGCGCGTTCGCTTGGGGAGAGCGGGCAGTTTCCGCCGCTGCTGATTCGCCTCGTGGGCATCGGCGAGAAGAGTGGCGAGCTTGAAGCGATGCTCGATCATGCTGCGCACATCCAGGAAAACCAAATGCAGACCCGGTTGAGTGCGTTGATCGCGGTGCTCGAACCGCTGTTGATTGTGATGATGGGTGGCGTCGTGCTGTTTATTGTCTTAGCGATTCTGCTGCCGATCTTCGGCCTGAACGATTTGCTGGGTCAGCCGTGACCATCCTCAATGTCGCGGCCTATCGCTTTGTGCGCATCGACGATGCGGCCGATTTGGCAGTGCGGCTGCGCGAGCGGCTGGCCGCGCAAGGGTTACGCGGCAGCGTGCTGTTGGCGCCCGAAGGAATCAATGCCTTCCTGGCGGGCGAGCCGCAAACGCTTCGGGCCGCAGTGCGCGAATTGATGACGGACACGCGGTTTGCGGACTTGTCGTGCAAATGGAGCGAAAGCAGCGCGATGCCGTTTCGCAAGCTGCTGGTCAAATGCAAACGCGAAATCATTCGCTTCGATCGGCCCGAAATCGATCCGGCCGCCGGACGAGCGCCGAATGTCGATCCGATTACGCTGCAACGGTGGCTCGCGCAAGGCCGCGATGATTCTGGACGCGAGCTAGCGCTCCTGGATACCCGCAATCAACAGGAAGTCGCGCACGGCACCTTCACTGGCGCGCTCACGCTGCCGATCGTGCAGTTCACGCAATTTCCTGCGGCGATCGAGGCGCAACGCGAGGCCCTGAGCGACAAGACAATCGTCAGCTTTTGCACTGGTGGCATCCGCTGCGAAAAAGCTGCGCTGTGGATGACGAGCGCCGGCTTTTCCAACGTGCTGCAGCTGGAGGGTGGCATCCTTGGTTACTTCGAGAAAGCCGGCGGCTTTGGTTATCAGGGGCGTTGCTTTGTGTTCGACGAGCGTGTGTCGCTGGATGCTCAGCTTCGGGCGCCGGATTCTGATGTCGTCGAAGGTCAATGATCGAGCTGCGTAAGGCGCACCTCCATCGGTGTCGTATGCGCCCGCCGCCAACAATTCCAGCACCTACCGCCGCTTGCGATCCAGCAACTCAAACAGCGAGCGGAACTCGCCGCTGAGCTTGTGGCTCGGCTCGAAGAACACCAGCGGTTTGGCCGCCTCGTGGCTTTCCTTGACCTTGATGCTGCTCGACAGATACACCGGCAACACCGGCAGCTTCTCGGCGATCAGCTCCTCGACCACACGCGTCGGCAGATTCGAGCGGGCATTGAACTGATTGACGACGATGCCCTCGACTTTCAACTTCTTGTTGTGGTCGTGCTTGATCTCCTCAACGTTCTCCAGCAGGCGATACAGCGCCTGGCGCGAGAAGTCGTCGCAATCGAAAGGCACCAGACAGCGATCGGCCGCGATCAGCGCCGAGAGTGTGTAGAAGTTCAGGGCCGGCGGCGTGTCGATGAAAATGTGCGTGAACTGTTTCTTGAGCACCGCCAGCGCTTCGGCGAGCTTCAGGATTTTGAGCTTGGTTTCGAGTTTGGTCTGCAGCTCCGCCAAACGCTGATCGGCGCCGATGACCGATAAATTCTCGAACGGCGTCGGCGTCACATACTCGGCAGGATCGCGCGTGCGTAGCCGGTACGAGAGCGACTCCTCAAAAAAGTCCGCGATCCCGAGTTCCAGCCGTGCGGCCTGATCGCCGAGCACATAGTGCGTGGAATTGGCTTGCGTATCGAGATCGACGATCAGCGTCCGCAGCCCCTGGCTGGCGGCCACGGCCGCCAGATTGCAGACGATCGTGGATTTGCCCACGCCACCTTTTTGGTTGAACACCACGCGGATCATTCGGGCGCTCCGAAGTCATGATGCGCTGCAGTATAGGCGCTCGCATTAGAGCGCCCAGACACAAGCGGTCAGGGCTGCGTCAAGCTTTGGCCGTTGTCGACCCAATCATCGGGTTGACGACGGCATCAACATCGATGCTCGCCTCGGCAGAGGCAGATAGGCACGATGAGCGCAACGATAACGCCCGAACCGGTCGATCATGCCGCTCTGCCCGGCTCCAGGTAGACTCCGGCGCCATCGGATTGCTGGTTTGGCGCGATGTTCGGCCCTCTTAAGACTCTCTTGTTCCTCGCGGTGCTGTGGCTGCCGCTGTCGTTCTTCGTGTGGTTTTACTTCGCACAAGTGTTCGTGATGCCCGTGGCTGCACTGTCGTCGAGCATCCTGCAGGGGTGGCTGCCGCAGGTGTTTACCGACATGGAGCAGACGCGGCACATCATCGAATTCATCACCTCTTTGCCGGTCAAACCTGAGATGTTGGTCGGCTTGGACACCAGCCAGGGGACGCCAGCGGTGGTTGTTGAGGTCAACCCCATGATCTATGGCTATTCGATCCCGGTGCTGTCGGGTCTGGTCATGGCCACGCCGCTGACCGGGACCCGGCGCCTGTTGCAGATTGGGGCAGGCGTCGTGATATTGACCTTGGTCCAAACCTTCGGCGCGGTGTTCGACGCGCTCAAGAGTGTCACGCTGCAATCTGGGGCGGAGGGAGTGCGTCTGATCGCCGAAACTGGACTGTCGCCGAACTTAATCGCCTTTGGTTATCAATTCGGCTATCTGGTGTTGCCAGCGATCACCCCGGTAATTTTGTGGGTGATGTTCAACCAGGCGTTCATCCAGTTGCTGGTCAGCGCGCCCGGCAACGAGTTTCCGGATGAGGGAACTGATGGCGATGCGCGTGGGTCCTAGCGCAGGGGCGACGGTCGATGGAAAACCTCAGAGCTTGAGTCATCTGCGGTTAGTTCCGCCATTGACCGTTGACGATTGAACATTGACTATCGACTAAATTGACCTACCAACATCCATCGACCAATCACCAGCCTAAATGACCACCGACACCGACGTCCCCGTCGTCACCAGCACCGAACTCGACGAGCAGATTTGCCAGTTTCTGCTGCGTAAAGGTCGGCTGAAGGAACCTGATCTGGTGCGTGCACGACGCGTCTTCGAGGAGCAGTCGGATGTGCCGCTGGTCAACCTGCTGACACGCCTGGGCCTGGCGTCGGAGCGCGACGTTGCCGATGCGCTGTCGGAATTGCTCGACATACCGCAAGTCACGGCTAAAGATGCACCCGATGTGCCGCCGGCCGGCGTGCAGCTGTCGGTACGCTTTCTGAAGCAGTTTCACGTCGTGCCGATTGGCGAAACCGATAGTGCCATCAAGCTGCTGGTGGCCGATCCGCAAGACGATTACGCGCGCGGCGCGGTGCATTTGGCCACCGGCAAGACCATTGAATTGGCCGTGGGCTTGCGCAGCGAAATCGACGATCTGATCGAGCGCTACTACGGGCAAGGTCGCTCGGCGATGGGGACCATCGTCGAGAATCTTGAGGGCGCCGAGGGTGGCGGCGAAGACGATGTCGAGCATTTGCGCGATCTGGCGTCTGAAGCGCCGGTGATTCGCCTGGTGAACTTGATCATGCAGCGCGCCGTCGAGCAGCGCGCCTCCGATATCCACATCGAGCCGTTCGAAAATCGCCTCAAGGTGCGCTATCGCATCGACGGTGTGCTGCACGAGGTAGAGTCGCCGCCTGCCAGCTCCACCGCCGCGGTGATCAGCCGCATCAAGATCATGGCCAAGCTCAACATCGCCGAACGCCGCTTGCCGCAAGACGGTCGCATCATGCTGCGCGTGCAGGGCAAAGAGCTGGACTTGCGCGTCTCGACGGTGCCGACGAGCTACGGCGAAAGTGTGGTGATGCGTATTCTGGACCGCGAAAATGTGGTCCTCGACTTTAAGGCGCTTGGCTTCACCGACGACTTTTTGCCGAAGTTCCTGAATGTGCTGGATATGCCGCACGGGATCATGCTGGTCACCGGCCCCACGGGTTCCGGCAAAACCACCACGCTGTACACCGCGCTCAGCAAGATCAACACACCGGACGTCAAGATCATCACGGTCGAAGATCCGGTCGAGTATCAGTTGGAGGGCGTCAATCAGATTCAGGTCAAACCGCAGATTGGTCTCGATTTCGCCGGTGCGCTGCGCTCGATCGTGCGCCAGGACCCGGACATCATCATGATCGGCGAAATGCGCGATCTGGAGACCGCAAAAATCGCGATTCAATCAGCACTCACGGGGCACTTGGTGCTCTCGACGCTGCACACCAATAACGCCGCTGGCGCGGTCACGCGTTTGCTCGACATGGGTGTCGACGATTACCTGCTGTGTTCGACCGTCAACGGCGTACTCGCGCAGCGTCTGGTGCGTCGCCTGGACCGCGAAAGCAGCCAGCGCTATCTGGCGCTGCCGGAAGTGATTCAAGAGCACAAGTTGCGCAACTACACGCGCCACGATCCGATCTATCTGCATCGCCCGGTCGCCAGCGAACGCAGCGCTACCGGTTATCTGGGGCGCACCACGATCATGGAGTTCTTGACCATGTCCGACCCGATCCGGCGCCTCGTCATGCAACACGCCGATCACGGCAAGATCGAAGCGTTGGCGCGCGAGGAAGGTATGCGCACGATGTATGAGGATGGTATGGCGAAAGCGCTCACGGGCCTGACCACCATCGAAGAAGTGCTGCGCGTGACGCAGGAGTCGTGATGGGCGCTTGGGAAGCGAGAGCGGGAAACGGGGCACGGGGCACGGTGCACGGGGCGCGGGTCATGTCGCGCATTTCGCGAAAGCTGTTGCATCCGGCCAAAGCGAGTTCGACCGTAGCTAACCGGCTGTATTGGATTTCCGTTGTGCAGGCTTCTTCGTACCCCGTGCCCCGTGCCGCGTGCCCCGCACCGAAGGTGTCCTGATGCCCGCCTTCCGCTTCAAAGCCGTCGCCCCGAGCGGCGAGACGGTGCAGGGTCAGATGGACGCAGCGTCGATCGATGAGGTGATCGCCAAGCTCCATGAGCAAGGCAATCTGCCGCTCGAAGCGGTGCCGGCCGATCAGGCGCAAGGCTTCTCGCTGGCCGCGCTGTTCCGTTCCAGCGGCGTGTCGCAAAAGGATGTGGCGCTGTTCACGCAGCAACTGGCCACGTTGGTCGGCGCTGGGCTGCCGCTCGATCGGTCGCTGCTGGTGCTCGCCGAACTCGCCGAATCGCCGCGCTTGAAGCGCCTGGTCGATCGCGTACGCGATGAAGTGCGGGGCGGTATTTCGCTGTCGGAGGCCCTGGAGCGCCAGCACGGCGTGTTTTCGCGCTTGTACGTGAACATGGTGCGTGCCGGCGAGTTGGGTGGCACGCTCGATCACACGCTGACGCGCTTGTCGGAGTACCTGGAGCGCAATCAGGAGCTCAAATCGAGCGTGGTATCGGCGCTGATTTATCCGTGCATTTTGTTGCTTCTGGCTGGCGGCGCGCTGATCTTCCTGCTGGTCTATGTGATCCCGAATTTCATGCCGCTGTTCGAGCAGTTGGGCGGCGATCTGCCGATCCTGACGCAGATCGTACTGGCCTTCGCCAACGTGCTGCGCTATGGCTGGTGGGCGATTCTGCTAGTGGTCGCCGGTGTTGCCGTGTTTTTCCAGCGCCAATTCGCCGACCCGGTGACGCGCCTGACGTGGGACACGCGCCTGCTGGATCTCAAGTGGATTGGCGATCTGCTGACCAAAATCGATACCGCGCGCCTGGCGCGCACGGCAGGCACCTTGCTGAAGAACGGCGTGCCTCTGCTCTCGGCACTGTCGATCTCAAAAAACGTGCTCGGGAACTCGGCACTGGCTGAGCAGGTCGAAATCGCCAACAAGGAAGTGAAAACCGGCGGCGGCTTGGCGCATGCGCTCGCCGCCAGCAAACGTTTTCCGCGCCTCGCGCTGCAGATGATCTCTGTGGGCGAGGAAACCGGCCATCTGGACGACATGCTGCTGCGCGCGGCGGATACTTACGATCGCGAAGTGCGCACCACCATCGATCGGTTGATGGCCGCTTTTGTGCCGGTGATGACGATCCTGCTGGCCGGGTTCATCGCCGTGATCGTGATCTCGATGGTTTCAGCAATCCTGAGTTTGAACGAATTGGTTGGATAACGGAGCAGAATATGAAACGACGCGAATTGCGCACCGCCCAAGGCGGCTTCAGCTTGATCGAAATGCTGCTGGTGCTGGGCATCATTGCGTTTATTGCGACGATGTTGGCGCAGAATATTTTCAAGAATCAGGAGTCCGCCAACGTCCGTGCTGCTCAAGCAGGCGTGCGCAAGGTTGCCACCGCAGTCGATCAGTTTTATCTCGATTCTGGGACACTGCCATCGAAGATCGACGATCTGGTCACGCGGCCCGGCAATGCCGCCAACTGGAATGGCCCCTACATCAATCCCTCGCAAGCCAACGATCCCTGGAAGAATCCGTACGTGTTGAAGGTGCCTGGTGAGGGCGGGCAGCCGTACGCGGTGATTTCTCTTGGCGCCGACAAGGCCCCTGGCGGCAAAGACAACGCTGCGGATATCGACAACAACCAGTGAACGCCGCCCCCTGTGGGTCGCGCGATGGCGCGACCTTGGACATTCGTTCTGGCCGAGCGCGGCGCCCCAACCCCGCTGGCGCCAAGTTTCGTGAAATCGCCGGGGGTTGCTCGATGAACCAAGAGCGAAAGCACGAGGGCAAGCGGTGCCCTCGCTTTTGGTCCCAGGTGCAACAGCCAATCGTCGAAACTGAGTCAAGTCGAACAGCGATCAGCAAGCAATCTGGATTCACGCTGCTCGAAATGATCGTCGTGCTGCTGATCATTGCCACAGCCGCAACGCTGCTGGGAACATCCGTCGTCGGCCGCCTCGACAGCGTACGCGTCGCCACCGCTGCGCGCGACGTCAGCGCTGCGCTGCGATTGACGCGCAGCCAGGCGATCCTGAAGCGCGAGGAGATGTTCCTGGAGGTCGATCTCGACAAGCGCACCTACAAGGCGCCCGGGCGCGAGCCGGTGCAGTTGCCGGAGGCGCTGGAGTTGAAACTTCTGACCGCGAGCACTGAAGTCGACAGCGGTAACGTCGGGCGAATCCGTTTCTTCTCCGACGGCGGCTCCACCGGCGGCCGCGTGACCCTCATCGCCGGCGAGCGCGAATGGAAGGTTAATGTGTCGTGGCTGACCGGCGAAATCCAGCTCGACGATGGGCGCAAGGGATGAACGCCCGGCGCCAGCAAGGCGGCTTTACGCTGATCGAAGTGCTGGTTGCCTTCGTCGTGTTCGTGATGGTTTTTGGCGCTGTGCTCGAAGCGCTGGGCATGGCGATGCGCAACACGCGCCGCTCGGCCGAAGTCAGCGAAGCCGCACTATGGGCGCAATCGAAGCTCGATTCGGTCGGCAACCTGGAGGAGCTGAAAGACGGAACCGAATCGGGCGAGTTCAATCGCCGCTATCGCTGGCAGCTCGATATCCGCAAAGTTGAAGTTCCGCGCGACGATGGCCTGTCGCCCGACAGCTTCCCGGTGGAGTTATATCGCGTCGAGTTGATCGTCAACTGGGGCGATAGCCGGCGTCCGAACGAACAGCGCTTCGTTACCTTGCGCAGCAAGCTCAAGGAAGGACAGTTCTGATGGCTGGTTCTGGGTTCTCGGTTCTTGGTTCGTGGAAAGAGCTTCGGCAGCGTCGCTCTACCTCTGCTTTTTCCGCGAACCGAGAACCAACAACCGTGAACAGTTCTGAGTTCTGGGTTCTCGGTTCTTGTCAACCGCGCCTTAGCTCTGCTTTCTCCAAGAACCAAGAACCAACAACCAAGAACCAAAAAGGCTTCACCCTCATCGAACTCCTCGTCGCCATGGCGCTCGTTGCGCTGTTGATGATGATGGTCTACGAGGGACTGCGCAGCGGTCAGAAAGCTGCGGAAACGGGACAGGCGTTTATCGATCGCACCAACCGTGTGCGCATTACGCACGAGTTTCTGCGTGCGCAGATCGGCCGGTTGATGCCGTTGCCGTACAAGCAGGACACCAGCAACGGCAAGCTCTTCATTTTCGAAGGCGAGGAGGAGCGGATCCGCTTCGTGGGTCCCATGCCAGGGTACTTGGGCTTTGGCGGCACCTACGTGCAGGAGCTGGAGTTGATCCGCGACGGCGGGGCCAAATCGCTGGTGTATCGCTATTGGCTGCACAACGGCTTCGACGAGAAAAACATCGACGATGGCGACCCACCGGTGCTGCTCCTCGAAGGCATCCGCGACGCATCGTTCCGTTTCAAGGGCATCAACCCGGAAGGCAAGGTGGGCGACTGGACCAGCAGCTGGGAAGACACGCAACTGACGCCGTTGGTGGTCGAGCTGAAAATGGAAATGACGCCTGAAAGCCGCATGGAATGGCCGCTGCTGGAAGTTGTCATGATGGTCGACGGCGGCTCCACGCGCGGGTTCAACGCGGGGTTTTTCCCGTCCGGGTAGTGGGCGTCCCTGGCTCTCCGTTGCTGGAAATGACGGGAGCGCCTGGAATCCAGAATCCAGAACTTAGAACCCAGAACCCAGAACCCAGAACCCAGAACCCAGAACCCCAAAGCCAATGCAGAATCCGAAACAACAACGCGGCATCGCTCTGGTCATGGTGCTCTGGGTCTGCATCCTGATCGCGGTTTTGCTTGCCAGTTTTTCGATCAGCGCTCGCGTGGAGGCTTTACAGGGCCGCAATTTGCTGGATTCGACGAGAGCGCGATACGCGGCGGAGGCTGGCTTGCATCGCGCTGCGTATGAGTTGCGCGGCAACAATCCGGAAACACGCTGGGTGGCCGATGGCCGACCCTACGAGATCGACTTCGAGGGAAGCAAGGTCGTCATCGAAATCTTCGACGAAACCGGCAAGGTCGATCTCAATGTCGCCGATCCTGTCACGCTGACTGCGCTTTTCGAGTCGGGCGGATTAGAGCAGCAAGACGCCGAGGCGCTGACTGGCGCGGTCATGGATTGGCGCGATCCGGACGATCTTCTGAGTCCGAATGGCGCCGAAGCCAACGAGTACGAAGCCGAAGACCGCCCTTATAAGCCCCGCAATGCGCCGTTCGAGACCGTTTCTGAAGTGCAGCAAGTACTTGGCATGAACTTTGAGCTGTATCGGGAACTTGAACCGCTGATGACCATCTACTCAGGGCGCGCGCAGCCAAACCCGGCCTTTGCGTCTCCCCAGGTTCTGGCTCTGATACCCGGTATGTCACCTGATCTTGTTGAACTTTTTGTGCAACAACGGCAAACGCCGGCGGGGGCAGCAGGGCAGGCGGCAATGGCACTGGCGTTGCCCGACGGAACGCCAGTGGTGGCACAGGGAGGAGGGCTTACGTACACTATTAGGTCCGCTGCAACCCTCCCTGGTGGCGCTACCGCCAGCCTAGAGGCGACCATTCGCCTGGGCGCGAGCATGGTGGCGCGGCGACCGTTTCGCGTCGTGCGGTGGCGCGACGGCGAAGCGAAATAAGCGGTCGTTGGCGTCCATAGCGGCCGCCGACGTCGAACGAAATGCTGGCCAGGACAGAATTGAAACTCGATGCTCGACGTGATCCAAAAGCCTCTGCGCCGGTTTCGCCAGCGCTACGACAAGAGCGGCCTGAAGCAGTTCTTGACGTGGTGGTATGGCGAATTGGTGGGCATGCTGCCGCCCAAGTGGCGGGCGCTGCTGGCTAGCGACCGGGCGCATCTGGCGATCACACCGTTGGATGTCGGCTGGCGCGTTGATCGCGTTCGCGCCGGAATCGTCGAAGACTCGCAAACGGTGGAGACCAACGACGGCCTGGCGCAAGCTTTAACTGCGTTGACGCCGGAGAACGAGGCGCCGCATCAAGTGCTCGTGCTGCCGCAAGCATCGGTGCTGCGCCGCCGCGTCGGTTTGCCCGCCGCAGCAGAGGAGCATCTGGACAAGGTGCTCGGATTCGAGATGGATCGGCAGACCCCGTTCCGCGCCGATCAGTTGTATGTCGATTCGCGCATCGTCAAGCGAGATTTGACGGCCCGCACCGTCCTGGTCGACATGCTGGCGATACCGCGCACTGTGCTCGACCTGCGCCTCGCAGCGGTGGGAAACATCGCTCTCGATGGTGTCGATGTGGGCGGTTCAGAGGGTCTGGCGGGTTTCAACGTACTGCCGATCGAGCGCCGTGCGCGCCGCACCAATCAACGCCTGCGGCTCAACATTATTCTGGCGCTCAGTGTGGTGGCACTGTTGTGGCTCGTCATGTGGCAATCGCTGCAACTGCGCGAGAGCGCCATTTCCCGACTCTCGGAAACAATGGACGAATCGCGTTTGCAGGCCACCCAGACCACCGAACTGAAGCGCCAGTTGCGTGACGCGATCGAAGGCGCGAACTTTCTTGCGAAGAAGAAGGCCGAACAGCCGATCACAGTTGATGTGCTCAATGAGATCACGCAGCTGATCCCCGACGACACCTGGCTCGAGCGCGTCAGCTTTACGCAAACCGAGAAGGTCGTGCAGTTGCAGCTTCAGGGCCAGTCCAGCCGCGCGGACAAACTCATCGGCCTTTTGACCAAGAGTCAGTGTCTGACCAATCCACAGTTCATCGGCATCATTCAACCGGACGGCGCCACCGGCAAAGAGCGCTTCACTTTATCCGCAGACTTGAAGACGGGGGTGTGTCATGGCGCTGACGCTGTTGCCGCCGCCCGGTAAGGGCAAGCCGGTTGCGCTCGGGCTGCTGCTGTTCGCCCTGGTGCTGGTGTACTTCGCCGCGTTCCACGGCTTTATTGCCAAGCACCTCGAGTTTGCGCAGGAATTGTCCGACGGCAAAGACAGCGAGCTCAGATTCCGGCAGATCGCCGCGCAACGTGCGGATGTCGAAGCGCGCTTGAACGAAGTGCGTCAGTTCCAGGCCGGCGCGAACTACTTCTTGCCCGAAGACAGCTTCGATCTGGCAGCAGCCAATCTCAACAGCCAGCTCAAACAAATCATCGAAGAGAAAGCGCGCGACGCGCAGCGTTGCCAGTTGACCAGCAGCCAAAACGAGCGCCCGACCGCGACCGAGCCGTATCAGCGCGTCGTGGTGAAAGTACGCATGCGCTGCGATCTCGATGACCTGACCGAAATACTTTATGAGCTGGAAAACGCCACGCCGTTCCTGTTCGTGACTGAGCTCAATCTGTATCAGCAGCAGATGTTCCAGGGCGGCATGCCGCAACCAAACTTGGGCGATCTTGATATCCGTTTCGATCTGTTCGGCTACATCCGCAAACCTGGAGGCCAAGGATGAAGCGCGATCTGGGCGCATGGATCACGCTGGTATTGGGCGGTGCCTGCGGCTTGCTCGCGGCTCTGGCGGCCGTGCAGGCCATCGGCCTGGGCGGCGGTGTCGCCGTGCTACCGGCAACGCCGTTGGCACTCGAAGACGACCTCAAGCAGCCGTTGACGCAGGCAGAGTTCAACCTGCCGCCGTTCACCCAATATGCGGAGATCGCACAGCGGCCGATCTTCAACCCTGATCGCAAACCGCGCCCGATTGAGGCGACCGCATCCGCGCCCGCGGGGGACGCACCGCCACCTGTCGCGCTCAACATCACACTGCTCGGCGTGCTGCTGGAGGCGGACAAGAAGATCGCGATCTTCCGCGACAACACCAAGAGCACCACCTTGCGCGCAAAAGTCGGTATGCCATTGCCCGGCGAATTGTCCGGATGGACCTTGCAGGAACTTGAGGCGCGCAAAGCCGTCTTTGATGGCGGTCCGCAGCAGGGCACGGCCGAGGTCAAGCTCGATGTGACCAAAGCGCCCACCGGCGCACCGCCGCCGGCGCCCATGCAATCGACGAACGCTGCACCGCCACCGCCGCCCCAACCGGGTCAGGCAATACCACCGGGTCAGCCCGGTCAGCCCGGCCAGGTGTCGCCCGAGGAAGCGGCGCGGCAAGCCGAAGTGCAACGCATCATTGAGCAACGTCGCGCGCAGATGCGCGCGGAAGCGGAAAAAATGAGTCAGCAACAAGGGCAGCCGCAGTGATGCGTTCTGGCCTCAAGGAGATTTGGGTGATCGACCGTTGGATCAAAGCCGGCGCGGTAGCGTTGGCGGTATTTCTTGTGGGGTGCGCGACAGCACCCGAACGTCCGGTGGTAGACGTGGCACCGCAACCGCGACCGCCCGCAACTGAACCCGAGCAAGAGGCCTCTGAGGCGCCAGCGCCACGTGCCGCGCCGGACACCACCGACGTGCTCGATGCGGGCACCGGGGAGCTGATCAATCTGGCTGCCGCCAAGCGGCCGAATCGCAAGCCGCCGGAGCAAGGCAAGGCTAGCCTCAACTTCGCAGACATGCCGATCGCCGATGTCGTCAAGATGATTTTGGGCGATTTGCTGGGCGAGAACTACGTGATCGCAGCGGGCGTCAGCGGCACAGTGACCTTCTCCACGGCGCGCCCGGTCACGCCCGAACAGGCCTTGTCGATTCTGGAGATGTTGCTCAGTTGGAACAATCTTGCCCTGGTCTACATCGATGGCCAGTACTCGATCGTGCCCGCCGCAAACGCCGTGCGCGGCAACCTCACGCCACGCGTGGGATCGCCTGAAACAGCGCGCGGCGTCGAAGTGCGCGCCGTGCCGCTGCAGTTCATTGCTCCCACCGAGATGGAAAAGCTGCTGCAACCCTATGCGCGCGAAGGTTCGATCCTGAAAGCGGACAACTCGCGCAGCCTGATCGTACTGGCGGGTACGCGTCGAGAGCTGGAGAATTATCTGAGCACCATCGAAGTATTCGATGTCGATTGGCTCAAAGGTATGTCCATCGGCCTGATCACGCTGGAACAGGCCGAAGCCAAAACCCTGGTTCCTGAGCTGGATCAGATCTTCGGCGAGCCCTCCGGTTCGCCGCTCGCTGGCATGTTCCGTTTCATGCCGATTGAGCGCTTGAACGCGATCATGGTGATCACTCCGCAACGCCGTTATCTGGACGAAGCGGAGCGCTGGATCGAGCGTCTCGATAAAGGCGGCAACCAGCCAGGCGTGCGGCTGTACGTCTATGACGTCAAGAACGTCAAGGCCACTGATCTCGCCGACCGTTTGAATGACATTTTCGGCGGCAGCGGCGGCGATTCAAACCGCGCACGGACCACAAACGCCGCCGGCTCGCTGGCACCCGGCCTGCAGCCTGTCGAGCTGTCGTCTGGTAGCGGCGGCGGTCGTTTGCGCAGCCCGACCGGCGAGCGCATCGATCCGAACAAGTCGACGGAGAGCAGCAATCAGGGCGGTTCAACCGCAACTGATGGTAGTCAACCGCGTTTTGTTGCCAGCCCTGGCGGCGCGCCGGCAGGTGGCGGCGATCAGGGTCTCGCGATCATCGAAGGCGAGGAGATTCGCATCACCGCCGTCGAAGAGAACAACCAACTGATCATTCGCTCGACGCCGGGACAGTACGAAGCGATCCGCGGCGCGATTCGCAAGCTCGATACCGTGCCCTTGCAGGTGCACATCGAGGCTCGGTTACTCGATGTTTCGCTGACCAACGCGCTGAGTTTTGGTGTGCAGTGGTACTTCGAAAACGCACTCGATCGCCTCGTCCCGCCGGACGACGACGATGACGACACCACGTCGGGAGCTGCCGCTGAGCTGAAGGCGGCGATCCGCGGCGACAACTTCGGTCAGATCACTGGGGGAGGCGCAACCTGGATTTTCGCCGGCCGGCGTGCTGGCGCACTGGTCAATTTGCTGCAAAGCGAGGGCGACGTAAAGGTGCTGTCCGCACCTTCGGTGTTGGTCCTGAATAACACCGAAGCTTCGATCAACGTCGGCCAGCAGATTCCGGTGGTCAGCAGCTTTTTCAACCCCATCACATCGCCAGGTACCGGCGGCGGCAGCGTCGGTCAGAGCCAGTTCCAGTTCCGCGATACCGGCATCACGCTGGAGGTCAAGCCGCGGGTCAACCCAGGTGGTTTGGTGTTTATGGAAGTCTCGGCCGAACAAAGCACGCCGGGGCCGGCGTCGTCGGCCAGCGAGTTCGGCGGAAACGTGCCGGTCGATCAGAAAACCATTTCCACGGAGGTAGCGATCCAAAGCGGCGACACGGTGCTCTTGGGCGGCCTCATTCAGCAAAACGACAGTCAATCGAACTCAGGCGTGCCGGGTTTGAAGAACATTCCCATCCTCGGTCGACTGTTCGGTTCCAGCAACAAAGACAACTCGCGCAACGAGTTGCTGGTGTTAATCACGCCGACAGTCGTACGTGGCGGCGCAGAAGCTGCCGAACTCACGGATGAGTACAAGGAGCGCTTCCAAGGCTTGGAGCTGCTGCTGAAGGACATGGAAGAGGCCGAGCGCGCTCGCCTCCAACGCTTGCAAGAAAAGAAAGGAGTCGATGATGAGAATACCTAACCCAATCAACCATTTGTACCGTGCTGCGCCGCTGGTTGTGGCGGCAGTTCTACTCGGCGCCTGTGCGACCGGTAAGCGCGCTCCGGAGTCGCAGCTCGCCACCGAAGCGGCGTCCAAGCCTGAAGACATCCTGCGTGTGCGCGCGGTGTCGCGCTGGGAGAAAATCATCGACAAGCGCTTCGATGAAGCGTACGAATATCTGTCGCCGGGCTATCGCGAAGTCCGGCCGAAGGATGATTACGTCAAGATCATGGCCGGTCGGCCACTGCAATGGACACGGGCAAATTTTGTTCGCGCCTCTTGCGAGACGGAGACCTGCGCTGTCAGTATCGAGGTTCATGCGAATTTCGAAATGCCGGTGATGCGAGTCGGCACTGTTGAGACGCTGACCGTCGTTGAAGAGAATTGGATTTTGAGCGACGGAGAGTGGTATCTGGTGCCTGCGGCCGACCGATGAGGTTGGCAGCGCGCGCAACGGTTGCGCTGCAGTTCAACTTGCATTAGCATCTGATGCGCTCTTGTCTAGCCTTGCCACAAGAGGGGATGAAATCCCCCACTGGGAGTGAGGTTAGCCGTAGGCGAAGCCCTGTAGTTGACTAGGAGTGTTGTATGAAAAAGAACACCATGGCGACTGCCATCGTTGCCGGCCTCGCCGGCGTCGCTGGTATCGCGAACATTTCCACCGCGGTGAACCTCAATCCGGACGGCGTGGGTCAGGTCCTCCTGTACCCGTACTACACCGTCAACGGCAACAACCTGACCATCCTCTCCGTGGTGAACACCACGAGCGCTGGCAAGGCAGTCAAGGTCCGCTTCCTCGACGCTCGTAACTCGCGCGAAGTGTTGGACTTCAATCTGTATCTGTCCGAGTTCGACGTTTGGACCGCGACGATCTTCTCGCAGGCCGAAGACGGCCCGGCGAACATCACCACGACCGACACCAGCTGCACCGTGCCGGGCATCGAGAGCGGTATCTTCCAGCTCCCGACCCTGCCGAGCGGCCAACGCTTCTTCCCGTTCCGCACCACGTTCTTCACGGACTACACGCAGCCGGCGCTGACCTCGGCTACCCGTACCCGTGACGGCTACGTCGAGATGATCGAAATGGGTTCGATCGACACCAACAGCTTCTTTGGTGACAGTCTGACCCACATCAACAATCGTCCGGCCGATTGCGCAACGTTGGAACGCGCCTGGTTGTCGAACGGTATCTGGACCGCCACTGCCGGCGCTGAAGACGTCGATGCTCCGTTGGGTGGCCTGTTCGGCGCCGCTTCGTTGGTCAACGTTGCTGACGGTACGTTCCTGAACTACAACGCTGACGCTATCGATGGTTTCCGCACCACGTCGATCCACACTGCGCCGGGCGCCGACTTCCCGAACCTGACGAACGCCAACAGCGCCGTCGCCGGTGTCGTCACCAGCTACGTGTTCGATCGCGGTCGTCTGATCACCAGCAACTGGCTGACCGCCGGTGGCCGCGGCGTCGACGCCGTCTCCGCCGTGCTGATGCGCGAAGCGGTGTTCAACGAATATGCCGTCGATGCTGACCTGCGTGCAGCAACCGAGTGGGTCGTGACCTTCCCGACGCGTCGTTATTACGTCGGTGGCACGAGCGGCACAATTGCGCCGTTCACGATGTTGTTCGCCAATGCACCAATTGGAGCATTGTTGGGTAACGCCGGTTGCGAGCGCGTCTCCCCGCGCATCTACAACCGCGAAGAAGATACGTTCAACATCTTCGACTTCTCGCCGAGCACCGGTCAGGCGCAGTTGTGCTGGGAAGCCAATCCGCTGTGGTTCCAACGTACACCGCAGTCTCCTCAGGCTCGCTCGCCGATTCTTGGCGCCGTCGGCCTCCAGGGCACCGGTGCAGCAGCGGCGCCGTTTGTTGGTCAGCTTTGGACCGGCGTCCCGACCTACCTGCAACTCTTCGGCATCATCCAGAAGACGTTCCAGAATGGTTGGTTGTGGCTTGGCTTCTACGATCTGAACGCGTTCAACCAAGCCGGTATTCCGAGCCCGCTGAACCGTCCGCAGCTCGTCGAAACTGGCGTTGTGGCTCCGGTTGTGCCGGATCGCTTCTTCGGTCTGCCGGCAACTGGCTTCTGGGCGCTCCGCGTCGAGAACCAGAACGCTCGTCCGGGCGTGCAGGGCTTCTATGGCGGTGCTTACCCGCACCGTGCGTCGCGCGCCTGCTACAAGGGTGCGTTCGCAGCCTCGGCTCCGTGCGATTGATCGTTTGAGCTGATTCAAAAGTGGTAACGAAAGGGGGCTTCGGCCCCCTTTCTTTTTGCCTTCAAGTGCGGCTTGTTGCCAGAAAGGTCAGGTGAACAGCCTTACCGCGAAGGAACCGTCATGTTCGAGAATACACAAACAGAATCATGTGTAACCAACCAACACGAATGTAAGGCAAATTTGTGAACTAAGTCGCGTTGTCCAATCAGTAGGCAACTTATGCTGGCATTGCAGGGGGCTCGATCAGGAGTCATGCAATGAAAAAAGCTATTCCCACAATGGTCGCACTCGCCCTTGCGATCGGCCTTTCGGCAAACGCACGGGAACGTCTCGATCCCGAGACACTTTTTGTCCTCGACAATTCCGATCGCGCATCGGAGATCGCGCAGAGCGTTTACGCAATCGAGCAGGGCCGCAAAATCCGATACGAAGCGTTCGGCCATATCGGCCTCGTATCATACAAACAACTTCTAGAGGCCAAATCTCCAGCAATACGCGTCCCGCAAATAGTGCGGGAGCGACAATTGAAGGTAATTGATGAAATCCTCTCGAAGGATAAAACGAACACAGTCAATGGAACCTACGCGCCCTGCAACTTCAACTACAACATTTCCGCAACGGCAGTTGCAAACTCAACGACAGTATTCGCGGACACGTACGGATCAACAAGTCAATCACCGTTGCTAGGTGGAATCTACAACTTCGGGGATGCTTTTGTACTGGACCAATATGGCGCAACCCTCGATTACGATGTCTACTCAACCGCCGGAAGTGGCGTAATTTCCTCGAACACCGACAGCGCTTACGCGACCGACAGCCCGCTGAATGGGGCATGTGAATCTATCTCGTATGGCGCCCAAGCGGCCTACAACACGAACGGCAGTCTATGCAACAGCATATGGACCACCGAGGTTGATGACAACTGTCCATAACGCCGTTACTATGAGCCAGATCGCGATTCCTTGCTAGTCGAGCCGACGAGCCTTGAGAGCGACCGAGTGTTCGCTCTTAAGGCCCGGCACCACAAACCAATCCCCGATCACGATCCTGAATGCGAGAAGTAACGAGAGTCTGACTTCCAGAACTCAAGCACCCCTAGTCGCGCTACACTTTCGCTATCCTTGAATTCGCTTAGGTGCTCGGACTATCTATGCTCAGATTCCCCGCTCTACTTATTTGTTCGTTCTGCGCTTCAGCGACAGGACACGCGCAGAACCTGCAGCTCGACAACGTGACGCCGCCCATCCCGCTGATCAGCTCGTCAACAACGAGTGCCGTTCAGATCGATCCGGCAACCGGAAACGTCACGGTCAGGTCCAGCACACAGAGCTTAACGCAGTGCTCGGGGCAAACGCAGAACCCTGCAGAAATTACTGGTTTTACGCTCAACCCTTCGAGCGTGCTGACCAACGGCGCGTTCACGGTGTCTTGGTCGGCGATCAACACGAACACCGGAAATCCGTGCACACCGAGTGGCGGAGGGCCAACCACTTGGGCAAGTGAAGGTGCACTGCCGGCCAATGGATCGCGGAACTATAATGCTCCAGCGAGCGCGCAAACGATCAACTTCTCGTTGACTTGCGCTGGACCCGGTGGAAGCGACCAAGAGACCAGAACGCTCACCGTCACGGCGAATAGTGGCGGCGGGAATTGCACGGCGCCATTCCCCGTGAATCAGGCGAACTGGTCACAGTGGTGGTCGACAGCATTTCCGTCGCACCCCGGCGGACGCCGTCAATGGATTGCGACGCAGGGCAACATCGACTCTATCGGCTTCGTTGCATCGAGCGCTACAAACCAATTCGGCAGTATCGCAGCGTCTGGCTTCCCTGGCGACGGTGAAGGGGCGATGCAAATGTCGATCTCGTCCACGCCCGGCTGTTATACCGCTGCCAACCTTGGTCCGAACTGTCTGTCGCCGGTCAGCAGCACGGCCTCAGTCGGCTGGGCGATTGGGTCATCGCAGTTCTCTTGCGCACTGACGCCAGGATCAACGTATTACCTGAACCTGACGTTCGGCAACGCCAATGGGCCGGGCAGCGGTCCATTCTGCGTCACCGGAGCATGCGGCCGAGATATCTCGAGCCTCAACCAACGTTCGCCTCAGTAGCCTTCGCGTCACGCAGAGCCGATCTACGTCCACACTCTGCGCACCAGGGAACTTCGACAAAGGTCCGACATCGAAGTCGGACCCAAACACTCAAGGAAGAGAAATGCAGCGCTTTTTCGCCGCCGTGGCCCTGCTTGCAGCGCCCATGATCAGCTTTGCACAGCAGTGCAAAGACCTCGACTGTCCGCTGGCTACCCGCGGAACTGCGACCATTACCGTCGCTGATCTGGTCGCCAAACTAGACAGCGCCGAGAAGAAGCACCGCCCGTTGATCTTGAGTGAACCCAAGCAGCTGGAACAATTAATCGACAACATGTTGCTCTCTCGCCAGCTGGCGAACGAAGCGCGTAAGCGAACCGCCAACGTAGACGATCCTGTTCTCGCCGCAAAGCTGCAGCTTTCCCAGGACGACGTCTGGGCTGTAGTTGAGCTCAACGCGATTCGAGCAGCACGCGTGCCGAAAAACTTCGACCGGCTCGCGCGCGAACATTACGCAATTAACAAAGACACCTACATGAAGGGCCGATCGGCAACGGTCCGGCATTTGCTTATCGCCGCCGAGAAACCGGGCGCGCAAGCTAAAGCAGAGGAAGTCTTCAAAGAACTGAGCACTGCCGATGCCAAAACCTTCGAAGCTCGTATCGCCGAACTGTCCGATGATCCGGGCAAGACCAGCAACAAAGGTGTTTACACGGTGGTCGAGAACGAGGGAACTTATGATCCAGCGTTTGCAGCAGCAGCGCTGACAATGGTGAAACCAGGCCAAGTAGTTGGTCCCATCAAGAGTCAGTTTGGCTACCACATCATGCAGCTCATCGAGTCGGAGCCTGCCCGGCCGATGACCTTCGAGGAAGTCAAACCGCAGATCGTTGAAACGGTCAGTGGCGATGCACGCCGCCGTGTCGTCAGCGAATACCGAAACGAGCTCAGCATGAAAGGCTCGCTGCAAACCTTCCCAGAGAACCTCGAGAAGGTGATCAAAGCAGCCGAGAGCCGCGACTAGGGAATCAGAAGCGGGTGCGGCTGCGAGGCGCATCGATGTCCTTGTTTTGGCACCTTTGGCTGCGCGAGTTTCGGTCGCGCTACCTGGGAAGCATGTCCGGGCTGCTGTGGGCCTTCGTCCACCCGGCGTTGCAATTGGCGCTTTACGCCACTGTCTTCCAGCAGATATTCAAAGCGCGGGTCGTCGGCGCCGAAGCGCATGGCTTCGTTGCGTTCGTTGGTGTCGGATTCTGGGCTTGGGTGTTATTCGCCGAAGCCTCATCGCGCGCCACCACCGCCGTGCTCGATCAGGCGGCGCTGATCGGCAAGGTCAAGCTATCAACGCAGATGCTGGTCACCGCCAGCGTCTGTGCCACGGCTGCCGTACACCTGCTGGGATACGCAATTGCCTTGGTGATTCTGGCCGCGACCGGTACCGCGATGCACTGGCAAGGCGCACTCCTGGTGCCGGTGGTTATGGCGATGCTGATGCTTCTGACGCTCGGCTTCGCGTATTTCCTGAGTGCGGTGCAAGTGTTTATCCGCGACCTCGCACAAATCATCAGTCAAGTTCTCGCGTTCTGGTTCTTTCTGACGCCGGTCGTGTATTCGCGCGAAATGCTGCCCGCATTTGCGCAGCATTGGATGGCTTGGAATCCGTTGACGTACTACCCGGAGCGGCTGCGCCAACTGTTGCTGGAGGGGCAGACGGCGCTCACCGTTGCCGATGCTTATGCGCTGCTCATCGCCTTGGCCGTATTCGCGATCGGCAGCCTTGCGTTCCGCCGACTGCAGCGACATTTCGAGGATTTCTTGTGAACGCGCTTGTGGAAATGCGCGGTGTCGCCAAACGCTACCCGCTGGTCCACCGCAAAGCCGACCGCATGCGCGCACTCATGCGCCTGTTGCTGGGGCTGGATGGCGCGCAGAGCGTCACGGTATTGGAAGATGTCACGCTGACCATTGCGCGAGGCGAATCGCTGGGAATCATCGGCGAGAACGGCGCGGGAAAATCGACCTTGCTGAAAGTTCTGACTGGTGTCCTGCATCCGTCATCCGGCACGGTTGCCGTCAATGGCTCGCTGGCCGCTCTGTTGGAGCTTGGCGCTGGATTTCACCCCGAGTACACCGGCCGGCAGAACATCGCTACTGCCGCAGCACTGATGGGCATGACTGCGGCCGAGACCAGCCAAAAAGTCGACGAAATCATCGAATTTGCGGACATTGGACGCTACATCGATGAACCCATCAAACACTATTCCACCGGCATGGTCGTGCGCCTGGGATTTGCAATTGTGGCTGCACGAAAGCCGGAACTGCTGATCACCGATGAAGTTCTGGCCGTGGGTGACGAGAGCTTCCAGAAAAAGTGTGTGCGCTGGATTGAGGAATACCTCACAGGTGGCGGCACGCTTCTGCTCGTGTCGCACAGCATGTATCACGTGCAAAAGCTCTGCAAACACGCACTCTGGATGCATCAAGGTCGCGTCCGTGCGTATGGAGATGTGTTTGAGGTTACCCAGGACTACCTTGCCTATCATGAGCGCAAGACGGCCAAAGAAGCCGAAGCGGAGAAGCGCGTTGTTGCCAGCTCCGAAGGCTATCGCGTCGAGACCATCGCGTTAAACGGCCGCACTGAAGATTTGCCGCTGACTTTGCCGGAAGGCCGAATTCTGGACATCACCGCTGAGGTTTACACACCTGACCAGCGAACGCCGCACATCGCCATCGGACTGATCCGCGCCGACGGTACGGCGATCTATGGAACCTCCAGCGAAATCGATGGCGCGCCAGCCATCCGCATTTCGGACACCCTGGTCCGTTACGCACTCAGGTTCGATGCTCTGCCGCTGCTGCCCGGCGGGTACACGCTACGCTTTCACGCAATGGATCCCGAAGGACTGCGTGTGTTCGATACGCGAACCCGCGAGCTTCTGGTCCGCGGCGACAGTCGGGAGTTTGGTTTGGTGCGATTGGCTCACCAATGGCACTGACGATTATTGTTCCGGTGTACAACGCGGCCGAACTCCTCGCGCGTTGTCTTGAGGCGCTCGACAGTTGTACTCCACCTGCCGCGCCGATCCTCGTGATCGACGATGCGTCGAGCGACGCACAAGTTGCGCCGATGCTCTCGACCTGGGCACGTTCAACGCCGTTGGCGGCAACGATATTGAGCAATCCGAGAAACCTCGGTTTTGTGGCAACCGTCAATCGCGGCATGCGCGAGGCCGGCACCAGCGATGTGGTGTTGCTCAACAGCGATACCGAGGCAACGCCCGGTTGGTATGAACGTATGCAGCGTGCGCTTGCCCAAAAACGAGTGGCCACCGCCACGCCGTTCTCCAATCACGCCGAAATCTGCTCGTGGCCGGTTTTCGTGCGCCGCAACGAGATCCCGCAGGACAAGAACCAGATCGCCGCCGCCTTTGCTCGACAGGCGCCTCAATATCCGGAATTGCCGACCGCTGTGGGGTTCTGCATGGGCATCGCGCGCGCAGCACTCGATGCCATAGGCGATTTCGACGCCGCAACCTTCGGTCGCGGCTACGGCGAAGAGAACGACTTCTGCTGTCGCGCGCGCGGGCACGGCTGGAGGAATGTGTTGGTCGACGACGCCTATGTGGTGCACGCAGGCGGCGGCTCTTTCGGACCACTGGGTCTGGGTCCGGGCGGCGAAAATTTGCAGCGATTGTTGGCGCGCTATCCGCACTATGCGCGCGAAGTGGCCGATTTTATTTCAGCAGATCCATTACGCGAAACGCGAGAACGCGTCCGCGATTCGCTGCGGTGAGAAGATCGAAGCCGCGGGTCCTGATATCGTCCGCGGCCTGTCGTGCGCGGCGGCGCGCAATCGAGTTGATGGCAAAGCAGTATCAGACGAGCACTGTCGCTAACAAACCGAACCGATGACCGATTTTCTAGAATTCACTGGCGAGCGCTTCACTCCGGAGTGCGTACGCGAAATCTGGCTGGAGCACTGGCACCGCTATGCGTTCGCAACCTCGTTTGCGCGCGACAGGCGCGTACTCGATGCCGCTTGCGGCGAAGGCTATGGCAGCGCACTGCTGGCCCGCCATGCGCGCAGCGTAGTGGGTTTGGATGTATCGGCGACAACCATCGAACACGCGAAACGGCGCTATGCGGCACCCAATCTGCACTATGCCGTTGCCGACGTCACCGCTCTGGATCAGATGGCCAACGCGAGTTTCGACTTGATCGTGTCATTCGAAACGCTGGAGCATGTGGCGCGTCAGAGCGAGATGCTGGCGGGTTTCCGGCGGCTCCTGGCGCCCGGTGGCCTGCTGCTGGTATCCACGCCAGATAAACGCACCTACACCGATCTGACGGGCGTCGTGAACGAGCATCACGTGCGCGAGCTATATCGCCCCGAGTTTGAGGCGCTCATCGAGGCGCACTTTCCCGTACATCGATTGCTGGCGCAAAAGCTCCTGTTCCAGTCGGTCTTGTGGGATCCGGATTGCGCCCCCACCTTCAGCCGGGCGGCGACGATGCATCCGGATCGGATCGATCCCAAGCTCGATTACGATGCGCTTTACTACATCGCGTTGTGCGCGATGGATCCCGGCGACATCGAACTGGGCCCAGGGCACGTACATCTTTTTGGCGATGCTGCCGAAAGCGTGTACCGCCACTACAACGACGAGATCCGAAAACACATTGCGGCCGGGCATCGCCTGGTTGCGCAAGAAAACCAAATCGCTGCGCTGCAAGCGGAAATCGCGCGCTTGAACGCTGCGCTTCAACAACGCTGATACGGATGGACCCGAGACGATGAGCGCAGTGATGCCGCGCCCCGATGCACTTTACGCCGCCGACGAAGGACTCGTCGCGCCGCTTTCTGCCCAGGAATGCCTGGTGCAGAACCCCCGCACACAAGATCGCCACGTGATGACCTTCGAGGTGTTTCAGGCACTGGATGCCTGCAAACATTTCGCGACCATGGATCAGCATCTGCGCGGCGTCCTCGATGCGATGCCGGCATTGCGCGGACAAGAGGATGCGGCCAAGCGAGTACTTGGCGGCTTTGTCGATCGCGGCTTGTTGCAAAGCGCCGATCAAATCAGCGCCGAACTGGCCGCTGCACCAGCGCGGCGCAAGGTGGGCCTGGGTCCGATTTTTGTGCTGGCCGAAGACCGTCCCGAAGGCCTGGCTCGCGCGCTCGATAGTTTGATCCGGAGTGGCGACACTGGCCTCGATCGATTGCCAATCGTGGTACTCGACGGCTCGCGCAGTCAGCAGAGCCGCGAGGCGAACCGTCGTGTCGTCGACGAACGGCGTCGCGATGCAGGCCTCAAGTACCTGGGCAACACGGAGCGCGCTGCTTTCATCGCGCGTCTGCAAGGCCAGATCAAGCCGCACGCGAGTGCGCTGACGTACCTCTTGGGCGAAGATGAGGCGCCGACGCGCGCGCAACTGTTCAACTGGATGCTGCTGCTCGGTGCGGGTCATCGCGTTATCGTGTTTGACGATCGGCAGTTCCTGCCACAGCGCGAGATGCCGGGTTCCGAAGGGGGCATCGATTTGCTGCACAATCATGCCCGCAGCGCGTACTTCATCAGCAGCGACGAACCCAATCCGGCGCCAGAAGTAGGCACCGACGATGGTTATCTGAGCGTGCAGGCCGATCGTTATGTGGGTGAAAGCATCGGCCGCGTGGTGAGCCTGCCGGGACGGCTGCAAATGGCGAGCGCTTCACTGGCGGGCGCATCGCTGCCATCGATCCGCCAGTTCGAGCCAAGCGGGCGCGTCACGGCGCTGATTCAAGGCACGATCGGGTCGATAGAAGCGCCGCACAACACCTGGCTCTATCAACTCGACAATGCTTCGCGCAATCGCTTCTGGGCAGCACGCGAGAGCTATCTGCGCTGGTACGAGGGCGATCAGGTGTGCCATGGAATTGCCCGCGCGCGGATGACGCTCGCCGGCGTGTACCAACCAAGCGCACTCGACTTGCAAGTGCTTGGCGGGTTCGTGCTGCCGGGCGCCGGTGCACGAATCGGCCCCAGTTTCGGTGTGCTCACCAAGTTTCTCGATCCAGAATCGGCGGTATTGCACAGCACCACGGCCAACGGCCATCAGTGGCAGCCCTCGTTAAAGCGTTCCGATGCCGCGCGCAAGCCGTTTACGCCAGCCATCGCCAATTTCTTGTCCGATCACATCCAGGCGCGCACCGGCGAAGCGCGTGCAGCTGGCAGCTTGCAACGTGCCGCCGCGCTGGCAGCGTTACTGGACGATCTGGCCTCGTCACCAAGTTCAGCGCTGCAAGCTGAGCTGGGTTCCTATTTGACCTACAAGCGGTCGGAACTGGTCGCGGATTTGCAGCGTCGTATCGATGAGGCCGGAAAGCAGGCGCCGATTTACTGGGAAGCGGATTTGCGCGAAATCGTGCAAGCCACGGGCAAGGAGTTGGTGCGCTCCAGCGTGCCGCGTCTGGCCGACTGCCCGGAATCGCTCGATGCCGCAGGATGCGCCGAGCGCGTGCGCAGCGAGGTTCGACAGCTCGCAGCCGCGATGCGCGCCTGGCCCGCTGCCTTCGAAGCTGCGCCAAGCGTGGCACAGGCCTGGGTAGGTTAGTTGCCTCGGCGCCGTGCGCCTCGCTGCGGTCGTCGTCAACTATCACTCCGGGCCGCTGCTGGAGGACTGTTTGCGGCGGTTGCTGGCGCATCCGGCGGTCCACGAGTTGGCGCTGGTCGATAACGGCTCTAAACCAGGCGAGATCGATGCGTTGCTTGCAAGGCTTAAGGATCGACGCATGCTGCGCCTGGACTTGCTCGACAACCCAGGGTTCGCCACTGCGTGCAATCGAGGAGCTCGCGCGACGCACGCGCCGCATCTGCTGCTCTGCAATCCAGACTGCTTGCTGGAATCCTCAGCGCTGGACGACCTGTGCGCTGCGGCGCTTGAAATCGAGAAACACCACGCACTCGGCGCCTTGGGCGCCGTGCTCGTGGACCGCTCCGGGACGGTAGATCCTGCCAGCGCTCGCCGCGATCCGACGCCGCTGCGCGCCGTCGTCAGCGCACTCGGACTGGAGCGCTTCCTGCCCACGCGCGGGGTGCACGAAGCGATCGTTGGCACGGCCCCGATGCCGGTCGATGCGATCAGCGGCGCGCTGATGCTGCTGCGCCGCGAGGCCTTTTATGCCGTGCGTGGTTTCGACGAAGGCTACTTCATGCACAGCGAAGATCTGGATCTTTGCCGTCGTTTGCGCGAACAGGACTTCAGCGTCTGGCTGCATCCGGGCGTCCGCGTGCTGCACGTTAAGGGCGTGTCTAGCGCGCGCCATCCGTTTCGCATCGAATACGCCAAGTATTCGAGCTTGTTGCGCTACTTCGACAAATTCGATGCAGTGCGTTTAGCGCCGCCCACCCGCGCGTTGATCCGGGTTGGGGCTTTTCTGCGCTTGCTGTTGCACTGGGGACTGGCAAGCGTAAGGCGCCCGCGGGTCAGGCAATGATCGTCTTGGACGGCTCGCCAGCGATTTCTTGTGCGAGGCGCGGCACCAGATAGCCCGGCAATTGCGCGCGAAGCTCTGCAATCAACCCCTGTGCGCGCTCGCGCGGCACCGCAAAGTGCGCGGCGCCAGCGACGCGATCCAACAGATGCAAGTAATACGGAAGCACGCCGGCATCGAATAGCGCCTCGCTCAGTCGTTGCAAGTGTGCCGCGTCGTCATTGACGCCGGCGAGCAGCACGCTCTGGTTGAGCAAGGTCGCCCCCGCTTCGCGCAAACGCGCGCAGGCATCGCGTACCTCTACGTCGATCTCGTTGCCGTGATTGGCGTGAATAACCACAGTGGTCGGCCAGGGCAGGCTCTGGAGCCAGGCAACCAGTTCGGCATCGACTCGATCAGGGAGCACCACCGGCCAGCGTGTATGCAAGCGCAGGCGCCGGATGTGACCGATGCCCGCGAGCCGGTTGGTCAACGAGCGCAATTTTGCCGTGCTCAGCGACAGCGGATCGCCGCCGCTCAAAATCACCTCGTTGATGCTGTTATCGGCGGCGATGAGGGCCAACGCAGCGCGCCAGTCGTCGCGCGCCGCCAGCTCCTCGCTATACGGGAAGTGACGACGGAAGCAGTAGCGGCAGTGCACCGCGCAACTGCCGGTGGCGATCAGCAACACGCGGCCGGCGTACTTGTGGATCAGCCCCGGCGCTCGGGTGCGGACGAGATCGCCCACCGGATCCAATAGGTCCACCGGCGATCGCGATTCCTCAGCGGCAATGGGCAACACTTGTCGTAACAGCGGGTCCTGGGGATCGCGGCGGCGCATGCGCGAGACGTAAGACACAGGTGCCAGCAACGCAAACTCGGCAGCGGCGGCCTCGCTTAAGTTCACCTCTGCCGGCGCAAGATCGAGCGCGCGCAGCAGCGAACCGGCATCGCGATAGGCGCCTTGCAATTGCACTCGCCAATCGTTCCGGCGTGCCGCCGGTGCTGCTAAAGCAGTTATCATCCCGCATTCACTCGCCTCGCGGCGTCTGCCGCGCGGCCAATCATACCGGTGCGACCGCGCCGACTTAATCGATGGAGAACCCCATGGCCAGCTATGGCATGAACGATGTGCGCAACGGACTCAAGATTCTGATCGATGGCGATCCGTACACCATCGTCGACACTGAGTACGTCAAGCCAGGCAAGGGCCAGGCGTTCACCCGCATCAAGATTCGCAACCTGAAGAACGATCGCACCGTGGAGCGTACCTTGAAGGGCAGCGACTCGATCGATGGCGCCGATGTGGTCGATACCGATATGCAGTACCTGTACACCGATGGCGAGTTCTGGCACTTCATGCATCTGGAAAGTTACGAGCAATTTCAGGCCGACAAGGCCGCCGCGGGTGATGCCGCGCAGTGGCTCCGCGAGCAGGATATGTGCATGGTCACACTATGGAACGGCGCGCCGCTGACCGTGACGCCGCCGAACTTCGTCGAGCTCAAAATCGTTGAAACCGATCCCGGCGTGCGTGGCGACACCGCCCAGGGCGGCGGCAAACCCGCCAAACTCGAGACCGGCGCCGTGGTGCGTGTACCTCTGTTCGTCGAAAACGGCGAGGTGGTTCGAGTGGATACGCGCAGTGGCGAGTACGTGGGGCGGGCGGCGAAGTAGCGTCTGGTTCTCGGTTCTCGGTTCTCGGTTCTTGGTTCTCGGTCCTCCCAGCGAAGATGGAAACTGTTTCGAGTAGCAGAGTTGACCGCATAGTGCGTCGCCAGGCGCTTGAGAAAGCGCGACTTAAGTGTTCGCGCTGTTCGCCGCATGGCGGCGAAAACAGACAGCGTCGCCCGAGACCCGATCAATACCAGCGTCATCGAGTTCGTTAATGGCTGACCAACTACCAGGCACAAATCAAGAACCTGCATGAACGCCGATCTGCAAATCGACGCGCGCTGGATCATCCCGGTGGTCCCATCGGGCGTTGTGCTGGACGATCACTCGCTGATCGTGCGCGGCGGGCGGATTGTGGCGGTCATGCCGACATCGCAGGCCAACCAGACCGTGGACTCGACGCAACGACGCAGTCTGCCGAATCACGCGCTGGTGCCGGGGCTGGTCAACGCGCACTGCCATGCGGCGATGACCTTACTGCGTGGTATTGCCGACGATCTGCCACTGATGACCTGGCTCAACGACCATATCTGGCCCGTTGAAGGGGCGCTGGTATCGGCGCAGATGGTGCACGACGGCGCGAGTCTGGCTGCCTACGAGATGCTCGCGGGTGGCATCACCGCGGTGAACGATCAGTATTTTTTTCCCGAAAGCTCCGCGAAGGCCTATCGCGACGCCGGTATGCGCGCCAGCTTAGGCATTCCGATTGTCGAGTTTCCAACACCGTACGCGCGCGATGCCGACGACTATCTACGCCGCGGGCTGGCGCTTGCCGATGAAGTCAGGGGCGATCCATTGCTGGTGGCCTCGTTCGCACCGCACGCGCCGTACACGGTCTCCGATGAGAGCTTCAAGAAAATCCGCACTTACAGCGATCAGCTCAACGTGCGCATTCAATGCCACATCCACGAGACCGCGTTCGAGGTCGAGGATGCGCGATCCAAGACCGGCGAGCGCCCGTTTGCGCGGTTGAAGCGACTCGGGCTGATTGGTCCGGATTTGACCGCAGTGCACATGACGCAATTGACGCCAGCAGAGATCGAGGATGTGGCTCGCTTCGGCGTGGTGGTTGCACATTGCCCGGAGTCCAACCTCAAGCTGGCGAGCGGCTTTTGCCCGGTCGCAGCTTTGCTGAAAGCCGGCGCCAAGGTCGCCATCGGTACCGATGGCGCGGCGAGCAACAACGATCTTGATTTGCTTGGCGAGACCAAGACGGCGGCGCTGCTGGCAAAGGCAGTGGCCATGGATGCTGCGGCGTTGAGTGCCGCCGAGGCGCTGGAAGCCGCGACGCTCTCCGGCGCTCGCTCACTCGGCATGGACGAAACGATCGGCAGTCTGGAAGTCGGTAAATGGGCGGATGTTTGTGCCATCGATTTTTCGGGTTTGCATCTGGCGCCGGTGTTCAATCCAATCTCGCACATCGTGTATGCGGCGAGTCGCCGCGACATCAGCGACGTCTGGGTTGCCGGTCGCGAGCGCGTGCGCGCAGGCGTGGTGCTTGGCGCTGATCCCGAGCGCTTGCGCGCGCTGGCGAACGAATGGGCGCTCAAGGCCCGCGCGGTGCGGCCATGAATAGCGATGCGGCGGAACTCAAACGCTTCGACGCCGTCGCGTCGCGCTGGTGGGATGAGGGCGGCCCTTTTCGCCCGCTGCACGACTTGAACCCGGTGCGGCTCGGCTTCATCGAAGCACGCCAGGCGTTGCGCGGCGCGCGCATCGTCGATGTGGGCTGCGGCGGCGGAATCTTGTCCGAAGCGATGGCGCGCAAAGGCGCACAGGTGACCGGCATCGACATGGCGCCCGAAGCGCTGGAGGTCGCCAAGCTGCACGCGCTGGAAAGCAACATTCTGGTGAACTACCGCGAGATCACCGCAGAAGCGCTTGCCGCCGAACAGTCGGAGAGCTTCGATGCGGTCACGTGCCTGGAAATGATCGAGCATGTGCCGGATCCGCAGAGCGTGTTGAATGCTTGCGTGAAGTTGTTGAAACCGGGAGGTTGGCTTTTCGTCTCGACGCTCAATCGCACCGCCAAGGCCTTTGCGCTGGGCATCGTCGGCGCCGAATATGTGCTCGGCTTATTGCCGCGCGGCACGCATCGCTTCGATCGCTTCATCAAGCCATCGGAATTGCGCCGGGGACTGCGCAGCGCCGGGGCTGACGCCATCGAGTTTCAAGGGATCACTTACGATCCGTTGTCGCGCAGCGCGCGTCTGTCGGACGATGTTTCGATCAACTATCTGTGCGCATGCCGGCGCGTCTGAAAGCCGTACTGTTCGATCTCGACGGTACGCTCGTCGACACCGCGCCGGATCTGCTCGGCGCGCTCGACGATGTGCGCGCCGACTTGGGATTGGCGCCGCTTGCCACACCGCTGCCCGCAGCGATTGCAGCGCGCGGCGGGCGCGGAATCTTGACGCTCGGCTTACCTGAGATCAACGATGCGGCCGAGACCTGTTTGCCGCGTTATTTGCAAGTTTATGAGCGGCGCATCGCGCAGGCCAGCAAGCCGTATCCAGGAATCGAAGCATTGCTCGATGACCTGCATGAGCGCGGCACCGCGTGTGCGATCGTGACCAATAAACCCGAAGGTTTGGCGCGTCTCCTGATCGCGAAGCTCGGATGGACCGGGCGTTTTGCTGCACTCGTCGGCGGCGACACGCTGGCGCAGCGCAAGCCCTTCCCGCAGCCCGTGCTACGCGCGTGCGAGCTGGTGCGCGTGGATCCGGCGCAAGCGGCCATGGTCGGCGATGATGCGCGCGACATCGAGGCCGGCAAGGCGGCGGGGTGCGCGTGGACGATTGCGTGTGCGTACGGCTATGTCGAAGCGCCCGAGAGGCTGGACAGTTGGGGCGGCGACGCGATCGCGCGTGCGCCGGAGGAGTTGGTGGGGTTGCTATGTCGCTGAAGTGCGTCGCGATGTTTGAGGAACCGCGGGGCACGGCATGCGCGGGCACAGAGAATCGCCTCATCGTTCGCTCATGACTCTGCCGCCACTCGACGCCTACACCGCCGATACGCTCGAGCGCGAACCCGCCCTGGCGTTGGCGATGCGTTTCGCCGCGCCCGACGAACGTACGCCGCTTCTTGGCACCGCGGTGCTGATGCGCGAGTTGCTGCAGATTGCGATCGGTAGCAGCGATGGCCGCGTTGCCGAGGCCAAGCTTGGTTGGTGGCACGAGGAAGCGCAGCGCTGGGCGACCGGTGCGCCGCGCCATCCGCTGGCGCAAGCGTTCGATGCCATCGAAGTGGCGCCGACGCTTGGGGTACTCATCGGCGAAGTATCGCGTTGGCTCGATGGATCGTCGTCGGCCAATGCGGCAGCGCTTTCCGATCGACTGGCGCCAGCTGCGAACGCGCTGGCCGATATGGCGCGCTCCAGCGGTGTGGCCTGGCGCCATTTGCTGCTCGCGGGTGCGCTACGGCAACCCGTCGGCGAGGCGCTGTTGTTCAACATTCTGCCGCTCGATTTAATCGCGCGCCATGGTGTGCGGCGTGGCGATACCAGCAGGCGCCAGAAAGCGATGGTCGATTTCGCGAATGCGTTATCGGCTTGGCCAACGCCGAGCGTAGCATCGCGCGGTACACGCGCGCTCCTCAGTTTCGAACGCGGCTATCTGACCCAACGCGCAGCAGGCGTCGCCGACGAGAACATCCGCTTGCGGCGACGGGATGTGTTGCGGGCTTGGTGGAGCGCGGTTGGCACGGTCAGTCGCTAGTGTGGTGTTCCGTAATTACCTTGAACTATTTCCGCGCCTTTTGACCCGAATACGTCGTTGTTCGTCGTCGCCATAGCGCTGCTATGACGCCCGGCCCGGCGGCGCAGCCGCCGGGCGTTCAAGTCGGCTCGCGGCATGCCGCGAAAGCGGCCGACTTTCACCCTCCTCTCGCCTAGTCTCGGGCCAAAATGCATCGGAACTTACTTCAACCTAATTACGGAACACCACACTAGTGCGCAACCCACGCCGCGACCACCGATCGTTTCCCTCACCGAAACAAAAACACAATCCCGCCCACGAGCAGCGCCAACACCACCAGCGCTGGCCACAGCAGTCCCCAACGTTCCTTGGCCGCGTGCTCGGGAACGTAGCTGGCGCGAAAGCGCCTCGGGTCGCGGTAATCGGTCATGGTGCGGGCTCCTTCTGCGGCGTAAAGATCGCCTTTAGCCACGGATGATCGGGCATTTCGTCCGGCCACAACTCTGGTGCACCGAGTTTCAATGTTGCGCGCGCCTCAAGAAGCGGCGGGAAACTGGACAGCGCCAGGTACTGATCGTATCGGCGGCGTAGGCCGCCTCGCGGCTCGATGGCATCCAGTGCGGCGACAAAATCGGCCGGTTCGACACGTTGCTCCAGAGCTATTCCGGCACGGCGATAGCGTTGCAACACCTCGTCGAGACTGGAGCCGACCGCGCGCATCGCCAAGTCGCTCTCGAACCAGTATGCAGCGCCGCTCCAGTACACGCGCATGGTGTTGCTCCAGCCGCGCTCGATGTTTGCCAACTGCTCGCCGGGGGCCACCGCGCGGCCGCGCGCGAAGCCGGCGAGCAGCTTGCGCCAGGCCTCCTGCGCGGTCAGATCGCCAGCGCGCGCGCCACACGTTCTGGTGATAACTGGCCAATCCTTCCGCAAGCCAACGGCCGCGTTCGCCCAAGTACGGGTGCTGCAGATGCGCGAGCTCATGCGCCAATGTCCAGTCCTCGCGCCAGGCGTCGCCGCCCGCCTCCGCGCCCACGTACAAATGCACCGCCGGCGCGCCGCCGCGTTGGATTTGGCCCCACGGGACGGCGCTCTTGACGCCAGGAAGCGGCGCCACTAGGACTTGCGGACTGGCGACCGGCAGTCCGCCAGCTGCGAAGTAGCGTCGCGCGCTGTCAACCAGCCATTTGCGCATCGCGGCACGCGTCGTGGTGTCGCTGAGGGGGAGCATTGCCAGGCGCAACTCTCCGCCTGGTACCGGCACGCGTTCGACCTCGAACCTCCCGAATACCGTGAGCGCAGGCCAACCCGAGGGCGTGGCGCCGAGCCGATACACTCCGCGATTTTCGGCCCACGGCACCGATGCGGACCATGCCTTGGGCAGGCGAAATCGCAGCGTGCTGTCGGCGTCGATGTGGGCGGGTCGCCATAGCCATTGTTCGGCGGCGAGTCGATAGTAGACGCCGCGCTCGCGGCCCAGACGATAACGATCGGCTTGCCCTGCCGCGCGCAAGTCGGTGGTGATCGTCGCGCAGCCATGGTCCGTGAGCACGACACGAACGCGTCGCTCGACCCTGACGTCTCCGGTCGGCGTTTCGATGCGCGTGGCGAACTGCGCCGCGCCGCTCAGATCGAGCGTCGTCGCGCTGGCGCTACAGAGCTGCAGCGTCAGCGTTTCGGTCTGGCTATCGATGCTTGCGGTGTAATCGAGGCGCGGCGCAGCGGCGGCGTTCGCAGCCAACGCGAGCAATACCGTCGTAGACCAGCGCGCATTAAGCAAAGAACGCATCGGCTGCCCGATAGTCGGCACCAATGGCTTCGGCGAACTGCCGATCGCTGTCCATGTCGCCGACCATGATGGAGTCTTTCAACGACAAGCCGTGCTTGCGCGCGAGCCAGACGCCCAAACCGGGCATCGGTTTGCGGCAGAAGCACCCAGCCGGAAACGCGCTGTGGGGACAGAACGCAATATCGGCGATCGGCACACCCAGTTGCTCGGCGGTCCGTTCGAATCCAGCCTGCACGGCCTCGCGCGTGACATTGCCGCTGGCGACGCCACTTTGGTTAGAAACAAAGAAAAGCTTCCAACCCTCCTCGACATAGCGCTGTAACACCGCAGCGCGCCCGGGCAGCACCTCGATATCGTCGGGGTCGCGCGGATAGATTTCGCCGCTTCGGGTTTTTCTGAGCGTGCCGTCGACGTCGAGAAGCAGCGCTTTTTGCGTGCCGCCCAGGCTTGGCCCTGGAACGCGCACGAACGGCGTTTCTTCAATCGCCGCAAAACCTTCGTCTGATTGCGGCGGCTCGAAGCAAGCCGCGAAGCGCGCCAGTGCGCCGGGCGGCGGCAGATTCGGATCGCTCTTGCCAAGTTCTTTCAGCTCATCAGGGCCGGGCAAGGCGCCATAGCGATCGAGCACGCGCAGCACGACGTTGATCAGCGCTTCCTTGAGCGGCGTCGCCAGATAATGACAGCGCACCAGCACGCCATTTCGATGCGCCACGCGAGTCAGCCACCAGCGCGAGGCGCGCGTCGCATAGGTGTTGTCGAGCACGACGCGCGTGCGCCCCGCGCGCAAGTGCGCTTCCAGCAGCGGCAGCAAGTCTTCCAGCGTGCCGCCGATCAGATCGCGATTGAGTCGCTCATACCCCCCGTCGACATAACGCTGCACCAGCGTGGACTTGCCGGCGCCCTGAATACCCATCACGATGACGACTTCCGGCGACTGGCCGGGCGCGGCGCCTGCGCCCAACGGCGCTGCTGGCACCGGGATCGATTCGAGCGACGCCAAGCCCTCGGCATTGGCATCGAAGCTGATTTTCTCGGCCAGCGCTTTGCGATCGCTCTCCGTGAGCCGAACCTCGCGCGCGGCCAGTGAGGCGTCGACATGCGCCGCACTGGTGGCGCCAAACAGCGGCACCAGTGGCGCACCGATATCCAGCAAGCACGCCAGCGCGGCTTGGTGCGGCGTGATTTTGTGCGCGGTTGCGATCGGCTTCATCGCGCGATTTTTTTCCAGCGTATCGGTTTTGGCGTGGCCACCGAGCGGTCGGTGCGCAAAGAACACGATCTGCTCGCGCCGCGCCAGCTCCAGCGTGCCTTCGGCCGCGCTCTTGCGGTTGATGACACTGAGCTCGTTCTGGATCGCAGTGACCTGGAAATGCCGCTGCGCCTGACGAATCTCCGCCACATCGACATTGCATAAACCCAGATGCAAAACCTTGCCCGCACGCTGCAAGTCAGCAAGCGTGCCCAGGCTATCCTCGAACGGCGTACCCGGATCGTTGCCGTGCAACAACAGCATGAAGAGCCGCTCGACGCCCAGCGCCGCCAGACTGCCGTCGACCATTTTCCGCAGGTGCGCCGGGCGTGCGTTAGGCATCCAGCGGCCTTTGGGCCTTGCCATGCCAACTTTGGTGACGATGCGCACCTCGTCCTGGGGCCCACGCCAGCTATCGACGGCCGCGCGTGCCAGCGATTCGCCGTAGTGCAGGTCGTTGTCGGACAACGCGTACGAGTCGGCCGTATCGAGAATACGCACGCCACCATCGAGCGCCCGATGGATCACTGTGATCGCGTCCGGCGTCGCCGGGCGACCCTCGGTCGACAAGCGCAGCAGCCCGAACGCCAATGGGACCTCAAGCGGACCGAAAACTCCTGGTGGTACTGGCATCAGCGGATGCTCCCATCGTCCTGTTGCGCGAATGATCTGGTCGAGTTCGTGCTTCTACAATGCGGCGTTTACTTTTGGCGCTCCTCGAGGGGCGGCTGGCCGCAGACGGCCGGGATTGCAGAGATACCTTGGTTGTCGATCAATGGCGTCGGCATGCTTGCCGGCCAAAGGCGACGCCTCATCAGTAGTACGTCATCGATGCTGCGTTCAATAGACCCACCGCAATCGACACCGCGGCGACAAACGTGCCCGCGGCCTGCTCGCCACGCGCGATGCGGTCGGGCAAGCCGTTCAACACCAGTCGCAAAACGAGGAAAGTGAGGACTTGAATCGCCAGAGCAATGAGGCCCCAAAGCGCACAATCGACCAGGCTGATGGCATTGGTGATCGCGCCGTGCAAGGGCAGCGCAAAACCGAGCAGTGAGCCACCGAGCGCCGTCGCGGCGGCGCTGTTATTCAAACGAATCAGCGTGAACTCGCGCTGCGGCGTCAGCAGCGTGTAAAGGTACAAGTACAAGAATGTCAACGCCAGCGCCAGCGTAAAGTACGCCAAAAACGCAGGCACGCCCGTCAACGATGTTTCAGCAGATTGCCACATGAGGTCGATTCAAACACTTCATCCGCGGTGATTCAAACACTCTTCGGTCTCGCCGCTACTTGCAGCACCGCTACCGCGGCAAAAATGATCGCCATCCCGACGATCAGCGAGGTGGTCAGTGCCTCATCGGCAAGCCACCAGCCGATCAGCACCGCGACGATCGGATTGACATACGCGAAGCTCCCAGCGCGAGCCGGATGCCAGACGCGCGTCAGGTACAAGTACGACGCGAAGGCAACGCACGAGCCGCCGACGACCAGATACAGCGCCGCGGCCCACGCGGTCGCCCCGACGCTACCGTGCGTGGTAAAGCCCCCGAACAACGGGGTCAGCGCCGTGCCGAGTACACCGCTGACCAGCATTTGCGTGCCGGCATTCGCGAACAGGCCGCCGGAGTGAACTCGCGCGCGCTGGTACAGCGATGCCCAGGACCACGCCCCGGCGGTGAGCACGCACACGGTCGCGGCCAATGGATCGATCGGCCCTGTGTCCGACGGCCACATGACCATCGCTACACCCAGAAAGCCCAGGAATACCGCGATCCAGCCGGCGCGACTCAATGGCTCCTTGTTGAGCGTCATCAACGCCAGCCACACCGGGATCGGCGCCTGCAGTACCGCGCCCACGCCAGAGGGGATGTACAACAACGACCAGGCGGTCAGCACGTTGGCGAGGCCAGCCATGATGAACCCGGCGATGAGCAGTGGCCGCAAGTGCTCGCGGCGTACGAACGACTCGCCCGTCAGGCGCGCGATCAGCAAGCACAGCAATCCGGCGCACAAAAAGCGCAGGCTGCCCAAACCGATCGGAGTAAAGTCCACCAGCGCCCACTTGTGCGCCAGCCACGTGGAGCCCCAAATCAGCGAGCAGGCGATGAATGCGAACCAAGCGAGCATGGGTCGAGGATACCGTCCGCCATCGAGCCAAGCCGGGCGCGCTGCGGGCACTGTGGCGCGGATGGGTTCTGCGCGGCGGAAGGGAAATGGTCTAGGCGATGCGGTTGACATCGCGAGTTGGGTTTCTTTGCTTGAGCCGTTTCCGCGCCTGCGGCTCCGAAGCGTTTCTTCATCGTTGCCGTAGCTCTGCTGCCGACGACGTTCAAGGCCAATACGCGGAAACGATTTACGCTTGGAACACCACGCTAACCAACCCCGCTCAACTCCCGTCCGCGCCGTGTTGCCGCGTCGATCGCGCGCGCTGTCAGCTCGCGGAATCCACCATCGGCGAAGGTATGGAGCGCAGCGGCCGTGGTGCCGCCGGGAGAGGTCACGCGCTCGCGCAGGACGCCGGGAGGAACGTCGCTGCCAAGTGCCATGCGCGCGGCGCCCAGCGCGGTGTTGAGCACCAGAGTGCGCGCTACCTCAGGGGGCAATCCTTGCGCTTGAGCGGCATCGATCATTGCTTCGATCAGCAGAAAGAAGTACGCCGGACCAGAGCCAGACACCGCGGTAACAGCATCCATCAGCGCTTCATCGTCGACCCAAGCGACCGCGCCGGCAGTCGCAAACAGCGCCGTCGCGGCGGCGCGATCGTCAGTGCCTACAGTGTTATCAGCATTCAAGCCAGTGACACCTGCGCCGATTAATGCAGGCGTGTTCGGCATCGCGCGAACCACGCGTGCGCGCGGCAGCGCGGCCTGAATTTGCCTGCGGGTGATGCCGGCGGCAATCGAGATCACCAATGGCGCAGTGTCAATAGAACCAAGCTCCTCCAGCACCGCGGGCATCACTTGCGGCTTGACGGCCAGAACCCAGGTCGCGGCGGTCGCCGCGGCCTCGCGATTAGCTGCGAACACCGGGCAGCCAAAATCGCGCGCGAGCGCTTCGCGGGCGCTCCCGAAGGGCTCGGCGATGGCGATCGATGCTGAGTTAGTACCACTGGCGATCAGCCCGCCGATCAAACAGCGCGCCATATTCCCGCCGCCGACGAACGCGATGCTCATGCGCCTGGCCTGCGATAGTCCGCGTAGGATTTTTCCTCTACCAGCGCCGAGCCCAAACGCGTATTCAACTCGCGTTTCAGGCGTGCGCGCTCATCGTTGGTGAAGTACACCGCGCGTGCCAGTTCGATGAACACCTGATCGAATTCGCCCTTGGCTTCCTTGAGGCGAATATCGTCTTCGATGTCCCAGAGCTTGCCGTTAATGTCGCGCAGGCCCGACCAGAGATCGTCGATAGATGCTGCCGTAGAGGCCGGATGCGCGCGCCAGGTGGCGGTGAGCGCTTCCAGTTCTTTAACGACATTCGCGCGCTTGGTCGCATCGCCGATGCGCGCAGCTTTGATTTCGAGAATGCTGATCTTGTCGATCAGCTCGCCGTAGGAGACGGGGACGAGGAGTTCGGTCATGGCCATGCAACGATTGGGATGCACGGAATATAGAGGTTCCCCATCGATTGCCCGCATAACCGCGGTTTCGATGTCGTGACTGCGCAATAAACGATTGTGCAGCCTCGCAATCGGTCACTGCTGGGAATTCACAGGGCGCCTTGCGGCAGAACGCGACGATAAGTCAGGTTGATACGCTCGCCGGCCGCCTGAACTTTGTCGATCGCGTGCACATAGTTCTCCTGGGTGGCGCCCGCCATCAGCAGCAGGCTGCCATGGTCGAGATCGATGTGCGCCCGCGCGCCGCCGCGTTTGGCTTTGAGCTTGAAGCGCCGTGTGGCGCCGAGGCTGACCGAGCCGATGAGCGGAGTTGGCCCCAGTTCGGGCTCATCGTCGCTATGCCAGCCCATGCTGTCGCGACCATCGCGGTAGTAGTTCACCAGCACGCTATTGAATGCGGCGTCGAATTCCGCATTGAGCCGGTCGCGAATCTGCGCTAGCAGCGGCGTCCATGGTTTGGGTATGTAGCGCACTCGCGAATAGCAGTACACCGCGCCGGGATCGCCGATCCAGGCCGATAGACGCGGTGCTTTGAGTTCGCGACCGAACATCTTCACGATGTGTTGTTCGAACGGAACTTCGACGCGCAGCGCGGTCAGCGCGGCATCGGCGTCGCTTCGACGCAGCCAGTCCGGATGATAGGAAACGCGAGCGTTCGCAAGCGCAAGATCGTAGGTTGCGTAGGTCGCGCCCCGGCTTCGCATAGCCCTCAGGCGCCGCCTGAGCTAACTACAGAGCGAGGCAAAAGCATCACGCACGAGGGCACGAAGACACGAAGCTGCAAAATCGCGACAACACTCACTTGCTTCTTCCTATTCTTTCTTCGTGACTTCGTGCGAAACGCATTGATTTTGAGGTTATGTGTTCAGGGGCTCGGGCTGGCTAAATAACGCCACTCACGCGCAGCGCGGCGATTTCATCCGACGAAAGCCCCAACCGCTCGCGCAACACCTCCTCGGTGTGCTGCCCGAGCAGCGGCGGCGCGTGTCGGTACTCGATCGGGCTTGCAGAAAAGCGCACGGGATTGGCCAGCAAGGGCACCTCGCCCGCGAGCGGATGCGTCAGGCTCATGCGCATACCCCGCGCTTGCACTTGCTCGTCGTCGAAAACCTTGTCGATGGTGTTGATCGGGCCGGCCGGCACGTCCGCCTCGCGCAGCGCGCGCAGCCATTCCTCGGTACCGCGCGCAAGCAGCAATTGCTGCACCGTCGCGATGCACTCATCGCGATTGCGGACGCGATCGGCGTTGTGCGCGAAGCGCGGATCGCCGGCCAGCTCAGGCGCACCTGCGCAGACGCAGAACCGTTGGAATTGACCATCGTTACCAACGGTCAGCATCAGGTGTCCATCGCTCGTCTGGAACGCCTGATAGGGCACGATGCTCGGATGCGCGGTGCCATAACGTGGCGGCACCATCCCGGTGGTCAGGTGGTTCATGTTGAGGTACGACAGCCACGCCACCTGAGTATCGAGCAGCGCCACATCGATGTGCTGGCCGGCGCCTGTTCGCTCGCGATGCTGCAGCGCCGCGAGTATGGCCGTGACCGCGTACATGCCGCACATCAAATCCACCACCGCAATGCCGACCTTCATCGGCCCGCCACCCGGAACGCCGTCCGGCAAACCGGTCACGCTCATCAAGCCGCCCTGCGCCTGGATCATGGCATCGTACCCAGGCTCGGTTGCCAGCGGCCCGGTTTGTCCGAAGCCGGTGATCGAGCAATAAATCAAGCGCGGATTGAGAGCCAGCAATGAGGCAGCATCCAATCCGTACTTTTTCAAACCACCAACTTTGAAATTCTCGATCACGATATCCGACTGCAGCGCCAATTCCCGGACCAGACGTTGTCCGTCCGCATGGGCCAGATTGATCGTCATCGAGCGCTTGTTGCGGTTCGCCGACAGATAGTACGCCGCCTCTGTAGTGTCGTTGCCGGCAGCGTCGCGTAAGTACGGTGGCCCCCACGCGCGGGTGTCGTCGCCCTTGCCGGGCTGCTCGACCTTGATCGCGTCGGCGCCGTAATCGGCGAGCAATTGTCCCGCCCAGGGCCCAGCCAGTACGCGCGACAAATCCAGGACTTTGATGCCGCACAACGCACTCACGCGTGGGCCGCCTTGAACGCGCGCACGCGCGGATCGATGAGCGCAAACCACAGCGGCGGAATCAGCGCCAGCAGGAACATCGATGCATAGCCACCCGGAAGCTGCGGACTTTCGTCGTAGTGCATCAGCGCCTGATAGCGCCGCCGCGCGTTCTCGTGGTGATCGGAATGGCGCTGCAGTTGAAACAGCATCCAGTTGGTCAACCGATAGTTGCTGTTCCACGAGTGCAGATGCGTGGTGCGCTCATAACGCCCCGGCGCGATCTCGCGGCGCTCCAGGCCATAGTGTTCGATGTAATTGATGATCTCGAGGCTGACGATGGCGCCGCCGCATTGGACGATGAAAAACACCGCACCCAGCGCACCGAAGGTCATGGCAAAGGCTGCGAGCAACGCCAGCGTCAGCGCGCTCCACAGCAGCAATTCGTTGCGCCACCACGGCAGTGCGCTGCGTTCCAGGCGCTCGGCTTCCAGACGCCACGCGTTGGCGATATTGCGCGGAATAGATTGGGCGACGAAGGCGTAGACGTTCTGCCCGAAACGCGCACTGGACGCATCTCTAGGCGTGGACACATGCACATGGTGACCGCGCAGATGTTCGACCTTGAACGTGCCGTAACCCACGCTCGACAGCAGCAACCCGCCGGCGATGGGTTCGAGGCGACCGGACTTGTGGATCAGCTCATGGGCAACGTTGATCGCCAGGATGCCACCGATCACGCCTTGCGAGAGCAGCCAGCCGATCGCGCCGCCGAGCTCGAATCCGGCATGCGCGAAATGCGCGCCGGACCACACCAGCAGTGTGAGGTAAATCGGCAGGCAGGCCAGCGTCAGCGCGCGGTACCAGGGATCGCGTTCGAGGCGCTCCGCTTCCCCAGCATCCGGGTTCTCCGGATCGCGACCGATCGCATAGTCCGCCAGCGGCAAGATCACAAACAGGAACAAGAGCGGAAACCACGCACTCAAATTCGGCGCCGCGGTTTGCTGTCCCAGCCATGCCGCAAAGGGCATCAGGGCGGGTACGATCAGCACAGTGAGGTAGCCGTAGCGTTTGGCGGACATGGCTCTTCTGGGTTCTTGGTGGTTGGTTCTTGGTTGTCAGCTCGCAGAAATCAACTGCGGGTGTTCGAAGCCACAAAACCATAGTAAATCAAAAGCGTCAGTCGCATGCTCTTGACGCGGCCCCACAACCAAGAACCAAGAACCCAAATGACCGATTGGCTTGCCCCGCAAACCCTGCAAACCGCGCACGGCCTGCCGGCCTTCGTCTACACCGATCCCGACGTCGCGGCGCGCGAGCGCTCAATGTTTCGCTGCAGCTGGCAACTGGTCGCGCGTGGCGATCAGCTGGCGCAGTCGGGCGACCACGTGGTCGAGGACATCGCAGGTTTGCCGGTGCTGATTGCACGCGCGCCGGATGGCACGTTGCTCGGCTTCCACAACGTCTGCCGCCATCGCGGCGGACCGCTCGTTATCGCCTGCGGCTCGGGCCTGAAGCAGTTGCGCTGTCACTACCACGGCTGGACCTACGACTGGGACGGCGTGCTGCGTTCCGGCCCCGAACTCGATGCGCTGGTCGACTTCGACCGCGCCCAAGTGCGGCTGCCGGCGATCGCGGTTGTCCAGTGGCAAGGACTCGTCTTTGCCTCGATAGAGCCTGAGGCGCCGTTCGACGCGCTCGTCGATGGCATCGATGCGCGTGTCGGTTCTGCGCTACGCGAGGTGCGCTTCCAGCGTCGCGTCAGCTACATTGCGCAATGCAACTGGAAGGCGTACATCGATAATTATCTCGAGGGCTACCACGTCCCGCATATCCATCCGGCGCTCAATCGTCTGCTCGACTATCGCGAGTACCGCACCGAATGCATGGACGGATATGCGCTGCAATCGAGCCCACTCGATGCCGCAGAGAGCTTTTACGGACTGGGTGAGGCGCTGTACTACCAGCTCTGGCCGAACACCATGCTCAATATTTTGCCTGGCAGGCTGCAGACCAATCGCGTGGTGCCGCTTGGGGTTGATCGTTGTCGAATCGATTTCGACTACTACTACGCGCCCGATGTCGCGCGCGATACCGCGAAGATTGCCGCCGATCAGGATCTGGCGGAGGTCACGCAGCGCGAAGACATCGACATCTGCGAGCGCGTACAACGCGCTTTCGCCAGCGGTTCGTACAACACCGGCCGTGTGCACCCGACGCGCGAGCAAGGTGTGCATTGGTTTCAGGAGCGCTATCGGCGGGCGTTGGCGTAGGGCGCCATGCGTGCTCTTTGGCAACGCGTCCGCGCGTCTCGCACATCCCACGTGCGGACCATCGGTCCGCGCACCCAAAAGCACGCGTTGCCGCCGTGTAGGAATTTTCTGACACGCGAATCAGCGTATCGCCTACAGACAGGGTCCCGTGAGCCCATTTAGCCTCACGATCCGCGTGTGTGATTCGGCGACGAGCAGTGTCGCGGCTTAAATCACCTTCGTTATCATCCGTGATGTATTTGTAGAAAGGGGTTGAGTTGTGCTGGACGACATCGATATTGAAGGCAGCGACGACGGCGACGAGGACGGCGATAGCTGGTTTGGCTCGTCGTGGAGCGGCGGCTTTCGGCAACTGGGATCGGGCGTCATTTTTCTGGCTTCGCTGTTTGTTCTGTTCTGGAACGAAGGTTCCAGCAAACGCCACGCCGATGCCATTTACGAGGCCAAAGCGGCAGTCGTCGAGGCGCCATCGCATAAGCTCGATCCAGCACTCGATGGCAAGTTGATCCACGTTTCAGGCAACGTCACTGGAAACGGCAGCGTGCGCGATCCGCAGTTCGGGGTGGAGGCCGATGGTGTGGCGTTGTATCGCAACGTGGCGATGTACCAGTGGATCGAGGATGTCCAGACCACCGGGCGCGGCCGACGCAAACGCACCGAGGTGACTTACTACCAGGACTGGGATACCGAGTACCACGACTCAAGCCAGTTCGAACAGCCCGCCGGCCATGAAAATCCCCCCTTCGCCATCAGCGGCGACGGTTTCTTCGCGCCGAATGCGACCTTCGGTCCGTTCAAGTTCAATAGCGTCGAAGTCGCGCGCCAGGCGCTGTACGACATTGACATTCCAGATGCGCCGGGAAGCCTTGGCAAATGGCCCAAGTCCCTGGACCGCCTGCCGCCGTTGAGTCCCGCGATGCAGGCGCAGGGCTGGTACGAGCTCGAGCCGGGGGTCTATTACAAGGGCAATCCGAGCGTCGAAAACGCCGAAATCGGCGATATGCACGTGTCGTTTTATGTACTGCCCAGCAATTATCAAATGTCGATGATTGGCCAGCAGAACGGGAACGAGATCAGCAAGTGGACTGCGAGCAACGGCGATACCGTTTTGCTTGCCGCCGGTGGCGCGATGAGCGCCGGTAGCATCATCCGAGAAGCGCTCGCCACGGGCGAGAGCATTACCAGCATCTTGCGCATTGTCGGTTTGATCGGCGCCGTGATCGGTGCCGCGGGCATGGCCGGCTGGCTGACCAGTTTCCTGTCGTTCGTGCCCGTGGTCGGTCCGATCGTGCAATTCTCGGCGATGGTGGCGGGCGCTTTGTTCGGTCTCTCGGTTGGCCTCGTGACGATCGTCATCGGCTGGTTGAGCGCGCGCCCATGGATCGGCGCCACGTTGTTGGTCGCCATGATTGTCGGCATCGTTTACATGATTCGTCGCGGCCGGCAACTGAAGGCCGAGCAGAAGCGCAAGAGCGTCATCGCGGCCGCTGCCGCGCGCGCCAAGCAAATCATGGCAGACAAGTTGGCGATGCCGCCGATGCCCGGAGGACCCGTTCCGGCGATGGCCGGCGGTCCTGCGCAATACGCGGTGTCGCCGCCGCCGCCACCACCCCCGCCTGCGGCCAATCCGGCCCGCACCTCCGCTGCGCGTGCCGGCACACCGACCAACTTTACGCCCGAGGAGGAGTCCGAGAATCGCGATTTGCCCGCGCTCGAATGGACGCCGGGTTTGATGACGTTAAAACCGCCGTCCGTGCGGCCTAAATCCGCCGATTCGCAGCGTCCGTTCGATGCTGTCGACGAAGCGCCGGCGCCGGCGCGAGCGGCGCCGCCAGTCGCCGCGCCCGCGCCGCCGAAGCCCCCCGCACCCAGCGCACGAGCGCCGCTGTTCGACACCGTGCCGATGCGTGAAGCTGCGCCATTATTCGACACCGTACCGATGCGCGAAGCTGCGCCGCTGTTTGAGTCCGTCCCTAAGCGAGAGGATCTGCCCTACGATTTGATCGACGATCTCCCGCCTGAGCCTCCCAAGCCGGTCGAGCAGGTCAAACCCAAGCGTATCTCGCTCGGCAGCAAGGGCCCGTTTCAGCTCAACAAGATTGTGAAACCGCTCCCCGATGGTACCGATCAGCTGATTTGCTTCGAGTTGATGAAAGGCGGTCAGCCAATCAAGCGCGGTACGCAGGACGAGATCAAGGCGGCGCTGGCAGCAGCGCTGAAAGGATGAGTTGACGGGTAGCAACTGGCGGCTGGATCGCTTCATGCGGCAGCGTCCACCGCGAGAGGTGGAACGGGCGACCAGCGGTTCGTTGTTGCAATGACGTCAACGCACCGTGCCGCGATCAGCTCGCGGCAGCGATGCAACGCTGCTGGAATTCGTCGACAGCATGCGTTTTTCGGCGTTCCAGCCTTTCTTTCTCGCCCACAGGGGTCAGCGACCATACGCCGTGGGCCGCCGCGGCCGCCGCGGCCAAGGTCAAGATCTGGCGGTCGAACTCGCTGATGCCACCGTTGCGCTCGGCTTCGGCCACAAGGATGCGCAATCGATCGGCGTTCATCGGGCCACGGTTCTCACTCAGCATTTCGCTGATCGACAGCAGTTCCGAATACGGCGCGAGCGCGCGACGCGCGGCGATCAGCGCGGCAACATCGGCGCAGACCGAATCCATGGACGACATCCGGCACACACCTTCATCCTGGCAGTGCAGGATTTCCGCGTATGCAGCCTGGCTTTCCGCGTAGGCGGATTCGATATCTTCAACCTGCGACTCCTGCAGCGGCGCGTTCACTGACGCTTTTGCCGCGTCCAGCAGCGTTTGCGCATAAATTTGGCGACTGTATTCGCCATCGATTCTCTTCAGCGAGTTTGGGGTGTCGTCGTAGCCGCATCCGGCGAGCAGCGTCGCCGCGATCAGGCACCCTGTGGTAGCGCAACTTCGCATGGAACGACCTCCAGCGCTGCTGAAAAATGACCGGTCTTATGCACGAAAAAGTCTCATCTACCTGCGTCGTATCAGCAGTTGACAACTCCAACCAAGCTCGCCGACACTGCACACACCTTCTGACGCACCGCACCATGACGAACTCGATTGGCCTCGCGCTTCGACTTCTATCGCCAACGCGCGAGGTGTGTGGCTGCCGGGCGGATTAACCTAACGGCAACGAGGAAGCAAGATTCTCAAAGCCCCGCATCTCGGTCAACGAGGCGGGGCTTTTCTTTTGGCGCTCACTGGAACAATGCAATGGCAAGCGACAACCGGGTCTATGTGTTCGACACTTCCCTGCGCGATGGCGAGCAGGCTCCTGGGTTCTCGATGGACCCGCGCGGCAAGCGCCGTTTGGCGCATCAGCTCGCCGAACTTGGCGTCGATGTGATCGAAGCCGGTTTCCCATCGGCGAGTCCCAATGATTTCCAGGCGGTGTTCGGCATCGCCTCGGAAGTGCGTGGCGCTTCGATCGCCGGCCTGGCGCGCGCCACCAAGGGCGATATCGAGGCGTGCGCGCGGGCGGTCGAGAAAGCCGAAAGGCCGCGCATCCATACCTTCATCTCCACCAGCCCGCTGCATCGTTTGCATAAGCTCAATATGGATAAGGAGCAGGTGCTCGCTGGCGCGGTGGCTGCCGTGGAACTGGCGCGGCGCTATGTCGACGATGTCGAGTTTTCGGCCGAAGATGCGATCCGTACCGAGCCGGAGTATCTGGTCGAGATCTTCTCCGCCGTGATCGCTGCGGGTGCGCGCACCGTGAACGTACCGGACACCGTGGGTTACAGTACCCCCGATGAAGTTCGCGAACTGTTTGCGCGTCTGAAGCGCGAAGTGCGCGGCGCCGAGAATGTGATCTTCTCCTGCCATTGCCACAACGATCTGGGGCTGGCTGTGGCAAATTCGCTGGCTGCGCTGGAAGGCGGCGCTCGCCAGGTGGAGTGCACGGTCAACGGCATCGGCGAACGCGCCGGCAATGCGGCTCTGGAAGAGTTGGTGATGGCGCTGCGCACCCGCTACGAGCGCTACGGCCTGATCACCGGCATCGACACGACCAAGATCTATCCGACCTCTCGTTTGCTGCAGAACATCACCGGCCAGCAAGTGCAGCGGAACAAGGCGATCGTCGGCGAGAACGCATTCGCCCATGAGTCCGGTATCCATCAGCACGGCATGCTCAAACATCGCCAGACCTACGAGATCATGAATCCCGAGGATGTGGGATTGAGCAAGAGTGAGCTGGTGCTGGGCAAACACTCCGGTCGCCATGCGCTGAAGGATCGATTGACGCGCATGGGCTATCGCTTGGAAGATGCCGAAACCGACAAAGTGTTCACCGCGTTCAAGGCGCTCGCTGACAAGAAAAAAGAGATTTACGATGCCGATCTCGAAGCGATTGTGCTCGGCATTACCGGTGGCGCGGCATCGAGCTTCATTCTGAAGAGTCTGTCGATCCAGAGCGCAACCGGCGAGACGCGTATGCCCACGGCAAGCGTGCGTCTGGCCACACCCGATGGTCGCGAGGTTTGCGAGGCGGCGGTTGGCGATGGCCCGGTGGATGCGCTGTTCCGCGCGCTGTCGCGCGCCATCGGTGCCGAGATCACGCTCAAGAGTTTCCACATTCGCAGCATTTCCTTCGGCAGCGATGCACAAGGCCAGGCGACCGTGGAGGCCGAGTGGAACGGCCAGGAGCACGTTGGCCGCGGTACGTCCACGGATATTCTGGAAGCCAGCGCGCTGGCGTATCTGGACGTGGCCAACCGGCTGATCAAGGTGCGGGCGCGCGAGGCGCTGGCGGAAGCGGCGTGATCGCTCAGGGCGCGACTGCGAGGTTTCGCTGACCGGCGCGCCAATCAGAGCTACTCCGCACGAAGACGCGAAGACACGAAGGAAAAGCGAAGGCACAAGGCGAATGGACACGTGCCTTCGTGTGAACCAAGAGCTTGCGCGTCTTCTCCGTTTCGATTTGGGATCGCGAGAAAGCGTCGCGCCATGGCACGACGCACGGTAGGAACGATGAATGACTACGCTATTCGATAAAGTCTGGCAGCAGCACGTTGTGGTGCCGGAAACGCCGGAAGCTCCGGCGGTGCTCTACATCGATTTGCACCTGGTGCATGAAGTCACCAGCCCGCAGGCGTTCTCTGAGCTGGCATCGCGAGGATTGAAATTGCGGCGGCCGGATCGCACGCTGGCGACGCTCGATCATTCGACGCCGACATTGCCATCGGTCAACGGCGAATTGCCATACGTGACCGACGAGGCGAAACATCAGGTGGCGACGCTGCGCGAAAACGCGGCGGCGTTTGGCGTGGAACTGTTGGACTTTGGCTCCGGCCAGCGCGGCATCGTGCATGTCGTCGGACCCGAGCAAGGCGCCACGCAACCCGGGATGACGATCGTCTGCGGCGATAGTCACACCTCCACCCACGGCGCATTCGGCGCGATCGCTTTTGGCATCGGCACCAGCGAAGTAGGCCACGTGCTCGCGAGCCAGTGTTTGCTGCAGCGCAAGCCGAAAACCATGGCGATCAATGTCGAGGGCCAACTCCGTCCCGGCATCAGCGCCAAGGACGTGATCCTGCACATCATTCGCACCATCGGCGTCGAAGGCGGCACCGGTTACGCCATCGAATATCGCGGCAGCGCCATCCGCAGCCTCGATATGGATGGGCGCATGACCTTGTGCAATATGTCCATCGAAGCCGGTGCGCGTTGCGGCATGGTGGCGCCAGACGACGTGACCTTCGCTTATCTGCAGAACCGCCCCCGCGCGCCGAAAGGCGCCGCATGGGACGCGGCTGTCGCGCGCTGGCGCGCGCTGGTCAGCGATGCCGATGCGCAGTTCGATCGCCAGGTGCATATCGAGGCGGCCGATATTGCGCCCACGGTGACCTGGGGGACGCATCCGGGCATGGGCGCGAGCTTAAGCGAATCGGTTCCCAGCGGTGACGATGCGCAGTTCGACAAGGCCCGCCGCTATATGGGCTGGGACGCCGGACAAGCGCTGGTCGGACGCCCAATCGATGTGGTGTTTATCGGCAGTTGCACCAACGGCCGCTTGAGCGATCTGCGTGCCGCCGCCAATGAGCTGAAGGGCCAGCGCGTGCACCCGCGCGTGCGCATGCTGGTGGTGCCCGGATCCGATCAAGTCAAGCGCGATGCCGAGGCTGAGGGTTTGCACGATGTTTTCTTGGCGGCCGGAGCCGAATGGCGCGAACCCGGCTGCTCGATGTGCATCGCGATGAATGGCGATATCGTCGCGCCGGGCCAGCTCGCGGTGAGCACCAGCAATCGCAATTTCGAAGGTCGACAGGGCAAGGGCGCGCGAACGATCCTCGCCAGTCCCGCGGTGGCGGCGGCAAGTGCGGTGGCGGGGGCTTTGTCGGTCCCGAACGGCGTGTAGGTTCTTGGTTCTCGGTGTCTCGAACAAGACTTGCTTGCTGGTACGCGGACCCATGGTCCGCATGCTAGGGTCTCGAGTCTGCTTGATGCGGACCATGGGTCCGCGTACCAGACAAGCGATGCCCGCACACAGACGACGTTGCACCCATCGACCAACAGCCACTAACCACTAACCACTAACCGCTAACCGCTAACCGCTAACCGCTAACCGCTAACCGCTAACCGCTAACC
>ERZ1066125.10-NODE-10-length-215059-cov-30.895202_pt1 | contig 215059 bp, 174 predicted proteins | sample MGYA00382772_ERZ1066125 | MGnify/ENA primary metagenome ERZ1066125 (study PRJEB33369, sample SAMEA5778355) | biofilm metagenome | biome: Industrial cooling water; feature: Water cooling tower basin; material: Biofilm | place: United Arab Emirates | collected... | reverse complement strand
GTAATTTGTGTTTCAAATGTCTCGTTGAGTTGATTGTTGAGAAATTCGGGCTAATCATAATCCCCAACATAATCGCTGACGCAAAGCATCCGGCCTGCCCCTCTCGGAATCGAACCCCCGATTTCGCGACTTAACTCAATCTTTAACTACAGGTTCGATCAACAGCAGGTTATGAAAACACGAGTCTCCAGGCTTCAACTGACGCTTTTACTATTCCTGGTTTGCGCGGCCACCTACTCTTCAATCTATTTCTACACGCCAATCTCAGCCGCCGAATCGCAAGATCAACAAGACGAAAAACAGAACGACAAAGGGTCGCCGGACGAGGCGGCGCAGTTTTACCTGGGGAAACGATTGCCCGAAGGCGAAAAGGAGATTCCGGTCGAACGTTACCTGGAAGCCCGCGAGCGGATGTTGCGGATGCCGCGTTATTCGGCGGCGCGAAATGAATATCTGAACAGAGCGGAGGCCGAAACCGGCGCGGTCTGGACGGAGCTTGGCCCGGGCAACGTCGGCGGGCGCACTCGGGCCTTGATCATCCATCCTGCGAATCACGACACGATGTACGCGGCGGCGGCTTCGGGCGGGGTGTGGAAGACGACCGACGGCGGAGCAAGCTGGAAACCTCTGACCGACGTGATCGCCAACATCGCGGTCAATGCGCTGGCGATGGATCGCAACAACCCGGACGTGCTTTACGCGGGCACGGGCGAAGGCTTCTTCAACTTCGACGCGATTCGCGGCGCGGGCATCTTCAAAAGCGCGGATGGAGGATTGACCTGGTCGCGGCTGATGGCTGCTGCAACTCCTGATTTTCATTACGTCAACGACATCGTGGTCAGCCCGACCGACGGCCGTCGCGTTTATGCGGCGACGCGCTCCGGCGTGTGGCGCTCGGTTGACGGCGGAGCGAACTGGACGCGAACGCTCGACCCGGCGGCCACGGGCGGATGTCTCGATCTTGTCATTCGCAACGATCAAACGACGGATTCCCTTTTCGCTTCGTGCGGGACGTTCACCCAGGCGAAGGTTTTCCGCAACACCGACGCGGGCGGTGCGGGCGCGTGGACGGAAGTGTTGAACGATCCGGGGATGGGGCGGACATCGCTGGCCCTTGCCCCGTCGAACCAGAACATCATCTACGCCGCTTCGTCGAATCCGGCGACTAGCAATCAACCCGGCCTGCACGCGATCTTTCGTTCGACGGCGGGCGGCGACCCGAACACCTGGACGGCGCAGGTGCGCAAAAGCGACGCGACAAAACTCAACACCGTGTTGTTTTCCTGGACGCAGGACGCCTTTTTCAGCGATTGCGGAATCGGCCCGAGCCGTTTGTTCAACACGGGGTGGTACGCCAATGCGGTTGCGGTTGATCCGGTGGACGCAAATCGCGTCTGGGTCGGCGGCGTTGATCTGTTCCGATCCGACGACGGCGGCGCGAATTGGGGGCTGGCCTCTTATTCGTGGATTGACGCGAACGCGCCGCAATACGCGCACCGCCATCATCACGCGATTATCTTTCACCCGCGGTACGACGCCGCGGGCAACAGGACGATGTTCGCCGCGGGCGACGGCGGAATCTACAAAACCGTTGATGCGCTTGCCGCGACCGCGACGGGAACGACCGCGCCCTGCAATCCCGCCAACAGCGTCGTGCGATGGACTTCGCTCAACCGCGGTTACGCCGCGACGCAGCTTTATCACGGCGTGCCGCATCCAGACGGGACGCGCTATCTGGCGGGCGCGAGCAGCCACGGATTTCTGCAAGGTTCGGACGGCGAAGGCGTCAACGGCTGGCGGCAAATGCTCGGCGGCGACGGCGGCCTGGTTGCAATAGACCCTGCCAACCCAAGCGTCATTTACACGGCCACGTCGGGCAGCTTGATCAGAAAATCTACGGACGGCGGGCAAACTTTCGCCCCGGCCTACCAAGGCATTTCTGACTCTGGCTTCGTTTACATCGCGCCGCTCGCGATTGATCCGAGCGACGGCGCGCGGCTGTGGACGGGCGGGCGGGCTTTGTGGCTGACCGCGAGCGGCGCGGCGCGGTGGAATCAGGCCAGCCCCGCGCGGCAACAAGGTTCGTTTACGGCCATCGCCGTAGCCCCGGACGATTCCAACATCGTGCTGGCCGGCACGAACACCGGCTCGATCCTTCGCAATGAAAAGGCGCTCGCGGGCGATGGTCAATGGACGGGCGTCGCGCCTCGCGCCGGATATGTTTCGTGGCTGGCTTTCGATCCGGCTGATCACAACCTTGTTTACGCCACGTACTCGACCTTCGGCGGAACGCACGTGTGGCGCAGCGCGGACGGCGGCGCGACCTGGACGGGCATTGACGGCGCGGGAACGGGAGCACTGCCAGACGTTCCGGTTCATTCCATCGTCGTGGATCCTCAGAACAGAAATCGTCTTTTCATCGGCACGGATGTCGGAGTGTTTGCGACGACCGACGGCGGCGAGACCTGGGCGGTTGAAAGCGGAGCGCCGAACGTCGTCACCGAAGCACTGGCGTTGAACGCGGGATCAAACACATCACAGCTTTTCGCCTTCACGTACGGGCGCGGCGCATGGCGAACGGCGCTGGGCGCCAAGGATTGCCGTTATTCGCTCTCGCCCGCCAGCGTGAACGTCAAAGCCGAAGGCGGCGCGGGAAGCGTGGGCGTCACTGCGCCGAACGGATGCCCGTGGGCGGCCAGCGTCAACGCGAGTGGCGAGGCTTGGATCAACATTACCAATTCCAGCCCAGGCAGCGGCAGCGGAACTGTCGGCTTTACGGTTGAACCCAACAACGGCAGCCAGGCGCGAACCGGCACAATCGCCATCGCCGGTCGCAGTTTTACAATCTCGCAAGCGGGTAAGTCCGATGCCCAGAGGCCACAGGTCAGGATCGTCAACTCGACCAGCGGGCCGACCAGCGGGCGCAAACTGACCACAGAAATTTCCACCATCACGCTCGGCGGCATCGCCAGCGATGACACAGGCGTGACACAGGTAAGCTGGGCTACTGACAGAGGTTCCAACAGTCTTACACCATTTACTGCTACCGGTCAGGCCAATGGCACGACCACATGGACGACGCCCGCGATTACGTTACAACCCGGCGTCAATATCATCACCATCACGGCGCGGGATGCGACAGGCAACACGGGCAGCGCGGAATTAACCGTAATCTTCAATCCTGCTGCAACAATCGTCACCGTCGCCGGCGCGGGAAACAAGAGCGCTGGCCACCCCGCGTACTATGCGGGTTTAAGTGTCCCGACGGGAATGACGGTGGATGCGGCGGGCAATCTCTATTTCTGCAGCGGCGATGGTGTGTTGAAGATAGATGCGCGCACCAGCCTGCTGACGGTTGTTGCGGGCGCGGGCGGTACGGCGGAACTTGGCGACGGCGGCCCCGCCACACAGGCCAGGCTGATCCAGCCTACGAAAGTCGCCTTTGACCCGGCGGGAAACCTGATTGTCGTTGATTACGGCCAGAACCGCGTGCGCAGGATTACGCCGGACGGGATTATCAACACTATTGTCGGCAACGGCTGCGGCATTCCGTTGTGCAACCCCGGCAATGGCGATGGCGGCCCGGCCATTGAGGCTCGCCTCGGCAATCCCGTAGACGTCGAATACGACCGCGCGGGCAACCTTTACATCACCGAGTTGCGCGGCAAGCGGGTCCGCAAAGTTGACGCGCAAACAGGCATTATCACGACCTTCGCCGGCGATGGACTCGGCCCGGCGGGCGGCCCCGGCGGCGATGGCGGCCCGGCGACCCAGGCGCGATTCGAAGACCCTTCGCACCTGGCGATTGACGCGGCGGGCAACGTTTACATTGTTGACCAAGGTGCGCATAAAATCCGCAAAGTCACGGCCAGCACCGGCATCATTTCCACCATCGCCGGCACGGGAGCGCAATTCTTCAGCGGCGATGGCGGCCCGGCCAGCGCCGCTACGCTGCATAGCCCGAATGATTTGTATCTGGATGGCGCGGGCAATCTGTATATCGCCGACCTGGGCAACGAACGTGTGCGCCGCATTGCCGCTGATACGGGCATCATCACTACCGTCGCGGGAGGCGGCGCTGTCCCGCCCGCCGACGGCGCCTCGCCCTTTGCCGTGAAACTCAGCCCGTCGAGCGTCGCATTTGATCAGGCAGGACACATGCTGATCGCCAGCCGCCCGCGCATTTACAAAATTCTCCCATTCCGTACGCCCGACACGATCCCGCCAATTGTGAATATCACCGCGCCGACCAATGAGCCGGAGATTGTGGTTAATACCCCCAGCGACCTGCGCAATCTTCGTTTAAGCGGGACAGCGACTGACAATGTCGGCATCACGCACATCACCTGGCGGAACGACCGTGGCGGCAGCGGTGTGGCCAACATCAACAGTGATCGGACGTGGACGATCTTCAGTCCTTCATTGATGGTCGGGCGCAACAATCTGACCGTAACAGCCTGGGACGCGGCGGGCAACGGCGGCAGCGCAAAGCTCACCGTCGTTTTCAACACCGACAGGGTTGCGCGCACGCTGGCCGGAAATCAAATAGCGGGTTTCGGCGGCGACGGCGGCAGCGGCGTGGCAGCGCGGCTGTGGGCGCCTGAAGGCATCGCGCTGGATGCAGTTGGCAACCTTTACGTGGCCGACACCGGCAATCATCGCGTGCGCAAAATCGCGCGCGACGGGCGCATCAGCACCGTCGCGGGCAACGGATTGCTGGGAGCGAACGGCGACGGCGGGCCGGCGACAGACGCTTCGCTGAACAGCCCGTGCGGGGTGGCGGTTGACGCCGCCGGCAATCTGTTTGTTTCTGACACCGGCAATCACCGAATCCGCAAAGTCACGACCAGTGGCGTCATCAGCACCGTGGCCGGCGTCGGAACGGAAGGTTTCGGCGGTGATGGAGGCCTGGCGATCAATGCTCGGCTGAATTCTCCCTACGGTCTGGCGCTGGACGCCGCCGGCAATCTCTATGTCGCTGACATGATCAATCATCGTGTGCGCAAGATTGCCGCTGGCAGTGGTGTGATCAGTTCCGTCGTTGGCGGCGGCTATGGGTTCGGAGGCGATGGCGGCGCGGCGACAGCGGCAACGCTGAGTTTCCCCAGAGACGTGAAGCTGGACGCGGCGGGCAATCTGTACGTCGCCGACACAGCGAATGCGCGCATTCGCAAGGTTACGACCGCTGGCGTCATCAGCACATTCGCCGGCAATGGACAGATCAGCCAGGGGGGTGATGGCATGCCGGCGATCAACTCGCCTCTCGGCTCGCCCTACGGTCTGGCGATTGATCAATCGGGCAATCTCTTTTTCAGCGATTACAGCAATTCCGTCATCCGCAGGATCGGCGCGGATGGAATTATCACGACGGTTACGGGAATTGCGCCCGCGATAGCCGGGGAAGAGGTGCCCGTTTCATCGCTCACACTTGCAGCGCCAACCGGTTTAGCCATTGCCCCCGCAGGCGATCTTTACGTCGCCGAAAGCGGCAGAAACCGCGTGATGATCGTCACCGGTCATCGTAACGTTGCCAGCGTGCAGGCGGCCAGTTTTACCGGCCCGGCGTTGGCGAGCGAAGCCATCGTCGCCGCTTTCGGCACGAACCTGGCTGCCGCAACGCAGGTGGCGACAGAGTTGCCGTTGCCGACCGCGCTTGCCGGAACGACCGTGCGCGTGCGCGACAGTTTGAGCCAGGAGATGTTCGCCCCGCTTTTCTTCGTCTCGCCAGAACAGATCAACTACCAAATACCTTCTGGCATTGCCAACGGCCCGGCGACAGTGCTGGTCACCAATCAGCAGGGCGCGACATCGAGCGGCGACGTGATGATCGAGACGACCGCTCCGGGACTCTTTTCAGCCAACGCCGACGGACAGGGCGTGGCGGCGGCGACTGTGCTGCGCTTCAGGGCAGAGGGCGCGCAAGTTTACGAACCGGTCTCGGTCTTTGACCAAACGCTCAAACGCTTCGTCGCGCGACCGCTGGATTTCGGTCCGCCGGGCGACCAGCTCTTCCTGATTCTTTTCGGCACTGGTTTGCGCCGCGCCGCGCCCGGCGCGGTCAACGCGTGGATTGGCGGCGAGCCTGTAGACGTGCTTTACGTCGGAGCGCAAGGCGGATTCGCGGGACTGGATCAAATCAATCTGAGCCTGCCGCGCACCCTGGCCGGGCGCGGCGAAGTTGAGGTCGCGCTCAGCATTGACGGCAAAGCGACCAACACGCTGCGCATTGCGCTGGCCGGCGCGCCGTGCAGCTTCCAGGTCACAGCGCCCGGCCAGATTGTTCCCGCCGCTGGCGGCGGCGTCACTGTCAGTGTGGCCTCGGCGAGCACTTGTTTCTGGGCGGCGCGAAGCAATGCAAGCTGGATTGCAACCGATTTCAACGGCGCGGCCAGCGGCGCAGGCGCAGTGACTTTCAGCGTCAGCCCGAATGCCGGCCCGTTGTCGCGATCCGGCGAAGTCCGGGTGGCAGGCCAGTCTGTGAGCATTATTCAGGCCGGCGCGGAATCATCGCCTCCGCCGGCAGTGGCTGTGACCAATCCGAGCGACACAGGTTCTTTCACCGCGACGGTGCCGGTGATGAGCTTCGGCGGTACGGCGAGCGCGGGCGTGGCGTTCCTGACCTGGAGCAATGACCGTGGCGGCAACGGCTACGCCGGCGGAACGATCAACTGGACTGTGGCAGACGTGCGCTTGCAGTTGGGCGTCAATAACCTGACCGTCACCGCCTACGATGGCCAGGGCCGCACCGGCAGCGCGCGATTCGCCGTCAATTTCAAACCGGAATGGGAGATCAACACGGTCGCGGGCGGCGGCCAGAACGACCCCGCGCAAGGCGGACAGGCGACGAACGCGAAGCTGGAGTACGTAACAGACCTGGTTGTGGATGCTTCGGGCAACATTTACCTGAGCAGCGGGTCGCGCGTTTTCAAAGTCACACCGGCGGGCGCCATCAGCATCTTTGCCGGCGGCGGACAATCGGGCCTGGGCGCGGAAAACGTCCCGGCCACCAGCGTTTCCATCGGCTCTGCCGGCGGACTCGCGTTCGACCGTCAGGGCAATCTATACATCGCTGATATTTCCTATAACATCGTTCGCAAAGTTGATATTCACACCAATCTCATCACGACGGTTGCCGGTCGCAACGCGCCCAACAACTTCGGGTTCAGCGGTGACGGAGGCCCTGCGACTCAGGCGCGGTTGAACTATCCGCGCGACGTTGCGCTCGATTCGACGGGCAATCTCTTCATTGCCGATGTCAGCAATAACCGCATACGCAGAGTTGACGCGGCGACGGGAATCATCACCACGGTGGCGGGCAACGGATATAACGGCGGCCCGTTCAGCGAAGGCAGCGACGCGCTCACCACGGCCATAGGTGGGCCAAATACCGTGGCAATCGGTCCGGACAACAACCTTTACGTCGTGACGAACTCGCAAATCCGCAAAATCAATCCTGTCACAGGGAAGATCACCACCTTCGTCCAAAACGGCACACCAATCGGGAACGGCGGGGCGGTGATCAACCAGAGCTACTATCCACAGGGGTTGGCCTTTGACGCTCAGGGCAATCTTCTGTTCACGGACGGCATTCGCTTCAACAATGCACAGGCGCCCAAAGTCTGGCGTGTCGCAGCCGGGACCGGTCAGGTCGCCCTGCTGGCGGGTGACCGCGCGACAGGCCCGCCCGGCGACGGAGGGCCGTCCGTGCTGGCGCGATTGGAAGCGGCGATTGACGTGGCGGTTGACGGCGCGGGCAACATCTACATCGCCGACGAAACGCGCGTTCGCAAACTGACGCCGTTGCTCGCACCCGGCGCAGCAGCCAGCAAATTCACAAGGTAATTGATGCCGAAAATTGGCATTGCTGACGGCGAACGGCCAATCACACTTCGGTGGCCGTTTCAGCGTAGGAGCATGGGAAGTCAATGTTATTCCGTTTGTGCCTTCTTCTGACGATCCTCGCATCAACGACCCCTCTGCTCGCGTTTCACGGCGACTGCCGAGACGATCCGGAGGTCTGGAGTGAGGCGCAAGGCGGTTCAGCCGCCTGCCAGTTCGCTATCACTCCAGCCAATCAATCCTTCCTGGCTACCGGCGGGTCTGGCGCTGTGACGCTTACCAGTTCCGAGCTTCAATGCGCGTGGGCGGCGCGCAGCAACAGCGGGGGCCGTTGTTCTTCGCCTCGCCCAGCCAGATCAATTTCCAAATTCCGCCCCGGCGCATCGCCGGGCACAGCGGTCATTAGCGTTGCCAGTGGCTCAGGCGCGGGGGCGATGGACGTAATCCAAATCACGCCGGTCAGCCCCGCGTTGTTCTCGGCGGACGCCAGCGGAACGGGTTATGCCGCGGCGACAATTCTGCGAATCAAAGGCGACGGCTCGCAGAGCTATGAGCCTGTCGTCGCCTTCAACGCCGCTCAAAACCGCTTTGTTGCGCTTCCGATTGATCTGGGGCCGCCTGGCGACCAGGTCTTCCTGATCCTGTTCGGCACCGGGGTGCGCAATCGCAGCGCGCTTTCAACTGTCACGGCGCGGATTGGCGGCGAGAGTGCCGAGCGTCAATCTGGGTTCCGCGAAAATCGCGTCCGTGGGGCACAGTGCTCCACGGCGTGCGGTTGCCCAACACAACAGCATCACGGCTGCGGGGGCCATCGGGCACAGGTTGCCCGCCGCCACCAGCGGGGGTTGCGCCTCCGCCACTGGGTAGCGCATCGCCACCCACGCCGGGCGTAGCGCCACTGGCATCCGGCGCTAGACTGGAAATGGCTGTCTGATTGCTATTGATGGGCGCAATGCGAATTTGCGGGGCGACGCGCGTACGCAAGCCCCAATACTTGTCATTGCGTCCGCTGAACCTTTCGAGAATTTGTGTTTCCGCCTGTTTCAACACGGCAGGCGCAAAGCGCGAAGTAGTGGTGAGGGCATATCCTTCAAATAACGGTACTCACCGCTTCTGACTTGCGTGATATGTCCGCGCGATTGCCCGACCCGATTTATGATTTCTCTATTCCAGCCAGAATTTGATGTCGAAGGAATGCGTTTATTTTTCTGGCTCCTCCACTTTTTCCTCCGCCCTGCCGCAGGACATTGCCTTCAGATTTGACCCTGTCTACCTCGTTCACAAGTAGAAAAAGGAAATGAGTACCAAGAGTGAATCATTTCAACAATGCGGTTGTCGGGCGATGGCAAACCGCCCACGGCGAACACGGCAACCAGGCTTCGTTGACCGGGCGAGGCTGAAAGCAGGTTTTGAATCGTCGTCGAGCTTTCATCACAATCAAAGAAATCAGGTTTTGCGCCGCAACAGGAGATCACTTGCTGAACGGATTGCCGCCTGGATTCCTGGTGATCGCAGACCAGAATCAATGGGGCGTAATCGCCGATGACAACTTCAGTTCGATCCGGCAAAAAAACAGTGGCTGACTCCTGGTCCAACTGGCATGATCCGATTTTCATCACATTGACTCCTGGCTTAGTTGCTGGTGCTGCTGTCTGGCGAGGACTGACCGGGCAAGCGAGCAGTTTGTGATAGATCGGTTTGCAAATGAATGTTTGGCTTAACGCAAAAGGGCAAAGCATCAAGGGATCAAAGAAGAGTCGTTGGCAGCGTTGATCTGCCTTTGAATCCATCTTTATGCTCTTGAACGTTTGTGTTGAAGTGTTGAATCTTCCATGCACTCGAATGAAAAGCGATCTAAATCAGCTATTGGCGGTTTTACGCAAAACAGCAAGGCCGACGAACAACCCATGTCAATAGACATTGATTGCATAGGTCTGCTGAAGCAGTAAAGTAGCTGAGTTTGCAAAAAGAACGATTCCCACTGGCGGATTGTCAGGGCTGAATACCAAAGTGTTTAAGCGGATGACTGAATCTTGATGTCGTCAATTGGACAGCTAGCCAATCGGCGGCAAATCATACTTTACCTGTTTGGCCAGCGACAATTGAGCACGGAGCTTTTTTGCCATTACCGATGAAAATCATAACGCTCGACAACATTTCCAAACGTTATCGGCTGAGCCAGTTGGGCGCGCGGTCGTTTCGCGAAGATTTCATGCGGTTGTTTGCTCGCAATGGAAGCGGCAGCACGGATGAATTTTTTGCCTTGCGCGAAATCAATCTGGAAATCGAAGCGGGAGAAACGGTCGGATTCATCGGCGCGAATGGTTCCGGCAAAAGCACGCTGCTGAAATTGCTGGCGCGAATCGTTTATCCGACCTACGGCAAACTGAATGTGCGCGGATCGGTGGCTTCGTTGATCGAGGTCGGCGCGGGCTTTCATCCCGAACTGACAGGCCGCGAAAACATTTTCCTCTATGGTTCGATCATGGGCATGCGTCAGTCGGATGTGCGCGCCAAATTCGACCGCATTGTCGAATTCGCCGAAATCGAACGGTTCATTGACACGCCGGTCAAACGCTATTCATCGGGGATGTATGTGCGATTGGGATTTGCCGTTGCAGCGTTTATCAATCCGCACATTCTGTTGGTGGACGAAGTGTTGGCGGTTGGCGACGCCGCGTTTCAAAGCAAATGTCTGCAACGCATCGAAGAGCTTCGACGCAACGGCATGACCATCGTCTTCGTTTCGCACGATATGGCGGCAGTTGAGCGATTGTGCAGCCGGGTTTTTTTGTTGGAACACGGACAGCTCAAAACCGAAGGCGAGCCGCGTGAAGTGATCAATCAATATTACGACGCGCTTGGGTTGCCACCGGAGGAGCGACAATGAAGTTGAGTGTCATCGTCTGTACGCGCAACCGCGCCAGACCGCTGGCGGCGATGCTGGAACGTTTTGCCGAACAACGCTTCGCGGGCGATTACGAATACGAGTTGATTGTGGTGGACAACTGCTCGAACGCGGAATTCGGCGACACGCTTGCCGAGTTTGTGTTGCGGCATCCGTTTCTTGCGAATCGGTTGTTCATCTTGCGCGAAGACAGGGCGGGACTTTCACGAGCGCGCAATCTGGGGTTGAGCAAAGCCAGCGGCGACATCATAGTCTTCACCGATGACGATGTGTTGGTGACGGAAAACTGGCTGGATGAAATTCACCGCGAATTCATGAATCCGAATTTGTTTATGCTGGGCGGGCGCGTGTTGTTGGCGCGCGACACGTTGCAGGACGTGGCGATTTACACTCCCGACGAAAGATTGGAAACCAGATTCCCCAGCGGCGGCAGTTTGGGAATGGGCGCGAACATGGCGTTTCGCCGGGAAGTGTTCGACCGCGTAGGCTGGTTTGATGTGCGGCTTGGCGCGGGAACGTTTTTCGCCGGCGGCGAAGACATAGAACTGTTTTATCGCGCGTTGAAAGCGGGCTATGAATTTGTCTACGCGCCGAACGTGCTGGTCTACCACGATCACGACCGCGAAACTTCGGAGCAGGCTTGCCGGTTGATTTACGGATACGGCAAAGCCAACGCCGCTTACATCGTCAAACATGCGCTGCGCGGCGATCTGTATGCGATGCGGATGTTGTACTGGTTGATTCGCACCTTGCCGCGTCGTTGGCGTGAACAGGATGCGGGCGCGGTGAACACGATTCCGCGTCAGCGTGCGCAAGTTCGCGGCACGATTGTCGGGTTGCTGACTTCGCCGCTGACGATGCTGCTGTCCCGTGGTTCTCAGGAGCAAGAGCGAGCGTTTTTGTTATGAATCAGGAAACGATCGCCGTCTGGCGCGAAGCGCTGTTGCTGCCCGGCGAAACCGATTTGGTCGAAAGCGCGCTGCGCGAACTGGCGGAGTTTTACGGCATCAGCCGCGAAGAGGCTCGGCGGCGATGCGAAAACGCGCTGGCCGATTCCAAGCGCGAATGGGAATCCGCCGAACGGCGCACGCCCGAACAGATCAAACACTTTTACCGTTCGACGCAAAGCTATGTGTTCGAACACGTCTGGTGGCACGCCACAGACCCGGCGACGAATGCCGTCAATGTGGAATTGTTGTATTACGCGCGTCATCTGGGCGCAAACCGGTATCTGGATTTTGGCGCAGGCGTCGGCGCGAATGCCTTGTTGTTTGCCCGGCACGGATTCCACGTGACGTTGGCAGACATTTCTCTGGCGATGCTGGAATTTGCGCGTTGGCGATTGCAACGCCGAGGCCTGAATGCCAATTTGATTGATTTGAATCGGCATTCACTGCCGGACGATGAATTTGAGGTTGTGACGGCGGTGGATGTTTTTGAACACCTGCCGAAACCTGAAATTGAATTGAGGCAGATCAATCGAGCGATGCGCGTCGGCGGAACGCTGGTGTTTAATTGCCAAACTGCCGAAGACGACGACCGGCCTATGCACGTGTTGAAACGCGAAGCGCAGGTGTGGCGAGCATTGCGTGGGAGTGGGTTTCGTTCTGTAGAAGTGGCGGCATTGCGACAAATTGGGGTTTCCGCCGCTCGCAGAGTTTCGCAAACTGCGCTGGCTGGCCGTTGGCATGCGGCCTGCGACCGGATTCGATTCAGCCCTGTGTTCTTGCCGAACCGACCGAGTCAGCGTCAGATTCCTCACCCGATGTATCTTTATTTCGACCGAATCGAAAACGTATTGAATCCGAAAACGATCTGGCTGGATGTTGGTTGTGGACGTCATCTGGTTCCGCGCTGGCTGACCAATGGCGAAGCGATTGAAAGAAAATTGCGACCGATGGCCAAGCTGATTGTCGGGGTTGATCTTGATCCGGCTGCGCTGAGCGATAACCGTTCGTGCGATGTGCGGTTGCAGGTTGGAAGAGGGACGTTGCCGTTCGCCGATACGAGTTTCGATCTGGTGACGGCCAACATGGTTTTTGAACACGTCGAAGCGCCGCTGCCGTTGTTACGGGAAATCCGTCGCGTGTTGAAACCTGGCGGACGGCTGCTGGTGTTGACGCCGAACTGGCTGGACATTGTCACGCTGGCGGCGCGCGCAGTTCCGAATCGCTGGCATCCGGCGATTGTGTCGCAAATGGAAACCCGCCATCGCAAAGATGTGTATCCAACACATTTTCGATTCAATCGTCCGAACGAGGTCGAAGCAATGTTGCGCCAGGCGGGATTTACGCGCAGTCGAGTCGAATTGCTGGAACATCCTGACGTGTATTCGCACTTGCCCGGCGTTGCGCGAATTGAAACAGCCTGGCATTGGCTTGCCAAACGCTGGCCGCAATTGCGCGGCGTTTTGTTGATCGAAGCTGAATGAAAAATCAAAAGGCAAAAGGCAAATATCAAAAGTTAAAAATGAAGAAGCGAGGTTCGTTCCTTTTGCAATTTGATTTTTGATATTTGCCTTTTGGTTTTCTGTTTATGCCCACCGTCAGCGTCATCATTCCCGCTTACAACGTTGCGCCGTTTATCGTCGAAACGCTGGAATCGTTGTTTGCGCAAAGCTATCAGGATTTCGAAGCGATTCTGGTCAATGATGGTTCGACTGACGATCTTGAAGAAAAGATTGCGCCGTACCGCAACCGGCTGGTGTACCTTCGCCAATCGAATCGCGGCGTGATGGCGGCGCGCAACACCGGATTGAACGCTGCAAAAGGTCGTTACATCGCCTTGCTGGATAGCGACGATTTGCTGTTGCCTCGCTTTCTGGAAGTGCTGGTGGGAATGCTGGAACGTGATTCGTCGCTCAGCCTGGCATTTCCGAACGCGCGATATTTCGGTTGGCCGAAACACGACGGCAAATTGCATCAAGACGTGTTTCCGGTTGCTGAGCCTGTAACGTTTGATCGCGTGTTGCGGCGTGAATGTTACATCTTCGGCCTGTTGGTGTTTCGGCGCGAAGTCATTGAAGACGTGGGCGGGTATGACGAAAGTCTGGCGGGGCAGGGCGCAGAGGATTTCGAATTGTGGTTGCGCATGTTGCGGCGCGGGTATCGCTTCGGATTTACGACGGAAGTGCTGGCGCTGTATCGCTGGCGGCAGAATTCGCTATCAAACACCGGCGTGAAAATTCTGAGTTGCGTGGTGTCGGTGTACGAAAAATTGCTGCGTGGCGAACTGACCGAAGAGCAAAGTCAGTGGATCGAAAGGCGAATGCCGGAATGGCGTGCGCAGTTGAGTTACGCGCAATTCAAAGACGCATTGGCCAAAAGCAATTTTGCCGATGCTGAAAAACAACTGGCCGAAACGCGCAAGTTTTATCGCCAACCGAAACTCGCACTGCTTTCCTTCGCTGTAAAGGTTGCTCCAAAACTCGTTGCGCAACTGGTCAACCAACCGCCAACTGCCAAGCGCCAAACGCCCAAACTCAAAATCTTGCACGTGATTGATTCGCTGGACATCGGTGGAATGGAGCGCGTGGTGATTGACGTGGCCAATGGATTGGATGCGGCGAAATTTGACCAGATTGTGTGTTGTCTTTCCCGGCGCGGTGAAGCGGCGAATGAATTGCACGACGATGTGCGCTGCATTGATCTGGGTAAAGGCGACAAAGCGGATCGCTGGATGCCGTGGAAACTGGCTCGTTTGATTCGTCGCGAACGCCCGGACATCGTGCATTCGCAAAGCTGGTCGGGCGTGGATACTGCGTTGGCGATGATGTTTGCGCCCAGCGTCAAACTGGTTCACAGCGAACACGGACGCAATTTTCATGATTTGCATGGGCAAAGCTGGGCGCGGCGAATCGCGCGGCGCTGGCTTTATCAACGTGCGAATGCGGTGTTTGCAATCTCCGCCGAAGTGCGCGAGTTTTATTGCCGCCAGACAAATTTTCCTTTGGAACGAATGCAGGTGATTCCCAACGGCGTGGATTTGCGACGCATTGATGCTGCTGATGGAAGTGACGTGCGCGAAGAATTGGGCATCGAGCCGGAAGAGTTTGTGATTGGAACTGTTGCGCGGCTCGACAAAAACAAGGATACGCTCACGCTGGTGCGAGCCTTTGCGGAGTTGATGCCGATCAAACCCGACGCCGCGTTGAAGTTGCTGATCGTTGGCGATGGCGAACAACGGTCCCCGCTGGAACAATTTGTCAGCGAACGCGGATTGAATCGAAACGTGATTTTCGCTGGTGTGCGGCGCGATGTTCCGCGCGTGTTGAAGGCGATGAATGTGTTTGCGCTGTCGTCGTTGTCCGAAGGAATGCCGATGACGGTGCTGGAAGCGATGGCCGCGCGATTGCCCGTCGTGGCGACGGCGGTTGGGGCGTTGCCGGAGATGGTGGAAGAAGGCAACACGGGTTTTCTGGTTTTGGTCGGCGACGCTGCAACGATGGCAGAACGGTTATCTCGGTTGGTCGTTGACCGGCAATTGGCCAAAACGTTTGGCGAAGCTGCGCGGCGAAAAGTCGAACGCGATTTCACGCTTGAGCGAATGTTGCAACGATACACAGAGTTATATCTTTCCGTATTGAAATCATAAGGAGTCTGACATGTCGTTTGCGACAACGCCCTGAAACGATGAAAACGGCTGCGCCCGACTGTCCGACAAGCTGCCAGCTTGTCGTTGACCCTAACAAGCGTCAAATCGAGACCACGACAAGCTGGCAGCTTATCGGACATTTTCAGAGGAGAAGGATTTTGAGAATTACACGGGTTTACACCAAGACAGGCGATGCCGGAGAAACTTCGCTGGTGGATGGCAGTCGAGTCAAAAAAAATGATTTGCGCGTGACGGCTTTTGGCGATGTGGACGAACTGAATTCGCTGTTGGGGCTGGCGCGCGTAGGGTTGCAGGATGCGCAACTCGATGACGCGCTGGGAAAAATTCAGAACGAATTGTTCATTGTCGGAGCCGATCTGGCCAGTCCGCTGACGATTCAGGTTCCGCGCGTTGATGAATCGCATGTCGTCGAACAGGAACAGTTGATTGATACGCTGATGGAAGAATTGGAACCGTTGCGCGAATTCATTTTGCCGGGCGGCACGCAATTTGGCGCAACGTTGCATCTGGCTCGCTGTGTCGCGCGCCGGGCAGAACGCAGCATCGTTGCCTTGATGGCCGAAAGCGAAATCAATCTGCATTCGCTGACATACCTGAATCGGCTTTCCGACCTGTTGTTTGTGATGGCGCGCGTCGCCAATCGCCGATCCGGCGTCAGCGAACATTCCGCGAATTTCAGTTCGCGTGGGAAGTAATGCGGCAAATTCTTATTTTCAGCGCAATTTTTCTGGCGGTTCCACTGGCGTTGTTCGCGCCGTTCACAGGCCTGATCAGTTACGTCGGCATTGCCTACGCGCGTCCGCACGAATGGGCTTACATGCCCAATGCGCCGATTTCGCTGGCCGTAGCGGTGGCGACGTTGATCGGATACGCCATTTTTGAACTGACGCGGCGCGCTCCGCAATTGATTCCGAATGGGTTGCTGCTGTTGCTGTGGGCGCAGGTTTCGCTGGCGACTTACTTTGCGTATTCGACGGAACTGGCTCAGGGCAAATGGATCGAATTCAGCAAAACGATTCTGATCGCGTTGCTGATGACGGCAATGGTGGATTCTGAACGGCGCGCGCGCTGGTTGTTGCTCGGCACGGTTGGCGCAATTGGGTTTCTGGCATTTCGCTCCAACGTAGGCATTTTGCTGGCTGGCGGGCAAGCTCGGATTTTCGGGCCTGGTGGTGCGTTCGAAGACAACAACGATTACGCGTTGTTGCTTAATGTCGCCGCGCCGATTGCGTATTACGTCGGGCGCGCAGAAACCCATCGCTGGTTGCGACGGCTTTGTTATTCGTTGTCGGCGATGATGATGATTACCGTGCTGTTTTCGCTTTCGCGCGGAGGGTTTCTGGGATTGTGTTTTGTGCTGTTCGGATTGGCGCTGAAGTCGAAATACAAGTTTGCCGGAATGCTGGCGGTGGTGTTGGCCGGTTCGATTACATTTGTGTTGTTGCCCAATCGAGTCGTTGAAAGAGTCGGCACGATTCGCACGGCAACGCAAACCGATGAATCCGCGCAATTGCGATTCGAAGCCTGGCGCGTGTCATTGCAGATCATTTCGGATTATCCGTTGCTGGGCGTAGGGCCGCGCAACATAGTGGAATTGTTCAGTCGTTACCAGCCGGACCAGCAAAGCGGAGTGGGGCGCGTGTCGCACAATTCGTTTTTGCAGATTGCCGTGGATGCGGGCTTGCCAGCGCTGTTGTTGTTTGTGAGTTTGATCGGCTTGAGTTTTGTACGGTTGCGACGCGCGCGACAAACGTTGAAAGCGCGTTCGCCGGATTCGCCGCTCATTGCATATTCGCACGGATTGGAAGTGGCGTTGCTGGGTTATCTGGTTTCGGCGAATTTTCTGAGCCGTCACGATCTGGAATTGTTGTATGAAGTGATCGCGTTGGCGACCAGCTTTGCCGTGTTGACGCGCGAAACCGTCGCGCAAGCGAATTACGATTCGCCTGTGACTTCGGCAATTTCGGCCAGCAAATCGGCGTCGGCATCCACCGGGCAGGCGTAATACCACCAATTCTTTTTGGCGTTCCAACCTTCTTCTTCGGCTAGTTCATCGCCCCACAAACAAACGCTGGCCCGGCGCGTCAAACCTTTCATCAAATCGTCGGCCTGTGCGATGCGAGCATCGAAATTCATGCGCTCCGTCATCGGCGCGACTTCCAGCGCTTCTTCCAACAACTGGCGCGCGTCCAGATCGTTCAGGTAATCGTCCAGAGTCAGCGAATATCCGTTTTCCACCGATTGGACGATTTTTTCCCAGCTTTCGACCAGTCCCGCCAAACCGCGTTCGGCCACGTTGAGAGGGCATCCTTTATCAATCAGAAAATCGCGCACTTCATTGCTCATTGGTCGTCTCCTTTCGCTGATTGGGCTGATCCGCGCCTGCTCTGGCGTTTGAAATACGCTTCGCCGTCGTTCGGTTTGAAGTAGGTGCGAATAGTCAGGTCGGAATTGAACGCCAGAAAAGCCCCGGTTTTTCGGTCGAATCGGGTGATGACTCCGTCGGCTCGTCTGGCTTCCAGAACGTCGCCGTTTGCCGGGTGGTCGCGCAAGGTCTGCGCTTGCAGCAGGTATTCTTCCTTGCTGATCGAGCCGAATTCGCTGCCGTGTTTTTCGTAATGATCCAGAAACTTGCGGCGCGTGGCAAAGCCTATTTCCGCGCGCAATCGAGGCTCTTTGCCGGACGATGCAGGTTGAATTTGCTGTGGCGGCGAAATCGGCGCAGAACTCGATTGGCGGCACGCGCCCGCCAACGCCAGCATGATTGCCAGCAACACAGCAAACGCGAGTTTTGTCCCCCTGCCATTCGGAAACAGATTGGAAAAAGTCAGGCGCATAAAAAACAAAGACGAGTGGCTGCAACAGGTCGCCACTCGTCAACAAGTCAATAAATTCTTCCGAGCTTATCGGATGCTCATACCACCCAATCCCCCCAAACTGGCAAACGGATTTGTCTGTTCAGGAGGCGGAAGCTGATCCACTTTTTCCGGCGCCAAAAGTGACAACCGATTCACGCAGTTCGTGCCAAGACCCGTGCTGCGATAATCCTTGTTGTTGGCGATGCTGAAATACAACTCAACTGCTTCGCCGGTTTTGCCCTGAGCTTCGTAAATACGGGCAATGTTGAAATCAATCGAAGCCGTGGAGATTTCGCCGGGATTCGATTTCAGTTTCTGGTATTCCGCCAACGCCTCGTCGTTTTTGCCCATCGCTTCATACCGCTGCGCCAATGCCATTCTGGCATAAGCGCCGACGTTGGAAGTTTTCTCGGACAATTCCTTCAACGTCGCTTCGGCTTTTTCCGGTTCCAGGTAAACCTGATGAATCGCGGCATAATACCGAGCCAATTCTCCGTGATACGACGGGTAGTCGTTGGCGGCTTTGGTGAACGCCTCAAACGCTCTGCGGTGTTTTTCTTCTTCGGTGGTTGCAACGTAACCTTGCGGGTTTGCCGGAACCGGATTGGCGACTTGAGCTTCGTGCCAACGGAATCCTTCGGCCAGAGTTTCAGCCGCATTGTTGGCGCGACGCGAATACAGCATCCAGCCAATCCAGACCAAGGCAATCACGACCGCCGCAATGGTCAACCATTTCAAAATCGGGCGTGAATTGTCTTTCGCCCAAGCAGTGGTCGCCACGTACTGTTGCATTAATGGATCGCGCTTCAATTCTTGCGCGGAAACTCGCCCTTTAGCCAATGTAATACTCCTTCGGAAAGAAAATTGGGGCTGGTGAAGAAAGCGAGAAAATAGCGGCCAGATGGGGCGATGTCAAGCCGGGCATCTTGAATGAACGCTTCGTTTGGCATCGTGAACAATGCCAGTTACCATTGCCTCCCATTGGTGAAATGCACCAGAGTTTCAAAACACAATCTTTAATCTTATTTTCGCAGACCTGAGCAAATTCGGGCTGCCACAGGAGAATTCGTGATCAGACACATCGTCGCTTTCAAATTTCACCCGGAAGTTTCGCAATCCGACCGTGAAGGCTTTTTGGAAATGTTGCGCGCTTTGCCGTCGAAAATTTCTGAAATCGTAGATTTCGAAGCCGGGTTCGATGTCGTTCGTTCGCCGCGGGCGTTCGATCTGGCGCTGGTTTCCAGTTACGCCGATCTGGCTGCGCTCGACCGATACGCCAAGCACGAACACCATTTGCCGGTCATCGAACGCGCCAAAGAACTTTGCCAGCAAATCGTGTCGGTGGATTACGAGTTTTAATTCGTCGAGGTCTTCAGGAATTCCAGCCCGACGGGTTCACCGTCGAATTTCACTTTCAATCCGGTTGCCGGGCGGTAAGTCACTATGACTTGCCGCGCTGGCGACATGGCTCCGCATGTAAGCTGGGTGGGAATTTCAATCGTATGGCGAACCAGCGTCAGCTTTCCCCAGTCCGCTCGAAATTTGAATGTGCGCTGGTTACTGACCACGGTCAAGGTGACTTCGGTGTCGGAACAATCCAGCCGAGTCAGCAACCCCTGCACCTGTTCGCCTTCGAATCGTTTGCCTGGAGGCCGTGTCGGATCATCCTGGGCTTGCTTGGGCGATTCGCGTTCCTGACGCAATTTGAGTTCGGCTTTGGGCTTGGCCAATGCGACTTCGGCTTCGCGCAGGTCAATCGTCTGCAACAAAAACCGCGCTCGTTCGCGCAGCTCGGCGTTTAACCCATTTGAAGTAATTTGTAGAGCCGTTTGCCGAGCCGCGGAAAAGTTGTTCTGCCACAGGAAAATCTGCGCCTGCGTGTACACAAAATCTTCGCGTTCAGGAGCCAGTTCTCGCGCACGATGAATCAAGGCCAATGCTTCGTCGGCGTTTTCGCGTTGCGCCAGATGAATGAACGCCAGCGCTTTGTACGGGTCGGCGAAATTCGGCATCAACTCGCGCGCGCTATTCAGCGAATCGCGCATCTCGGCGACCGTTTTCTCTGGAAAGCGGGAAACGAATCCTTCCTCGTCCACATGCTCCTGCTGACAAGCCAGCGCGTGAGAATAAAAGGTCAGAAAATTTGCTTCGCCGGTTTGAATCGCCTGCTGCAACAACTGCCGGGCTTCGGCAAAACGTTTCTGTTTGATTCTGAGCATTCCAAGCGAAGACAGCGCCAGCGGTTGACGTGAGTCAATAACCAGCGCGCGTTCCAGGGCGAATTCGCCGCTTTCGGTTCGTTCGATGTGCCAGAGCAAATCGCCCAGATGAGCTTTTAACTCCGCGTCGCTCAATGCCGTCACGGTCATTGTTTCGTCGGCTTCGATTTTGCGGTCGAAGCTGATGGTTTGCGAACTGAGCACATTGCGACGGACGTATTCGCGCACCGCCGCCTCCAGCTTGTCCGGCGAAGTTTGAAAAAACTGGATGAATGCAGTTTCGGCGGAAATTCCGCCCGCCAACGCATTCAGAAATTGCCGAAACTGCGATTGGCGATTGGCGTCGCCGGTCATCAGATAATGCGTCAACGCCCACGATTGCGCATAAAAAATGCTTTTCTTGTCCAGTTCCTGGTAATACGCCGAGTCCTGTCCGATGGCGAGCAGCGTTCGCATCGAAATCCAATCGGATTCGCGCAATCGCTGCAAATGAACCGGAATCGCGCGCCCGATGACGATCTGTCTGCCTCCGCCTGCGACGGCGAACGTGCTGAAGTATTCGGCCAATCCTTCGCTCAACCAAGTTGGCAAAGATCGCTGGCCTCCTCCGGTCAGAAAATGCACGTATTCGTGAAAGATGACGGCTTCGGGGTTTTGTCGTCGCTGATCGGTGGTCAGCGTGATGTAGGCCGAATCGTTGTTGGTTTGCAGATAACCGGAAACTTCAATGGTTTTGCCATGCAAAAGCGGTTTGAACGGTTCGTAAGTTTCGTTGTTTTTGAAGACAAAAACAGTCACAGGCGGAGTGAAGCGCCGTTGCCAGATGCCTGAGAGCCGCGAAACAGCTTCGCGGAATTTTTCCAGTTCAGCGCCTACTTTGCGAATCTGTTTTTCATCGGCATTGCCCACCAGCGTGAAATGCCGGGAGGTGGCTTTGATCCAGGTTTCTTTAGCGGCGGAAACAGGGAACGACACTGACTGGCATGGCCAGAGCGCACAGAGCACGAAGATCAAACTGATAAAAGCTCGTCGCGTCATTGCCACTCCCTTTAAGAAAACCGATTCACGTGTAGATTGTTTGAACTTGAACGGCGATCGGAATATAGGTTTCCATCGTTCGAACAGTCAATCAATCAGATAGCCCGTCATTCAGTTTTGTTCCGGTTTCAGGAATTCGACGGCAATCGGTTCGCCATCGAATGCCGATTGAGCATCGGTCGAACTTCGATACGTGATTTCCACCAATCGGTGTGGTTTGAGCGGGCCGCAAGAGATTTCCGTACCGACTTCCTTGTCGAAGGTGATGAATTGCAGGCGATCAGGCGTTGAGGTGTTGAATTTCAATGTGCGGTCGCCAACTTTGACCACCAGAATGATTCCCTTGTCGTTGCAATCAATTTGCGTCAACTGGCCTTTGACTTTGTCGCCATCAAAGCGGCGACGAAGCAAGATTTTCTGTTTGTCAGCAATCGCGGAAGGCGTGTTGCCGGTTGTCGGTGACTGCGTTTCCGCGACTTGTCGCGCAGAGTTATAACGCGCATAGCTTTCTTCCATACTTTTGAGCGATTCGAGCATGGATTGTGCCTGCGCTAGCATTTGCGGGTCGCCCGAGCGAGCGATCGGTTCCAGAGCCTGCCGAGCCAGATCAAACTTTTGCTGCCGCATATAAACCTGCCCCAGCATAAATCCAACTTCCTGCCGACCTGGCGTCAGCATTTGCAGCCGTTTGAGGTGTTCGGCTGCCGAATCCAGTTTTTCGCCAGTCACCAGATTGACGAACGCCATCAGGTAATAAGATTCGGCAAAATTTGGCGCAAGCTGAATGGCTTTTTCCAGATGCTCGCGCATTGTTTGAGCCGATTCCGGCGCAAACGAATGCACGACATTGTTTTCGTCCATGCCTTCGCGGCTGAGTGCGAACGCATAATAGAAATGCACCTGATGATTGTCGGAACCCAAGGCGACGGCTTGTTGTAAATGTTGTTTGGCTTCGACGACACGTTTTTGCTGCATTCGTAATACCCCCAACGACGAATGCGCCAATGCCAGTTTGGGATCGAGTGTCACAGCCCTTTGCAAATACTCTTCGGCGGCTGTGCGGCGCATGTGCAGCAACAAATCCCCCAGATAATACTGCGCTTCGGCTTCACTCAGCGGAGCAGCCTGCATGTCGGTGTCGAATTGCAGCTTTTCATTCATGGTCACGACTTCGACTTTGTAGGCGCTGAGGTTGATGTAATCGCGCAATTCTTTTTCCATCGTTGCGTAATCGGTTTTGAACGCCTGCTCAAACGCTTCACCTTGCGGAACGCCTCTGCTCAACAAACTCAGGAATTGCGAAAGCTGTGGGCGGCGTTTTCCGTCTGCTCCCAGCATCAGGTAATGCACCAGCGCCCACGATTGTGCGTAAAACACGCCTCGCTTGTCGCCTTCGTTGTAATCGGCCGCACTTGTGTTGATGGTGAACAATTGCGACAGCGGCATGAATTTTTTCTCTCGCAGATAAAGCACGTGGTTGGAGATGACCTTGCCCAGCCAGATTTTCTTGTCGCTGTCGGTCACTTCGAATGTGCTGTAATACTCGGCCAAACCTTCGTTGAACCATGTCGGCAACTTCATCGTGTTTTCGTTGGTCAGCGAATGGACGAATTCATGAAAGACGGTTGCATAAGGATGAGAATCGCGCAGTTCCGCCGTCAGCGAAATGTAATTCACGTCCTGGCCTGGCTGGAAATACCCGGCGACTTCGCTGGTTTTGCCTTGATAAACAGGCATGAAAGGCCTGAATGACGCTTTGTCTTTGAAGACCACAACGCGCGTCGGCACTGAAGAATCAATTTTGGCTTTCGGAAACAGTCTGGAGAACACATCACGGAATTGCTCCAGCTTGACCGCAGCCTTGCGTATGTCTTTTTCGTTGGCGTTGCCAGCCAGAAAGAAACTTTTTGAGCGAACGCTTGTCCAGTTGTCTTTAATTAAGGTTGAACCGGTTTTCGCCGAAGTTTGAGCTTTTCCACCCAAAAATAACGCAAGCAAGACCAATGAAAGAATTGCCAAAGTACGGGTTGCTGAGTTTGCCAGGATTGAACGCTTCATCGAATTACCTCCGGAAAGAACAAAGGTGAAAAGCGAGTGCGGGCGTTTGAGGTTACCAGCACTGAACACTTGGGGTGGCGGGCGAACTATATTGGCCAAAGCGATGTGCGGTCAATCAACTTTTTGACGCAGGTTTCAGGAATCGTTCGCGCCGCCATTTAGCAAAAAGTCCTGAAAGATTGCTGAGTATGCCCAACTGGATGCGCAGCAGATTCCAGACTTTGGGCAGACTGAATTCGCGCGCGGCTTCTTTGGCTTTTGAGCCGAGCGTAATCAGATACCAGCCGAAATTTGTCGCCAACGAGCGGCGCGGATCGGTCAACGCAAAAATGAACTGACTGCGGTCGCAACGATAATCGCGTTCGCGCTGAATGGCTGCGTTCGCCTGCCAACTGCCGCCGCGAAAATGGTGAATGCGGCTGCGCGGCACAACTGCCGTTTGGTAGCCAGCACAAGCCGCTCGGCGACAAAAATCAATTTCTTCGTAAAACGCGAAGTAGATCGGATCAAGCATCCCAATCGTTTCGATGACTTTGCGTTTGATGGCGAAGCAGGCGCCTTCGACCCATTCGACCGAAATCCAGCTTCTCAGAAAAGATTCTTCCACGAAGTCACACGAAGATTCACGAAGAGAAGCAAAATCTTCCTTGTTCTTCTTCGTGTTTTCTTCGTGTGGCTTCGTGGATAAGAAAGGAAGATGCGAGCTTAAAGCCGTCGTCGTCCAACTGTTGAATTCGTTTGAGTCATAAGCAAGCTGAACCGCGCCGAGAATGCCGATCCCAGGTTCGCGCTGGCCGATGGCGATCAATTCGCTCAGCCATTTGGGCTGGACTTTGGTGTCGGGGTTCAGCAACACCACGTATTCGGCTCCGGCGGCCAGCGCCGCGCGGATGCCAACATTGTTGCCTTCGGAAAATCCCAGATTGGCGGCGTTGGTGATGAGTTCGACTTCGGGAAATTGTCGGCGAACGAGTTCCACACTGTCATCAATGGAAGCATTGTCTACCAGCACGGTTTTGAAATTTGCGTATTCCGTCGCGCGCAACGATTCCAGGCAGGCTGTCAGCCATTTGCTGCCGTTGAAATTCAGGACGATGACGTAAACCAGAGGCAAATTCATTTATGACCAGCGTTTCAGCAAAATAGCCGCGACAATCCATCGCAGCACGCGCACGTTGCAGCGATGGCCTAGAGCCTGGCGAAACTTTTTCAAGCAATTCCACCAATCGCCGCGTTGTTTGTAAGCGAATCCGGCGCGAATGGTCAGGCGGGCGAACAACACGTCTTTTTCCATTCCGCATTCGCGCCAGCAATCGGGAAAGAGCCGTTCGATTTCTTCAAGCGCACGCAACGGCAGCCGCAAGCTTTTTTCGATGTCGTCGCCTTCGCCCATCAGGTTGTGAGCGTGAACGCGGTAATACGCCATCGGTTTGGCGATGGCGCGAATCGTAAAGGCTCTCGCCAATCGCAACCAGTATTCGTAATCTTCGACGGCGACAAGCGCACGGCTTTCGTTCAACCAGCCTACGGTTTCCACACAGTTGCGTCGCATCAGCACGGTGGAATTCGGAATGTGATCGCCCAACAGCAAATGACAAAACGACGTTTCGCCCGTGAAGCCGATCTTGCCGCGAATCTGTTTTTCACCGCTGGCTCCTTCAAACGGTTCAACAAACATCAGGGCTTCGGAGTACGTCATTCCAACTTCAGGATGAGCTTCAAGAAACACGACTTGTTCGGCCAGCTTTTCGGGCGTCCACAAATCGTCGGCGTCCAGAAAGGCGATGTACTTTCCCGAAGCATGACGAATTGCCAGATTGCGCGCCGAAGCCGGGCCGCCATTCGCTTTGGTCAGAACTGTGATCTGGTCGCCGAATTCATTCAACATGTCCAGCGTCGTGTCGGTCGAACCATCATCCACGACGATGATTTCAAGGTTGTTATAAGTTTGGGCCAGCACACTCTGAATCGTCTCCGCAATAAACGGAGCCGAGTTGAACGCGGGAATGATGACACTGACTTTGGGCTGCATCGTTTAGTGTTGAGATCGCTGGCCGCGTAAATAGCCGCGCAGAAACGCCAGTTGCTGCAAATAATCCAATGCCGAAAACGCCAGCGCTTTGTTCGCGCCGTGTCGGCGAAAGTAAGCCAGAAACTGCCGAATCAGCGAACGAACGGCGACCATTTGTCGGAAAAAAGTTCGCGTCGGATGCGCGATTTGATAATCCGGCCAAAGCTGGCCGAGCAGGTAACGGCCTTCGCCGTAATTGCGAATCGTCCGCAAAAAACTGCCGACGGTTTGCCGGTGGTGATGTTGCACGACGGCTTTCGGCGCATAACGGAATTGATAACCAAGCTCTTTCAATCGGCGACAAAGCGCAGGTTCTTCGCCGCCGGGTTTGCGAAAGCGTTCGTCGAACAGGTTTGCCGCCAGCAACGCATCTCGTCGAAAGCAGGCGTTGGCGGTGATGAGGTATTCAATTTCGCCGGTTACGTTTTCCGCCGGTTCCATCACTCGCAGCAGATCAATGTATTCGCCCAGCAAACCATCATCCACGCTTTTGACCGAACCGCCGACTCCGGCAATGTCGGAAGAATCGAATCCAGCCAGCAAATGCTTCAACCAATCGCGATCCGGCAAACAATCGCTGTCGGTGAAGGCGATGAATTCCGCCGTTGCCAGACGCGCGCCGAAATTTCGCGCCGATGCCGGGCCGCCATTTGGTTTGAAGTGATAGCAGATTTGGTTTTCAAACGGTTTTAACGCGTCAGCAGTGTTGTCGGTTGAACCGTCGTCCACGACGATGATTTCTCTCGGCGGCAACGATTGGTTGAGCAGATGCTCGACCGTGCTGGCGATGGTTGCCGCGCCGTTGAACACAGGGACGACGATGGAAACTTCCGTATTCATCCTCACAGATTCATCAGGCGCGAAGCCGGGAAAGTTCCAGCCGCCAGCGTTCGGACGACCAGAAAGGCGGCCAGTAATGGCGCGCGCGGGTTTTCAATTCTTGATGGTAAGCCGCGTAATCGTCGCCGGTTTTGGCGGCTTCGTGGAAATTGGCGCAGGCCAGCACCTGATCCACGTTGACGAAATCGAATTGCCGGGCGATGCGCGTCCAGTAATCGAAATCCATGGTCAGATGCAGCGATTCGTCCAGCCAGCCGGTTTGTTCAAAAACTTCGCGCCGCCAGAAAATCGCCGGTTGGTGCATTTCGTAACCTTTCCAGAATTCCAACAACCGCCTTAGCCCTTGATACCGACCTCGCAACAATGAAGGCGGTGAACCGTCCTGATTGATGCGCAGACAATGGCCGACGATGGCGAAATTGCCGCTGTCGTTGGCCAGCATTCGGCCAACCGTCGCCAACGCTCCAGGCAGAAAATAATCGTCGCTGTTCAACCAGCAAAGCACATCGCCGGTGGCTTGCGCCAATCCTTTGTTGATCGCATGACTTTGACCGCGATCTTTTTCGCTGCTCCAACTGGTCAGCCACGGTTCGTATCGGCGAATGATCGCGACGCTTTCGTCCGTGCTGCCGCCATCCATAATGATGTATTCCAGCTTCGGGTAGTTCTGCAACAAGACCGAACGAATCGTCTGCTCCAAAAAGCCTGCCTGATTGAATGACGGCGTGATGACGCTGATTTTCGGCAACGAAGATTCGGTTGCCGGTTCGCACGCTTCTGTCCAAGGCCATACGGTTTGGCCAGCGGGCGCAGTCGGCAAATTGTCTGGCGGCGAACAGGGCATATTTGAATTTGAACCTGAAAAGGAAATTTTTGAGATGGCGTCAGGATTTTATGATGGATGAGGCTTGCTCACCACCAACCAGAAGGGAAAAGTTGGGTGAGGGTTGTTTCTATTTTTGGTTTGTCATTTGTCATTGCTCAAACTGGCGCTGAGCTAATGACAAATGACAATTGGGAAATGAGCAATGGAAAATGTCTCAGGCGGCGGTTGCCAAAGGGTAAAAAGCCGCTGGACGATAATGCTGGCGCGGCCAGGCTATCTCTTCGCCAAGTTCCGGTCGCCGCTGCATTCGCTCCGGCAACGACAATCGCCAGTGCAATTGTTCGTTGAGTTCTTCGGCGAAACTGCTCATCTGTTCTGGCGAAAACCGCAATGAGCGCATTTCCTGTTCGATCTTGCGGCGATAATCGCTGACCGAAGAATCCGAAATGCCGACCATTTCGGCGATTTCCATTTGAGAAGGTTCGTCGGCGTCAAAGTAACAATGCCACAACACACGCCAAAGCCGTTCGGTGCGTTGCGGATTCGAACGAGTCAGATTGCTCAAACGGTCGAGAAATTGAATCGCTGTCGCGCGTGCTTCGATTTCCTCTTCGTTGCGCACTGTGATTTCTTCAGGGTTGGCTTCAGCGGAAGCGAGCGAATCGTTGTAATTGCGTCCCTGTCGCTCGTCGCCGATTTCGTCGTCAATCGAAGTCAGCATCGGGTCGAAAACTGGCAACTTGCTCAACGCCAGTTGTCGCAACACGCGCAACGGAGCGGGCGAATCAATGGCTTCGAAGATTTCCACCATCAATTCCACCAGTTCCTGATTGCTGACGATGACCTGGGTTTCGCCTGTGCATCCGGTGCGGCGAAGATTGCGGCGGCGAATGTGTATGTTGGCGATCTGATCTTCAAACTTGCCGCAATCCAGCATGAGTTTGTCGTCGCTCCAATCGCTCAGCCCGAATACGGCATCGGCGGCCTGACCATACCGTTCCACCTGGTCTGGATTCTGTTTTCGATGACGGCGAAAACGGCGAAAACTGGGATCGGTGTCCAACGCCTGACTGATTCGGCGCACGATGCGATAATTTTCCGGGCGGCTGCGGCGCAAATTGCCGATCAACAGGTTGGTCAATTCAATCTGGAAAATTTCCCGCTCGATTTCAGCATCGGTCATGCCAGCGGCCAGGTAATGGTTGAACCGACCTTTTTGGAGCAACAAAACATATAAATCCTGGGTCAGGTCGTGAATGGATAAATGGGGAGAAGGACAGCCATTGTGCGAATTGCCGAGCGTGGTACGCACCAGCGGATGCGACGACACCATTCTGTGCAAGGCATTCCACAAAGCAGGCGCGTCGGAATGTTCCAGGCGTGTTTTCCAATGCGAGCCTTGCCCGAACGAGCGCTTGGCGGAGACAGGCGCAGGAAATTTCACCGGCACAAGCGGCGAAGTCGGAGATAACGGTTTCATTGTAATCCTGAACGATTTACGGGTCGGGTGAGTGACCCGGACGCCCGCAAGCGTCTGTGTGTGTATGTTCCCGGCGGCTTTCGGTCTGTTGCCAAAAGTCTTCGTTCAGCACGCGCGCAAATCAAGCGGGGCATTCATTCGTCAGGATATTGATTGTTGGGCAAGCTCAGGGCGGCAACGGAGTTTTTTTGAGGCCATTGACGCCTGTTTTCTTTTCGATCTTTGCGCTTGTGTCTGAGCCGGTGACACTGATGGCTAGATGTAGCGGCGAGTAGAGGACTTCATCGGTAAATGCCGGGAAATATGGGGCAGGCGAATTCCACGGTCACTGGTTGCTGAATTCATCCCAGTCGCTTTTCCGTTTGAAGAGGACTTTGGCGGTTTCAAAAGCCGGGATGCTTGCAAAACTTACCCGCTCTCTTTCTCTAACTATCAGCATTGCTTCAGTCTGTGAAATCAAAAAACTAAGCGAAAGCAAAAAACCAATCACAGGTCGAACGTTTGAAAGGTTCAATGATATTCAGATCGGGTTTTTGTTCAGGAGCATTCGCATACGCAGCCCAAGAAACAAAACGATTTCACATTTGGGGGGTGAAACCAGTTCGATTTTTGAACCGCTGAAAATACGCGGCAGAAACGCCGCTGCTGCAAGATGTAAGAACTGTTGTGAAGTAACAATCCTTACGACGCGCGCATTATAGACAGAAGCTTTGCGAACTGACCAGCGGTTTTTTGCCAGGAAGCCGTTTGTCGGGAAGTTTTTCTGTTAAAACCTGACAACAGAGCGACGAAATTGTCGGTGTGTTGTCGCTGGCTTTTGCTGGCGGGGAATGGCTTGCCTATAATGCGCGCCTTGTTTCGAGAGCGGGCAAGCTGCCAGCTTGTCCCGTCCGTTCTGTAAAGACCAAAAATCGAAAAATTGGGCAAGCTGGCAGCTTGCCCCATTTCTGTTACGAGGAAAGACCCCATTGGCGCTGAAAGACCTGATTTCCATTAATGACCTGACGCCGAAAGAAGTCCGGCAGATTTTCGTTCTGACTGCCGATTTGAAAACCAATCCACGCAATTACAGCCAGTCGCTGGCCGGATGCAGCGTTGCGCTGATTTTTGAAAAACCGAGTTTGCGCACGCGCGTGACCTTCGATCTGGGCGCGACGCAAATGGGCGCTTCGTGCGTTTATCTGGATCACCAAAATGTCCGGCTTGGCGAACGCGAATCCGTCAAGGATATGGCGCTCAATCTGGAACGCTGGGTGGACATCATCGTCGCGCGAACGTACAGCCACGAAACCGTAATCGAACTGGCGGCACATTCGTCCGTTCCGGTCATCAACGGGTTGTCGGAATTTTCGCATCCGTGCCAGGGGCTGACCGATTACTTCACGTTGACGGAAAAAGTCGGCGACGATTTGAGCGGGTTTCACATTGCCTATGTCGGCGACGGCAACAACACTGCGCATTCGCTGATTTTCGGCGCGGCGAAACTCGGCGCGCACATCAGCATCGGCTGTCCCAAAGGTTATGAACCGGACGCCGACGTATTGAAAGTAGCGCGCAAGGAAGCCAAAAAGACCGGCGCGAAAATTCAGGTTTTCCACGATCCGTTTGAAGCCGTTGACGGCGCGCAGGCTGTGTATACGGATGTCTGGGCTTCGATGGGTTTTGAAGCCGAAACCGAACGTCGTCGTGAAATCTTTTCGCCGTTCCGCGTCACCAGAAAGCTGATGAAGGCCGCCGCCAAAGACGCATTTTTCATGCACTGTCTGCCGGCTCACCGTGGCGATGAAGTGGACGCCGATGTGATAGACAGTAAATGCTCGATTGTGTACGACGAAGCGGAAAACCGGCTGCACACGCAAAAAGGAATAATGCTGACCTTGGCACAGGCGAATCGGTGATCTGATTTCTGTTTGTCGTCAAAGCGATTGTTCACTTGAAATTCATTTGTGGCTGAAATCCATCCCAGAGAGGTTGACGAACAGGCGATATGCATATTGATACAAAAAAATACAACGCATCCCAAACTGCCAGCGATGGTCAAATCTGCGATCTGCTGGCAACAGAGATCAAGCGCGGATTGCCAGAAGCCGAAAACAAAGTCTGGCACGCGCACCCGGTCTGGTTCCTGGATGGCAATCCCATTGTTGGATACAGCAAACTCAAAAACTGTGTTCGTCTGCTTTTCTGGAGTGGTCAGTCTTTTGAAACCCCTGGACTGGAAAAAGAGGGAAAATTCAAGGCGGCAGAGGCGAGGTATACGTTTCCAGAACAGGTAGATGTAAAGCTATTGAGAAAGTGGTTATCGGAGGCTCGTGAAATACAGTGGGATTACAAAAATATCGTTCGTCGTAAAGGCAGATTGGAACGGCTGAAATAAAGGCTCTCAGCATTTGTCATCAATTGTCGCATCACAATGCCAGGCAGCCGACCTTTTATCTGTTGCGCTTTGATTGGTCGGCTGATGGCTGATTTCAGGTCACAGGAGAATTGCCCATGTCCAACATACTTCGAAATGCGCTTGCCGTCATTGCAGGAATTGTCATCGGCGGAATCGTCAACATGGCGATCATCACCGTCAGTCCGTCGCTCATTCCTCCGCCCGCGGGTGTGGACGTGAGCAACGCCGAAAGCCTGAGCAAGGCGATGCATCTATTTGAGCCGCGGCATTTCATAATGCCGTTTCTGGCGCATGCTGTTGGCACGCTGGCCGGCGCGTTGGTCGCTTATATGATTGCCGCGAATCACAAGACGAAAATTGCTTATGCGGTCGGCGTTTTCTTTCTCGCTGGCGGCATCGCGGCCAGTTTCATGATTCCCGCTCCGACCTGGTTCATAGCGCTTGACCTGCTGCTTGCATACCTGCCAATGGCCTGGTTGGGAATTCAGATTGGAACTCGCCTGAAGCGTTGAGGAATTGCGGGGCGGAAAAACGAAGTCAGACGATAAGGCGCAATCCGACCTGTAATCCTGCCCACAAAGCGCGCGTGTTCTCGGTAATCAATCATCAATTCTCTTCATCGGGCGCAGTTACAACTCTTTTCAAAGAGCATCTTGAAGCGGTCAGCATCGGGTAGTAGCATACGGCTTGGCTTTCGATGACCATTGCGTCGCGTCAATTCCGGCGTACCCACTCAATCGAAAAAACAATGTAAAGAGATCGAACAACCAAAAGAGGATTCCGATGACCCCGCTCGCGCCCGGCAAGACACTTTCTCACTACCGCATTATCGAACAGCTTGGACAGGGCGGGCAGGCGACGGCTTACAAAGCCGAGGACACACGCCTGAATCGTCCGGTTGTTCTGAAAACCCTGCTGCCCGAACTCGCTGCCAGCCAGACGGCTCGCCGCCGATTTGAGCGCGAAGCCAAACTCGCGTCCGTGCTCGATCATCCCAACATCTGCGCCATTTTCGACATCGGCGAAAGCGAAGGCTGGTTTTTCATTGTCATGCCGTTCATTCCCGGACGCACCTTGAAACAGGTGGTCAAGGGGCAACCGCTGGAACTTCGCAGCGCACTTTCCATCGCCATTCAAATCGCCGACGCGCTGGTGGCGGCTCACACGCGCGGCATCGTTCACCGCGACATCAAACCGTCGAACATCATCGTCAACGATCAGGGACAGGTGAAGGTGCTGGATTTCGGCCTGGCCAAAATGCTGGGCAGCGATGAAGTGTATGATCCAGACAAATCCATGACTGAACTCGGCGTGCCTTATGGAACGATGGGTTACGGTTCGCCGGAACAGGCCGCCGGAGAGCGCGTGGATCATCGAACGGACGTGTTCAGTCTGGGCGTGTTGCTTTACGAAATGGTCACCGGGCGTCAACCGTTCACCGGTCGTCACCGGATCGAAATTCTGCACGCGGTCATCAACAAAGACCCCGACCCGGTTTGCGACGATTGCCCCATCGCGCCGGATCGCCTGCAAGCCATCATTGACCGCGCGTTGGCCAAAAATCCGAAAGACCGGTTTTCGACGATGGCCGAAATGCTGGAAGAGTTGAAAATCCAGATGCGCGAATTGACCGGCGAATCCGTCGCGCCAAACGATGTCGCAGGAAAGCCGGTTGTCCCACAGCAAGCGCGCGCTTCGTGGCGGTTGACCGGCGCGCTCGGCAAAGTCTTTGGCGGAGGCTTGTTTGGCAAAAAACGCAACGGCCAGTCCGGCAACAGCCAATCGCCGACACGGTCTGCAAGCCAATCATCAGCGGAACCTCGTTCAGCGTCTTCAAGCTCCAACAGTCTTAGCAGCAGTTCCGGCACAACGTCGCGTCCGCCTTCCTGGGGAACAGAAGGCAAACGCACCATCGCTGTATTGCCGTTCAAAAACCTGTCGGGCAATGCCGAAGACAACTTTTACGAAATCTCGCTGGCCGACGGCATCATCGCCGAACTGGCGCATCTGCGTTCCCTGGTCGTTCGGCCTTCGCAATACATTGCGCGATACGCCGGGCAGACGCCCGAACCGCGACAGGTCGGCGAAGACCTGGCCGTGAGCACGGTGCTGGTGGGCAGTTTCATCAAAGCCTCTGAACGCTTTCGCGTGACGACTCAATTGCTGGCCACGTCCACGGGCGAAATTTTGTGGAGCGACAAGATTGACCTGGCCGCCAATGATCTGTTGACGATTCAGGACACCATCGCCGAACGGGTCATCGCCGGATTGAAGCTGAAATTGACCGACGAAGAGCAGCAGAAAATCGAAAAACCGTTGACGACCAACGCCGAAGCTTACGAATTTTATCTGCGCGGACGCGATTTGATGTTCAAATACATTTCGCACAGTTTCGACGATCACGACCTGGACGTGGCGATCAAAATGCTGGAAGAAGCCGTCCGGCTCGATCCGAATTTTGCGCGGGCGCATTACACGCTGGGGCGTTGTCTGGTGCATCACGGGCAAGGGTATGGCGGGCAGCATTATTTTGATTTGGCTGAAGCTTCGTTGATGCGCGCGTTGGAACTCGATCCGAAGCTGGCCGGTGCGCGGTTGCAAATGGTGTATGTGTATTTGAACAAGGGCGAACGCGAAAAAGCGTTGGCGACATTGGCCGATGCGCGGCGCGAAGCTCCGCACGATCCGACGGTCTTCATCATCGCCGGTATGGTTTACCGGTTGAGCGGACTGTATGACCGCGCGCTGAAACAATACGACAAATTGCTGGAAATCAATCCGCGCGACATCGTCATTGCCAGTTACAACCGCGGGCGGTTGTATACCTATCGCCACGAATTCGACCGTGCCATTGCCGAATTTGAAAAAGGGCGCGCCGTCGAACCAGACCATCCGCTGATTAACTCTTTTTTGGCGATCACCTATTTCAACATGGGCGATCTGGATCGTTGCCAGACGCTGACCGAAGAAGTGTTGCGCCAACATCCGAATTTCGACCCGATGCAAATTGTGCTGGCCTGGTGTTTGAGCGCGCGCGGGCGTCACGCCGAAGCGCGTGCTCTGATTACAGATCAAATCAAGGAAACCGCCGCCGCCGATCACGATGTGGCAGTCTGGCTGGCGTCGTTTTACGCGATGGAAAACCAGCGCGACGAAGCCGTCGAATGGATCAAAAAAGCCGTTGCGCTAGGCAATGAAAATTATCCGCTGTTTGCCGACAGCAACCGTTTCGACAATTTGCGCTGCGATTTGCGCTTTGTTGACCTGCTGAGCGATTTGAAACACAAATGGGAGGAACGGAGGTGATGGATGGCGACAGTAGAACAACTCAGAGAGAGGATAAATCTCCGCCTTGAAGAAAGCTTCATGGGCATCAGCGAACAGGTTGCCGATCTTGCGCCTGAAGATTTGGTCGAATTGCTCAATCAGTTGAAGCTGATTGAAGCGGCGACGGTGTTGCTGATGCTGCCGGTTCCGCGCGGCATCGAATTGATGGATCAGCCGACGATGACGCGGCGCGGCGCGATTTTGGAAAAGCTCGACCCGACGCGAGCGGCCATGATTTTGGAAGGTCTTTCAGCCGACGAACGCACCGACATCATCCAGCAAATGGGATTGACCGAACGTCGTCGCGTGCTCAGCAAAGTCAGCAACGAAGTCAAAGCCGAACTCGAACACCTGCTCAGTTACGAAGAACATACCGCCGGTGGAATCATGACCACCGAATTCGTCCGGCTCGATCCGACGATGACCGTCGGCGATGCGCTCCGCCACATCCGCGCCGTCGCTCGCGAAAAAGAATCCATTTACGCTTGTTACGTGCTTGATCCGGCCAACGGCCATTTGCTCGGCGCCGTCAGTTTGCGCGATCTGGTGATGGCCGAACTGGATCAACCCATCACCAAAGTCATGCGGTTGAAACCGGTGACGGTCGCCGCGGACGAAGATCAGGAATCCGTCGCGCAAAAAATCGCCAAATACAATTTGCTGGCCGTGCCCGTGCTCGAACGCGACGGCAGCGTGGTCGGTTTCGTCACTGTGGACGATGTCATTGACGTCATGATCGAAGAACAGACCGAAGACATTTTGCGCATGGCGGGCGTCGAACCCGGCGCGCTGGACAAACCCTATTTCGACAATCCGATTTTGCACGTTGTCCGCAAACGCATTGGCTGGTTGCTGTTTTTGTTCGTCGCCGGAACGCTGACCAGTAAAGTGCTGCACGCTTTTGAAAGCGAACTGGCTTCGGTGGTGGCGCTGACCTTTTTCGTTCCGCTGTTGATCGGCACGGGCGGCAACGCCGGAGCGCAAACCGTCATGACCGTCATTCGCAGTTTGTCGCTGGGCGAAATCGGCGTCAAACACGCCTGGCGCGTTGCCTTGCGCGAATCCACGACGGGGCTGTTGGTCGGCTTGCTGATCGGTTGCGTGGCGTTTGGCCAGGCGTACTGGGTAACGCACGACTGGCATCTGGCGGTGACGATTTCCACGACGATTCTGGTGATCTGCGTCTGGTCAACGACCGTCGGCTCGCTGATTCCGATTGCCGCTCATCGTTTCGGAGTTGATCCGGCAGTGTTGAGCGCCCCGCTCATCACGACTCTGGTGGATGCGACGGGCTTGCTGATTTACCTGACCATTGCCAAAATCATCCTCGATCAAATTTGATTCAAAGAGGTAAAACGTATGAGTGCGACAATCACCATTCCCGCTGAGTTGGAACAACGCATCGGAATTTTTGCCGCAGCCCAAGGCAAGAATTTGCAACAGATAACCATTGAAGCATTGGAAATGGTTTTTGACCCCAACGAACTGGAGGACGCGAGGACGTTGCGAGCCTTGGAGAGTGTCAGAAAAGGCGAGGGGCGTCCGGCAAAAGAAGTCTTGGAAGAAATCCGAAAGATGCTCGGGATTCCGTTAGATGCGCAAAGGCCTGTTCAATGAGTTTTATAGTTGTTGTTGAAAAAGAAGCCGAAGAAGATTTGAAAGCGGCTGTGAATTGGATTGCACAGAGTTCGCGCGATAGAGCAGTTCTTTGGTATTTCGACGCAACAGAATCAATCGAACGTCTGGAAAACTTTCCGGCGCGTTGCCCGCTCGCGCCAGAGAGCAATAAATTTGGTGTGGAAATTCGCCACCTCATTTTCGACAAGTATCGAATCCTGTTCGTCATTGAAGACGAGACAGTTCATGTGCTTCGCGTCAGACATCAGGCGCAAGATGTATTAAGCCCTGATGATTGACGTCGCCAATTTCTAAATTGAAATGAAACAAAAGCTCTCCCGACGACAGTTTGATTCGCGCTGGCTGCGTTTGCTGGTTGTGTTGGCGTTCACGCTGCTGGCTTTCGCTTCCTTTGCGCCGCAATTCAGCGCCGAGCAGCGGTTAATGAAGCTGGCGATTCCGCTTGGACTGCCAGCCGACACATGGAGTTATTACGTCCCGCGCACCAATCCTATGACCGAGGCGAAGGTCGAACTTGGGCGCAAATTGTTTTTTGACGCGCGGCTGTCGGCGGACGGCAAAGTGTCATGCGCAAGCTGTCACGATCCCAAGTTGGCGTTCGGAGACGCCAAACCTGTGGCCGAAGGCATCGGCGGCAAACTCGGCACGCGCAATTCGCCCAGCTTGCTGAACGCCATGTTTTACCCGAATCAGTTTTGGGATGGCCGCGCCGAAGGCTTGGAAGATCAGGCGATTCAACCGCTGACCAATCCGATTGAGATGGGCAATGCTTCTTACGATCAAGTCGTTGCCCGGTTGAAAACGCTGCCGGAATATCGTGCGGAATTTCAGGTTGTCTTCGGCGGCGAAGTGACCATCGCGCGCGTCGGCCAGGCGATTTCGGCGTATGAACGCACGCTCGTTTCTGGCGATTCGCCGTTTGACCGGTTCAACGCTGGCGATCAATCGGCGATGAGCGATGCCGCCAAACGCGGCCTGACGGTCTTTCGCGGGCGAGGCCGTTGTTCGCGCTGTCATTCGTTCAGCGAAGCGTTGCCGTTTTTCACCGATTTCCAGTACCACAACACGGGCGTGGCCATGAATGATCCGCGGTTCGACAAACTGTCGCGCATCGCCTTTGACGTTGTTGACACCGAACAAGCCAAAGAAGTGATTGACCGTCTGGCGCAGCAACCCGGCGGCGAAGAACTTGGCCGGGTTCGATTCAGTTACGTGGTCTTCGACATCGGCGCATTTCGCACGCCTACGCTGCGGAACATCGCGTTGACTGCGCCGTACTTTCACGACGGCAGCGCGCGCACCTTGGCCGACGTCGTCAAGTTTTACAACGAAGGCGGCAAGCTGAACGTCGCCCGCGAATGGGATTTGGCTCCGCTGGCATTGACCGATCAGGAGCAGCGCGATTTGGTGGCGTTTCTGGAATCGCTGACCGGCAAATTGCCTGAAAACGTTGTGAGTCAACACCGATGAGACTGAGGTCATTAGCCATTGACCATTGCGCATTAACCATTAACGGTCAGGGTAAGTTCGTTTTTTACCTGCACGGTAATGTTCAATGGCAAATGGGTAATGGCTAATTTCATTGCTGCCAGCCTGAAGCGAGCTTTTTAGCGATGACCAATCAACAGATAGCTGAAGTCTTCCGCCGTCTGGCCAACCTGCTGGAATTGCGCGGAGAGAATTTTTTCAAAGTCCGATCTTATCAATCCGCCGCCGATACGATTGAAGACTGGCCTCAGCCTTTGGCCGAACTCGTCGCCGAAAACGGAGCCGCCGGTTTGCGCGAACTGCCCGGCATCGGCGAAGCCATCAGCAAAAAGATTGTGGATTTGCTCAGCACCGGCAGTTTCAAACTGTGGGACGAAGTCCGCGCCGAAATTCCCGAAAGCACGTTGGATTTGCTGCAAGTGGACGGCGTAGGCATCAAGACGCTGAAGATTTTCTATCACCAGTTTTGCCTGACCAACCTGGACGATTTTGCCAAATTCGTCGCGGGCGGCGGCTTGAACAGCGTCGAAGGACTCGGCGAAAAACTCCAAGCCCGCATCCGAATTTCCATCGCTCAACTCAGAAATCAATGACGCTTATTTCGCCCGCCACAACCGCGCAGTGCGGTCGCCGCTGGCGGACAGCAGCGTTTGGCCGTCGGGCGAAAAGGCTACGGAATAGACTTCGCCTTGATGGCCGCGCAAGGTCAGCAGTTCCTGCCGCGTCGCCACATCCCACAATTTGATAGTGCGGTCGGTGCTGGCCGAAGCCAGTCGCCGCCCATCGGGCGAAAAGGCCACGGAATAAACCGAATCGGAATGCGCGTCCAGCCGGGAAAGTTCGCGTCCGGTCGCAACATCCCAAAGCCTGACAGTGCGGTCGCGGCTGCCCGAAGCCAGCGTGCGGCCATCGGGCGAAAACGCCAGCTTCCAAATTTCTCCTTGATGACCGGCCAGCGTTCCCAATTCCTGGCCGGTTTCCGCATTCCAAATTTTGATGAGTTGATCGCCGCCACCGGTCGCCAGCAGCTTTCCGTCCGGTGAATACGCGACGGAACGCAATCGGTCTTTATGCCCAATGATCGAAGCGCGCAGTTGTCCGTTAGTTGAATTCAGAATTCTGATTCCAAAAAGCGGTTCATCCGTCTTCTTTAAGTCATCAAGACCAGCGACAACCAAATGCTGGCCGTTTGGAGAAAAGGCGATAGAAAATACGTCTTTCTGAAACGCCTGAAGGTTGAGTAGCTGGTTTCCTGAAGCCGTATCCCAAAAGATGATGTTGCCGTGTCTATCGGCTGAAGCCAGTCGCTTTCCGTCTGGTGAAAACGTGGCCGATTGAACCCAGAAGTCATGCCCGGTCAGCGTTTTCAAGGCTTGCCCGCTGGCGGCGTCCCACAATTTAATCGTTTTGTCGTCACCAGCCGTCGCTATGATTTTGCCGTCAGGCGAAAACGCTGCCATGTCCACTTCGTCGGTGTGGCCGATCAGTTCGGTGAAGGCTTGGGAGTTAGCTGTCATATCCCACAGCTTGACAGTGTGATCGTCACTGGCCGTTGCCAGCGTTTGTCCGTCGGGCGAAAACGCCAGCGAATACACTTTGCCGCCGTGCCCGCGAATTGTGCCGAGTTCCCGCCGAGCCGCCACATCCCACAATTTGACGAAGCGGTCTTCGCTGCCCGACGCCAGGGTCTGGCCGTCGGGCGAAAACGCCACCGCGCGAATCATCTGGCTGTGCCCGGTCAGCGAAGCCACTTCGCGCCAAGTGGCTGTGTCCCACAATTTGATTGCTTGATCCGCACCAGCGCTTGCCAGCAATTTCCCGTCTGGCCCAAAGGCGACAGTCAGAATTCGGTCACGATGACTTTTCAAAACTGTAAGTTCCCTACTAGGCGCAGGTATGGCCTGCACGTTGTAGCAATTGTCTATATCGAGTTGCATTCTCCATATTCCGTCTCCAGGAGCCATTGGCCACCAGCTTCTGTAGCAGCGTTTGGTAATGCCAGGAAGGTAATTGACTGGCACGTTCCAAACTTTCACCAAGCTGTCGTCGCTGCCCGACGCCAGCCAACGCCCATCAGGAGAAAACGCCAAACCGGAGATTGTTGTTTGGTGACCGTTAAGCGGGACAAAAACCGGCTCTGGCTCCAGCTTGAACACGTCCGCAACGCCTGAGTGAGTCGAAGACGCCAGCCATTGACCGTCGGGCGAAAACGTCAGCTTCAACACGGCATCGTCTGACCCAATCATCTTCATCAAAGACTTGCCGCTGGCAACTTCCCACAAAACGATCAAGCGGTCGTCTGCGCCGGTTGCCAATGTTTTCCCGTCATACGAAAACGCGACGGTATTGATTTTCTGAGAATGCAACTTCAACTCTCTCAGCAATCGCCCGGTTGCTGCATCCCACAACCGAGCCACTTTGTCCCCGCCGCCGGTTGCCAGCATTGATCCATCCGGCGAAAAGGCGACCGCGCGGACTTCGTGCGGATGCGGCAAACTCAGTCGCAGATTCTGGCGAACCAACCGCTGCAGGTAATGCCATTCAAATCCGCGCAAATCTTCTTCGCCGGGTTGCGGCAGATTGGCTTCCACCAGTTGTTCGGCGCGCGAGATGTTGGCGGCGTCCCAGGCTTGTCCGGCCAGATTCATTTGCGCGGCGTACAGCAACCGGCGATTCAATCGTGCCTGTTCCGTCGCTCGCCGCGCTTGCCAGGTGGCGACGATGGTTCCGGCCAGTAACGCCAACACAACTGCCGCCGTCGCCGCGACCAGCAGTTTGTTGCGGCGCACGAACTTTCCGGCGCGATACCGCAGCGAGACGGCTTGCGCCTGAATCGGCTGGCCTTCCAGATGGCGGCGAATGTCGTCGTGGAATTGCTGGACGCTTTGATACCGAAGCGCCGGTTCTTTTTGCAGCGCCGTCAACAGAATGCCGTCCACGTCGCCGCGCAAATCTGAAATCCCTTGTTTCGTGCGGCGGCTGGGTGGAATCGGTTCCTGTTCGCACACCACGCGGATGAGTTCGGGCAAGTTGCGGTCGTTGAATTCGTAAGGCGATTGGCCGGTCAGCAATTCGTACAGCACCACGCCCAGACTGTAAACATCGCTGGCCGTCGTGACTGGCTGGCCGCGCATTTGTTCGGGGCTGGCGTATTCCGGTGTCATCATCAACGCATTGGTTGTCGGTTGCGCCGTCAGCCCATGCCGCTTCGCGTCGAGCAGTTTGGCGATGCCGAAATCGAGGAGCTTCACCGTGCCGTCTTCCGTCACAAGAATGTTGCCGGGTTTGAGGTCGCGGTGGATGACCAGATTTTGGTGAGCGTATTGCACCGCCGAACAGAATTGCTGAAACAGCGTCAGCCGTTCGGCGATGGTCAGTTGGCGTGCGCGGCAATAATCGGTGATCGGCTGGCCGGTGACGTGCTCCATCACGAAATAAGGCCGCCCATCTTCGGTGGTTCCTCCGTCGTAAAGTTGCGCGATGTTGGGATGGTGCAGGTTGGCCAGGATTTGTCGCTCGCGGCGAAACCGGCGAATGATTTCTGCCTGGTTGACGCCCGGCCAGAGCAGTTTGATGGCGACTTGCTGGCGATACTGCTGGTCTGTGCGTTCGGCCAGGCAAACAATGCCCATGCCTCCGCGCCCCAGTTCGCGCAGAATTTGATACGGCCCGACGCGACTGCCGACCAAAGAGCTTGCCAGCTTGGCATCCAACACTTCCGCCATCGCTTCGGCGGGCGAGGCTTCCAGAAAATCTTCCACGCTTTCATCCGCAGCCAGCAATTGTTCGACTTCGCGGCGCAAGGTCGCGTCGCCGTTGCAGGCGCTTTCCAGAAACGCCGAACGTTCATCGGCAGGAAGCTCCAGTGCGGATTCCAGCAATTGGTCAATTTGTTGCCAGCGAGTTGGAGTCATGGCTTGGCCTCCTGTGATGAAATCTTCGTCCACGAAGTCACACGAAGAAGAAAAATAGACAGGATTTACAGGATTTTTCAGGATTTATTTTTAGCTTGGTTGGACTCCGTTCGCACAAATTCCATCCTGTTGAATTCTGTAAATCCTGTCAAAAAAAACTTGGCTTATGAAGTCAATAATTCTTTGTACAGCCAAAGCTTGGCTCTGGCCCATTCGCGTTTGACCGTGATGGCGGCAATGCCCAGCACTTCGGCGACTTCTTCCACCGTCAAGCCGCCGAAATAGCGTAGCTCGACGATGCGGCTTTTTTGTTTGTCGAAATCGGCCAAGCGACTGAGCGCGTCATCCAGCGCCAGCAATTCGGCGGAACGATCCGGCGCAACCAAGGCCACATCGTCCAGCGACAACCGCTGCGCTCCGCCGCCGTGTTTGACCTGTTGCCGTTCTCGCGCGTGATCTACCAACAAATGCCGCATGACTTGCGAAGCGACGGCGAAAAAATGCGCGCGATCCTGCCATTCGACTTGCTGTTGATTGACCAGTTTCAGATAGGCTTCGTTGACCAGTTCGGTCGTTTGCCAGGTGTGGCCTTGCCGTTCGCGGCTCATGATGCGTTTGGCCAGGCCGTGCAATTCGACCTGCACCAGCGGCAACAATTCATCGAGCGCCGTTTTGTCGCCCGCCCGCCAGGCTTGCAACAATTGAGTGACGGATGGTGTGGAGGCTTCAGGCATTGTGTGTTCCCCCTGAAATTTAAGCCGATGGATATTGGCGCGCGGAGTTTACCAGCAGTCTTGCCGCGTTCCCTAACCGTAGAGATGCCAGGCCACGAAAAAAATACTGTCGAGGTGAGACGCCGCCCTCTGCTTTTTTCGCTATAGCGAGTGCAGGCGAAACTATTCAGCCGCCTGGCAAGCCAAGCAGTAGCGAAAACAAATTCCTGTCAGCGTTTCGCGAGCCTGACGAGTTTATTAACCAAGATGTATCTGACCAAAGGAGGTCTATATGCCAGCACAGCCAACATCACCTAACTTTTTTCTGGACGGTAAGAAAAAAAGCGAACGTGTGTGGAACGCAACCGACGCAAGAGGCGCTCAAATCATCGTTGCCAGCGGGTATGACGGGCTTGATGATGCGGTTTTCGGATTCAGTACGGAAGCCCAATTTGAAGACTGGCTTGCAAGCAAGCCAGTCACTACACACGAGTATTCAAAGGGAAAAGCCATTTTGGATCGCACTCCGAAACGATTGACGGAAGAAGCCGAAAAGACGTTGAGTGAATATCAAGCCAACGCGATCAAAAAGTATAAGGCTGATTTTGAAGCCCTTCTCAGTCAAGCTCGTATCCCACGCCAAGACCCAGACGCGTTGACGGAATTTGTCACGAACTATAACCCTCAAAAAGGGCCAAATGTTCATTCAGCGTTTTTATATGATGGCACTGGTTTTATGGGAAGCTGGATTTATTTGCCCAAAGGGTGGAGCTACAACAAGCTGTCTTGGTTCAACTTTAACGACAAGTGTTCCTCCATCAGAGTTTATTTTGGTGGCGCAATTTTGTGTGAGCATACACATTTTGGTGGTAGAAAAGTTGGAGCCTTTGGCTACCCTGCTAAAGAGGTAAAAGATTTGGGAGTATTCCCATTTTACTTTAACAACACAGCCTCCTCGGTCTTTACCTGGTAATAAGCTGACGAACGTTGGTCAAAGAGTTGCTGTCTTGGCGGGAATGCCGGACGAAAAAACTGTCCGGCGCTCCAGCCAGAGCGTGACCTCTCTTCACACCAACATTGCGGTTTTCACCGCAGGCGAATTCCCTTCGCGCCCTCAGCGCGGAAAGCTTCAGAGGTTGTTTGGAAAGTTTGTTCCTGTCGCTGAAGGCGACAAAGTCAGTAGCGTTGGGCAACGCCCAACGGGAAGGTGGCAGACCGACTGACCCTGAAAGGGTCACGGTCATTGGTCGTGTGTGACCCTTTCAGGGGCAATGGCTATCGCCACTCGTTCGTTGGGTTTCACCCAACGCTACTGACTTTATCCGCTTCGCGGAAAGGAAAGCTTTCCAAGCGGCCTCTCCTCAGAAAACCGACCTCTACAAAACCCTGTAACTGGAGGAATTATGTTCATTCGAATGTCAAAACTCGCCCTGCGGTGGAAAGTGTCGTTGTTCGCCGCAGTATTCTCACTTGGTCTTGTTGCACTGTTCACCGCCAATGGCGCGCTGTTGAACAAGGTGTTGGCGCGCAAGGCTGTGAACCTGGATTCAGTCAATCTGTCAGCGGCAACGGCTTTGCCCGGAGATTGGGTGAATGCGGCATCCATGCCGACGGCGCGCGGCGTTGCCGCCGCCAGCTTGTTGCCTTCGGGCAGAGTGCTGGTCGTGGGCGGTTCCACAGCCACGCAAACTTTCATCACCGATGCAGCCATTTACGATCCTGCTGGCAATACCTGGCAAGCGATTACGCCACTTCCCATCGGGCACAGACTGTCGTCGCAATTGCTCACCACCGGCGAAGTGTTGGTGGTTGGCAATGACGATAACAGCAGCAATTTTCCTCCCAGCAGTTTTTTGTATACCGAAACCCCGTCAGGATGGAGCGCGACCAACAACGCGCCTTCGTTGAAACGGTATCAACCGGCATTGGCGTTGCTGACGACCGGTTCTTTGGCCGGGCACGTGTTGATGGTGGGCGGGTATGACAACAACTCTTCCACCGGGCCGAATGGAACGTACAAAACCACCGAACTGTACAACCCGGCGACCAAAACGTGGTCAGCCGGGCCATCCATGAATGTGGCGCGGTTTAGTCATACGGCGACGGTGCTGAATGATGGGCGGGTGTTGGTGGTCGGTGGCGCGCAACGCGATCCGTTGACTCCGTACAATTCCGCAGAGCTTTACACTCCGGGCGGCAGCAGTTGGACAAACGCCGCGTCAATGGCAGCGGCACGTTACTCGCATACGGCGACGCTGTTGCCTTCCGGCGAAGTGCTGGTTGTGGGCGGCGTCAATACGGCCACGGCGCTCAATTCCGTAGAGCTTTACAATCCAACCAGCAATACGTGGTCAGTCAAAACTCCAATGACCGTTACGCGCCAGCTTCATACGGCGACGCTGTTGCCTTCGGGCAAAGTCCTGATTGCCGGTGGGCAAAATCTGGCTGGAACTCCCACCAATTCCGCAGAACTTTACGACCCCGCAACCGATACCTGGTCTGACGCCGGACCTATGAACAGCGCGCGTGGTCGCTATCCCATCGCCGCGCTGCTGAGCTGTGGCCGTGTGCTGGTTGCCGGTGGCACAGCCGCCAACAACGTTCATTTGGCTTCCGCCGAAATTTATACGCAGAAAGACCCATTCATCACGCTGACGCCGACAACGCTGGCGAACGGCGTCGTCGGGCAAACGTTCATGCAGCAATTTTCACCCACAGGCGGAGCGGCTCCGTTCACGTACAGTTTGTCGGGCGGAACTTTGCCCACAGGCGTGACGCTGCAACCCGACGGCAAGCTGACCGGCATTCCTGAAGCAGCGGGCAATTTCAATTTCACGGTCAAAGCCACAGACAAAAACGGCTGCATGGGAACCGTCGCCATCACCTGGCAAATCGCCTGTCCCAACATAGTCATTTCGCCAACCACATTGCACGACGGCATCGCCGGGCAGAGTTATTCGCCGGTGGAACAATTGACTTCAACAGGCGGAACCGCGCCGTACAGCTACGCCGTGACCGCCGGATTGTTGCCCAGCGGAATGCAACTGACCTCTGACGGCAAGTTGCAAGGCACGCCGCTACAAACGGGCGGGTTTTCTTTCACCGTGACGGTGACGGACAAATTCGGCTGCACGGGAATTCGTGGTTATTCGCTGACGATCAATTGCGGAATCACAGGCATCGTGCCCAAGAACTCGCAGTTGCCCGACGGAACAAAGGGGGTGCCGTATGCCCCGACCGGGCTGCCGCCGTTTTCTACGATTGGCGGTTGCGGCATGAACACCTTCACCATCAGCGCAGGCCAATTGCCTCCGGGAATGTGGCTGACTCCGGAGGGCGCGCTAGCCGGTGCGCCAATTCAAACGGGCACTTTCACCTTCACCGTCAAAGGGATGGACAAATGCGGCTGCATGGCGACGCACGAATACATGCTGAAAGTCATCTGTACGCCGCCCAATTGCGATTGCGTCGCTCCGCCGCGTAACGACGCTTTGATTTCGTGGTGGCCGATGGATGGAAACGGCAACGACATCCGAGGCGCTCATCACGCTTTGCCAAAAGGAACTGGCGGAACTTTTCCAGCAGGCATAGTTGGCCCAGGCATTTTGACAACGGCAAATCACTGGCTGGAAGCGCCGCACCATAACGATTTCAACGTCAATCAATTTACGCTGGACGCCTGGATTACAATCAACCAGTTCAACACCACCAACATGCCGTTGGTCTGGAAAGGCAATGGCCTAGGCCAATCTGTAACCGGTTCGTTCGGGTTGGCTGTTTCTGGTGATCCCAACATGGCTAATCAACCTAGAAGGTTGTTTCTGGATATTTCAGACGGCGCCACATTTCAGGAAGTCGAGTCCATGGCTGAATTGCCGTTGAACGTTCCAACCCATGTGGCGGCAACGGTAAACGCGAATCAAATTTGTTTGATTATCAATGGTCAGGTAGACAAATGCGTTGCACGTGACTTGCCGCCCATACAAAACACAAATTTTCCAATCCAAATTGGCCGGTTGACGGGAGGAGCAGCGACCCCGCCGCTGACTCAATTCTTCAATGGTGTGATTGATGAAGTGGAATTCTGGCGCGAAGCGTTGACCGTGGAACAGCTTCGTACCATCTATCTGGCGGGTTCGGCTGGCAAATGCAAATCGCCTTGCGCTGGCGTTACGCTCAGCCTGGCTTCCACCCCCACCACGATTCCGACGGGGATGACCGGGCAGCCTTTCCCCACAACGATGTTTATGGCTTCGGGCGGAACGGGGCCGTATATGTATTCGGCTACGGGATTGCCGCCGGGGTTGTCGCTTTCGATGGATGGCAAACTGACGGGCATACCGACTCAGCAAAACACATTTCCTGTTCAAATTACTGTCAAAGACGCCAATGGTTGCACGGCAGTGTTCACGCAGCCCATCGAGGTCAAATGCACTCCCTATACGATTCAGCCGGCTGCGCTGCCCGCGGGAACGGCGGGCAAGCCGTATCCCAAACAAACGCTCACATCCAACAGTCCTTGCCCGACTGTGACGTATTCCGTCACTGGAGGAACTCTGCCGCCGGGATTGAGCTTTATGGACGGGATGTTGCAAGGCACGCCGACACTGAAGGGAGTGTATTCCTTCACGGTGACGGCGACGGATAATTGCGGATGTCCGAGCACGAAGAATTACACGATAGAGGTCATTTGCAATCTTACGATCACGCCGAACAACCTGCCCGCTGGGTTTGTTGGCTCGGTGTATCCCAAACAAACTTTCACGACCGACAGCATGTGCCCGCCGGTGACGTATTCCGTCGTGGGAACTTTGCCGCCGGGACTGAACTTTGCGGGCGGGATGTTGCAAGGCACTCCGTCAGCAGCGGGAACGTTCAACTTCACCGTGACGGCGACGGATGATTGCATGTGCATGGGCACAAAGAATTACTCCATCGTTATCAAAGATTGTCCGGTCATGCCGCTGAAGCTGTTCAATACGGGCGTGGATGGCAACAAGGTCGAATTGAATCCGGGTTCGCCCGAAGGCCATTACTCCGCCACGACGCCAAGTGGCATGACAGTTCCGCTGATCGTTATTGAACCGCCAGGTGGTTGGGTCACCAGCCCTGCCGCCGGATGGATCGGCAAACCGGGCATTCCCGGCGGACTTCGGTACACAACCACTTTCGATCTGAATGGTTGCGACCTGAGCAGTGTTCTCATCAGCGGCCAGTTTGCGGCCAACGCCAGCGGGCAGTTGTTCCTGAACAGCAGCACGACGCCGATTGCCACCAGCAGCGGCCCAACGGGGTTCACCACATTCACGATCACCAGTGGGTTCCAGGCAGGACCGAACAAGCTGACGTTTGTCACGGAGGTTGCTCCTGGGCAAGTGAGCGCCTTGCTGGTGGAAATCACTGTAGCCAGAGCCAAATGCTGCGAATGCCCGAAGATCACGCTTGGCCCGATTGATCTGCCAGAGGGAAAAGAGGGCGAGCTATACGGCCCGGTCAGTTTGACGGCCAGCGGAGGAATGCCCAGTTACACATACTCGATCATCGGCGGAGCGTTACCTATCGGAATGACGTTGTCTTCCGCCGGAGTGCTTTCTGGCCCGTCTCCGGTGATTGTGGCAGCGAAAGCCACGTTCGTCTTCAAGGTGTTGGTGGTTGACGCAATGGGATGCACAGGGATGCGCGAGTATAAGTTGGTAATCAAAAAAAGGACGCTCGGCTGGGGCGGAGATACCAGCGACAACTTCGCTTTTGGGCCGGAACAGGCCAAACGGCTGACCATGCGCATCAACCTGGAAGCGTTCGGCAATGAAAAAGTCGTCAGCCTCAGTCTGGGATTCAACTCCACAGTGCTGAGCAATCCGCGCGTGACATTGGGAGCCGACGCCACCGGCGCAACGCTGGCCACGAACACCAGCCAGGTCGCGCAAGGCGCAATCGGCATGTCGCTGACGATGCCCGGCAATCAAACGCTGGCCGAAGGTTCGCGGCGGATTTTCAACGTGGAGTTCGATTACTCCGCCGCCAACACCGGAGCGAAGCTGGACTTTACATTCCGCGATGCTCCTGTCGCGCGCAGCGTGACGGATACCAGTGGCGCTACGTTGCCGACGGATGCCGTGGCCACTCCTGTGTTGCTGGCTCAACCGGCGACCAGTGTTTCCGCCGCCAGCTATCAGGGGCAGCCACTTGCGGCAGAACAAATGGTCGCCGTGTTCGGCGTCAATCTGGCGACCGCCACGCAAGTGGCGACGACTGTACCGCTGCCGACAACGCTGGCGGGAACTTCGATCAAGGTTCGTGACAGCGCCAACGTCGAACGACTGGCTCCGCTGTTTTTTGTGGCTCCGACGCAAATCAACTATCTGGTTCCGGCGGGAACGGCTGCGGGACAGGCGACGATTCTGATCACCAGTGGCACGGGAGTCGTATCCGGCAGCGTGGTGGAAATTGCCAACGTCGCTCCGGGGATTTTTGTCGCCGATGCCAGCGGACGCGGTTTGCCAGCGGCCAACGCCTTGACGTTTCGTGCCGACGGTTCATCCAGTTCGCTGCCTGTCGCGCAATTCGATCCGGCCAGCAGCCGGTTTGTCCCCGTGCCGATTGATCTGGGAGCGATTGACGACCGAATCTTCCTGTCGCTGTTTGCCACCGGAGTTCGCGGTCGCAGTTCGCTGGATGCCGTTCGAGCCATCATCAATGGCGTCGAAGCTCCGGTGTCTTATGCCGGAGATCAAGGCAGCTTTGCCGGATTGGATCAGATCAACATCGAATTGCCGCGCGCGTTGGTGGGAAGCGGTTTGGTGGAAGTGATGTTGATCGTGGATGGGCAAATCGCCAACGTCGTGCAGATCAACATCAAGTGATCTGAAAACGAAGGCTTCACTCACAAAATGCAGGGCGCGAGTTTTCCGGCTCGCGCCTTGTGTCGTTTCAGCGAAATGAGCTTCAGAAAAAAAGCTCAACCAGCCTGCTAGACAATTCCACAACCCGACACCTAAAATCCGGTTTCGAGAAACGTCTATTCAGAATTCCAAACCAATCTGCGAACTCATTTTCCCGAACGAGAAAGGACAATCTTTATGTTGGGACAACAACGAACCGTCAGAACTCAAGCGCCAGTGTATGACGTTGTCATTGTCGGTTCAGGCGCTGCCGGAGGCACGGCGGCCTGGGTATTGGTCAACGCCGGATTGAAAGTGGCGATGCTGGAAACCGGGCCGTTGCGCAAACACATGGTTGATTTTCCGTATCACGAACCGTTTCCGTATGAAGACGAATATAGGGGCTTGAAGAAGGAAAAAACTCTCAGCGATGAGTTCAAGGAAAAGTATACGATGTACGGCCCGACCAAAGACGAGCCTTACACCACGCCGGAAAAAATGCCTTATGAATGGATGCGCGCGCGCAATGTCGGCGGGCGCACGATGTTCTGGGGACGGTTTGCCAATCGGTTCAACGAAGCCGATTTCAAAATGCGTTCGCGCGACGGACAGGGGCTGGACTGGCCGATTGAATACAAAGACGTCGCGCCGTATTACGACAAAGCCGAACAATTCATGGGCGTCTGCGGTGCAAAGGAAAATCATCCGGATTTGCCGGACAGCGACAATTTTCTGCCGCCGGTCAATTTCAAATGCTCCGATTGGGCGATCAAGAAAGCGGCGCAGAAAGCCGGGATTCCTTCGATTCGCGTGCGCCGCGCGATGTTGACCAAAGATCATAACGGATACAAACAATGCCACTATTGCGGCGAATGCCCGGACGGATGCGAAACGCATTCGTTTTATAACTCTGCGTTTCGGCAGGTCGTGCCGTTGATGACGAAGTTTCCGAAAACCTTCACCGTCATTCCGAACGCGATGGCGCACAAGGTGAACACCGACAAAAAAGGCCTGGCTTCGGGTGTCAGTTACATTGACAAGACGACCGGCCGTGACCGCGAAGTCAAAGCCAAAATGGTGATCGTCGCCTGCGGAACGCTGGAAAGCACCCGACTGCTGCTCGGTTCCGGCATTGCCAATTCCAGCGGTTTGATAGGCAAAAACTTCATCGAACATCTGGACGTTGAAGCCCAGGCATATTTTCCTGATTTGTTCTGGCAACCGCGCGAATCCGGCGATGGCATCGGCGGTTCGCATATCGTCATTCCGTGGTTCGGATATTTCCGTCCGAACGAAAAGCGCGATTTCGTGCGCGGATTCCAGATCGAACCGTCGTCGCGCATTCGCATCAAGCCCGACAAAAACGCCAAACGCATTGCCGGATTCGGCAGCGAATTCAAGAAAGAAGTTCGCAAATGGACGGGAGCGCGCGTGGTGCTGGCTTCGCACGGCGAAATGTTGCCCGCGCCAGACAAGTTCGTCGAACTCGATCCGAACGTCAAAGACAAATGGGGCATTCCGGTGCTGAAGATTCATCATCCGTGGCATGAAAACGATCTGGCGATGTACAAATACATCCGCCGCACCTACGAAGAAATCTTCACCGCCGCCAAAGCCGTTGACGTGCAATTGCCGAAAGAACCGAGTGTTGCCGGCCATTCGATTCACGAAATGGGAACGATTCACATGGGCGGCGACGCCAAAACTTCGGTGTTGAACCAGTTCAATCAATCGTGGGACGTGAAAAACCTGTTTGTGGTGGATGCCGCCGCCTTCGCTTCGGGCACTCACAAAAACCCGACGCTCATGATCATGGCTCTGAGCTGGCGCGCTTCGGAATACATTCTGGAAGAAAAGAAGCGCGGCAATTTATAGGCGCATCCGCTTATGAAAATTCTCGTTGCACCTCAGGATCAGCCATCGAATAGCAAATTGGCCAACCCACACGACTTGTTTTTCAAAAGTCTGGTTGGCCGGCGGAAAGTAGCTGTGCAATTTCTCAAGTCCTATTTGCCGATTGAAGTGGCAGGGTCTTTTGACTGGCGCACATTGGAACGTGTAGACGGCAGTTTTGTGGGTGAAGAATTGAGTGAGCATTTTTCCGATTTGATCTATCGCGTCAAACTGAAAAGAGCCGAAGTGGTTTACGTTTACATTCTGCTTGAGCACAAAAGCACGCCTGAAAAATGGGTGGCCTTGCAATTGCTGGGTTACATTGTTTCTTTGTGGCAAAGAGCAAAGGATTCTGGGGCGTCTAAACTTCCGATGGTCATTCCTGTCGTTTTTTACCATGGGAGGCGGCATTGAAATATAGGGTCTAAATTATCCGACCTGATACCAGGAGTCACTCAAACTCCGTGGCGGCGGTTCGTCCCCGACTTCGAATATCATTTGTGCGACCTGTCAGGCTATGAAGACAATGAAATTGTCGGCGAGTCTGGCTTGCAGTCGGGGCTGTTATTGCTCAAACATATATTTGGCGGCGAACTTGAACAACGTTTGACAGAGATTATGAAACTGTTGTCGCCGGAAGACGCGGTCGAACAGCTTTTGCCGATGGTTCGTTATATTTCTGCGGCAGCCGAGGGAATTACGCCGGATGAAATCAGCGCTTCAATCAGCGCGGCTTTTTCAGACAAATCAGGAGTAGTTATGCAAACAGCAGCAAAAATCTGGATGGAACAGGGACGTACAGAAGGAAGACAGGAAGGAAGACAGGAAGGAAGACATGAGGAGGCAAGCGCAGTCATACTGCGGCAATTGACTCGTCTGTTTGGCGCGCTTGGCCCAAGATTGGAATCTCGCATTCGCCGGCTCTCATTGGCACAATTGGAATTGTTAAGCGAGGAGTTGCTTGAATTTGAGACTGTCTCCGACTTGAACGCCTGGTTGCGTCTCAACCGACCTGCGCCAGCGCAACCCTCGAAAGCGCAAAAAGCCAAAGGACAGATTGCTTCAACTGCCAACTAATACTTTTGATTTGATGAAACGCTGGTTGCCCTTTTTACTCTGCCTGGCCCACTTACTGGCGCTGGTTTACCTTGCTCGCCAGCATCCATTCGGCAATTACGCCACCGAAACTGATTTCTATCATTACTACGCGCCGGACGCTGAGCGCATCGCCGCTGGTCAATTTCCGAAAAACACCTTTCAAGGACCGGGTTATCCGGCGGTGATTGCTGGTTTGAGCAAACTGACCGGCGTTGCGGATTTGTTCACTGTCGCCAAATGGTTGTCGGTGATTTGTGCCGTGCTGTGCGGATGGCTGGTGTTTGTGTTGTTCAATCGGTTGTTCGGTTTCTGGGCAGGTTTGGGCGCGCAGTTGATCGCCATCGTCAGCGGCGAGTTTCCGCAATTTTCCATCAACGCGGCGACAGACGTTTTTTTCCTGTTCGTTTGTCTGGCGGTGTTGGCGACGTTTACGAGCGACCGGTTGAACGCGCGTTGGCGCATTGTGCTGACCGGAGCTTTGACCGGCGCAGCTTATGTCATTCGGTACAACGGATTGTTTTTGCTGGCCGCGTGTTTGCTGGGAATCGTCTTGTTGAATCTGTTCGAGCAAAGCTGGCGCGAACGAATCAAATCTGCGGCGTTGTTTGTCGTAATGTTTCTGCTTGCCGCTTCGCCGTGGCTGGTGGCGAATTACAAACATCGCGGTTCGCCGCTCTACAACACCAATTATTTAAACATCGCCACGGAGTTTTATCCCGAACTGGCGGGTGGCGAAGTCAATCAGGACGCCACGCGCGCTCTGGAAACGAAGTTTCAATCTTTCGGCGATGTGCTCAGCTACGACCCGGCGCGGCTCATCAAACAATATCCGGTTAATCTGTATGCCAGTTTGCGCCAGAGCATCACCGGCAATCTGGTGGCGCAGTTGGTCGGCTGGATGGCGTTGCTCGGAATTGGATTGTCGCTGATCGGACGCCGATCAAAACCATTGCTGCTGGTTTTGATCGCCGGCGGGCTGTATTGGTTGTTGATGGGATTGAACCACTGGGAAACTCGTTATTACTTTTTCGTCATGGCTTTGTACGCGGGCTTTGCGGCGTTTGCGGCGTCGCGCTGGTTGGCGCTGGCGCGCGCGCAAGACTGGTTGCAGGCCAAAGCGTTTGTGGCGATACCAATTGCGCTGGTTGTCGTGATGTTTGCGGCTTCGTTGTACGCTTCGCGCCAGGACGTGAAGGAATTTTTGGAAGCGCAGCCGCTGGAACTCGCCGGAGCGCGCGATTTCGTGACAAGCCAAAATGCCGCGCCGCACACTTTGAGAATCGTCGCGCGCAAACCTCACCTGGCCTACATGAGCCGGCAGGAATGGGTGTTTTTTCCGCAGGTAAAATCGCTGGAAGAATTGCGCGTCTGGCTTCAAACGAATCGTGCAGATTACATCGCCATAGGCAAACGCGAGATCAAAGAGCGAAAAGAGCTGAAGCCGCTCGGCGATCCGAAAAACGCGCCCGATTGGTTGCAACCGGTTTGGCGATACGAACCGACCGGATTGATTCTGTATCAACCCAAATAGTTTTTTCTTTCGCTCAGCGTTTGGCGGCTGAGAAAAATGACTTTCGGCACGACGAAAACCATCGCGCCCAGACTTTCTGCCAATCCGAACAAAAACAATTTGGCGGCGGCAATTGGATTCGTTGTCACGCAAGACGCGGCCTGCTTCCATTTGGACAGCGGCAAGGCGATGACTGACAAGCCGATCAAATACAGCTTCGGATATTTGGTGGGATATTTCGGCCAGCCAAAATACCCGTAGCGAACTCCCATTCGCAGCACGAATTCCCAGTGCTTCAATTTTTTCCAGACGGTTTTCAGCGTCAGCGGGCGTTGCGGGTGAGTAATGACCGCCGCAGGCTGCCAAAGAATTTTTCCGCGTTGGATCGCTCGCGCAGCCAGTTCCACATCTTCGTAAGCAGGGTAGGGAAAAGTTTCGTCAAAGCCTCCCACGTCAAATAACACGTTTCGCCGGTAAGCCATGTTGCAGGTCAGATAAACGCCGCCGGATTGATTTTCCGGGCCTTCGCCCAATGGCGCGAATTCGGTTGGGTTGTTGGCGAATACGCGACCTTCGACGCCGACGGCGGTTGGATCAGCGCTCAATGATTCGAGCAGCTTTCGCAACCACGAAACATCGGGCAAGGTGTCGCTGTCGGTCATGGCTACGATTTCCGCTTTGGCGTGTTTGATGCCCAGATTGCGCGCTGCTGCCGGACCTTTGTTGGTTTGCCGAACGTGGCTGATTTGCAGTTGCCGTTGGCGAGCTGCGGCAAGAACTTCGCTGAAATCTTCGGTGGAACCGTCGTCGCACACGATCACTTCAAACTGGTTCAACGGAAAATCCTGCGCAGCCAGCGCCGTCAGACAGGATTGCAACTCAGATTTGCGGTTGTGAACCGGGATGATGACGGAAGCAGCCAAGGCGTCCGTTTTTTGTGCGGGCATAACTGAATTGGTTGAAACGCGGACGGGAACGTCCGCGCTCCGGCATTAAACGGTTTTGGTGACTTTCGACAATGAACGTGGTTGATCGGGACTCAAGCCTTTGGAATTGGCCAGCAACGCGGCGAACAACTGCGCTGGAATGATGTACGGAATCGGCGAGAGCAATTCGTCCACGCGCGGCATTTTGATTCCGCGCGAAGCTGCTTTGAGCGCCGAAGCGTCGCTGGACAACGCCAGCGTTTCGGCTCCGATGTCGTGCAGTTTGGTGAGCAATTCTTTCATGCCTTTCAACGTCGGCCCCGGCGGAGCAAAAACAAACACCGGAAAACCGCTGTCCACCATGGCGATTGGGCCGTGCAAAAAATCCGCGCCGGAAAATCGTTCGGCCACGACGTAACAGGTTTCCATCAGCTTGATCGCAAATTCGTAGGCGTTGGCGTAATTCAATCCGCGCCCGACGACGACGCACTGTTCCATAAACGCATAGCGTTCGACCAAGGCGGCCACGTCCGCTTTCAGCTTCAGGGCTTCGGCGGCGAATTCCGGCAATCGTTCCAACTCTTCCTTGCCGCCGCTGAGCGCGCGCGCCAGCAGATGAAAGATCAGCAATTGGCCGGTGTAGGTTTTGGTCGCCGCCACGCTGCGTTCGCGTCCGGCATGAATCAGAAAGGTTTCGTCGCACAATTTGGCCATCGAAGATTCGGCTTCGTTGGTGATGGCCAGCGTCGTCGCGCCGCAGCGTTTGGCATTTTCCAGCGTCAGGTTGATGTCCACGCCTTCGCCGGATTGCGACACGCCGATGACCAGCGAATCGCGCAAATCCAGTTTGGCCTTGTAAAGCGTGTGAACCGCCGGAGCCGCCAGCGATACGGGAATGCCTGTGGTCGTTTCCAGCAGGTAACGGCCAAACAAAGCTGCGTTGTCCGAACTGCCGCGCGCGACCAACACGATCAAACGGGGGCGATTCGCTCGCAACCGAGCGGCAAAGCCTTCGATCTTTTTGGATTCGCGTTTGATGGTTTTTTCGATGGCGGCGGGTTGTTGTTCGATCTCTGAAAGCATCAGGGACATGAGTTGTGAGTGGTCCTCCTGAGAGAGTAGTCGTTGATCAGGGAGGAGTCGGGAGTCGGGAGTCGGGAGTCAGTCGCTCAGCAAATTCGAGCTACCGACTCCCGGCTACCGATTACCGACTACTCGTCGGAGAAAGGTATCCGTCAAAAAAAGTGTGAATGTTTTGTCGCAGTTCGGGCTCAGCCGTGTTGCGGGTGGAAAAACGGACTTGCAGACGTTGCAACAGGCTGACGCGAAACTGTATGCGCGTGCCGCTGTTCAACAACACTGCGTGAGCGTTGCGTCGAAATTGTTCGTCGAACAATTCGCTGGCCGGAGCTTGCAGCGCGTCGTAGACGAATTTTTCGACGCGCTCGACCTGGTCGCCAAGCTCCGCCGGATCGGCTTTCAATTGTTGTCGCGCGAATTCTTCCAATTGCGGGCGAACGATTCGTTGATACGCCCAATCTTCCAGAATGCGGCTGAACAGCCAATTGATCTGCGCGCGTTCGATGCGGTGAACTCGGTCAATGTCGCTGCGCAGCGATTTGATCGCGGAGAAAAAGATGACCGTGTGCGCCAGCGCGCGGTTGAGCGTGGCGCGGTCGGCTGTTTCTTCAAGCGGAGTTGATGCGTATGAGGTCAGTTTGCCCAGCAATTTATGCTTGCGTAATTCGGCCAGCATGGCGTCTTTGGCCTGGGCGGATTCGGACGCATCAACAAACGCAATGCGCACGCCGGAATCAATCGTTTGCAGAACGTTCAAGACCAGAGCCGATCTTTGTTCTTCGCTGGTGTTCGGCGAGTGGACGAACAACAGCACGTCCACTTGCGGAGCGGTTTCGGGATTCGGCGGCAAGACGGTTCCGCCAGAGAGTTTGATTTTGGCGGTCAGTGATTGATCCAGCGAAATCGAGTTGTGTTCTGGGTCTGACCGGCGAGCTTCGGCGGAAGAATACACCGGTAGAATTTTTGGCAATCGCCCCAATCGTTGCGCCAGAAAGCGCGCCAGCAAAGTGGTTGCCGCCGTTTTCGTATTGTCGTCAAAGATGATTCGTTCTTCGACTTTCTGGATCGTGGCTTCGCCGATCAGTCGAGCGCGTGCGATTTGCGCCGGTTTGACGCTGAGGTCTTCGTCCTGGCCGATAAGCAACAAATCCAGCGCGCCGTTGGCCGTCAATTCGATGGCCGATTGGCAAACCTGTTTCGAGCTTTCGGCGGACGATGCCAGCGACGTGAATCCGTAAACCGTCGCTCGCGGATTTTGTGATCGAAGCTGTTTGATCGTTTGCGACAGTTGCGCGGATGTTTCGGAAGAAGCATCGGCGGACAGCGCTTCCAGCGAAAGAATGACGCCGGACACTCCCGTCAGTTCCTGAGCCTTTAACCAGTCCATCAATCTGGCGGGTTGCGGGTTCGGATTCAACAAGTGTGACGGCGGAAGCAGCAGTTGATGATCGGCGACTTGCGCCAGCGTGCGCAGTTCCAGAAAACGGTCATCGCGCGGAATCAACAGGATTTTTCCAGCAAACTGATTGCGGGAATACGTCAGCAATTGCGGGCGTTGTTTTCTCTGGGCAAAGGCGGTGGCAGGCAGGACGAGCGCAAGCGCGATCAGACAGATCGTAAGAAAGCGAAAGAGACGGGGAGAGGGAGAGACGGGGAGACGGAGAGATGAAGAGACGGAGAGACGGACAGAACGTGTTCCATTGAAACGACGGCTTACCTCTGTTGTCGGATCATTCATTTGTAACAAGCTCCATCATTCGCGGATCGCCCAATCCCTCTTTCCCTCCGTCGCTCGCTCTCTCTCGCTTACGGGCGTGGTCGCGTTTTGCGCGCTGGCGTAGCGGTTGTTTGTGCCGTCGGAATCAATCCCTTCAAGCGTTGGAACTCGGCAGAGGTGCTGGTGCCTCGACGATCCGTGCCCTGCAAATAAGCGTTGATTTCCGTGCGTGTATTGGCTTCGCGTTCGCGCGGGTCAGGGTGGCTGGCCAGAATCGAACCCAGCGAACCGCCGCCGCCTTGCGACACTTTCTGCAGCATCTGGAACATTTCGATCATACCGCCAGTGTTGTAATTGGCGTTTTTCAGATTGTAGAGTCCCAGAAAATCGGCTTCGCGTTCGGCTTCGCGGCTGTGTTTCATCAAAAAGCCGCCCGCCACCAAACTGCCGAGCGCCATGCCGGCTTCGGCGCCTTGCTGGCCGCCGAGAATCGCGCCCAGAATCGTTGCGCCAATCACCGCGCCTTGCGTTTTCATGCTGTTGGCGCGTTTGACGTTTTCCAGACCGTGACGACCGACGATATGGCCGATTTCGTGACCGACGACGCTGGCCAACTGCGCTTCGTTGGCGGTAGCGGAAATCAATCCGGTGTGGATGTACACGCGCCCGCCCAACGTGGCAAAGGCGTTGATGGTTTTGTCATTGACGACATAAAACTTCCACGGAATGTTGCGGCGTTCAGAACGCGCCGCCAGATTTTGTCCCAAGCGATTGACGTAATCGTTGATAGTGCGGTCTTCGACCAGACGCATCTGTTTCAGCAATTCCTGATGCACCTGCTCGGCCAGCTTCAGTTCCTCCTGTTCGGACATGTAGCCTTTGTTCGTATATTCCTTGTTACGGAATTTGTCGTAAGGGTTCTGAGCCGCCATCACGCTGACAAACAGCGCACTGACGATGACCAGAGTCAGCATTCGATGCCAGTTGGCAAACAGTTTCATGGTTTATTTCCTCCTTGTTTCTATTCCATCAGCAAGTCAATTGCGTGCGGCAATGTGCGAGCAATTGCCGCCAGGTTTTCCCGCGCGCCGCGCACGCTGCCGGGCAGGTTGACGATCAACGTCCGGCGGCGAATTCCGCACACCGCGCGTGACAACGCAGCAAGGGGAGTGATTTTCAAACTTTCGGAGCGCATCAATTCGGCCAGTCCCGGAGCTTCGCGTTCGATGATTTCGCGCGTGGCTTCGGGCGTCACATCACGAAGCGAAAATCCGGTTCCGCCCGTGGTGACGATCAAATTCGCTTCGCCGGCATCGGCAATCTGCCGCAATCGAGCGGCGATCAAATCCCGTTCGTCCGGCAAAATTTCAGTGGCGACGATCTCCGCTTTCAGCAACTGCAATTCCGCAACCACCGCCGGACCGGATAAATCTTCGCGCTCGCTGCGCGAAGCCGAATCGCTGATGGTCAAGACGACTGCTTTGATCGTTGCTTTATTCATTGTCGCCATTTTGGGGATGGCGGGAGTGTAATTCGTCAGGGCGAGCGTTTCAATCAGCAGGAAGTCGGTTTGTGTTTAGGCGTGTGGTTGCTCACCACCGATTCATACAGCCGTTCGTACATCGGGATGACCTGTTCCGTGTTGAACTGGCCAACCGCCCATTCGCGACCCCGTTTGCCGAACTCGCGCTGTTTGGTTTCGTCGGACAAAATCTCAATCGCACGCTCTGCCATCGCCGACGTGTCACCCAATTTCACCAGAAACCCATTCTCTCCGTTTTTGACAACTTCGGGCAAACCGCCGACTCGCGTGGCGATGACAGGAACTTCGCAAGCCATCGCTTCCAGCGCGGCCAAACCGAAGGATTCGGTTTCGCTGGGAATCAGCAACAAATCGGCGACCGACAGGTAATCGGCGATGTTCGGAACCTGCCCGACAAAGAGCACGTCATCTGCCAATCCGTATTCCCGCGCCAGAGTTTCAGCCGCCGCGCGTTCGGTTCCGTCGCCGCACATCACCAATCGAACCGGCAGTTTGGAATTGGCTTTGACTTTGGCCAGCGTGTGAACGCAATCGCTGATGCGTTTGACCGGGCGAAAATTGGACACGTGCATCAACAGCTTTTCACCGCGCGGAGCCAGTTCCGCATGCAAAGCGTCGTTTTGACGCCGTTGGTAATCCTGCGCGTTGATGAAGTTCGGGATGATTTCAATTCCGCCCAGTCCGAACGTGCGGCAGGTTTCATCGGCCAGATATTGCGAAATCGAAGTCACGGCGTCCGATTGTGCGATGGAAAATTTCGTGATTGGCAAAAAGCTTTTGCGCGATCCCACCAGCGTGATGTCCGTTCCGTGCAGCGTGGTGACGAAGGGCAAATACCGCGTCGGTTTGTACATTTCGCGAGCCAGATACGCCGCCGTCGCGTGCGGAATGGCGTAATGCATGTGCAGCACGTCCAGCCGCTCGGCTTCGGCGACTTCCAGAATCTTCGACGCCAGGGCCAGATCGTAGGGCGGAAACTCAAACAGCGGATAATCGAACAAATCCACTTGATGAAACTTCACGCGGTCGTTCAGCAAACAAAGCCGCGTCGGCAAGGCGTAGCTGATGAAATGCACGGAATGGCCACGTGCCGCCAGCTCGCGCCCAAGCTCTGAGCCTACGATGCCGCTGCCGCCGTAAGTGGGAAAAACTGTGATGCCAACATTCATTTGGAGTAGCCGGTAGTCGGTAGTCGGTAGTCAGGCTCGGCTTTTTTACCGACTCCTGACTCCCGTCTCCCGACTCCTCTCAAGAGTAAAGATTCATTCGCCGCGTCAACAACGCCACCGGATCGGCGACGTTCAGAGCTTCGCGGACGTAAAAGGCTTCGCCGTGTTCGCAGTTGATCAGCGCGCCAAAGTACCGGTCACGCGCTTCCATCTCGCGTAAAAACGCCGGAGTGCTGACGCGCGATTGCGCTTCGCTGCTCGCCGGGTTGTGAAACTGCGACGCGTGGGCGCGAATCGCTTCCCATTTGCGTTCGTAATGATCGCTGATGTCTACGATAAAGGTGGGCGCGACGGTTCGCGGAAACAGAAAGTGCGCGACGCAATTTGGCCGCCAGCGTTCCTGGTTCGCTTCGGCGTCGTATTTGGTCAAACCCGCAATGTGCATGGCTTCGCGGACGAGTTGCGCGGTGTGCGCGTGGTCAGGATGCGCGTCGTCCCAATGCTGCGTGAAAATGACGCGAGGCCGCAGTCGCCGAATCGCGCGCACCAGCCGGACGCGCGATTCTTCGTTCAGCCAGATGTGCGCGTCCGGCAATTCCAGATTTTCGCGCACGGCCAAGCCCAACAATTCCGCCGCGCGTTCGGCTTCCTGCCGACGAAGCTCCGGCGTGCCGCGTGTTCCGGCTTCGCCGCGCGTCATATCCAGAATGCCCGTGCGATAACCCAAACCGGCCAGCTTGATGAGCGTGCCGCCCGCCGACAACTCCACGTCGTCCGGGTGAGCCGCAATCGCCAGCACGTCCAATTGCAAATTTGATTGGTCAGCCATAACGCCGAAAGATTAGCACACGCTCCGCAGGACACCTTGCGTCAATCCTCCGGTTCGATTTCCACATAAAACTCGTCTTTGGGATTGATCTCGACTTCGGGCATCGGCTCGAACTTGGACGGATCGAAGGGCGGCATCTCTGGCTCCGGCGCGCCGAGTTCTCGCAGATGCTTGCGCGCCGCTTCGAGTCCCCAGTGATATGCGTACGGCGGCCCATCGCACCACGCCAGACGATAGGCTTGGGTGGCGGCTTCGATGGCTTTTGCGGTGTTGCCCGCATCGCGTTCCAGTTGCGCCAACACGTTCAACGCATCGGCGTGAAAGAGCGGATACGGCCCCCGCTCGGCAAGTGCCCAGGCTTGGTCGAGGAGTTCTCTTGTAGTGTCATATTCTTTTTGCTGCCGATATAGCTCAGCTAAAGCAGCTAAAGCTGGGAGTTCTTCCTCAGCAAGATTGACTGCTCGTGCGCGGGTGAGGGCATGGTGAAGGCGTTCAGAGGCAGTGGTTAGATCATAAACACCGAGTGCAGCTTCTCCGTGGAGCCGTGTAGCACGGATTAAATCTCGTTCGCGACGCTCGGCTTGCGCCAATTTCGAAGCACGTAATGCAAGTGGCAACGCAGTGTCTGCTCGGCTAAACCACAAGAAGCTTTGTGCAAGGTAAAGGTGAACTAAGCCTTCTCTCTGCTGATTTTGCCTTGATACGCTAATGTCTAAAGCTTGGAATAGTAATTCTTTCGCGTTAATGGTTTGACCGCAAGAAGCTAAAACTAGGCCTCTAAAGTAAAGAGGTTCTATTTCTAAGCCACGATAGTTATTCCCACGAGTCATATTTATATTTATAGCACAAGATGCTGCGATATCGGCTTCTCGCAAATGTCCAACAAATCTAAGCGCATCAGAAAGATTGCTGAGCTCAATTGATGCGTTTGACATGTCTTCCTGCTTTTCATCTATTTCCAAAGAGTTTCTGTATAGAGGTACTGCACGATTTGGCTCACCACTGAGGTGATATGCTGTTGCCAGCGCGTTAAGTATAAAGCTCTGGCAACGAGGATCTGCCAATTTAGGTGGCGCTACTACACCATCAGGAAAGAAGTGCTCTAATAGCTCAATTCGTGTTCGGCTTGCGCTGAGACGGTAATGCGTTGCGTAGCTAAGATAATCCCTGAAAATAATATAAGCTTGTTCATATTGATCCAAGCCAATCAAGGCATTGAACAACTCTATAGCTGCGGTCAGGTCGTCTAGACTCTCGACCATGTGTAATTTCGGCGGTTTTGGTGCCGCATCAAAATATGTATGAAGCTCTGTATAGATATCTCTTCGAGCGTGGGTATCCAATGTTTGCCACACAACGCCACGTACAATAGGGTGTAGATCATAACGATTCGCTGCCTTATCCCATCCAACCAGTCCGCGATCCTCTAAATCCGAAAGTATTGCATCTAACTCGCGATCATCTTGGCATTTCCTTTTATCCTTGTTGTTTTCCTTAGTTCTCTTTTCAGCTTCGCTTGTAAATATTGCAAGTAACCTGCTCCAAATGGTTTTGTCGCCAACAGGTGTTGCTGGCTGAGTGAAGCTTTTCAAGTCTTCAACCAATAAGGCACACAGAGAATCCCAAGTGGTGGGCATGCGAAATGCTGCAATAGTGTGGAGCACATGGCGTTCCGGCGCGCTCAACCCTTCAAGAGCGTATTTCAAAACATGGGTCTTGGCATTTTTCATAGAAAGCTCTACTGGGTTGAAGTCAGGATGATCTTTATGCCAGAGATCAAAATTTCCAGGATCGGAACGATAACTAGCTACTTCTCCTGCTAATGCACGGAGCAATAATGGGTAATTGCCAAAGGAGCGGAAAAGTGGCAGCAGCCGCTCACTTGTGCCACTACGTTCGCCTCCGATAAAGGCACGCCAGAGCGCAAGCGCATCGTCGTCAGTCAGTCCCTTAAGGAAGACAGCGTAACAGCCCGGCCAAGGCTGTGCCGCTGTCGTCTGTAGTTCTGCGGGATAGAGCCGTGTCGAAACGAGCACGCGCGATGCTTGAACACGAGTAAGCCGTCGAAGAAAGCGCCCGGCACGCTGATCGGCGCATTGGCGCAGGTAGTGTTTTTCTAAGTAAGTTTCTTTCACTTCATCCGACAACCCATAAACCGTAGCGAGGAAGTTGGCTGTGCGTTCATCAAGATCATGGTCGGCTACATGTGGGGCGTCCATTCGCGAATAAGCCCGCAGTATTCGCTCCAGACCATCCAACACAAGAAGAAACGGTTCCTGATCAAGCTGATAAAAGAGTCGGTCTTCGCGCTCGTGCGTGGGCAGCTCGCGCACAGCAGCTTCGGTCATTCCAGCGGTATAAGCTAGCGCGCGTACAACAAAATTCTCAAAATGAGCATCACTCTCGTAAAAGCTCCACCATATACGACCAGCAAGGTGCGGCAATTCATTAGGCGCAATGTCGTTAAACCACTTCCACGTGAGTGCGCTTTTGCCCATCCCGCCGATAGCGACAACATTAAAGATGCGAATTCCTTGTGGGATGTGTTTGTTTGTTGTTACCCAATCGGTGAGTAGCTTGAGCTCATGGTGGCGACCTACAACTTCACTGGTTTGCAATAAAGAGTAGGGATGCGCGATGTATGGGATGGGCGCGGCAGGTATAAGGTTGGGCGGGTGAAAATTGATGTGAATGGTTTTCTCTGCCTGAGTACGGATTTCGCGTTCGCGAAAATCAGAAAGTGCATCAATCACTGCCGCGCGCAAATCATCCGGCGACTTGAACTCTGCCCGAATGCGCCCATCACATGCACGCTTTTTCAGGTCGCCAAGTTTTTTTTGCGCGACTGTATCGGTCTCGACCATCTTGATAGTTAGTGGATGATCATCATGAATTGTAAAAACGAGTATAGGTATACCAAGTTCGACCGCGCGATTAAACTCCATCTCGGTGTAAGAAATGGTCTGGCCTTTTGGTACCTCACCGTAGCGCCACGCGTAAATGCCGATATAAACGTCTGCTTGATCAAGCATTTCTGTGTCAACAACAGTTGGCCCAATATTACACGCCGGTAAATGCTCCATCGCGATGGGATGGAATCCCTGTCGCAAGCAGGCTTCGATGACTTGTTTGCGGTGTTCGGGCAGATCAAGCGAAGTGCTGCTGATCATGGCGGTCTTTTGGCCGGGGCGGGGAAGAGTTGGCATAAAGAAATCTCCCGAAATGAAAAGTGGCGGATGCAACTTTGCGGCTTTGCCGCACATCAGGCGGCAAAGCCGCGAGAATTGAACTTCAGCGCAAATCCAGCGAGTGTTTGGAAATTACGTCGGTGTAGCTTTGCAATCCGCCCGCCGAATATTCTTTGACGAAGCTGTCCATTGTTTGCAGCAACTGCGTGCTGTAATACCCGCTGACCGATTGCGGGTGTGCGTAGCCGAACGTTCCGTTGAAATAGCTGCGGATGATGACGCTGTTGGCAGCGCGTGGCAGCAGTTTGACGTTGGCGGCGAACTTGTCGAATTCGTCTCCGCGCGAGAGGTAAAACTCCACGTTCGAGGTGTAAAAGGCCGACACCGTTTCGCGCTGTTCGTTCAGGTAGGCGGCAATCTGTTTCAGCGCGTGACTTCCTGCCAGATCGCCAGTGACGGGAATGACCAGATTGCGGCCTTGCAAGGATTTCATAACCTGAAAGTCGTCCTCGCTGGCCAGGTAGTTGCACTGTTTGCCGGTCAGGTCTTTTTCCAGCGTCAGGTCTCGGTAATTCGGGTAGTAATACCGCGAGCCGCGTCCGTGCGTCGTGAATTTCAAATCCAGGCCGCTGGTGAAAAACTCCGTGTGCATGCGTTTGATCGTGGCGAATTCGGCTTCGCTGATTTTGATGCCGTAGCTTTTGATTTTGGCGGACAGCGCGGCGTGCGCGGCGTCGAAAAGTTTGGTGTCTTTCGGGGTCTTATCAATGTATTCAACAATGTCTTTGATGTTTCGCGCGTTCCAGGTGTTCAAATCCGCAGGAACCGGTTTGCCCAAAAACAGGCACAGATATTCGATGCGATTGCGCGCCGATTCAAACAGGGCTTTGAACAGCAGATGCTGCAACAGATTGTCGCGGCGAATGTCCACCATGAAGGCGATGTTCGGGCGAATCTGGGCGATGTACGAAAAGCTCTGGTCGGGACCGACGCCGATGAAGGCTCCGCCGTTGATTTTCATCTGCCGCATTTTGCCCATCACGTGCAGGTAAGAGGTTTCGTTGGAAATCAGATTGTCCGTGTCGAAGTAGCCGTTGGATTCAGAAAGTTTCTGGCTGAGCGCGGCGAATTGTTCCCGCGACAACGACCGGTCAGCAGGTTCCAGCGGCGCGGGATTGCCGGGACTGGAAGATTTGTCCGGCGGTTTCGGCGGCGGTGTTTTTTCCTGAACACGAGCCGGTTGGATCAGCGCGCAAAAGATCAGCAGCAATAAAAACAATTTTCTTGGCATCGTGTTCCTCTTCTTACAGCAAGTGAAAGAAACAACGGAACAAGCGGAAATAACAGAATGAACGGAAATGTTGATTGGTATTTTCCGTTTGTTTCGTTATTTCCGCTTGTTCCGTATTCTCCTTTTTGAGTCTTGGGCTGCGGTATTGCAGCCGTGGTGGCGCAATTGATTCAGCTACTCGACGCCTTTTACGTCCCAGACCATTTCGGCTTGCCAGTGATTCTTTTGCAGGAATGGCAGGTACTCGCGTTCGCCGCGCACGTACACTCCCAAAAAGGCGATGCTGTACGAATTGATGATGGCGTAGGTCGTTTCCATCGAAGTGTAGTTGAACTCCGCGCCTTCGCCGCCGCGTTTGCCTTTGCCAACGCCGTCGCCAAAGTTCTTGTCAATTTTGAAGATGTCTGTGAATGAATAATGCCCGCCGTCTTTCATCGCCAGCAGAAATCCGTCGCGCTGGTGTTTGGCAAAGACGTCGCGGATGCGGGCGTTGCCTTTGGGGCCGATGGTGCGGTCTTCTTCGCCAAGCATGTACAGTGAAGGAACAGTCAGGTTGGTGTGAGCTTCGGGCGCGCCGGACATGGCGATGACGGCTTTGAAACGCGGATCGGCGTCGGCGACTCGAATGGCGGTCATGGAACCAAAGGACATTCCGGCGGCGACGGGTTTGCTCAGGTCAAGCTTGCCGGAAAAACGGCTGTCGGCTCCACCGTTCCACAGCGTCATTTGGTCGAGCAGAAAACTCATGTCTTTCGGACGATCCACGGCGGAATTTTCGCGCTGGTCGTTGCGATAGAGAATCGGTTTGCTTTTGATGATCGTCACGCGCGCGTTGGCGGTGTGATCGGCAGAAACGACGACATAACCGTGACTGGCCAGGTAATCGCACCAGAAAGTGTTTTGCGTGCGCGTGCCTCCATTGCCGTGCGAAAAAACGATCAGGGGGAATTTGCCTTCGCGGACGCGAGCGTCGCGTACGGCTGAATTCCAGAAGGTTTCGTTCATTTCCGCGGCGGATTTTTTGTAGGCCATCTTCAGCAAGGTTTCGAACTGCGGAGTGATTCCGCCGGGGATGAAGTCGCTGAATTTGTTCTTTGGTAAATTGTGCGCTTCGTCAGAAGCCGGATACCAGATTTCCGTCACCAATGTGCGAGCTTCGTTGGTGGCGGCGTCCGTTCGGCTGTGGTCAACCAGCACGGTGGTTGTTACGCCGACCGGAAATGTGCCGGGTTTCATCGGGTCTGTAGCCTTGGTTGAGGCGCGATGAGGTTGCGGAATGGTGGCAATCGTCAGAGCGAGCAGCAGGGAAGCGAAAAACACAGGTCGTTTCATCAACAGGTCTCCTTCTCAAGGATTTGGGATTTCGAGTATAGTTCGAGCGCGATTTAAGCACAGAATTTATTGAGCAACCAAAGTAAAAACTCAAAACGGAGGCTTCATTTAACCTTTATGCCTACACCCGCAAAATCATCCAAAAAGAAATCGGCAAAAACTCCATCAGCAAAAGCAGTCCCCAAAATCAGAAAATCATCCGGATTGAAAACCCTGGCGTTTGACATCGGCGGCTCTGGCTTGAAAGCGACCGTGCTGGATAAACGCGGAGAAATGTTGACCGAACGTGTGCGCGTCGAAACTCCGCAACCGTGCCCGCCCGGCGTCTTGTTGGAAAAACTCAAAGAACTGTTGGCGCAATTGCCCGCGTTTGATCGCGTATCAGTCGGATTCCCCGGCGTTGTTCGGCACGGCAAAACGTTGTCGTGCAAGAATCTGGGTTCGGATGAATGGGATCATTTCGATTTGCAAAAAGCGATTGCCAAAGTCACGGGCAAACCGACGTTGGTCATCAACGACGCAGACATGCAGGGACTGGGCGCGATCCAGGGCGACGGGGTCGAACTGGTCATCACGCTCGGCACCGGGCTTGGCTCGGCCTTATTTGAAGATGGCCGACTGGCTCCGCACATCGAACTTGCCCACATTCCGTTTCGCAAAGGACAGACTTACGAACAACAACTCGGCAACAAAGCCTTCAAAAAAGTCGGCAAAAAGGAATGGAATGACCGGCTGGAAAAAGCCATTGAATATTTCCGCATTCTGACGAATTTCGACAAGTTGTATCTCGGCGGCGGCAACGCCAAAGAAGTCGCCTTGAAGTTCGGCGACGATATTGAAGTCGTCAGCAACAGCCTGGGCATGCGCGGCGGCATCTGGCTCTGGAAAGATTCGGATTTGAGCGATGGCGTGCAGAAATGACTTCAGAGCAATGGAGCCGGAAAAGCCTCTTTCGCCAGCATTCCGCCTCGCGTATGATGGCTGCTCTTTCATCCAACTCAGATACAGATACTTTTACGGAGAACGCAGTAATGTCGAATTTCAGTGGCGGGCAGATCAAAAGCGTCGTGCCGCGCGCCGGAGTCGAAGGCGGAGAAATCATCATCTCCTGTCAGGGCTACGGCACTTCGGATTATTCATATTGTCATGCATGGTTTGGAGATCAGCGCGGAAGAGTCATCAGCGCTGCTCCTGACCGGGTCATAGTCTCAGTGCCGGATTGCGACACAGGGATAGAATCGTATGAACTGAAACTGGAAAGCGCCGACGGCGTGATGGCGACCCAATTCATGCTCGGCGCCAAACTGACGGAAAACATGCATCCGGTCGCCAATCCCGCCATTGATGAAAACGGCAGTATTTACGTTACGCTGTCCGGCACGCGAGGCCAGAAAGTCCCTGTTTCCATTTACAAGATTTCTTCGGACGACACAGTTCATCCGTTGCCCGCTGAAGTGGTCAATCCGACCGGGCTGGCGTTCAACAGTGAAGGCACGTTGTATGTCACGAGCCGATACGATGGCACGCTTTACAAAATTTCGCCCTTTGGCGAAGCGGAAACCGTTGCCACTGATCTGGGCATCGCCACCGGATTGGCCTTTGATCGTCGTGGAGAAATTTATGTCGGCGACCGCACGGGCACAATTTTTCGCGTCAATGAACTCGGCGAATCCAGGCAATTTGCTTCACTCGATCCGAGCGTGGCGGCGTATCATCTGGCGTTTTCGCCCGAAGGCGATTTGTTTGTCAGCGGTCCCACGGTGTCTTCGTTTGAAACCATCTGGCGCGTGGACGCGATGGGCGATGTGACGAAGTTTTATACAGGACTCGGTCGTCCGCAGGGACTGGCGTTCGACGCAAAAGGGAATTTGTATGTGGCGGCTTCGCTTCGAGGCCATCGCGGCATAGTGAAAATCTCTCCCGACGGGCGCAATGCCGAAGTCGTTCTAGCCGGAGCTTCGCTGGTCGGATTGGCCTTCGATGGCGAAGGCGACATGGTCGTCGTCACCACGCAAAAGGTTTATCGCGTGCCGATGGGCATCAAGGGATATTCGGTGTTTTGAGGCCGAAAATTTTTGTTCAATCCGGCTACAGGTTTGGGCTAAGATGCTTGTGCCTCTTGTGCCTGAGACAAGGAATCTGGAACAGCGATGCAAGTTGCAACTCGGACAGAATCAAACAGCGCTTCTTTCACGCAAGCGAATTTTCCCGGCCCGATTTCTCAAGAACTTATCGCCAAAGAGCGTACGCTTCGCCAGTTATTGCGCGAGATGGAATCGGTCATCGTCGCGTATTCGGGAGGAGTGGACAGCGCTTATCTGGCTTATGTCGCTGCCGATGAATTGGGCGCGCGGGCCTTGGCCGTGACCGGCGAAAGTCCCAGCTACCCGGATTTTCAGCGACAGGATGCGCTGGAAGTGGTGCGGAAGTTTTCGATTCCTCATCAGTTCATCAACACCGAAGAAATTCACGATCCGAATTATCAGGCCAACCCGGCCAACCGCTGTTATTTCTGCAAACACGAATTGTTCACCAAACTAAGCCAGCTTGCTGGCGAATGCGGCTATGCGTTCGTTTGTGACGGCAACAACGCTGATGATGTGGGCGATTATCGTCCAGGGCGTCAGGCGGCCAGGGAATTGAACGTTCGCAGCCCTTTGATCGAAGCCGGGTTAAGCAAAGCGGAAATTCGTCAGTTATCCGAACGTGCCGGATTGCCGGTGTGGGATCGTCCGGCTTCCGCGTGTTTGTCGTCGCGTATTCCTTACGGCATGCCCGTGACGATTGAAAAGCTCTCTGTCATCGAACGCGGCGAAGCCAAATTGCGTTTGCTGGGATTTCAGCAAATGCGCGTTCGTCATCACGGCGACGTGGTTCGCATCGAAATTGCGCCTGACGAATTGCCGCGCGCGCTGAATGTGGACATGGCTCAGCGAATCGCGACGGCCTTCAAACAATTGGGATTCAAATTCGTGACGCTCGACCTGGAAGGGTATCGAACCGGCGCGTTGAATGAATCACTCAACACTTCGGATCAACAATGAAGATGGGCGGGGATCAACCGAGCGCCCGCCAGAATTTTTTCCAGCTATTTGCAACAGACCACCAAGCCGACCCAGTGGCCATAAGCACCAAGCCTTAGGAGGTAACTTTGGCATTAGTAGACGATGGCATTCGGCAATTCAGGGAAGACAATCCCTTTGAATCCATGATGTGGCGCTTCGATCATGCGGCGCGCTTACTCAATCTCGACCCCGACCTTTATAAAGTCCTTCGCGTTCCGAATCGGGAAATTACCGTTTACATCCCCGTGTTCATGGACGATGGCCACATCGAAATCTTTACCGGCTATCGCGTGCAGCACAATTTTGCTCGTGGCCCGGCCAAAGGCGGCATTCGCTTTGCGCCGGATGTGACGATTGATGAAGTGCGCGCGCTGGCTGCCTGGATGACCTGGAAATGCGCAGTCGTCAACATTCCGTTTGGCGGAGCGAAAGGCGGAGTCATCTGCGATCCTTCGCAAATGTCGCAGGGCGAATTGGAGCGCATGACTCGCAGGTATACTGCCGAACTGGTGGATTTCATCGGCCCTGAACGCGACGTGCCCGCGCCAGACATGAACACCAACGAACAAACAATGGCCTGGATCATGGATACCTACTCAATGCACGTCCGGCATACGGAAACAGCGGTTGTCACCGGCAAGCCGATTGACTTGTCCGGTTCGCGCGGGCGGCGCGAAGCCACCGGGCGAGGGTTGCTGTTCGTGGTGGACGAAGCCGTAAAAAAGTTGGGGATGCAACCGGAAAAGACGCGCGTAGCAATTCAGGGTTCGGGCAATGTCGGCGGCGTGGCGGCCAAACTGATGTTCGAGAAAGGCTATCAAATTGTCGCCATTTCCGATGTTCGGGGCGGTATCTACAACGACAGAGGATTGGATTTGCCAAGCGCCATGCAATATATGGCCACACGCAGAACCTTCGAAAAATATCCCGAAGCCGAACCAGTCACGAATCAAGGCTTGCTGGAACTCGATTGCGACGTGTTGCTGCCTGCCGCGACGGAAAATCAGATCACCAGCAATAACGCTTCGCGCATTCGGTGCAAAATCCTGGCTGAAGGCGCCAACGGCCCAACAACGGCAGCAGCGGATGACATCCTGGAACGCAACGGCGTGTTTGTCATTCCGGACATTCTGGCCAATGCCGGCGGCGTGACGTGCAGTTATTTTGAATGGGTTCAGGATCGAATGGGATATTTCTGGAAAGAAGACCTGGTCAACGAAAGGTTGCAGGACATCATGGTCGCCAGCTTCCACGATGTCTGCAAATACGCAGAAAGTCATGGCGTTAATAATAGAGTGGCAGCTTACATGCTGGCGATTGATCGTGTGGCGTACATCACTCGATTGCGCGGAATTTATGCCTGAACCGGTGGTTGTTGTCCGATGGTTGGAGGTCGGTTATTGCCCGATTGCCAGATGGATTCGAGAGGTTTTTGACAACCACCAATCACCAAGCGCCAACCACCAAAACGCCCTTAAGTCTTTGCATAGAGAACGAGATTGCAATTGACACTTCGTAAACCATCGTATAGATTCTGGCTCGAAGTTGTATCCAGTCTTCATTCTCTTTGTTGTCAGCCCTCCGCAGTAAGAAGTCTTTCGCACTGGCGGGGTTTACCCTGCGAGGAACGAGGGCTGTTCTTTTTAACTGAACGGATATTTCGTTCTGGAAGCATCAAGTAACTCAATAGACGTTAGTCACCCAATTTCCAGGAGGAGAATTATGAGTTTTGCGAGAAAAATGGTCAGTTTGATGCTCGCGCTCCTTATCACTGCAACGATTGCGCAAGCACAGACTCCCCGCTCAACGGATGATCCTCGCAACCAGGCCCCTACGGTAAACGGAGGCACCGGACTTTTTACGGTTTACGATGCGCAGACATTGCGTAAAGGCGAGTTCAATTTCGGGTTCTTTGCCAATCACTTCCACCGCGATCCGGGGAATGTGAGATGGCAGGTTTATCCTGTCAATTTCCAGGTTGGCTTCAACGATCATCTCGAAATTTTCGCTCACTTCGAGGCGCAGCGAGTGGTCACGGTAGGCTCTCCGGCTTTGCTCAGCGGTTTTTATCTGCCTGATGTCAGGACGAAAAGCCTGCCGGTTGGTCGTCTGGTGATCGTTCCGGGGCAGAACGCGGCTTCGTTTACGATTGGCGATCCCTGCGGCAACGGTGGATTCCCTGGCCCGTGCCGCGCGCCGAACGTTGGCGGACTTGGCGGATTCGCTTCTGGCCCGTTTGTCGCTCGTCCGAGCGGAAACGACACTGCTGTGTACGTCGGATTGGGCGCTCCGGTCGGAGGCATTTTGCCTGCGCTGGCTCCGAACGTGAATCCAAATTACCTGCCGAATGCTCCGTTCCTGGCGCGTTTTTCCGACAATCATCTTGGCGACATCTGGCTGGGCGGCAAGATTCGTTTTACCGGCCCGAACAATCCATTCGGCTTTGCTTTGATTCCGCTTGTCAAGATTCCAAGCACCCAGTCATTGCACACTGGCCTTGAACGTGGACGTGGAACCGGCAATTTCGATTACGGCGTGATTGCCGCATTCGATGGTCGCCTGCATAAGTACATCAACCTGAGCACGAACATCGGCTTCATCAAGAAGGGCGATCCGCAGGCTGATGATATGAACCTCGGCCCGTTGTGCGTCGGGTGCAGCGTGATTCAGGGCTTTGGTAGTAGCGAACGCTCTCTGGATATTCCGAATGAACTGCGTTCTGGCATTGGGATTGATTTCCCTCTGAGCCAATATCTGCAACTCATTGCCGAAGTCAGTAGCACTCATTACGTCGGTTCGCGCACGCCCAGCTTGTTGCGGAACAGCCCGGTAGATTTCGTCGCTGGCGCTCGAGTCTTCCCAACCCGCTGGCTTTCGATCAGCGCGGCTTACCAACGTCACCTGAATTGGTTCTCTGAGATCAACAGCCGATTCAGCCCGACTGGCTTCATCGCAGGATTGTCCATTGGTCGCGTCAACAAACGTGAAGAACCTTTGTTGCCGAACCAGCCGCCCACCGTGGCTTTGGCATTGGGCAACGTCAGCAGAGGAGCGAACGACCTGTTGCGTGAATCGGCCAACACGGTTTGCGCGGGCGACAAGGTTGATTTGCGCGCAACGGCTTCCGATCCGGATGGCGACGCGCTGGTTTATTCCTGGAGTTCGAGCGGTGGCCGCGTGACAGGCGATGGCGCCAACACTGTGTTTGACACCACCGGATTGGCTCCTGGCGATTACACGATCACTGTTCAGGTGGACGATGGTTGCGGTTGTATCGCATTCGATTCGAAGACGATTACCGTCACCGCCTGCCCACCGCTCACGGTTTGCTTTGGCCCGAATCTGGATGTGAACGTCAGCGCCGGCTCGGTTGACGCAGGCGAAAGGGTCAACTTCTCGACTTCCGGCGTGACCGGCGGACGCAACTACGGCAACGTCCAATACCAGTGGTCAGCTTCGGCTGGCAACATCAGCGGTAATGGGCTGAGCGCTTCGCTCGACACAACCGGCGTTCCTGGCGGCACGACCATCGAAGTGACGGTCAAGGCTGTTTCCGATGTTGGTGGTTGTTCGGCCAGTGGTACGGCGCGCACAAGCGTCAAGGTTCCGCCTCCGACGCCAGAACCCAAACGTCCAGATGCTTCTGTCATTGACAACTGCGTGACGTTCAAACGGAACGCGACGCGCGTTGACAATGCCTGCAAGGACATTCTGGCCAACAAGGTGATCCCGGCTCTGCAAGCCGATCCTGGCGCCAGGGTCGTCATTGACGGATACCGTGGCAGCAAGGAAAGACCGGCGAAGATCAGTCTGGATCGTGCGAAGAATGTCCGCGATCGTCTGGCCGATGGCAAACTCGGCGCGGCGATTGACACTTCACGCATCGTCGTTCGCGATGGCGGCGAATCGGCTGATACGCAAGTCCGAATCTGGCTGGTTCCGTCCAACGGAATAATGCCTGAAGGACCGGCTGAAGCTTCGGTTGGCGATGTGACGCCCGAAAGAGGCGGACGCCGCCCGGCGCGACGCAGGTAACCTGGCTGCCGGCTTTTGTGCCGTAACATAATCAAGAGGCAGGTGGTCTTTGATCGCCTGCCTCTTTTTACGTTGACCGCTGATGCTTTTGAACAGCCGTTTCACTTTTCGTTTATGTCTGAAGACAAAATCAATCAGCTTTCCGAACCTTCCGCTGAACCGTCCATCGAAAAATATGTTTGCATCGCAGTGTTCGTCGCCGCCTTGCTGGTCGGAGCCTGGTTACGGTTTTCCGACCTCAGCATGAAGCCCTTTCATCACGATGAAGGCGTCAACGGGCATTTCATGCTCAATCTCGTCCGCAGCCACCAATACAAATACGATCCGACCAATTATCACGGCCCGTCGCTGTATTACTTTGCGCTGGTTGCCGTGGTGCTGTTTGGTGAAAACGATTTTGCGCTGCGCTTGACTCCGGCGCTGTTCGGAGTTTTGACGATTGCAATGATTTGGTTGTTGCGCCGCCAGTTGGGAACCGTTGGGACTTCCGTGGCGGCGTTTTGTGTGGCGTTGTCGCCGTGCCTTGTCTTTTATTCGCGCTACTTCATTCACGAAATGTCGTTCGGTTGTTTTTCGCTGGGAATGGTTGTTGGATTTTGGCGATACGCCGAAGAGAAAAAATTTCACTGGTTGGCGCTGGCGGCGGTTTCGACCGGATTGTTGCTGACGACCAAGGAAACTTCGGTCATCACTGTCGCAGTGTTTTTGGTCGCCATCGTTTGCGCGGCAATTTGGGACACCGCAAAACGACTGATTCAACAACGTCAATTGACGCCTGCCGCTTTTGTCAAAGCCTTGAGAACCGACACTGCCTCCGTGATGCCGACACTGGATCACGCGGTGGCGGCGACGATCATCGTCGTGTTCATTCACATCTTTTTGTATTCGTCGCTGTTCAACAATTGGCAGGGCGTGACGGATTTTTTCCGCTCCATTGCACATTGGACTGAAGAGCGCAGCAACAACGATCACGTCAAAATTTTCTGGTACTACCTGGGGATTTTGCTCAAGCTGGAATTGCCGCTGGTTGTCGGTTCGCTCGTGGCCGGTGTGTTCATTCTTTGGCGAGGCAATCGGTTCTGGTTGTTCACGGGAGCCTGTACGTTGGGAATGACACTGGCCTATTCGGTGATTCCATATAAAACTCCGTGGTTGATGATTAGCTTCGTTGTGCCGATGGCGTTGGTTTGCGGATACGCCTCAGAACAGCTTTATAGGCTGTCGTCGAAGCTGGCGTGGCAAATGATCTGTATTGCGGGTTTTGTCGCCGTACTGTTTGTTTGCGGGCAAATTTCCTGGACGGTGAATTTCGTCAAGTACGACGACAATGGAAACGAAACAGGGTATTTCTTTGAGCGCGGGAAAAAGTGGGAATTCAAACCTTACGTGGATGGCACGTATGGTTACGTCTACGCCCAAACCGACCGCGAGTTTTTAGACCTGATTCGGTTGATCGAACAAGAAGCTGACAATTTTCCGACCAAAAAGAAAACAGGAATTTATGTCGCGTCGCCCGAACACTGGCCTTTGCCATGGTATTTGCGAGATTATCCCGGCACGGATTATTCAGGACGATGGCCGGGCGAACCGGGAAGTGCGCCTGCCATTTCGCAGCCAATCATTCTGGCGCACGCCGATCAGCAAGCGAATCTGGTCGGAGTGCCGGGCTGGCGCGCCAGTTCCCGAACCTACAAACTTCGACCGGGAGTCGAATTGATGCTCTTCGTTCGTGACGAAGCGCCCGCAGCAATTCCATCACAATAAACCCAGTTTTCCGGGAGGAAGCCGCTATGAAAAATCGCATGTTCGCAGTGGTTGGTATTTTGCTCTTGGGGTCGCTCGCTGTTCAGGCGCAAACCGCGCAAGCTCCCAAAGACAACACCGTCGTTTGTCACACGCCGACTGCTACCAAGGCTTCGGACAAACCGGCTACATTGAAAGACGGGTACGGCAACGTCCGGATGGTGGTGACGACCAAATCGGCGGAAGCGCAGGCATTTTTCAATCAAGGCCTGGCGTTGCTGCATTCGTTCTGGTTTTACGAATCCGACCGGTCGTTCGAGCGCGCCGCGCAACTCGATCCCGAATGCGCGATGGCGCAGTGGGGAATCGCCATGGCGGCGGTCAACGAAGCTCGGCGCGACGCCGCGATCAAACGCGCCAAAGAGCTTGCGCCGAAAGTCAGCGAACGCGAACGACTTTACATCGAAGCCGTCGAAGCCCGTTACAAAGGCGAGCGAACGACCATTCAAAACAACGGCTTTCTCGGCGCAAGCTCTTCATATCAAAACGCAATGCGAAAACTTGTCGCGTTTTATCCCGATGATCTGGAAGCCAAACTGTTTCTGGCGTTGGCGTTGATGTCCGGCTACGAACGCGACGGTTCTCCGCGACCGGGCACGGTCGAATCCATAACGATGTTGCAACTGGTGTTGGCCAAATCGCCGAATCATCTGGCGGCGCACCATTACATGATTCACGCCACCGAATCCGGCAAACGTCCGCAAGACGGAGTGCCTTCGGCGGATGTGTATGGCTCGCTGGCTCCGAAAGTCGGTCACGCGGTTCACATGCCCGGCCACACTTATGTGCATGTGGATCGTTGGGATGACGCGGCCAAAGCCTTTGAAGGTTCCGCCGAAGTGGATCGCGCCTACATCCGCGACAACAAGGAAGAGACGGATCACGCTGCCGGGCCGTACGGCCATAACGTTCACTTTCTGGCGATGGTTTATGGCTATCAAGGACGATACCGCGATGCCATTCGTGTCAGCCAGGAATTGCTGGACGTGACGAAAGCTCCAAGCGAAACAAAATCGCGCACCGCGCTCGAAGGACGCATTTCGATGTTGCGCGCATTGGTTCGCTTCGAGAAGCTCGATGAAATTCTGGATGGCAAATCTTTGCCTGAAGAAAGCGTTTTTGAAGTCTTCAAGGCCTGGCGGTATTACGCGCAAACCATTGCCTTGCTCGGCAAAGGCGATGTTGCCGCTACGAAATCAAAACTGGACACGTTGGAACGCGAAATTGCCTGGTTGAAAGACAAATTCGGCAAAGCGAAAGATTTGCCGCAAGCCGGTCGCCAGCGCCAACAGCTTCGGGCGTTGAACGTCGCGCCGCTGGAGATACAGGCTCGATTGCTGGCGCGCGAAGGCAAAGCGGACGACGCCATTGCCAGGCTGAAAGAAGCCATCGAAGAAGAAATCAAACTCGGTTATTCCGAACCTCCGCTGTATCCAGTGCCGATGGAAGAGGTCGCCGGAAAACTCTGTCTGGACTTGAAGCGCTGGAAAGAAGCGGAAGAGTTTTTCCGCGCAGCGCTCGAACGCGATCCCGGCAGTGGACGGGCTTATTTTGGCCTGGTGCAAGCGCAGCAGGCGTTGGGCAAAGACGCCGATGCGCGCGACAACTACGCCAAATTCCTGAAGGCTTGGGCCAAAGCCGACGCCGATTTGCCGGAAATGAAACGAGCAAAAGCGATGGCGCAGACCTTCGGCGCGTCGAGCGGAACAAAATAATGTAGGTTTTTTGCCAAATCACCCGTTAGCAGAAGTTTTTGGTTTTCCCATCACGAATCACTCTGATTTGGCGAATCGCTATCGTGATCACAGGCTTTGTCCGTTCAATAACCGTGTGCCTAATTGCACGAAAGATAAAGCCAACGACCCACTCGGCGTTTGCAGCATTTATGACGATCAAAATGCCACGATTACTTGTCCGATTCGTTTTCGTGAAAACTGGTTGATTGCAGAACACGCTGCCGATTTCTTTTTTCCGAAAGGATCGAAGTGGACTTCACTGACTGAAGTTCGACTCAATGACCGGAACGGGCGCTCTGCTGGAAACATTGATGTCGTGTTGGTGGCTTATGACGAGCGGGGGCGAATTCTGGATTTTGGCTCGCTGGAAGTGCAGGCGGTTTATATTTCAGGAAATATCCGTCGTCCATTTGAAAAGTTCATGAATGACTTGACGGTAACTGATCTCGATTGGACCCAGGAAAAGAATTATCCGCGCCCCGATTACTTGTCCTCATCCAGAAAGCGACTAGCTCCCCAGATGATTTTCAAAGGCGGGATTTTGAAAGCTTGGAAAAAGAAGCAGGCCGTTGCAATTGACAGAGGATTTTACGTGACGTTGCCAAGCCTGAAGGAAGTGGCCAAGAAAAATGCTGACATTGCTTGGCTGGTTTACGATCTGAAGCCGAATGAGCAGCGGCAGGCCTATGAACTTATTCTTCACAAAACTGTGTATACAGAGTTCGACTCGGCTCTGAACCAGATCACAACGGCGGAAGCTGGCGTTGTTGACGATTTCATTCATCATTTGCAGGAAAAGCTGGATGCGCGTCTGGAAGGAAATTCGCCCGAGGCTCCTATTCTCGGCGATCTAATTTTGTCTTGAGAAATGCCAGTCCTAAAACAACAAAATCTGTTCGGATTGGAGCATTCTGCGTCTGTCATCAACGTGGCGTCAGTGTCTCAACTCAGCCCATTTCGTTATCCAGGCGGCAAAACCTGGCTTGTGCCCTATGTCAGAGCGTGGCTTAGGAGTCTTAGTTTTCGCCCGACTTTGTTTGTTGAGCCATTCGCTGGCGGCGGGATTATTGGCTTGACAGTGGCGGCTGAAAATCTGGCTGAGAGGGTGCTGTTAGTTGAACTCGACCAGCAAGTAGCAGCGGTTTGGCAAACCATTCTTGGAGGAGAAGCTGCCTGGTTGGCCGAACAAATCGTTTCTTTTGACCTGACACATGAAAATGCTGCTCTTGTGTTTTCTAAACCTCCTAGCTCAATGCGTGAAATGGCTTTTCAAACCATTCTCAAAAATCGTATTGCTCACGGCGGAATCCTTGCGCCCGGAGCGGGGCTTATCAAACACGGTGAAAATGGCAAAGGCATCAAATCGCGTTGGTACCCTCAAACCTTGAAGCGGCGAATTCTTGGAATTGAATCGCTGAAAGACAAAATCGAGTTTGTCGAAGGAGATGGAATTTCGGTTCTGCGCCAGCAGGCGAAACTCCAGCGAGCGGCCTTTTTTATTGATCCGCCTTATACCGTTGATGGGAAGAAGGCTGGAAAACGGTTGTACGCTCACAACGAAATAGACCACGAAACCTTGTTTACAGTGACTGCGTCATTGGCTGGAGAATTCCTGATGTCATACGACAATGAAGACGCCGTAGCGGAGTTGGCCAAGAAAAATCAGTTGACCACTCGTCTGGTGGCGATGAAAAACACCCATCACGCAGAAATGCGCGAACTGCTGATTGGGAGAGCTTTCGACTGGCTGGATTGAATGATTAGCTGGGAAATTGACTGACAAACAGTTGTGGGGCCTCTTCCCCAAACCGCAAGGTTTGGGGAAGAGGTTATTTTTCTGGTGGGATTCAGGGTGGTTGTCAGTCAGTATGCAGGGCTGCTGTTGCAGCTTGTTTTGGTGGTAGTGTTCAGGGTGGTAGGAAGACGCATAAATCTACTCACAAACGACCATTAACCTGTGCACAGGCAGTCGTCAGGTTATGAAGACAGTAATCGGTGATCGAATCTGTACGCGATTGAGCGCAATCCCACGCGGAAAGAAAAACTGGTAACAGACAGGGGCTAGATCAGTAAGTTTTTTGATTGGTGTAACGCTTGACCGATGCCACTCAGGAGCGTTTTGTGTATCGAAGTTCGTTGCTTCGTATTGAGGTTGGCGCGGAATGTACGCCTCGACTTCGATGCTGTCAAGAGTTTTGATTAGATTGACACTTCATCCGCAAATATTCGACAATCCGGCCAGAATCAAACGTTCATACATCACCAGACATACCGACTGGGATTTGAAGATAACAACTGGTGCTTTCCCCTTTGCCCTGCAGCGGCGTTGGTCGCTGTTTTTGAAAGGCGGACGTTTTATGAAGAAGGCTTTGCAAGTGTTATTGGCTGGCTGTGTGCTGAGTACGTTTTCAGTCACTCCGGCGCTGAATGAATCTGGCAGCAATCGTACGTTTGCCGCAATCGCAGCGGCTCCGGCGCTGGCCATTGTTTCCGGGACTGTGAAAGATGATCGCGGCGCGCCGTTGATCGGCGCGGTGGTGGCGTTGATGGAGTCCCGGCATCGTGGCAAGGAACTCAAGCGCGTCAGCACGGATGCCAAAGGTCGCTTTTCTGCCGGCATAACGCCGGGAGTTTATCGGTTGCGCGCATTTGCCGAAGGTTTTGTGCCGCGTGTGACGAATGTTTTTCTCGACAGCACATCGCACGTCAAACATGACTTTTCGCTCAAACGCGAAGACACGCTGGTGCAGCGTCGCGGTGACAGCGACGATTATCGCTGGATTGCGCGCGGCGCGCCGCGACACGCCATGAATCTGGTCGAAGAGGTGGACGACGTCGTTGACCTGGATGCGGAAAGAGCTTTGCAGGCGGACGCGGCTGCCAATCGCCCGGTTATTCACGGCGCAGCCCAATTCGTGGCTGTCGGTTCGGCTTCGCGCGCAGGCATTCCGGCGTCAGGTTTTTACGGAACCAACTTTGCCGTCTCCGGATCGTTCGGGCACAACTTTGAAATGGCGGTGATTGGCCAGCGTGGAGCCGGACAAATGGCTCCGCAACGATTGACGGCGATGGCCACGATGCGGCCCGGCGACAAGCATCAAGTGACTGCGGCGATTGGTTACGGGCAGGCTGCGTTTGCCAGAAAAACCGGGCAGGAGCCGGATGTTATGGTCAATGATGTGTTCGATGGCAGCGCCATGCCGTCCATTCACCAAAACACATTGCGCGCCGGAACCGCTGATTCGCTGGAACAACTTTCCGTTTCGGCCACCGTCTCTTCACAAGTGTTTCAACCTTTGTTGCTGATTTACGGATTCGATTATTCGCGGTTTATCGGCTCCGTCGCCAGTCAGCGAGACAGCATCTTGCCGCGTTTTGCCGTGCAGTATTCACCGACTTCGCGGTTGAGAGTGAACGCCGCCATCACGCCCGGTTCCGACCATCAAAACCAATCACCTGAAAATTTCAATACGGAAAATCTGCAAGCATCGTTTGCCACTTCGCCAGCGGAAATCGCTTTTGCCGGATCGCCGATTCTGGATCGCAGCCAGCGTTTTGAAACCGGTTTCGAGCGCGTCTTTGGCGAAGGCAATTCGTCGGTGGCGGCATCTGCGTTTTACGACATGATCTCTGGCCATGGCGTTGGTGTGCTGGCCTTGCCGTTGGAATCGTCGCCGGAAATGCAGCAGACGTTTCAGCACGTAGCAAATCAGGTTGCCGCAATGAATGGAGCTGCGCGCGGTGTTCGGCTGATGTACAACCGCCGTTTCAACGATTACGTCACGACTTCCTTTGGTTACAGCTTTGGGCGCGGTGAGCGATTCAACAGCGAATCCCTGGCAACCATCACCCCTGGACGATTGTTCCGAAGCGGATTTTTCCAGGTGGCAGCGGCCAAACTCGATCTGGATTTCACACATCGCACAGGCACGCGAATTTCGACAGTCATTCGATTGTCGCCTTCGGCGGTCGTCTTTGCCATTGATCCGTTTGCTGGCGAAATGAGTGTTTACGATCCGAACATCAACATTTACGTGACACAGGATTTGCCGAATTTCGGTTTGCCGGTTCGCTGGCAAGCCATTGTGGATGCGCGCAATTTGCTGGATCAACCGGTCAGCATCGAAGACGGATCGTGGCAACTGATTGCCTCGCGCGTGCGCCGTTCGGTTCGCGGAGGATTGGCTTTTCGCTGGTAATACGGTTTGTTGAGAACAACGAACAATTGAGAATTCAGTGACACCCCAAATCGGCACAAATCGGGTAACTACGCGCACGCTGCTGCTGCTGTTCATCGCCTTGCTGGCGTTGGCCAGTGGCGCGTTCAATTTGCGCGATCGGTTGAACCAGAAAGTCGTGCTGACTGATGGGGTAGTCTGGCGCGATGACGCTGAGCTTGGAGTAGTCGCCGACCGCATTGAACCGGGCAGCCCGGCGGCAAAAGAGAGCATTCGCCGCGGCGACGTGCTGATCGGCATCAGCCCCACCGGCACCGGCGACGATTTTGAAGTCGTCGAAAAAGCCCAGCACGTTCAGATGTATCTTGATCTGGCCAAAGACCGCGCCGGAGACCGCAATCCGGCGACGCTCAGTTACTGGATTGAAAAACGAAACGATACAGGCGACACCCCAATGCGTGAAGGCGTCGCCGATTTGAAACTGGTCCCTCGAACTACCAACAATTTGCGCGGGTTGTATCTGGCAATCGTTGGGCTGATTTATCTGACCATCGGTATTTACTTTTTGCTGCGACAAGGGCGCGCCCCTTATGTCACGCATTTCTTCCTGCTGTGCCTGTTGGCGTTTGTGGCGCACGTGTACAGTCCCACCGAAGAAATGCGCATGCAGTTCGACAAGGCGATTGATTTTGCCGATGTGGTTGCGCTGATTTTGCTGGCGCCGATGTTCGTTCATTTTGCGGCGATTTATCCGGCGCGCGCGCAACTTTTTTCCAGGCGACGCTGGTTGGTCGGAGCTTTATATCTGCCGTCGGTCATTTTGATTGCGATGGAAATCTGGTTGCGATTTTCCGCGCTTCGCAATCTGTTGCCGGTTTCACCGCTCAATGCCAGGACGTGGTTGTCGAAAACCGAGCTGTTCTTTTTTGCCGTTTCGCTGGTCGCCAGCGCCGTCATGCTGATTCGCACCTTCCGCCAGGCTCCGAACATAGTCGTTCGCCAGCAATTGAAATGGGTGATGTGGGGCATGAGCGTGGCGTCGGCCTTGTTTGCCGCGTTTTACCTGCCTTCGTTTTTCACAGAATCTGCGGTGTCGAATTCGCTGGAACTGATTTCGCTGTCGCCGCTGGCATTGATTCCATTGACGCTCGGGTATTCCATCGCGCGATTCCGACTGACCGACGTGGATGTGGTGATGCGCCGTTCGTTCGCCTACATCATTGCCACGCTTTCGGTAGCGGCGCTGTTCGGTACAGTGATGGCGGTCAGTTACGAATCGTTGCGGTTGCAACTGTCGCAGGAAGCATCGTTGTTGATTGCCGCCATTGCCATGTCGGTTCTGGCCATGTTGTTTGCGCCGGTTAAAAACTGGTTGCAGGAACGGATTGACCGCATCTTTTACGGTGAAAAATACGATTACCGGGTCACGTTGCAGGATTTCGGACGCACGCTCGCTTCGACGACCGAACTGGAACCGCTGCTGGACAGTTTGATGCGACGATTGCGCGAAGTATTTTCGGTTGAACGGCTGGCGATTTTTGTCGAAGACCGTAACGAACCATCAGGATTCCGTGCGGCTCGTTTAGAAGGGGTTGAACGCGAAATCAATCTGCCGACCGATTTCTTGTCCCTGTTGCGTGACCGCACAGACAGTTCGGGCATCGTCCGCGTCGAAAGCACTGATGCCGAAGAAGACGCCATTACCGGGCGATTGATTACGCCGGATGAATCTCTGTCGCGCCGTTTGTTCAGTTACTTTGTGCCGTGCGGTTCGCGGTCGCGGGTTGTTGCCGTGCTGGCGCTTGGTCGTTCCACCGATGGCGCATTGCTTTCTTCGGAAGACACCGACCTGCTGCGCGCGATTTCCGGGTATGTGGCCGTGGCGATTGAAAATGCCTTGTTGTTGGAAGAACAGGCAACACGCGCCAAAGAGCTGGCCCGGTTGAAAGAGTTCAACGAAAACATCATCGAATCCATCAACGTCGGTGTGATGGTCATCAATCTGTCCGGGCGTATTACCAACTGGAATGGCGCGCTGGAAGAAATTTACGGACTTCGCCGCGACGAAACCATCAGTCGTCGCATCACCGAAGTGTTCGACACCGAAATGCTGCGAGCTTTGCGCGAATTGATGGCTCGCAGTCAGTGGAAAAACGGACATCACAACGGCGTGAATGGAAACGGCAACGGCAATGGTTCTTACAACACTAACGCCTTTGCCAACGGGTCTGCCGGCGAACCGGTCAACATTTATAAATTCCGCGCTCGCTCTGCCGATGATCGCGATTTGACGTTGAACATTTCGCTGGCTCCGTTGCAAAGCAAAACATCGGAAATCGAAGGCACGCTGGTTGCCATCGAAGACGTCACGGAACGTATTCGCTTGGAAGAACAGTTGCAGCAATCCGACAAACTTTCTTCGATTGGTTTGCTGGCCGCAGGCGTCGCTCACGAAGTGAACACTCCGCTGACCGGCATTTCGTCATATTCGCAAATGCTGATGCAGCAGATTCCCGAAAATGATCCGCGCCATCAACTGCTGGAAAAGATTCATCGCCAGACTTCTCGTGCGTCTTCGATTGTCAACAACCTGCTCAATTTCTCGCGCGTCAGCGATGCTCGCCTTGTTCCAGTGGCGTTGAACCAGGTGTTGGACGACACGATTCAATTGCTGGAAGCGCAGCTTCGCAACACGGACATCGAAGTCATTCGCAATTACGATCCCAGTCTGCCGTTTGCGCCGGGCAACGCGGCCAAGTTGCAACAAGTGTTCATGAACCTGATCCTCAATGCGCGCGACGCCATGCCCAACGGAGGGCGTCTGGAAATCGCCACCGAATCGAATCTGGATTCGATCATCATCAGTTTTCGTGACACCGGCACAGGCATCGCCAGCGATCATCTGGCAAAAATTTACGATCCGTTTTTCACCACCAAACAAATCGGCAAGGGCACGGGACTCGGCTTGGCGGTCAGTTACGGCATCATCCGCGACCACGGCGGTCACATTGCCGTCGAAAGCCAACCGGGCGAAGGCACAGTCTTCCAAATTTCACTGCCGCTGGTCACAGCGCACCAACAGTTGGCGGCAGTCGCCGATTAGCGCATACTGCGCGCTCCGAAGTTTCAACATCAAAATCAAACAGGAACTTTAGTGCGATGAAAGCGATCAAGCTTGCTGTTCAGGCATTGTTGTTAATGTGCGTGGCAACGGGGTTGGCGATTGCTGCCGAACTTTCCGCCGGAATTGCGCGAGCCGAAATCACGCCGTCGGTCGGATTTCCCATGGGCGGATATGCCGCTCGACAGGGTGGTTCAACCGGCGTTCACGATTCGTTGTTTGCCACCGTCTTGCTGCTCAAAGCCGAAGGCGGCAGCGTGGCGATTGTCAGTTGCGATGTGTTGTCGTTTCCTTCCGAGCGAATTGTCACGCTGGCGCGCGAACGCAAACTGGCCGATCACGTCTTGATCGCAGCCACCCACAGCCATTCCGGGCCAGTCACCTGGAGAGATAAAAGCTGGCCAAAACCGGAAAGCTCGTGGTACGCCGTCACCGAAGACAAAATTCTGACCGCCATTGAAGAAGCTTCGAAGAAACTGTTTATCGCTCGTATCGCCGCAGGCTCTGGCGAAATTTATCTCGGCCACAATCGCCGCAAGGTTGCCGCCGATGGCAAAGTGGCAATGTTCTGGCGCAACGCGGATAAATTGCCGACTTCGCCGATTGATCCGACGATTGGCGTCATTCGTGTGGATGACGAAACCGGCAAGCCGCGAGTGGTGCTGGTGAATTACGCCTGTCACGCTGTGGTGTTGGGGCCGGACAATCGCCAGATTTCAGCCGACTATCCTGGTTATCTTCGCCAACGCATCGAACAAGCATTGCCCGGCGCGTTGTGTTTGTTCGTTCAAGGTGGTGCGGGCGACATCAACCCGTATCACGACAAACAACCCGTCGCCGAAAACGGTTTTGGCGAAGCCGAAAAGACTGGCAACGCTCTGGCTGAGGAAGCCTTGAACGTCGCGCGCAAGCTGAAACCGGCGGCGAATGCTTCTTCAACACTTCAAGCCATTGCCGAAGTCAGAGAATTCCCCGAACGCTGGGACGCGACGAAAACCATCAAAGCCGGATTGACGACATTGCTGCTGAACAACTCCATCGCCATTGCCACCGTGCCCGGCGAACCCTTTGTGGATTTGCAGATCGCCTTGCGCGACAAATCGGAAATCGCCCACACGTTTTTGTTCGGTTATACATACAGCGCGGGCGGCGAATGGATTGGTTATGTACCTACGCTGAAAGCTGCAACGGAAGGTGGTTACGGCGCGGGGTATAGCACAAACATCGAAGTCGGCGCGGGCGAGGCGATGATTGACCGCCACATCGTCAATCTGTTCACCTTGATTGGCAAACTGAAAAAATCGCCGAGCTTTTGAGAAAAGACCATGCGAAAAACCTTTTCCTTGCTGATTCTGCTTTGTTCACTGGCGCTGGCTGGCAACGCGCAAAACCTGCGCGCTGGAGTTTCGCGCGTTGACATCACGCCGCCGCTGGGCGTTGACCTGTGGGGATATTTTGACCGCTCCGGGCCGGCCAATGGCAAACTCGATCCATTGTTTGCCCGCGTGCTGGTTCTGGAAGCCGGGCGGCAATCCGTCGCCGTGATCGCGCTCGATCTTGGTCGCACGTTCGGGCCGCCGCGGATTGAGTGGTTGCGTGATAAAGCTCGTCGCCAACACGGCGTCGCCGAGGTGATGTTGATTGCTTCGCACACGCATTCCGGTCCGGTGATTGACGACAGTTACGACGACGCCGTGCCGGAATGGGAACAGCGTGCGTTGGAAAAAATCGCCGACTCGATTGGCGAAGCCGTGGCGAAACTGAAAACCGCTCGTATCGGCGCTGGTTTGGGACAAACGACGCTCGGTCACAATCGCCGCATCGTGCAATCAGATGGCTCGGTCAAAATGCTCTGGCGCAACAGCACTGGGCAACAAACCGGGATGATTGATCCAACGGTCGGCGTGATTCGCGTGGATGATGTGAACGGAAATCCGATGGCGATTCTGGTGAATTACGCCTGTCACCCAGTGATTTTCGGGCCGGACAATTTGCGTTATTCGGCGGATTATCCCGGCGCGATGGCCAAGCTTGTTGAATCGAGTTTTGACGAAAAGCCGATTTGTTTCTTTCTGCAAGGCGCGCCCGGCGACATCAACCCGATGCTGGATAAAACTCCGCTGGTGGAAAACGCCGACGCGATCAAGATCGAAATCGGCGAACAGCTTGGCCGCGAAGTCACTCGCGTCGCCAAAACTATCAAAACCGAAATATCCGCGAATGCTGAAATCGCTTTTCTCAGTGAAGAGCTTCGCTTTCGCAATCGTTGGGATTTGGATTCGATGCGGCAAATGCTGAATCTGGCGTTTCCGCCTGCGCTGGCCAAACGTTATCAACGCTACATCACACCGGAAATCGTCGCGCCTGTAACGACGCTGGTCATCAACAAGCAAATTGCGCTGGTGGGTTTGGCGGGCGAACCGTTTGTCGGATTGCAGTTGTCGCTGAAAGCTCGTTCGCCGTTGCCGCTGACTTTTCTGACCGGCTACACGAATGGTTATTACGGTTATTTCCCGACAATCAGTGCAGCCGTGTCCGGCGGATACGGAGCGAACACGCTGGTCACGCGCGTCGAAGTCGGCGCAGGCGAACGCATGGTGGATCGCGGCTTGATTCACATCTATCGCATTCTGGGAAAGCTGAAAGACAAACCTGAACAGCCTTGAGGAGATGTAATGAAAAGATTGAGTTATGTTGTGATTGCGTTGGCGCTGTTGGCCTGTCTCGTTCAGGCGCAAGATCGCGTTGAAGAATGGAAAGGCAAAACCGTCATGGTTTTTACGCCGCACCCTGATGACGATGTCTTCGGTTGCGGCGGCACGTTGTCGCTGTTGGCGAAAAACGGAAACAAGATCATCGTCGTGGTTTACACCAACGACAACAAAGGTTCGTTCGATCTGGAAATGACCAGCGAACGGCTGGCGCGCATCCGCAAAGCCGAGCAGGAAGCCGCGATGGAAGTCATAGGCATTCCCAAAGCCAACATCATCTGGATGGGTTACAACGACGGCGAACTGGAATACGCCGAGCCAAAAGCTCTGTGCGGGCAAGCGACGAAATTGATTCGGCAATATCGCCCGGATGTTGTGTTCAGCGTTGATCCCGGCGAATGGTACGAACGTTGGCACAAAAGCGATCATCGAATGGGCGGTTTCAATACGGCGGATGCGATTCGCGCGGCGGAGTTCCATCTGTACTATCCCGACCATTTGCTGGTGGACGGGCTGAAGCCGTACAAAGTGCCGTTGATGATGTTTTATTACGCCGCCAGCGAAGCCAATTACTGGGTGGACATCAGCAGCGTCGTTGACCAGAAAATCAACGCCATCACCAAACACGTCAGCCAGTTCGAACCTTCGATCAATAAATACCGCCCCGACTGGGATCCAAACGATTTGGCCAAGCTGGTCGAATACCTGAAAGGTCGCGCAACGAAAAAGGACGGAAAGGTTGTTGAGGGATTTCGGCGCGCAACAGGATTTAATCCGCAGTAAAGATACCGTGCGGCTGATGTCGTAGTACATCTGGAGCTTGGCGGTCCTGGGATGCTGCGGCGAATTCATTGTCAAGTTTCCTGATACCCGTTACCCAATACCCGAAACCTGACTTTTTCTAAAAGCAGCTTTTGACCAAATATGTTTTTCGGGTTTTTAAGTGTCGGGTAAAAGGGATCAGGTGTCAGGTTTGAATTCGCCAAGGGTGCGGCGCTCCAAAAAGTGCCCTGACATCAGGTCGCTTGGATAAATTTCTTGTTCGGCCAACGAGCAAAATGCTATCGTCCGGTTTCGATCTGAACCTGGTATTTGGAGCGTTAGAAGAATGAAAATCGAAACAGGCGTGATTGCAGCGGCGGGGTCGGGAACTCGCATGCTGCCCGTCACGCTCGGCTATCCCAAAGAGTTGATGCCGGTCATCAACAAACCCACCATCCAACTCATCATTGAAGAGTTCATTGACGCCGGGATCAAACGCATCGTCATTGTCACTGGAGAAAATCCTTCGCCACTGCACCGGCAATACAAGCCTGAAAATTTGCCTCCCGCCGGTAAGCACAAAGCTTTGGACGAATTCGTCAACAAAATGTCCGGCGTCGAAGTCATCTTCGAGCCGCAAGCCGGGCCTTATGGCAACGGGACTCCGCTGCTGGTGGCTCGCAAACATATCCCGGAAGGCGAAGGTTTTATCTACGCTTACGGCGACGACATTATCAAAGCCAAAACTTCGTTCGCTAAACAACTGGTCACGACACACAACGAAACCGGCGCGCTGGTCGCCGGAGTCCAGGAAGTTGCCTGGGAAGACGTGGTGCGATACGGCATTGTCGAATTCAAGGACGACGGTTCGCGCGAGATGAAAGACGTGATCGAAAAACCCGCGCGCGAAGAAGCCAAATCGAACTTGGCGATGTTCGGACGATTTCTGCTGTCAACCGATGTGATTCAGATTTTGAGCGAGATTCCTTTGGGCAAAGCAAACGAGTTGTGGCTGACGGATTCCGTCCGTGAATACATTCGCCGAGGCGGCCGCGTCGTCGCTCAGCCGGTGATTGATGGCGAATGGCTGACCATCGGCGATCCGGTCAATTATTTGCGAACCGTGATCGAATACGCGCTGGAAGACGCCGAGATTCGCGCTGCGCTGGAACCGCGCATTCGTAGGCTGTTGGAGATAGCCTGAACTGCCCAGCGTTTCTGATTCAAGCCAAAACCGACTGCTGATAAACCCGCTCAACCGTTGCAGGCACGTTGACCACAACGAAACGACTGGCTTGGTAAAGGTAGCTTTCGCCGCTTTCGTCCACCACTCGCCACATACCTTCGGCCTCAGCTTCAGCGTCGCTGATGATCTGGTAAAGCTTCATCAGTTCGAGCGAAGCCGGATAACCTTCGTTGTTTACGCAAATGCCAAATATCAGCTTGGCTTGGCTTTTCTTTTTGTTCATAACGCTCAATCCAAAAACTTCGTGACTTTGAATTCTTTTTTGCCGATGCCGTGCGCTTCATACCAATGGATTTCGGCATAACGCAAGTTGCCGCTCGGCAACCGCACCAGCACCTCACCCTTCAGTTTACGCCAGCGCCCTTTTCCATATCAGCGCCACAATCGCCGCCGGTCTCGGATGCTGAGATTGACTGCGATGGTTTCGATTTTCGTGATTTCCCCGGCCAACTCAAAATCCATCGAAACACACTTTCCCCTTCACTGACTAGACGACTATGCCGCCAGAATGTGATTCTTCAAAATCCAAAGCTTGAAAAGTTCGACGGCGAAACAATAACGACCATCACACGTTTTCACAATCTCTTTGCGGCTCAGGCTCAGTGCTGCTGCGGTTGATGAGTGCTGAAACCTCCAGTGGCAAACTGGTTGTAAAAAGGCTCTGGCTAGCTCGCCAGCGCGAATTCGCTCCGCATCTCTGATGGATGCGCATACAGATATTCGCGCACTTCCAGATTCATCCGATCCAATTCTGCCAGGTATCCGCCAGACGACATTTTGTAATTCTTCGGATTGGTCTCAACTTCGCGTAGCTTGGAAACCTGCTGCTGAAAATAAGCGACACGTTTCAGCAGCGCCTGGAATTCCTGATCGTTTTGAATTATGGCCATCTCAGTTTCTCCAATTTCAGTTTACTTGATAACGTCGACGCCCAGATACGGAACCAGCGCCTTCGGCACTTTCACCGAGCCATCCGCTTGCTGGTAATTTTCCAGAATCGCCAGCCAGGTTCTGCCTACCGCCAAACCCGATCCATTCAGTGTATGAACGAATTCGGTTTTGGATTTGCCTTCGCGTTTGAAGCGAATCTGGGCGCGGCGCGCCTGAAACGCTTCGCAATTGGAGCAGGACGAAATTTCGCGGTACGTGTTCTGGCTCGGCAGCCAGACTTCGATGTCGTAAGTTTTCGCCGACGAAAAGCCCATATCGCCTGTGGAAAGGACGACTGTGCGGTAGGGCAGTTCCAACCGTTGCAGCACGGTTTCAGCATTTCCCGTGAGTTCTTCCAAGGCGGCGTAAGAATCTTCGGGTTTGGTCAATTTGACCAATTCGACTTTGTCGAACTGGTGCTGGCGGATCAGGCCGCGCACGTCGCGTCCGTAGCTTCCGGCTTCAGAGCGGAAACAAGGCGTGTAAGCCGTGTAGCTGATCGTCAAATCTTTCTCGTCCAGAATTTCATCTCGGTGCAAATTGGTCAGCGGGACTTCGGCGGTGGGAGCCAGATAATAGTCGCGCTCAAATCGCAGCTTGAACAAATCCTGCTCGAATTTCGGCAACTGCCCAGTGCCGAACAAACTGGCGTCGTTGATGATGAACGGCGGCAGCATTTCGCGGTAACCGTGTTCGGTTGTATGCAGGTCGAGCATAAACGCGATCAACGCGCGTTCCAGTTTTGCGCCGATGCCACTGAGCACGGAAAACCGAGCGCCCGTGATTTTCGCTGCGCGGTCTTGATCCAAAATGCCAAGCGAGGTGCCGATGTCTACGTGATCTTTTGGCGTGAAGCCTTCGGCGGCGAAATCGCGCGGCGTGCCCCAGCGGCGAACTTCGACATTGGCCGATTCGTCTTTGCCAACCGGAACCGATTCGTGAGCCAGATTCGGCACGCGAGTCAGGATGTTACGGAATTCGTTTTCCAGTTCTTCGACGCGAGCTTCGGCGGATTTGATCTTGTCGCCCAGGCTGCGCGATTCGGCTTTCTTTGATTCGGCTTCTTCTTTTTTGCCTTCGCGCATCAACCCGCCGACTTCTTTGCTGATGCGGTTGCTGTTGGCGTTGAGTTCATCGCGCTCGCGGATCAACGCACGGCGTTCGGCATCGAGTTTCTGAAAATCTTCCAGCGCCGCCGGATCGAAATTGCGCGCGGCGAGCCGTTCGCGCACCTGATCGAAATTCTCTCGGACAAAATGTACATCCAGCATAAATAAACCCCTGATGAAATGATGTGGACTTACGCAAAAAAAGGGAAAAGGAAGCTTCGCGCATCAATCACAGCAGTCGAGGACGACTGCGTACCCAGGTTGGCATAAATCCAAGTGCTCCACAGTGCGGAATTCGACAAGGTACGCATCGCGCCAAAACCTGTCAATGCTGAGTTTCGGTCAATTTCGAATGGCAAGCGGATAGACCAGCCAATGCGCGGCTTCAGCCATTTTTCTGGCGTCGCGGTTGCGAGTTTTTTCAGTTTGATTTTGAGGCGGGCAGATCAGAGAGTGGGAATCGTCATCTTCAGTTGGGTCGTAAACAACCGAATGACCAAGCGCGCGAGGCAAACTGACTAAAATTTCAACCAATCCTTTTTCCGTGTGAGCGGCCAAAGCTTTTTCCTGGGTGGTCAGTTTGGCCAAGTGAACTGAAATCTCTCCGGTGTAACCGTCTTTGAATGCGGCAGAAGAAACTCTGAAGCTGCCGTCTGGCAATTGTTTTACCCATTGTGGAACGTTGACAATGCGACGCCAGAGCAGGTCATCGTCGTTAATGATTGGTGAATTATCTCTTTCTGCCATACCCAGACCTACGCCATCACCAAAGTTTCACCTCGAAGCCAATGAGCCAAACGATAAAGGTCGGTTGAAGAATTGATGTGGAAAGAACCTTCTGTCATCTGACCGTCTTCTATTGTGAGAAATTCAATTTGACCATCAGGCAGGATTTCAATTTCCAATTCCCGGGTTTGACTCTGAAATTCAAACTGAATCCCGCCGCCTGGGACCGGGAAAATGTCCGGTTGTGGCAAATGCAGATTGACCAGCTTGAATAAAAATGAATGGGCTTGTTCGATTGTCGCTGGTTGAATAGGGCGGCTGTTATACCCGTCCCAATTTTCTGGCAGTTTGGCCAACTCGGAAATCTGGTTTTCTGCCAAATTGAGCCAGGAACATCCGAGCGACTGTTGAGTTTGAGAGATCATAATGGAAGTAACTATAACCCTCGAACCAGGCAAGTCAATCCAGAATTGAGGCTGCGGCGATGCTGTGTTAGGTTTGCGCCGCTGTCACATTCCATTACATTTCGAGGTCAGGTCATGAAAAATCAACTTGTTCGTTTGTTCGGTTTGTTTTGCGTTTTGTCATTGCTGGCGGTTGGCGCAGAGGCTCAGGCAAAAGTCGAGCAGACGGCGCTGGATCGGTACATCGCCCAAAAAGACGCTGTTTATGGCTGGAAGCTGGCCAACACCATCGAAGGCGCGGGTTATCGTGGTTATGTGTTGGAACTGACTTCGCAAACCTGGCGCAGCGAAAAGGACGTGGATCGCCCGGTTTGGAAGCATTGGCTGACCATCGTCAAACCGGAAAAAGTCAGCACCAACAAAGCGCTCTTGTTCATCGGCGGAGGCAGGAACGGTGATCCGGCTCCGACGAAAATTTCTGACCGCACGGCGAAAGTCGCTCTGGAAACTCAGTCTGTTGTCGCCGATTTGGGAATGGTTCCGAATCAACCGCTGTTTTTCACCGATTCGCCGGACAAAGGCCGCTTCGAAGACGATTTGATCGCTTACACGCGCGTGAAGCATTTTTCGACCAAAGACGATTTCTGGCTGGTGCGGTTGGCGATGGTCAAAAGCGGCGTTCGCGCGATGGATGCGATTCAGGAATTTTTGGCCAGCGACGCGGGCGGCAAAACCAAAATAGATCAGTTTGTCGTTGCCGGAGGTTCCAAGCGCGGCTGGACGACGTGGCTGGTCGGGACGGTGGACAAACGCGTAGTGGCGATCATCCCGTTGGTGATTGACGCGCTGAACAGCGAAGCCATCACGCGACACCACTTCGAGGCGATGGGGTTTTTTTCGTCGTCGCTCAACGATTACGTCAATCACGGATTGTTTCCGCACAAGATCGGCACGCCTGAATATCAAGCCGTGCTGAAAATCGAAGACACGTACCATTACCGAAATCGCCCCAGTTTGAAGATGCCGAAGTTTATGATTAACGCGGCGGGCGATGAATTTTTCCTGCCGGACAATGCGCAGTTTTATTACCACGACATGCCCGAAGAAAAGCACATTCGTTACGTGCCGAACGCCAAACACAATCTGGCGGGTTCGGATGCGACAGAAAGTTTGATCGCGTTTTATCAGGCGATTTTGTCCGGCAAACCGCGTCCGCGATTTTCGTGGACGAAGCAGAAAGACGGTTCGCTGGTAGTCAGACCGATTGATAAGCCTTCGCAGGTGAATTTGTGGCAAGCGACGAATCCGAACGCGCGCGATTTTCGGCTGGACGTGATTGGCAAGGCGTACACCAGCGCGCCGCTGACTGCCGAAAAAAACGGTTCGTACATTGGCCGCGTTGCCAAGCCGGAAAAAGGTTACACGGCGTTTTTTGTCGAAATGGTGTACGACAGTGGCGGCAAGTATCCATTCAAATTCACCACTGAAGTGAGCGTTGTGCCGGACGTGTTGCCGTTCAAGTTTGAAGACGCGGCGAAGAAATACGCTTCGACTGCGCCGAAGAAGTGAAAGAAACAGAATGAAAGTTGCAATCGTCGGAGCCGGGCCAGCCGGTTCGCATTTGGCTTGTGAGTTAAGCAAGCAGGGATTTGAAGTCCTGTTGTTTGACGCACGCCCGGCCTGGGAAAAACCCTGTGGCGGAGGCGTCACGTCAAAAGCGTTGCGCGAATTCGAGTTTTTGCGTGACGGCCAATCGCCGAAGCAAATGATTTCCAGTCTACGGCTGATTTCGGCTGCGGGCAGGGATTTGACCGTTGCGCCCAGCCACGAATTCGCCATTTATTCGCGCAAAGAACTGGCCGAACTGATGCGGCAGCGAGCCATTGCCGCAGGCACGCAACTTCGCGTGGCGCGTGTTGAAAAAACGAACTTCAGCAACGGACATTGGTTACTGGAAACATCGGCGGGCGAATTTACAGCGGATTTTCTGGTCGGAGCCGATGGCGCCAGCAGCGTCATTCGCCGCCGCGTCGGTGTGAAATTCGACGCCAAAGATTTTGCCTATGCGCTGGGCTGGCACGTGCGGGATGCCCAGCCGCCAACGCGCGTTGACGTGAAGTATCTGGATGACGCGAGCGGTTATTTGTGGTTGTTTCCGCGTCACGATCATCTGTCATACGGAATTGCCAGCGGTTATCAGGAAATGCCGCCCGCGCGATTGAAAGAAAAGCTGCTGGCATACATCGAAACCGAAGACCCGGCGGCGGCGCGCGAAATCCGTAATGGTTCAGCAAGCACAAATTTTTATGCGGCGATTTTGCCCGCGTTGGATGTTTCTACCTGGGATCGTTTGCAAGCCTGTGACGGAGAGAAGGCGTGGGCGCTGATCGGCGATGCGGCGGGGTTTGTGGATCCGCTGACCGGCGAAGGAATTTATTACGCCATCAAATCTGCGGACTTGCTGGCCAACGCTATGAAAACGCGCGTGGCGGATTATGATCCAATGTGGCGAGCCGAATTCGGAGCCGAATTACGCCGAGCTTCGCAATTGAGCGACAGGTTTTATTATGGCAATTTTGCCGGAGCGCGATTGACCGAACGCATGCTGCAATTTGCCAAGCGTCACCGCGGCATACGCGAAGTGCTGCGCGATCTGGTGGCGGGCGATCAAGGTTACGTTGGTTTGAAACCGCGTCTGGTCAAAAGTCTGGCGACAGTGTTTTGAAATCATCTCGGAAAGTTTGATTGATACATGAGCACAAATAACGTTTCTCTCTTTCATCACACGGCATTACCCAGAATCGAAGGCAGCAAAAAGCCGCCGTTGTTATTGCTGTTGCACGGTTACGGCGCGAACGAAGACGATTTGTTTTCGCTGGTTCCTTACCTTGACGAACGGTTTCTGGTGGTCAGCGCGCGCGCGCCAATTCGCTTGCGCGGAATGATGAGCGGTTACGCCTGGTTCAATCTGGGATTCACACCGCAGGGAATTGCGGTTGATCCGGCGGAAGTCGAATCGGCCAGGCAAACGCTCAAAGCGTTCATTGACGAAATCGTCACGGCTTATGATTGCGATCCAAACGCGGTGTATCTGGTCGGATTCAGTCAGGGAGCGATGATGAGTCTGGCTGTGGCGTTGACGCATCCGGGAACTGCCGCCGCTGTCGTGGCTATGAGTGGACGCTTGATGCCGCAAACCATCCATCAGATTTTGGACAAGGATGCCTTGATCGGCTTGCCGATTTTCGTTTTGCACGGCACTCAGGACAATGTGTTGCCGATCAGCCATGGCCGCGAAACCCGCGCGGCATTGTCGGAATTGCCGGTTGATTTGACTTATCGCGAATATCAAATGGGACACGAAGTTTCAGCCGAAAGCCTGGACGATGTAACCGAATGGTTGAAGGCGCGTTTGGACCAGGCATCAACTGTCTTTGTAAACTGAGGTCGGAAAGTTTTCAGACAGTATTTTCAGGATTCAACAGGATGAAAATTTGGCCGGAAGAGTTTGTGGCCAATCCTGCTCAAGCTTGTGAATCCTGTCTATTTCCCAACAGGCGTTGTGAGAGGTGATCGCGGACAGTGCGCGGACAGGCGCAACCATACCTGTGCTGGAATCCTGCGAACAGTTGTTCGGCCAGACGCGCGCCCGGCAACCAATCAAGCGGCCATTCGGATTTTCTGAACCACGGCGATTGATTGTCCCAGTGAACGAAAAAATAGTTCGGGCCGTAATCGGCTTCATCTGCTCGGTCGTTGGCGAAATGCAGTGCAGGATGGTGGGAGTATTCTGTGGTTTCGCGCGCGCTGTCGAATTTGTGGATAGTCCAAAACGGTTCGCGGTTGATGACGTAATCCAACCCGGCCAATACGTGCAAAAACTCCGTTCGATCCCACACCGTCAATTCCAGATAGCTGCGGCGAAAGCCTTTTATTTCGGCAATGTGATGCCAGAACGTCGCCGTCTGAGCGACAAAATTCCGGGCCGTCAGCAGATTGTCGTTCGTGGCCGTATGATTGATCGTGCCTTGTCGGTCGTATTCGATGATGAACTGATCGAAGCGTTCGATGGCGTCTTCAGGCAAACCAGCGAGCTTGGGCGACAATGCCTCCTGTTCGGTTTCGCTCAATTGGCTCCACGGAGAAACGATCATTCACAAACTCACTTCCGACGTTGTTTGGGAAACAGGAATCGCAGCGCAGGTTCGACGCGTTTGGCCCAGGCAGCTTCGGTATGCTGGCCGCCGCGGATTTCCATAAACTTCAAATCAGCATCCAGTCGCCAGCCTCGCAACAACAGCAAATCGCGCAATTGCCGGACGACTCCGGGCGTGAACTTTCCTTCTTTCGTGCCGATGTCCAGCCAGATGCGTGTCGTCGGTTTGGCTCGTAGTTGCTGGACGAACTTCAAAATCCACCAGTGATCCCACCAGACCGAAGGCGACATGGCCATCAACCGGCTGAACACGTTCGGATATTTCAAACCCAGATACAGCGTCAGCAAGCCGCCCAGGGAAGAACCGCCAAGCCCGGTGAATTCCGGCCCGGTCAAGGTGCGATACCTGTGATCAATGAAGGGTTTCAATTCTTCGGTCAAAAAACGTCCGTATAGATTGGCTTTGCCGCCGCGTTTCTGGCGCGAATCCACCGTCGGAGTATATTCGTCAATCCGGTCGGCTCCGGTGTTGTAAATGCCTACGATAATCAGCGGTTCGATCCTGCCGCTCAAAATCAATCGCTGGGCGGTTTCGTCTACGCCCCATTCCACCCCGTTGAACGCCGTTGTCGCGTCAAACAGATTTTGCCCGTCATTCAAATACAAAACCGGAAAGCGTCTGGCTGCGTCTTCGTAATCGGGCGGCAGATACACCAACACATCGCGGCTCTGATCTAAAAAGTTTGAGTGAAAATTCGAATGACGACGAAAATTGCCGGTCAGCGTGTGACCGTCCTGGACGAATGGCGAAGAATCGTCTGACGCCGAAGCTTTGACCATTCGGGTTGCCGCTGCGGATGAATCGGAATGCTCTGGTTGCAAAACGTACCTCTTGTGTATGAATAAAAGCGAAAATAATTTTCTGGCGGCTCTTCACGGAGCATCGCCAAACGGCAATAATACACATCCATCAACGAACTTGCGACGCAGAAAAAACTCAAAACGATCTTCAATCCCTAGGAGAGAAACCTGATGAAACGTTTCATTCTTGCTTTGGCGTTCACTGCTGTGTTTGCTGCATCCCACCAAGTGCTGGCTCAGACGGAGAAAAACGATTACGGCAAAGGCGAAAGCTGGTTGTGCCGTCCGGGCAGAACCGATGCCTGCGCCGTGGATTTGACGACCACCGTCGTGGCGGCGGACGGCAAATTGAAAGAAGAAAAATGGAAGGCGAACCCGGACGCGCCGATTGATTGTTTTTACGTGTATCCGACGGTTTCCAACGACACCACAGGCAACAGCGATATGAATGCCGGACCGGAAGAGCGCAACGTCATTCATCATCAATTCGCGCGGTTCGGAGCGCAGTGCAGGTTGTACGCTCCGCTGTACAGGCAAATCACGCTGACCGCGTTGCGCGCGAACTTGTCGGGCAATCCGATGAAAATGGATCGCATGCTGGCTTACAACGACGTGCTGGACGCCTGGAATCATTACCTGGTCAACGACAACAAAGGGCGCGGAGTCGTTTTGATCGGTCATTCGCAAGGTTCCGGCGTGTTGATGCAACTCATCAAAAACGAAATTGACGGCAAACCGATTCAGGATCGCATCGTGTCGGCGTTGTTGATCGGCATGAACGTCGCCGTGCCAAAAGGCAAAGATGTCGGCGGCCAGTTTCAGAATATGCCGCTCTGTCGTTCGGGCAATCAAACCGGCTGTGTGATTTCGTATGTGACTTTCCGCGAAACCGCGCCGCCTACGGCAAACACGTTGTTCGGGCGATTGCCGGGTGGAAACATGGACGTGGCCTGCACAAACCCAGCGGCGCTGGCTGGCGGCAGCGGAGAGTTGCACGCTTATCTTGGCGCGGGACGTTTTGCAGGTTCTTCGGCTCAGGAACCCAAACCCTGGGTCACGCCTGAACAACCGATCAAAACGCCGTTTGTCAGCGTTCCCGGATTACTGACCGGCACGTGTGTTTCCAATGAAAAAGGCTCGTATTTGGCCGTCAAAGTTCATGGCGATCCGAAAGACCCGCGCACCGATGACATCGTCGGCGATATTGTTGTGGCCGGACAGGTGCAGGCCAATTGGGGATTGCATCTGATTGACGTGAACATAGCCATGGGCAATCTGGTAAACATCGTCGGCCAGCAATCGAAGGCTTATCTGGCGAAACAGAAAAAGTAACGGCAAGGTAAGTCGAGGAGATTCCTGTTTGAAAACCAATTCTGTCGAAACTCACCCGCAACGAACCTACAAGTATTACGATCTGGTGATGGCGGCGTTTGTCACTGTGTTGCTGTGTTCTGGCGTCATCGGCGTGCAGAAAGTTTCCCAACTGGAAATTCCCAAACTCGGCGCGTTTGAATTCGGCACGGCGATTTTGTTCTTTCCGCTCAGTTACATTTTCGGCGACATTTTGACCGAAGTTTATGGGTACGCGCGGTCGCGGCGTGTGATTTGGGCGGGCTTTGGAGCGTTGATCTTTGCCGCGTTTATGAGCTGGGCGGTGGTCAAAATGCCTCCGGCTCCGGACTGGAAGGGGCAGGATGCTTACGACATGATTTTCGGCAGCACGCCGCGCATAGTGTTTTCGTCGCTGATCGCGTTCTGGGCAGGCGAATTCACCAATTCGTTTGTTCTGGCCAAGATGAAAATTCTGACCAGCGGGCGCTGGTTGTGGATGCGAACCATAGGCTCGACAATTGTCGGCGAAGGCGTGGATTCGCTGATTTTTTATCCGCTGGCTTTTTACAACTCTTCGATCATGCCGAACGATCTGGTCTTCACGGTGATGATCAGCAATTACCTGTTGAAAGTCGGCTGGGAAGCGGTCATCACGCCGTTCACTTATTTGATCGTCAATTTTCTGAAGCGCGTCGAACACGAAGATTATTACGACCGCAACACGAACTTTAATCCGTTTACGCTCGAAACCTGAGCCTGTGTGCGACAAGCCGCTGGATTGTCGTTGGCCTGGCGAATGATTTACTCGATGACAACCGACAAGCTGGCAGCTTGTCGTACTTTTAGAGGACTTATGACAACAACTGCCCAAATGCAGAGCAAAATCCAAGCAGCAAAAGAACGACTGGATGCCCACGTCCGCGAAATGGTCGAATGGCATTTCAATCCCGAAACCGGATGCGAGTATTGGCTGGAAAAAGCCAAGACTTATGATTTCGATCCGCGCAAGGATGTGAAAACTTACGAAGACCTGGACAAGTTTCCGTTTTTCCAGGACGAAGATTTGCGCGGCGGCCCCGTGCGGAAATGGCTTCCGAAAGGGCTGGCCGGAAAACCCGTCTATGTGTTTGAAACCGGCGGCAGCACTGGCGTGCCGAAAAGCCGCGTCGTTGTGGATGATTTCAAGATTGATTACGAACTGTTCAGCGAAACCTTGCCGGAAGAATTTTTTCCGAAAGGCGCGGACTGGTTGATGCTCGGCCCCAGCGGCCCGCGCCGGTTGCGGCTGGCTGTCGAACATCTGGCGCAATTTCGCGGCGGCATCAGCTTCTGCGTTGACCTCGATCCGCGCTGGGTCATCAAGCTCATCAAGTGGGGCGAGATGCAGATGATGGAACGGTACAAGGCCCACGTCATTGATCAGGCCGTCACCATTCTGAAAGCGCATCCGAACATCAAATGCATGTTCGCCACACCGAAGCTGCTGGAAGCCTTGTGCGAAAAAGTCTCGCTGAAAAAGATGGGCATCACCGGCGTGTTTTGCGGCGGAACGGAAATGACTCCGCAATTTCACCGTTTCGCGGTCGAAGAGTTGATGGAAGGCGCATACTTCGCGCCGACTTATGGAAACACGTTGATGGGATTGGCTACGCACAAGGTTCCGTTCGATCCGGCGGACAATTGGGCGATCATTTATTACCCGCCCTGCCCGCGCGCGATGATCGAAGTCGTTGATCCCGACGAACCCAGAAAGCTGGTTGGTTATGGCGAAACCGGTCGCGTGCGGTTGACGACGCTGACCAAAGAATTGTTCATGCCGCGTTTTTTGGAACGCGACGAATGCGAACGCGAACGTCCCTGCGAAGCTTATCCATGGGATGGCGTGCGTAATGTCCGCCCGTTCTCGCGCTTTGCAACCAGCGTGGTCGAAGGCGTGTATTGATTGGTGAACCTGAGAAACGAACGGCGATGACGAAAAAACGACTGCAAGAACTGGTCGCAAAGAATTTGCAGAACAATCCGAACCCGACGATTGATACTGAAACGGGATTGGAGGCTTTGCAAAAGATGATCGTCATCGCCGAACGCCACGATGTTGCTTGCGCGTTGATTGGTGGGATTGCCATGCATCTGTATGGCAGTCCTCGTTTGACCAAAGATGTGGATGTCGTTGCTTCGTCGTTGTTGCCACTGAAAATTCAAAAGCGATTGGGGTTTGGCGGCGCGCGATATTCGGTCAAGCTCGGCAAACGGTCGGTACCGGTGGATTGGATTGTTCGTGATGATACGGCGCGCAAGTTTTACCAACTGGCGTTGCAGGATGCGTATCAGTTGTCGAACGGATTGCCCATCGTCACACCCGAATGGTTGGTGATTCTGAAATACATTGCCGGGCGGATGAAAGATCAGCAAGACGCGATTCATTTGCTTCGGCAAAAAGGCTTGGTGGATCGGCGGTTGTTGCGCCGGAAAATTGTGGACACTGCCGGGCGTGAGTATTGGGCGCTGGTCGCCGCAGGATTGCAGCGCTGGTACGATCTGGCCGACGGGCGTATCCGAACGGAGAAGGAAGATTACGAAGCTGGCCGAATGTAAAGTGAGTGGGAGTTGTTATGTCGAGCCGAATGCGTTGCACAATGGTCGTTGGCTTTTGGTTGATTAGTTTCTCTCTCCTTGCCGAAGCTCAGGACTGGGCGCAATGGCGCGGAGCCAACCGTGATGGTGTCGTCAAGGATTTCATTACGCCCGCTACTTGGCCGAAGGAACTAAAGCAAGTTTGGAAAACCCCAGTTGGATCGGGTTATTCATCGCCGGTGGTTTCCAAAGACCGCGCGTGGATTCACAGCATGAACGGCGAAGAAGAAACCATCACTTGTCTGGATTTGAAGTCTGGCAAGCCACTTTGGAGCAAACGCTATCCAGCGCAATTCACCAAAAATCAGTACGCCAACGAGATGAGCAAAGGGCCGTTTTCAACGCCCGTTTTGCATCAGGGCAAACTGTACACGTTGGGCGTCAACGCTGTGCTGTCGTGTTTTGATGCCGCGACCGGCGAATTGAAATGGCAAAAGGATTTTGGCAAACCCAGCACTTCGAAAAACTTTTGCGGCACGGCGATGTCACCTGTGATCGAAGGCGGCAATGTGATTGTTTACACTGGCGATGACATCAAAGGCGGCGTGATGGTGGCGCTCAATGCCTTGACTGGCAAAGAAGTCTGGCGCTGGACAGGCGAAGGGCCGGGCTACGCTTCACCGATTGTCGCCGCGTTTGGTGGAGTTCGGCAGATCGTGACAATGACAGATAAATCGGTTGTTGGCATCGCGGCCAAAACTGGGCAATTGCTTTGGCGGTTGGAATGGCCAGATGAATGGAATGAAAACATCGTCACGCCGCTGGTTTGGAAAAATTCGTTGATTCTGTCTGGCGTTCGCAAAGGCACGATGGCAGTCGAGCCGACGAAAACCGGCGACAAATGGGAAGCCAAACAGCTTTGGCACAACCGCGAATTGACGATGTACATGAATTCGCCTGTGCTGGAAGGCGATCATTTTTATGGGATGACCAACAAACGCAAAGGTTCGATCTTTTGCGCCGAAGCCGCCACCGGCAAAGTCTTGTGGTCAACCGAAGGCCGCGAAGGCGCGAACGCCGCAATTCTGCATACCAAAGATTTGCTGTTCGTGTTGACCAACGACGCCGGATTGATCGTGGCCAAAAAGAGCGTGACAAAGTTCGAACAACTGGCGAAGTATTCCGTCGCTGATAGCGCGACGTACGCGCATCCGGTGATTTTCGGCAAACGCATTTTGGTCAAAGACGACGCGAACATTTCGCTGTGGAGTGTGGAATAACAACTCACAGTTGCCGGAATTCCAAACCTGGAACGCAGAGGTTGTGTGAACACCTCTGCGTTTTGCGTTTATGCGTTCGATTTTTTCGGACGACCTCTTTATGATCTCAGCCGCAAGCAGTAACCCATCAATTACCCAAATTCTGGCGGACAAATGAACAACGTGACTCTTCGGCTGAAGCTGATGGTTTTGATCGCGCTGGCGGCGTTTGGCGGCGTTTTGTACTGGCCGCAAACCGTCACGCGCAGTCAGCGACAAATTGATTTCAACCGCGACATCAAACCAATTCTTTCGGACAAATGTTTCGCGTGCCACGGCCCGGACGCTTCGAGTTTGAACATCAAACTGCGACTGGATTCCGAAGCCGCAGCGCTGGCCGAATTGCGCGCAGGCAAACGCGCCATCGTGCCGAATCATCCCGAACAGAGCGAATTGGTTCGCCGCATCACCGCCAAAGACGACGCCGTGCGAATGCCGCCCGCGGATTCGGGACACGTTTTAACGTCCCAGGAAATCGAATTGCTGACCGAATGGATTCGACAGGGTGCGCGCTGGCAACAGCATTGGGCGGTTGTCGCGCCGGTTCGTCCCGCTTTGCCCAAAGTCGAAAACTCAACGTGGCCTGAAAACGCGATTGATGCGTTTGTGCTGGCTCGATTGGAAGCCCAAGGTTGGCAACCCTCGCCCGAAGCCGACCGCGCAACCTTGATTCGTCGCGTGACGTTGGACTTGACCGGATTGCCGCCCACACCGAAAGAAGTGGATGATTTCATCGCCGACAATTCGCCGGACGCTTATGAAAAAGTTGTTGACCGATTGCTGGCTTCGCCGCGTTTCGGCGAACGAATGGCGTTTCGATGGCTGGATGCCGCGCGTTATGCAGACACGAACGGTTATCAAATTGACGGTGATCGTGCCATGTGGCGTTGGCGCGATTGGGTGATCGAAGCTTACAACCGCAATCTGCCTTTCGATCAATTCACGATTCAGCAACTTGCCGGAGATTTGTTGCCGAAGCCGAAGAACAGTCGAGCGGCGCTGGATCAAATGATTGCCACGGCGTTCAATCGCAATCACCGCACCAATTCCGAAGACGGCATCGTGCCCGAAGAGTACCGGATCGAATACATAGTGGATCGCGTGGACACGACCGCGACGGTGTTTTTGGGACTGACGATGGGCTGCGCGCGTTGCCACAACCATAAATACGATCCGCTTTCGCAGAAGGAGTATTACCAGCTTTCGGCTTACTTCAACAGCATTCCCGAAGACGGCAGAGCGAGCAATTACGGCAATTCGCCACCTTGGATTTCCGCGCCGACCGTCGAACAACAACGGCGATACGCGCAGCTTGAAAACCGAATTGCGACCACCGAACGCCAATTGGAAATGTCGTTGAAGGCCGGCGTCGTCGCGCAACGCCGATGGGAACAGTCGCTGCAAAAGTCTGCTGGCGCGCACTGGTTTCCATCGGAAAATCTGCTGGTTCGTCATTCCATGGACGAAGACGCGGAACTGGAGGTGGTGGGCAAACTGGCGCGCATCAACGTCGCGCGTCCAGACGACGAGAATCTGGAAACAGACGACAATCAGCAATCCCAAAAAGAAGACGCGAGTTTTCGCAAAGGCAGGCCGCAGTTTGTTGTTTCGCCGCTTGGGCAGGCTACGGCCTTCGACGGCAGTTTGTATTTCGACGCGGGCAAAGTCGCCAACTTCGATTACCGCGACCGCAAACGCGATTACAAAGACGATTTCGCGGTGTCCGCGTGGTTTTATCCCGAAGCGGAACAGAGCGGAGCCATCGTCGCGCACATGAACGACAACACAGGCGAAACCGATTACGGGTTGCCGAAACACAAAGGTTGGGGACTGTTTTTCAACAACGGCAAATTGCATTTCAACGTGGTCAGCGTGTGGGCGGACGATTCGTTCCGCGTCGAAACCGCCGACAAATTGCCGCTCGATCAATGGCATCACGTGGTGGCGATGTTCAACGGATCGGAATCGCTGGACAAGGTGAAACTGTACGTCAATGGCCGCGAAGCGCGGTTGAACGTCATTCACGGACGATTGTTTCGCACCTTTGGCGACGCAAAACGAACGTTGAAATTCGGTGCGGGTGGCGGCGAGAGGTTTCGCTTCAAAGGCCGACTGGACGAAATTCGCATTTACAAAGCCCTGCCCGAAAACGATGAAATCGCCGTGCTGGCCAACGCCGATTCGCTGCAAACCATCGCCGCCATTCCGTCGGCCAAACGCACGCGCGCTCAGCAGTTGAAATTGCGCGGAGCTTATCTGGATTCCGCTGCGTCCGTCGAAGCCAGACGACTCTGGCGACGGCTTGCCGAATTGAAACAGCGACGCCTGAATCTGGAATCGGAATTTTCGACCTTGATGGTCATGCAGGAAACCGCCACGCCTCGACCGGCTTATGTGTTGCGGCGCGGAGCTTACGATCAACCGGCAGAACAGGTCGGGCGCGCCGTTCCGTCAATGTTGCCGCAATTGCCGCCTGAGTTTCCGAACAACCGGCTTGGCCTGGCGCGTTGGCTGGTCAGCAAGGAAAATCCGCTGACGGCTCGCGTGCAGGTGAATCGGTTCTGGCAAATGCTGTTCGGCACGGGACTGGTCAAAACCGTCGAAGATTTCGGTTCGCAAGGCGAATTGCCAAGTCATCCTGAGTTGTTGGATTGGTTGGCAGCGGAATTCAGAGATGGGGAGATGGAGGGACGCGGAGATGGGGGGAAGAAAAATCGGCAGTCGGCAATCGGCAATCCGCAATCGAAAGCCTGGGACGTGAAAGCATTGTTGAAGTTGATGGTGATGAGTGCGACGTATCGTCAATCATCCAAGCTAAGCGCATCGGTTGTTGCCAACAATTCGCAATCGGCAATCCGCAATCCGCAATCGGATGATCCAACGAACCGTTTGCTGTGGCGTGGCCCGCGATTGCGATTGTCGGCAGAAATGATCCGCGATCAGGCGTTGGCGGCTTCAGGTTTGTTGGTGGAACGACTCGGCGGTCCGTCGGTCAAACCCTATCAGCCGGAGGGGCTGTGGAAAGACATGACCTTTTCCAACATGACTTTTTACGACCAGGCGAAAGGCGAAGGTTTGTGGCGGCGCAGCTTGTATTCGTTCTGGAAACGCACGGTTTTGAATCCGGCGATGCTGACCTTCGACGCTTCGGCGCGCGAACTTTGCACTGTGCGCGAGGCGCGAACGAACACGCCGCTTCAGGCGTTGAATCTGATGAACGACGTGACTTACGTCGAAGCGGCGCGATTGTTGGCCGAACGCGCGATGTTGGAAACGACGACAAGCCGTGATCGTGTGACGCTGATGTTTCGCCGAGCGCTGGCGCGCGTTCCGGCAGAAATCGAAATGGAAAGATTGCTGAAAAGTTTTCAATCGCAACTTGACCATTTTCGCGCCGAGCCAGAAGCAGCCAAGCGATTGCTGGCCATTGGCGAAAAACGAAACGATCCGAAGCTCGACGTGGCGGAACTGGCTGCCTGCGCAATGACGGCGAGTCTGATTCTGAATCTGGACGAAGCGATTACTAAACAATAGTTATAAACCCGTTGTCCTGTAGTTATCTCAAACTTACTTCCGAAGTTTGAGATCCTGGGTACAGCGCCAGCCGCTTGCAGCGTTGCCCGTCAACGGACGGATCGAAAACATGCTGTTTTCCTGAGCGGCGCGAGCGCGAATGTCTGCGGAAATGCGTTTGTCGCCTTCAAAGACGATTTCGAATACTCGTTCCTGATACCCCGGCGCGTTGACGTGATAATGAATGTGCGCCGGAGGGCCGTTTTCGCCCGGATACGGCGCAGGTTTGATGGTCGTGTATTCGTAACGTCCTTGCGCATCGGTTCGCAGATACCCGCGTAAACGCGGATTGCGGTTGTCGTCTCTGGCTCCCGGCGTATATCGCCCGTTGTTGTCTGTGTGATAAACGTAAACCGAAGCGCCCGCCAGCGGCGTTTTACCGTCCGCGCCATACACCACGCCGGTGACGGTCAGCGGTTCGCCCGGTTCGTCTTTTGAAGTGATGGCAATTTTCGACGGCGCGTTTTGGTCGGCGACGGTCGGCGCTTGCGCCGAGGCAGAGCAAGACAACGTGAACATCAGCAGCACAAGAATCAGCTTCATAAACACCTCCGTTTGAGTGACGAGTTTTCAGCTTTTCAGCATGGCGGCCAACTGCTGTTGGCCGGTTGTTTCACTCCAATAAAACCAGCGCACAATGATTCCGACAAGTGGCATTTACAGTTTCTTCACACCGGCAAGCAGTGTTTACAGTTTCTTCACAAAATTCACCGTTTGGGCGCTCGCAAATGGCAATTTCTTTCTGGCCGGGCATTGCGTATGCTTTCGCCGATGAGCCGAAAGAAACAAATCAATCAAACCGCCGCAACGATAGATACCGATGAATTGCTGGCCGCGATTCGCCGCGAACCCGACGGCCTGACGATTGTCGAACTGGCCGAACTGTTTGAACTCAGCCGCGCCGAACAGAAATCCGTTTCGCTGTTGCTGAACCAGTTGCAAGGCTGCGGATTGTTGCGCCAGCGCGGACAGGAATTTCGCTGGGCCGATTCCAACCGCGCAATGTTGGGAACGATTCGCCAGCGGCGGCGCAAAACGATCAACTTCATTCCCGACGATGCTAACGAACGCGCGCGCGGTCGCATTCGCGTCGCCGCCGAAGATTTGAACGGAGCGTTTGACGGGGACCGCGTGGTGGTCGGTTTGGCGCGAACCGCTTCTGGCAAAGACCGCGAAGCCAGAGTCGAAATGCTTTTGAAACGCGGCCAACTTCGCATCGTGGGGCGATTGCATCACGGATTCCGCGAATCGTGGGTGGAATCCCTGGACGAAAAATTTCCTTTCGACATTGAAATCAGCGGCGGCGAAGCGGCGGAACTCTCAGACGGCTGGATTGTGCTGGTGGAAATTACGGGTTATCCCGGCGGTTCGATGAAACGCAGCGGTGTTCATCATCGGCAAAATCCTCGCGGTCGCATTGTTGAAAAGCTTGGCGCGACAAGCGGCGAACCTGGCATGGACATCAACATCGTGATTTACAAACACGATTTGCCGCACGTTTTTCCGCCCGAAGCGCTGGACGAAGCCAACGCCGTTTCGCCGGTAGTTACCGAAGAACAGCTCATTGGCCGGTTGGATTTGCGCGACGTTCCGACCGTCACGATTGACGGCGAAACTGCGCGCGATTTTGACGATGCCATCAGTTTGAAACGGCTGGACAACGGCAATTTTCAGCTTGGCGTTCACATTGCCGATGTCAGTTATTACGTTCGCGCAGGAACTCCGCTCGATGTCGAAGCGCGATTGCGCGGCACGTCGGTTTATTTTCCCGAACGCGCCATCCCTATGCTGCCTGAACATTTGTCGAACGGAATTTGTTCGCTGAATCCGAAAGTGGATCGGTTGACGATGTCGGCGCTGATGGAAGTGGACAGGCAAGGCCGCGTCGTCAGTTACGAATTGCGCGAAACGGTCATTCGCAGCAACGAACGCATGACGTACACCGATGTAAACAAGCTGCTCTCGCACGCCGATCCGCAACTGGCGATGCGGTACGCTGATTTGCTCGAGCTGTTCAAGACGATGGAAGAGCTGGCGCGAATCTTGATTCGGATGCGCACGTTGCGCGGCGCGATTGATTTCAATTTGCCCGAATCAGTGTTCGAGTTTGACGACGAAGGCCGCGTCGCCGGAGTGCTGAAAGCCGACCGCAACATAGCGCATCGCATCATCGAAGAGTTCATGTTGTTGGCCAACGAAACCGTAGCCAGCCATTTTCACAGGCTAGGCGTACCAGCGATGTATCGCATTCACGAAGAGCCGGAAACACAGCGCGTCATCGAATTCGCCCGATTGGCCGCGTCGTACGGTTATCGTTTTCCGATGAGCGAAGTCAGTTCGAAAAGTTATCAGCAATTGTCGAAACAGATCGAAGGCAAACCCGAAGAGCGCGTGCTGGCTTATGCGATGTTGCGGTCGTTGCAGCGCGCTCGGTATTCGGCTCAGAACCTGGGACATTTCGGATTGGCTGCGCCGATTTACACGCACTTCACGTCTCCGATTCGACGCTATCCCGATTTGATCGTGCATCGTGTTTTGCGTGCGTTGCTGCAAGCTGGTGACCGGTACGGAACCGGGAGCGGTAGCGACCGGGCAAACTCTGAACAAGCACTTTCCGGTGCGAACCGGGGCGCTACCGCTTCCCGTTCTGTACCGAAGAACGTACCCAAACCGATTCCGTTTGGCGAATTGGAATTGATGGCCGAAGAATCCAGCGAACGTGAACGCGCCGCTGATGCCGCCGAAAACGAAATTGACGAATGGCGCAAGGCTGTTTTCATGGCTGAACGAGTCGGCGAAGAATTCGACGGGCTGATTACCAACGTCCGCGATTTCGGGTTTTACGTCGAACTCGATGAATTCTTTATCGAAGGCTTGGTTCCTGTTTCGTCGTTGATTGACGATTACTACAATTTCGACGAACGAACGCATTCGCTGACGGCGCGCGGCGGAAAACGGAAATTCCGTTTAGGCGACCGCGTGCGGGTAAAAGTGGATCGCGTCAACGTGGATCGCCATCTGGTGGATTTTTCGGTTGTCGAAACCGCCCAGCCTCGCACCGGGAAAAAACGTCGTTAATCAGTCTTCGCCCCTGATCGAAAAATTGCCCAACGGTTTCCGCCAAACTGTGCAACTTTCCGCAACACATTCAGCCAAGGCCCTCAAATGACCGCCAATTCCAGAGGAACGAGGCTTGCCTTCCTGCTTGTTGAAAGATAGCAGTGGAAGCCTTTGGCTTTCAGAATCTCGAACAGGGAGGCGTTGTTATGAAAATTGCCAGATTGTTAGTGATCGTTGGTTTCGCGGTTGCGCTGTATGCAGGCGCGCAGGTTTTCGCACAGAAAGAAGATTCGTCGGTGGTGCGCGGCAAAAAATTGTTTACGAATTATTGCGCCAGTTGCCACGGCGTGGATGGCAAAGGCAATGGCCCTGTTGCGTCTTCGCTGAAAAAAACTCTTCCCGACCTGACCAAAATTCAAAAGGGAGTGAAGTTCCCAAGCGATGAAGTGCGCAAGAAAATTTCCGGTGATGCGTTAGCACCCGTGCATGGCAAAAAAGACATGCCAGTCTGGGGCATGATTTTCAGCCAGACGGACATCATCAATCTGGTGAAATATCTGGAATCCATTCAACGTCCGTATGACCCTCAACCTGCCTTATGAAGTCGCAGTCGTCGCTCTGTCTGATGAAGTGGATTGAGCGACGACTCGAACTGTTTTCCCCAAGCCTTCAGTCGTCGCCTTCTTGGTGCTAGGATGCGTCTTGCTTGCCGAAGTTCACCCACGAATTTATAAGAAGCGAAATTCTGATCTACTCATTTTTGGTCAGAAGACGATTTGAAACATCATGTCTGAAGCAACAGTCTCACCTTTAAGCTCGACTGAGCGATTCAAACGATGGTTTTTTGAAGGCCAAGTCAAAGAAGTCGCCGGTCCTCACGGAAAAGAAGGGCAGTATCACACGCATCCCTGGTGGAAGGTCATGTGTCTGACCGGCGTGGATTATTTTTCGACGCTTGGATACCAACCCGGCATTGCGTTTCTGGCCGCCGGAGCCTTGTCGCCAATTGCCACGCTGGTGCTGGTTTTGTTGACGTTGTTTGGCGCGCTGCCGATGTACAACCGCGTAGCGCAGGCGAGTCCGCACGGCGACGGTTCGATTTCCATGTTGGAAGATTTGCTGCCGCGTTGGCGAGGCAAATTGTTCGTGCTGGCGTTGCTGGGATTCGCCGCCACCAGTTTCATCATCACCGTCACATTGTCGGCGGCGGACGCGACGGCGCACATCATTGAAAACCCTTACGCGCCGCATTTTCTGCATAACCGTGAAGTGCTGGTTACGCTGGTGTTGATTGCCGCGTTGGGCGCCGTGTTTTTGAAAGGTTTCAAGGAAGCCATCGGTCTGGCTGTTGCGTTGGTGGTGGTGTACATAGGGCTGAACCTGATCGTCATCGCCGTTGGGTTGAAAGAAGTGTTCTTTCATCCCGAAGTCATTTCCAACTGGAAAAACGCGTTGTTCAGCGTTCACGGAAATCCGCTGGCGATGGTCGCCGCGGCGTTGTTGTTGTTTCCGAAACTGGCGCTGGGATTGTCTGGATTTGAAACCGGCGTGGTGGTCATGCCGCTGGTCAAGGGCGACGCGACGGACGATCCCAAACATCCTGTCGGGCGCATTCGCAATGCAAAAAAACTGTTGCTTTCAGCCGCGGCGATCATGAGCGTCATGCTGATTTCCAGCAGCTTCGTGACGGCGACCTTGATACCGGCGCACGAGTTTCAATTGGGCGGCAAGGCTTACGGACGCGCTTTGGCGTATCTGGCGCACGGTTATCTGGGCGATATTTTCGGGACGTTGTACGACCTGAGCACGGTTTCGATTTTGTGGTTTGCCGGATCGTCGGCGGTGGCGGGATTGTTGAACATCATTCCGCGTTATTTGCCGCGTTACGGCATGGCTCCTGAATGGGCGCGCGCCACTCGCCCATTGACGCTGGTGCTGACGACCATCTGTTTTGTCGTAACGATCATGTTCGACGCCGATCCGATTCGGCAGGGCGGAGCTTATGCAACGGGCGTGTTGGCGTTGATGTTTTCAGCGGCGGTGGCCGTGGCGATTGCCGCGTGGCGCAATGGCGGTTGGCAACGCTGGGCGTTTCTGGCGATTGCGCTGGTTTTCGGCTATACGATGGCGCTCAATCTGGTCGAACAGCCCGAAGGCATCAAGATCGCTTCGTTGTTCATTGTCTTTATTATCGTAGTGTCGTTTATGTCGCGCGCGCTGCGTTCGACCGAATTGCGTGTGGATGGGGTGGAGTTGAACGATCTGGCCCGGCAATTCATCGAAGAAGCGAAGAGCGGCACGATTCGCATCATCGCCAACCGGCAAGACCGTGGAGATGTGGACGAATACCGGTTGAAAGAAAAAGAAGAGCGCTGGAACAATCACATTCCGGCTCATGATCCGGTGCTGTTTTTTGAAGTCCGTCCCGGCGACGCATCGGACTTTTCCGGCTTGCTGAAAATTCGCGGCGTACAGGTTGGCAATTACAAAATTCTGCGCACGAAAAGTCCTGCAGTGCCGAACGCAATTGCCGCGTTTTTGCTGTACGTTCGCAACCAGACCGGCCAGATTCCGCACGTGTATTTCGGTTGGACGGAAGGCAATCCGCTGATTTACGTGCTGAAATTTATTTTCTTTGGCGAAGGCGATACGGCTCCGGTGACGCACGAAATTTTGCGACAAGCAGAACCTGATCCGTCGCGGCGACCGGCGGTTCACGTTGGCGGATAAAGCTCGATGTGGCAGGTTTTCAGAAAGGAGATTGCCAAATGGCAAAACGTATAATCAGTGTTGACGATTTCATCGCCCAAATCCGTTCGTTCGAACAGGGCATCATTACGCGCGACGGCGTGCTGGATTTTTGCGACAGCGTGCAAGTCAGCGATTCGTCGCTGGAACCGTATGTCTTTTTCGACCAGAAGTTTTACACACGGAACATGATTTACCGCGACGATCTGTTTGAAGTGATGACTATCTGCTGGCAACCGTGGCAGAAAACCGCCGTGCATACGCACAATGGCCAACTGTGCTGGATGATTCCGCAACGCGGCAGTCTGGGCGTGACGGATTACAAATGGCTGGGTTGCGACCATCCTGAAAATCAAAACGTCGTCGGCATTGATTGTCTGGCCGGGTCAGATCACACCAAACTGGAAGTCGTGCGCGAAGTCGAAGCGTGCGCGGGCGGAACGGTGTTGACCGCCGACAAGCTGCAAACCATTCATCGGCTCTACAATTTCGACGAACCGGCGGTCAGCATTCACATTTATTCGCGTCCGATTGATTCCTGTGTGGCCTTCGACATGGAAAAGCAACATTGTTATCGCCGACAGTTGGCTTATTTCAGCAAATTTGGCGTCGTCGAACCAAAGCCGGAATCCAAGCCCGCCCACCTGTTGAATCTGGTGACAATTGCCGCTCGATGAGCTTGGAAGAGGGCAGAATTTTTGGCCATCATACAAAGAAGAATACTGCTATTTGTGTGAGTCTATTTCACCGCAGAGGCGCAAAGGCCGCAGAGGAAGCGCAGAGTGTTTTGACGAATTCTCTTTATTTCTCTGCGAAATCTCCGCGTTCTCTGCGCCTCTGCGGTGAAACCGGCACTATTTGATGGTGAACTGTGTGGTATTGGCCGTCCAACCATCCACGAACGTCAGCAAATCGAGTTGCCCGCGTCCGGCCAAACTCGGCGGCAATTCAAGGTTGATTTGATCCAGCCCGACAAACCCATCCACCTGCCCGACATAACTCACCACCAGAGGAGTTCCGCCCAAGGTCACCTGCACACGATTCAGGGCGCTGCGTCCGCGCAAACCGGTTCCATACAAAATCAGAAATACGCGGTCACCCGGAATGCCAACGTCAATCGGGACATTTGCGGGTTCATACACCTGCTGCCCGTTGGCGCGAACGCGCAAGACGTCTGCCGCACCCAGACCGGAACCGGAAGAATTGACGGTAAAAATTCCCGGCCAGACGGAGTTGATGCTGACTGCTCCGCGACTGACGACCGAGCCGTTTCGCAAGACATCAATCAGAGCCACGCCCACCGCCGTTCCTGCCGGGATGGTGTAGTTGATCTGTTCCGGCGACACAAAAAACAATCCGCCGAATCGTGCCGTTCCTGCGCTGTCCGTGACGCGCACGCGCACGCCGGACAATTCCGTCGGCAACGGAACGCTGGTCGCCACGGAAATGTTGGGAGACAAATTCGCTCCGAATCCGGCGAGGATCGTATCCGGCGCAGCCACCAGATCAGGCGCAAAGCTGGCCGACGACACGCTGACGAATTCCGCCGACGCGACGCTGTCCACCACGGCTTTGACCGCGGCCATCGCATCCACTTTGCCATAACCGAATTTGTAACCGACCGATGGCCCCGTGAAGGCGTCGTTGATGACCGTGCGTTGCAGGATGCGTGTGATTTGATCGGGCGTCAGATTGCGATTGGCTTGCAACATCAAGGCGATGGTTCCGGCAATCACGGGCGACGCCATCGAAGTGCCGGAAATGGCGTAATGTCTGCCGCCCGGTCCAATCGCCGAACTGGCCGTCGAACTGGATTTGCCGGACGAGAGCGTGGACATCAAAAAAGTTCCAGGCGCGCCGATGTTGGGTTTCAATCGGCCATCGCGCGTGGGACCGGCGCTGGAACTGGCGGAACCCGCACCCAACGTCTGGCTTGTTCGGACTTGCGTGGTGCCGTTGACGTCAACGTACTGCGTTTTGCTGACGTAATTGGCGACGATGAAGGCGCGTTTGACGCCCTTGGGCGAACCGGTTTCATAGCTGCCAAAAGTGGCGACGGACGGATCGAAGCGCGTCGCGCCGCTGTCGCTGACCCAGGCGTCATAACGGCCGTTTTTGACGTTGCTGGCGCTCAGAATCAGTTGCCACGCGCCGGATACGGCTGCCGGGAAGCTGACGATAATGTGGCGCGTGCCGTTGTTGGTCGTGCCGGCAATGTGCGTCAACGTGACGTTTACATCGCCGTTTTGCTGGTTAAAGCTGACCGGGCCGATAACTGTGCCGTCGGGTTTGACCAGGCGGGCGTTGATGGTGTCGGTGTCGCGGTAAATGACGCGCAATCCGGTGGCTCCCGTCGTCACGCTGAAAGGCAACGTGACTTCCTTGCCTTGTTCAATGACGCCGCCCGCGTGATTGTTGAGCGAGCCTACGTTGCCGGCGGAAATCGTGAAGTGCCGTCCCGGCCCCGACGCGACCAGGTTGTCAATCGCCATATCCATCGGGTCGCTGCCGTCGCGATTGCCGCTCTGGCCGCCGACACTGAGATTGATGACGAACGGTTCGTTCAATTCCGCCGCGCGGTCGCGGATGAAGGCAGCGGCAGCCATCATATCGTCATTGCGAAAACCGGATGATCCGGCGCGAGTCGCTTTGACGATCACCAAATCGGCTTCGGGTGCGATTCCGCTGAACAACGACGGGCTGGCTCCTGTGCCTGCGCCCAGTCCGTTTCCGGCGGCAATGCCCGTGACATGCGTGCCGTGAGCTTCGGTGTCCACTGATCCGATTCCGCTGCCGGATTGCAACGCCGCATTGATTTCGCTTTCGGTGAACACGCGCCCCAGATTGCCGGGGCCTGTTCCGGCGTTGTCGCTGACATCCCACAGAAACTTGATGCGAGTGGTTCCGTCGGCTTTGCGGAAATCGCCGTGACGCCAATCGGCTCCGGTGTCAATCACGCCTATGACCACGCCGCGTCCGCTGACGTTGAACATGGTGCGCGCGTCGTTGGCGCGGACAGCCAGATTGGCCGCGTCGTTCATCGCTTTCAGCAATTGTTTGCGCGAGGTGATGCGTTCGACCTTCAGTTTTTCGGGATAGGCGTAATGCGATGAATAAATCGCTTCGATTGCGGAAATGTTTGCCAGTCGAGGCAAATCATCCGCCGTTGCGTCCAACACGGCGATGTCGCCGATGCGAGCGCGAAGCGGGAATCCGGCGGCTTCGACTTCCTGTTGCGCCGCGGCGCTGGAGTCGCGGAGTTTGATCGAAACTCCGGCAACGGCGCTGTCTCCGCGTTCTTCATATCCGATGAGCCTTCGCAGCGCGACTCGTTCGCGTTGTTGCGTGACGTTCGGAGCAATGCCGGGTTGGCGGCGGTACAACTGATAAAAACGCTTCAAATCCACATCGGCTTTCTTTTCCAGCGCCGATTCCGTTTGGGCTTGCGATGAAAGCGCCAGCGACAACCCGGCGGCGGCGACGAAGCCGAACAGCAACAGGACACAAATCCATTTATGGCGGCGAAATGTGAACAAACTTTTGAACATCGTGAAAACTCCTTGTTGTGTGTCTGCCTCTGAGGCGGCGACACAGGTGATGGGCAATTTGCCCGTTGGTTGCTGAGAGTCAATGGGGACGACATGCCGGGCGGCATTGTAGGCAGGTCAGGGGGCAATGACAAAACAAAATTGAAGTGCAGCCCGGCGAGACGATCTTTCGAATTGTCTCGCCGGGTTGGCGAAAGGGAAGGCGATTATTCGTAACGAAGCGCTTCAATCGGATCCAACCGCGAAGCTTTGAAGGCGGGATAAATTCCGGCGATCAATCCAATAGCCACAGAAACGCTGAAGCCTATGCCGACATACAGCAGCGGCACAGTGGATGGAAAACTGAACAGTTTTAGCAGGCTGCTGATTAGATAACCGATGGCGATCCCAATCAGACCGCCCAAACCGGTCAGCGTGCAGGCTTCGAGCAGGAATTGAAAAATGATGTCTTTGCGTGTTGCGCCAATCGCGCGGCGAACGCCGATTTCTTTAGTTCGTTCCGTCACGCTGACCAGCATGATGTTCATCACCCCTATGCCGCCAACCAGCAAGGCCACCGAAACAATCGGGATGACGATCATCGCCACCATTGCCAACATCTTGCCGAAACTTTCCTGAATGCCGCTCGGTGTTTCGATGCTGAAGCTGTCCGGCTGGTCGTAAGGCACGTTGCGACGGCGGCGCAACAATTCGCGGGCTTCGTCAATCAGCGTGTCCAGTTGGCCGGATTTGGCTCCGAGCGCGACAAAATGATCCTGCTGCATCGGATACATCGAGTGCATGACGTTGTACGGGACGAAAATCATCGTATCCTGATTCGGCCCGCCTCCGCCCAACAGACTCTTGGATTTTTCCAGCACGCCAATCACTCGAAAGACCTTGTTGCCAATCTGAATTTCCTTTTCGAGCGGTTCGTAACCCGCCATCAATCTTTCGGCGATGTCGTGTCCGATGATGGCGACTTCGCTGCTGTGCTGGTCTTCGGCTTCGGTGAAAAAGCGCCCACGGGCAATGGCGACTTCGCGCGTGTAGGCATAAGCCGCCCAGACGCCGCGAACGCGCGGATTGCGGATTTCATTGCCGCGGAATTTGACTGTAGGCGGCATGCCGGACGGAGCCAAACTGGGCGACGCAGCGGCCACCGATGGCAACTGGCTCAAGGCGACGGCGTCTTCCAGCGTGATGGGTTTGCGCTTGCGTTCTTCTTCGGTCAATTCGCCGTGGCGCGGGCCGCCGCTGAATTTGCCGACAAAGGCGACGTTGGTTCCGAACTGTTCGATCTGTTCCTTGAACCCGGCTTCCAGACCGCTGGCCAGCGACGCGACTCCGATCACCGTCGCAGTTCCGATCACCACGCCCAGCACGGTCAAAAACGACCGAAACTTATGCGACCACAGCGTGACCATGGCTTGCGATAACAATTCTTTTGCTTGTTGTTTCAACATAACTTTCTTCGACGGTTTTAGCGAGTTCCTTCGTCGCGTTCGTCTTTGGCTTTGAGCAAATCGGCTTCCAAGTAGACGCCTTCCATATCTCTTAATGGCCAATAAGCTCCTTTACCAAAAATTCTTCGGATGTGTTGTTCGACCAACTTTCGGTCAACCAAACCTGGACGGCGCAGCAACCATAACAAATCAATTTGGTCTTTACCGCGATCCGCCAGCTTTTTCATAATTGTCAGCCATTCTGGCGTAACGAGCTTGACTCCGTTCGTCATTTCTTTGGCGTCCGTCAATGCGGCAGTATAAATTTCAGCGATCTCGTCGTCTCGTATGATCCAATCAACAGTGATTTCTTTGGCCCCAACCTTGATCGTGTAACCTTCGCCGCCGAACGAGAGGTTGCGTTTGACTTCCAATCCCAGTGGTTTTGAGGCCAGCATATCCACATCGGTCGTTGCTCGCGTGAAACCATACAGGTGCATGGCTATTCCGCCAGCCAGCGCGCATTCAATTCCGCGCTCATGGGACAGTTTCGTCACCGCTTCAGCTGCGGCTACGCCGTCTTCAGTTGTAATCGAAGCTTTATCCGCTCCGCTATTGCCCAGAATGTTTTTAACCAGATCATTCATTGCTTCGTTATTCTGCGCGTAAGGCCACAATCGGGTCCAGCCTGGCGGCTTTCCACGCCGGGTAGAGGCCGAAAATGATGCCCACGCCGCTGGAAACTCCGATGGCCAGAAACGCCGCCCAGATCGGCAATTCCGCCGGGATCGGCGAAAACTTCACCAGCAGCAACGAAATCAGATATGCCAGCCCTAGTCCAATCGCCCCGCCGACCAGTGAAAGCGTCGTGGATTCGATCAGGAATTGCAGCAGGATGTCTTTGCGCCGAGCGCCCAGCGATTTGCGAATGCCGATTTCGCGCGTTCGTTCGGTCACCGTCACCAGCATGATGTTCATAATGACGATGCCGCCGACCACCAGCGAAATCGAAGTCACGCCCAACGCCACCGCCGCGATGATGCCGAACAACGCCTGGACGAAGTTGTTGATGGCTTCGGAGGTGACAAATCCAAAGGTGTCTTTTTCGTTATAACCCAGTCCGTGACGCGCGCGCATCAGCATGCGAACCTGATCCTGCAAATCTTCCATGTTGCCGTTGTCGTAACCTTTGATGGAAATGGTCAGGCTCTGGCGCGTGCCGAACAGCTTCTGATGTGTGGAAAGCGGAATGATGATGAAATCGTCTTGCGATTGGCCAAACGTCGAACCGCGTTCTTTGGCGACGCCGATAACTTCAAAGGGCAATCCGTTAACCTTGATTTCGCGCCCGACGGCTTCGCGCGTGTTGAAGAGTTTGTCGGCAACTTCAACGCCAATCATGGCCACATACCGACGACGTTCGTTGTCGCTGTCATTGACGTAACGCCCGATGTCCGGTTGCGTCGCGTCAATGTAAACCATGTTCGGCGTGTTGCCTTTGACGTTGATGCCGGTCAGTTTGTCATTGGTCGAGCGAATTTCGGCGCTGGAAAAACTCTGCACGCCGATATATTGCGCCAGCGTCATTCGTTCCTGCAGGTATTGCCCATCGGCCAGCGTGATGTCTTTATTGCGCCGATTGGCGTTCAAAAATTCTTCAAAGCTGGTGATGATGCCGAATTTATCAAGCAACACCGTGTTGGCTCCCAGATCCGCCGTCACCGTGCGATCCACGTAACGGAAAAATCCTTCGATGACCGCCGCCACTGCCACCACCGTCATCACGCCGAAAATCACACCCAGCAAGGTCAGAAACGACCGCAGCTTGTGCGCTCTCAAGGAGGAAAGAGCCAGCAGCACTGATTCCACAAATCTCATAACTTTGCCCGTTTCTTTTGGATTTCGATTGGCTCAAACGATGCCGAGCCAAACCCGTCAAACGTCAAATGACGGAGCTTGGTTGCACATATTTCAGAATGGAAAAGGGGTATGCGCGTATGGGTGCGCCACGAACTTCGATTTTCACGTCTGAGTGACCATAAAAGGTCTGTATTCCAGCGCATCGAGTGGGGGATAGGTTGCGTGAGGTGGAAAAGCTTGCACCGCTTGCCGGATGCGGCCAAACCCAACCGCGGCGGATTGGGTTATGGCCTGGCCGCGAAATAATACGACTGGTGACACAGCGCGATTTTCTCAGAGACAACAGCGCGATAAACTTTGTTTTGCCGCTGTCGCAGTAAAAAAAGGTAACACTGTCAAAGGAACGCTATGAAAGCAGATTTTTCCGTCCGGTTATTCATACATATTTCAGCAATGCTATGTCTGCTGGCGTTGCCGCTCCTGGCTCAAACGACTGCGCCTGCCGACACAACGGTTCCCAGCCGGGATTACATCACGGCGCGGCTGGCCGATCTGCGCAAAATTCACACGCCTGAAGGCATCGAGGCGCTCGAAGAAGTCTCCATCGGCGGCACGCGCCAGTGGGTTTCGATTCGTGGTAAGAATCGCGCGAATCCGGCGTTGCTGTTTATTCACGGCGGCCCCGGCACGCCGATGACGCCGCTGACCTGGGCGTATCAAACGCCGTGGGAAGATTTCTTCACCGTCGTGCAGTGGGATCAACGCGGCGTAGGCAAAAATGCCGTCACTGCCAACCGCGAAACGCTCGCGCCAACGCTGACCACCGAACGCATCATCACGGATGCCGAAGAGATGACCGCCTGGGTGCGCAAACGGCTGGGCAAAGAAAAGATCGTCGTGATGGGCTATTCCTACGGCACGACCGTAGCAGTGGCCTTGGCGCAGCGGCGTCCTGAATGGCTGCACGCTTATGTCGGCATTGGTCAAATGGCGGGTGGAGGCAACAGCGAAGAACACATTTACAAGCGGCTGCTCGAACTGGCGACCAAAGCAAATAATGAAGAAGCCTTGCGCGAACTGAAGGCCATCGCGCCGTATGCCGCCCCGAATCGCAAAATGGCCGACATCTTGCTGGTGCGCAAATGGGCGCGACATTTCAACGGAGGCTGGTACGGCAAACCGAATTTTGATTTGTTGTTCTCGCTGCCCGATTGGGCGCCCGAATACACACAGGCCGACATTGACGCGCAAGCGAAAGCTTCGCAATGGTTTTCGCGAACGGTGATGGCAAATGGGCGCGCGCAAACCGACGCTGCGCCCCGCGAAAATCCAACGGCGAGCGAACGCAAAGCCTTCAAAGTGCCCATCATCGTGATTATGGGGCGCAACGATCTGCACACGCCGTATGAACCGGCGAGAGCCTTTTTCGAGACGATTGAAGCGCCGCACAAACGCTTCATCACGCTGGAACGCTCAGCACACGTCCCGATGTTGGAAGAACCCGGCCTGTTTTTGCTGACGTTGATTCAGGAAGTGCTGCCACTGACAGAAGGCCGCGCTGCATTTGCTCCACCGCGATAGTTCGTCAGAATGCGATTCGCGCAATGCTTGTTCGCCTGCCCAAAATCACAGATACTGCCCGCCGTTCGCAGGCAAGCGAACACTTCAGCTTTAGGCCAGTTTCAGGCTAGTTTTAAGAAACTGTTTGGAAATTCGGATTGCCGTTTTTTAGCTCCGTAGGAGCGGCCTGTTTATAGATTGGGCGAGTAGTTTTCCCCAAGCTCCGTAGGTGCGGCCTGTGCATAGGTCGCTCCTACGGAGCTTGAAATCGCCGATACGCCAAATCTATAAACAGGCCGCGCCTCTGGCGCTAACTTCCAAACAGGCTATAAGCATAAGCAGGTTTCCCGATGTCAGCCGAGAATTTCTTCGTTCACTCTTTGTTGCGCGCGCACGATTGGCAGCATCGTCCGCAGCTCGATGACGTTTGCCAGTGGTGGCGCAACGGCGGTCGAGGCGTGTTGGCGCTGGTCGGCATGGGCGGCGCGGGCAAAACAGCCATCGTCGAACGCTTTCTGCGAGTCCTGCCCGGCGGGCTGCCGCCAGACCCGGACGTACCCAAAGACGACACGCTGCCCACGCCGCACGGCGTCTTTGTCTTTTCCTTTTACGACGCGCCCAACCCCGAAGCGTTCTTTGAAGCGCTGCAAATGTGGCTGGAACATACGCCGCGCGTCCAGACTGTGCTGTCCATCGGGCAAATGTTTTTCCTGTTGCAGCAGACGCCGGGGCTGATGGTGCTGGACGGGTTGGAAAAAGTGCAGGAGGACGGCGTGCGCGGTTTGCTGGGGCGGCTGGCCAGCCCCAAGCTGCGCGAGTTCCTGGATCGCATCGCCGCCGGGTATTTTCCGCAACTCAGCGTGCTGGTCACCTCGCGGTTCCCGCTGGCCGATTTGCGCGACGCCCGGCCACAGTTTTTCCGCTCGCTGCCGATTGAAGAGATTGATCTGCCAGCGGGCGTACGGCTGCTCAGAGCGCGTGGTGTCAAGGGAACGGATCTGCAATTGGCAGGCATTGTGGAAGCTTGTGGACGGCATGCGCTGACGGTGGATTTCGCAGGCGGTTACATCGCCGAATTCGGCGGCGGCGATCCGGCGACGCCGGTGGATTTTGACATGGACTCCGAGCGGTTGCGGCAGCGGTTGGATGACGAGCCGGACGAAGCGCGCCGCCACGTGCTGAAACAGGGACACCGCTTTGCGCGGCTGGCCGAACGGTATCGGGAAGCGATGCGCGGCGACACGGCGGATCACCGCGAGGGCGACGCCGCTGCGCTGGCGCTGCTCGAACGCATCTGCCTGTTCCGGCTGGGCGTAGATGCCGAAACACTGGCCAATATCTTCACCGGCGAAAATGCAGTCAACGTCTCCGGCCCCGCGCTTGCCGGACTGACTCGCGAACAACTCCAAAAGAAACTCAACTGGCTCGTCCGCATGCGCATCGTCGAGTCCCAATCCGCCAACCGCAACCCGCAATCCAAAATCCGCTATTCCATCCATCCCGCCGTGCGCGACGGTTTTCTGAGCGGCATCGGCGACGCGGCGTTGCGCGAAAATCACGAAGCCGTCCGCCAGGGACTGCAAGTTTCGCTGGGCGACGCGCCGGGCGAAAACCCGTCCGACCCCGTCACGCTCGATCTGCTGGAAGAGATCGTCCACCACACGCTCCATTCCGGCCACGTCCGCGAAGCCTGGGACATCTACCAGAATCGGATCGGCAACTACCAAAACCTCGGCTGGCGTCTGGGCGCGTACGAGCGGGGCGAGCGGATTTGCCGCGCATTTGCCGGGGGCCGTGAGATCGGCGTCCAGCCTGTCAGCGCGCCGCCTTCCGATCGGCAGGCTGCCGATGCCACGGCGCTCCCCTGGCAATCCCTGCCCGAAGCCAGGCAGGCGATCTTCATCAACGAGTGGGCGCTGTATCTGAAGAACCTCGGTCGGCTCGCCGCCGCCGCACGGCGCTACGAACTCAACATCGAAATGTCGGTGCGACAAAAGAATTGGAAGCACGCCTCGATCTACAACAAGAACCTGTCCGAAGCGTGGCTGCTCTCCGGTCGCCTGACGGCGGGCCAGGCGACCGCCGCCGAGGCCCTGCGACTGGCCGAACTCACCGACGACGCGGAGGAGCGATACACGTCCCACGCGTATCGCTCTCACGCCCACGCACTGCAGGGCGAGGTTCCGTCCGCCCTGGCCAACTTCCGCGCCTCGCTCGACTGGCAGCACAAGGTGGAATCGGACGCCCCCGACCGACCGCTCTGGAGCAAGCGCGGGTTCTGGCACACCAACCTGCTCGCCCGCCTGGGTCGCCGTGACGAAGCGACGCGATTGACCGAGGCGAACATCGCAATTCTGGCAAAGGGTTGGGGCGACCATCATCAAGACATCCCGAAATGCTGCCTTATCCTCTCCGACCTGCACTGCGAAGCGGGCGATCTCGCGCAGGCGGAAACGCTGCGCTCCTCGGCGCACGACTGGGCCGTGGCGCGCGATGCCAAAGAAGTCCTCTGCTGGGCCGCGCTGGTTGAAGTGCGGATTGCGGCGTGCGGAATGCGGAATCGTCAGGCAACGCCGTCCTCCATTCCGCCTTCCGCAATCCCCAATCCGCCTTCGTCCCTCGCCGACGGCCTCGCGCTGGCCCGCGACTGCGGCTACTGCATCTACCACATTGATCTGCTGCTCGAACGCGCGCGGTGGCGCCTGCTCGGCGGCGAGCCGCAAGCCGCGCTCGACGACCTGCGCACGGCGCTCGATGACGGCGTACCCGGCAATCCACAGACCGGCCAACCGGAACTGCTTGCCGCCACGCACGCCGAATGCGGCTACGCCTGGGGCATCGCCGAGGGACTCCAACTGCGCGGCGAAGCCTTGCTCCTGCAAGCCGCCCAAACGCACGGCCAGTCCACCTTCGCCCCCGCGCAGCGCGCCACGCTGCCTGCCGCCGTCCGTGACCTGATCGCCCAAGCCGAAACCTACCTGACCGAAGCCTTTGCCTGCTGGCAGCCGCTCCACGACCCCGAACCGGAACGCCCCGACCAGAACTTCCAACTCGACGGCAAGCAATACAACTACCGCGCCGCCGAAACGCACCGCATCCTTACGGAACTCGCGGGCGGCGTGCTGACGAACTATCCGCTCGCCAAAGCGACAGCAGCAAGCGACGCACAACACGATCACGCGCCAACCAACGCAAAGGAAAATGCAATGTCCAAGAGATTTGCCGTCGCGCTGTCATTTCCCGGCGAGCATCGTGACTACGTTAAGCAGATTGCCGACACGCTCGTCACAACGCTGACGAAGCCGCGTGTGTTTTACGACCGCTATTACGAAGCGGAGCTTTCGCGTCCGAACCTGGACACATATTTGCAGAAGATTTACCACGACGAATCGGAACTGGTCGTGGTTGTGCTTTGCCAGGAATATGACGAAAAGGAATGGTGCGGCCTGGAATTCCGCGCGATCCGCGACCTGATCAAGAAACGGCGCGACGGCGAGATCATGTTTGTCCGAGTCGCGGACGGCGATGTGAAAGGTGTGTTCGGAATTGACGGTTATGTTGATGCCAAGAATCGGCCAGCGACAGAAATCGCACAGGTGATTTGCGACCGACTTGCGCTGCTTCAATCCCAAACCCCGTAACCCGATTTGCCGCCATTGAAAATTTCGTTGTCCGCTTACTGATCTTCAACCATTTCCATCATCGGAGCCATTGTTATGTTCGCTCGTTTTCTGCTCGTAACCGTTTTGCTGTTGTCGGTCGTGACAGGCGCTCGCCACGTGTTGGCGACAAAACAAACGCCGCAAGCTTCTGCTGAAATTCTGGTGCTGACGCACGCCAATGTGATTGACGGCGTCAGCGCGCAGCCTGTGCGCGATGCGACCGTCGTCGTGTGCGCAGGCCGTATTGAAAGCGTTTCGACAGGCGCAATCGTCCGAACTGGTCGAAATGCTGAACACTGATCAGCTTGCCGTCGTTGAGCGTGTCTTTGTCGCTTTTGACAATGACGCGCCGGTTGGAATCGCTGTACGCAGTGGCGGTCTGTCGTTCGGCGAAGGTAGTCGCTGCTTCGCGCACTAGCGTCGGTCGCCCATAAAAATCGTAACTCGTCAGCGTCCAGACATTGTTATCCACGTCTTTGGCCTCCGTGACCAGGCCGCTGTTGAAATCATACTTGAAAGTGGTAGTGCGTTTGAGAGTCGCAAAGTTCGCCGCAGCTTCAATCTTGGTGGGGTAAAGATTGGTTGTTCCGTTCCCGATGTCATCGTAGAAATAGTTGGTCGTTGTTCCTTTCGCGTCGGTCGTTACTGTGCGCCTGCCCGTCGCGCCGCTCGGCCAGGAATTATATTGGTGTGTGATGGCAATTGAATTGCTGCCAGTGAGCGGAGCGGTAAGCGCCCCTTTGGTCGAATCCCACATCCTTTCCGTCGTCAGATTGCCCGTCGTCGTCGCGCTGTCATAGGTGAATTCCGCCCGTGATTGCGTGCCGGAAGCCAGCGCCGAGCGGACTTCAGTGTCTTTGACGGCGGTGCGTAGTTTCGGCGCGGTGGTCAGGTGGTACACGTCCGCATCGCTGGTGCTTGTATCGGATGAATCCGGCGTCACTACGTGGTAATTGTTCACCGTTACGCGCTTGATTTGAGATGACGCGCCGCCGGGAATGCCCGTGGGCCGTCCGTCACCGTCGCGTGGAATAGAGCCATAAGCGACCCAATCGTATTCGACAACTTGTGTGACGTTGCCGTTTTTATCGTGTTTGTAATCCCTGATCGCGGTCTTGCTGAGAGAGCCTCCTTCCTTGATGGAGGTGAATTCCGTTTTGACGAACGGATTGATGTAAACGGCTTCATGCGGATTTTGCGGCGAATTGGTTTGCCACAAACGCTCGATGATACTTCCGTCAGGGTTCTCGATTTTATAGACAATTCCAGCGCGCCACCACAAACTGGTAGGGCCGCAAGGGCCGACCGTGCAATAGGAATACTCTTTGGTTAATCCGTTGTCAGGAGACTGTGTTTGCACTTCTGTAATGGAGCCTGAGTAGTTCCAAAGAATTTCGATACAGGTCGAAAAGTTTGCTGTTATAGAACAGCCCGATTCCCGCGCGCACATCGCCTCGCCCCGGCGGCAGCGAACCCAGCGGGAACCGCATGCTCAGGTTGCCGCTCGTGGTGTTGATGATGTCCACATCCGAAGCCTGGAATGTGCCTGTTGGATAAAGACCGCGCTGAGGGCTTTGCTGCGCGACGGCGAGCAATGAAAACGAAGCGAGCAACAGCGTAAACAGAAAACTTCTGACAGGAAATTTCGGCAGGCGGATGTGGTTTTTCATGACACTCACTCTTTGGGTAAACAGGCTTGATAAAGCCGATGACATTTATTGATCGGATTTGCTTTGCGAATTAAACGATGCGGCGCTTGATTTATTGGCGTCGTGGTGAAGGCCTCGTCATTGCGCGCGTTTGGCGAATGCCGCTGCGCTGGCCCTGAATTGCAGGGCATGGCTTCCCCCTTCCATCCGCGTAATCGTGAACGGGATTTGCTGTTTCTCCACCGTGCGCCAATCTTCCAGCCTGATCTCTACACTTGTGGCGCGATTGCCCCGGCGGCGCTCATAAACGATCCGCTCAAGCAGATGCGTGTCGGAATTTATGAAATAGCGTTTGGATATGAATTCCCTGTTACCTGCGACGGGCGGGTTCACGGAAATGCTGAGTCCTTCCGCAACCTTAAACACATCGTAATACGGGCCTTTGTAGTTGGGATTGCTGCCATCATCCATTCGAAATCTTGAACCGAACTGAGACATCGGGTTTCCCGTGACGTGCCTGACAAACAAGCGTTCCGGGAAATCTAGTAGCAGAGTCTCCGCCTCATCCGCGTCATCATCGGTCAACGCGCCGCCTATCTTGGTCAATGAAGAGCCATCAAAGATCGTGACTTTGTTTCCTTCTTCCAGCCGCAGCCGATTCGGATGTTCGAGAATCAGTCGTACCCAAACTGGGTTGGGGTTCTGCGATTTCGGACGGCTCAATGAACCGGTGAAGACGATCATCTCGGCGCCAGGTTTTTCCAAACGAGAAGCCATTACCCGGAAAGGATCGCGCAGCGATGGCCAAACCGTGTGCTCGCCGATATACCCGATTTTGCCTTGCTGGGGTTGGGAGTCTTTCCGAACGGCTATGGCTGTAGTTCTTGACTTGAAGCCGCGCCACATCATTGCGCTGACAGCGCACGCGGTCAGGAGCGTCAGCAACAAGACGAGAGAAAGTCTGAGCGCGTGTGAACGTGTTTGATTCAGCATAAGTTTTAGATCGAGCCAAGTAGACATACACTTCTCCCTGATTGACACACCAGGCGGTAGCCGTGATGGCTGGCGATGCGCCAGCGTGACTGATTGACAAATAGACTTCACATGGATTGCAAAGGCAGTCCAAATATAGGCGGCACGTCGAGCAGCGCCAGAGCCGATCACACTATTTGCTGGCCGATTTCACTATTTACTGGCCAATTTGATTGCGAATTGTTTTTGCCGTCGCCGTCGCTTTCGGCCCAAAGGTCGTGGAGTTTCCGGCATTGGGTGAGAGTCAGCCCTGTGGCTTTTTTGAATTTGCGGCGGAAATGGCTTTCATCTCCGGCTCCGACTTGGGCGATGATCTCGCTGATTCTCAAGTCGGTGTTTTCCGTCATCTCTATCGCTCGCTTGATTCGGAGTTCTCTTATCCACTGATGCGGCGTGACTCCCACCTCGGCTTTGAACAACGAGCAGAAACGCGAGACTGACAGATTGACCGATTGCGCCAGACGCTCCACCAGTAAACGGTCTCTTACTCTGATGTCATCGCTGTGGCACACGGAATCAGAATTACTGGGGGGATAAGATGAGGGAGTTGATGTACGATTTTGCGGATTCTTCGATCCATGAGTACCTCCATGGAAATGGCTGTACGCCGAGTGATTTTTCAAAGCCTCATGTTGCGAACAGGCCGCAGCTTGGCCGTTTCGCTGATGGTTGAGGAGGTCAAAGGGGCTTCGTTTTTACCGTTCTTGTTTTATTGGTCTCGTTGATTGGGGGACTTCCTGCGCAGAGGATGGGGGCAGGAAGATATGACTTGGCGAAGATACCCATCGTCAATGTGAGTATCAGCCAGTTAAAGTAATTCCCAATCAGCTTGTCAGTTCGAGGAAAGTTATTGCCCTCGAAGTTTTTTGGCGGCAGTTTCGATTTGCGCCGTCATTCCATCCAACGTGCGGCTGACGACTTTGACCTGTTCCGCCGCTTCCGCCCAGTTTTTTTCTTCCAGCGCTTCGCGCACGCCGGGCAGAGTTTTGACGCCATAACCAGTATAAAAACCGGGGGCGTATATCTGGTGTTTGAACCATTCGCGGCGAGGCAATCCCGCCGATGAAAGCAGCTTTCTCTCTGATTGATACAGCAGGCGATTCAACTCTCTGACATCGGCGGGTACGGAACCGGATCGGGCAATGGCGCGCAACGCGCGGTCATAATCGCTGGCGGCCAGTTTGAGTTTTCCGACCGCAACGCTCAGCGGCGAAAGATCAACGTTTTGTTTCGGCAGTCGGGAAATTTCTTCGACATACCCTTCAACGGTTTCGGCAAAGTTGGTGAATTCGAACGGCAGAATTTGTGCGTCGGCCAATCGCATGGTCATCGTTCCAGCAATCTTGACCAGCGTTTGTCCGTATTCAAATGTCGTGTCGGAAAATCGCGTGTACCAGGCGAACGAATCGTAAATCGAATGGTAAATGCCGCCTCCGCCATCGCCGCCAAATCCGATATTGAGCGACGCGATGCCCAGATGATCCAGAAACGCCGTGTAATCCGAACCTGAACCGAGCGCGCCAATTCGCAAGTCGGTTCGTTTTTCATCGCCACGGCGATTGCGCATGACTTCCCACAACGTTTCCTTGCCTTTCGGATCATTGACGGAACGCGCGGCGTCGTTGACGAATTTTTCCAGCGTGTGCGATCCGCCTGCACCGAAAACGCCTTTGCTGGTGCTGTCGGAATTGATGTACACAACGGCTTTTTGTTTCAACTCTTCGGCGTGTTGTTCCGCCCATTCGGTCGAACCCAGCAAGCCCTGTTCTTCGCCGTCCCACGCGCAGAAAATGATCGTCCGTTTGGGGCGCCAACCCTGTTTGAGCAATTCGCCGAACGCGCGGGCTTCTTCCAACACGGCAACCATGCCGCTGACCGGATCGTCCGCACCGTTGACCCAGGCGTCGTGGTGGTTGCCGCGAATGATCCATTCCTCGGGATAAGTGCTGCCTTCGATGCGGGCGATGACGTTATACAGCGTGGTGATTTTCCAATCCGAAACGACTTTCAGCCGCACGGTCGAAGCTCCCGGCCCGACGTGATAGGTGATGGGCAAGGCTCCGCGCCAGCTTTCGGGCACGACCTGACCCGTCAACGATTTCAACAACGGCAGCGCGTCGCCGTAGGAAATCGGCAGCACGGGAATTTTCATCAACGTTTTGGCTTCTTCGCGCGCCAACCGCCGAGCGTTTTTGGTTGATCCCCAACCGGGTGTCAGCGGGTCGCCGGGGTGAATCGGCATATCCATGACGCTGCCGCGTTGCACGCCGTTTTCGTTGCGATACGGGCCTTTCGGATAAACGTCGCCCCGGTAATATCCGTCTTCTTTCGGATCGGAATAAATGATGCAACCGATTGCGCCGTGTTCGTGCGCGACTTTGGGTTTGATGCCACGCCAACTACCCCCGTATCGCGCAATGACGATCTTGCCTTTGACGTCCACTCCCATTTTGGCCAGTTGTTCGTAATCGGCGGGAACTCCGTAATTGACGTAGACCAGCGGAGCCGTCACGTCGCCGTCGCCCGAATAGGCGTTGTAAGTCGGCAATTGATCTGCATCGCCCGAATCCGGGTCTTCGGCCAGAGCGGGTTCTTTCAATTTCGCCTGGAATTTTTCCGGCGAAACCAGTTCCAGCACGCGCTCTTTCGGCGTTGGGAACAGCACGTCGAATTCTTCAAGTTCGGCTTTCAATCCCCAGCTTTTCAATTGATCGCGCATCCATTCGGCGTTGCGTTTGCCTGCCACCGAACCCAGATGATGCGGTTCAGCGGACAATCGGCGCATGGCTTCTTTCAGGTTTTCGGCTTTGGGAATGGCGCGGAATTTGTTTTCCCAATCGTCGTCGAATGGAAAAACGCTGACCGCAGTAGCCACCGGCCAGTTGTCATTGAATGAATTGGCCGTGACGGTCGAAGCGAGCGGGGTGAAAGCTAACGCCACCACCAACAACGCCGCCAAGCCGCGTTCAAAAGTACGAAGGCGCATGTGAGCTCCTATGAAAACAGACAGGATTAACAAGATGAACAAGATTGACCTCAATCGGGTCTTCATCCTGTGGAATCTTGTAAATCCTGTCTGAGAATTTTGTGACTTTGTTTCTGTTTGCTATGCGATGAGTCCGCCTAGCTTCAGGATTCGGATTTGATGATGGCGCGACGCAGCGCCAGCGGATTTTCGAACAGCAGGCCCAGGCCGCGAATGACGGCGCGTTGCGGGCTTTCGGTCAATTGCACCGCCAGTTCGGTTTCTTTCGACAGTCGTTCGTCCAGCCCGGCCAGCAATGAAGCGCCTCCGGCCAGCATCATGCCGCGGTCGTAAATGTCGCCCGAAGCTTCGGGCGGCAAGGCTTCCAGAGCGTCCTGTACGGCGTTGACGATGCGATTGACCAGCGGTTCGATGGCTTCGTGAATTTCGATGCTGTTGACGACGGCCATTTCGGGATTGCCGCCGATGGTCGAACGACCTTTGACCATGGTCGTGTTTTCCTGATCGAGCGGCACGGCGCATCCCAATTCGATTTTGACGCGTTCGGCAGTGCGCGGCCCGACCAGAATGCTGTGGTTGGCTTTGATCATGTCAATCAGCGCCAAATCCATGTCGTTGCCACCGACGCGCAACGTGCGGGTAAAAATCAGATGGTTGTGAACCATGGCGGCGATGGTTGTCGTGCCCGCGCCAATGTCAACGACCAGCGTCGCGCGTTGATCGTCGGGATCAACGCCCGAACCCAGAATCGCCACAATGCCTTTGTTGACGAAATGCACGTTGCTGACGCCGGCTTCTTTGGCCGCGTAATACAACGCGCGATGTTCGACAGTGCTGGCGTCCGCCGGAATCGAAACCAGCACGCGACGCGAAAACGACGACCGGCCATTGCGGGCTTTGCGAAGGTAATGTTCGAGTAACTTTCCGGCGAAAGTCGGGTCGGCGACGACGCCGTCTTTGAGCGGGCTGATGATTTGAATGTCGCCCGAAGCGCGCCCTTCCAGTTCCAAGGCTTCCAGGCCAACGGCGACGACTTCCTGCGACGGTGTGTCATACGCCAACAGCGACGGTTCGTTGACCACAATTCCGCGCCCGCGCGCAAACACGCGCGTTCGCGAAGTGCCGAGATCAATCGCCAGATCGTCGCTCATCAAGTTCAGAATCGAGGGCAGCTTCATATTGATTCAAAAAATAGAGTCGAGATTTTCAGAAAAATATCCAAGCCCGAACTTGTGATCGAAAGCCTGTAGATTGCCAATCGGTCTGTCGGGATAACGACTGCAAATTGTTCAGAGGTGATAAGCAGTTCTCAAACGCGGCGCATGTTAAGCAGCCAAATGCGGGGATGGCAAGTGGTTTCAAACTGCGCCAGGCGACCGAAACTTTCAGATGAAGATGCTTGCTGGTCGAAAAAATTGATAAAACGAATCGAGTTCTTTGTCTGCATTCCAATCTCCCTTATAATCCGCGCCGTCCTCTCGTCTGACACCCACAGCGATAAGCGCCGTCCCCAAGATTCCAATTAATCAGAGGTCTTACCCGTGAATTCACCAGTCAATGTTTTAATTCTGGCCGCCGGATTAGGCACGCGCATGAAAAGCGACCAGGCCAAAGTGCTGCATAAACTCGGCAGCCGCCCGCTGATCGCGCACGTGTTGCGAACTGCCGCCGCGCTCGATCCAGAAAGCATCATCGTCGTCGTCGGTCACCAGGCCGACAAAGTCGAAGCCGCCGCGCGCTCGGCATTTGCCGATCCGGCAATGGCTGACCGATTGCAATTCGTTACGCAAGACAAACAACTCGGTACCGGCCACGCGGTCAAATGCGCGACCGAAGCCATCCAAAAAACGCGCGGCAATCTGGTCGTCTTTTACGGCGACACTCCGGCGGTTAAAGCGTCCACTTTGCAAAACCTGATTGCCGCGCACGAAGCTGGCAAACACGCCGCGACGTTGGTGACGATCAAACTTGATCCGCCTCCGGCCTATGGCCGTATCATCCGAAACGAACAAGGCAATTTTCTGAAAATCGTCGAACAGCGCGATTGCTCGCCCGAACAAGCTGCCATCACCGAACTCAATCCGGGATTTTATTGTTTCGACGTTCCGGCGTTGCTCGACGCGCTGGAAAAACTGTCGCCGCAAAACGCTCAGGGCGAGTATTACCTGACCGATGTGCCGCAACACATGCTCGACGCGGGATTGACGGTCGGAACGGTTTTTCACGCGGACGCGCATGAACTCGACGGCATCAACAACCGCGCGGAACTGGCTGCCATGTGGAAACGAGTTCGGTTGGAAACGCTGAATCGCCTGATGGTCGAAGGCGTTTCGATTGTTGATCCTGATTCCACGTACATTGACGCTTCTGTTCAGATTGGCCGCGACACGGTCATTCATCCCCAAGTCATTATCGAAGGCGATTCCAGCATCGGCGCAAACTGCGAAATTCATTCGTGGTCGCGCCTCGTCAACGTTGAAATCGGCGACGGTTGCAAGGTGTTGAACTCCTGTGTGCTGGTGGATACAAAACTGACGGCGAACAATTCCGTCGGGCCGTTTGCGCATTTGCGCATGCACGCCGAACTGGCCGAAGACGCCGTCGTCGGCAATTTCGTCGAAGTCAAAAAATCCAGGCTGGGCCGCAAAACAAAATCCATGCACCTGACGTATCTTGGTGACGCAACCATTGGTGACCGCGTCAATATCGGAGCGGCCACCGTCACTTGCAATTACGACGGCAAAAACAAAAATCCGACTTTCATCGAAGACGACGTCAAAATCGGTTCGGACACCATGCTGGTCGCTCCGGTTCGTGTCGGACGCGGTTCGGTTTCAGGCGCGGGTTCTGTCATCACCAAAGACGTGCCGCCCGATTCGCTGGTGGTCGGCGTGCCGGCAAAAGTCGTCAAAAAGCTAAAAGAATAAGGAGCGAAAACCATGTTTTGCCCTCAATGCGGGGTTCAAGTCGAACAGCAAACAAAATTTTGCAAGTCCTGCGGACTGAAACTGGCCGATCATGCGCAGTTGATCGCCGCTTCGCGTGACACTGAAATCGGACGGATGAGCCGCGAGGAAGCCCATCGTCAATTGCGCTGGCTGAAAGCCACCAGATCGTTATTGGGCAGCGCATTCATTGTGCCGTTGATGATGCTGATGCTCGGTATCGCAGCATCATCCAACGGGGGTGATGCGGAAATTGCTGGGATGATCACCTTCTTCCTGGCTTGTATCTGGCTGGGCATTAATGGACGGGCGCTTTTCAACCTGTTTCGCGGCGGCTTTTTCAAAACGTATAAGGAACGCCGCATTCGTGCCGAAGCAGCCTTGCTGGCGCAGCCAACCGCACAGTTGGCTGTTCCTCAACCGCAGGAAAATTTCAGTTTGCCGCCGGATACAAATCGCATTCAACCCCGAATCGAAGCTGGCAGCATTGCCGAACCCACCACGCGCGAGCTTCGCCAGGTGAGCGGCAACTCAGGAAGAATCCCATAAAACAAACGAATTAGGAGCAACACCCAATGTGCGGAATTGTCGGTTACGTCGGAAATCAGCAAGTCGTCCCGGTCGTCATCGAAGGGCTGCGGCGGTTGGAATATCGTGGCTATGATTCGGCGGGCATTGCCGTCGTCAACCGCGACCGCGAAATGCAGATTCGTCGTGCTAGCGGAAAGTTGCGCAATTTAGAAGAAGCGATTCGCCAATCGCCGATCACAGGCGATTACGGACTTGGCCACACACGCTGGGCCACGCACGGACGCCCGACCGAAGAAAACGCTCACCCGCATCGTGATGGCTCAGGCCGTATAGTCGTCGTTCACAACGGCATCATCGAAAATTATCTTGAATTGAAACGCGATCTTCTGTCGCGCGGCCACGCTTTCAAATCCGAAACCGACACTGAAGTCGTTGCTCACCTGATCCAAAAACATCTGGAAGCTGACAAACAGGCCGATCTGGAAACAGCGTTTCGTCGTTCGCTGGCCGAAGTGCGCGGCATTTACGCGCTGGTGGCCATGTCTGCGGACGAACCGGAAAAGATCGTCGCCGCGCGTTTGGGGCCGCCCGTCGTCGTTGGTTTGGGCGAAGGCGAATACTTCGTCGCGTCGGACATTCCGGCGATTTTGCCGCACACGCGCGACATTTTCTTTCTTGGCGATGGCGAAATGGCGCTGCTGACCAAAGACGGCGTGCGCGTGACCAATCTGGCTGGCAATGAAATCAAACCGCAGGTGCAGCGCATCACCTGGGACCCGATTCAGGCGGAAAAAGGCGGCTACAAGCATTTCATGCTCAAGGAGATTTTCGAGCAGCCCCGCGCCGTCCGCGATACCACGCAAGGCCGCGTTTCGCTCGACACTGGTCAAGTCTTTCTCGACCAGATGAAATTGACCGAAGCCGATTTCCGCAGCCTGACCGACATCAAGATCGCCGCTTGTGGTACGGCCTGGCACGCGGCGCTGGTTGCCAAATACCTGATCGAAGAATTGGCGCGTTTGCCGGTCGAAGTGGATTACGCTTCGGAGTTTCGTTACCGCAATCCGATTCTCAACCCGACGACATTGATGATGGTCATTTCGCAATCCGGCGAAACCGCCGACACGCTGGCCGCCTTGCGCGAAGGAAAAGAAAAAGGCTGCAAGACTCTGGCGATCTGCAACGTGCAGGGAGCGATGATGACGCGCGAAGCCGATGGCACGATTTACACGCACGCGGGGCCGGAAATCGGCGTCGCTTCGACCAAAGCGTTCACTTCGCAAATCGTCGCGGCATATTTGTTGGCGATGTATCTGGCGCAGGTGCGGGGAACCTTGAGCGAAGAAAAGTTGAAATGGCACGCGCAGCATTTGTCGGAATTGCCGGTGAAGATAGAAAAGCTGCTCAACGCCGAAACCGATTACGAAGAACTTTCTCGCGCTTTTGTGCTTTCGACGGACTTTCTTTACCTGGGGCGCGGCATCAATTTCCCGATTGCGCTGGAGGGAGCGTTGAAGCTGAAAGAGATTTCCTACATTCACGCCGAAGGCTACGCCGCAGGCGAAATGAAACACGGTCCGAACGCGCTGATTGATTCGCGGTTGCCGGTGGTGGTCATCAACACGCTCGATCCGGACGATGAAAAGTCGCGGCTGCGCTACGAAAAAACCATTTCGAACATTCAGGAAGTCAAAGCGCGCGACGGCATAGTCGTCGCCATAGTCACAGAAGGCGACCGCGACACCCGCGATGTCGCCAGCTTCACCATCGAAGTTCCGCCATCCAGTGAACTACTGTCGCCCGTTTTGTCGGCAATTCCGCTGCAACTGATGGCGTATCACATTGCCGTGCGCAGAGGTTGCGACGTGGATCAGCCGCGCAATCTGGCGAAATCTGTGACGGTTGAATAGACAGGAATTTTTCCCGAAAGCGGTTGCTGTTGGCGTAAAGAGTCCTGTTGGCAGTGGGTTGAAATGGCAGGTGTGCTCGAGTCCCCGTCGTTCCACGTGAAATACGTTGTGTCGTGGAAATCGCCTGTCCAGTAGCGGTCAAAACCATTCCCGAATATCTGATTCGGCAAGAATGTCTCAAAATTTGTGGATGACGGGGCTTCTGAGTGGCTGAATCTCAGGCCGGTCTGCCTGACTTTCAATCAAAACAAACCAACCTGAGAACTGTTCAGCCGGTTCCTTCTCCTTAGTGTTGTCTTTCAGGTTTTCATTCGTCAGCAGTAAATCGTTTGAATTGTTATTCGATCCCAGTCAGCCGTCAGTGCGGCGAGATTTGTCTTTTTTTCCTTCACATCATCGCCGGAAGCGAGAGGGTTGGCGGATGACAGCACATAGGAGTTTTTTCTCCGCCAACACTCAAGCTCCCGGCGACGATGCGCCCACAAGCAGACAGAAGCCAGGGCGTGAGTCGTCGTTAAGTTGCCCTTTGCTCGTGACCGAATTGCAGGCGACGTTGAAGGTTGTGAGTCCTGAAAAGCAGGACTAAGATGCGCGCAGCTTTGACCGTGAAGGGAACCAACAAGGCGGCAAATTGCGCGACCAATCCTAACCGCCGCAAGATTGATCCCAACTGATTTCCGCTGCGCAGGGACATTTAGCGAAATACAAGCCTGTAAGTCTTGAGGAAAAACTCAAAATTGGCTGAGCGCGTTCCAAGCGATTTGCAAACGAGTTCCGAAGATATTCCCTCGAATGGTTATGAAAAAGCAGGCAAAGCAGTTATACGAATTCGGCCCGTTTCTTTTGGATGTTGACGAGCGATTGCTGATGCGCGATGGGCGCACGGTTCCGTTGTCGCCGAAGGTTTTCGATACCTTGCTGGCTCTGGTTGAAAACAGCGGGCGCATCATTGGCAAAGAGGAACTGATGCAATTGCTCTGGCCGGACACGTATGTCGAAGAAAGCAATCTGACCCAGAACGTCTCGCAACTGCGTCGCGCGCTCAGCGATGGAAACGGCGACGACCAATACATCGAAACCATTCCCAAAAGAGGTTACAGATTTGCCGCAAGCGTCAAATCCATTGAACACACTAACGGCCATCTTGGCGAAGCTTCATCCGTAAACGACGAAACCGAATTGACCGCCTCCGTGAATGAAATTTCCGTCAACGGCCATCAACCGCTGAGCGTTGATTCATCGGTTCCGAAGATCGTCGAATCAGTTGACGCCGCGCTGCCTGCGTTGAGTGGCAAACGCGCCGCAATGACCATGGGACTGTTGGCGATCAGTGTGCTGATTCTGGCGTTGGCGTTTTGGGTGGCTTATCGCCGGTTGAACAATCACGGGAAAACCGCGTTTCGGCAAATCAGCCCGGTCAAGTTGACGACTTCGGGAAAAGCCTTGCTGACGACGATTTCCCGCGACGGCAAATACGCCGCGTTCGTCGCCGAAGACGGTCACCAGCAAAGTTTGTGGATTCGGCAGATTGCGGCGGCCAGTGGTTCGCAAATCGTCGCGCCGGCAGAAGTGATTTTCAGCGGAGTGACGTTTTCGCTCGACGACAATTTCATCTATTACGTCGCGCGTCCACGCGGCGGTGTGTTGAACAAGCTTTATCAAATTCCGTTGCTGGGCGGCGCCACGCGCGAAGTAATGGAGGACGTGGATTCGCCTGTGACGTTTTCGCCGAACGGCCAGTATTTCGCGTTTGTTCGGAACTTCCCGCAAACCCGCGAAACGGCGTTGATCTTGGCCAAACTCGATGGTTCGGAAGATCGCAGGCTGCTGACGAAAAAACGCCCGGAGTTCTTATCGCTGCTGGGGCCGGCGTGGTCGCCGGATGGACGTGTCATTGCCTGTTCGGCAGGCAGGCTGACGCCGGGCGAGGCTTTCGCGCAAGTGTTGGCAGTCAGTATCGAAGACGGTTCGACGCGAGCGGTTGGCGAACAAATCTGGACAACCATTGGGCAGATTGCCTGGCTCGGAGACGGCAGCGGGCTTGTGTTCAGCGCCTGGCGACGAACTTCGGCCTTGTATGGCGATCAGCTTTATCTGCTGACATACCCAAAAGGCGAAATGCGCCGCGTCACAGACGATATGACCAGTTATGAAGGCGTCAGCGTTTCGGCAGATTCAGGTTTGCTGGTGTCACGGCGGTCGGATCGGATTTCCAGCATCTGGATCGTGCCGGAAAATGCAGGCGCGTTTGATGTCAGCGCAGCTTCGCAGATCAAATCCGGATTCGGTGACAATTACAGCGAACGTTTCGGACTGGATTGGACGCCGGATGGGCGGTTGTTATTTGCGGCTCATGCCAGCGGCAATCTGGATATTTGGAGCACGACCGCCGACGGCAAGCAGCAACGCCAACTGACGCGCGACGTGCAAACCGACATCATGCCTGTGTCTACGCCCGATGGCCGATATGTCGTTTTCGTTTCGGAACGCGCTGGCAACAGTCACATCTGGCGAATGGATGCCGATGGCAGCAATCCCAAACAATTGACTCACGGGCAAGGCGACGTATTCCCCAGCCTGTCGCTGGACGGTCGTTGGGTGGTTTATAGCTCTTCCACCAGCGGCAAATCTGCGTTGTGGAAAGTGGCGATTGACGGCGATGAATCAATGCAGTTCAGCCAGAAGGTAATGATGCGTCCCGTTATTTCCCCTGACGGCGAATGGATCGCCTGTTTTTACCAGGATGAAAAGGACGGCAGAAACAAGATCGCGTTGCTGCCGTTTGAGGGCGGGGAACCTGCGATTGTCGAAGGCATGCCAATGCCGGATTTTGCGTTGCTGCGTTGGTCGCCGAATGGCAAATCGCTGACGTACATTGCGACGGAAAACGGCACATCGAATATCTGGAACAAGCCCATTGATGGAGGGCAGGCGCGGCGATTGACGAATTTCACTTCGGATCGAATTTTCCGTTTCGCCTGGTCGCGCGATGGAAAAACGCTGGCTTGCGAACGCGGAATGGTCATCAACGACGCTGTGTTGCTTCGCAGCGTCAAAGCGGAATAACGAGTAGCAGAAAGAAAAATAGACAGGATTTACAAGATTCGGCAGGATAAAGAGTGAAGGGGGTTGGCGCTTGTATTACCAATCCTGTGCAATCCCGTGAATCCTGTCAAAAAATCTTCTGCTCTATCAAAGAGCGGAATGAATTACAGAATCACGCTGGCTTACGACGGAACCGATTATTGCGGCTGGCAAATACAGTCCGGACAACCGACGATTCAGGGCTTGCTACAGGCCGCGCTGGAACGGCTGGAAGGAGCGCCGGTGACGACGTTTGCTGCCGGTCGCACCGACGCCGGAGTGCATGCAGAAGGGCAGGTGGTTTCCTTTCGTCTGACCAAAGAATGGTCAGACGCGAATTTGCGGAAAGCGCTCAATGGCAATTTGCCGCCGGACATTCGCGTTCTCGAAGCCTCAGTCGTTGCCAATGACTTTCACGCGCGTTTCGATGCTCGAAGCAAAACCTACCGCTACAGAATTTTTGTCGCCGAAGTCATGAACCCGTTCTGGGTTCGATACGCCTGGCATTACCCCTACGCTCTGGATTCGACCAGGCTGGTTGAAGACGCGCAGACATTAGTGGGAACGCACGACTTTACGGCGTTTACTGTGGCCAATTGCGAAACGAAAACTCGCGTGCGAACTGTGACTGAGGCGAGCGTCGAACGCGAAGCCGATTTGTTGACGCTGTATTTTTCCGGCGAAGGATTTTTGCGCTATCAAGTGCGGACGATGGTTGGCGCACTGGTTGACGCCAACCGGGGGCGACTGAAAGCCGGTTCCATCGCCGAGCTGATCGAACGGCGTGATCGCGCGCTCATTGGTGCGCCTGCTCCGGCGCAAGGGTTGACGCTGTTGAAAGTCGAGTATTAGTATTCGTCGCCGGTCGCTCGCGGGCATTCATTCAACCAAAAGCCGTACAGAGATTCCCCAAAACAGTGCGCGTAAGCTGTACAGTTTGGACGCGAGCAGACGATTCCACGCCCGAACCGGCATAGCGAAAATACAATGCTTCAAGACTTTTACGGACTGATCGAGCCAGGCTCGCGCGACGAGCAATTGCTCAACCAAATTGATTTTTCACGCTTGCCGCGTCACATCGCGGTAATCATGGATGGCAATGGACGCTGGGCGAACCGCCGGTTTTTGCCTCGCGTCGCCGGGCATCGCGCCGGAGTCGAAGCCGTTCGCGCCACTGTTGATGTTTGCGCGCGATTGGGGATTCAGGCTTTGACGCTCTACGCCTTTTCCGTGGAAAACTGGAAACGCCCGCCTTTTGAAATCGAAGCGTTGATGACCTTTCTGAAGGAATACCTGCGAAAAGAACTCGACAACATTCACCAGGAAAACATACGCTTTCAAACCATTGGCCGAATGAAGGAACTGGACGAATCGGTTCAGTTCGAATTGCGCTCGGCGATTCAAAAAACCGCAAACAATACCGGCATGACGCTCAACGTGGCGTTGAATTACGGCGGCAGAGTCGAATTGGTGGACGCTTTTCGCCAATTGATGATTGCCTGTGAACGCGAAGGCCGTTCGCCGGACTCCATCACCGAAGCCGACATCTCGCGCCATTTGTACACCTGCGATTTGCCCGATCCTGATTTGTTGATTCGCACCAGCGGCGAAATGCGCGTCAGCAATTTTCTGCTGTGGCAGATTGCTTACGCCGAAATTTATGTCACCGACACGCTGTGGCCGGATTTTCGCCGCCCGGATGTGTTTGCCGCCATTGTGGATTATCAAAAACGCGACCGCCGATTTGGCGGCCTGAGCGAAAATCGCCGCGCCGTCGTCAACGCTTCCTAACAAGGAGTTCGGTGAACGGAGTTGAAAATTGTTTCGATCCAACTCCTGACTCCCAGCCCCTCATCTCCCAAACCTTTATGGCTCGAATTCTCACTGCAATCGTCTTTTTACCGATTCTGTTTTCCATCTTGTGGCTGGCTCCGCCGATCTGGTTCGCGGTCTTGGCCGGGTTGGCGATTCTGCTGGGGCTTCACGAATACTTTTCGCTTTCAAAACAAGGTGGTTTAGTTCAGGCAATGGCGGCGGCGTTGGCAATCCTCGCCGCTTTTTATTTTCACCGTCTGGAACTGATTGTCGCCATAATCGCCACGCTGGTGACAGTGGAATTGCTGGTGCAGCTTTTCAGCAACGCCAAGCAGGATGATTTCGGTCATGTGCTGGCCGACGCAGCCGTTCGGGTCTTTGGCGTGTTGTACGTCGTGGTGTTGGGTGGGTATATCGTCGCGTTGACGGTGATTGAAAGCCCGATTGAAAAATTGTCGGCAAAATTGCTGTCCTTCTTTTTCATTGTCGTGTTTGCCGGAGACACCGGAGCGTATTTTACCGGGCGGAAATTCGGTCGTCGAAAACTGGCTCCAAAAGTCAGTCCGGGAAAAACTGTGGAAGGATTGATCGGCGGATTGGCGGGGAACATCATTGCCGCGTTGGTGATTCGGTTTACCTTTTTTCCTGAACTGAACACAGTCCATGCCGTGGTATTGGCATTGGTGATGGGATTGCTGGGCGTAACCGGCGATTTGTGCGAATCCATGCTCAAACGCGGAGCAAAAGCTAAAGATGCGGGCAAGCTGATTCCCGGACACGGCGGGTTGCTGGATCGGCTGGACAGTATGGTATTCAATGCGCCGTTGCTGTATTACTTTTATCAATTTTTCCTGCGGTAGTTATGAAACAGGTCGCAATTCTAGGTTCAACCGGTTCGATTGGCTGCAATACGTTGCGGGTCATAGAAGCCTTCAAAACCGAATTCAGCGTGGCGGCGCTCGGAGCAGGTTCGCAAGTCGAGTTGCTTGCTGAACAAATTGAACAGTTTCGCCCACGAGTGGTTTCGGTCAGTGACGATGCCAGCGCGGACAAGTTGCGTTATAGACTCAAAGCGCAAAACGTTACCAATCTGCCTGAAATTTTCACAGGAGTTGACGGGCTAAGCGAAGTTGCGACAGTCGAAGGAGCGGAAATAGTAATTGGAGCGGTCGTCGGTGCGCTTGGTTTGGTTCCGACCTATCGCGCGCTGGAACTTGGCCGCCGGGTCGCTTTGGCAAACAAGGAAACTTTGGTTGTCGCGGGCGAATTGATGACCAAAGCGGCAGAGCGTTCTGGCGCCGAATTGTTGCCGGTAGACAGCGAACATAACGCGCTTCACCAATGCCTTCGCGGCGAAAACCGGCGTGAATTGAAACGGCTGATTCTGACCGCTTCGGGAGGGCCGTTCCGAAATGCCAGTAAGCAGGAAATCGAACAGGCGACTCCGGCTCAAGCACTGAATCACCCAACCTGGCGAATGGGCGCGAAGATCACGATTGATTCTGCCACGCTGATGAACAAAGGGCTGGAGGTAATCGAAGCGCATTGGCTGTTTCATTGTTCAGCAGACGAAATTGACATCATTGTGCATCCGCAATCGGTCGTGCATTCCATGATTGAATTGATTGACGGTTCGATCATCGCTCAACTGGGCGTTACGGATATGCGCCACGCAATTCAATACGCGTTGACGTATCCCGAACGTCGAAACTCATTGTTGCCACAACTGGATTTGGCCAGCTTGAACAAACTTGAATTTTTTCCACCTGACTTGGAAAAGTTTCCTTGTTTGAAATTGGCGTATAGAGCTTTAAGAACAGGCGGAACCATGCCCGCAGTCCTGAACGCTGCCAACGAAGTCGCCGTGGCCGCTTTCCTGAACGAAAAAATCAAATTTGGAGACATTCCGCGGCTGATTCAATCTGCCTGTGATACGCATGAACTACTGCCTGCCGCTGATATTGAAGCCGTAGTGAATGCTGACAAGTGGGCGCGAAACTGGGTTGGCAATTTGATCAATGATGCGCGGGAAGCTGCTGCAACGGGGCTTAATTGAAGAGTTCGCGAGAAAGTCGTAGCTAAAAAGTGAAAAGGCTTAGCGACGCCTCACTCGTCGCTAAGCCTGTATGCGAACTTCTTTTTACGGAAGGATTTGGTGATCTGAAGTAGTTGCTCTAAGTATCCTCACTATACTTTGGAGCTATCATCACCGTGTAATTGCGCTCATACACGCCTGACTATTTAGAAAGTTCCAGCCAGTTCAAAAAAATTTCCGAAAACTTGACGTTCTTGTGCTCAAAAACTGCCGAACTTATGAAACGCCGAACCCCGCCTGTTCTGAGAGAAGAACGAGTTTTTCAAAAAAGTAAAAACATCGTGGAACTTTCCAACGGGTAGCGCGTTAAGTCGCCCAAGAAAGATGGTTGGCGAAGTTGAATAGAGTGAGGCTATTCAACAAGCGAACAAGCCCGCTGTCGCTGATCATCCACATTTCTTGTGTGTATCGCATCAATAAGGCTCAAGGTGAGTGAGGCACCTTGAGCCTTTCTCCTTTTTCGATTCCTTTTTCGACTTTGAATTTTTCTGGGAAAAATCTTTTCAGCATTCTGGAACTTTCCGATGGGTGGCGCGTTAAGTCGCCCAAGAAAGATGGTTGGTGAGAGTTGAATAGAGTGAGGCTATTCAACGAGCGATCAAGCCCGCTGTCACTGATCATCCACATTTCTTGTGTGTATCGCATCAATAAGGCTCAAGGTGAGTGAGGCACCTTGAGCCTTTCTCCTTTTTCTGGTTCGGACGACGAAATTTTGGTATGGCTTTGCTGGTGACTTGAATATAATCCGCCTGGTTTCAACCACTCGTTCTCCAATCAGCCCCGATCAGACCTTTTCCCCGTAAATCCTTTCTTCGTCAAAGGGAATTTCCATGCGGAAACGTCATGCGCTGGTAACAGTCTATTTACTGTTGCTGACAGTTTGGGCGGACGCGCAAACTGTGAAACTCAAATATCCGCCAACGGGATTTGTGACCGAACGGCTTTCTGTCGGCGATCTCGAAACCTGGAAAACGATTGAACGGATCGTGTTTGCCGAAGACAAGGAAGGCCAGTCGCTTCACCCGACGTTGAGAAATTTATGGCAATGGGTGGAAACCAGCGGGCACACTGTTTTTATAGAATTCATCAACGTCCGTGGAGTCAGCAATTGCACAGCCGGTTTGTTTACGATTGAGCGCTTTGATCCTTTGGGCGAGCATCACGTGGCTGTCATTAAATTGAACCTGACCAACATCAATCTGGCTTATGTCGGCCCTGAAACCAGAAAATCAAATGGATTTGTTCCATTCAAGGGGCTTGGCAAACGAGAGCGGTATGCCGAAGTGTTAGGACATGAATTGGCCCACGCAGTTCATATTTTGACCAGCTTGGAACGCACACGACTGGTGGAAGACCTGGTGCAGCAAACCAATCAAATGCTGTTATCCAAATACGGCAAAAAGCAGAAAGCCCATCAGGCTACTCCCGCCGAACTGAGTCGAAGGGTGGCAAAACGTGACGAGTTATTACGCTTGTTGGAAGAGCAGGCAGAACAAATGGAAAAAGTGATTTGGCAGGAGCTTTTAGCGGGGAAACGCCTGAATTCAAAGTTGCCCGTCCTGGCAAACAGAGAATCGGGTGAATGGAGAAACGGCTTTGCGTTTCGCCAAACTCCAAAACCGGATCAAGCGGGCAAAAAGTAGAAAGCCAACTAAATTTTGCTCCATTTTGCCGCAGTAGATTTGTTTGTTAAGCTTTCGGCTGTCAAAAGATTCCCCAAATAAAATGATAACTAAACCCAATGGAGGAAATTGTTATGTGCAAAGTTTCAAACAGCTTTCGTCTGGTCATGTTCGCTCTGGGCATAGTGTTGGCGGTCACAGCTTTGAGTGTTGACACCAGCGCTCAAACCAAATCGAAGAAAAAGACAGTCAAACCGGCCCCGGTCAAACCAGCGACGGTAAAACCAACCACCATTCCGCGCGGAACCGAAATGAAGATTCGGCTGGAAAACGAAATTGACACCAAAGAATCGAAAGACGGCGACCGTTTTACAGCGGTCGTATTGACGCCCAGTCAATATGCCGACGCGACAATCGAAGGGCATGTGTCCAGGATTGAGCAATCAGGCAAGTTGAAAGGCAAAACCGAATTGTCCCTGGCTTTTGATCGCATTCGGCTCCGCAATGGAGAAAGCATTGTGTTTGACGCGCAAGTCGTGGAAGTCATCGGTGAAAAATCAGCCAAGAACGTGGACGAGGAAGGCAACATTGAAAGCGGTAGCAAAGGCAAAACGACCGCCATTCGCACAGGTGGTGGCGCAGCTATCGGAGCCGCCGTCGGTGCTATTGCTGGCGGAGGCAAAGGTGCTGCCATTGGCGCAATCGTCGGTGGAGCCGCCGGCGCTGGTTCCACTTACATTCAAGGCAGCAACAAGGTGAAGCTCGACGCGGGCACAGAGCTGGTCATCAAATCTACCCGCTAACTGAAGTCAGAATGCTGAAGGATGAATGATGAACTCTCTCAGGTTTCATCATTCATCCTTCAAAATTCATCCTTCCAAAATGAACTCCGAACGCTATTCCCGCCAAATACTTTTCTCCGGCATAGGCAAAGAAGGTCAGCAGCGGTTGGTCGAAAGTTTCGTCGTAGTGATTGGCTGCGGCGCGCTTGGTTCCATGCAGGCCGAAATGCTGGCGCGCGCTGGTGTGGGGAAATTGCGATTGATTGACCGCGACTTCATCGAAGAATCAAATCTTCACCGGCAAATCATGTTTGACGAAAACGACGCCGCCGAACGATTACCGAAAGCCGTCGCCGCCGCCAATCGCATTGCCCGCATCAATTCCGATGTGCAGGTCGAAGCGGTCGTCAAAGACGTCAACTATTCCAATATCGAAGATTTGATCCGCGATGCTGATGTCGTGCTGGATGGCGCTGATAATTTCGAGGTGCGTTATCTGCTCAACGATGCCGCTGTGAAGCTTGGCAAAACCTGGATTTACGGCGCGGCCGTCGGAGCTTACGGCGTGCAGATGACGATTCGTCCGGGCGAAACGCCGTGTTTGCGCTGCGTGTTTTCGGAAATGCCGCCGCCGGGAACTTCGCCGACTTGCGACACGGCGGGAGTCGTCTTGCCAATTATCGCCACCATCGCCTCGTATCAAATCGCCGAAGCAATCAAAGTATTGACCGGCCAGCTTGAAAAGCTGCACGGTTCGTTGCTGCAATTCGATTTGTGGCAAAACACGTTCTCGAAGTTGAAGATGCGCGAACGAACCACGGATTGCCCGACTTGTCGGCAAGGCAAGTTTGAATTCCTGACTGCGAAGGGGGGCCAGTTGGCGACTTCGTTGTGTGGTCGCAATTCGGTGCAGATCACGCCCGCCGTTCCTCATCAAGTTGATCTGGCGGAATTGGCCGATCAACTCCGTGATGTGGGCGAAGTCAGCTACAATCGCTATTTGCTGAAACTGAAAACAGGAGAATACGAACTGACTGTGTTCACCGATGCGCGCAGCATCATCAAGGGAACGGACGATCTAGCAGTTGCTCGCACGCTTTACGCCAGATACATAGGAGCTTGAATGAGTCTTGAAATCGGTATCGTCAAACAAATCTTTCGCTATCCTGTGAAATCCATGGCGGGGGAATCACTGCAAAGCAGCGCGTTGGGTTGGCATGGATTGGAAAACGACCGGCGATTCGCATTTCGCCGAATGGAAGATTCCGGTGGTTTCCCGTGGCTGACGGCAGGCCGTCTGGCTTCGTTGCTCCGGTATCAGCCGTTTTGGAGCGAAAGCGGTGCAGAGGCAAAACCGGTTTTGTACGTTCGTACGCCGGAAGGCAAAGAGTTGGAAGCAAGCAGCGAAGCATTGCGCGCTGAAATTGCCGAAGCATACGGCAAAGATGTGCAACTGATGCAGTTCAAGCACGGCATTTTTGATGAAGCGGCGATTTCGCTGATTACTCAAGGCACGATTTATGGATTGGGAATCGAATGCGGAAAATTGCTGGATGTTCGCCGGTTTCGCCCGAACATTGTCATTGAATCGATGACCGCTGAACCGTTTGCCGAAGATCAGTGGGTTGGTCGAGTTCTTCAATTTGGATCGGACGACGGGCCGGAAATCAGCATTACGTTGAGAGATGTGCGCTGCGCGATGCTCAACCTTGATCCCGACACTGCCGAAAGTGATCCGGTTGTGCTGAAATCCGTGGCTCGGGTAAACGAAGTTTGCGCGGGCATGTATGCCACTGTCACCAAAACCGGCACTGTGTCCGTCGGTCAAAAACTGTATTTGAAATCACTCTGAAGGGCTTTGTTTTTGAATGCCTAAAACTGAAATCATCGTACCTGCTTCCACCTCGAACCTTGGCGCAAGTTTCGACACGTGTGGGTTGGCGCTGTCGTTGTATTTGCGGTTGGAAGTCGAACCGCTCGACGGCAAATTCGAAATTATCCCGTCTGGTGAAGGCGCGGAAAAAGTCCCGCTCGACGAATCAAACCTGATGCTGCGCGCGGCGCTCTTTGCCGCCGAAGCTCGTCGCCAGAAACTTTCAGGCGCGCGGATTCGTGTGGACAGCCAGATTCCTCTGGCGCGTGGTCTGGGTAGCAGCAGTTCGGCGATCATCGCCGGACTTTCAATTTACGAAGCCTTGAGCGGCGACAAACTGGATCAAGCGGACTTTTTCGATTTCGCGCTGAACTTCGAAGGTCACGGCGACAATCTGGCTCCGAGCACGTTGGGCGGTTTGGTCGTCGCTGTCGTGCAGGAACGCACGGATTACGCGGGCAACGAGCGCCGTTCGCTGCTGACCGTTAAACGTCACTGGCCGGAAGAAGTCAAAATCGTTCTCTGCATTCCGGACTTCGAGATGGAAACCGCCAAGATGCGCGCCGTGTTGCCACAAATGACCACGCGGCACGACGCGATTTATAACCTGCAACGCGCCGCCTTGTTGCAAGCCGCGTTGGCGGAAAAGCGATTCGATCTGATCAACGAAGCTTTGCGCGACCGATTGCATCAACCCTATCGCGCGCCGCTGGCTCCAGGCATTTCCGAAGTGCTGCGCTTGAACGACGAAACACATAAGTTTCCAGGCTTGTTAGGCGCGGCCATCAGCGGAGCCGGTTCGACGATGATCGCTTTTGTCACCGACAACGGCGAAGCAATTGCCGCCGAAATGGTTCGCCGCATTGAATCCAAAGGCGCAAAAGCTCGCGCGCTGGAAGTCAACGTAGACAATTGTGGACGGCTGATGAGTACGTAGTCCCGCCTTCAGGCGGAATGGTGGCGTATTCTGGTTAAAGAAAAAAGCTTGCTGGCCAATCCATTCCGCCTTAAGGCGGGACTACATACTTTATTAGGAGAACACTTTCATGAATCCTTTTGATCTATCAAACCGCGTGGCCATCGTCACCGGAGGCAATGGAGGCATCGGGCTTGGCATGGCGCGCGGGTTGGCGAACGCGGGCGCGGCGGTTGTCGTCGCGGGACGCAACAAGGAAAAGAACACAGCCGCCGTTGCCGACCTGGAATCGCTCGGAGCAAAAGCCGCTGCCGTCGAAGTCAACGTCACTGACCCGGCTTCGTGCCGGGCGATGATAGCCGCCGCTGTTGGACGTTTTGGCCGCCTGGACATTCTGATCAACAACGCAGGCACGAACATCCGCAAACAACCGACGGAATACAGTCTGGCCGAATGGCATGAAGTGCTGGAAACCAACCTGACCAGCGCGTTCGTCTGCGCGCAGGCCGCGCATCCTGAAATGAGGCGCGCGGGCGGAGGCAAAATCATCAACATCGGTTCGATGATGTCCATCTTCGGCGCTTCATTCGCCGTGCCTTACGCCGCCAGCAAAGGCGGCATCGTCCAAATGACCAAAGGCTTGGCGACCGCCTGGGCAAAAGACAACATTCAAGTCAACGCCGTGCTGCCCGGTTGGATTGACACCGATCTGACCCGCAAAGCGCGCGAACAAGTTAAAGGTTTGCACGAACGCGTGCTGGAGCGAACTCCGGCAGGCCGCTGGGGCATCACCGCCGACTTCGCAGGGATCGCTGTCTTCCTATCCAGCCCGGCTTCGGATTTCATCACCGGCACTGCAATTCCGGTGGATGGCGGGTATTCTGTGCAGGGATAGGAGGTAAACGTCGTGGTTGAAATTCCTTTACTCGATGATGAGCGACCTATTGCAGTTCTTTCTGACGATGAAGTGCTAGCGTTGGCCGAGCTTAAGTTCACTAATGAGCAAGACGATGAATTCAGTGATCTGCTTTATATGAACCGTGAAGGCGAGCTTGATGACAAAGGGCGCGACCGTCTCAACGAATATGTGAAAGCTTACGAGAAAGGAATGTTGAGAAAGTCTGAGGCCTTGCAGGCTGCTGTTGAACGAGGCCTTCGAGAGCGGCTGAGTTTTTGAACCTGAACTCGTCATTTTCAAAGACTGCTACTTTGATGTGCGTCGCGTGGAAGACAAAATGGAAATTGGTTTATGGTGAAAATGTAAGTGCAAAGTTGGGCGGGCATATAGAGTTCAGTTGGTAAATTACGGTTAGCCCCTGAACCAAGGAGGTAAAGCTATGTCTGAAAATGAATTGACACTTTTGCCAAATGCTTATTTGATAAAAGAATCTGAAGTGCCAAATTTGTTGGAGCGAATTCGTCCATCCTGGCAGGCAAAAGACCTGATTTCTCGTGTGCGAAAATTGATTGACGTAGACCCAAGTAGTGCTTGTCAGCGTCTATTCAATGCTTCAATTCATGATCTTCGGGAAAAGGTTGTCATCGCAGGAATTGACATTGCGAAAGAGGCTGCGAGGCAAAATAAGTTGCCACCTGTTGAAAAGCCTGAAGATATTGAGAACTACTCTACTCAAAAGCTAGTAGATTTGGCCTATCGAATGGGGCTGTTGTCTCGTCCAGAGTGGCGTCGAGTGTCACGTTGTTACGAAATTCGTAGAGACTTAGAGCATGAAGATAATGAGTATGAAGCTGGAGTGGAAGACTGTATTTATATCTTTAAGACTTGCATAGAAGTGGTGTTAGAGCGTGATCCGATTCACCTACTTAAGGTCACTGATGTTAAAGATGTCATTGAACAACCTGTACCAGCTTTCCCTTCAGAGTCACTGTTGAACGATTTTCAGTATGCCCCGCAACCTCGCCAGGAAGAAATTTCTCGACTTTTGATTAGTGTTGCTCTGGATCAAAAGCAATCTGAAATAGTACGACAAAATGCTTTTACGCTTCTTACGTGTATTCAGCCTATTACCCAAAACCCCGTAAAGCTTCGTTTAGCCGAGCATATGCAAGAATTAGTAACACGCCGTGGCTTAGATCGGCTTCATGTAAGAGTTGCTTTAGCGGCTGGAGTTTTGCCCTATCTAAAACAGTCATATGTGAAAGATTTTTTTACTGGGATTCTAAAAGAGGTACAGACAGTCAACACTCATTGGAGCGCATACGAGCAGCATGGTGAGCTATTGCGAGGGCTTCAAGAGATAGGAGGGCTTTTGTATTGTCCTCCACCTGTGCGCCGAGAAATTCTCAAATGGCTTGTTCAAACTTTCGTTGGAGTAAGGGGGGGGGCAACAAGATACGGGAATGTGCGTCCTGTTTTTTACAGCGACACCGCAGAGCCATTGATAGCCCAAATTGTAAAAGATGCTAAACAGATGATTGCATCAGACCTTACAGACTTAGCAAAAGACAAAGATATTAGCTGGAAACTTGAACATACATATTTGGCAAGGCGTTTCAATAAACTTCTCGACATTGTGGCTGCATCATCAGAGGAATAGTTTGGGTATGTCATCACTCACGAAAATTCCGGCAGGTGTGCAGTACTTCTTTGACGACGAAGTTCGTTTGCGGCGTTCGGTGGAAGCGTGCGCGATGCGTGTGTTCGCCGGGTGGTCATACGACGAAATCATCCTGCCGATCTTCGATTATCACGATCTGTTTGCGCGCGGGATGGGCGCGGAAAAGGCGGAAGCTACCTATCGTTTTGTAGATCGTGACGGAGCGTTGCTGGCTTTGCGGCCAGAACTGACTTCGCTGGTGGCGCGCACGGTGGCGACGCGGTTTTTGAAACGCGAGCGCCCGATTCGGCTCTGTTATTCCGGCGAAGTTTTTCGTTACGATGATCCGGCGGAACGCGCCGCGCGCGAATTTCACCAGCTTGGCGTTGAACACATTGGCGAACCGAACATCGTCGCCGACATCGAAGTCTTGCTGGTGGCGGCGGAAGTGCTGACGACGCTTGGGCTGACCGGATTTCGCATTGCGTTGTCGCACGTGGATTTTTTCAGCGGCGTGGCGGATTTTTTGAAGCTCGATGCCGAGACGCGAATGCAATTGCGGCAGTTGATAGATCGTCGCAACAGCCTGGCTTTGAGCCAGTTTTTGCAAACGGTCGCACCGCAAATTGAGCAGGAGCGTCGGGACGATTTTTGCCGGTTGACGCAAATTGCCGGAAAGGAAGACGCCATCCAGCGTGCGCGCGAAATTCTGCTCAACGAAAAATCCCGCGCGGCTGTGGAGCATCTGGCGCATATTTATTCGACGCTGGTGGCGCTGGGACTTGGCGACAATTTCGACATTGATCTGGGCGACACCGGCGGGCAGGAGTATTACACCGGTTTGGTGTTCAAAGTTTTTGTGCCGGGACTTGGCGTCGAAGTCGGCAGTGGCGGTCGTTACGACAATTTGATTTCCAACTTCGGGCGGTCGGAACCGGCAGTAGGATTTTCCTTCGCGCTGGATGGACTGGTCGCCGCGATTGCCGCACAGCGTCAGGCGTTTCGCCCGGACGCCGAAGCTCCGCAGCCAATTGTCGTCAACGGAGATTTGTCCGCCGCGTTTGGAAAGGCGCGCGAGCTTCGACAACAACAGAAACAGGTGAAGATCAGTGCCCAATAACCAACTGACAATCGCGCTTTCCAAAGGTCGCATGCAGGACGATGCGCTGGAGTTGTTCGCTCGCGCAGGAATCGTCGTCGAAGAAAGCGAACTGAAATCGCGCAAACTCATCATTCATTCTGCCGATCAAAAATATGCGTTCATTCTGGTCAAACCCGGCGATGTGCCGACTTACGTTGAATACGGCGTAGCCGATGCGGGAATTTGTGGCCGAGACGTATTGCTGGAATCTGAAGCCGATGTTCACGAACCGCTGGATTTGAAATTTGGTCATTGCCGGATTGCCGTTGCTGGCAAACGCGAAGTCATCGGACAGGATTACAACTTGCTGGCGACGGTTCGCGTGGCGACCAAATACACGCGCATCGCGTCGGAATACTTTCAGCAAAAAGGCGTTCCCATCGAAGTCATTCCGCTGTCGGGGTCGGTCGAGCTGGCTCCGCTGATTGGGTTGTCGGATCGCATTGTGGATTTGGTGGAAACCGGACGCACGCTGAAAGAAAACGGGCTGGACGTGATCGAAATTATCACGGAATCCACGGCGAGGTTGGTGGTCAATCGCGCCAGCTTTCATCTGAAACGAATCGAAGTCGGAGAGTTGATTGCAAAGCTCACAGCAGTTTTGCAATGAGAACATCAATTAGCCATTACCCATTGCCAATTTTCCATTAACCGACAGGTAAACAGTTTTTACCCTGCTTGATAATGGGAAATGCGTAATGGTTGATGGGTAATGTCAAACTCACTTTATGATTGAAATTATCAAACTGGATATTAACCGCACCGAAGAAAGCGAAAAGCTGCAACGTATTCTGAGCCGCAACGTCGGCTTGAACAGCGAAATCATGCGGCGCACTGAAGCGATCATCCGTGATGTGACGTTGCGAGGAGACGCCGCCGTTGTGGAATGTACGCAGCGATATGACAACGTCGTGCTGTCGGCGCAAACCATGCGCGTGGAGCGAGAGCGGATTGAAGAACTGGCGAAGCGCGTGGATGCGGAATTGATTGCCGCCATGCGCGAAGCCATTTCCAACATCCGCTATTACCACGAACGGCAACTGGCCAAAGATTGGTCTGTCGAAATGGCGAACGGCGTGCGGTTGGGGCAGCGCATTCGCCCGTTGCAAATCGTAGGTTTGTACGTTCCCGGTGGCAGCGCGGCATATCCTTCGACGGTGATGATGAACGCGATTCCGGCGCAGGTCGCTGGGGTTGAGCGCATCGTCGTTGTCACGCCGCCCGCGCAATTTGCGCAAAATCCGGTCATCGCCGCTGTATTGAAAGAACTGGAATTGTTTGAAGTTTATCTGGTCGGCGGCGCGCAAGCCGTCGCGGCGCTGGCTTGCGGAACCGAAACGATCCCGCGCGTGGACAAAATCGTAGGTCCCGGCAATCAATACGTCGCCGCCGCCAAGAAACTGGTTTACGGCGCGGTGGACATTGATTCCATTGCCGGGCCGAGCGAAATCGTCGTTGTCGCCGACGACACAGCGCGCGCAGATTTCGTCGCCGCCGACATGCTTTCGCAAGCCGAACATTCCGATGATGCCGCCGCGATTTTGGTCACGACCAGCGTTCGATTGGCCGAAGCCGTTTCCGCCGAACTGGTTTATCAAACGGCTTCATTGTCGCGCCGGGAAATCGTTGAACGTTCGTTGGCGGATTATGGCGCGTTGATCATAGTGGATTCGCTGGATGATGCGTGCGAACTGGTCAATCGGCTGGCTCCAGAACACGTCGAAGTCATCACCGAAAACGCCGAAACAGTCACCGAAAACATCATCAACGCCGGAGCGATTTTTGTCGGCCCGTATTCGCCGGAATCGGTCGGCGATTACTTCGCCGGAACGAATCACGTCTTGCCCACCGGAGGCACGGCGCGCTTTTCGTCTGCGCTGGGCGTGTATGACTTCCTGAAACGAACAAGCGTCATTCGTTATACGAAAGAAGAATTGATGCGGACTGCCGGTTCAATTGAACGTTTGGCCTTGGCCGAAGGGTTTGACGCGCACGCGCGCGCGGCCACGATTCGCTACGAATAAAAATGGTAGTCAGTGATCGGTGGTCGGTTGCCCGTTTTTACCGACCACTGACCACCGACCACCAACCACCAAAACGATGTCTTCACCTCTCGACAAAATCAAAGAAAACGTTCGCGCGATCAAAGCCTACACGCTCGATCCGCTGGAAGCGCCAATCAAAATCAACCAGAACGAAAATCCGTTCGGGATGCCCAAGGCGATTAAAGACGAAGTCTTGCGCCGAGCCAGCGAACACGATTGGGCGCGGTACCCGGAATTCATTCCGACGCGATTGCTGGAAAAGCTCGCCGGCCACGTTGGCTGGAAAGCCGATGGCGTAATGGCGGGCAATGGATCGAACGAGATGATTCAGTCGGTCGTCAATTCCGTGGTTGAAAAAGGCGTCAAAGTCGTGCTGCCCGAACCAACATTTTCCGTGTATCGGCAAGTGATCCAGGTCGCGGGCGGCGAAGTGATTTCTGTTCCGCTCAACGACGACCTGACGTTCAACATTCCGCGTCTGGCCAGCAAACTGGTTTCGAGCAAAGCGAGTCTGGCTATTATTTGTTCGCCGAACAATCCGACGGGCTGCGTGATTTCGCCGCGCGATCTGGCGCTGCTGTGCCGCAACAGCGATGCCATCATCGTCGTGGATCAAGCTTACCTGGAATTTGGCAGCGAAGATTTCATTCCGCTGCTCGATGAATACAAAAACCTGGTCATCCTGCGAACGTTTTCCAAAGCCATGGCCATGGGCGGATTGCGCGTTGGCTATTGTCTGGCTGCGCCGGAGCTGATCCGCGAATTCAACAAGGCGAAGATGCCGTACAGCTTGAATTTCTTTTCGATGACGGCGGCGGAAGTGGCGCTGGAAAACATGCACTTGCTGCAACCGCTGGTCGAGCAAATGAAACAGGAACACGACCGTCTGTTTGCTGAATTGCAAAAGTTCGACGGACAATTAGTTCCCATGCCTTCGGCGGCGAATTTCTTCTGCGTCAAAACGACGATTCCGCCGAAAGAATTATTTGAAGCTCTGCACGCGCGCGGCATTCTGATTCGCAACGTCAGCAGCGCGCCGATGCTGGAACACTACGTCCGCATCAGCGTCGGCACGCCGGATGAAAACGACAAACTAATTGCCGCGTTGAAAGAGATATTTGGATAAACAGGTGATGCGATGTTCGAGCGAGTTCTGGAAACAATGTGCGAATGCATTCGAGAAAGTCGCTTTACGTTTACCCGGCACGCCTATGATGAAATGAACGATGACGACCTGTTCGTTTTCGATTTGGAACAGTGCATTCAGACCGGTACTATTGTCGAGCGTCAATGGGATGACGATTTCAATGATTGGAAGTACGTCATTCATGGTCAAAGCGCAGATGGTGAAGAAATCGCTGTTGTCGCTAAACTGGCCGACAACCAAAAAACAATTTTCATTACGACTTTTCGCTTATGAGCAATAAAAGAGAAACTCTAGTTCGCTGTGATTTATGCGGCCAATTGACTGCCTGTGAAGTAAGACGCCCTCAGATTGTTGGCAAAGCTGACCGTATGGTTGTGGTTGAGAACGTACCCATGACTTCTTGCAGCAATTGTGGCCACGATTACTTTTCTGCTGAAGTTGCGCGGATGCTTGATGCCGTTCGCTCTGGGCAACAACATTTAACCTCAAGAAGGAGCATTCCTGTTTTTGAGTTCGCATAATTTCTGCCTCCCAACATTCTGATCTCGGAAGTTTTTCCAATGACACGCCAAGCCGAAATCAAACGCACGACCAAGGAAACCGACATTCATCTGAAGCTGAACCTGGATGGAGTGGGCAAAAGCGCCATCAGCACGGGCGTTCCGTTTCTGGATCACATGCTCGACCTGTTTGCGCGGCATGGGTTGTTTGATCTGGAATTGACCTGCAAAGGCGATTTGCAGATTGACGATCACCACACGGTCGAAGACATCGCCATTTGTCTGGGGCAGGCGTTTGCCCAAGCGCTTGGCGACAAAAAGGGAATCGTTCGTTACGGCCAGGCTTACGTGCCGATGGATGAAACTCTGGCGCGAGCCGTGGTGGATTTGTCTGGGCGGTATTTTCTGGTTTATCGCGTCGAAAACACGCGCGACAAAGTTGGCACGTTTTCGGTCGAGCTGGCGGAACATTTCTGGCACTCCTTCGCCGAACATTGCCGCTGCAACCTGCACATCGAAGTTTTCTACGGTCGCAATCAGCACCATATTATCGAAGCTGTCTTCAAAGCGGCGACACGCGCTTTGGCGCAAGCCGTTCGGCTGGATGATCGGATTCAAGGAGTCATGTCCACTAAAGGTGTTATCTGATGAGCATCGCAATTATTGATTACGGCGTTGGCAATTTGCGCAGCGTCGAAAAAGCATTCACTTCGCAAGGCATCGAGGCCGTCGTCACCAGCGACGAAAAGATATTGCGCAAGGCAGACAAACTCGTCTTGCCGGGCGTTGGTGCGTTCAAGGCTTGCATGGACGGATTGAAAGCTCGCGAGTTTGACGAACTGGTTCTGGAAGCGGCCAGGTCAGGGAAGCCAATCATCGGGCTATGTGTCGGGTTGCAGATGATGTTTGACGAAGGCCATGAGTTTGGCGTTCACAAAGGCTTGGGCTTAATGCCGGGGCGTGTGGTGAAATTCCCCGAAAAGCTGCGCGTGCCGCACATCGGTTGGAATCAAGTCGAATTCAAACGCAATCACGCAGTGTTCAACCAACTGCCCAGCCAGACGTTTTTTTATTTCGTGCATTCGTTTTATGTCGAAGCGGATGATCCCGTCTGTGTGTTGGGCGAGACGGATTACGGCATGCGCTACGCTTCGATTTGTGGGCGCGACAACATCGTCGGGGTCCAATTCCATCCTGAAAAAAGCCAGACCGCCGGGCTGAAGCTGCTGAAAAATTTTGCTGAAATGTGAAGCGGCTAGCACGCCGCTTCACCGCCGGCTTCTCCACCTTCTGGGCCATAAAACATCACCCAGACTGCGAAATCTTCCGTGAAATCCTCAAAACAGTGTGCCTTGCCTGTGGGCGCGAAAATCACGTCGCCGACTTCGGTTGTTCGGTGAGTTTCACCATTGAAGAACACGCCCGCGCCACGCGCGACGACGTATAGTTCATCGCGCGTGTGCGGAGTTTGCGGATCAATCAATTCGCCGTTTGTGCCGCGCGGCACGTAAAATTTGATTTGCAGCGTGCCGTGTTCAAACAACGCCACTGATCTGGCCGGAGCGGCAGCGGCCAATCGCTCAAACGCTGTTGCCAACGTTATGTGCGCCCATTCGCCGCGAAGCTCCATTGACGTTCCGTCAATAACGTTCATAACGCCTCAAGCCAGATACCGCTCTCGCAAAATTTCCTGATGATAAAGTTCGTGTCCGGCGATGATGTAAGCCAACGCGCGCGCAGTGATCGGATTCTCGCTGGCCGTGCCGACTTGCTGCCACGCGGAATCGGTCAAATGACGAAACAGATGCAGATTCGATTTGCGAACGGCTTCAAACTCATCGGCCAGATCGGCGATGGTTCGCGTTGACCAATCGGTGTTCGCTATAAAATCATCCTGCTCAAATCCCGGTAGCGGAGTTTTGTCGCCGCGCGCGATTCGCAATGCCCGATAAGCCATGATTCGTTCGGTATCAATCACATGTCCCATCATTTCCTTGGTTGACCATTTGCCGGGCGCGTATCGGTGATCGGCCTTGTCGGTCGGGACGGCCCGCCATGCTGCCAGCGTGTCGTTCAGTTGCTCGGTCAACGTTTCGACTATATTTCCATCCGGCACCAGCGAAACGTATTTGCCATAATAAGAGGCGTATTCTTCAACAGCGGGTTTAGTTGCCAAAATTTGATTCTCCTTTTTGCGCAAAATGTTCCGGCGACTTTCTCAAGATTTCTACTGGCTGGGGAACGTTGACCAGAACTACGCAGCCATTTTGCGACCAGACTGCATGTTTGCCGTTCGGAGCGGTGTACAAATAATCGCCTGCGAATAAATGATCTTTGCCGAGTTTGATGTCGCCTTCGAGTACGAAAATTTCTTCGCCGCCGGGGTGATTATGCGCAGGATATGTTGCGCCCGGTTCGAATTTCAGCAGGATCGTCGGCGCTCTGCGAGTCGTTTCATCAAACCGCAGCGCTTTCACAAAAACACCTGTCACGCCGGGTTCAGGCAGCGGTTTCCATTCGGTTTGATTGCTTCGGACGAGTTGAGTAAGGCTTTCAACTGTTTTGACGTTTGTTCCAGTCATCTTGAATTCCTTTGGAGGTTACATCGCTTCGCGCAATCGTCGAATTTGATCGGCGTGATCGTGAGCGTGAGCGGCGTAACTTTTCAGCCAGATTTCCGTGCCGTATTCGCCGCTTTCGCTGTGCGTTCCTTTCCGTTGCCAATCGGCTTCGGTCAAACGTTCCAGCAATTGAACCGTTGTGGCTCGCGCGGCGCGAAACGCGTCCATTGCCGGCGCAATGTCGCGCGAGTTGTAATCCAGCCGCGTGGCAAAAAGCGCTTCGTCGTAGCCTTGAATTGCCGGATTGTCTTCCACCAGCAACCGTCGCAATCGAATGGCGCTGGTCATTTCGCTGTCGGCCAGATGGTGAATGATTTCGGCGGCGCTCCATTTGCCGGGAATCGGGTGTGCGCTGAGCTTGTCGGTTGGAAAACCTTCCAACGCCCTTACGACTTCGTTGTACCCGTCGGCGTACCGATCAATCAATTCCTGTCTTTCTGCTTGAATCATGCGTCTTCTCCTGAAAAGGTTAAGCTCGTTTGTAATTGGTGACGTAATCCGGCAGTTCGATGCCCGGCGCCAGCAATGAATCGTTGATCGGCGCACCGGGAATTAACGCGAGCGGCAGTTGCCCGGCCCAAACCGGAATTGCCATATCTTCATCGTCGTCCTTGGGATCGCCCGTGCGGACTTTGGCAGAAACTTCTTCCAGCCATACGGCCAACACGGTCGTCGCCTTCAGTTCCTGGGCGTTTGGTGAGCGGACTTCCGCCCATCGCCCAGGAACGATGTGCTCAGTGATGGCTGCCAACGCCGCCATCTTGCCAGGTTCGTCTTCGACCAGTTCTGCCTGTCCGAAAACGACCACTGAGCGGTAATTGACCGAGTGATGAAATGCCGACCGCGCCAACACCAATCCGTCAAGCAGCGTAACGGTGATGCAGACCGGTATCTTGCCGCTCAAACTGCGCATCATGCGGCTGGCCGCCGAACCGTGGATGTACAGCGTGTCTCCGACGCGGCCATAACTGGTCGGAATGACGAACGGCTGACCGTCAACCACGAATCCGATGTGGCAAACCAAAGCTTCGTCCAGAATCTTGTACACGGCTTCGCGGTCGAATTCGCCGCGCTGCGGCAATCGTTTGAGAGTCGTTTTTGGGGTTTTCGCAAATTGCTCCATGACAGTGGGCAAAATACGTGGAAAAGTGGACTTGTCCAAGAGCCAATTTTATGCTGAGATACCAGTCCACTTATGGAACTGGCAATTACACTGGACAATCGGTTATCCGAACCGTTGCACCGCCAACTTTACGAAGAGTTGCGGCGCGCAATCCTTTCGTGCCGGTTGAAACCGGGCGAGCGGTTGCCTTCGACGCGGGCATTGGCCAATTCGCTGGGCGTGTCTCGCGCGACGGTGACGCTGGGGTACGAACAACTCATCGCCGAAGGGTATCTGGAAGCCGTCATCGGTTCCGGCACGCGCGTTTGCGGCCAGTTGCCGGATGATCTGTTGCGAACCGTTCCGGTCAACCAATTGCAAACAGAAAGTTTTGCGCTCAACGGTTCAAAGGCTTGCGGTATCAAACTGTCTGCTTACGGCGAATATCTTGACGATTCTCGACCGCTGGAAGGCGTTGATCCCGATTTGCCAATCAGTTTCAAAACCGGGCGACCGGCGTTGGAGGAATTTCCCGTGGCGGAATGGCGGCGGTTGTTGTTGCGTCATTGCCGAACAGCCAGCGAGCGGTTGCTGGATTATGCGCCCGAAATGCGAGGCGATCCGCAATTGCGAGCGGCCATTTGCAGCTATCTGGGACGTTCGCGCGCGGTTCGATGTTCGGCGGATCAAATCATCATTATCAATGGGTCTCAGCAGGCGATTGATCTGGTCACGAAAATTCTGATCGAACGCGGCGACACCGTGGCGGTCGAAAATCCCGGCTATCTGGGCGCACGCCGAGCTTTTCTGGCGCAGGGAGCCAAACTGGTTCCGATTCCTGTGGATGAAAGCGGCATCGTTGTCGAAGCTCTGGATTCAAAAAACGCTGTCCGGGCAAAGCTGGTGTACGTCACGCCTTCGCACCAGTTTCCGACCGGAGCGATGTTGCCGTTGCAGCGGCGGCTGGAATTATTGAAGTGGGCGGAACGGCGCGGCGCAATCATCATCGAAGACGATTACGACAGCGAGTTCCGTTTTGGGAGTCGCCCGATTCCGGCGCTACAAGGATTGTCTGATGGCAACAACGTGATTTACGTCGGCACATTTTCCAAAGTGCTGTTTCCGTCCTTGCGCATTGGGTACATGGTCGTCCCGGAATCGTTGATGCGCGTGTTCACCCGCGCGCGTTGGATTGCCGACCGCCAAACTCCCACGCTGGAACAACTGGCGCTGGCCGATTTTCTCAACGAAGGTCATCTGGAACGTCATCTGCGGCGAATGCGAACCCTGTACGACAAACGGCGCCAAGCGTTGATTCGCGCGCTGAAGCTGCATTTTGAAGACCGTGTCGAAGTTCTGGGCGAAAATGCCGGTCTGCATTTGATGGCGCGATTGCGAACGAATTTCAGCGATGAAGAGGTCGTTTTGCGCGCGGCGGAAGTCGGAGTTGGATTGTTGAGCGCTAAAATTTATTACCTGCACGAAGCCCGATCAGGCGAATTCGTTTTCGGATACGGCGGTTTGAGCGAGCGGCGAATTTCCGAAGGGATCAAGCGTTTGGCAAAAGCTTTGCGATAAATCCATAAAAAGCTTGCCTGAAATGCCAAATTGAGTAGTATTTGTCGCGGTGTCGGCGCTTTCGGTCGGCACTCAATCAAATTCAACCTTGAACAAAACTACCTTGAAACCTTTTTAGTCCGAATGGACAGTGGTTTCCGGGTCAACGACAAATGGTTTGTGAGCATGCAAAACCTTTCAGCTCTCACATTGGCAACACACCCGCATGATTATCATCCCAGCCATTGATTTACGTGGCGGGCGCTGCGTTCGGCTAACGCAAGGACAAGCTTCCGCTGAAACCGTCTATTCCGAAAACCCTGTCGTGATGGCTAAACGGTGGTACGACGAAGGCGCAGAGATGCTGCATATCGTCAACCTGGACGCCGCGCTTGGCAAAAACGACGCCGCGAATCTGAAAGCGCTGGAAAGCATTCTTTATGAAGTGAACATTCCGGTTCAGTTCGGTGGCGGCGTGCGGTCGAAAGAAGATGTTCATCGTCTGGATGACATGGGAGTCACGCGCATCGTCATTGGCACGACGGCGATTGAAAATCCCGTGTTGCTGGAACACATCGTTGATGAATTCGGCTCGGCCATCGTCGTCGGCATTGACGCTCGCGACGGCATTGTCGCCTTGCGCGGATGGGAAAAGATGTCGAACATCAAAGCCGTTGACCTGGCCTTGAAAGTCGCCGAAAAAGGCGTCGAACGAATTGTCTACACCGACATCGCCCGCGACGGCATGCTGACCGGCCTGAACATCGAAGCCACGCGAGAAATCGCCGAAGCCAGCGGATTGCACGTCACTGCTTCGGGTGGAGTCGCTTCGCTGGACGACATTTACGCGCTGAAAGAAATCGAACAATTCGGCGTGGACAGCGTCATCGTCGGCAAGGCGCTCTACGAAGGGGTCTTCACACTGGGCGAAGCGCTCGACGCCGCCGACGATTACGACGACGAGTAATAGGACGGTTTATGCCAGACGACGAAACCATGCAGCCCAGAAGAGAGCGCCGGAACGATCAACTGACCTACCTGCACGACATCACTTCGCGCAAACCCGCGCAGATCGAATACGAACGTCGCCGCCGGATGGAAATAGAGGAGGACGAGCGCGAATCGGCGCTCAATTCCTGGAGCTGGATGCTGGTGACGGCGGTGATTGTCGGAGTTCCGGCGGGGCTTGTCCTGTGGTTTTGCGAACCGATTGTGCGGGCGCTGGCGCTGATTGCCGGCGTCGCCACGACAGTTTTTCAGTACAAAAGCGCCAGAACCACACAGGCTCAACGAAGAAGTTTTGTCTTCCTGCTGACAACCATCATTGCCGGTCTCAGCCTGCTGGTATTTCACCAAAGCCTGTAATTGCCCGGCCAGGTTCTGCCTGGAAATTCCTGTAATTTGGCGCTTGCGCGAATAGGCTTGATTTGACGCGGCTTGAACTATTCGCTGCGTTCGTGCTATTTGATTGCGCCTTTGCGACGGCTGGTGAAGCTTTCCGCTCAACTGTCATCGGCCAATTAACGCAACCGGAATCATCGTTATGTCCAAATCATTAGTTATCGTCGAATCGCCATCGAAGGCGAAAACAATCAATAAATATCTGGGTAAAGATTTCAAAGTGCTGGCTTCGGTCGGCCACGTCAAGGATTTGCCGAAAAAAGGGCTGGGCGTGGATGTCGAAAACGATTTTGAGCCGACTTATGAAGTCATGCCCGGCAAGGAAAAGGTGGTCAAGGAAATTACCGCCGCCGCCAAAGAAGCCGAGCAAGTCTTCATCGCCACCGACCCGGATCGCGAAGGCGAAGCCATCGGCTACCATCTGGCCGAAATCGTCAAAAGCGGGCGCGGCCAATCAAAGAAGCCTGTCTTCCGCGTGATGTTCAACGAAATCACCAAAAATGCGGTCAAGGAAGCGTTTAACCACGCGGGAGAAATCAACAACGATCTGGTGGACGCTCAACAAGCGCGTCGCGTATTGGATCGGCTGGTCGGATACAAAGTCAGCCCGTTGTTGTGGGACAAGGTTCGGCGCGGGTTGTCTGCCGGGCGCGTGCAAACCGTCGCCGTTCGGTTGGTCGTCGAACGCGAACGCGAAATTCAGGCCTTCGTCAAAACCGAATACTGGTCCATCATTGCCAATCTGGCCGCGCAATTGCCGCCGAATTTCGACGCGCGTCTTTATAAAGTTGACGCGCTGACGGTCAAAACCTCCGGCTTCGATGATGGCGTCAAAAAGAACGAATTCCACATCAAGGACGAAACCACCGCCAAAGGCATTCTGGACGAACTTGGCGGCGCGAAATACATCGTCAGCGAAGTCGCCACCAAAGAGCGCAAACGCAATCCGGTTCCGCCATTCATTACTTCCAAACTGCAACAGGAAGCTTCGCGTAAGCTGTATTTTTCCGCCAAGCGCACGATGCAGATTGCGCAAAAGCTGTATGAAGGAAAAGACATCGGCAGCGAAGGCACGGTCGGGTTGATTACCTACATGCGAACCGATTCGACGCGCGTGGCTGACAGCGCGCTGGCTGAAGTGCGAGATTTCATCGGTGAAAAGTTCGGAGCGAACTATCTGCCGGAAAAGCCGATTTTTTACCGCTCGAAAAAAGACGCGCAGGACGCGCACGAAGCCATTCGCCCGACTTCCGCCGACCGTTCGCCGGACAAAGTCGCGGCCTATCTGGAAAAAGACGAATTGGCGCTGTACCGCCTGATCTGGCAACGTTTTGTCGCTTCGCAAATGATGCCGGCAATCTTTGACCAAACGACGATTGATATTTCGGCGGGCGAAAAATACACGTTTCGCGCGACGGGATCGGTCATCAAGTTCGATGGCTTTCTGGCTGTGTATGAAGAAGGCAAGGACGAGAAAGACGAAGAAGACGACGAGCGCGCCGCCAAGTTGCCGAAAGTCACCAAAGGCGAACAGTTGACGTTGAATTCGTTGACGCCGAACCAGCATTTCACTGATCCGCCTCCGCGATACACCGAAGCCACGCTGGTCAAGGCGCTGGAAGAGAAGGGAATCGGACGGCCTTCGACTTATGCTTCGATCATGTCTGTGATTCAAGACCGTGAGTACGTGCAGAAAAATGAAAACAAGTTTTTCCCCACAGAACTCGGCACTATCGTCAACGATTTGCTGATTGAAAGCTTCACGGATTTGTTTGCCGTCGAATACACGGCGCAGATGGAAGCCCAGCTTGATGAAGTCGAAGACGGCAAGCTGAAATGGACGCAGGCGCTGCATGGGTTTTACGACAAGTTCACAGTGGATTTGAAATCCGCGCAGGAACACATGCGCGACGTGAAGCGGCAGGAAATCATCACCGATGAAGTCTGCGACAAATGCGGATCGAAAATGGCCATCAAGTTTGGCCGCTTCGGGCAGTTCCTGGCCTGCACGAATTATCCCGAATGCAAAAGCACGCGCGAGCTGGCCAAACCGCCCGCCGTCAATGGCAACGGCGAAGTCAGCGCCGACACGGAAAATCCTTACGCCAACGAAACCTGCGAAAACTGCGGACGACCGATGGCGTTGAAGAAAGGTCGCTTCGGAGCGTTTCTGGCCTGCACCGGTTATCCCGAATGCAAAACCACGCGCAAGATCACCAAGACCGGCGCAGTCGCGGCGGCTCCGGTGATGTTGGACGAACGCTGCCCGGTGTGCGATTCGCAACTCGCCATCAGGCAGGGGCCTTATGGCGAATTCACGGCTTGTTCGACGTACCCGACCTGCAAATACATCAAACGCGAAACCACAGGCGTGCCGTGCCCGAACGCGGGCTGCAAAGGCGAAATCGTCGTCAAAAAATCCAAACGCGGCAAAGTCTTTTACGGCTGTTCGGAATATCCGAAATGCGACGCAGTGTTCTGGGACAAGCCGATTGCCGAATCCTGTCCGCAGTGCAACAAACCTTTCACGCTGGAAAAATTCAACGCCAAAAAAGAAGAGACGATTCGGTACTGCTCCGATGAAGCTTGCGGATTCAAGCTGGTCAATGGAGTTCCGGCTGAAGTGATGGAAAAGGCCGCTTCCAAACCGACGAAAGCGGCCAAAACGACCAAAGCCACAAAAAGCAAACGCACGACCAAAGCGGCATCTGGCGATTGATGCCGCTTTGGTCTTTGAAAAATTGCTTTTTCAAAGTTTGGGCAAGAAAGGTTTGTAGACTTACGTCTCTTGCTTGAACAAGAGGGTGATCAAGCCAATGCTTGAAGTCGCAGGCAACAACGCTCCAGGCTTGGCGCATTTCGGCGTGCATTGGCAGGATCCCATTGCTGATTTACAAACTGGCTAAGCTCTGATGTATACAACCGTCCTTCCGAAGCAGTTGACCCTTCTTCAGGGACTAGCGCAGCACGAATCCTTTTGCTCTTTGAAGTGCGCGCTAAATTTATCAGCGCTTGTTTTGGATCTTCGAGTCCCTCTGGCCTATCAGGAATTTTGGAAAGAGCAATTTGAAGAAAATTCGCTATGTTTTCACGGTCGGCCAGTAACCAACTCTCTATTTCCTTGACCACTACTCTAAGCAACATCCTTGGCTGACGATGTGGAAGCCATGTAGTGATGACCGCTCCGGGGCATGGTAAACCTGTGTCCATAAAATCCACCAAAGCCAAATAGTTGATTGACACAGCAGACTTATTGAAAGCTTTGATTTTGTCTTTTATGTAGGTAAATCCCTTCTTCGGATAACAAGGTCCAGGCGTGTGGTCAGTCTCAACGATAATGCGATTCGCCACCGCTTCATCCAATACTCCCTCAACGATCATATGAATTACAGCCATGGCTTAAAAAGAAAACTCCAGTTGCTTGGCATTATTTGGGGCGGACTTTGGCAAAATCACGTCAGCAACTGTCAGCCCTGCTTTCAATTGTGCAACTTCTTCAGGATTATCCACCGGAGATTTTAGCAATGTGCCATCTTGACTAGGTTCTAAACGGAGAACTTCGTGGGCTGAAATGCTTTTATCAGCTAATATTTCTTCAGAATGTGTGCTTACGATGAATTGCCGCTTCGTTTTACGATGCCGATTAACACGCTCAATTAAGCTGGGTAAATGTCGAACGACTTCCGAATGTAAAGAAAGTTCTGGCTCTTCCATCAGCAATGGACCTTCTCCTTCAAAAAGTGACCAAAGCAGTCCGAAAAGCCTGAGCGTGCCGTCTGAGAACTGCGTTTCGCTTTGTTTTCCCGCATGTGGTCTCCAATGTTCAAATAAGCCCACCAGATGAGGAACCCCAAGATGATCGCGTGTCACTTTCAACTCTTTCAGTTGTGGCGCCGCGACTTTCAGCGCCGATAGAATTTTACTCAGGCGCGAGTCTCTGAATTTTGCCGGGGTGTTTTCAACACGCTGTAAAAAGTCACGCCCATAAGGATCATTTTCGATTTGTGATGGAGAAAATCCTTGGGGGTCACGAATCACTTGAGGCAATAGGTGTTGGTAATTAACGCTCTGAAAAAAATGAACAATTGGACGAAAGCGTTTATTGGCATTGATCTGTTCAAGAAACGTTTGGGTAAGTCTTAGTGCGTCTGCCTTATCATCTGGGTCTGGCCGTGTGAACAACCTGACACCATTGTGTTCAACAAGCTCTTCTTTAATCAGGGGGACACGTTGTTTATCCTGGTTAAACCTCAAACGGTAGAGCCACGTTTCATCATTTTCATTACGAAGCTCAACCTCAAGCAGAATATCTGAGTATTTACGCGCAGCTAAACAACGAATAGCCGAGACACCATCTCGACTCTCAACCGCTTGCTGAAATCCTCCGCCTTTTACCAGGCAAAGATCACGTAGAAAACGAAAGATATCGAGAAAATTTGACTTCCCCGAAGCATTGGGTCCGATGAGGAAAAGCCTTCTGCTCATCTTGACCTCTCCTTTGGGGAAGTTTTTCCAATTCTCAATCTTCAATCGCTGGATGTACATTTCCCACTCTCCAGTAAAGTCACATTATGACTTGGCATTCAAATTCCTTTAGGTTGTAACACGGCTTTGACGTATTTCCCGTCGTGCATGCCGTCAAAACAATCTTTCCAATCTTCCAGATAGGCTACGCGGCTGATGATCGGTTTCAGATTGATCTGCCCGGAAGCCAGCATTGAAACCACCATCTCCCAATTCTGAAAGGTGTGGCTGAAACTGCCTTGCAGCGTGACGGCTTTTTGCACCAGCGGGTCAAGCGAAAAGCCGAGCGGTTGCGGCCCCCAGCCGACTTTGGTGATTTGTCCTGCCGGACGCACGATGTCCATCGCGGTTTTCAGTGCCGCTGAGGCTCCCGCCGCATCCACCACCAAATGCGCGCCGAGTCCATCGCCCAAACTCATGACCAGGTCTTTCAAATCGGTTTCCTGCAAATTGATCGCGTGCGTTGCGCCAAGCTCTTTTGCCGCTTCCAACCGCGAAGCGTCATTCGGCATTCCGGCGACGATCAGATTGCCCGCGCCCGCCAGCCGAGCCATTTCTGCGCACAGCAAGCCAATCGGCCCCGGCCCCAATACCACCACAGTGTCGCCTGGCCGGACATTGCTTTTTTCGATAACGCAGTTGTAACCGACACAGCAAGGTTCGGTCAGCGCGGCTTTTTCAAATGGCAAGTTGTCCGGGATGTGATGCAGAGTGCGTTCGGGCACACGGACAAATCCCGCCATCGCTCCGTTGATGCCATAACCGAATCCTTTGCGCTGCGGGCACAGGTTGTAAGCTCCCGTGCGACACAACATGCACTGGCCGCAAATGTACGACGCAGTTTCGGAAACCACGCGGTCGCCTTCCTTGATGGTTTTGACGCGCTTGCCGACTTTCGCCGCCACGCCGCCGAATTCGTGACCCAGAATCACAGGAACGTTCACCGGCCAGCTTTGCGAAGCGTGATACTGGTGAACGTCGCTGCCACAGACGCTGACCGCGCCAACGGCCAACAGAACTTCATCTTCGCCAATTTCGGGAACGGCCACTTCGCGGACTTCGACCGAACCGGGTTTCAGGTCGTATTGCACGACCGCCGTCATTGATTGACCCATAACTCTATTTGTCTCCTTCAGCTTGTTTTTGAATTGGATCGCCTTCCGGCGGATGACGATGAACGCTTACATCAGCAGCGCGTATTCGCAATATGCGCTCACGATTCAGTTCCAACAGGTCTGCTGTTGCACTGCCAATTGCTGTCAAAGGAATTATCCTCAGCCCATCTGGTGACCAAATGAAATGCTCAGCCCAAGAATGAAAACGAGGATTGAACAGTGGCAACATCTGGCCGGTTTGAGCGTCTAAAGCAACCAGCTTGTTTGATTTGCGGCGATTGCAATGAAAACAGGCCAGCGCCAGATTCTCAAACTCATCTTCGCCGCCTTCTGAAGTCGCCGTCAGGTGGTCAATTGTGAACCGGACATACTGCCAGCGTTCGTTGGTGTGGCAATACTCGCAAAGGAATCTAGCTCGCAACCGAACCCGATGCTGAATGGCTTTGGAAAATTTGCGAGCCACTCATTTACCCTTTTTGTTGTGCCATAGACAGGTTGCGGATCAGACGATTGAGGAAGCTCAGATAATCATCCACGTCTTCATATTGCTGTAACTCCTGCTCTTCGTCTGCGGTCAGCAAGACTTCCCGCTGCTTATCCAACAAAGATTCGATTCGCGCCTGCACTGAGCTTGCGACGCGGAAGATCAGCACTCCTTGCTCAAGCTCCAGCGCAATTGCGCCTTCTCGCGGCAAACTGACTGGCAAGCTTTGTAACAGAGGAACTGTTTGAACCGAAGCAGTAGCCATAAAACCTCCTTGTGGTAAGCGCGATGATAATACACATCATTCACGAATGCGGCGCACGATTTCGCTCAAGATTCCTTTCAGGTCGCTGCTGCCGGTTGCTTTGAATGAATGCGCATCAATCGCCAGCGGAGCGCCAATCACCACCAGTGGAGCGCCGTGTTTTGGCATGCTGATGGCTTGTTCGATGGAAAGTCCGCCGACGGCTTGCACGGGAATGCTGACGGCTTCGACGACGGCTTTCAGGTCGTCCAGCGGGCTGAGCATTTTGCCGGTGTCAGCGAAAATGCCGTTGCGTTCGTCAAAACCCGTGTGATGCACGATGTAATCCACGCCCAGGTCTTCCATCCATTTCGACGCGGCGGCTTTGTCGTCGCAAACCATGTTGTCGCCCATGACTTTGACGCCGAAGTCGCGTCCGGCTTTGACGACGCATTTGATGGTTTCGGCATGCGCGCGCGCCATCACGACAACGTGTGTTGCGCCGGCTTTGGCCATCATTTCGGCTTCCAAATAGCCGCCGTCCATGGTTTTCAGGTCGGCGATGATTGGGTGATTGGGAAATTCGGCGCGCAGAGCGCGAACGCCGTGAAGCCCTTCGGCCAGGATCAGCGGCGTCCCGGCTTCCAGCCAGTCCACGCCTGCTTCCACAGCGATGCGGGCGGTTTCGATTGCTTCTTTAATGTCCGTCAGGTCTAAGGAAACTTGTACGATTGGATTCATGAGTAATAGAGCGGGGCGAAAGAGCAGGCTTGCCGATTCGGCAAGCCTGCTCTTTCGCCATAAGTGGTTATAGTTAATCTTTCAAGATGAATGTAACTTTCAGGGTTACGCGGTATTCGGAAATCTTGCCGTTTTCGATCTTCACTTTTTGATCCTTGATCCAGGCACCCTGGACCTCATCCAGTGTTTTACAGGCACGGGCGATACCTGTTTCTATGGCGTCTTCAAAGCTTTTTTCCGATGAAGCGATAATTTCTGTTGTTTTGGCTACTGACATGATTTGCTCCTTTGTAGTTAGTGGTTGGTTTTGAGTTGTGAAAGTCGGGCTTGCGATGTTTTATAAATTGCCTTTCTTAAGTTCTTCGGCAATGTAATCACAGGCGCGGACGGTAATCGCCATCATCGTCAGCGTAGGGTTTTGATAACCCATCGAAACAAAGCATGCGCCATCAGTGACAAAGACGTTTTTTACGTCCCAGCTTTGGTTGAATTTGTTCAGCACTGAGGTTTTCGGATCGTTGCCCATGCGAGCAGTGCCGACTTCGTGAATGCACAATCCCGGAGGCGCCAGCGTGGGATTTTCCCATTCGATCCTCCAACCGGCTTCGGTGGCCATTTCGCGCATGGTTTCGATCTGGTCTTTGGCCATTTCGCGTTCGTTGTCGCTGTGTGTGCATTCGATGTGCGCGACGGGAATGCCCCAGGCGTCTTTGACGGCTTTGTTGATCGTCACACGGTTTTCCTTGCGCGGCAGCATTTCGCCGAACGCTCCGATCCAGAAATTGGGCGCGTCGGGCGTTTCGCGGATCATCTTTTTCAGTTGTTCGCCCAAACCGGGAACACGCTGCAAATGCGTAGGCAAAATGCCTCGCTGCGAACTGGCTTGAATGCCGTAGCCGCGAATGAATTTCGGATGTTTGTCCCACACGTTTCGATATTTGGGAATATACGCGCCGTTGTTGCGACCGTCTTCGTGAACGTATGGATATTTGGCGACCGAAGGAACCGTGCCGCCCAAACTGACCGAATACGTGTGATCCATCAGATACCGGCCCAACACGTCGGACGAATTGCCCAACCCGTTCGGATGTTGGCGCGAAGCCGAGTTCAACAACAAGCGCGTGGATTCGATTGTCGAAGCGCAAACGACGACGACTTTGGCAAAAACTTCGTGCGCTTTTTTGGTCAAACGATCCACAAAGGCGACGCCTTTGGCTTTGCCGGTTTTCGGATCAACGATGATGTGGCTGGCAACGGCGTCCGGGCGAAGCGTCAGTTTGCCGGTCGCCATTGCCGCCGGAAGCGTCGAAGCCGGAGTGCTGAAATAGGATTTGGTGTCGCAACCGCGTTCGCAATGGCCGCAATAATGACAGGCGGCTCGGCCATTGTGATTTTGCGTCAGCATGGCCACACGGCCAATGATGACTTTGCGTTCTTTCCAACGCGCTTCGACGGCTTTTTTCAGCAGTTGTTCGCCGCAAGTCAGAGCCATCGGTGGCAAGAAAATCGAATCAGGGAGTTGCGGCAGGTTTTCTTTCGATCCGCTGATGCCTGCGAACCGTTCGACACGTTCGTAATACGGAGCAAGTTCGGCGTGGCTGATGGGCCAGTCTTCGCCGAAACCATCGCGGCTGGCGGCTTTGAATTCGTAATCGCTGAGCCGGTAAGACTGGCGTCCCCACATCAGCGTGCGGCCACCGACCTGACGTCCGCGAATCCAGTCAAACGGTTTGTCTTTGGGCGTGGTGTATGGATTGTCCTTGTCATCCACGAAGAAATGATGGCCGTATTCGTCGCAGGCATAACACTTGGCTTGAATCGGCTGGCGGTCTTTGTACAACGTCGTTTGCGGAACGACACCGCGATATTTCACATCATACGGAAAGGCCAGCATCTTGTAATCCTTGGCAGGATCGAGCTTGCGCCCGGCTTCGAGCATGATGACGCGCAGGCCTTTTTCAGTCAGTTCTTTAGCCGCCCAGCCGCCGGTTGCGCCTGAACCGACGACGATGGCGTCGTAAACGGGTTGTTTGGCCATTGGTTCCCCCAGCAAATGAGATGAATGGTGTGGATTTCTAAATCGAAGCAAAAAACTTTGAGACAGGATTTTCAGGATTTTTCAGGATGAACAGCATTCGAACCGAATTGGGCATTACTGGCATTGGTAAATCCGTAAATCCTGCTAAATCTTGTTCATCCTGTCGAAAAAGCGTGTCTCAATGTTGTTGATTCTGATTTAGATCGATTTTCAGTTGTCTGTATGGTTTGGCCACAGAGCCTCAGAGACTAAGAGAAGGACTCAGAAACCTCTGTGTCTCCGTGCCTCGGTGGCAAATTACGTACACTGAAGTGAAATACGATCTAGCTTGTGGCTTCGCGCCGACGGCGAAGCAGATTGTTGAACAGATAAATCACGATGATTGCTGCGGCAACGCCCAGCCCGATTTTCGGATAATGATGTTTGAAAATGTCCGTTGCTTGTTCGCCGTATTTCACTGCCAGCCAGCCTTCCAGCAAAAAGCGGAATCCGCGCCCGGCCACCAGCGCGGCAATGAATCGCCACAACTGCATTTTGAAAGCGCCTGCGCTCAGCACGAACAACTTGAACGGAAACGGCGGAGGCAACACCGAAGCCAGCAACATCGCCAGAATGTCGTATCGGTCGAGCAGGTCTTGAACGCGCGCGCGTTTTTCCGGGCTGAATTTTTTCAACACGGCTTCGCCGCCTTTGCGCGCGGCGAAATACAGCACCAGCGAGCCGGCGGTCGAACCGACGACCGCGGCCAGAACATACAACGGCATCATCGAATGGTTGGCGTGAGACAATGCCATGACGACGACATCCGGGCCGCCGGGCAGCGGAATGGACGCCGCGTCAATAAAACCAATCGCCAGCACGCCCAGCGCGCCCAAGCCGAACAATGTGGCTTGCAGCGATTTCAAGGCGCTGCCGATCCCTAGAAGAAAAATTTTCATTGAATGAGTCCAGTCAGTTTCCAGTCGGCAGTTTTCAGTCAGAACAAATCGAACTGGAAACAGGCGACCGGGAACTCAAAATTTAGTCTGAATAAGAAACCTGTGTCTGTGGTGACCGCCCTTTGAATTTAACCAGCGCCCAGCGCGAAATCACGATCAATGCCGCCAACCCAATCAGTATTCCCAACACGGTGAAGAAATGTTCTTCCAACCAACCGAGCATGCGTTTCACTTCGTCTTGATAAAAGTACGCCAGGATTCCCCAGAAGTAATAACGCGCCATTCGGGCAATCAGAATCGTCACGGCAAAACGCATTGGCGGATAATTCAGCGCGCCCGCCGTGGCCACAAAAATCTTGAACGGCATCGGCGGGGGCAGCAGCGCAGGAATGACCAGCGCAAACAATCCCCATTTGCGATACAAACCTTTGACGCGATCCAGATGTCTGGGATGAAACCGTTTGGAGATGAACTTTTCGCCGCTTCGCGCAATGCGATACAGCAGCAGACAGCCCATCACAGAGCCAATCGCCGGAAAGAGCGGGAAATAATAAACTTCAGTCGGTTTGTGCGCAACGCGCGTAACGGTGATGTAATCGTTGACTTCAGGCAATGACAGCAACGATGAATCCAGCGCGCCGACGAAAACCATCAACGGCGCAGCCCAGTACACCGGAGCTTCAACCACTTGGCGGGAAATTTCCAGAAACCATATTTTCAGCCAGTCCAGCATTTTTTGGTGGCCGGTGGTTGGTGGCTGGTGGTTGGTGGTTTTGGCGAAACATCGCCGTTTACCGACTACCGACTACCGACTACCGATTTACATCCTTTTGATAAAACTCTTGCCCGGAAGCTGCTTGATTCTATCTTTCATCTCCAAACCGAGCAAAGCAGTCATCAGGTCGGAAGAACTCAGTTCGCTGGACAGCAACAATTGGTCAATGTGGGCGGGCACGTCCGAAGAGAGAATGTCCAGGATTTTTCGTTCGCTGTCTGAAAGATCAACGGCTTCGAAAATTGGTTGGACGTTCGATTTCGTCACCGTTGGGCGCTCGATGCCGAAAAGTCGTTCTTTGGTATCGCGCGGCAATTCGTCCACCACGTCGCGCCAGATTTGCACCAGCTTCGCGCCGTCTTTGATCAAAAAGTTCGGACCGAACGACGTTTGCGACGTGATGTTGCCGGGCACGGCAAAAACTTCGCGGCCTTGTTCATAAGCCAGCCGCGCCGTAATCAGCGACCCGCTGTGTTCCGACGCTTCGACGATCAACACGCCAAAACACAATCCGCTCAAGATGCGATTGCGGTAGGGAAAATTCTGCGGCAAAGGCGGCGTTCCCATCGGAAACTCCGAAACGACCGCGCCGCTGGCGATGATCTGTTCTTCCAGCTTTTTATGCTCTTTCGGATATGTCGTTTCGAGTCCAGTGCCGACGACGGCGATGGTTTGCCCGTTGGATTCCAGCGCTCCGCGATGCGCCGCTGCGTCAATGCCGCGCGCCAGGCCGGAAACAATCGTCAAGCCGTGCGCCGCCAGATCGCGCGACAAACTTTCGGCCACGTTGACGCCGTAAGTCGAACAACGCCGCGAACCAACCACCGCCAGCGCCGGTCGTTCCATCGCTTTTTGCAAATCGCCGCGCACATACAACGCAATCGGCGGATCGTGAATTTCGCGCAGCAATTGCGGATAAGCGTCGTCTTCCAACGTGATGACTTCGGCGTTCAGTTTTTCCAGACGTTCGATTTCGGCGTTGGCTTTTTCCAGGATCGAAGAATCCTGAAGCTCCTGAATCGTGTCAGGTTTCAAGCCTTCTTTTCCCAGCGCCAACCGCGAAGCCGCAAAGACTCCGGCGGGCGATCCGAATCGGCTGAGCAATTGATTGGCAGTTCGCGGACCGATACCACGAACCATGTTGAGCGCGATCCAATCGGCCAGATCAGCACGCATGCAGTTTTCCTCCGTAGGCTGAAAATGAGTTTTGGGGTGGCGAGGCGGATTATACGAGTCGGGTGAGGAAAAGCATATTCGAGGTCAGTACCGCGACTGGTCAGGCCAATTGCGGTACTGACTCGGTTAGACGGGAATTACCACAGCAGTTTCAAACCGAACTGCAATTGACGAGGCGCATTCGCCTGCGAAGTGATCTGGCCAAAGGTCGTCGAAGTCACGCTGGTATTCGGTGAACCGAAGCGCGGCGTGTTGAAGGCGTTCAGCGCTTCGACGCGGAATTGCACGGCCAGGCGTTCCAACGGGCGGAACTGTTTGAACAACGACAGGTCGAAATTCTTGATGCCGTCGTTGCGGATGTTCACCGTTGGGCCGACGTTGCCGAACGTGAAGGCCGCCGGTTGACTGTAAACGCTGGTGTCGAAATACCGGTTCAGCCGTTGGTCAACCTTGCCGCTCAAATTCGGATTATTGCCGTTGGTGTTCGGGCGAGTCAGTGGATTGAACAATCCGGCGGTGTTGTTGGCGGTGATGTTCAACGGCGTGCCGCTTTGGAAGGTGGTGATGCCGTTGAACTGCCAGCCGCCGATAAAGGCATCCAGAACACCCGGCGCGCTGCCGCCGAACTTGCGGCCTTTGCCGAACGGCAGTTCATAGAGGTAACTGACGACGAAGCGGTGGGCAATATCAATCGTTGCCAGTCCGCGACTGGCGCGCAGATTGTAACTGTCCTGATGCGTCAAACCTTCTTCGATGTTTTTCGCCCAGGTGTAATTGCCGTCAATCATCATGCCTTGCGTCAGTTTCTTGCCGAAGCTGATTTGCAGCGCGTGGTAATTCGACGAAGCTCCGCTGGAATAAAGCGGCGTCAGAGTGGTGAATTGCGGATACGGGCGCAACAACTGTGCGCGGCTGGTTGTGCGCGACGTGAAAAAGCCCAGTGTGCCAAGTCCGAAAAACGGATTGGTAACCGACTGGTTCAATTGGGAACCGAGCGCCAGATGTTTTGGATCAAGCTGGTTCAGGTTTAAGCCGCCTTCGCCGTTGCGCGACAACTGCAAACCTCTTGTCCCGACGTAGGCGATTTCCACGTTGGCTTGCCACGGCAATTCACGCTGGATATTCAAATTCCATTGCTGGCTCCACGGCGTGATGGTGTCTTGCAACACAGATTCCAGATTGCCGCCGACCTGCGTCAGCAATCCGTCGGCAGCGCCCGGCAGCGCGCGGAAGCCATCCGGATAAGGATTCCGCAGCAGGTTGAACGGCGTGATGCCATCCACGGTCGTTTGCCACGGGTATTCGATGCGGAATCCGAACGGCCCCACAGTTCCCTGGGCAGCCTGATTCGACGGTCCAAAGATGTGCGAATACCCGGCGCGAACGACGGTTTTCGGATTCAGTTGATACGCCAAGCCCAAACGCGGCGCCAGATTGTTGGTGTCTTTGAAGTATTGATGGCGCGGATTGCCGTCTACGCCGACGAATCGCACGCCGCCTTTCAGGTTGGGAAAATCGGTCTGCCTGGACGCCAGCGGTGACGACGCTTCCAGGTCGAAAAAGTTCATACGGTTGTAACGTTCGGTGCGCGGCGAATCGTAATCGTAACGAACGCCAAGATTCAGCGTCAGTTTGCTGTTTACGCGCCAATCGTCTTGAACATAACCGGCGTAATAAAAGCTCTGCGCGGCGACATTTTTCCAACCTTGAATCAGCGTATTGCCGGTCGAACCAGTTCCCAGCAAAAACGAGGCGAAACCGAGTCCGGCGCTGCTGCTGGCGGTATTCGGGTTGGGGCCTTGTGTCATTCCGGCATTGAACCCGAAGGTTCCGGCGTTGCGCGCTTCCCACACGTTGACGCGAATCATTCGGATTTCGCCGCCGAACTTCCAGTTGTGATTGCCAATGGTTTTCGTCAGGGTGTTGACGAAAGGATAACTCATAAACGCATTGAAGCGGTGATCGTTGCCGCCCAATCCGGTCATACCGGAAACGCTGACGGCAGGGAACATCTGGCGATCTACCACACTGTCAATCGAAGCCGGCAATCCCAGACTCGAAGGTTTGAAACCCAGGCCTTGATTCGAAAACACGAACAATGTGCGGGCAAATCCCAAACGCGAAGTCCACACCGTCGTAGGCGAAAGAGTCTTGGAGTATTCGGCGACGAAATTGCGCGCGTGGTTTTCCTGAATGACGCGGCCTTCGGCGATGGTCAGGTTTTCAGGGAACGCTTTCAGCGGCACGTCTTCGGTGTACCGGTGCGAATAGCGCGCAAAGAAGCTTTGCGTTTCGGAAATGCGGTGGTCAATGCGGAAATCGTAATTGTCCAGATTGGTTTGGGCCGAACCGCTGGCGACATAATTGTTCGCATTGGTGTTGGCATCGCCCGGTTGATTGGGCAGCGGATAAAACTTCAGGATGTTTTGCGCCACCGGGTCAATCAGGTTGGCCGGAATTTTGTTGTCGGTGAACTGATCGCGGATAAAACCGCCCGAAGGATTGGCGCGCGTCGTGAACGGATTGAAGACGCGAATCAACGCGCCCGCCTGGTTGAAGGTTTTAGAGAAATCGCCGTTGCGTTGTTCGACCGTCGGCACGGTGCGAATGCTGGTAGCGAAATTGCGCGCGCGCAAACCTTCATACGATCCCATAAAAAAGGTTTTGTCTTTGATGATTCTTCCGGTGGCGTGGCCGCCGAACTGGCTGCGTTTGAAGCTGCCGAGTTTGCGTCCGGCGCGGTTTTCAAACCAGTTATTGGAATCAAATACCGAATTGCGCAGGAATTCATAAGCGCTGCCGTGAAACTGGTTTGTGCCCGATTTGAACACCACGTTGAGCACGCTGCCCAAACTGCGGCCAAATTCCGCCGGATAGGTCGCGCCCATGACCTTGAATTCCTGAATCGCATCCACCGACGGGAAAATAGAAATTCCGGTGAAGCCATTGACCGTCGGGAACGAAGCCGTCACGCCGTCAATCACAGTGTCCATCATGGTCGGGCGCGCGCCGTTCACCGAATAACTCATCTGGTTATAGTTGTTGCCTATGCTGCCCGAAACGCCCGGCGTCAGGAAAATCAGCGAATACACGTTTCGCGTATTGAGCGGCAAATCCAGAATGCGGCGGTTGTCCACCACCTTGCCCAACACGGAACTGGTCGTTTCCAGCACCGGAGTTTGCGCTGTGACTTCGACGGTTTCACTGACCTGTCCGATTTCCAGCGTGAAATCGGCGGCAAGGCTTTGCTGGATTTGCAACGCCAGATTGTTGCGAACGGCGCTGCGGAAACCTGTCATGCGAACTTCGACGCGATACTGGCCAACAGCCAGCGGCGGCGAGTTGTAATATCCATCGTTGTTGGTGACGACGGTGACCTGTTTGTTGGTTTGCACTTCGGTGATGACAGCCTGTGCGCCGGAAATGACTTCGCCGTTGGCATTTTTGACCGTGCCGGCAATCGTTCCGGTGAACGATTGTGCCCACGCGCTCAGGGCAAACAGCGACAACAGAACAACAACGTAATAGATGGAACGTTGAAGCTTCATAATGGTCTCCTTGGGATAGGGGTGTTGTTGGAAACGCGCGATACAGACTGAAGCGCGTCAGCAAAATCCCAGCAGGTAGACTTGATTTGGCTCAAGTCGTCAATTCGTGGAAAACGTGTTTTCTTGATGAGGCGACATCTTGCCGCAAGTCAGGCAGTTTTCGCCAGCCGTTTTCCTCATTGCGGCAGGTTTACGAAGGGAAAAACGTGTTGCCCAAGGGCGTTGGCGATGGAAGCTGCCGGAATGAAGCTCGACCTTGAGCGAATGGCGGAAATGCGCGGCGTCGTACAAACCGAAGCCGAAACCATCAAGGCGGAAATTTACGAAAGCGCCGGATGCCGGTTCGACCTGCATTCGCCACAAAAAGTGGCGGCGATTCTGTTCGACAAGCTGGGCGTTCCTTCGCGCAAAGAAACCAACAGCGGCCAGCGCAGCGTTGACCGCGAGGCGTTGGAAGACGTGCGCGGACATCATCCCGCCGTGGATGGCATTTTGCGTTACCGCGAAATTGACAAGCTGGCTTCGACCTTTCTGACGACGCTGCCGAAATTCGCCGATGAACGCGGGCGCATTCACCCTGAGTTCAAACCATTGGGCGCGACAAGCGGGCGTTTCAGTTGCTCGAATCCAAACGTGCAGCAAATTCCAGCGCGTTCAGAGCTTGGCAAGAAGCTGCGGCAGATGTTCATCGCCGACGAAGGCAATGTGCTGGTCGTCGCTGATTGGTCGCAGATGGAGCTTCGCATTCTGGCCGAATACTCGAAAGACTCGCTGTTGATCGAAGCTTACACGGCTGAGCGCGAAACCGACCTGCACACGCTGACGGCGGCGCGAATGTTCGGCAAGGCTGAAGCCAACGTAACGAAGCCGGAACGCAGCATCGCCAAGATGATAAATTTCGGCATCGCCTACGGCATCACGCCGGTCGGTTTGTTCAACCGGCTCAGACCGCAAGGCGTGGACGTGACCGAAGCGCAATGCGAACGGTTCGTCGCCGATTACTTCAGAACCTATCCGGGCGTGCGGAAGTTTCTGAATCAGGTTGAAACTCGTGTGCGCGAGCGCGGCTACGTCAAGAATTGGTTTGGCCGTCGTCGGCGCGTTTCCGGGCAAACGGCGCGCGAAGTCCGACAGGCGCAAAACTTCATCATCCAAGCGACGGCGGCGGATATGGCGAAAATGGCGATGGTGCGACTGCACGCGGCTTTGCCAGAAGGCGCGCGGCTGATTGCGATGGTTCATGATGAGTTCATCGTTGAATGCCCGTCGGCGCAAGCTGAAGTTGTGCGCGATCTGATGACCGAAGTTATGCAGGCTGCGCCGACAGGCTTCACTGTGCCAATGGTTGTCGAAGCAAAGATTGCCGCCAATTGGGGCGAAGCAAAGTAAACGCAGGTTGAGGAAGGCGAGGTGATTGAAAATGAACGAAACTGAGAGACTTTCGGCCAAGCAACAACGGGCACTTGAAGCTTTGTTGACCGAACCAACGACGCGCGCGGCTGCGGCTGCGGCGGAAGTTTCCGAAGCGACGATCTGGCGCTGGCTGGCGGAGCCGGAATTTTCCGCCGCGTACCGTGCGGCGCGTGGGCGGTTGCTGGAATCCACCTTGACGGCGTTGCAATCGGCCAGCGTGGATGCCGTGGTTTGTTTGCGCGAAATCCTGAACGACAAAACCGCGCAAGTGTCCGCTCGCGTCAGCGCCGCCAAGTCGGTTCTGGAACTCGGCCTGAAGGCGCGCGAGACGTTGGAAACTCAAGAACGCTTGGCCTACCTGGAAAAAGCGTTGGAAATCAGAACTGCAAGGAGAAGCGCATGACGACTGCAAAACGATTGTCGGCGATGGAGCCGCTGATTGAATCCGAGCGAGAATTGCTTCGCCATAACCGGGCGATTCTGCTGTCGGCGATCCCAGAAGCGATGGCAAAGCTTGGAAAGACCGAAGAAGAGGCGCGGCGGCTTCTGTTCATGGTCTGGTCGCCGGAAGAAGCGGCGCTGGTGGCGGATGATTGGGAAACCAACCCGCTGGCGCTGGAATTGCTCAAGAAGCTGAATCAGCCCAACGGACGGCAGAAGCTCATCGAAACGGGTTTGCAACGAGGCGCGGATGCAGTTGGTCTGAGCGTTGAGGATTGGATTTGCCTGCTCTGCCTTGAGCCGCGTAACTCTCTGGCGGCCAAGCTGGAATGGGTCAAGATTGCTTACGAGCGGAAATTTCCGGCAATTGTGTTGAGGCTTCACGACTATGAAGGCGAGGAAGCGGAAGTTGCGGTCGTGCCACAAAACGGCAAACGGGCGCGAAAGACTGGTCAGAAAAAGTAAAGCCGTCTTGCTGGAGTTGTATGATTTTTCTTGCGCCTTCCAACGACGCGGCTTAGACTCTGCGCGCCATCAAACGATGCTCCCCCGCGTCTTACCTGAAAGCCTCATTTCAGCCCCAAAAGGATTTCCCTCAATGAAACAGATACACCTTTTGCTTTGTGTATTTTTGGTCGGCTTTGCTCACTCATCATTGCTTGGCCAGCAGAAAAATACTTCCTCAACCGCAACACAGAATCCTGCCCCAACATCAGCAAACACACAGACGCTCAAACCTGCATTGGCGTTTGGTTTGCAGGATGGAACGCCCGTCAAATTACGCATTACCAGAAATCTTTCTTCCGCCGATGCGAAGGTCGGCGAAACTGTGGACTTTGAAGTGCTCGAAGATGTCAAAATCGGCGAAACGGTCATCATTCAGCGCGGCAGCATTGCTTGGGCTACCGTCACCGAAGCTCAGCCAAAAAGACGGATGGGGCGCGGCGGAAAGCTCAATGTAAACATTGATTCAGTCCGCCTTGCTTCTGGTGAGAAAGCTGCATTACGCGCAGTGAAAGATGCAGAAGGTGGCGGAAATACGGGTAAGATGACCGGAGCCATTGTTGCCACCAGCATCATTTTCTTTCCAGCCGCGCCGCTTTTTCTATTTGTGAAGGGAAAAGACATCACAATTCCGAAAGGCACAGAGATCACGGCGTATACCAATGGCGATTTTGAACTCAACCCGGCCAAGTTCATGGCTGGCGGCGCTGAAAAGGCTCCATCCAATGGCAATGTGCCTACTTCCACCAATGCCGATGCTGATACTGTCGGCGTGATTATCAAATCCACGCCAGACGGAGCCGAAATCACCATTGATGAAAAGTTTGTCGGCAACACCCCTTCGACATTGCGTTTGAAACCCGGCGATCACGTTATCTCAATCAGTAAATCCGGCTTCATTCTTTGGAAGCGCACAGTGACGCTGAGCCTCGGCAGCAGTATTACGGTTGATGCCACATTGGAGAAAAAGCAGTAGCTTTTCCATTGCTTTTTCCCAACGTTGCATCTTGATCTTGAAAGGACTTCTTCAGCATGAAACCTGCAATAAACTTCCACCTATTGTCTTTCATCACGATTACGCTCTTTTGTGCATCGGTGAGTGCTCAAACTCTCAAGGTGACAAGCAATCCGCCGGGTGCGACTGTTGAAATCAATGGCGTTGTCGTAGGAACAACCCCATACGAAGCGAAGGTTCCGGGCGGCTATTTCAAGAAAACAAAAACAGCATTTGGCAAGCGTCTCGAAAGCCAGCAATTTTGCCGAGTGTCTTTGAAAGGCTATGTCTCGAAAGAATTTGAGATGGCCAACGGCCCGATGGAATGGCGCAATTTGGAAGGAACCAATCTTGGTTTGTATTGGCTTTTCAAAACAGATGTTTTTCACGTTGATTTGGTGAAGATCACAGAAACATTTACCGGCTCAATAGAGGCTTCCACAAACGAAAAAACACCAGCGACAAACACTCGGTCTGAATTATCAACTGAGGAAATAGTACGCGTGGCAAGCCCTGCTGTGTTAAGGCTGAGCACTTCTGATGGCTTTGGGACAGGCTTTTTAGTAACCAGAACGGGAGTTATCGTGACCAATCGACATGTGGTTGGAAGATATTCGAGCTTAAAAGCAAATGCGACTTCAGGTGAAGAATTTGAAGCCGTAGTTTTGTATGTTGATCCCAACCTTGATTTGGCGCTTCTCAAGGTTGATGGCAAAAATCTTCCCTATCTTCGGTTGGCCGCTCCATCAAGCGTTCGCGTAGGACAGTCTGTTGTCGCAATAGGCAATCCAGGAATGGGGCTTTCAAGCACTATCACAAAAGGAATTGTTAGTGCGATTGGTAAAGTTGACCAGTTAAGTAATTCGAGCGGAGCGCCTCTTCACGAATTGCGTACCCGATTCTTCGGAGATGCTACTTGGATTCAAACAGATGCGGCAATAAATGGCGGCAATAGCGGTGGGCCATTGCTAAATGCTTGGGGTGAGGTTGTTGGAGTAAACACAATGAGCGCAAATGGAAAAGAAGGGATCAACTTCGCTGTTAGCTCCGGGGATTTATTGAATCTCCTGGCACGGTTTTATCCGAATACTTCCACACAAAGTGCCCCACCAAAGCCAATTGCCCAAGCAAGCGTCGAAGCAAAAGAGGCAGGAACGGTCAGCATATCCTCCGATCCTGACGGCGCGGAGATATTTGTTGACGGGAAGTTCGTCGGAAATGCCCCAGCAACTTTGAAGCTTTCACCTGGCGCACACAAGATCACCGTTAAAGCCACAGGGCGTTCGGATTGGGCGCGCGAATTGGAAGTGCTCAAAGACAGCCAGGTCAACTTGAAAGCTGTCTTGCCAGTTCAAGGCAAGCAGTGAAACGCCAATTCTCGTCCCGTAGAAAGTTGTACTTCAATGCATCCCCACACTTCTTCACTCCGACACTGCCACGTATGCGGAAAACAGACCAGGCCTGGCTTTCTCTTCTGCCCGCAATGTGGAACCGAATTGCCGACTGACGCTTCCGTTCTGCAACAGGCGTCAACACAGAGGCGCGCGAACAGAATCTCAAACACAACGATTGGTTTGATTGCATTGGGGATGCTGGTTTTTAGCATCTTGCTCTCGGTCATCACGCCAACCAATCAACAGGATTTTAGACAATCCACAACGCCAGACGGCTTTCCATCGGTTCTTGCTGAGCCGTCGCCAACGGCGGAAATCAGCCAGCCGAAGCCGGGGCAAAAAGCCAAAGCCTCTCAAACCAAACCAGCGCCAAGAGCAAAGAAGGAAGAGGTTGTCACCGATTTGCCTGAGCGTATTGTCACGGATTCACCGACAACCACCAGACGAAGCGGCTTCCTGACCGGGCCGCGTGGCGGTTGTTATTACATCAATCGTAATGGCAACAAGACCTATGTGGACAGGAGTCTTTGTGGCTCGTCGGACTCTTACCGTAGCTCAGCCTTCAGTCGAAGCGGTTACATCACTGGGCCGCGCGGCGGCTGCTACTACATCAATGGGAACGGAAACAAAACGTACGTGGATCGTAGTTTGTGCCGCTGACTTGTCGGCGGATTCGGCTTCAGATTGATGGGCGTTTTGAATTTCCTGCACGTGTGCGGTTTATTCTGAAAATCGAAATTCGCGCACACGTGCGGAAAATAGCCTAAGCATTGCAATTAATGGACTTGCTTATTCGGCGGATTCTGTGCGCGAAAAACGAATTGCGTAACCGTTTCCGGCCAGATTCGAGAGCTTCACCAGCGCGTCGGGATCGTCTAGCGTGACGTTGATGATGCTGTCGGTCAGGCGTTCGATCTGTTTGGCTTTCGGATGATCAATCTCGCTGGCAAGGGATAAGACCTCAAACAGCGCGATTGGGACTTGCATCAATTCCGTGACCTTGCCGAACGGTTCTCGACAAGAAGCTGCTGATAAGTTGTTTTTTGAACGCGGCATATCTCACCTTTCCTTTCGTAATGGATTTGAATCGTTTGTCGTCAACGCGGCTGACATAAACGGCTGGCTCCTGCTCGCCTTCTTTCCAGCGAATGCGAAACGCCCAAGTGTTTTTGCTGACCTTCACGTAATCCACGCGCATCGCCTGGCTGCCTGCTATCCGTCGCCTGCCGTGCGTTGGCGGCTTTGGTTTGGCAGCGAAGGGCAGCACGTTTGCGGGCAACGGCTTGGACGGAAAATCGTCCTTCGCTTCGGCTGGCGTCTGTTTGATTTCTGTCGGAACGATGAACGGTTGCGGTTGGGCGCGTGTTGGTGGTTCGATGCGCGCCGGTTGAGTTTCCGCCGGTGTGACCGGCGGCGGGGCAACAGGCTCAACCGGCACTATCAGTTTCCCCGTTCATCCCGTATGATTTTGCCGCCTTGCCAGATAACGCGCGGCTTTGGCGAGTAGCTCGGTGAAGCGTTGACGGTTTGTGGCGGATTCACCGGCTGAACATCGCGGCCAAACATCTTTTCCCAACTGTCCGGGATGCCGTTTCGGTTGGCGTCTTCGTGCGGTTCGGAAAATGCCGAAATGCCTATGGCGACGAAGAACAGGCCGAAGGCGATCAGGGCAGGCCAGACGTAAATGCCGCCGTTCATGTAGCCTTCACCTAGAAACGTCGTCGGCTTGATCTGGCTGGCCTGTTCAACGATGGCCGTTGTGTTCGCCGTGTCGGACTGCGTTGGTTGCGGCGGAGTGCTGCCTGGCTGTGCGGGCGCTGAAGTAGTGCCAGCTTTCAAAGTTCGACTTGCCAGCGTGGTTGAGCCGGTTTGCTTTTTGATAGCGGCGGCGGCTTCTCCATCGGCTTTGATTCGCGCAGCTTCGGTTTCGGCGTTCGCTTCGCCTTGCGCTTTGATGGCTTCGGCATTCGCCTTACCTTGAGCTTCAATCAGTTTGGTTTGCACATCAACGGCGGTTTGGACGGCGTGCGTTTGCTGTGATGTGCTGGATTCAAGCTGCAAGACAGCGCCCGCGTGGACGATCATCATCGCGGCAATGACGCCTTCGGCGACGTAACACCACACTTTCAGCGGAACGTGCTTGGCGTAGAAGTGCCAGAGCGCCAAGCCGACAGCGATTACGTCCACCAGCGCCAGACCAGCTTTGGCAAGCCATTGGTAATTGCTGACGATCTTTTCGTAATGTCCCCACAGAACAGCGGTTGAGAAGAGGATGAGCAATCCGAGAACGACGAAGCCGAAGATTGCCCGTTGATGACGGAAGGCGAGTTTGACTGCCATATTTGTTTTGTCCTTTCTTGTCGGAAAGGCCGGAAGCTGAGAGAATCAAATCACGCGACCTGTCTTCCAGCTTCTGTCTGTTGGATAGTTTCAAAGGGCTTGTCGGTGTTCACGCAACGGCAAGCCCTTCGCGTTTGTGGGCGTCAGGGAGAAAAATCTTTTCTGTTTCTGTTTTGAGTCGAAACGAGTGGAAAATCAGTTTGGGGCTGAAAGTCGGCAAAAATGCTGGTTTGCTTGTTGTATGTGTTGCGAAATGTGTTACAAGGGGCGGAAATAGAAAAAGGACTTAGCATTGAAAACGATGCTAAGTCCTTTGAAATGAGTGATGGGCTTGGCTGGACTCGAACCAGCGGCCTACTGCTTAGGAGTCTCGGCCAGCATACTTTCTCAACACTTCTCAAGCTTTCTGAAAATTGGTAAAATGCAGTGGGAAAAGCACTTAATGCTTTCCTGAAATGTCTCAAAGTACCTGGAACTGTCAGGGCAATGTGGCATTCAATGTGGCATTAAGTGGCCTACTGCTTTTTTACAAAGGAGAGCTTGAGTATGGGCAAGGAACGAAGCGGAAGTATCAAGTTTGATGAAGCGCGCGGCGTCTTTATCGTCCGGGTGACTTACACAAACGAGCAGGGAAAGCGGAAAGACATCCGCCGCAATCTGGAAAACAAGACCGAAGCCAACCGCGAATTGAAGCGATTGCTCCGCAACCTGGACGATCACGGCGGACGCATCGTAGACGGCGCGCGGATGACGTTCGATGAACTGGCCAGCCTCTACGCCGAAAAGAAACTGGTCGCGCCAACCTACAAAGGCGAAACTCGCATTGCCGGAATGCGTTCCTGGCGAAATCAGCGAGGTTTCCTCAAAAATCTTCAGTCATATTTCGGACGACAACGCATTCAATCCATCACACACGCCGACATCGAAACCTACCGAGCGGCGCGACTTCAGGAAAAAACAGCACACGGCAAAGAGCGCGGCATCACCGGCGTCAATCGTGAACTGGCTTTGTTGCGCGCGATTTTGAACCACGCGCGGCGCAATGGCTGGCTGGTTCGCAATCCGTTTGAACAAGGCGACTCGCTTATCAGTCACGCCGACGAAAATCGCCGTGACCGCATTCTGACGCCGGATGAAGAAATTCGGCTGTTGAGCGTTTGCGACGATTTTCGTCGTCGGCATCTGCGCCCGATCATCATCGCGGCCATTGATACCGGTATGCGCTTCGGCGAATTGAAGTCGTTGCGCTGGTCAGACGTGGATTTAGGCGAGAACCTGATTCGCGTTCGCAAAACCACCACAAAAACCTGGGAAGCGCGAACCATCGGAATGACCGCGCGATTGCGCGAAGAACTTCAACACCTTTGGGACATCGGAACCAGCGATGTTTCGGAATCGGTCTTCGGCATCAAAAATCACGTCAAAACATCCTTCACGACGGCGCGTAATCTTGCCGGAATCGAAGACCTGCATTTTCACGATCTGCGACACACGGCGACAACGCGAATGATTCAAGCCGGAATGCCGCCGATGGAAGTGATGAAGATCACCGGCCATAAACAGATGAGCACGTTTTTGCGATACCTGAACACAGACCACCAAACCGCGCGACGTGCGGCGGAGGCGCTGGATACCTTGTACGCCCCAAAGCTGCCGCCAGAACCGCCAGCGGTAACGGTGTATGTGAATTGACAAGGCTTTCGGCTCGCTACTGCGGCCTCATGAACCACAGGACAAGCGCAGTTCCTTGATGCGCGCGAGCCGAATCATTTCAAGGGGGCTGACAAGGAGGCCAAATGCAAGATGAGAGTCGTCCATTCATTGATTTGCTATTTGAAGAAGCCAAATTGGTACTGGAAAAAGTAGAAAGCGCGGGGCCGGGTAACTCTGACCCAACATACATTGCAAGAACTTTCCATCGTATGGCTGAGGCCTGGTTACAGAAAACATCCCCAGAGAGTTTATCGGATTATGATGTGAACGCTGTTGCACAAACAGCCGAAGAGTATTTCAAAAAGTGCAATCCATTCTTTGGCAAATTTCCAATGGCTTATTTGATGGCCCACATGTTGGCCATCTCTCTACAACACGCTTTTCAGGAAGAAAGCAGAAAAATTGTTTTTCCAGTCTGGGATTACTTCAACAACCCACGCATCAAAAAAGATGAATTTGATGATTACGATAGCGGCTATGACCCATTAGCCTTGCATAAGTTCACTCAGCGAATTTTAGGGAAAGCGGTGCTCAGAGTTCGCGGCGACGATAATGAAATCCTTGATGCTCTACGTGAGTTCAATGAAGCCAAATTTCCCATCGTTTCAACAAGAGAGGAATTTGTTAAAAGCTTGTCTGATTTACCTGCTGAACTTGCAGAATGGAATGTTTCTAGGTTCGATCAGGCTTTAGCTGCCCAGCCAAAACAAACGCCTGAAGTAGTTGCTCAACTTTTGTTCAAAATTAGAGCACAGTTGGTTCATGACTATACCATCATGATTTTCCAAGGATTTAGAGAATTAGGGGATCACGGAATTCGGTGTGGGATTTCAGCCACTCTATTTTTGGCAGCACTCTATGCAAAGTCCAGTTATGCCCTGGCAATAGGCGCAACCGAAAAAATTATTGCTCAATCTCGCCCTTCCTTAACTGAAGTGAAAAAGATGGTGGCTGGGTATTTTGCTGATTGGCTGACTCAACCATTAGCCACAAGACCGCGAGAAGGCAAGCAACCCGACTATGAACTTTTCGATTTGGACAAACATTTTCAATGCGTGAAACCATTAGTTGATAAAGCGAAGAAGTGTTACACCAAAAATAAGGATGAAGACAATTGGCGAGAGCTAGTTAAAGCGACAGTGCCAGATTTACCCAATGATCTAGTTGAAAGGTTGGGATCAAGAATTAATGAACGTGAAAATCAGCCACGCTCAATAGCTCTGGAATGGGCGGCCAGAATTAGCGGCACAAATGAAGAGTATCCCCCAAATTACTATGACGTCGAGTATTTAGGTAGAAAGCAGCTCAAACAAAAACAACGTTGAATTTTGAGAAATTCCAGACTGTAGAAGTTGCAAAATAGAGACTTTGAATTTTTGAAAACAAAGGTCACGAAAATTGTGAAAGTTGACGACTTCAGAAAAAAGAAATTGAAGGTCGGAATTGCCAAGCGTAGAACGCTCCTGACGTAAACAGAGAGGGCGAGCAACCGCGTAGTTCTCAGGCCGCACGGTCTCGCCCTTAACCCGAAACATCATTTCAGGCTACCTTCGCCAAGCGTTGATGGCCTGGGAAAGGACTTTTCAATTATGGCCGAAGAAATTATCGAAGCCAACCTGCACAAGAAACCTATCGAGGAACGCGCTGCCTATTCAAAGCGCGAAGCTGGGCTTATTTCTGGCACTTCCGAATCCACAATTCATCGAGCAATCAAAGCGCGTCGGCTCAAAGCCGCATTTATTGGGCGACGTGTCGTCATTCGTGGCGCTGCGTTGCTTCGATGGTTACAGGAATGCGAAGAAGGAGGGTTGGTATGAACCAAAAACACGAAAGGCCGCCAGTGGTTGCACCCGCTGACGACCTGATAAATCAATGTGATTTAAGCGAAACGAAGTTTGCCACAACTGCGCGTCAGGTCGCAATGAAAAATTTGGAAGAGCCAAAGGCAAACGCTTCGGAAACTGAAACCAAAAGTGAGGAAAGATGGGCGAAAACAAGACTTGAGTTTGCTCAACACTACCTGGGCAGAGGCTACACGCCTCTGCCCATTCCGCTCAAAGAAAAGAATCCGGGCTTCAAGGGTTGGCAGAGATACCAGCCGGTCAATGGACAGCTTGAGCGCGATTTCAGCGACGAAGGCAACATCGGGTTGCTGCTAGGCAAGCCGTCGGGCTGGCTGATTGACGTTGATCTGGATTGGCCGGAAGCGCAAAAGCTCGCGCCGTTGTTCCTGCCCGAAACGCCAGCCAAAAGCGGGCGTGAATCCGCTCCGCTCTCGCATTACTGGTATTGCTGCGAAACCAGCACGAAAAAATTCAGTGATCCCACCAAGCCGGACGGCGACGACCAGCGCGCGATGATTGTCGAGCTTCGGTCAACGGGGTTGCAGACGGTTGTCGAGCCGAGCATCCATCCTTCGGGCGAGCGGTACATCTGGCAAGGTGAACTGACGCCAGCGCAAGTTGACGCTGACGGGCTTCAACGCGCGCTGGCTCGGCTGGCTGCCTGTTCGTTGATTGCTCGTCACTGGCCAAACGGTCGCCGACACGATGCGGCGCTGGCGCTGGCCGGTGCGCTGTTTCGCAACTCCTGGACGCGCGCCGATGTCGAGCAGTTCATCCTGTCTGCGGCAAAGGTGGCAGGCGATGAGGAAATCGAAGACCGCGCTCGCGCCATTGCCGATACGGAAGAAAAGCTCCGCAGAGGCGAGCACGTGACAGGCTTGCCAACCTTGTCGGAGTTCATCGGCGAAAAGACCGTCATCGCGTTGGCCAAATGGTTGGGACTGACAGCGCGCAGCGAGTCGAAAGACATAAATCCATCTGAAGCGACAAGCAATCAGTCCCAAGAGCCGGTTGCCTGCCCATACAAAGCCAATGGCATCGGGCTAGTCTGGCTGAAACCAGTCGCAACGAAAGACGGCGCAGCGCAACCGCTCGCCATTCAGCTTACTAACTTCACAGCCGAAATCATTAGTGAGGTATGCCGCGACGATGGCGCAGAACAGACGCGAGTTTATGAAATCTCGGCGTCGCTCGCGGGCGAAACCACATCATGCAAGGGCATAGTTGTCGCCGAAGAGTTTGGCTTGTTGAAATGGCCTGCCACGATTTTGGGCGCAAAGGCTGTCATCTTTCCCGGCAAAAAAGAGCATACCGGCGTGGCGATTCAACTGCTGTCGCATAAGACCAAAAGCCGCCGTGTTGTAGCTCATACCGGTTGGCGCAACGACGGCGATGTCTGGCGCTATTACCACGCGGCGGGCGCAATTGGCCCAGAAGGATTGATTGATGCCGAAGTTGATCTGCCATCCGCGCTGGCGGCTTACTCATTGCCTGCGCCACCGTCGGGCGATGCGCTGACGGATGCAGTTGCGGCAGTCATTGGGCTGGCCGGTGTGGGGCCGGATGATGTGATGCTGACCGCGCTCGGCGCAGTATGGGCAAGCGTGCTGACAGGTGCAGATTTTTCAATCTATCTGGCTGGGCGCACAGGCAGCGGGAAAAGTGTTTTGACCGCACTTTTTCTGTCGCTATTCGGCTCCGGTTTTGACTTCAACGCACTGCCCGCGTCGTGGTCTTCGACTGGCAACAGTCTGGAATCGTTGGCTCATGCTGCGAAGGATTGCGTGCTCGCGGTTGACGATTTTTGCCCGCATGGATCGGCGGCGGATCAAGCTCGATTGCAAGCGGCGGCGGATCGAATCTTTCGCGCGCAAGGCAATCACTCCGGGCGCTTACGTTGCCGGACGGATGGCACGGTCAGGGCTGTCAAACCGCCTCGTGGGTTGATCTTCTCGACCGGCGAAGACATCCCACACGGCCAGAGCCTACGTGCTCGAACGTTGATCCGCGAAGTCATCAGAGAAGCGTTGGACTGGCCAGCCATCACCAAAGCGCAAGCAATCGCGCGGAAAGGCGTTTACGCGCAAGCGATGGCCGCTTTTCTCCAATGGCTGGCGACTGGCGACCGCATCGAAAAGCTGCGAGCATCTGCGACTGATGAACTTTCAGGCTGGCGCGAAGAATGGGCGACGCGCGGTCTGAGCGGACACAAGCGCAATGCGTCAACGTTGGCTCAATTGGCGCGCGCCTGGTATTGCTGGCTTGGTTTTGCCTGTGAAGTCGGAGCCATCACGACCGAAGAAAGCAAAGAGCTTTGGCGGCGCGTGTGGGCTGCGCTGGATGCGGCGGGCAAAGGGCAGGATCAATATCAGGCGAGCGAGAATCCAGCTTCTCGCTTCATCGAATTGATTCAGGCTGCTCTGTCCAGCGGCAAGGCTCATCTGGCGGCGACGGACGGTGGCAAGCCGGACTCTGCCGACGCGCAAGCTTATGGTTGGCGGGATGGGGAACCGTTAGGCGAACGAATCGGTTGGCTTGATGGCGATGACCTGTATTTGCAGCCGGACACTGCCTATTCGTTGGCGCAACGAATGGTATCGGGTGGCGAGGGGCTGACCATATCGAGCCAGACGCTTTGGAAGCGACTCAACGAAGCCGGGCTGCTGGCTTCGACTGATACGGCGCGAAACACGAACAAAGTCCGCCGAACCATCGCCGGAAAACTCAATCCGGTGATTCATCTGCGGGCTGAAATTTTCGCCGGGTAGGGTCTAGTGGAGAAAACCCGACAAACCCGACATTTGGGCAAAAACGGCTTCAATGTCGGTTTTTCGTTGTCGGGTTTTTCGGGAAATCTGGCGAAAATGCCAAAAACTCAGCCGGAGAAGCCAAGTTGACTCAATGGTTTATCGGTCAATGTCGGTTTTGTCGGGTTTTCTCCACATAAGAGCGGTCTGGAAGAAATTCCGGTGTTTCGTTGTCGGGTAGGCTTCAAAAACCCGACAACAAAACCCGACAAGGAGGCCGGAAAAAAGATGTTTGCGAGTTTCAGGAGGTAACGAAGCATATCGAAACAAAATTTGAAAATTTGTTACCCAAGACATTGCCCGGAGCGGTCTGCGCGCAGATGGTGCGGTGTGGAAAGCCTTCGTGTAAGTGTGCCCGTGGAGAGCTTCACGGGCCGTACTTTTATCGGTTCGTTTGGGAAGGCGGCAAACAGCGCAAATGCTATGTGCGAAAGGAAGAGCTTCAACAGATTCGCGCGGCCTGTGCTGCGTACAAAAACGAAGTAAGAATGCGGCGCAGTCAACGAAAGACGGACAAGCTCTCGATTCGTGCTTTGCTGGATGACATCGAAGAGTTCGAGAAACTGATTGCACAATTGAAAGGGGGATAAATGAAAGCGGAAAAGCCACGAAAGAAAACCAGATCGTCAGCTAGGGCAAAAACAAATTCCAAGAAGCAGTCGGCAGCTTCGCCAAAGCCAGCCGCCGAAATCGCCAAACAAGAATCGGTGCCATCGTTGAACCTGGCCGAATTGCTCAAAGATCAGCCGGTGTACGTCAATTCGATTGCGGCGGGGTTGTTGGGATTCGAGCAAGGCTCCGTTTTGCGGGAATTACAAAAAGCTCGCCAAGGAATAATTCGCTTTTATATGAGCGAGTCGGGCGGGAATCATCCGGCTGATGAAGCCGTCAAACTGGTCAATGAGTACGATAATGCGGAGTCGGCAGAGCGCAATCTTCGTCATGTGCTGTCGGAATCCGTGGATCAGGTTTCGTGGTACGGACTGGAACGGCTCTACAATAAATTGCCACAACTCGCCAAACAAATCTGGCAACTGATTCAAATCGAAGCGCGCAAGGAACTGGAAAGTGGCAACCGAATGGCCGCTACGCTGGAAACTTTGGAATGGCAGCGTGACGCCTGGCATCGGGCGCAGTTTCTGGCGATTCGCAATGGCTTTGTCGCGGACTGGAAACCCAAAGGGGCCATTGAACTTTCGATGATTGATATGTTGGCGCAAGCGTTCAGCGAGTACATGTTTTGGAGCAAAGAAGTTCACACGCGCTCTACGTCGGATGCCAAACTGCTGTATTCCCGCGAAGAAGAACGGCGCATTGAACAGGCTCGCGGGCATTGGCTGCCGCCACGAGTTTGCGAGCAAGATGCAGTCGAACACGCGATGCAAATGATGGATCGGTACAATCGGCTTTACTTGCGAACATTGCGGCAACTGCGCGATCTGCGCCGATATTCGACGCCAGTGACGATCAACAATCCTCAGCAGGTGAACATCGCCACTGAAGGCGGGCAACAAGTGAACGCCCTCAACGTAGAATCTTCACGGGCATAGAAACCGCTTCGGGCGAATCGCCACCCCGGCTGAGCGGCTACGCGGGAGCAACCGTGAAGCCAGAGCTTCGGCTTTGCATTCGCTCACAGAAAAAGCCGCTCAAGCTGTGATGGCCTGAGCGGCTTTGGTTTTAATTCCCTTCGATTTCCTTCCTTGTCTTTTCCCGCATCGCCTTCAATTTGTCTTTGTGCTGGTTTTCGATTTCAGGCGGCAGCTTGGTTTTGTCGTCAATTATTGCCGTTGATACTTGCCCCCAAGTCAGATCAGGGGCAACGCTCAGGTCGGCACCTCTCAGGTTGGCATTGCTCAGATTGGCACCAAGCAGGAGGACACCGACAAGGTTGGCACCGAAAAGGTTCGCATCGCTCAGGTTGGCACCGACAAGGAAGGCACCGAAAAGGTTCGCGCTGGAAATGTTCGCACCGAAAAGGTTCGCATTACTCAGCCTGGCACCGCTCAGGTCGGCAAAGAAAAGTTCCGCATTGCTCAAGTCGACAAAGCTCAGGTCGGCAAAGCTCAGGTTAGTATCGAAGAGAACGACACCGCTCAGGTTGGCACCTCTCAGATTAGCACCGCTCAGATTTAGGCTACTCAAATCAATTTCGTTTTTCTTGCCAGAGGCTTTACGCCGCCCAATGACTGTTAGGATGGCTTGGATGTCTGTCAGAGGCTTGGGCACTGGAGGCTCTTCTTTGGGAGTTATCTTTTGAGAAGATGTTTTCTGTGAAGACTCAGGCTTTTTAGCACGCGCATTCTCTCTGACGTAAGCGGTCAGAACTTCCATGATTGTCCAATGGTCTTTCTCTGAATCATTCGCTATGCGTTCAAGCGCATAGATGCCACCAAGCCGGACTTCCAGCTTGTCTTTATCGCCAAGCTGAGTGATTGCTTTTGTGAAGCGGTCTGTGATTTGCCCTTCTTGTGTCAGCCTGCTTGTGATGGCGAGATTCGCGCCGGTGAGAATCAAGCTGACAATGACAATGAAGCCGCCGATGATTTGCGAGAGCGTCTTGCGAGCTTCGTTCTCGATTGTGAACAGTTCCGAGGGCTTCAGCGAACTTTGCAGCGTGTAAAGTGAGCCGTCTTCATCTACTTCCAATTTGTCAGCTAAACGTTTCTTTTCAGGTTTTTGCAACGCCTGAGCTTGCCGTTTGGGAACGATTTGCAGCACAAACCAGATGAGTGTCATCAACAGCAAGGCAATGATGACTACGCTTGAGTAATACCAAACCGGCGGCAAATCGGAGATGGAAAAGGCTGCATACTTGGCCGAGAGCGTTGCCCACGGAACGAATTTCCAGAGCAAAGCGGCTGTGATGATTGCCAAAGCGGACAGCACGACAAGACGGATTCTCTTTTTCATAGACACCCCTGTTGAGCTTGGATTGGTTACAGCTTGAGAACGGCGGGAATGTACGGCATTCGGTGAAGGCGTGGCTAGAAGAAAAAGCCGCCTGACGATTGCCAGACGGCTTTTTGTTGTGTCGGCTTCCCTGCTCTTATGATTTTTCTTCCGCCTTCAAATCGCGCAATAGCCGGTCAAACGCCGCTTCAAATGAGTCGTGGTCTTTCCAGTTGCTGAAATCCGGGATGAAGTATTCGCGCACTTCAACGGCCAGGTCTTTGCCGGTGTCGGCATCGAAGCAACGCCATTTCTTGATGGTGTCGAAATCGGTGATGCGAATTGGGAAAAGTTTTCTTCTGCCTTCGCGCTTCTCTGTTTCGATGGCTTTGCGGATTTCTGTTTCTACCCAACCGCTTTTCAAACTCTCTTCAGAAAGAATCAGCAACAGCCGGTCGTGAAGCTGGATGGCGCGTTCAAGCTGGTCATAAAGCTTCTCTCCACCTTTGACATCTTCGGGCGAAAACCAGACGCGGGCTTTTGCGTCGCGCAATCGTGAATGTAGGCGCTGAGCGAACTCAACATCTTTCGTGCTGTGACTGATGAAACACGAGTAAAGCTGGAAAGGTTGAACGGAACCAACCAGCGAAGGAATAAAGCGAATAAAGTTTTCATCCACACCACAGCCGCGCAAAAACTCTTCAGGAATCTTCCCTTGTGATTTATAGATGGTGTCTATGCCGATGGTTGACGGGCCGGCATGATTGCAAAACTCAAGCCCTTTTGTTTGGCTTAGGTCTACATTGGCAAAGGCTGTGCCCCACAGGTGGGCAAGGCTCAGGTCGGCACCGCTCAGGAAGGCAGCGCGCAGGTCGGCACCGAACAGGTTGGCATTGCTCAGGTCGGCATCGCGCAGGTTGGCATAGCGCAGGTTGGCATTGCTCAGGTCGGCATTGCGCAGGTCGGCATTGCGCAGGTCGGCACCGTACAGTTCAGGCATTATTTCTTGATTTTCTTCCCGCCATTGATTCCATTTCTCAACACCTTGCTTGAGTATTTCGAGATGCTCATAGTTTGCCATAGCTGTTTGCTCCAATTGCTGAGATTCGCGCCGGGCGGATTCTCGCTCAGATTGGCGCGGGTGAAAAGGAAATGACGGCTGGAAAGGTCGGAATCTGCCTTCGTTTGCGGCTAGCCGCAGATGACGGAAATCGAAGCCGAAAACCTTCCCTTTTGCGGCTAGCCGCAGAAAGCCAATAAGCCAATCAATTTCCTTGACTTACGTGAGTCGAGCAAACAAAATTATCTTGATAAGGGTTTCTCTCAGGTTTGTGTATTGCCCCGGCTGAATCATTCAAATACTCTCTGATGTTCATAATCAATCAAGACAAAGCCTGCCTTATAAATCAGGCGGGAAGGGCTTACCTGAATTAAGCTATGACCGAGCAAGAAATCGAACAATTACTGATCGAAAAGCTGGGCGAACTCAAATATACCTATCGCCCAGACATCCGCGACCGTGCCGCGCTGGATAAGAACTTCCGCGAGAAATTCGAGGCACTGAACCGCGTCCATCTGACCGACAGTGAATTTCACCGGCTACTGGAAGAAATCATCACCCCGGATGTTTTCGCCGCCGCTCGTCATTTGCGCGAACGCAACAGTTTTGAACGTGACGACGGCACGCCGCTTTATTACACGTTGGTCAATATCAAAGACTGGTGCAAGAACAGTTTCGAGGTCGTCAATCAGCTTCGTATCAACACCGAAAACAGCCATCATCGGTATGACGTAATGTTGCTCATCAACGGCGTGCCGGTGGCGCAAATTGAATTGAAAACGCTGACCATCACCCCGCGCCGCGCGATGGAACAGATCGTGGATTACAAGAACGACCCCGGCAACGGCTACACAAAAACGTTGCTGTGTTTCGTGCAACTGTTCATCGTCAGCAATCGCACTGACACTTGGTATTTTGCCAACAACAACAATCGTCATTTCAGCTTCAACGCCGACGAACGCTTTTTGCCGCTTTATCAATTCGCCAGCCCGGACAATACCAAAATCACGCATCTGGACAGCTTCGCCGAAACCTTCCTCGCCAAGTGCGCGCTCAGCGAAATGATTAGCCGGTATATGGTTCTGGTAGCCAGCGAACAGAAATTGCTGATGATGCGGCCTTATCAAATTTATGCCGTAAAGAATATCGTCGCGTGCATTCATCAGAAAACAGGCAATGGTTATATCTGGCACACGACGGGCAGCGGCAAAACTCTCACGTCATTCAAGGCTTCGACCTTGCTCAAAGACAATCCTGACATTGATAAATGCCTGTTTGTCGTAGACCGCAAAGACCTCGACCGCCAGACGCGCGAAGAGTTCAATAAATTTCAGGAAGGTTGCGTTGAGGAAAACACAAATACCGAAACGCTTGTGCAACGGCTGCTTTCAGACAATTACGCCGACAAAGTAATTGTCACCACTATTCAGAAATTGGGGCTGGCGCTGGATGGCGGCAACAAACGCAATTACAAAGAACGCCTCGAACCGCTGCGCAATCAGCGCATGGTGTTTATCTTTGACGAATGCCACCGTTCGCAATTTGGTGAGAATCACAAAGCCATCAAGGAATTTTTCCCCAACGCACAACTCTTCGGCTTTACCGGAACGCCGATTTTTGAGGAAAACGCCAACTATCAAAAGATCGAAGGCGAGCAGGCTTCACTCAAAACCACGCAGGACATTTTTCAGCAGCAACTACACGCTTACACCATCACGCACGCCATCGAAGACCGCAACGTGCTGCGCTTTCACGTGGACTATTACAAGCCCGAAGGTAAAACACAGCCCAAGCCGGGCGAAGCGTTAGCCAAGCGGGCCATTGTCGAAGCCATCCTGGCCAAACACGATGCCGCCACCAACGGGCGCAAGTTCAATGCGATTCTGGCGACGGCTTCGATCAATGACGCGATTGAATATCACACGCTGTTCAAGACCGTTCAGGATGAAAAACAAACCGCACAGCCTGATTACAAACCGCTGAACATCGCCTGCGTTTTCTCGCCGCCCGCCGAAGGCAATAAGGACGTGCAACAGATTCAGGAAGATTTGCCGCAGGAGAAAGCCGACAACGAAAAGGAACCAGAGGAAAAGAAAAAGGCGCTCAAGGCCATCATTGCCGCTTATAACGAACGCTATCGCACGAATCATCGCATTGACGAATTTGATTTGTACTATCAGGACGTGCAAAAGCGCATCAAGGATCAGCAATATCCCAATCAGGATTTGCCGCACACTGAGAAAATTGATCTCACCATCGTCGTGGATATGTTGCTGACCGGCTTTGATTCCAAATATCTCAACACGCTTTACGTTGATAAGAACCTAAAATATCACGGCTTGATTCAGGCGTTTTCGCGCACCAATCGCGTGCTGAACGACACCAAGCCTTACGGCAACATTCTCGACTTTCGCCAACAACAGCAGGCCGTAGACGACGCCATCAAACTTTTTTCCGGCGAGTTTCAGGAACGAGCCAAAGAAATCTGGCTGGTGGAAAAAGCGCCCGTCGTCATCACCAAGCTGCAAACCGCTGTGCAAAATCTGGGCGCGTTTATGCAATCGCAGGGGCTGGAAAATAAACCCGCCGACGTGCCCAAGCTCAAAGGCGATGCTGCGCGCAGTTTATTCATCAACCTGTTCAAAGACGTGCAGCGCCTCAAGACCCAGCTTGACCAGTACACCGATTTGACCGACGAACATAAAGCCACCATCGAACAGGTGTTGCCCGAAGTTCAGTTGCGGGGCTTCAAGGGCGTCTACCTCGACACCGCGCAGCGCCTGAAAGCCAAACAGGACAAGGGCAAAGACACCACGCCCGAAGTGCAACAACTCGATTTTGAATTCGTGCTCTTTGCTTCGGCGGTGATTGATTACGATTACATCATGGCGCTGATTGCGGATTACGCGCAGGCCACGCCCGGCAAACAAAAGATGACCCGCGACGAATTGATCGGCTTGATTCAGTCTGATGCCAAGTTCATGGATGAACACGAAGACATTGCCGATTACATCAACACGCTGCAAGCAGGCAAGCGGCTGGATGAAAACGCCATTCGCGCGGGCTATCAACAATTCAAGGACGAAAAGAATGCGCGCCAACTTGCTGAACTGGCCGCGCAGCACGGACTGGAGGCCGCCGCGTTGCAAGCGTTCGTGAACACCACCATGCGCCGGATGATTTTTGACGGCGAACAACTCAGCGAATTACTCGCCCCGCTCGACCTCGGCTGGAAAGCCCGCGCCCAGAAGGAACAGGACTTGGTGAACGACCTGATACCCCTCTTGCACAAACTCGCCCAGGGACGCGAGATTTCAGGATTGAAGGTGTATGAGCAATAACGTGTCAGAGAAAACCAAGCAGACAGCAACTGAACAAGCATTGACCCCCAAGCTGCGCTTTCCTGAGTTTCGGGATGCAGGAGATTGGGAAGTTAAGCTACTTGGGAAGACTTGCGATGTTCTTAATAATCGCAGAAAGCCAATTACTGGCAGCGATAGAGTTAGCGGCCCTTATCCGTACTATGGCGCAAGTGGAATTGTTGACTATGTGAATGACTTCATCTTTGCTGAGAGGCTTTTGCTAATCGGTGAAGACGGCGCAAAGTGGGGGGCTTACGAAAAGACCGCTTTTATCGTTGAAGGCAAGTATTGGGTAAATAACCACGCCCATGTATTAAAGCCGATAGGGGTCAATGACACGCTTCTTGAGAACTATCTGACGATGTTGGACTTGGGCCCGTTCATTACAGGTGCTGCGCCACCGAAATTGACTCTCGGAAAGCTAAAAGAAGTCCCCATTCCGGTTCCGTCGCTCAGAGAAGAACAACAAAAAATTGCCGACTGCCTTTCTTCCCTCGACGAACTGATTACCGCCGAAGCCCAAAAGCTCGACACGCTCAGAGCCTATAAAAAAGGGCTGATGCAGCAGCTTTTCCCCTCCGAAGGCGGAACCCTGCCCAAGCTGCGCTTTCCTGAGTTTCGGGATGCGGGGGCGTGGGAGAGCAAGTTTATAAGTGACGTGGTTAAGAGTGTCCAAACTGGAAAACTTGATGCCAATGCGATGGTAGAAGATGGGCAGTACAGGTTTTACACTTGCGCCAAAAACTACTACAGAATAAATGACTACGCCTTTGATGGAGAAGCATTGTTAATAGCTGGGAACGGCGCTTATCTTGGTTACATACATCATTACATAGGGAAGTTTAACGCATACCAAAGAACTTATGTTCTCCAGGACTTCAATATCAATGTTGCGTTCCTAAAGTATTATTTAGAGCGCAATTTGCCATATAGGATTTCTTTAGAAAAAAAAGACGGAAATACTCCTTATATTGTTTTATCTACAATTACGGAGATGCCACTTTCGATTCCAAGAGATGACGGGGAACAACAAAAAATTGCCGACTGCCTTTCTTCTCTCGACGAACTCATTGCCGCGCAAACGCAAAAACTCGAACTGCTCAAGGAGCATAAAAAAGGGCTGATGCAACAGCTTTTCCCTGCGCTGGATGAGGTAAATGCATGAGCACTTTCGCCAATCTGGATGCTCTGGCCGCACACCTGCGCAACGAGCTAGGCAACAAAAAGTATGTGCTGCTTTACGCCTACAACGGCACGGGCAAGACGCGCCTGTCCATGGCCTTCAAGCAAATCGGCAGACAAGGCGACGAACGGGATACGCTTTATTTCAACGCCTTCACCGAAGACCTCTTTACCTGGGATAACGATCTGGATGGCGACAGCGAACGAGTGCTGAAAATCAATTCTGACTCCCGGTTTTTTGACGGGCTGGCAGAAATGGAAATGGATAACCGCATCCGACCGTTTTTGCATCGTTACGCTGATTTCGATTTCAGGATTGATACGGATAACTGGGCGGTGCGTTTCTCTCGCACGGTTGGCGCTGAAACCTTTGACAACATCAAAGTATCACGCGGCGAGGAAACAATTTTCATCTGGTGTTTCTTTCTGGCGATTGTTCAGTTGGCGCTGGATGGAGCGGAAGCCTATCAGTGGGTCAAATACATTTACATTGATGACCCCATCTCTTCGCTGGACGAGCATAACGCCGTTATGGCTGGCAATCACATCGGGCAAATGCTCAAAAATTACAATGGCTCGCTCAAGACCGTCATCTCTTCCCACCACACGCTGTTTTTCAATGTGCTGTGCAATGAGTTAAGCAAAGCAAAAAAGTATTTTCTGAGTGGCAACAGGAAAACGGGCACTTTTGTTATTACAGATACGGGAGACACGCCGCAGCTTCATCATCTGGCACAGTTGCAGGAAATTTATGAGGTAAGGAAATCCGGCCAGATTTACACGCATCACTTCAATGCGCTGCGGAACTTGCTGGAAAAAGCCGCGATCTTTCACGGCTATAAAAGCTTTTCCGTTTGCATCAAGAAGATCGAAGACGACGATCCCGACGAAACATTTTTCGGCAGACTTCTGAATATCATCAGCCACGGGAATTATTCTTTTTACGAACCGAGAGAGATGCTGCCGGAAAACGTGGAGAACTTTGGAAAGGTGCTCAATGACTTCCTCGCTTATTACTCATTCAACCCAGAGCTTTTCCCTGAAGTAACCGAGGAAACAGAAACATAATGGCTGAACAAAATCACAAACAACTGGGCAGTGTGCTGTGGGGCATTGCCGACCAATTGCGCGGCGCGATGAACGCGGACGACTTCCGCGACTATATGCTGTCGTTCCTCTTCCTGCGCTACCTGTCAGACAATTACGAAACGGCTGCCCAAAAAGAACTCGGCAAGGATTACCCGGAAGTGCTGCCGGACGTGATGAAAACAATTGGCGCGATCACACCGCTTCAGATTTGGTACAAAGAGAATCCCAACGACGTAGCCGAATTTGAAAAACAAATGCGCCGCAAAACGCATTATGTGATTCAGCCTGAATTTCTCTGGGGCAGCATCACCGAAATGGCGCGCGTGCAAAACGATGAATTGCTGCGCACTTTGCAAAAGGGTTTTGATTACATCGAGAACGAATCCTTTGCCACGACGTTTGCCGGTCTGTTTTCTGAGATCAATCTGAACTCGGAAAAACTGGGCCGTAGCTACGCCGAACGCAATGCCAAGCTCTGCACTATCATCAAAGCCATTGCTGATGGTTTGGCGAATTTCTCCACGGATAGCGACACGCTGGGCGATGCATACGAATATCTGATCGGCCAGTTCGCCGCCGGTTCGGGCAAGAAGGCAGGCGAGTTTTATACGCCGCAACAGATTTCCAGCATCCTGTCCGGCATTGTCACGCTCGACAGCCAAGACCCGGCGACGGGCAAAAAGAAACATCTGGAAAGCGTCTTGGATTTTGCCTGCGGTTCTGGTTCGTTGTTGCTCAACGTGCGTCATCGGATGGGCGCAGGGGGCATCGGCAAAATTTACGGGCAGGAGAAAAACATCACGACGTACAACCTGGCGCGGATGAACATGCTGTTGCACGGCGTGAAAGATACCGAGTTCGAGATTTACCACGGCGACACGCTGCTGAACGAATGGGATTGGCTACGCGAAGCGAACCCAGCCAAAATGCCGAAGTTCGATGCCGTCGTAGCCAATCCGCCGTTCAGTTATCGCTGGGAACCGACAGACGCCTTGGCCGAGGATGTGCGCTTCAAAAGCTACGGCCTTGCGCCCAAATCCGCCGCAGATTTTGCCTTTTTGCTGCACGGTTTTCATTACCTGAAACCCGAAGGCGTGATGGCGATCATCCTGCCGCACGGCGTGTTGTTTCGCGGCGGCGCGGAAGAACGCATCCGCACCAAGCTGCTGAAAGACGACAACATTGACACGGTGATTGGCCTGCCCGCGAATCTGTTTTTCTCGACGGGCATTCCGGTTTGCATTCTGGTGCTGAAGAAATGCAAAAAGTTCGATGACGTGCTGTTCATCAACGCCAGCGAACATTTTGAAAAAGGCAAGCGACAAAACAAGCTGGGACAGGATCACATTGATAAGATTCTTGACACTTACCAAAACCGCAAAGAAGAAGCGCGCTATGCCCGGCGCGTCCCGATGGCAGAGATCGAAGCAAACGGCTACAACCTGAATATCTCGCGCTACATCAGCACTGCGACCGCCGAGGAAGAAATTGATTTGCAGGCCGTGAATGCAGAGATGCTGGCACTAGAACAGAAAATCACCGAGGCTAAAGACAAACACAATGACTTTCTCAGAGAACTTGGCTTGCCGCCTTTACCGTGATTCCTGGCAATTAAGCAATTGTAAAAGCCAGACTGGAAGCTTTCCGTGATTTTACAAATAAAGGCTGTCAGCTTTAGGCCGACAGCCTTTCCAGTATTACGCGGGTGCTTATTGGCGAATGAAATTCTCGACGCGGCGCACAAGCTCATTAAGCTTGTCAGCGTCCGCGCCTTCTTTTGCCGCTCGCTCTTTCAGCTTGTCGGCCACAAGCTGGGCAAAGTCGGCTAGGGTTCCACGCTTCACCTGCTGCCACTCCTTCGCATTCAAGTAACAAAGGTAAAGCTCTCGACGTTTGCCTTCGTCATCGTAATAGACCAGGCAAACTCGAAAGCCGACATCCGAAATCCGAACCCGAAACGAAGTTTGTTTGCTGCCTTTGGTTGAAGGTTTGGTCGTGGTTTTGACCGTCCACGATTCCTGTTTGCCTTTGCCGCTGGATTTGATCTGCAACCGTGCCGAAGCTGGTGACGAATTGAGCCGCGCGGCTCGGTCGTCAGGCTTTCCTTTCTTCACCTTCGGCTTTTCAGCCTTTGTGCGTTGCGGTGTTAAATCCTCAGTCAGCAAATCAGTCTGGGCTGAAATCACGCGCGCCGATGAACCGGCCAACGATGGGGCAATCGTTGGCGGTGGGGCATTCTCAACCGGCGCGCCTGTTAGTTTGGGCGTGTGTTCTCGACAACCTTTCCGCCTTGCCAGACCACGCGCGGTTTGGATTGTTCACGCGAAAGCAAGGCTTCATCTTCGGCGATTTTCTGGCGCGATTCTTCCACATCGTGAACGTCAATCTGCCCGACGATCTGCGCCGCGCGGTCAATCGCGGCTTTGCTGACCATTCGATTGATGGCGCTTTTCACTTCCGGCGAAGTCTGCGCTTCGCGGTAAGCGTTGATGATTTGCTCTCGCTGTTCGCGCTGAATGTCTCGCCATTGCGCGTTGTACTCGGATTCGGCTTCAAGCGTGGCGATGCGCTCTTGCGAATCCGGGTGAAGGTCTAACAGCCATTTCCAGAGGTACGGAACGGCGACAATGGAAAGCGGCAAGATATAACGCACGTAAAAGAGCAGCGGCGCGGGCAATTCCGGCGAACCGAACCAGCCGCCGTCAGAATATCCGATGGCGAATTGTGCCAGAGTGTTGACGGCTAAGATTCCCCAGACGGCGAACGAAGCAACGAAGCCAAGCCGCCGCTGTTCGCTTGCCTTGAAAAAGTAGAGACGGCCAAGCGTCAGGCCAATGGCCGTTCCTTCCAGCAAGATGACCGGCAACCACGAAGCCACGTCCAGCCAGTCGGCATACAGCTTTGAGCCTTTCATTCCGTTGTAAGACAGGCTGTGTGTCTGAATGGCCGTGACGACCACGCCAACCAGAATCATCAGCCAACTAATGACCATTCCTAGGCCATTGCCGGATTTTTCAACGGCATCGCTGATGCGCTTGGAGCGCGAAAGGTATTTATCGAAATCTTTCATTGCTTGCTTTCTCCCAAAGGTAGGGGAGTGCTAACCTTGCGGTGTGAACGGCTGTCAGCACTCCGTGTTGATGGTTGTCCGGGCTTGCGAGAGTTGACGCTTTCGCAAGCCCTTCACGTTTTGAGCGGAAATTGTTTCAAGCCGTTTCGCGGCAATACTCGCCATCATCGGCTTTCTTCGCGCAATAGAACTTGCCCGGCTTGCGACTGGCTTTCATCGGCGTGTGATGAACCGGGCAGACAGGCGCGCCGTTTGGCTTTGCATCCGCCACAGCAGCCTTTTGCGGCGGAACTGCGCCGATGGCCTTCATTCGTTCAACCATCGCTTTCAAGCTGTCCGCCTTGCCTTCGATTTCGGCGACGACAGGAAAGCCATCAAGTTCAAACGAGATTGAAAAATGCGGAAGCTTCGCAGCTACCGGCGCGGTGATGATAGTTTCGTTTGTTGCTGTGCTCATTGTTTTCTCCGTGTGAGAAGGCCGCGCTTACCATTGCAGCGCGGCAAGAATCTGTTTGAGTTGTTCGATAGTCAGAACTTCAAGCCGCGTGACACCGAAGGCTTGGCGAATCGAATCAGCGATTGAGGCGAAAGGCCGGACACGATGCCAAGCCGCTTCAACATCGGCAATCAGAGTTTCGCGTTCATCGGCTTCGGTGACGACCGGCGCATCGCATTCGATCAAAACCGGCAGCTTGAACCAATAACCGAGAAGCTCAACCGTCCAATCCAACTTTTCAGCCGGAACGAACCATTCGCCACTTTCGGCATACCAGCGACCGCCAACCGTGCGTTTGAAGGCCGCGACAAACTCAGAATGTTTGTAAGGTGGGTGAACCCGATAACCGCGTGCCGATTGGCGAATGATGATTGCGTTTGCTGTTTTCATTTTTGCGTGCCCCTTCGATTCGTGCTATCAATTAACGGGAAAACTATACGTCAGGCGAATAGATGGTGCAAGATAATTATTCGCTTGACGCATATTTTCTTTAAGATTATAAAAAGGCTATGACTGATGAAATTCTATTGACGACCCCAGAAGTGGCTGAGCGTTTGGGCGTGAGTATTCGGCGCGTCCAAGCTCTTATTCATGAAGGCCGGTTGCCATCACAACAATTTGGACGCGATCACCTTATTCGTGAATCTGATCTCGTGCTTGTCGCTAACCGAAAGCCCGGGAGACCAACCAAGCAAGATGAAGGCGAGGCTCAAGTCGAGGCTTCTGGGGGCGAAGCCACATCGGTCAAGCCGACAGAGAAACGATCAGCAAAGAAGACAGAAGCGAAGAAAGCCCGGAAGAAAGGAAGCGGGCAGTAAATGCCTTTTGAATGGCACACGAAGAAAGCCGATAGTAACTTTGAAAAGCACGGCGTTTCATTTGAGGAAGCTGTTACCGCTTTCGATGACCCCAACTCTTTTCATCGTCAGGATCGAGCACACAGCATCGGGGAGCAACGTTACATCTGTGTCGGCTTCTCAATTCAGGGTAGATTATTGACCGTTGCTTACACAGAACGAACCGGCGACATCACACGCATTATCAGCGCACGTGAAGCCGATGCCGGAGAGCAGAGGATTTATGAACGACAAGATTACGATTCTTGAAGACGACGATTACGACCTGAGCGACGATTTACCGCCGTCACTGGACTTGGAAAACATGCCGCGCGCTGTTGAACAGGAACGCAAATACCGGGAACGCGCACGCCAGAAAATGATCCGCCTGACGCCGGATGTGGCCGAAGTGTTCGATTCATCCGATGCCGTCAACGAAGCTCTACGCACACTCATTCGATTGAATAGAGCAGGACATAAAGCGGCCTGATGAAAGCCGGGCAGGCTGAAGAAAACTTAAGATTTAGCGGAACGGCAGCGCATTCAAATGTCAGTTAAGTTTGATGTACCGGAATCTTTTTCAAAACGCCGAAAGCAATCAACGCGGCATTGCGCTAGGTGATGAGCGAACAAAGCCGCGCGGCGTAGCGCCAAAAGTGAAAAAGTTGAAGTGAGATTTGAAAGATTTGTGGCTGTGACGCCACAAAAAAACAGAAGGCTGGAAGAAACGGGAAAGATGAAGGAAAGCGGCAATGTGGCATTTAGTGTGGCATTAACCACGCTCACCGTGTTACTCAGATTTCTAAGTTATTGAAAAGAAAGATGGGCTTGGCTGGACTCGAACCAGCGGCCTACTGCTTAGGAGGCAGTCGCTCTATCCACCTGAGCTACAAGCCCTGTCAAAATTACGAGGCGTATCTTAACAGCGAGAACACATCATAACCAGCCAGCCGTTCGCGTCCGGGCAGAAATTCCAATTCCACGACAAACGACAATCCAATCACGTTGCCGCCGAGTTTTTCCACCAATTGCGTGACGGCTTTGGCGGTGCCGCCCGTCGCCAGCAAATCGTCTACGATGATGACGTTGTGGCCTTTGCCCACGGCGTCGCGGTGAATTTCCAGCGTGTCGGTTCCGTATTCCAGTTCGTAGCTGATGCTTTCTTTTTCGGCGGGCAGCTTTTTCGGTTTGCGAACCGGAACGAATCCTGCGCCGAGTTGCGCCGCAATGTATGGCGCGAAGATGAAGCCGCGCGATTCGATGCCGATGACCGTGTCAATCAACCGGTCCTGGTAATACGAAGTCATGCGGTCGAGCACGATTTTCAATCCGCGCGGGTGTTTCAACAGCGTGGTGATGTCGTAAAACAAAATGCCGGGTTTGGGGAAGTCCGGGACTTCGCGGATGTGGCTTTTCAGTTCTTGTTCGAGCGTTGAATCAACAGACATTTGTTGCGGGTCTCCTCAAATGGTTAGTGGTCAATGCGAAAGTCGCGGTAACGACCTGTCACGGTCAAATCGGTTTCTTCGATGTCGGTGATTTCAGCCATCATAGGCCCTGTCGCCAGATCGTTTTTGAATTCGTCCATCGCGTCGCGGTCGCCTTCGGCCAGGACTTCGACGCGACCGTCGGGCAGGTTGCGAACCGTGCCCAGCACCTGATGCCTGGCTGCCGCGCGCATCGCAAAAAAACGATAGCCGACTCCCTGAACCATGCCTGAAATGATAAATCGCCTGGCGACCATAGAAATCATTTGAAACGCTTGACTGTGACAGAGCCTGAAGGCAAAGTGCGGCCAGCTTCTGCAATTATCCATCACTGACCGATCATTTTTTTGAAGCCGGAACTTATCCGGTGAGTTCTAAGTTGTCAATTCAACGGTCAGCTTTGCTTTAACCCAACAATTTGGAGAGCGCCAATGACGAGAAAACCCGTCAACGTTTCGTGTCTTGTGGCTGCGCTGGCCGCAGCCATGTGGATGAACTTCGGCGATTACGAGCCTTTGAAGCTGAATTCTGTTCTGGCCAAACCCGCCGCCCAGGCGATACCGCAACTGGCATCGGCATACAAAGCGCCGGAAAACATCGAATTCCGAACTGCCAATGTCATCAGCGAAGGCGTTCGACTTCACGCCGAATTGTTTTCGCTGAAATCGAACGCGGGCAAAAAACTGCCGACCGTGATTCAAGCTCATGGTTGGGGAGGCACGGCTTCCGGCTTTCGCTGGGATTCGGTCAAACTGGCCGAAGCGGGTTATCTGGTCATCAATTTCGATTATCGTGGTTGGGGCGAAAGCGATTCGCGGTTGATTCTGACCGGCAAAGCTCCGCAGTGGAAAGACGCCGCCGAAATGCGCGAGGCTCGCAAATTCACCGCCGAAGTGCAGGAAGTGCGCGGCGTCGTTGATCCGCTGGATATGACCATGGATTGGTTCAACGTCGTGCATTGGGCGATGGCCGAACCGATGGTGGATGTCAATCGCGTCGGGTTGCGTGGATCGAGTTATTCTGGCGGTCACGTGTTTTATGTCGCCGCGCGCGACTCGCGCATCAAAGCCATCGTCAGCCAGGTGGGTTCGTTCGATTCTCGTCCCAAGGCGGTTTCGGTTGCCGGTGAAGCCGATGCTCAAGTGAAAGCGGCTTATGAAGAAGCGACCAAACGCGCGCGTGGAGAAATTGGGTACCCGCCGCCATTCAAGCGTGAAATAGGAAATCTGATTGGCGCTCCGGTGCGCGACCATTTGCTGCGTTACGCTCCGGTCGAAGACGCAGCCAAAATGACCAATTGCGCTGCGTTGTTCATTGACGCCGAAAAAGAAGAACTCTTCGACAACAAAGACCACGCGCATCTGGCCTACACGCGCATGCCCGGCAAGGACAAAAAGTATGTGCTGGTTCCCGGCATTACGCATTACGGCATTTACACCACCGAGCGCGAACGCGCCATCAAGCTGGCGATTGAATGGTTCGATCAGTATTTGAAGAAATAAGATCAAAAAACAATTTCATCTTACTGCCATCAAACGACCAGGTGACTGAACTGGCGGCTTCGAACGAAGTCGCGCAGATTATTTCAAATCCATCTACCCAGGAGACAACCATGAAAAGAAGAATCTGCCCTGATGCACAAGCTACGGCAAAGTCGGCAATGTTGTGTTTGGCAATGTTGCTTTTAGTTGGCGCGTTTTCGCAATTGGCCCAGGCTCAGGTGCTGTATGGGGCGTTGGTCGGGCGCGTCGAAGATCAATCCGGCGCGGTTTTGCCCGGAGCCAAAATCACCGTCACTAACAAAGCGACCGGACAGCAGCGCGAAGCCGTCGCCGATGAAAGCGGCTCGTATGCGTTTCGTGATTTGCAGGTCGGCGTTTACGACGTGACCATTACGCAAAACGGGTTCAAGACTTACACCAAAGCCGGAATCAACATCTCGCTCAACAATGTGGTGCGCGAAGATGTGCAGATGGCGGTCGGCGGAGCCACCGAAACCGTGACGATCACTGCGGCGGCGCCGATTCTGCAAACCGATCGTGCCGATGTCAGCAACCAGATTGATAAAGCGCAAATCACCAATCTGCCCATCGGCGCGGGACGCAACTTTCAGCAGCTTTACAAATTGATTCCTGGGGCGTCCGCGCCAGCCGACGCGCATTCCGACGCGGGCAATCCGCAACGCGCGTTGGTGACGAATTTCAACGGCGCATCCCATTCCAACAACAACACGCGATTGGACGGCGCGACGGTCAGTTATCCCTGGCTGCCGCACATCGTGGCGTATGTGCCTCCGCAAGACGCCGTGGAAACCGTCAACGTCGTCACCAACAGCTTCGACGCCGAACAAGGCATGGCGGGCGGCGCGGCGGTCAACGTGCAGATCAAATCCGGCGGCAACCAGTTTCACGGCAGCGCGCACGAATTTCACACCAACAGTCGTATGAAGGCGCGCAACTATTTTTATTACCAGCCGGGCACGCTGCCGAAAAACATCTTTAACCAGTTCGGCGGCACTTTCGGCGGACCGATCATCAAAAACAAATTGTTTTTCTTTGGATCGTGGGAAAGCACCAGACGCCGCCAGAATGCTTCGGCGTTTCGCACCTTGCCGACGGCGGCCTTGCGGCAAGGCGATTTCAGCGGCACTGGCGCTCGCATTTACGATCCGCTGACCGGCAATGCCAACGGCACAGGGCGAACCGAATTTGCGAATGCCCGCATTCCCGCCAACCGCATTGATCCGATTGTGCAGAAACTGATTGCCCTGATTCCGCAACCGAACCAGCCGGTGGGCGCTTCTCCGGCGAACAATTATTTCGCCAGTGGAACCTATGAATTCGACCGCGACAATTACGATTTCAAGGTCAATTACAATCCCAGCGAAAAATCCACCATGTTCGTTCGTTATTCGATTTCGCCCAGTGACATTTTCGATCCGCCTTCGTTGGGACCGGCGGGCGGAGATGCGCTGGCGGGCGGGCAACCCGGCAATGCGCCGGGGCGGACTCAAAGCACGGCCATTGGCGGCACATATACGCTTACGACGCGACTGTTGCTCGACGGCAACATAGGTTTCACGCGCCAGCGTCTCGGCGCGCAGAACGTTGATATTGATCGAAATTACGGCTTGGACGATCTGGGCATTCCCGGAACGAACGGACCGGATAAGTTGCAGGGCGGGTATCCGCGTTTCACCATCAGCGGGTTTTCTTCCATCGGCAATCCGAACGTTTCCAACCCGTTCCTGTTCCGTGACAACCAGTACGTCGCGGCGGGCAATTTGAGCTGGATGCGCGGCGCGCACAGTTTGCGTTTCGGCGGCGAATACACCTATTACACAATCAATCACTTTCAACCGCAGGCGGCGTTCGGCCCGCGCGGCGGATTCAATTTCAGCGGCGGGTTGACGGCTTTGAACGGCGGTTCGGCTCCGAACCTCTATAACGGCTGGGCGGATTTTCTGCTCGGTTTGCCGCAAAGCAAAGGCAAGGATTTGCAGAACATCAATCCGGCGGCGGTGCGCATGCCGGGTTGGGGCGTTTACGCGCGCGATCAATGGCAGGTGACGCGAAATCTGACCGTCAACTACGGCACGCGCTTCGAACGCTATCCGTTTGCCACGCGCGACCATCGCGGGGCTGAGCGTTACGATCCGGTACTGGATCGCGTCTTGATCGGCGGATTGGGCAGCACGCCCAGAGACACCGGAGTGGATGTTGGCATCGGGCAATTTGCTCCGCGTTTGGGCATCGCCTATCGCGCATCGGAAAAAACGGTTGTGCGGTTCGGTTACGGCATCAGCGTTGATCCGAATTCGTTCCGCAACATGCGCGACGCATATCCGGCAACCATCTCGATGCAACTTTCCGGCGCGACTTCGTTTCAAACCGCCGGGCCGCTTAGAGACGGTTTGCCGCCCATCGTTTCGCCGGATATTTCTTCCGGTTCGATTGTGTTGCCGACCACCATCGGCACGCAGACGTTTCCTGAAGTGTTCAATCGCGGCTACATTCAATCCTTCAATCTGACGGTTCAACGCGACATCGGTTGGGGCTTCACGGCGCAGGCCGGGTATGTCGGCTCGCGCGCCATTCGGCAAACCGCCAACGTCAACATCAACGCGGGCGAAGTTGGACTGGGTAATGCCGGGCGGGCGCTGGCCAGATTCGGACGCATCGCCAACATCAACATGCTGGTTCCGTTCAACACTTCGACTTACGACTCATTGCAAACCCAATTGAATCGCCGGTTGAATCCAAGCGCGCAGATCGGTGTGACCTACACTTTTTCCAAAGCGATCAGCTACGCGGACAACAGCGATTCCGGTTTGACCTTCCATACCGTTTCGCAATGGGCGCGTAATCGCGCGTTGGCCGGATTTGACCGCACGCACAACCTGCAGATTTTCGGCGTTTACGAATTGCCTTTTGGCGCGGGCAAACGTTGGGCAACCAGCGGTCCGGCGTCATGGGTAGCGGGTGGATGGCAGCTCAATGGCATTATGAGCAAAATCAGCGGCACGCCATTCACCGTGACTTCGGCGGCCACGTCGCTGAATGCGCCGGGCAACACTCAAACCGCCGATCAGGTGAAAGCGGACGTCCGGATTCTGGGAAACATTGGCCGAGGCGTCAGTTACTTCGACCCGACGGCTTTTGCGCCGGTGACTGCCGTTCGTTTCGGAACTGTTGGCCGCAACACCATGCGCGGGCCGGGCGTGTTCAATATGGACGCGAGCCTGTTCCGCAACTTCAGGCTGACCGAAAGATTCTCGCTGCAATTTCGCACAGAGGTATTCAATGTGACCAACACGCCTGCGTTCAACAATCCGGGCGCGAACGCATCTTCACCGACGCGAAATGCGGATGGTTCGATCATCAACTTGAACGGGTTTTCCGAAATCACTTCGGCGCAAGGAACGGAACGTCAGTTCCGATTTGCCTTGAAGCTCTTGTTCTAACCCGCTGGACAAAACTGGAAAGCAAACGGCAAAACCGTAGTACCGCAACCATTCGATGGTTGCGGTGATGCGGTTTTGCCGTTTTCAAATTGACCAAAGGAAAAACGGTTTGGCCGTCAGCAGCACGATCAGGGCTGCAATACCCAGACAGACACCAAACGGCAATGCCGTTTTCAATCCTCGCTGACTGCGCCAGGCCATGAAAATTCCTGTCACCGAACCCAGAATCGAACCGAGCAGCAAGACTCCGAAAGCGCCTTGCCATCCCAAAAAAGCGCCGATGATCGCCATCAGCTTTACATCGCCCAAACCCATGCCTTCGGCTCCGCGAATGTAAAAGTAAGCTGCGCGCAACCACCAGATCGGAACGCTGCCGATCAACGCAGCAACGGTGGCTCGCCACAACCCGCCATACGCCTGACTGAAAGCGTCTGGAAATTTCGTAGAAAGCCAGAGCACGGCGATTGCCCAGGTTGCCGCCACGATCAGGCCAAAAATCATCGCTGCCAGAATCGTTCGACGGTAACGACGCTCGGCTTCTTCCTCGCTGGCCAGTAACGTAGAAACAGGATTTGCGGAATTGGGTGCTTCTTCTGGTTCGGCATTCATCTCTTCCCACTCGAAGTATTTGTTGTACAAACGCAAATCCAGCCAATCCAGCAACCAGAACAGCGGAGCCGCCATCGCCAGCAACAATCCGCCAATGACAGCGGCGGAGATTCGTGGAAAGCTCGCGTCGGCGCTTTGGAAGACAAACGAAATGTCGAAACTGTAGTTGATTGGTTCGCCCCAGCCCGCTCGCGCAGTTGCCGCGGCCAGCGCAAAGACTATGGCCGGATAGGTGATGACATTCGGCAGCAAGTGATGAATGGCGTCAATGAAGACCAGAGAAATCATCGCGCAGGCAAAAACCATTTCCAGACCGATTTGCCACGATGGGCCGCTTTTCAGAACGATCACTGCAAAGATGGCGGCAGTCAGCAATTCGACCGCAGGATAGCGCCACGAAATCGAAGTCCGGCAAGTTCGGCAGCGCCCACGCAGCAGCAGAAAGCTGACGACCGGAATGTTGTCCATCGGTCGAATGGCGGCGGAACAGTGCGGGCAGTGGGAATTCGGAAAAATCACGGATTCACCCAGCGGGACGCGATGAATCACTACGTTGAGAAAGCTGCCAATCAGCAATCCCAAAATGGCAGCGGCAATGGCATAGAAAACAAATGGCATAGTCAATTCAGTCAAGTGGCATCCTTCGTCGGCTTGCGTTAAAGTCTCGCGCGCATTTCCAGAGGCATAATTAGCTTAGCGGTATAACGATGAAGATTCTACAGGTTTGTTCGGCGGAAAGCTTGGGTGGAGGCGAACGCCACGTCATTGATCTGACGCGCGCGATGATAGAGCGTGGGCATGATTTGCATCTGGCGGTTCGTCCCAACAGCCCGTTGCGCGAAGAATTGCCGCACGCTTCGATCACCTGGCACGAACTGAGTTTGCGAAACGCGCTGGACGTTTTGAGCGCCGGAGCGCTGGCTGCGATCATTCGCCAGCAGGGAATTGAAGTCATTCACGCGCACGTCGCGCGCGATTACACCTTCAGCGGAATCGCCGCACGCATGGCCGGGCGCGCCGGTCAGAAAGTTCGTTTCTTCATCACGCGCCATCATTTCAATCCAATCAAATCGAATCCGGTTTACGCCTGGACGATTGGCGAAGCGCGAGCGCTGATCGCCGTTTCCAGCAGCGTCGCCGAAACGCTGGCCGAAGCCTTTCCGCAATATGCCGACCGCATTGTCGTCATTCCCAATTGGATTGATACGCAAGGACACGGATTGCTCAGCCGCAACGCCGCGCGCGAAGCCTTCGGATTGAAACGTCGCTGGGCGATTGCCGTCATCGGCCAGTTGACGCCGCTTAAACGGCAAGACCTGTTTTTGAAGGTCGCCGCCAAACTCATCAAGGAACGTCATTGGTCGGACGTGGATTTTCTGGTCATCGGCCAGCCAGGCGCGAAAACCGAAGACGTCGCTTATGCCAACGATCTGTGCGAATCGGTCAACGTCGCCGGAATTGCCGACAATGTGCGTTTTACAGGCTTCGTCAACGATTTGCCCGCGAAACTCGCCGCGTTCGACATCGTCGTCGTGCCTTCGCAAAACGAAGCTTTTTCACTGGCACTGGTCGAAGCGATGGCCGCCGGATGCGCTGTGATCGCTTCGCGCGTGGGCGGAATGGCCGAAATCGTCGAACACGAAGTGACGGGATTGTTTTTGGAACGCGATGACGAATCGGCGCTGATTGGAGCCTTGTCGCGACTGTTGACAGACAATCAGTTGCGACAGCGAATCGGCGGATTGGCGCAAGCCAGCGTCATCGAACGTTTCGACCGCGAACACGTCATCACGCGCATCGAGCGGCTCTATCAAATGAACAGCGAAGAAAAGGTGGAGATCGTTCAAGGAAGGCTGAAGTCGGAATGATGAAGTTGGAATGATGAATGATGAGTCGTAACTGCTCAGGCCATTGCCTGAAGAAGCGTATTTGATGCGGTACGGGGAGCGTAAGCGACCTGAGTTTTCTGAAGAAACGCTTTGAGCAAGGCTCAGGTCGCTTACGCTCCCCGTACTGAATCCTGGCCGAATTAGGCGAATGCTTTTCGCAGCAACTCCAAACTCTTCGGCACGGCAATGTCGGCGTTTTCCTTGCCTTCCATTTCCAGCGAAACATAACCTTTGAATCCGGCGTCGCGCAGCATTTTGGCTATGCGGTTGTAATCCAGATCGCGCGTGTAATAGACGCCTCCGCCGTAATAGGTTTTGGCTTGAACGACGGTGGCATGCGGCGCCAGCTTGGCAAATTGCGGATAAGGATCGCCGACGAAATTGCCTGTGTCGGCGTTGATGCCCAGCCAGGGCGAATTGACCGATTTATAAATCCGCAACAGATCGTCCACTTGCGTGGTCAAACCCCAATGATTTTCCAACGCCAGTAAAACGCCTGCCTGTTCTGTGTGCGGCAAACATTCGTTGATCGAATCAATGCACCATTTGAAAGCGTCATCGTTGGTGTAACCGGGCAAAGGGTCTTCTTTGCCGCCCGCGTCCAGCATCTTTTGAAAGTCGGGAATCGTTCCCCAACGCCCGGAATTCAATCGAATCGCCGGACAGCCCAACCGCACGGCCAGATCAATGCAGCGTTTGGTGTGGTCAATGTGTTCCTGACGTTTGGCCTTGTCGGGCGAAACGAAGTTCTGATGAATCGAAAGGAAAAACAAGTCCAGACCCAGCGAAAACGCCATGCGTTTCAGGTTGTTGACGTATTTCGGCGTTTCGTTTTCCATCTGGCGATGTAGAATTTCCACGCCGTCAAATCCGAGCTTCGCGGCGTTTTCGATGACTTTTTCAATCGGATATTTGACCCTTTCGAAATGCCAGTACGAATAGGTCGAAACGCCGATGCGAATTTTATGAGTGGAAGGTTGCGCGGCAGCATCCGCTGGCAGATTAGGCAAAGCGCCTGTCACGCAAGCCATAGCGCCGGTCGTAAGCAATGAGCGTCGAGTAATTTTCATGGTTTCTCCTGAAAGAGTTTAAGTTGAGATCAATAGACGAAAAGTCGGGGGGCATAATTTCCTCACGCCAATCCAACAAAAATTGAAAACAGATCAGCTTTGCCCTGGCGAACTGCCATCGCGACAATTTTTGCCATCCCCTCTTTTACGGTTGTTGAAATCAATTCCCTGAATCTGAAACTTGACAGCATTTGCCACCTCTGCTGATTGTTATTTGATCCATTTCCGAAAAGGCGTCGGTGCTTAGGTCTTTGCTCTTTGCGCCCAAGAACCTATATGAAAGCCCTATCGTCATTTTGGCGATGGCGATAGGGCTTATTTCATCAACACAACCTGCGGCTGCTGCGGGCAGCTTTCAGAATGCACTGCCGTGAACAGCGCGTATCCTAGCCCCGCGGGCGGCCTTCTTCAACTTGAAAAGGAGTTTCGCATCAAACGCTTGTCAAAGTTTCGCGCTGTATGTTGGAGATAGTGTCAAGAGTTGTGGAAATTATTTTTTACCACGCCCCTGTGAAAGCCA